>Ga0209309_10000004_pt1 | contig 652770 bp, 541 predicted proteins | sample COGITO_mtgs_1204_2_FD_184807 | JGI IMG/M metagenome (GOLD analysis project Ga0209309, IMG submission 184807) | Pelagic marine microbial communities from North Sea - COGITO_mtgs_120412 (SPAdes) (version 2) | ecosystem: Environmental > Aquatic > Marine > Epipelagic ...
CCAATGGGCTTGTGCCTTACGATTACATCACCCATTTACTCGAAGTCTTTACGCATCCTGAGCCTGACATCGAGCAATTACTGCCTTGGAATGTTAAGTTAGGTGACGGTCTTTAGGCGACGGTTACGTTAGAGGTAGCATTAAGGAGATTCTTGCATTCGCAAGAATGACAGGGCTACAGCGAACAGTATTATGCCAGGGCTACAGCGAACAGTATTATGCCAGGGCTACAGCGAACAGTATTATGACAGGGCTACAGCGAACAGTATTATGACAGGGCTACAGCGAACAGTATTATGCCAGCGCTTAATACTGCTCGCTTAAGCAATATATCCCGCTCGTCGTCTTTGCGAAGGCAAAGATCTCCCAAAACATCCTTTATTTTAAACTGTTCAAAACATCCTCTATTTTAAACTGTCCAAAACATCCTTTATTTTAAACTGTCCAAAACATCCTCTATTTTAAACTGTTAGAGGTAGCATTAAGGAGATTCTTGCCTTCGCAAGAATGACGGGGCTACAGCGAACAGTATTATGACATGGCTAAATCAAACAGTATTATGCCAGAGCTGGTTTTTAATGTTGGTTTTACATTGCTTCCCAAGATTGCGCCTCTGGTGTTGCCTCTGCCAATTTTATTTGTAGTTCGGCTTCAGCTAAATTGGCGCTTCTTAACTCATGAACGGTGGCTTGGATTTTCATTCTAAACTGCTTTACCTCGCGCCAAAGTTTTAAAAAACGTTCGCGTTCATCTCCGCTCATGCTGCTGCTCATTTCACTGTCGCTAAGCGCCAATAGAGGGCCTAAAACCTCATAGCCCTGCTGCAAACGTTCACTTTGCTTTGTTTCAAAAGATGCTAAAGCTGGGCTGTCATTACTTTGAGCAAGCTTTATATCAGTTTCTTCTTTATTGAAGCTAGCAAATCGCTCAACGTACTCTTGTAGCTCAACGCTATCAGCACTTTGCCAAACTTTGAGTGAATCGATATTTACTATTGCATTGGATATTGGGTCAACAATTAAGACCGTTGGTGTCGCAAAATAATGAGGGTAACCTACCAATGTTGTAATATCTCGTCGGTCCTGCAAGTAGCCGACATCTATAAATTGAGTAACAAAACGTCCATCCAACACTGACTGCATTTGTTCACCAGAAAAACGTTCGGCTAAGCCAACGCTATCATGGCACCACTGAGCGCCCAACACGATCAATGCATATTTATTTTCCGCCTCTGCGTTACGCAATGCCGTTTTGGCTTGCATCAGAGGATTCTCTGCAGGAGTGAACACATTATCGGGTAGTACTTTTTTATCATCTGAAGCAAACGTTATAGACGGTGATACTATGATAATTCCTATGAAAAACATAGGAGTGAGTAATTTGAACGGTTTTAATAAAGAATAAAATAGTTTTGACATCTGAACACTCATAAACGGTTTTTTTTAATGTTTGTTACAAGCACGATATCACTTTTCATAATTTGAAACATTTGGATATGAGTGATTTGAACAAATAAACGATGAGACTTTATTCAATACGCTAAATCCGCGTTTCAAATACCATATCGATATGCATGATGCCATCTTCATCGTAGGGCTCACTAAACGGGATGAAGCCGAGTTGGGTATAAAAACTTTGTAAATAAACCTGCGCGCCTATTTGTATGTTGTGCTCCGGCCATTTTTGCTTGCATAATCTCATTGCTTCCAGCATTAATAGCCTTGCTACGCCATTTCCACGAACTGCAGCCGCCACGGCCACGCGGCCGATACTTGAGCCCGGGTAAGAAACACCGGGTGCTATGCACCGAGCATAGGCGGTAACATTGTTCGCTAAAAGAGGAGAGTTTTTGGTCTGAGCAGCTTGATCAATTTCAAGTAACAGATGCAATGTATCGGGATGAACGTCTTTGTCGTCTAAATCAGGATATACGCAGTTTTGTTCTACCACAAATATATCACTGCGAAGCTTCAAGGCTTTATAAAGCAATAAACTAGATAAATCCTCAAAGCGATAGCAATCGAATGAAGGGGCATCCTTCTTTTTAATTAAGTTCAATGTTTTGCTCAGCAGTCATCGTATCGGGAATGGCTTACTTTAGCTGAACATCTTTGCTACTTCTACCTATTTACTTTATGACAACTTGTGCAGCCGCCGGCAACTTTTCCTGCAAAGTAGTAACGAGGTTGTTCAAACGATGCAGCGACTCTTGCTTTATCAACTTTGCTCACAAAGTCTTGCATGTAGTCTTCCATGAAAGGGTGGTTTGCACCTTCACTTCCGGTTTTGAGTCTGGAAGCAATTGCGCTCATATTTCTAAGTGCATCTAGCACCTGTTCACGCTGCGCTTCAATTGCATCTGGCGATTCACCATATGGCTTAGCTAGTGCTTGTTCGAGCAAACTCATTTGTTGTCCGAGTTTGTCCATGTCGGAACGCAAAACGGCCTGCTCAGTGTATTTAAAATCAGGAGCGTACGTGACTTTGCGCATGGACTCAGCGAAAGGACTGCTGCATCCCGCTAAGACAATAGCGCTGGCAAGCGCAATAACCGCAATCCTAGTCAATCGAATTTTCAAATTACTCATGTTTCTACACTCCTTTTAGCCGACTGCAAGGGGCAAAGCTATAGCGACTTCTCAGTCTTTTTAATGATCGCAAACAATTCGTCTTTGAAGTGAAGCCGACGCTTTTTAAGCGTTTCTAAATACTCATCTTCAACCGGCGAATTATCCTCTTCAAGTTTTCTCACTTCGCTGTCTAATTCATGATAGCTATCTGCTAGCTTTGTAAAATGCGCGTCGTGCATTTTTAGATGACGAATTGTGTGGTGATGATCGGGGAAATCGTTCAGTAATGTGTGTTTTTCTACTTGCATGTTAATAGTCCTAGATTGTTACTGATTAAGCCCATACTAGGTCATTGTTTTTTTTATGTATTGATCTGCATCAGCTTATACTTAAACGCCAAAAAAACGCTAACACTTACCATGCTCTCGTCCACACTTAATAGCGTGGACCTAAATGTGAAGACAGTGACGCTTTTGTTTGGCAACTCACTTACAACAGCGCTGCCCAGATATTTCGGCTTGCAGGCCGTTCAGTCTTTCCAGCGATAAAACCACTGGCCACTTTTTCGATTGCATCAGCAATGTTGTTGATATCAAGCTCACTCATGCAAGGATGCAGGCTAACTCTCACCCAGCCAGGTTTTAAACTTTGAAACTCGTCATCAAGTTGATCAGTAATACTTTTAGAGGTGGAGTAATCAATGTCTAATAAATGATGACCGTAGGTGCCAGCGCAAGCACAGCCTCCGCGAGTTTCTACTTGAAAGTCATCGCTTAGACGCTGAACTGCTGTTTTGTAATCAATATCACTAAATACTATCGAGAAAACGCTGAGGCGATGCTTGTGTTGATCGGATAGAATGCGCACGCCTTGTATGTCTTTGAGACGTTCAAAGAAAATCGTATTCAAATATTGTTCACGATCATAAATGCGCTTCGTACCCATTTCTTCTTTTAGTTGAATTGCCATCGCAGTTCTTATCGTTTGTAAGATACCCGGGGTGCCACCACTTTCACGCTGTTCGATATCCGCAACAAAACGATGCTCACCCCAAGGATTAGTCCACAGCACCGTGCCGCCTCCAGGCTGCTCAGGAACTTTGTTTTGGTAAAGATGTTTATTAAAAAACAGCACGCCCGATGACCCCGGGCCACCTAGAAATTTATGCGGTGAGAAAAATATGGCATCGAGCCATTCATCCTTTGTAGGATGCAGATTTATGTCGACATAAGGCCCTGAGGCGGCGAAATCGACGAAGCAAAATCCCGACTTTTCATGCATTATCTTGGCTATTCTGCGATAGGGCGTTTCGATACCGGTTACATTCGAGGCCGCGGTAATAGAGGCTACTTTAATTTTCCGACCAGCTTCTTTTGCTAAATCTCGTTCAAGCCAATTTATATCTATTTCATCGCCCGGCAAGGCAGGGATAATTCTCAGTTCAGCAAGACTCTCAATCCACATCGTATGATTACTATGATGCTCACGATGAGTAATGTAAACCAAAGGTCTTTCAGTCATGTTCGCAACAACGGCAGCACGATGCTGCTCGTGACACCACCAACCCATCATTCGCATTAATTTGGCTAGGGCACCGGTCATGCCGTTACCTACATTTAGCAAAATGTCGTCGCTTGAGGCATTCACATGTTTTTTAATCACGTGTTCAGCTTCATGCAACCAAGTGGTCATGACTCGACCAGTGTAGCTGTCTTCTGTGTGAGTATTCGCCATTAAACCGCCGACCACATTAATAATGCGGTCTTCGATAGGCCGAAACAAGCGTCCACTCGCTGTCCAGTCTGCATAAATACGGTTTTTGTGGTCAGGATCAACAATGATCTGGCTCGCTATATGCGCCCAAAATTCCTTATCTGAATTTAGTTTATTCACTGACTGAGCTAGTTTATTCACGCGATATAAATCCGGTAGGTTTATTGTTAATTATGATAGGGTGTGTGCTCTAGTATTACGTTCTCTTATCAAGATAAATAATGCCGAATTGTAGTTATATTTTCTTTCTTTTGTTTATAACTCGAAAAATAAAACTAAGATGTGGATAAAAATAAATTTATATACTGATATCTAGGGTTTTGTGTAACTTTGTTATAAAAATTTGCGTCTACATTAACCGGAATAGACTGAGCGTGTGTACTAGCAGAGCCCTTTGCAATCGGTAAACAGATACGAATATTGCAACTAAATTAGAGTTTGGTTACTGTTGCTGGGTTATTTATTAATCAAACACATTTTTACTTTGAGTAGGCTTCGATTATGACTAAGTTGGGTAATAGTAAACCGCCAATTTCCAAGGACAGAAGAGATGCACTCAAAAGTGTAGCCAAGATTGGCGCTATAGCAGCTACTCTGCCTCTATCAACATTTGCGATTGGTAAATCGAAACCAAAGCTAAGAGTGCTAGGAACGCATGTCACCCTCCAAGAAGAACTGCGCCAAAAAGCCATGCAGGACTTAGATATCGAATTAGTGTTTGAGCCGAAGGGTAGCGCTGCCGTTTTGCAAAAGGCGGCGATGTCACCCAATAGTTTCGATCTGTATGAGCAGTGGTCAAACAGCATAAATGTGTTGTGGCGTTCAGGGGCTATTCAAGCAATTGATAAACGAAGGATTACGCACTGGGATGAAATAAATGCCCTCACTAAAACTGGTAAGGTAACTCCTAACGCCAAGTTCGGTGCTGGGGATGCTCCATACAAACTGTTGCATATTCAAAAAGACCAGTCTTTGGGGAGTAACGATACCGACAACATAAGTTTTTTGCCATATGTGCATAACGTTGATTCTTTTGGCTACAACACCGATGTAATAGCAAGAGGCATTCCCTATGAAACTGAAAGCTGGGGATGGTTATTGGACAAAAAGTATAATGGCAAAGTAGCGGTTATAAATGCCCCATCAATCGGCCTATTTGATTTGGCTCTTGCAGCTCAAGCACGCGGATTAGTTACATTTAACAACATTGGTGCAATGACCAAAGATGAATTAGACAAGTTGTTTGATGTGTTAATTGAATATAAACAAGAGGGGCACTTCAGCGGCTTTTGGACTTCAGCACCTGAGTCTGTTCGATTTATGAAAACAAAGCGTGTAGTGATTGAAAGCATGTTTTCTCCCGCAGTTTCCAGTTTAAATGGTCAAGGCGTGCCCGTTACATTTGCAGCCCCCAAAGAAGGGTACAGAGGTTGGCACGGTGTGATGTGTTTGTCGTCCCAAACGAAAGGGCGTATGCAGGACGTCGCTTATGAATATATGAATTGGTGGTTGTCGGGTTGGCCTGGTGCCTTTATCGCACGGCAAGGCTATTATATTTCCAATCCGCAGCGTTCTACACAATATTTATCACAGGCCGAGTACGATTACTGGTATAAAGGTAAAGCGGCAAGCGAAGACTTCAAGGGAACCGACGGTAAAACCTCCGTTGTTAAAGGCGATATTAGAACGGGTGGCAGTTACGAAACACGCTTCGAAAATGTAGCGGTATGGAATACGATAATGCCGACTTATGAATACAGTTTAGAAAAATGGTATGAGTTCCTAAGTGCATGAGCGTTAATGCCGATAACTAGGAACGCTCGCAATTTACGAATTCAAGGTAACATGTTTTATTAACATGAAGATTTCACTACAAATACAGATATTACTACTGTTGTTTATTTTTATTCTTATTTTGATGGGGCAGGTTTTCTATACCCAAAACAATCAAAGCAAGCTAATTGAATCATTCGAAAACTATCAAAACACCTCAACGGAAGAGCGAGTAATTAAAGAATTAGAGCGAGATGTGCTCGCTTTACAGCGCTATGTTTTAATATTCAAAGATACCGGCAGTGCTTCTTCGGTTAGGCAGTTCAATTTATTAATTATAGAGTTACAAGATAGGCTCAGCTTAATTGTTGATAATTTGCCAGATTATCATTCTGATGATAGTACTCACGAAAAACTGATAGCAATGCAGCAGCATTTAAATGAGTACCAAGAAAACTTTTCCTATGTGATTACTTCCAAGGAACAAAGCGATGAGTATTTGCAAACTGGTGTGCTTTTGGGTATTCAAAATATGTTGCAGAATGAATCAGTGCAAAACGAAAAGAGCGGTTTACAAAATCTGTTCATACATTTGTTAAAAGCAGAAACCTTAATTTTTCAATACCGCTTAGCTCCAAGTTCTCAATTAAAACAAACGGTCGTTGAAGCATTGCAATCAGCTAGCATGGCTATTCAGCAATCGAAGCTAAATAGTATGTCTGGTGCTCAACTCGCAAACCAAGTAAAAACAATAGAGAAGCAATTTGATAGGCTTGCTCACACTCAACAAGATTATACCTTCCTTGTTAACGTCGTAATGGCCGGTTCTGCCAATGAATTTCTATACCTAGCTAATGATCTGTCGAACCAAGCGGCTGCTAACTCTTTGCAGACAAATGCGAGAATTCAGGCCAATATTGAGGAGGCACAAACTCAGGTAAATATTTCATCTATTACTGGACTGCTTTTAACCTTTGGGGTCGGTTTTTTTGGTGCTTTCCGAATTATGAATCCGATAAAATCTATTACCAATGTATTTGAGCACTTAGTCAAAGGAGATAGCGACTTAGCTATTCCTTATATTAAAAGAAACGATGAAATTGGAAAGCTCGCTCGTGCAGCAAATGTCTTTAATCAAAAGAATATTCAAACAAAGGAACTTTTAGAGCAATCACAACACCTCAACAACCAGTTGAAAGAGGCCAAGCTGCTGGCCGAGAAAGCGAATGCGTCAAAAAGCATTTTTCTTGCGAATATGAGCCATGAAATTAGAACCCCTATGAACGGTATTGTGGGACTCGTTGATATTTCGCTACGTCAAAATCCTAACTCTAAAATAAAAAATAATTTAGAAAAAATTTCGTATTCGTCGCACATTCTAATGAATGTTATAAACGACATTTTAGATTTTTCTAAAATTGAAGCTGGCAAGCTAGTAATAGAAAATAGCCGGTTTTCATTTCCGTCCTTGTTTGATACTTTGTTGTCAGTATCGTTGGTGCGGGCTTCTGAAAAAAACCTCAACATTTCTCTTTATGTCGATCCACAACTTCCAATACATGCTATTGGGGACCCTCTGCGCATGTCGCAAGTGCTTCTGAATTTAACAAATAACGCGACGAAATTCACTCATAAAGGGCATATTAAAATATCTTTTTCATATACTAATATGGGGCAATCTGAAGGGTTTCTCCTGAAAGTTTCTATAGCAGATACTGGTATAGGACTTGATGCACAACAAATCGAGACTATTTTCAAACCCTTTAAACAAGCTGATGACTCCACCAGTAGGAAGTTTGGGGGCACTGGACTTGGTCTGACCATCGTTAGTCAATTAATGACGCTAATGGATGGAGATATATCAGTCACATCGTCATTAAGCAAAGGCAGCGTGTTTACTTGTACCTTTAAACTGCAGCATGAGAGAGATCAGCAGCATAACTTACTTGTAAATAACGAGAAGACCTTTCAAAGGTCCATTGTGTACCTGTGTGATACCAATCAACCGATGCTTTACAGTGATTATATCAGTCATATTTCTAGCCAGGTTGACTATCTGTCCTTGTCGGAGTGGGAGGCACATGTTACTTCTTTAGCGCCAACGCATCTGGTCATTTTAGACATTCAAGATGGTCGTCACGCGCGCGGATTACAAGCATTTATTGAACAACTAAAGAAGCGCAAGATAAGCTTTGCATGCATCGTCAATACACAGCCTAATCAACTAAACACTATTTTAAGTTCGCAATGGCAATGCCCTGTACTTCAACATCCATTCACGCCAACTCAATTTTACAACTTTGCTCAATTATTGTATGGACTTGAAGATGCTTCTGAAGAGTTTTCTGTTGAACAATCACAGTCGCCATTGCAGCCGCACGACGATACTGAGGAAAAATTTACAGGGCACGTTTTATTAGTTGAGGATAACAGTATTAATCAGCTCGTGGCAGGAGAAATGCTGCGTTCATTCGGCTTAACGTTTGATATTGCCGAAGACGGTAATCAAGCCATTACAAAGTTTACAAACGCGCCACACTATGACTTGATATTAATGGATATTCAAATGCCAATACTAAACGGTCTAAATGCTACCCGAACCATCCGCAAAGCTGGTTACAACGATGTTCCCATTGTTGGTTTATCAGCTAATGCAATGAAGGAAGACGTTGCTGCCGCGTTAGCTTCAGGAATGAATGAATACTTGACCAAGCCAATAAGACGAAAATCACTATTAGCCTCAATTGAACGGTATTTATCGGCTAAGCACTGACGCTTAAAAATAAACCCAGCTTAGCAGCGACAGTACAATACTAGAGTAAAGAATAGAAACCGGCGTTCCTAACTTAACAAAGTCCTTAAACTTGTAATTAGTGGCACTAAATACGATTAAGTTAGTTTGATATCCGTAAGGCGATATAAAGCTAGCGCTAGCTGCAAAAGCCACGGCGAGTGCGAAAGGCATTAATGGCAGTCCCATTGCGTTCACGATACCGTAAGCAAAAGGAAACATTAATGCTGCGGCCGCGTTGTTGGTCACAAACTCGGTAAGTAGCAAGGTCATGACGTAGACTAAAATTAACGCGACTATTGGCGACATATCGCCAATGATGGGGGTTAATTGATCTGTCGCTAAGGCAATAATACCGCTGCTCTCAAGCGCTGTCGCAAGACTTAACGCTCCTACAATGACTAATATTAGATTAACAGGGAGATGACGCTTAATTTCTCCAATTGATGATACCTTTATTAGTGATAGGCTTGCAGCGAAGAAAAGTAGACCAATCGCTAATGGGACGATTGATGCTGCGGCTAAAACAACCGTAATCACAAAGCCGAAAAGTGTAAAAGCCTCTTGCCATGGCTTGAGTTTTCGGCTGACTTTTTGTTCTGACACAATAAAAAAGTTTTTGGAAATATTGTCCCGACCTGCAAAGTCGGAACCAGTTGCAAGTAATAAAAAGTCACCTGCTTGCAATTTCAACTCACCTAGCTTACCCGATATTTGTTCACCGTCTCTGCGAATTGCAACAACCGCGGCATCAAACAAAGCTCTAAAGCCAACTTCTTTCAGGCTTTTATTAATGATAGGAGCGCGATTGGACACAATCACTTCTGTCAAATTATCGCGCAATAGGCCGTCGGCCTCTGCAAACATAGTGAGGCCTTTAATGTGCGCGATATTATCCATTTTCTGCACGTTTCCAGAGAAGATTAATTTGTCATTTTCTTCAATCACCATATCAGGAGTGACGGGAGACATAACGACATTTCGTCGCACTATTTCGATAAGAAATAATTCTGGCAAGTTGCGCAGGTGGTTTTCTTCAACCGTTTTGCCAACTAACTCGGATGCAGCTTCCACATCCGCTTCCAGAAAATAGCTTTGATAGTTGCTTTCATTACTTGCAATATTGGGTAGCAGAGGAGTCAGGAAAAATAACAGTACTCCACAAGCCAAACCTGCTGTTAAGCCAAACAAAGTAAAATCAAAAAAGTTAAAACCAGGGTGTCCATGCTCAATTAAGAAACTATCAACAATTAAATTAGTTGATGTGCCTATCAAGGTCACTGTTCCGCCTAATATTGCCGCATAAGATAATGGGATTAATAATCGGGATGGAGCATGCAGTTGGTTCTGCTTAATCGGTCCTATTAAGCTGGCAACAATGGCTGTGTTATTGAGCAGTGCAGAAGAGGTAAATGTAACGGCGAACATGCGCCAGAAGCTTTGCGTGAATGATTTTCTTACAATGGCTCTGCCCAAACGTTTTATGAAGGCGGTCTTGTCGATAGAGTGACTCAGAAGTAAAAGTAACACCAGCGTAACAAGGCCGGTATTAGTGACATTTTTGAGAATTTCTTCAAGCGAAATTTGTTGAGCTAAAAGTAGTAACAGCATGCTGACTGCAAAAACACTGGAAGGGCGCTTATTCGTCAAAGCAAGCCCGCCGATAGTGCCAATAAAAACTACTAAGACGAGAATTTGTTCCCAAGTCATTATGTCGCTATCCTGTTGTTCTTCTTTTTATTTCTCGCGGTATTTTGCAATGGATGTTCCTAAAAAAGGCAGCCAACGGTTGTTTTATGCTGTGCCGTATCCGTTCAAAATATCTTGTAATCAACTTATTTTTCGAAGCCTTTCACATTTGGACTAAGTGTCTAATCAGCGTTCTATTTATGAACACCAAGCATAACCTATTTTTTAGGAATATGAAGTGGCCAATATAGTCAATTTACATCTTAGTTAGCAGATTTATGTTTAGTCGATGCGAACAGACTAAAACGATATTAGCTTGTTGTTTCTAAATCATTAATTAAGTTAACGCGGGCGAATGAAAAAGGGAATGCAACGGCTTTCTCATTGCATTCCCTAAGCTTAATTCGTCAAAAGACTTTTTAGCTGTTGATGAATGGCTATTGGCTAATGTCTGTTGCGTTCCAATGTGGGAAGTGCTTTCTCACTAGCGAATTAAACTCAAGCTCAAACTCGGAGTATTCGTGTGAACCTTTCACGGCTTCGTTCTCACTAATAATCATACCTGCACCTACGGTGCTATTAGTCAGACGATCGATCATAATGAACGCACCAGTCTTACGGTTTTGAGCATATGGGTCGCAAGCAACTTCTTGGGTTAATTTGATGTTAGCAACACCTATTTCATTCAAGTTGAGGTGCAAAGCATCCTTTTTCTCTAGGGTGTTCACATCTATTTGATAGTCAATACTCGACACGCTACCACTCACTTTCTTAGTTGCAAATTTAAAACTAAATTGCTTATTTGGAATGAGTGCCTCTTCAGACATCCAAACCATATGCGTTTTATATGCATTCGACTGCAAAGGTAGTGAATCAGACTTGACGATCATGTCACCGCGAGAAATGTCTATTTCGTCATTTAGGGTTAACGTTACCGCGTTTGGTGCATAGCCAACATCTAAATCACCATCGAAAGTATAGATAGTTCTAACCGTCGAAGTTTTTCCAGATGGCAATGCCGTCACAGCATCCCCTGGTTTAATTGAGCCAGATACGATGGTTCCCGCAAAGCCTCTAAAGTCGAGGTTAGGTCGATTGACATACTGCACTGGGAAGCGGAAATCTTGGTGCTGTTGTTGCGTGATTTGGATGGTTTCAAGCAAGTCCATCAGCAAATCACCTTTAAACCAAGGCGTTTTTTCGCTGCGAGTAACTACGTTATCACCCTCAAGCGCAGAAAGCGGGACAAAGTGTATGTCTGGGATCGTTAGCTGCTTTGAAAATTCCATGTAGTCTTTCTGTATTTGCTCATAAACGTCCTGTCTATAATCCATCAAGTCCATTTTATTCACAGCAACAATAATATGCTTAATGCCTAGCAAAGAAACCAAGAATGAATGACGTCTAGTTTGGGTTTTCACGCCAGCACGTGCGTCAACAAGAATAATAGCGAGATCGCATGTGGATGCGCCGGTCACCATGTTGCGCGTATACTGCTCATGCCCCGGAGTATCAGCAATAATAAATTTACGCTTCTCAGTACTGAAATAGCGGTAGGCAACATCAATAGTAATGCCTTGTTCTCGCTCTGACTGCAGGCCATCGACTAGCAATGCTAGGTCAACTTTTTCACCCGTTGTTCCGCTTTTGATGCTGTCCTTAGTAATGGCTGCGAGCTGGTCTTCATAAATCATTTTTGAATCATATAGCAGCCGGCCGATTAATGTACTCTTGCCGTCATCAACGCTACCGCAGGTTAAAAATCGCAGAAGGTCTTTATTTTCATGTTGGTCTAAGTACGACAATATGTCGGTTTGAAGTAGTTCGTTTTCGTTATTCATGTTAGCAACTTACCAAGAAATAAGGGTTTAAGACTGAATCTTTTTGGTTGTATCGAAGTGGTGATGCGTCGGCGTCCATTGGGTTTTCAACATCTAAGACGGTTACCTTTGCACCAGCGGCGATAGCAACGGCATGGGCTGCACCGGTATCCCATTCGCAGGTAGGTCCTACGCGCGGATACATATGAGCTTCTCCACTGGCGACTAAGCAAAGCTTCAAAGAGCTGCCCATCGCGACTAATTCATTTTCACCACCAAGCGCGTCGAGGATTTTGTTTATTTCAGGGCTCTGATGAGAGCGACTTCCAACAATTTTCCAAGTCTCGCCCACGGTATGTTTTTTGGCCTTTATTGGAGATTGAGTTCCGTTCACTTCGCTGTATGCGCCAACGTCCTCTTGACCAACGTAAGTTGTATCAATGGCAGGTGCATGCACGACACCAAATGTTGGCACTCCATACTCGATTAAAGCAATATTTACCGTAAACTCGCCGTTCTTTTTAATAAACTCTTTGGTGCCATCTAATGGGTCGACAAGCCAATACCGCACCCACGTTTTACGCGTCGACCAAGGTATGTCTGCCGACTCTTCAGATAAAATAGGCAAGGGTGATATTGCTTTTAAGCCGTCAACGATGTGATGATGTGCCGCTAAGTCGGCGTCGGTCAGCGGGCTGGAATCTGACTTGTCGTAAATGGTAAAATCTTTGTCATAGATTTCCATGATCTTCTTGCCGGCTTCTACCGCGATCTGCTTTACTTTATCGGCAAGTTCTGGCGTTAAATCAAAACTCGTCATTTATATAAATCCTTTTGTCGACAATAGAGTGAATAGTCGCTCGGCTGTTTGCTCTGGCGTTTCATCTTCATATGCTAAGTGCACTTCTGGCGCTTCCGGTACTTCATAAGCGGAATCAATGCCCGTAAAGTGTTTAATATCGCCACTGCGTGCTTTCTTATAAAGTCCTTTGGGGTCGCGTTGTTCACACACTTCTATTGGTGTATCGACGAATACTTCTATAAATTCACCTTGTTCTAGCAGCGAACGACAGTATGCTCGGTCAGCTTTAAAGGGAGAGATAAACGCAGTAATAACAATCGTGCCTGAGTCCACAAATAATTTTGCAACTTCACTGATTCGACGAATGTTTTCAACGCGGTCTTTGTCATCAAAACCTAGGTCACCGCATAATCCGTGACGCACATTGTCGCCGTCTAACAAATACGTTTTTTTGCTTTCGGAATACAGTTTTTTCTCAAGTAAATTCGCAATAGTAGACTTTCCAGAACCTGATAAGCCAGTTAACCAAATAACCGATGGTTTTTGATTAAGTGCCTCTGAACGGGCTTTCTTATTAACATCGTGTTTATGCCAAACAATATTCGTCGCCATTAGAAGTATCCCTCCATCTTTTTCTTCTCCATCGAACCTGACGAGTCGTGATCAATAACTCGACCCTGACGTTCAGAGGTTTTTGTTAGCAGCATTTCTTGAATCACTTCTGGTAAAGTATTTGCCGTCGATTCAACTGCGCCGGTGAGCGGGTAGCAGCCTAATGTTCTGAATCTTACTGAACGCATTTCAGGCACTTCGCCCGGCTCCATTGGCATGCGATCATCGTCAACCATAAAGTAAGTGCCATCACGCTTAACTACCGGACGAGGTTTAGATAAATACAGTGACGGAATTTCGATATTTTCGAGGTAAATGTATTGCCATATATCAAGCTCAGTCCAGTTTGACATAGGGAATACACGAATGCTTTCGCCTTTATTTATTTGGCTGTTGTAGATACTCCAAAGTTCAGGGCGCTGATTTTTGGGATCCCAGCGGTGGTTTTCGTCACGGAATGAATACACACGTTCTTTTGCTCGTGATTTTTCTTCATCACGGCGTGCGCCACCAAATGCAGCGTCAAACTTATATTTATTCAACGCTTGTTTCAACGCCACTGTTTTCATGACGTCAGTATGCTTTGCACTACCGTGAGTGAAAGGGCCAACACCTTGATCCAGACCTTCCTGATTGCTATGAACAAGTAAATTGAGATTATGTTTTTTGGCAATTTCGTCTCGGAAGGAGATCATTTCCTTGAACTTCCATTTTGTATCAACATGCAGAAGCGGAAAAGGAATAACACCCGGCGCGAAAGCTTTCCTCGCTAAGTGAAGCAGCACAGATGAATCTTTTCCCACGCTGTACAACATAACGGGGTTGTCGAACTCAGCTGCAACTTCTCTAAAAATGTGAATACTCTCAGCTTCAAGTTGCTTTAGGTGAGTAATGGATGGAATTGAGGTAGTCATTTTTGTAACGGACTCCATGTTAGAAGGTTAATATGCCAAAAATCTATATGCATAGAACTTTAGCATATTTAAAACAAATTCTATTATGATAATTTGGTATGTCTAATAGCCTATTGATAACCAAAATGATGATTATGTTACGAAATTGTTATATGTAGATAGGGCGTTGTTTAAGGTGTGTAGGGAATGGTATTTCGTGAGAACGTTTATAATGATGTGAGAATGAGAGCGCAGGCATTACTTGGCTTTTAGAGGGATCACAAGAATGGCGCTACAAATCTTTATACTGAAATGAGAATAAACCATTTACCCATAATGATTTTTAGCAGATTGTTCTAAATTAGAATAGCGTCTACGAATCATGTCAGCCGTCTAAAATAAGCCACTAAACCTATCATTCTCTTGTAAGTTGGGAAGTTTTTTCTAGGGAATTTATTATTTTACAAATACTTAATGATCATCCGCAAAATTCTTATGATCAGACTTTTCATAAAAATGAGAAATCACCTCAAATTTATGAAAATAAGCAACTTATCATCATTTATTTTTAACTTGTTAAATTTTTTTTTCACTAATAAATTCAACTATTTCTTCACCTAATTTAGTAAGCCGCATATTTATAAAGTTTGGCCCCCTCATACTGTGGCTTGCTTTATCTGGGAGGTCGACTATTTTTTCATTGATAAGATCTTGCATAAGCCTATAAAGAATATGACGACTAGAGAAATCTTGATCATATGCAGATAGGTCATCGAAAAACTTAAGTTGGCGCTCTTTACTAAGTTGGATGTTATAATCTAGCTCTGGCAAATAAGATAAGTAACTTAATAATTTTAAATGTAGTGACGTTAGCCTAGAAACAGAGTTTAGATAAAGGGCTATAATTGCTTCTTCTGTATTTTGGTTAAGAGCTATAAAAACCAAACCGTTTGATAACGCTTGTATCATTTCTTGACTTGAGGTTCTTACAGCTATGTCACTAGACTTTACAATTGCTGATAATAAAGAATTATTTTCTTTGAGCTTACTCTCTGTCTGATTATGCCTTTCCATGAGAATATTCAAAGTAATGCTTAATTGATGAAGCCAAGCATTAGTACGCCTCTCGTAAGGCGGCACAACAATAGCATTTAAGACTTCGTTTAGTGCGCCACCAAAGACTGGAACTGCTGACGCAGCAGCTCGTGCAACACGATGAACTTTGTCTTCAACTAGCTCTGTGTCAGGATCAAACTTAGACGTGTCGATTTTATCCATAATTTTGTATGCTCCGATGTAAAGAAGGTTAACGTTAGCATAAGCGATAAAAAATTGGCTGTGCTCGTTTCTCGCATTTTTGGCCAACTGTTTGTGCGTCAGCTATCCACTTGTTAGCCTATTTTTTGCAAAGAACTCCGAATAGGAAACCACCATGTTCCAAGGTCTTCTTTGTTTTTTCTTTTCGCTGCCAGACTTTCTTGTGGTTCGGTTTCAACATTGAATAAGTAGGATTTAGTTATAAAGTCATTACTATTACGATCAAAGGCTTTAATTTCCAGATTATATTCACCGGTTTGTAAGACGACGTCAGAAAGCTCATCCGATGTTTTACCGAGACTTGTGAACCTCAAATAATGCTGAGTTCCTGACTTTCCGTGTATTAATATAGGACTAGCGGAACGTCCAACTCCCCAACCTTCGCCTTTATGTGAGTTTTCCTCAGCAAAATCTTGCCAAAAAAGCTCCCATTTCTGTTTAGTTGGGGATGTCAAAATTAACTTGAAGCTAGTAATGGTGCCTGAATGTGAGCCTTCATTTATGATAGTTATCGGAATATACATGGCGAAATTTGAAGACATATAATATGCCCAAACACGATTATCGATATATACATCTATTTCAGCTTTGCTATTACTTAATTTATAACCCAAAGCTGTACCTGCTAATGCCCCAGCTATTGAACCACCCGCACCCAAAATTGAAGCAAATAATGTAGGGTCCAACGAAACTCTCCTTAAATAACCTAGCGCTTTACCAACGGGCAAACGCGAACGTTTTTGGGCGAAGCCCAATAAATATTTGTCACAAACGCATTTTTGCGGCGATATCCGACAACTTATTGTGCGAAACTTTACCAATAAGCATTTTCATTAGCACCAATTAGTTGTCTCGCTTTAATCGTTTTTTTGTGCAGTAAGGTACTTATAATTAAGTTAGCGCATGAAATACTAGGACGATTCAGAGCGTTGCATGACTCAAACCGAAATAATCAATGCTAGCCGCGAGCATCGACTGAGTTCCATATTGATAGTCTTTCAAATACTCTAAGTTCTCTTTTTCAATACATCCTAAAGATTTAGTCATAAATAGTCCTCTTTGAAATATAACGCTTTACTAAGCGGCAAAAAATAGCTGGCTAAATTTAGCGAGGAACGAGCAAAAGCAAGTTATTTTTTGTCCGTTTAAGCAACTTGTATTGTGTAAATTACACAAAACTGGTTTCTTTTTTTTGGTTAATTTTATACTCAAACAGAACTGATGAACGTTCTGCCCCATGACTTCTAGCTTTTATTTCACCAAGTTTAATAGCTGCAAAAAAACCATTTTGATTCACTAAGGTAACAAGCTCACCTGATTTTGGAGTTCTTGATCTCGAAGTGTAGTCAAATAGTGATGCATCGTTTATCTCAGTAAAACAACTCGCGCCATATGCTATTGCTATACCTTCAATATTTGATGGATCATTTAATATATGTATTGAACCATTACTTGCGCTAGAAAAATATAATTCAAATTGCATACTGCCAGCCCCTATTGTGTAACGACCATTATGGTTGTCGTAATCAAATTCAACCTCACCGTTAAGGTTTGGATTAGAATATTGACTGGTACTACTTGCAATGGAGGATGCTATTGGGCTTTCAGATTTTTCGAATGGATTAGTACCAAGAGCTGGGCGAGCCTTAATAGACTCTCCATGTATTTCTTTTATCAATTTCGAGTAAGAATTTTCATACTCAGTTTCATAACGAAAATCGATATATTGCTTCGTTTGGAGAAATACAGGAGTAGGCTTGGATGATTCGTTATTTTTTATGAGAGGGATTATTTTTTCAGAATTTGTACTGTACATTAACTGCGCGGTTAAAATCATTTTTTCATAGCCTACGCCACCATAACCTGCATTAGCTTTATTTACATATGCATTAGAACAAATGCAAATCACTCTATCTACGCCAGTTAAACCACCTTCCATGAAGGATGGTAAGTCCCCCCCCAGTCTTAAGTCCCAATGATCCAGAATTACATCAACACCATTTTTTACTAATCTTGTAGCAAGATTTAATACCCACTCTTTATGCTCTTCACTATCGTGAGAGTAAGAGATAAAACACTTTGGGACTAGACTCATGAAAACTCCTTTTCACATAACGAGGCTGTAGAATCTCTCTATTTTCAAGAAAACACAGCCATTTTCAAAGTTTAATTATCAAATAACACAACAAGTAAAAAATAGAAGATTCTTATTGATTTATAAAAAATGAGTTATTCTACAGCCTCAATACCTGATTAATCGGCTAAGAACAGCTTTTGTTTTACTTCCATTTGAATCATTTGTTATTTGCGACTGCACAGTATGCCTCCTGACCAATTTTCAGAACACCATAGAGACATACAGCAACCAGACCAACTATAGCTCCCGCCTCAACACCGACTATGTCAGCTATAAAAGCAGAAATAATACTGATGATCGCTGTAGATGTTGGTTTTACAGCTTTATTTAGCTGTTTGCGTAATTTCTGATACCGTTTATCTTTGGTACAAAAGAACAAATAAAATTCACTTTTTACAGACAACCAATATGATTTAGGTGGACGTTGTTCAGCAGATCGAGTTTGGGTTGTTCCTTTTATTAGTTTTGATTTGTCTTCGTTTTTCAATTCAGCAAAATATCTTGGACTATCTTGTAGCAGTAAATGGGCGGCATCATCGATACTGTAATCGTCACTCCAGTCTAATATCTGCACTGGCGTAGCGTGCAACATAACTTCTTGTGGGTCTAAACATTCAATCCATGTCAATGGCGCCTCCTTACAAATAATATCTTACTATAAAGTCATCATAAAAATAGCGGGCTACAGCTATTTCGAGAATTCTCCATACACGATTAATATTAATAGCTTACCGTCTATTGAGTGATAATTTCTACAACTTTTTCTGTGCTTACTATGAATTCGTTGTAACTACCGGCACTGTATTTTGTTGTGGCCCAGCCATTTTGGCCTGTAAGTTGTAGTAACGCCGATACCAGTACTTCTGTTAGTTAGGCAGAATCATAAGCCTCAACGACTAGGGCATGTAGAATAGACTAGTGGCGATTCAGTCCTCTTTTTATATTTATTAATTCGTCAATATAAGATACATTTAATTTGTAGTTTAAAAGTTGTAAGCATTACAGGGAGTTGTAAATGAAGCTTAATCAAGTACTGTCTTTAGTAAATCAAGTAGAAAAATCCAAATTTATCACCAGCCTCGACAAACTTTGTCTCGATGCCGCCAAAAACAATAAGGCGCTAGCGAAAAAAATCGATAACATTGACGGTCAAATTAAAAATGCATCTGGAAGTGAAATCACGCAATTATACTTTGCAGTTCGTGATTTTTATAAAGTATCGGTGAAAGAGCAGATACTGATGAACTCAGCGCAGACTAATCTGTTAGTGAATATCCTTAGCCGAGATGGTAACTGCGTTGCTCGTATTAGTTGGATTGAGAGTTTGTACGCAAAAGAGTGGCATATCTTGCAATCACTTGCCAAAGAGCTTCACGCAGAAATCAAAGCAAGTGATATCGATTCACCGAACGACCGCTCAAAAGCATTGAGTATCTATCATGCATGTATTTCAGAAGCTTATACGAACGATACGCGCAATAATCGAGACTCAAAGATAACAGATGATGAGCGAGGCATACTCAATGTCTTAAGCACTCATCTTGGTCTGACAACCGACGAGTGTGCTGCTTTAGAACACTTAGTTGATACCATTCCCAAAGATGGCGTATTAGAAGCGCTTAATATTTTGCGTGATATGGGTGTTGTTTTCATCAGTAAAAAACGGCAAGAGGTTTTTGTACCTGATGAAATCGTAGAGTTACTCAATGAGATTCAAGGCAAAGACTCGGCTGATAAGCACAGACTTAGGTTGCTTAGAACATTCTCAGACGCTGAATTATCAAATGTCCTAAAAGCGCATGGCAGAAAGATTAGAGGGATAGATAGAGCTGATAAAATACACACTATCATTCATTCAGGTTTAAATGCGCGTGAACTATTAGCTGCCGATATGCATGCGCCTGAAGATAACCAAAACCAGCGCAAGGACAGACTTAAGCAGCTTATAGCTGACCTTGAGATTGACACAGACAAGCTCGGTACGACATTGGACGAGCGTATTCATTTAATTATCACTTCCCTCGCAAATGCCACGGAGAAAGAATTCGATTCTCTCAGTGCAAGTGGGTTCAAAGAATTGATGAAAACACTGGAAGAGCACTTCCCAACCATTGTTAAGGTTATCAAAGCTCAGTTTGAGTTGGAAGAAAACGAAGTCGTTGACACTGAAAAGCTTCGTGCCTTGAGTATTACTCCATATGACATTCTGTATTTGCTGTCCAATGACGAAGTTAAGACGGTTCGAGATAGTATGGGATTATCCAAAAGAGGTAACCCAAGATTCTCAATACTTGAGTGCTTTGCAAATGCCACCGATAAATTAATAGATAACTACGATTTGCTGGCTAAACGAGATGTTAATGCGCTGCGCGAAGTTGGTGCTGATGTCGCAGAAGCCGATATAGGGGTGAAGTTTGAAGAAGTCACTAAGGCTATATTTGAGATACTGGATCTGAATATTGATGAAGAAGTACGCAAGGAAATTAATACCTCAAAGGACAAGGCTGACATCATCATTTCGCTGAGTGACGACGATATTATTATTGGTGAGGCAAAAACTTGCAAAAGTGGTGATTTTGCTAAGTATTCGACGACATCAAGGCAGGTTAAAGCCTATGTGTCCAGAGCAGAGAGCTTAGGTAAACGAGTCGCACAAGTATTGATTATAGCGCCGAGTTTCTCTGATGACTTCATTGAGTCAGCGGAAATGGACACAGAGATAAACATATCGCTACTTGAAGCGAAAGGACTTAAGCTCATTCTCGATGCGTTTAAGTCCAAGAGAAATCCTAAATTTAGTGCCAAGCTACTAACTAAGGGTGGGCTGCTCAAAGCAGAATTAATTGCAAAAACCATTTAGTTTTCTTTGAACAAAGTTACTTGTCCCCAAAAAACATTTGTGTCGAAGTCAATCTGGCTAGCAAAGTCTGGGAAGTCCAAAATTTAACTTACGAAATAATAATCTGATGACTGATAAAAAAATATTAATGTAGAAATTGTTGAGAAAGCAATCGACCTAGCGCAAAAGAAAGGTAGTCGTTTAGAGTCTGATAACTTTTCTGGATTTGCCCAGCTTTTTGAGAGTAAGCAAATTAATGTGATTTACACGACTCCTTTTTCTGGGGCTGAAGTACTGCCGGGTGAGCACTCCTATATAGTCGATATTTGGTATCAGCATAAAAAAGTTTACTCATTTTATTACAAACACTTTGACGAGGTCTTAAAAAGTAAGAAGCGTCCAAAGGGAGAATGGGTTGACGCGCTTTTATCAATTTGAAAGCTAACCGTTAAATTTGCATCGCAAACTGAACCACAGTTGCATCTAATAAGCGAACCACAAGTTTTTACCCAAGATAGAGAGTCCGATGGCTTATTGATCCATTGAAAACGTAGTTCATTTGACGGTGTAAATTGGCACTGGTATTTAACATAACCCCTTCTTATTCGCCGACGCGAAACCGCTTTGTCGCTCAAAAGGGCAATAAGGGCCTAAAATGCCACGTTAAGTCAGCAATGTTAAGGCAAAATCAGCTGTGAAACATGTCGTCAAATAGGCCATTTTTACAAAATACCCGCTTCGCGCCAAATGATCAGGTAACGGTTTGTTTTGATACTTCTTGTTTTGAGTATAGCTCGTACTTGGAATTCTCTAAGCAGCAGACTATCTGGCCAATAAAGTGGATTGTATGAGATAGTTGTTCAATGCAATTGTAATTCAATAATCTATGCCATTTACCTATTATTGAGTTGATTGGTGCATCACCGGCTAACCGCCTTTATTATCAATAAAAAATGGAATTTATAATGAAAAAATCGTTACCTGTTTCAACCGCTAATACAATTCATGGAGTGGTAATTGAAGAGAGTTTTGGCTTTGTTTCGTCTCACGTTATTGCGGCAACAAATATATTTAGTGATGTTTTTGCTGCGTTTAGTGACATTTTTGGTGGCCGTTCCCAGACCTATAAAAAACAATTAACAGCTATTAAAAATGAAGCTGTACAGGAACTAATGGATGAAGCTATTAAGGTGGGAGGAAATGCAATAGTCGGTATGTCGATTGATCTTGATGAGGTTTCGGGTTCAGGTAAATCAATGTTCATGATCACGGCAACAGGCACGGCTGTTAAAATTGATAATTCTCTACTGTCACAAACAACACGATCAAATACAGATAAAATTGATTTCACTGAACTTGACGACCTTATTTTTAGAAATAAAGTTATAAGCTCTGCTCAAGAACTTAAATTAAAGTTATCAGAAGAGAGCATGGAAAGGATCATTGAAAATAATATATTTGAGATCAGAGATTTTATTTTAGGTTACATACTAGAGTCCATTGAAAGAGATGGATTGTTGCATACTCAAACGAACGAAAATTTAAAAGCGCTGGTAACAGTCTATTTCTCGATAATGCCGCACAAATTAGCTGTAGATTCTCTGTACCCTAATTTGGGAAAAAATGAACACTTTACTTTGTTTATCCTTGATATATTAAAAGAATGCTACCTTTTTGATTCTGAAAAAATAATAGAATTGTTAGAGTCTGGCGATCTTGACAAACAAAAGCTTGCTGTTGAAATATGTAATTATGGCCAGTCATCCTATGCAATTGGAGATATAAATAAACATAAAGAGTTAATCGAAAAGATTAACGTAAATATTCAACCAATTTCAAAGATTTATGACGTTAAAAAACTATATGGCAGCAGAAAGGTTTGGAAATGTTTGTGTAAAAAAGAAATTGAAGAGGGCACTGAATATTGTCCGAATTGTTTTTCAGATATTTATGGCTTTGAACGGTTTCAAACCAAAGCGACAAAGGCAAAAATCAGGGACAGAATAGAAGGGCTACAAAGCGCATTTTTGATGAAGACTGACAATTGCTAATTGTTAAGAATGTTCCTTACTGAGATATTTCCACACATCGTGCTCGATGATTTCTATACCAATTTTTTGGTAAGTTTCTTCCGGGCGCCAACTCCTGTGCTGTTTGTTCAGTGCGTCATCCTCTTCTTTAGCAATCCAAACGATTCGATAATATTTCACAAGAAGAAAGAAATAGACATCCTGCGCTAACGGTGAGTGAGAATGAAATATATCTCTAAAGAATGAAATTGGGGTCCAGTGTTCGTAACGAAGCTTTTTAAATAGCTGTTTTATCTCTTTATTCTTAACTTCGAAAGGTAACATTCCTGAGATGTCTTGATAAGAGGACGATTTTTCTAATATTTCCAACGCACTTTTCGAGAGAAATGGAAAGTCTTTCCAAGGCCATTCGCGTACCACTTCGTTTCCAACGAAAGCTAAAAACTTGTCACCATACAAATCCTTATCTTCATAATATATCTTATGTAACAACTCAAGTACCTGAGCAAGGTGTTTCATTCGTTTGCGGATGTTTGCAGCTAAAATAGCACCATCTGCTAACTTACCGTCTTGAATATCCGAAGGGGGTCTTCTGCTCATTTTGAGCTGTTTGGTCCCGTTTTCGTCCCATAGCTTTCTAATCTTTTTGGCGTCTTCCAAGCTCATCGTTTTAATCTTCCCTAAAAATATTTTACATTATGTGAACGCGATTGCAGGATGATACAGATGTTACAAAATAAAATGCATTGCTAATCGAGAATCAAAATTACCGCTTTCCCCTAGTACTAACAACTCGACTCGTGGGGCTAGACTTCTTTACAACGAGTCTTTAGCTATTGGACTCAAACAAGGCGGGGGGACGAGATTAAACGAGTTCAACTATCTTTTCCTCAGCCCAAATGCCTGCAATTTCGTACTGTTCAAGGATGTTAGTGAAAGGAATGTTTAGGCGTTCGCAGTACGCTTCCATTTGCTGCCAATCGCCTTTTTCAAAGTGCTGGCAAAGTGCAATGCAGTCAGCGAGCCAGCCCTGTTTCTTCGTTAGCGCTAATTTAATTTCTTCGCTTAACGGCAGATCATTTATGACGGAAATAAGTTCGGCGTCAAGCATGGCGTCAACTAGCGACAACATGCCGGTTAAAAATGCCGATGAACTATTTTTTTGTTGAGAACAATAGGGAGCTATGAGTTCACAAAATTTAGCGCGCTGCATCGACAGTTTAATAAGCTCTTGGGGTTTATCCCCATTAAACTGTGCAGCAAAGAGTAAGCCTACAAAACGTTCAAGTTCGGTTTTCCCTAGAACCAAAACGGCTTGTTTTATGGTTTTAATTGGATTTCGTCGTTTGAATATTGCCGATTGTGTATAACGCAATAATTTAAATGAAAGTGTTACATCAAGTTCAAATAGTTTAGCAATCTCGTCAAAGTCAGGATCTGTTTCAGACACCTTATTCATTAGGCTGGCAATCGAGGTTTGACCTGGCGTAAGCGTGATGCTTTTGATGACTTCCGGATAACTGAAAAAGTACCCCTGAAAATAATCAAACCCTAGCTCCAACGCTTGTTTAAACTCGGAGTTAGTTTCAACTTTCTCTGCCAGTAGCTTAATGTTTGGGTGTTTTTTAACGGCTGCAATAGTATCCTGAATCTGTTCCAAAGTGCTTTCAAGATAATCAATTTTGACAATATCAATTAGCTTATAAAATGGCTCCCATTTTTGCTCGTGAATAAAATCGTCGAGTGCCAGAATATAGCCTTTTTTGTGCAAGCGATGCAGAGCAACATAAAGCGCTTTGGTAGGTTTAACCGTTTCTAATATCTCTATAACTACTTTATGTTTTGGAAGCAGCTCTGGGTAACCACCCAGTAGTGTTTGCTCAGTAAAGTTGATAAACGCCAACTTACCGTCAGAAATACGGTCCAAGCCTAAGTCGAACTGTAAGCTTTCTATCATCTTAGAAGTCGCTTTTTCTTGGTCAACGTCAGGAAAGACGTTGTCCAAGCTGGTGCGAAAAAGCAATTCATAACCAAATAATGATTTGCTTTTATCTAATATAGGCTGGCGCGCTGCGAAAAATCCCATAGAGTAATTAAATGTCCTTAGTATTATTTCTGACTTTCTATTGCGTACTTATCGGCAAAGGATGAAAAAAGAGTTCGAATTTTTTCATTTTTCTCCGGTTTGATTAACGATATTGCGACAATAACAAGGCTCGACACAACAAAGCCGGGGATGATGGCATAAAGTTCAGGATAGATAGAACCACCATTTGCACCCAAAGGTGCATAAATCCATACTAATACTGTCGCGGCCCCACTTAAGATACCACCAATTGCTGCAACTCGACTCATGTCCTTCCATAGCAACGAGAACAGAACTAGCGGGCCAAATGCGGCGCCGAAACCAGCCCATGCATTGCTGACTAAGGTTAATATGCTGCTGTTCTCATCGTAAGCAAGCGCTATGGCAACAATCGCAACTAATGCAACGCAGATGCGCCCGATAACAACTTGTTTGTGCTCGCTACACTCTTTGTCAATAAAAGTAACGTAAACATCTCTAGTCAATGAACTTGAGGTAACCAGGAGTTGTGATGAAATAGTACTCATAATTGCAGCCAAAATTGCCGCCAGCAAAAAACCGCCAATAAGAGGATGAAACAACAATTGTGAAAGCGTAATGAAAATAGTTTCAGGATCGTCTAGCGATTGGCCACTAGCATTCATATAGGCGAGGCCGAAAAGCCCAGTAGCGGCAGCACCGAAGATTGAAACAATCATCCACGACATACCGATCCGACGAGCGGCAGGCATCTCTTTAATACTGGAAATAGCCATGAATCGAACAATAATATGCGGCTGTCCAAAATAACCTAAGCCCCATGACATTAACGACACAACGCCAATAAAGGTAACCGCAGCTCCGGTATTTGCATCGACAAATAAAGACAGAAGATTGCTATCTGTTTTTGATAAAACATCAAGTGTATTGCCTATGCCGCCAAGTTCAAAAATGACGACAGTAGGTACCAGAACCAAAGCAATAAACATAATAATGCCTTGCACAAAGTCAGTTAAACTCACCGCCATAAAGCCACCAAACAAAGTATAACAAACCACTACACCGGCTGTGATATATAAGCCCACTTCGTAATTATAGCCAAAAGATGATTCAAATAATTTACCGCCAGCAGCGATGCCAGATGACGTGTAAAGAGTGAAAAATATGATAATAACAATAGACGCAATAATTCTTAATGAACGGCTGGAATCAAAAAAGCGATTTTCAAAATAATCGGGTAGGGTAATCGCATCTTTAGCTAACTCGGTGAACACTCTAAGTCGCGGGGCAACAATAATATAATTCAACCATGCTCCCAGACACAATCCGAATGCTATCCACAGAGATGACGCACCCGATAAGTACATCGCACCTGGAATACCCAGAAGCATCCAGCCGCTCATGTCAGAGGCTCCAGCTGACAACGCTACAACCGGGGCGCTTAATTTTCGCCCGCCAAGCAAATAGCCCGATGATGTATCTTCATTTTGTCTATATGCGTAAACGCCTATCCCGATCATTGCGATAAAATATATAGCCAAGGATATTAAGGTACCGGTTTCCATATTGCTCTCTGTTGTTATTATTGTTTCGATGATGGTAACAGATAAGGCTGTTTAAGCTCAACTTGTGATAAGAAACAGAGCAAGATTATGATTTCACGATATTTATTAAAAAAATACGAGTATTATTTTTTGCTTGAAAAAACGCTTTAAAAAAACCGCAATGCATAAGCGATTGCGGTCAACAAGATGGGAGTGAATGGTTTTAGAATCTAAAGGCGCTTTGGGCTACCTGTTGAAGCTGTGATACATCTTCTTGGTCATTACCAACAATAATGATTTTTGCAGAGGCTAATAAAAAGGAAGTACCAACAAGTTCGTCGTTACTGAACTCTTCCTGTAAATCTTGGCTCTGGCTCTGCGGAACCACAAAAAGTGAAAGCAAACCTTTTTCGCCTTTTATAATCATGTGCAGGCTTCTAACCGTGTTGAGGTAGCAGTAGTTAGCGGATACAACGTCGCCGATCTCCTCAGATAACGCACCGTTGAAGGTCGTCATTTTTTCGTTTAATGCTTGCTGAGTCACATTTTCGCTACTCATGGCAAGTTCCTTGGCCATATATTCGTGACTAACATGTGCAAAAACATCGTTTGCCAAACCATTATTGCCGGCAAATAGGGTCATGTACGATATACCAACGACCATTGCCACCGATGCTGCCATCGCTATATACCACGGACGCTTTTGTCGCGTTTGAGTAAACTCATTGATGCCTTGACGCAAAATCAGCTTGTCAGCAAAATTCTCTGGTATAGGAATATTCATTGCTTGTGCTAACTGTGCGTCCATAGCTTTTACGTCGTCCCAAAATGCTTGTTTTGCTGGGTCGTCTTTGGCCGCCTGAATAATATCTGGATCGTTTGTGTTTGGCTCAGCATAAATGGTGCGTCTGAATGATAGTTCATCCATTTACCTGTTCTCCTTTTGTTTGGTCGCCTAATAAGGCTTCTTTAATTTGATTTCTTGCTCTGAATAATCTTGTCATCACAGTGTTTTTATTTAGGTTAAGTTGCTCGGCAATTTCATCGCCACTAAAACCCATTAAGATTTGCATCATTAACGGTTCCCGATACTCTTCACTGAGATTTCCTATGATCCTCCTTAACTCACGATGCTCCAGTACCACATCACCAAAACTAACGGGATCAGCAACAGAGACATCATCAATATCGACTAGATCAAACTGCTTACGCTCGAAGCGTCGTGCATTTTCTCGACGCAGTATGGTTATTAACCATGACTTAGCCGCGCCCTCATCGTTAAGCGAGTCTAAAGACTTCCACGCGCGCAGGAATGTTTCTTGAACTACGTCTTCAGCAATCGCTTTGTCTTTTATCAACCACATTGCATAACGGAAGATATCCGCGTGCAGCGCCTTAACGAGGGCTTCATATCGTTTTTGTTTTTTCATCATGTCAGTAGAGACCGACAAGCTTTGATTTTTATTTCGCGAAAACATGAATATTCTTCTTTTGATATGCTTTCAAAAGAATACGCCATTTAAAAGGATTGTTCGAACAATGATTTTATAGCAAGTAGTGAGATAAATAATAGCAGTAAGCGTCAAGGCAAAAAAAAATCGCATAACAAATGACTATGCGATTTTTTGATTTTTTACTCTAACGGCTGTTAGTGCCTATTGTTTGAATGTTACTTAGAAGCAGCAATCCATTTGTTGATGTTCTCTTCCAATAGGGTCAGTGGTACAGGACCATCTTTAAGGACCGTATCGTGGAAACCGCGATAATCAAACTTATCTCCCAATTCGGCCTGAGCCTTGTCGCGCAGTTCCATTATTTTGAGCTTACCAATCATATAAGCGGTTGCCTGGCCAGGCATCGCAATGTAGCGCTCGATTGCTTTAACCGAGTCTGCTTCAGGGTTTGGTGTGTTAGCGATTAAGTATTGAATGGCCTTTTCTCGACTCCATTTCATTTCGTGAATTCCAGTGTCGACAACCAATCGACAAGCTCGCCATAGCTCCATTGCTAAGCGACCGAAGTCAGAGTAAGGGTCAGCATAAAAGCCCATATCTTTACCGAGCTCTTCGGTGTACAAACCCCAGCCCTCAGTGTAAGCAGTGAAGGATACATACTTCTGGAATTCAGGAATGCCCTCGAGCTCTTGTGCAATTGCTCGCTGCATGTGATGTCCTGGGATGCCTTCATGGTAGGCCAGTGCTTCCATTTGGTAGGTAGGCATGCTGCGCATATCAAAGAGGTTCGCGTAATACGTTCCTGGACGACTGCCATCTTTTGATGGACTTTGATAAAAGGCTTTGCCAGCAGATTGTTCACGGAATGCCTCGACACGCTTCACAACCATTCGCGCTTTTGGTGTTAGACCAAAATACTCAGGTAGTTTAGCTTCCATTGTATCAATGAAGTCTTTTGCTTCAGTCATATAACGCTTTCGGCCTTCATCTGAGTCGGCATAATAAAATTGGTCGTCGTTGCGCATGAATAAAAAGAAATCCTGCAAACTGCCTTCGAACTTTACTTGCTTCATTATTTCACGCATTTGATTGTGGATGCGTTCAACGTTGTCTAAGCCAATCTGATGCACTTCCTGCGCGTTCAATTCAGTGGTTGTGAACCAATTCAAACGGTTTTGATACCATTCGCTGGCGTTGGGCAGGCGCCAAACCCCGTCGCCTTCAGGTGTCAATAGGCGTTGCTTGCCAAGTTCTTGTATTAACTTTTCATAGGCGGGTTTAACTGAGCTTAGCAGCGCCGTATTGGCATCGGCTATTAAACCAGACTTTTCTGCGTTACTGAGCCCTGTAGCGTCGAGCTTCTGTTTAAAGTCGGCGAGTATTGTTGAATCTTCTGGTCTTTCGGAGAAAGGGTTACCTTTTACTACATTAGCTGCGGCTTGCATCATTTGATCGTACGACCATGCAGGAGGCATGACACCAAGCTTTTCTCGCACTCTTAGCTGCTCGATAACCTGATCAAATAAAGTATCTACTTTGTTAAGACGGCTAATATAAGCTCTTGCGTCTTCCTCGCTTTCAATGCGGTGAATGTTTATGAGGAAACTTGGAACGGTAGTATGCCAAGCACTAAACTGGTCCATAATGTAGGTGTGATGCCTAAATTCATCATTCGCAAGTTTGCGTTTTAAATCTGCTTGATAAATATTCAAGCTTAACTTCTCTGAATCATTCAATGTGCTGACATCAAATTCGCTAGCTTGTTTTAAGCGGCTCTCCATAAGGGCGCGAGTTTCATCAGCATTGGCTTCCGAAAAGTCACCCCATTTGTCATAGTCCCACTTAATGCCCATGTAACTTTGCGCCATCGGTGAACGCTTGAGGTCGGTTTCACGACTTTCAGCGAAAAAGGCCGCGAGTCTTTCAGATTCAGTCGCAGGTGCTTTTGCCGTTTCGGTTTGAGCTGGCTGTGGTTTTTGGTTTTCAGTATTCGATGCAGGGCTGCATGCTGCCATAGCTATGACTAAGCTTGATACAGCGAATAGTTTTGCTGGAGTGTTTATTTTGACTAGTCGTTTCATTGTGTCCCTCTTATTCGTTAATATTATTCATTAATATATATTCGTTATTATTTTTCTTTTGTATTCATTATAGTGAATTGGCGCTGAGCTAATCCACATGTTGGTAAGGGTTCAAGTATCTAACTTAAGACCACTTATGTTTTTGGGTACAAACCAAATTGCTCTTTGTATTCGTTTTTTCTATTAATGATGCTTTGCCTGAAAGTCGTGAGCGCAGAAATCAACTCTTGGCGCTGCCACGAGGCTTGATTCTGGCCATATGCGCTCTTCATCATGATATTATACTGGGCTGAACACTCGCTGGCATTCATCGCTTCAAAACACTGATTTACTGAATGAACAGGTCGCTCTGTTACTACGCTGAGCCATTTTTCCAATGTCTTGTTTGTCCCATTAACATCACTCAAGTCGATGGCTTTTTGCAGTGTTTTCCATAAGGCAGTTTCGTCTGTCGCCTTGTTGACAGAATGGTTTTGTTTATCTTCGTCACGGGGTTTATTGCTGACGATGATGACGCCGAAGATAATTAAGCTCGCCAGCCAAACCGCGAACAAAGTAATATGTAGCCAATCGATTCTAAATTCCTTAGATACTGTGTTTGTTGCTAAGGGCGCAGATTCTAAAGCTTCGCTTGCGAGTGGCTTTTGATTAACAGCCGAAATAGGTTCAATATTTGAAACGGCGTCTTTACTTGGGGGTAATACCTCAACAGAGCGTGCAGGTAGCTTCGCATATTCCGTTTGTTTAGTGACAACATTAAACCAAGGCACAACCACTTCACCGAGCACAAAGCTGCCAACCCGATTTGGAATGATTGCTTCACTTTGCACTTTTTGCGCAAACAATACCGTGCCTTTATCTACCGTTGTGGTGCTGGCTTGGTCTGGGTATGTTTTGAAATCAGGTGGATACATTCCCATAATTTCGGGTAACTGTTCTTCAACTAAGCCGGCTGCGGTCAATGTAATAGTGCGGGTTATCGGCTGGCCTAATACAATACTTTTTGGGTCCTGCTGCCATTCTTCATTTAATTGCACAAATTCGCTGGGTAACCAATGATCTTGGTAGTTGTCTGGGATGGGTAGCACCGTTAACTCAACATCGGGAGCGACTCTATTTATCGGTTTGGTGCGGCTAATAAAGCCAAATGACTGACGAGAGTCAGTGACAGCCTCACCATTGAAAACAGCGCCTGTAATTGAGAATGAACCACTCGCTTGCGGAATAATCGCATAGGTGCGTTCGATTACGCGATAGCGCACCCCATTTTGAAAATCTTCATATTCTTTGTCTTCTCCGACTTGCTTGATAATTGCGTTGTCTAACTCTGGCGCTTGCAAGGAGCCTCGCTGGATGTCTTTCGCCATAAGTAATTTGGTGGTGTATTTGATTTGTTGCTGCAAATAAACCGTCGTCATATCCACTTCTGCTGTGACATAAAAATCGCGAGCCGCGGCGCCTTGACCATTGCCGACGGGAATAACATTAACGTCAAACGCTTTACTTTTTTGTCCGTCCATCTCAAATTCAGGAATAGTAAAAGTCCCAATCGATTTTGGAAATAACTGAGTTACCCAAGTAGTTGTTTTGGTTGTGTTAAAGTTGATCGAACGCGTTGACTGGCTAATTGAAGTGCTCGACATGCGAAAGTCTTTTTCTAACGACGATAAGTCAATTTGTCGTGACGTGATTTCGCCTTCAGCGCTAATAATAAGCTGTACGGCTTCGTCTATCATAATTGGGTTTTTGTCTACCGACACCCTCAAATCGGTTATCTTAGCTATTGCGTCAATAGGTGCTAATAACGCGACAGTGCTAAAAAAAGTCACTAAGCAGAAATACCAAACAGAGTTGTGTTTCATTACTACCAATCCTTCTTATTCGGTCTTGAGAATCTCTCAAGTCGTCTTTTTTGCGATTCTAAGAGCATTTTCCGCTGCAACAAAAATGCAGGGTCATCCGGTATTTTGTTCATCAACATTTGCATGCGCTGCATTTGCTCTTTTTCTTCTTGCGTCATCTCTTCAAGCGGCTTTTGCTGCTGTAGATTACTTTTTTGCTCGCCGTCGTCGGCATTTTCAGACTCTTTACCTTCTTCGGCCTCTTTAGCTTCTTCACTCTCTGCGTCTTTTCCTGCATCTTCTGACTTTTGCTGTTCGGATTGCTTTTGTTCGTCCTCGCCTTCGGTACCTTGAGACTCATTCTCGTTTTCCGTTGCTTGTTGCTCCGAATCCTGCTGCTCACCTTGCTGTTGGTCGCCAGATTGTTGATCTGCTGATTGTTCTCCTTCGTTTTGTTCGCTGTTTTCAGGATCACCGGATTGTTTGTCTTGACCATCTTGTTGCTGACCGTCCTGCTTCTGTTGCTCTTGTTGCTGCAGCAAATCTTCGACAAGCTTTTTATTCGCCATCGCGTTTGTATGACCAGGACGTTCTTTCAGCACCTCATCATACTTTGCTATGGCTTGCTCTAGTTGACCTAATTGAGCTAATGCATTTGCTTGGTTATATTCTGACTCAGCTCCGGGGACGTCTGCAAAAGCATCTAGCGCAGCTTCGTATTCTTTATTTTTATAAAGGGCGGCGCCTTTCCACATTGGATCTGCAAATACTCTGCTCGCTTTGTCAAAATCTTGTTTTTCAAACGCTTCAAGACCCTGTTGATCTGCATTTTTAAAAACGCGATTAACCCACTCGTTCGTTGTTGCACTTTCTTCGTCTGATGCTTGCTCGTTGGCAAAAGAAGGCTCTGATGGCACTATCAGTATCGCGCTCAACAACACAATCAAAACTCCGCGTCTAAAGGCATACGCCGCAAAAGGCAGAATAATCAGTACCAAAAATGCGCCCATGTCTTGCCATTGGTCGCCTTGCCCAATAATGTCATCGCTGACTTGTTCTTGCGCAACGCTAAGGGGTGTAAATTTCATATTCTGTATGTCGCTATCATCGCTTTGTATTGGTGTATAACGCCCGTTGGTATTGCCAAGCACCTGCGTAAAGTAACGACTATTGAGTGTTGGCAATACAATGTTTCCTCTAGCGTCCTTCATGAAACCGCCATCTAGCATCTTTATCGGGGCACCTTTCTGCGTGCCAACGCCAAGCACTGAATAACGATAAGGTGATTTCGCAATATGCTCTTGAAGTACTTCAACATCGTCTAACTCAATACCGTCGCTAATCCAATAGATTTCCCCCTTGTTGTAGCCCGCAGACAACAACAGTTTTTCAGCCTGTTCCATGGCATATAGCGGGTCACTGCCCAGTATGGGCATTATTTCAGGGCGTAGACTAGGTATTAATGTCGTAATATTTGTTACGTCTGAAGTCAGGGGACTAATAGTAAATGCGTCTCCGGCATAGATCACTAATCCAACCTCACCATCTTCAAAACTGTTCAGTAAATCAATCGTTTTAAATTTTGCGCGAGTGAGTCGATCGGGTTCTAAATCAGTAGCACGCATCGACATCGACATGTCCAAAATCACAACTTTTCCGGTCGATACTTGGTAAACCGGTTGAGGTAACTTTTGCCAAGTTGGGCCTGCCATAGCAATACACGCCAAAATCCACGCTAGCCCTACTAAATAGAACGGCGGCTTTGGAGACTTTTTATCCCTAGCAACAACCAAATGCTTATACAAGTGGCTTGAGACAATACCTTGCCAACCACTCTGTTTACTCGAAATCTTAGTTAACAACAGCGCAATAATAAGCAATGGAATGATGGCAATAAGCCATTCGGGACGAATAAAGTGAAACGCCTGCCAATCAATCATTTTTGACCCCCGGTTGCAAAAGTAGTGATGTTTTCCGTGGGTAGTGTGTTTGCTTTTTGTATGCGTGTAAAAGCGTGTTTGAGAAGATAAAACAACGCAAATAATGCACTCAAAATGATAGCAATACCTAAAGGTAGATAGAATAGCGCAGTAAGCGGACGCAGTTTTTGCCCTTCACCGGCAACGGGCTCAAGGCGGTCAAGCGTTGCATAAATAGCTTCTAGTTCTTGAGTGTCACGCGCTCTAAAATACTGTCCGCCCGTTGACTTTGCTATCTCTATTAATAGGCGTTCGTCGAGATCTTGAGACGGGTTAATAGTGCGGCGACCAAATACACTTGCAATCTCTTGCACTTCAGCACCAAGACCAATGGTGTAAATGGTTACTCCCTTATCAATAGCTAACTCATTCGCTTCTTCAGGAGTGATATTACCAGCCGTGTTTCTGCCGTCGGTTAATAGGATCAATACCCTATTTGATTCTTCTTTATCGTCAAAACGCTTTACGGCAAGACCAATTGCATCGCCAATTGCGGTGCGTTCACCTACTAAGCCTAAAACGCTCTCGTCGAGAAGCGTTTTGACGGTATCTCTGTCAAACGTGAGAGGCGCTTGCAGGTATGCTGTATCAGCAAATAAGATCAAGCCTAAGCGGTCACCAAGGCGTCGTTCAATGAAGTCTTTGAGCACAAATTTGGTCATTACAAGTCGATTTACGGCTCTGCCGTTTATGCGCATGTCATCTTGCTTCATCGATCCTGAAAGATCCACCGCAACCATCAGGTCACGCCCTTCATTAGGAATAGAGACGGGTTCTCCTAGCCATTGTGGCCTTGCCGCAGCTAAGATTAAACAAGACCATATAAGTGTGGCCAAAACTAACCGAGATGTTGATTTCTTTTGGTTTTGATCAGCACGGCTATGTACTTTCAAGTAATTCGGCACAAGCAAGGCTGCACTCTCACTATTGGCCTTTCGAGGAGCAACAAAATAGATAAGCAGGGGAAGGGGGAGGATTGCCAGTACCCAAATCCAAGCGAACTCAAACATGTTCAACTCCTTGGTTTTTAGTGGGGAATGCTGCTGCTCTTGGCACTTCAGACACTGCCGGTGGTAAGCAGTATTTTATCCATAGCGCCACTGCCTGTTTGGCATTCTCTACACTAATACTCGGCAGTTTTGTGTACAAACTAGATTCAAGTTGAGCAAGTTGATTTAACGATTCATGATCAATTTTTTTTGCATGCTTTGCCCTGTCTTGCAAAAACTGCTGCCACGACTCACCCTGCAAGCTATTGATGTTTTGCGCCCCAAAGTAGTGCATAGCGGCTCGGCGAAGAACAGCGTGCAAATTGGCTAATGCTTGCGTTTCATTACTTGCAACGCGGTGAACAGCTCGCAAGGCTTGGCGTTTAAATTTATGCTTGCGAATGTGAGCCGTAAAAAGCCAAAAACTCACTGCTAGCGTTATTATTGCCAAAACAATAACTATCCACCATCCCCATGCGAGCGGCCAGATTGAAGGTGTTTGCCCTAAGCTGACATCAGCAAGATTTTCCAGTGCTGCTTCTAAGCCCGGGTTTGCTTGTGCATTCATCCCTAGCATGTCGACAATATGATAACTAATGAGGGAGCTCATAATAATTCTCCCATATCACGTTGATTCAGTTGCTGCTCTATTGGATAAGCCGATGATACTGTTCTTAATCCGATAGCATATTGGGCGAATAGCTGCTTAATATTTTGAAAGTGAGACGCTTGCTGGGCCTGATATTTCTGGTTGCTGGTAGCTTCACCTAAATTGACTTGCTGACGCTCAACGCCATTGGTGATGGTAAGTGTTTGCTGAACAGCAGAATTCGGTAATGAGACTTCCAGTGGATCATTAACCAATATCGCTTTTACTTCACAGTGGCGAGCTATATTACTGATAACGGCCATTGATGCTGCGTTTAAGCCATTAAAATCACTAATTAAGTAGATTAATGCCCCCGGTTTTGCTAAATGTTGGAGGCGTTGAGTTGCTTTTAAGAAGATGCTTTGCGCGTCGACTTGTAGTGCTTCAAATTCAGGCTTATGTACATCCACAAGCGTTTGTATCAATGACAATGCGCTTTTTGCTTGGGCTTTTGGTTTTAGCTCGATATCTTGGGTGTTATTAAAAATTACGCCGCCCACTTTATCGCCGCGCTGTATAGCATTCCATGTGATCAATGAAGCCAAGTGCGCCGCTTGCACCGACTTACACAAATAGGCGGTGCCAAAGTACATGGATTGGGTAAAGTCTGTAAATACAAAGACGGGCCTGTCACGCTCTTCTCTAAATACTTTAGTGTGTGTTTTCCCGGTGCGTGCGGTTACGCGCCAATCAATGCTGCGAATATCATCACCAGGCTGATAGTGTCTGGCCTCATCAAACTCCATTCCTCTGCCCTTGATCTTGGAGCGATCGCCGCCAGACAGAGCGCCAGCGATATCTCTACTCGGGCTTAAATTAAGCAAATGAGACAGAGAGCGATAGGACAACAATTCAGGCAGACCGATATCCACGCCATTAGTTTTATATTTTTCTAACCACAGCTGAATATCTTTAGGTGCAGCTGCAGTGTTCTTATTTATGTCATTATTTACCATGAGCGACATCAATTATTCTCAATTTATAGCCACCGCTTTTACGCGGAGAACTATTCAATAGGGACGTGCCTATAAAGGCTGTACTTATAAAGGGATCGCGTAGCAAAAAGTTACCCAACAGGAACAAGTTGAACGATCTTATCGAGAACACTATTAGCATTAACTCCTTCTGCTTGTGCTTGATAGCTGAGGATGATGCGGTGTCTAAGCACATTATGTAACACGGCCTGGACGTCATCTGGACCGACAAAATCTCTGCCATTGAGCCATGCGTGCGACCGCGCGCACCTTTCTAGGGCAATTGTAGCACGTGGGCTTGCGCCGAATTCAATCCACTGCGCTAATTCCGTATCGTAATGTTCAGGACGTCGAGTGGCCATAATGAGCTGCACAATGTAGTTCTCTAATGCCGGAGCAAGATGCATCTGCATTATGTCAGTTCTTGCCTTTGCTATATCGCCTTGAGTTAGCTTTCTGACGATAGGCTTTAGTGTCTTTATCGCTTCGCCTCGAGTTAAACGTAAAATCTCCAGTTCCGTTTCTGCACCGGGGTAGTCAATTTCAACATGCATTAAGAACCGATCAAGTTGCGCTTCGGGAAGTGGATACGTGCCTTCTTGTTCTAATGGGTTTTGCGTTGCCATCACCAAAAACAGCTCAGATAATTTGTAAGTTGTGTTGCCAACGGTAATTTGACGTTCAGCCATGGCTTCGAGCAAAGCAGATTGCACCTTTGCCGGAGCACGGTTTATTTCATCAGCAAGCACTAAGTTATGAAACAACGGGCCTTTTTGGAAAATAAATTGTCCTGTTTCCGGGCGGTATATATCTGTCCCAGTTAAATCAGCGGGCAGTAAATCAGGCGTAAATTGCACTCGATGAAAATCGGCCTCTATACCGTCGGATAGCGCGTTCACCGCTCTTGTCTTTGCAAGTCCGGGCGGGCCCTCAACAAGTAAGTGACCATCCGCTAAAAGAGCAATAAGTATGCTCATCGTGAGTGAGGGTTGTCCAATAACTTGGGTGTTTAAATGGGCTTGTAATTGCTTAAACTCTTCTACTGCCATGGTTAATTTAGCCTTTGTTACTCTGCTTACATTATTTTAAGTTGTTCGAATTGTTGTATAGCTGACTATTGCGCTGCGCGTAGTCAAGATTCTCTGCTAGTCTTATATGTGGATCTATCTGTAAAATTCAACTTTACGACTCGTAAATTTATGATTGGTTCTGTATTTTTTGTTTGCGTTGAAAATTTGGCCTTGCGTTGAACGGCGTTTGCGCGCTGGTATTTGCGATTATCACGTGTAAAATTTGAATTTTGCCGTTTATTTTGCCACAATGCTCGCTAGAGGTCTGACCAGAAGTTGTTGCGTAGTATGTTTGCAGCGACTCATTTATAGCCACAGGATAACCTATGTCACTTAAACAAGTTTTAAAAACTCAGCAGGGCGACAGAATCGCCATCGTTGCTGGATTGCGCACACCATTTGCTAAAATGGCAACCGATTTTCACGGTGTTCCCGCTGTAGATTTGGGTAAAATGGTAGTGAATGAACTAATACATAAACACAATATTGACCCCGCTATTATTCAGCAAGTTGTTTATGGCCAAGTTGTGCAAATGCCTGAAGCTCCAAATATCGCGCGAGAAATTGTGCTTGGCACTGGCATGAACGTCCACACCGACGCTTACAGCGTGTCGCGTGCTTGCGCTACCAGCTTCCAGTCAACTGTGAATATTGCCGAGTCAATGATTGTGGGTAATATCGATGTTGGTATCGCAGGTGGTGCAGACTCAACGTCGGTATCGCCAATTGGTGTGTCGAAAAAACTGGCACGCGCACTGACTGATTTGCAGAAAACTAAAACGCTAGGCCAAAAACTGGCTGTCCTAAAGAACTTAGGTTTGAAAGATTTATTGCCGGTGCCTCCTGCCGTTGCTGAATATTCGACTGGTTTGTCGATGGGACAAACGGCTGAGCAAATGGCAAAAACGCATGGCATTAGCCGCACTGCACAGGATGAGTTGGCGCATCGCTCTCACAGCCTTGCTGCGCAAAATTGGGAAGCGGGTAACTTGGATGGTGAAGTAATGACCGCTTATCCAGAGCCTTATAAAAAAGCTGTTTCAAAAGATAATAACGTTCGCTTCGATTCAAAATTGGAAGGTTATGCGAAGCTTCGCCCGGTGTTTGATAAAAAACACGGTACGGTAACCGCTGCCAATGCGACGCCATTAACCGACGGTGCATCAGCTATTATTATGATGACTGAAAGCAAAGCCAAAGCGCTAGGTTACCAACCAATCGGTTATTTGAAGAGCTATGCATTTGCTGCAATTGATGTATGGGAAGATATGCTAATGGGTCCATCATACGCATCACCAATGGCCCTAGAACGCGCTGGGATGACACTGAACGATTTAACCCTAATTGAGATGCACGAAGCATTTGCGGCGCAAACCTTAGCGAATATCAAAATGTTTGGCAGCGATAAATTTGCCAAAGAAAAACTAGGCAGAGATAAAGCCACGGGCGACATTGACATGGATAAATTTAACGTCATGGGAAGCTCATTAGCCTATGGACATCCGTTTGCCGCTACTGGTACAAGAATGATCACGCAAATGTTGAACGAGCTTAACCGTCGCGGCGGTGGAACCGGTCTATTAACAGCGTGTGCCGCAGGTGGCCTAGGTGCAGCAATGATAGTGGAGACAGAATAATGGGTGCATTTACCTTAGATAAACGAAAAGACGGTATCGCCATTTTAACCATGGATGTGCCAGGCGACAGCATGAACACGCTGAAAGCTGACTTTGGCGACGAAGTTACAGCGATATTAGATGAAATTGAAAATGATGACGCCATACGCGGTGTTGTTGTTGCCAGTGGTAAAAAAGATTCATTCGTAGCCGGTGCTGATGTGAGTATGCTTGCGGCCTGTAATGATGCAGACGAAGCTGAAGAATTGTCTATCTCAGGCCAAAAGCTGTTTGACCGCATGCAGGATATGAAGAAAACCTTTGTTGCTGCCATTCATGGACCGGCTCTAGGTGGCGGTTTAGAGCTTGCCCTTGCTTGCCATTATCGGGTTTGCTCTGACAGCCCTAAAACACAACTGGGTTTGCCTGAGGTGCAGCTTGGTTTGTTACCAGGAAGTGGCGGCACGCAAAGATTGCCAGCTCTCATTGGTATTCAACAAGCAATGAAGATGATGCTGACAGGCTCGCCAGTGCGCGCAAAACAAGCCAAGAAATACGGCATTGTTGATGACATGGTACCGCAATCGATCCTACTTGATGTTGCGATTGAAATGGCAAACAAAAAAATCAGCAAGCGCGTGTTGAAAAAAGATATGACGGCAAAAGTGCTGGAGAATACTTCCTTCGGGCGTAACATTTTGTTCAAGAAGGCGCGCGAGCAGACTCTGTCTAAAACCTTGGGGAATTATCCTGCTCCTATGTACATCATTGATTGTATCGAAGCAGGCACAAATGATTCACGCAAAGGTTATGCGACTGAGGCTCGATTGTTTGGTCAGTTAGTGATGACACCGGAGTCAAAGCAGCTGCGTGAAATCTTCTTTGCGACAACTGATATGAAAAAAGAGTCGGGTGTTGATGGTGTAGCCCCGATTAAAGTAAAAAAGGTTGGCGTTTTAGGCGGTGGCTTGATGGGCGGTGGCATTGCATTTGTAACCGCGACTAAAGCAAAAGTACCTGCGCGTATTAAAGATATCAACCCAAACGGCATTGCTGGTGCAATACGCTACAGCTACGATATCCTGAATAAGAAAGTTAAAAAACGTTTCATGCTAAAAACTGAAATGCAAAAACAGCTTTCCTTGCTAAGCGGTTGTTTGGATTACAGTGGTTATCAAAACAACGATATGGTCATTGAAGCGGTGTTCGAAGACGTCAAATTGAAGCAAAAGATGGTTGCTGATATTGAAGAACACTGTAATGAGAATACTGTTTTTGCATCTAATACATCGTCAATTCCAATTGCTGAGATTGCGGCCCAAGCCAAACGTCCCGAGAACGTGGTGGGTTTGCACTACTTTTCACCCGTAGATAAAATGCCTTTAGCTGAGGTTATTCCTCACGCTAAAACATCAGATCAGACTATCTCGACGACTGTTGAGTTTGCTAAGCGTCAAGGCAAAACGCCTATCGTCGTCAAAGACGGCGCTGGCTTCTATGTAAACCGGATTTTAGCGCCTTACGTGAGCGAAGCGGGCTTTATGGCGATAGAAGGGCAACCGCTCGATTCGATTGACAAAGCGTTAACCAAGTTTGGCTTCCCGGTCGGTCCATTTAAGTTGCTCGACGAAGTCGGCATTGATGTTGGTACTAAGATTATTCCAATTTTAAAAGGGCAGTTTGGAGAGCGCTTCAATGCACCAGAAGCTTTTGATAAATTACTCGAGAATGATCGCAAGGGTAAGAAAAACAAGTCTGGTTTTTATGATTATGACGCTAAAAAGTCTGGTAAACATATTGATGATTCAGTTTACAGATTATTGGGCATAACCCCGGAGAAGAAGTTTTCTGACGACACCGTGGTAGAACGTTGCGTGTTAATGATGCTCAATGAAGCTGCGTTGTGTTTACAAGAAGAAGTGATTAGAAACCCGCGTGATGGCGATATCGGCGCTATTTTTGGTATTGGTTTCCCACCATTTTTGGGTGGGCCTTTCCACTATATGGACACTTTAGGGATTGAGCATGTAGTCAGTCGCCTAGAACATTATGCCGAAACTTACTCAAATAAGTATCAACCTGCAGAGCTATTGTTAACAATGCGTAAAGAAGGTGCAACTTTCTATTAAGTAGTTGTTATTAAAGTGTAAAAAACCGAGTTTTAACTCGGTTTTTTTATATCTTATTACAAATGCATCGCCTGTTTTTACAACGATTTGCTATAATATTGTCTCTGTTTGGTAGCAAAGCTTTCACAGCATCAAGCTACCATTAGAGGTGTCAAAACGCAGCAAACCGCTGCTCAATTAATTTAAAGGGGCAAGGTCATGTTAATCGGTTTATTGATAGTGACAAGCTTCCTTGCGAGTAGTCTTTACTACTATGTTGAAGCTGTCAAAAATGCGATGGGTAAAAAGCGTTGGTTGGTCGGAGGCATGATCATGGGGCCGATGCTGTTACCTATGTTTACCATTTCTAAGAAAGTACAGTTGCGCAAAACAGTTGGTTTTAATAGCTGTTACCTGCACCCTTAAGCTAACTGGTAACTGTTGTCTAACGCTTGGCAATCCTAACGGCTGGGCGTATGGGACTAGGTTTTCTTGCTTCTAACAAATGCTTCATGTTCTTTCCTTCCACTAGCAACTGTTCAAACTTAGTGGCACTAACCGGCTTACTGAAAAGGTATCCTTGCATCATTTCACATTCGTAGCGCTTTAATATCTCTAGTTGGTTTTCGTGCTCTACGCCTTCTGCAACCACTTTCAAGCCAAGATTGTGTGCGATATTGATAATAGACTCCGCCATGTGCTTGTCGACCGAGCTAGTTGCTATATCGTCAATAAACGCTTTGTCGATCTTAAGCGTGTGAATAGGGAATTTCTTGAGATAAGCTAACGATGAATAACCGGTTCCGAAATCGTCCAGTGCTAGGTGAATACCGCGCTCTCGCAAACGCTGCATCATTTTAAGAGCTTGTTCTGGATTTTCCATCAAGGTGCCTTCGGTAATCTCACATTCCAAATGCAGTGGACTTAAGCCTACTTGCTTTAGGATACGTTCGATTCGATCATCAAGGTCTGGTAATTCAAACTGTTTAGCTGAAATATTAACCGCAACGCGGCCAGTAAAAAGCCCTGCATCAACCCATCGCTTGGTATCGATACACGCTTTGCGCAATACCTGTTCACCAATCTCTAGTATCTGGCCGGTTTGCTCAGCTAAGGGAATGAACTGACCTGGGCTAACAATACCTTTTTGTGGATGTTCAAATCGAACCAGCGCTTCCATGCTAACTAAACGGCCGGATGTAATATCTACTTTTGGCTGATAAAAAACGCTGAATAAATCTTCTTTGATACCAAAGCGAATAAGGTTTTCAATTTGCAATTGGCGAACGGCGTTTTGATTCATTTCGCCACTGAAAAACTGATAATTGCTGCCGCCATTGTTTTTCGCGAAATACATCGCGGTATCCGCATTTTTAAGTAACTCTTGATGAGTTGTGCCGTCCTCGGGATACGCAGCAATACCAATACTTACACCCAACACAAATTCTTGTTTGTTAATATAAAATGGGCGGGATAGAGCATCAAGTATATCTTGGGCTATATGGGAAATACGGTGAACGGTGGTAGTTGCTTCAATCAACATACTAAACTCATCACCACCTAAGCGGTATGTAGTAGAGCTAGAGGTCGTTATTTTTTGTAGGCGACGGGCTATTTGCTTAATTAGCAAATCACCTGTTTGGTGTCCTAGTGAATCGTTTATTCTTTTGAAATTATCCATGTCCAGACAAATGAGTGCATGCGGTGTTTCGCGACGCACTAGGTTTTCATGACTGGCTTGAAAAAATGAACGATTCGGTAAATTTGTGAGGGGATCGGTATTCGCTAGCTTCAACAACTCTTTTTCAGTTTTCTTGCGTGAACTGATATCGGAAAAAACTCCCACATAATGGCTAATGTGATTGTCTTCATTTCGAATGGCATCAATTGTCATTTCTAATTGATATTTTTCACCGTTAATACGCACGGCATCAATTTCACCAGACCAGCTGCCTTTATGTTTGAGTGTCTTCTTCACTTCCTCAGTAAAGGCATCGGGATATTGACTGAAAGACAATTTGCTCGCAAGCGCTTTTTCTACCGTATCTCCAGTGCAGTTGCAGTAGGCGCTATTGACCGACATAAACTGAAACTCTTGGTCCGCAATAAAAACGCCTTCAGTGATGTTTTCAAAGCTACTCTTGAATAGATTAAGTTGTTCTTCCGCTTGCTTTAAATGATTGATGTTTTTCAACGTACCGGTCATACGCTGTGAATTATGATGGGCATCGCGCTTAACCACTTTGCCTCTGTCGAGCACCCATACCCAATCGCCAGAAAACGTTTTAACGCGATAGGCGAGTTCAAAAAACTGCGTTTTGCCGTCTAAGTGATCGTCCAGTGCTTGCTTTAAGCGTTCAACGTCATTTTCGTGCACGTTGTTTTCGTAAGTCGTGTGACTGCGCATGCTGTCTTGTGGAAAGTCGATAGTATTCCAGGTATTCGCTCGGTAAATTTGCCCGCTAGCAATATCCCAATCCCATAATTCATCGCCACTTGACGACAATGTGAGGGTTAAGCGCTCAACGTCTTCTGTAAGCGTTTGATCTCGGTTTTTACGAGATTTCATTTTACTCACTTGATAAACCACTAAGAATACGATGAAGAACGCGTAAAATATGAGTGCGCGTGTACTAAGCCAAAATGGCTTTTCAACAGATATTGCTAGTTCATTTTGCTGCGACCATTCGCCACCATTTATACGTGCTTGGACTTTAAACAGATAGTCACCAAAGGACAGATAGCTATAGGAGGCAAGCCGATTAGTTGTTGTATATGTCCAATCTTTATCTAGGCCATCGAGCATATAGCGATATTCAGTGGCATTTGAATTGACGCTGTTAATTACGCCAAACTCAATATTAATACGGCTTTCTGAGTGCTCCATGCTGAAACCATCCATCATATATGCTGGTAGGACGGGTGAGTCGGCATCTGTGTTTATATTGGGTGCGGAGAAGCTTAAAAACTGAGGTTCTACTGGCTTATCGTACTTATTAATATTTTGCTGTTTGGTTTGAAGATAATGGATCCCAATCGAACCACCAATAAGAAGGTTGCCGTCGGACGTCGCTATAATGGCCTTGCGACCTAGCTCATTAAAGTTCAATGCACTCTTTGAACGTCGTTTAACAATATTTGATGAATTTAGATCAAGTGTGTAGATCCCTTGTCTGCTGCCATACCAAATACTATTCTCAACTCCAATAGCGGAGCGAATATCTGAAGTTGCGTTGTCATTCAAACCGTTTAGCTGTTTAAGTAAGGTCAAACTTACTTTATCAAGTTTAAAAATTCCTTGATTTTCGGTAACAACCCAGTAGGCATCCTGATGGCTGTAAACGTGAATGATATTTAATTTACCAAACTCCTCAAGACCAGAGGGGCGATTATATTGACTGTTGCCATTGTCGCTGATCAGCACTCCTACGTTTGTTTGCAGCCAAATCTTATTTCGATCGTCAGCAAAAACGGGCACAGCTACTGAAATGTCGCTAGGGAGACTGACAAAGGTCTCCTCATAGCTTGTAGGGTCAATGAATGACAAGCCTTTGTCTTGGTGCCAAATCCAAATCCGGTTATTAAATATTTGAATCGCTTCAAAAGTCTTATTCGCGTGAATTTGATTTTCAAACGTTAAACTTTCTCCGTCAATGCGGTAGCTATAGATACCTTCGTTCGTTGCCAGCCACACTTTATTGTTAGCATCAATTTTAACGTCGTTCAACATGGCTGAAATGTTAAGTGGGTACTGTTCGTAGTAACCTTGTTTTTGGTTAAACTTGTTTAGGCCATCAAGACGTGTTGCCACCCAGATATTTTGTGTGTTGTCTTTCGCGAAACCGATAACTTGACGACCTGATAAACTTTTGCTGTCGCCCTCGACAGGTTTGAACAGTTTTAAGGGGCTAGAAGCTGGATGGAAGTTGTGCAGTCCAGCGCTGGCGGTTCCTATCCAAGCTGTGCCCATTCTTGACATAAGAATGCTAGTAATGTTGCTATCCTGCAGACCACTCGAGAACGAATTGTTATGATTAATAACCGTCTGAATTTTTGAATCCCTGTCAGCAATGACAAGCCCCCGGTTCGTTCCAATCCATAGGCTTTGACCGTCAAAGTTTAGGTCGTTTATTACGTTGGAAGGCAACTCTGGATTAAGTTCTTGCGACAGGTTGTATTGTTTGTTTGTGCTCGAGTCTAGCGTGATCAATCCTTTGTTAGTTGCAATCCAGTATTTGTTGCCAACAACTTCAATTTTATTAATCTTTACTTTGGGAAGGGTGAAATTCCATGGGTTTTGTAGCGTTAAATCGAAAAGCTGTCCTGAAATCTTATCGAAAATGAAGATACCGGAGTAAGCTGAACTCATCCATATCCTTGAATTTTCATCTTTAATGTAAGTAATACCAGTAGGGAAGGGAGATTGGCTGATAACTTGCGTGACTTTTTGACTTTCTGCATTTAGTCGGTACAACGAATTTTGAACAGTAAAATAAATCTCTTTACCCGATGAACTGGCAATAGAGCTAATTTCATTTGCTTTTATAATGCTGTTTTGTGTGTTGATTGTTGTAAAACTGTCTGTTTCGTAATGATATCTTGCGAGGCCTTGCTCAGTTGCTATCCACAGGTTGTGTTGTTCGTCTATAACGATACCACTGACAGAATTGCTTGGAATGGAGCCAACCACAGAGCCGTCGGCACTGAACAGCTTATTTTGAAATCCGTCGTACTTGCTCAAACCGTCACTGCTGACAATCCAAATGAAACCGTATTTGTCTTCAACTGTTTGTATAACTTGGCTTTGAGAAAAACCATTCTGAGCTGAAAGGTGCTCAAAATTAAGGCTAGTCGAGACCCTTGCAGCTGCCGAGAACAGGAACTGCGTGCATACCAGCATCATTAATACGAGCCATTTCTGGGAAAGGGCACCAGTCACAAGATCTACCGCCTGATTTTTATTATTATTATTATTATTTTGTATACTGGTCAAGAATGCCCAAAAACCGCTGTTGCCTCAAGCCATTATTCGCAGTTTAGTACTGTTTGCCTAAAACTTAAACGATCTGGATCTTAATTGCTCAAAAAACAACCAGTAATTACTTGTGAAGGCATATTTTTTCAATATTTTGTCAATGCTTTTGCTTGTTTTTCGAACGTATTTATTGATATTTGACATTATGTTTGTAGGTTGTTGGATCGTCAATGAAATCAAAGCCTGCAAAGCTGTTGCTGAGCTCTATTTTAGGCTCTGTAACAAATATCGCTGTTCCAATAAAATTATTCGTCGTTAATTGCTTACAGCCACGCTTAAACAAGTCAAATGATAAGGCGTCTATAATTTGTTCCATTTGGTTATTATCCGTTGAGATATTTAACTCGTCAAAGTCCATCCACAGTCGTTGGGCTAATTGATTGGTGTTTGAATCGAAAATTCTGAATTGCTTTTTCAATGATTCTTTAAAGTTATCGAAGATCGGAGCGAATTCATCAATATTATCCACAAATTCTTTAAGTACTTCAGTGATTGCTGCATATAAATTATTGCTAGTATGTGAGGGCGATTGTACATAGATAGCCAAGCCTGGGCGCTTGTTAACAGGGTAGTAACCACATCCAACAAGATAACCTAAGTTTCGTTTATTTCGCAATTCATCAAAGATGATAGGAGAGAGTAATTTTTCAATAGCAATATACAAGCCGCGGTCTTCGTTGTTATTTGAAGGTGCTTGAAAATAAACAACAATGGCATGTTCTTTATGTGTTTGGCTATGTTGTATGCAGAGTTTCTGGCGGCTTATAAGTGCAATATTTCTCGTCGATTTTAGGACTTTATCCATATCTTTAAAACAATCCACTACCTTAATATGAAAAGACTGTATTTGAGTTACGGACCAATTACCGACGGCTAAACCCTCAATGTGTATTTTCTCAAAGTAGGTCTTAGCTTGTTGATGCAGCTCAGATATTGTTAATGTTTCAACTTCTGCCAATATCGATTCCTGACTGAACGTATTCTCTTGGAGCAAAATATTCACATCGGCAAAAAGCTGATTGATTGGTTTGTTGAGCAATGTATTTTTTAAACTCGACGCAACTTTTTCTTTTACCGCAGAAAATGTCGCGGGTTTTATCTTGAGTGTTTGAATAAAGTTAAGGATTTCCTCACACAGCATAAGTTGTCTATCAGAAAAGCCGCTAGTATGCAGCGTCATGCCGCCCTGATGACCGTAAACTCTAAAATAAATGCCCGCCATTTCAGCGCCGCTATATGCTTCACTCAAAGCCTCGCTTAAGCAAGAAATCCACACTCTTTTTATTGCGACGTTGCGTGCATTCCCTATCATGTTAGGGTTTTCTAAGGAGAGGTAACAATCACCTTTTGGCGTTTTGAATTGGTGGTTCTGAGCAAATTTCAATAAAAAGTCAGAGTTTTGAATCGTCTTTATCTGAGTGTCTTCAAGTTCTTCCCTCGCTAAGCCAAAATTTTCACTCATATAAGGGTTTTTGTTGGGAAGTTGGAGTGACTTCAAATCATACTCAACATCGTTGAAGTCAATCGCTTTGATACTGTAGGGCACTTCATATTGGGTAGTTACATCGTCACATTTTGCTTTTGGATTAATGCAAAATATACGTAGATTCTCTATTGTAAAATAAGCAAAAAATTGTTGAAAAATCGCATTGTCAAAGTGATCCATTACAACATCAGATTCCAGCGCTTCGCGCAAAGTTAGCTTATGCAGCTTCGTAGAGAGCATCGCCGCTTCATCAATTGCTGACGACAACGATGCATGTTTGACTTGTAAAGCTAGTTGCTGAGCCTTCTCTTCAAAACGCCATTTTTCGATGCCATGTTCTCTCAAAAATTTAAACCACTGTAGAATTATCTGAATGATCTGTTCAGTATTTTTCAAGCCTTGTGCGGTTAATCGTAAGTTGATGTTGATGTCTTGAAAGTTTTCACCGTCGATACCACCGCTAGCAGTTAAATCGATGATAAAGCCCATTCGTTTAAGGTAATGTTGCAAGGTGTTTTCAGAGGAGTCTTCAATTAGGTGAGTGAGCAACAGGATTGGCTTGCTCCGATACCATTGAGAAACAGAAGGCAGACAAAAAGTAAGCATTAAATTTTGTGCAAACTTGAATGGTTTCACTTCAATCAAACAGCTTTTTTGATGCGCTAAATACAGTGTTGGAAAATTTCTAGCGATGCTAACGATATTGCGTTGCTCGATAGTCGCAAGCTTTTCTTCAATACAATCAATGAGTGCTGCATTTTTCACTTTGTTCGGAAGTACAACACAAGCTTTCATATTCTTAGCATCAAAATAGCGCTCATGATGCTTGCGTAATTTCTGCTGTAGTTCTGTTTTCGTAAATTGCGTAAATATGCTTTTGTTACCAACGCTAAACCGACTGAAAGGATGCTCTGGATTGCAGGTCTGTTTGTGAACATCATAAAGGCGACGCACATCATCCTGCTTTCTCATCGAAAACTCAGCGTCAATTGCATCAATTTCTTGCGTTATGCCCTCGATACTTAAGGAGGGTTTTGTGAGCATATCTATTAAGACATCTAACGCACTTGAAAACTGATCGACCGGACAGTCAAAATGAAAATTACAAGACTCAGCGGAGGTCCAAGCATTGACGAAGCCACCATGCGTATTTAGTAGTTGATTTAAAAAGTTACCATCGGGATAATGCTCGCTGCCAGCAAATAGCATATGCTCCATAAGATGAGACAGGCCTTGGCAGTCGTCAGGATCACTAAAATGCCCCATCTCAATTGATATAGAAACTGACGCTTTTTGTGCCTCAGGACATACTATCAAGGCATACTCGAGTCCATTCTCAAGTTCGCTTGATGAGTATTCTCTATTTTTTAGTCTTGATAAGGGCAATGCGTTTCCTTTTGTCTTATATTGTTATAAAACCTGTAATTAGAATAGTTGTAAAGGATTTTCGCTTGTTGTCGTTAAATTTATATTAAAAGATTATGTGAACGGGCCTAATAAAGTGTTAGCGTCCAATTGTGAGAAAACGTCATAAAAAAGATAAATATGTCATGATTATATTTGTAATGCGTCATGGTGAGGCTGAACCTTATAAACAAGATGATCAATCAAGACATCTTACGCGGTTCGGTGTCACGCAGTCTGAGCATGCGGCAAAATGGATGTTCAAACAACTCAATGAAACTGCGAAGTTAAGTCAAGTTGACCTCACTTTCGTGAGTCCGTATGTCAGAACTATTGAAACGCTGGCGGCCGTTGAAAGCTTTCTACCGATAAAAAGTATCGTTAAAACGACGGCCGTAACGCCCGTTGGAAACGCAAAGAAAGTGCAAAACTTGATTGATGATGAGCTTTTGCAAGACAGCAGCATTCAATGTCTATTGGTAATTAGCCATATGCCTCTAGTGAGTTTGTTGAGCGATGTTGTTTGTCATGGATTTAATGCACGAATATTTGATACTGCAGATGTTTTGATGATTGACTATGATCCGGTGCTTTCAAATGGTGAGCAGTTAGGGTTTTATCAAAGTCTTACTTAAATAATACCGGGGTATTTACCTTATTCGCTTTTCAAAGTAACTAATGGCGAATACTTATGTCGCAATTCAAAAATAGTATAGTTTTTGTGAAATTCTTTTCGATCATATATTTAGTATTTTCTAATATTACCGATACATACCTTATACTTACTAAGCGAAGTTCTTGAACTGTTCATATGTCAAAAAAGTCACTGCCATTAACGTTGTATCAAACGCTTGAAAAACATGCTCAAGACGCGGATATTAACGATGATGACGAGCTCCAAGATATACTAGAAAAGTTGACTGCTTTGAATGAAAAGGTTGAGGCTATTAAGCAGCGCGCCCGCGATAAACGCGTTGAAAAAGCCCCTAATGTTATCCTGCTAAATTCACGCAGATGACTTAGCAAGGACAAATTCTCACGCTTACTATTGCTTCAAAGCAGCGCTGCGCTATTGCTTCAAAGCCGCTTCCACATCAGTAAGTGACTTGAAATAAAGCGGTAGGATTCTGACCGTTTTTATCATATTACCGCTTATATCAATGATTTCCACAGGATAGCCAGCCAATCGCAAGCTGATATTGTTTTCTGGTATTTCTTCCAAATATTCTAGTATCAGGCCATTTAGCGTTTTTGGCCCTTCCGTTGGGAAAAACCAATCCATTTCTTTATTTAATTCTCTAATGTTGGCACTGCCATCTACCAAGTAACTTCCATCGGGCTGCTCAATCGCTTCTTTACTGTAATCAGGAAGCATTGAAGTTGTAAAGTCACCTATAATTTCTTCTAATATATCTTCTAGCGTCACCAAGCCTTGAATATCGCCATATTCGTCCACTACCAAGCCGATACGTTCTCTTACCGCTTGAAACTTATACATTAATGTATGCAGTGATGTGGAGTCGGGTGTGTAATAAATTTCCTTTACAGCGCGCAACATGGTCGCTTTTGTAAATTGATCTTTTGATAGCAATCTCAGCGCGTCGCGAACGTGAATGAAACCGACAGCGTCATCAATACTGTCGCGGTAAAGCAAAACGCGGGTATGTTGCGAATGCGTAAGCTGTTTTTGAATATCTTTCCAATCATCGTTGATATCAATGGCGTAAATATCACTGCGCGCAACCATGATGTCTTCCGCTGTGACTTTTTCAAGATCTAGAATACTTACCAACATGTCTTGGTGTTTCTTGGGTATCAGGTTTCCAGCCTCGTAAACAACGGTACGCAACTCTTCTCGACTCAATGAGTCACCGTTATCGCCATTTGGATTTATCCGCAAAATCATTAAAATTACATTGGTGAATCCGTTTACTAACTTTACAAAAGGGGTAAACACGAATAGCAAAGGCAGTAGAAGAAGAGAGCTAGGGAAGGCTATTTTTTCTGGATACATTGCCGCCAAAGTTTTCGGCGTTACCTCAGCAAATACAAGCATGACCAGCGTCAAACCGAAAGTAGTTACGATTGTTCCGTAAAATTCACCAAAGTATCGAGAGGCGATAATACCAGCGATAAGCGAAGCCGCAATATTTGCTAGGTTATTACCAATTAAGATGAGTCCGATTAATTTGTCAGGTCGGTCGATTAATTTCTGCACGCGCAGTGCTCTAGGATCGCCTTCATTCGCTAAGTGTTTTAGCTTGTATCGATTGATTGTCATCATGCCTGTTTCAGAACTTGAAAAGTAGGCTGAAACGACAATCAAAACAGCAAGAATAGTAAAAAGTGTTTCAGTGGAAATAGCGTCCAACTAAGAGTTTCCTCGTTGTAATTATGTGCATAAGTTATGTGAATAAATAAAAACGTTTTCGTCTGTTTTTAGTCATTATTTTCTTACGAGCTAGTATCCACTATTCAAAAGGGAGTATCTAGTATTAAAAAAGCGCAATACAACTAAGCATCGCGGTCTATGCGGAATAAGTGCTTAAGTGGTGTATATTATAGGATAATTTCTCGAACAAATCGACTGCCAAAATAGGCCAGTGTTAACAAGCTAACGCCCACTAGATTAAAGGTAACTAATATGCGTGCTTTCAGTCCAGAGAAATGATGCAGCAGCAGGGCGAAGGTATAAACCAGAAAGGCTGAGCTCGATAGCAGTGTTTTGTGTGCATATCCATCAGCAAACATATTCGGTACGAAGATAAAACCTGAAGCTAGCGCAATACCCAATAACACGGTACCAAGCACCATTAATTTGGTCAGTATATGCTCCACTGAAAGTAGCGGAGGTAGTTGATTATTCGCCAACGATATTTGTTTGTGCTTCAACTGATAGTTAATGTAGGAAAGCTGTAGGGCATACAAAAAGCTAATACTCAGCAAACCAAATGCAAACAGGCTTAAAATTATATGACTAATTAGTCCGAAGCTCATGTTGACATGGATACCGGTAGTTTGCGGTACAAAAATTTGTAGTGTAATAAATAGGGCAGAAAACAAACTCACGACGGGCAAAAACACTAAGTTTTTTATGTAAGCGTTGGCGACCAGCATAGTGACTGTAACTAACCACGCAAGCAACACTGCAACTTGGGTTATGCTCAGTTGTTCTGACTGATTATCAATGTTGGTTAATATAATAATGACCAGATGCCCAAGCGTTGCGGCATAAAGTAAATAATGTGGCAGTTTACCCACTTGATTGTGCGTTGAAAAAAAAGCTTTGGACAACGCTACACCTGCCCATAAATATAGACACAAGGTAGGTACGTACACAGCAAAAGTATAATCCATCATTCAACCTTTATTAACTTACCGATGAGTTTATAGCAAAACGGTATCGATATGCGCAACATAAGTATTGTATACTCTAAGGTAATTATAGCGAAATCAAATTATTTATATGTTTCAGAATTTATCAGACAGATTAGGCCAAACCCTCAAGAACATTAGTGGTAAAGGCAGAATAACCGAAGACAATATCAAAGAAACCTTGCGTGAAGTTCGCATGGCGCTTCTTGAAGCCGACGTAGCATTGCCGGTCATCAAAGACTTTGTGGCACGTGTAAAAGAGCGCTCTGTTGGTATCGAGGTTTCTAAAAGTCTTAACCCAGGTCAAATGTTGATTAAAATTGTTCAAGGTGAACTTGAAACAATAATGGGTTCTGAGAACGAAGGTTTGAACCTTGCTGCAACGCCGCCAGCGGTTATCATGATGGCCGGTTTGCAGGGTGCAGGTAAAACCACCAGTGTCGGTAAGCTTTCAAAATATTTGAAAGAGCGTGAAAAGAAAAAAGTGATGGTAGTAAGTGCCGACGTTTATAGACCGGCCGCTATTAAACAGCTTCAAACTTTGGCAGAAGAAGTTGATGTTGAATTTTTCCCTTCATCAGCACTACAAAGACCAATTGACATCGTTGAAGGTGCAATTGCGCAAGCAAAGCTGAAATTCATTGATGTGTTGATTGTGGATACTGCGGGTCGACTTGCTGTTGATGCCGAGATGATGCAAGAAATTCAAGAGCTGCATAAGGCCGTTAAGCCCGTTGAGACTTTATTTGTCGTTGATGCTATGACGGGTCAAGATGCAGCGAATACAGCGAAAGCGTTCAACGAAGCCCTACCGTTAACGGGTGTGATCTTAACTAAAGCCGATGGTGATGCTCGCGGTGGTGCTGCTTTATCAGTTAAGCACATTACGGGTAAGCCCATTAAATTCTTAGGTATGGGTGAAAAGCTAGATGCCTTAGAACCTTTCCATCCGCAGCGTATCGCCAGTCGTATTTTGGGCATGGGCGATGTTCTAAGTTTGATTGAGGAAGTCGAGCGTAAAGTCGATAAAGACAAAGCGCAGCAACTCGCTCAAAAAATGAAGAAGGGTAAAGGATTTGATTTACAAGACTTCAAAGAGCAGTTAGAACAGATGAAAAACATGGGCGGAATGATGTCGCTCATGGATAAGATGCCGGGTATGGGCAACATGACCGCTAAAATCAAAGATCAAGCCAACGATAAACAGTTTAACCAAATGGAAGCCATTATCAATTCGATGACTCCTGGTGAACGTCAGCGCCCTGATGTTATTAAAGGTTCTCGCAAGCGCCGCATCGCTGCAGGCTCGGGTACGCAAATTCAAGACGTGAATAAGCTACTCAAGCAGTTCATGCAAATGCAAAAAATGATGAAGAAAATGTCGGGTGGCGGCATGAAGAAAATGATGCGCGGGATGGGGGGCATGATGCCTCCGGGTGGTCCTGGTGGATTTGGCCCGAGATAGTTAAAATTTTCTATGCTGAAAAACGGGCTTTATTAGCCCGTTTTTTTATGCGGAATTAAAAGCCAAAGGGAGCAGAGCGAGTCCCCTACCTATAAGAAACGCGCTTTTCGTCATCCTGACCGCTCACACAAAACGTCCCTGTTTTGTGAAGGTTTCTTATAGGTAGGGGACTCGCTCTGCTCCCTTTGGCTTTTAAATGACAATTACCTTGCAAAATAAGCCGTGGGGCGTATAATTCGCGCACCTTTTTTCCGGCACAGCTGGAGCTAGGTATGTTAACGGTAACACTACAAAGAGTTTGAGGCATATATGGTTACTATACGTTTACAACGTGGTGGCGCTAAAAAGCGTCCATTTTATCAAGTAGTTGTTGCAGACAGTCGTCGTGCACGCAACGGTAAGTTCATCGAAAACTTGGGTTTCTTCAATCCAACTGCACAAGGTCAAGCTGAACGTTTACGTTTAGACCTAGAGCGTGTTGAGTATTGGGTAGGCGTAGGTGCAGGTGTTTCTGACCGCGTAGCTCGCTTGGTAAAAGATGCAAAAGTTGCTGCTTAGTAGCGCTTTCGTATCAGTGATTTGAGGTAAAGATGAGTTCAGCGTCTGACACAATTATTGTTGGCAAAATCGGTGCTCCTTACGGAGTGAAAGGTTGGGTCAAAATAAACAGCTTTACACAGGTCACAGCAGATATATTTGGTTACGCACCTTGGCGGTTAAACGGCAACGGTTGTGATAACCAAGAGATACAAATTGACGAGTGGCGAGCGCAAGGTAAGGGTTTAGTTGCTAAGTTGGTTGGAGTAGATTCACGAGACGATGCTGAGCATGTTAAAAATGCTGAGATTTCGGTTCCGACATCAGTTCTACCTGAGTTAGAAGAAGACTTTTACTGGAAGGACTTAATAGGCATGCAGGTGGTAACCGATAAAGGTTATGATTTGGGTGTGATTAAGGACATGTTCGAAACGGGTGCAAACGATGTCATGCTTGTAAAAGCAAAAACAAACGATGCATTCGGTCAAAAAGAACGTTTATTGCCATTCCTTCACGACCAAGTTGTGTTGAGTGTTGATAAGCAGGCGAAGTCTATTACGGTGGACTGGGACCCAGGTTTTTAATGAAACCTACCCAACGTTTCGGAGTAGTGACGCTATTTCCTGAAATGTTTGAACCTTTCTTGAATCAAGGAGTGTTCGGCAGAGCAGTGAAAAACGGCATTATACAAGTGGATATGTTTAATCCCCGCGATTACACCACTGATAAGCATCGAACCGTTGATGATCGCCCTTATGGCGGTGGCCCCGGAATGCTGATGATGGTGCAGCCATTAACAGACGCAATATCTGATGCAAAAAAAGCATTAGGTGAAAATAGCTTGGTTGTGTATTTATCACCACAAGGTAAAACGCTAAACCAGACTGAGGTTCAGTCTTTAACTCAGCTACCTAATATAATATTAGTAGCAGGGCGATACGAAGGCATTGATGAGCGCGTTATTAATACCTTGGTTGATCAGGAATGGTCGATTGGGGATTACGTCTTAAGTGGCGGCGAGCTACCAGCAATGGTGTTAATGGATTCTGTATCGAGATTGTTGCCAGATGTATTAGGGCATAATCAATCAGCAGTGGAAGATTCTTTCACTAATGGTTTATTAGATTGTCCTCATTACACGCGGCCCGAAGTACTAAATGGTGAAGCAGTTCCGAGTGTGTTGTTAAGTGGCAATCATGAAAAAATTAGGCAGTGGCGACTCACAAAGTCTTTAGAAAGAACATTGGAAAGACGCCCTGATTTATTAAATTACCTAGCTCTGACTGAGGAGCAACAAAAAATTCTGACTCAGCTTAAACGTGAGCAGAAGTTGCAGCAATAAGACAGTTAACTAGGATGAGAGGATCTGATGAGTAAAGTAAGTCAAAATATCATCAAAATGATTGAGCAAGCACAGCTCAAAACTGATGTCCCGGCATTTGGCCCGGGTGACACTGTAGTTGTTAAAGTAAGAGTAAAAGAAGGCGAAAAAGAACGTCTTCAGGCATACGAAGGCGTAGTAATCGCTAAGCGTAACCGTGGTCTACACTCTGCTTTCACTGTACGTAAGATTTCTAGTGGTGAAGGTGTAGAGCGTGTGTTCCAAACTCACAGCCCAGCAATTTCTTCTATTGAAGTGAAACGTCGTGGTGCTGTTCGTCGCGCTAAGTTGTACTACTTACGTGAACGTTCAGGTAAATCTGCACGTATCAAAGAAAAACTTAACTAATTTTAATTTAGTGTCATCGTTAACATTCAAAAGCCCGCTTAACTGCGGGCTTTTTGTTTCTAGACTGATCTAATCATGCCTATTTTTTGTACCAATTTTTGTAAGGTGCTACAGTAAATTTACTAAATATCTCGACAATCTGATTCTTAACGAACACTTATACGGACAATTGCTTTGCTAAGACATAAACATTTCATACCCGACACAACTTCTTTAGGCAATGCTAAGTTTACTTATCTTTTCCTCATTTCAGTATTAGGCTTACTTCTGACAACCGGCTGCGTAGACAACACCGATAAAAATACATCAGATGCTTCCCAAGAAAAAAGCGACCAAAAACTGGAGCGCCCCCCACAGCAAGTAAGCGTGATGACAGTAGAAGCGCAAGATATTTCGATAAACAATGAACTACCTGGCCGTGTTGAAGCATTTAGGACGGCTGAAATTCGTCCTCAAGTGAGCGGTATTATTCAGTCGCGTTTCTTTGATGAAGGTAGCCTTGTCAAAGAGGGGCAGCAACTTTACCAGATTGATGCAGCAAGATATGAGGCTGATTATCAAAGCGCGAATGCCAGTTTGCAAAATATCAAAGCTGAACTTGAGCTTGCAGTCGCATTGCAAAGTCGCTATCGAAGCCTAATACAAAGCAATACGGTCAGCGAACAAGAATTTGACAGCGCCAAGGCAGCCGTGGCGCAAGCGGAGGCCGCCGTCGCTATCTCGCAAGCCGAGGTAGAAGCCGCAAAAATCAATCTTGGTTACACGAAGGTTTATGCACCCATTTCGGGCTATATCGGTCCATCGACCGTCACTGAAGGTGCCCTCGTTACCGCTCAACAGCAAGCGACATTGGCAACTATTAGACAACTCGACCCGATTTATGTCGATTTGTCTCAATCGGCGGCAGATGCACAGCTTTTGCAAGAGAGTTTAATGACCAGTCGCATGACCAAAGGCGATGATGCAAAGTTTGAGGTAACGGTTTTATTGGGCAATAACGGTCTCACATATCCTCACAAAGGGACGCTTTACGCTACTGATCTTGCTGTGGATGAGAACACCGGTACGATACGACTAAGGTCAGTGTTTCCAAATCCAAATGCGGCTTTACTGCCCGGTATGTACGTGCGTGCAACAATTGAGAAAATGGGAATTCAGGAAACAATTATAGTACCGCAAAAAGCCGTTAGTATAGAAGCCGACGGTTCAAAGTCTGTTTGGATTGTTGATGCTAACAATATTGCAAACAAACGCTCAGTCGTGACGAATGCAACTTACGAGAATAACTGGGTAATCGAAAGTGGACTTAAACTAGGAGATGTGGTCATTGTAGAAGGGGCAATGATGTTGCAACCGGGCTCCAAAGTCGTTTCTAAAAACATTAAATCAAAGAACTCTGACAGCAAATCGTCCGGCACCGCTGAGGCCGACGAAGGGGCGTCAAACGATGCCGAAAATAACAAAACAAGTTCAAATTAATGATTTCTAAATTTTTTATCGACAGACCAATTTTTGCATGGGTTATTGCTATTGTTATTATGGGTGCAGGTTCTCTGGCAATCACAGCACTGCCCGTGGAACAATACCCAAACATAGCCGCGCCCAAGATTTCAATATCCGTGACTTATCCCGGAGCCTCAGCGCAAACGCTTGAAAACACGGTTACACAAGTTATAGAGCAGAATCTGACGGGCATTGATAACCTACGCTATATTCAATCGGAAAGCTCTTCATCAGGACGAGCTAGTATCAACCTAACCTTTGAACCGGGAACTGACGCTGACATTGCGCAGGTACAAACGCAAAACAAAGTATCCCAAGCGGAATCATCTCTTCCACAAGCAGTTCAGAGACAAGGCGTTGCCGTGAGAAAGGCAGGGAGCAGTTACGCTCTTATTGTCAGTTTTTATTCTACGGACGACTCCTATGGACGCAATGAAATATCTGATTTTTTGGCGTCGAATTTGGAAGAGCCACTTAGCCGGATTGATGGCGTGGGGCAAATAAGAACATTTGGTCCTGAGCATGCCATGCGCATCTGGCTGAATCCGCAATCGATGTACAATCTTAATATTACCACTCAAGACGTTATTAATGCCGTTCAAGATCAAAACGTTCAACTAGCGACGGGGCAAATTGGGGGAGCCCCCAGTGTTGAAGGGCAGCAACTCAATGCCACCATTACAGCGCAGTCGTTACTTGAAACCGTAGAGGAATTTGAAGCAATTTTGCTAACGGTTGAGCAAGACGGATCCCAAGTGACCCTTGGTGATGTTGCCCGTGTTGAAATTGGCGCTGAAAACTACAGTGTTATAGGACGCTATAATCGCCGCCCGGCGTCAGGAATCGCTATCGAGCTGGCTCCAGATGCGAATGCTCTGCAAACTATTCAGGCGGTTAAAGATCGCGTTCAAGAATTTAGAGACATTATTCCCGAGCAGTTAGAAATTGCTTATCCAGTCGATATTTCACCTTTTGTTGAAGCATCAATTTATGAAGTAATCAAAACCTTAGTGATCGCAGTCCTATTGGTTATTTTAGTCATTTATGTGTTCTTACAAACATCAAGAGCTACTTTCATACCAACGGTGGCTATACCCGTGGTATTGCTAGGAACTTTTGCATTTCTCTATGCCTTTGGCTACTCCATCAATGTTTTAACATTGTTCGCGTTGGTATTAGCCATTGGTATGTTGGTTGATGACGCCATAGTGGTTACCGAAAACATTGAAAATAAATTACAAAATGATACTGATATAACGCCAAAGGATGCGTCAGGAAAGGCCATGAAAGAAATTTCAGGCGCGCTGATTGGTACAACCGCAGTTATCTGGGCGGTGTTTATTCCTATCACGTTTTTTGAAGGCTCAACAGGCGTAATTTATCGACAGTTTGCTGTGACCATTTCCGTGGCGATGGGGATTTCACTTTTTATTGCGCTGAGTCTCTCTCCGTCGCTATGTGCTGTTGTTTTAGAGCAAGGCAAGAAAGAAAAGAAAACCGGATTTTTTGGCTTATTTAATCGGGGCTTCAATAAATTGAAAGCGGGGCACGAGAGCTTGCTCGAGAAGCTGTTGGCGGCTAAATTTATTTTGCCCTTAGTTTTCTTTGGGATGATTGCGGTTGCCGTTGGTTTATTTGTTAAAATACCCACTTCATTTTTACCTGATGAAGATCAGGGACGCATGTTTACACTAGTTAGCGGACCTGTCAGCTCAACGCTACAACAAACCGTGGAGAAAAATAAGCAAATTGAAGACTTCTATTTAGACCAAACAAACGGCGCAGTTGAAGGAATTTTTACTGCCGCTGGTTTTAGTTTTTCTGGCAACAGTCAAAACGTCGGTATCGGCTTTATTAAAATGAAGGATTGGGCGCAGCGCTCAGGGAGTCAAAGCGTCTTCGATATTAGCGATAAAGCAGCTAAGGCATTATCAACCGTTCCAGACGCCATGATTATCCCGATAGTACCGCCGGCTGTTTCGGCGCTCGGGAATTCTAGTGGTTTCGAATTTCAACTAGTTGACAGAGCGGGCCTAGGCCAAGACGCGCTAAACGACGCGATGAAGCAATTTATCGGGGAAGCAAATCAAAACGGTTTACTCACAAGCGTGCGGTTCAACGGACTGCCACCTAGTCCGCAATACAATATTGATATTGATTCAGCTAAAGCTCGCGCTCTTGGTGTGCCAATTGCAGCGATTAATCAAACTTTGAGCACTGCTCTTGGTGGCTCTTATATTAACGACTTTATTGAAAACGGCCGCATCAAGAGGGTATATGCGCAAGCGGATGCGCAGTATCGGATGTTGCCAAATGATATAGAACGATGGCACGTGCGTAATGCTGTTGGTGGAATGGTGCCTATTTCGACGTTTGGTGACGGTGAATGGGCATATGGAGCGCCAAAACTCACGCGCTTTAACGGAAATTCATCACTTGAAATTCAGGGTGAGGCAGCAAAAGGTACCAGTTCAGGTGAGGCTTTAAACCAAGTCTCAAAGTTGGTCGAGAATTTGCCTGATGGGATTGGCTTACAATGGACGGGATTATCCTATGAAGAAAAGCAATCTGGGGGGCAGGCATGGATTGTTTATGTGATTTCCATTATAGCTGTGTTCCTAGCATTGGCAGCGTTATATGAAAGTTGGATAATCCCACTGGCGATCATGCTAACGGTGCCTCTGGGTATATTTGGTGCGGTTTTAGCAACATGGGGTGCAGGACAAGCGAATGATGTTTACTTTCAGGTAGGTTTATTAATGACAATTGCGTTAGCTGCCAAAAATGCAATCTTGATTATTGAGTTTGCAAAAACTAACCTTGAAGAGGGCATGAGCGCGTATGATTCAGCAGTAACCGCAGCGAAGCAAAGACTTAGACCCATTTTGATGACCTCACTGACATTTATTTTAGGCGTAATGCCCCTGGCATTTGCTTCTGGGCCTGGGTCGGGAGCACAGAATGCAATATCAATTGGCGTACTTGGTGGCATCACTGCCACGACAGTTTTTGTTTTATTCTTTGCGCCATTCTTTTTTATTGTGGTTATGGGTCTATTTAAGTCTGTCGATGCTAAAAAGGGTTAAGTCATTTAAGCCATGCTCAGGCCTTACCAACAACAGGAGTTACGCCGCCTCGGTATTATCGGCGTAACTCGCCATAAAAATGTGTTTGCGTATTACTTTGAATGCTTGCAAATACTTACTGTTACGTTGATAACAAACGCTTTCAATTACATCGCCATCATCATTTAATAAATAGGTAGCAAAACGAACACCGTTTTTGTAGGGCAGATAAAGGCGGTGAATAATAAACTTCGTTTGGGCATCCGCTTCAGCAATGATCATATACATGCAAGGAGGTAAACTAACGTAGTCGAGTCGTTGGTCTTGTCCATACAATACCAGTGATTTTTGAAAGGCATTATTGGCAAGTTGATTTTCTGCGCCAAGTAAACAAATACTGAAGCGTTGAATCAGTTGGTCAATGCTCTTAATTCCGCTTGATAAACTTTCTATTCCAACACCTGAGTACGCTTCTGAATCGCCGTATATTCCTAACGGAAAGCGTGCGTGTGCAGCGGTTTTGGCGTTTAAGTAATTAGGTGCATTCATTTGTATCGCCTCAATATGATTATACGTGTTTATTTATACAGTATATTGCTGGCTGAAAATTAGTCAATAATTATTTTTCATATCGACAGCATTTGTTCATATTTGGTTTTGCGAGTAAAGCTCACTCGATATTTAGGCTAACCGACGCACTCATGTATCATTAGACAGGCCATGCCTGATTCATAGTTAACTAAAAACAAGTGGATAATTATGTATTAAGCATGTTTAATTGCATTCGAAATGTAAACTGTTAGCCACGTTAACTGTATCTTCAGTCCGCCTGAGCTAATGTTCAACAATATAAGGTCAATGGTAAGTGTGTCGCACATTACCAATTAAAAATAATAATAACGGAGACACTTATGCAACAAACATCCCAAACTTGGGTTACACGCGCGCTCGATAAGGTGGAGAGAGTAGGTAATAAGCTACCCGATCCTGCTATCATTTTCTTTATCTGCTTAGTCATTATCTGGGTGTGTTCTGCCATATTCTCACAAATGACGTTCGACGCTGTCGATCCCCGCACTGGGTCAGCCATTGAAGTTAAAAATTTATTAACTGGTGCGGCAATGGCTGATTTTTTAAGTCGAATGGTGGGTATATTTACAGGCTTTGCACCACTTGGTGTCGTCCTTGTTGCAATGCTGGGGGTCGGTGTCGCAGAACACAGTGGCTTTATCAGCGCCGGCTTGAAGCGTATGTTAGATTCGACACCTAGAACCTTATTAACGCCAATGGTCGTGCTAGTTGCTATTGTCAGCCATACCGCGACCGATGCAGGTTATGTGTTGGTCATTCCACTTGCAGGCGTCATATTTTACGCAATGGGTAGGCACCCTCTTGCAGGGATAGCTGCGGCATTTGCTGGTGTCAGTGGTGGCTTTTGCGCTAACTTTATTCCATCCGCAATCGATCCTCTGTTGCAGTCATTCACTCAAGCAGCCGCACAAATTATTGATCCGGATATCCAAGTAAACCCGCTAAACAACTGGTTTTTTAATTCAGCTTCAACGCTGCTAATTGTCGGTATTGCTTGGTATATAACGGATAAGGTTATTGAACCGCGTCTTAAAAATGTAGAAGTAGATGGCGATCCTAATGAAATTCCTCGCTTTGATGAATTGTCTGCAAAGCAAACTAGAGCACTTCGTGTGTCCGGACTCGTTATGCTAGTAGGTATCGGTGCGTTAATTGCAATCTTGATCCCCGAAACATCGCCGATGCGCGACGCAAGTGGCGAATTGACCAGTTTCTCTGCGCCTATAATGCAGTCTATCGTTCCACTTATTTTTCTTCTATTTTTGTTGCCAGGTGTGGTGTACGGATTCATGTCAGGCACGTACAGTACGACCAAAGATATGATCGATAGCATGACCAAAGCGATGCAAGGAATGAGTTACTACATTGTTATGGCTTTTTTCTGTGCTTTATTTATTGATGCTTTTGGTAAGTCTAATCTTGGCGCATTGATGGCAATTAATGGTGCTGAGTTTTTGAAAGGAATGGCACTGCCGCCTATGATCACAATTGTTGGCATTATCATATTGACCGCCTTTGTGAATTTATTCGTTGGCTCCTCGTCGGCCAAATGGGCATTGTTAGGGCCGATTTTTGTACCTATGTTAATGCAATTGGGCATTTCGCCGGACTTAACCCAAGCAGCCTATCGTTTAGGGGATTCGTCTTCAAATATTATTACTCCATTAATGCCTTACTTTCCGCTGGTCGTGGTGTATTGTCAGCGGTATGTGAAATCGACCGGTATTGGCACCTTACTGTCGTTGATGTTGCCATTTAGTATTACTATACTCATTGCATGGACAATTTTCTTGCTTATCTATTGGGCAATTGGTATTCCCTTAGGTATACAAGCAAGTTACGTTTACCCTGCGGGATAAAAGGTAAATACAACACTATGACTGAGTAATCGACTCAAACCTGCGAGTATTAATTACCACAACAAGAGTAGGTGTATAGTGGCTGTATAGGAGCAATAACAACCAAAGGCGCTCGTTTAGTTCTTAAATTGGCGCTTTTTTTCAATTATTGCAAATTAATTCATATTCAACTTGAAGCTGAAGCGATAGTTTGTTAAAAAGTCAAACAACACTATTTTTCATATAATTTCTCGTGTAAACAAAAATTTACATCATGGTTTGGTAGCAAAGTTCACGATATTTTTATGCCTTCTCTTGCTGTTTTCGTCTCACGTTTAACATTTCATCCGTTTTCTTATAAAGAGTAAAAAAATGCAAAAAGACACAGTTAACAATATTCATGTTTCATCAGAAGAAGTATTGGTTACTCCTGACGAACTTAGCAAAGAGCTTCCAGTTAGCGAGCATGCTTTACAAGGCGTGATTGATTCTAGAAAAATCATATCCGATATTATTCATGGCGATGACCATCGCTTGCTAGTTGTTTGTGGTCCGTGTTCGATTCATGATATTAAAGCGGCGAAAGAGTACGCGCTTAAACTCAAAGAGTTACATGAATCTTCAATAGACACGCTATATATCGTCATGCGCGTATATTTTGAAAAGCCACGCACAACGACAGGTTGGAAGGGATTAATTAACGATCCGCACCTAAATGATACTTTCGATATTGAGACAGGGCTGCGCAGAGCGAGGGAACTGCTCATTTGGTTGGCTGAATTAGGTTTGCCGGTAGCAACCGAAGCACTCGATCCTATTAGTCCACAATACTTAGCTGAATTGTTCAGTTGGGCTGCTATCGGTGCAAGAACCTCTGAATCGCAAACTCACCGTGAGATGGCAAGTGGTTTGTCAATGCCGGTTGGATTCAAGAATGGAACGGATGGGTCTTTAGGAATCGCTATTAACGCGCTTCAATCTGCCGCATCAGGCCACCGCTTTATGGGTATTAATAAAGAAGGGCAGGTGAGTGTTATCAAAACGCAAGGTAATCCTGATGGTCACATTATTCTGCGAGGAGGCAAACAACCTAACTATGATTCGGTATGTGTTGCCGATTGTGAAGCAGAATTGATTGATAAAGGCGTGGTTTCTAGCTTGGTTGTCGACTGCAGCCATGCAAACAGTTCAAAGGATTACCGCAGTCAGCCTTTGGTTGCAAAAAATGTAGTAAACCAAATACTAGAAGGCAATCAATCGATCATTGGCATTATGCTAGAAAGTCATCTAAATGCTGGAAATCAAAGCTCAACGGGTAAAACTCTGGATGATTTAGAGTACGGTGTGTCTATTACCGATGGCTGTATAGATTGGGCGCAAACTCACGACCTGATTTTGCAAACGCGTGATAGGCTGATTACTGTATTACCAATGCGCCAGACAAAGCGCAGAAGTGCGTAAACGCATTTATGGCTGACTCGGATAAAGTGCTTGCTGGACTGCGTGCTCGTATAGATGATGTCGACGGTCAGCTTATACAGTTATTAAAGCTCAGAAATGAGCTAACGAGTAAGGTGGGTGAAGTAAAAAGTCAAACGGGCATGCCTATTTACGTGCCAAGCAGAGAATCTCAAATGATTGCTGCGCGGCGTGAACAGGCTAGCTCAATAGGTTTATCTCCCGATTTAGCGGAAGACGTGTTGCGCAGGGTCATTCGAGACTCTTATCGTAGTCAACATACCAACTATCGCTGTATTAACCCCAGTATTACTAAAGTGGTCATTATTGGCGGCGAAGGTGCTTTAGGTCGTGTCTTTGTTGCACTTTTTGAGCAAAGTGACTATGCGGTCACAACGCTAGAAAAAGATGATTGGGCTAAGTCAGATGAAATATTCGTTGGTGCTGATTTGGTACTAGTGGCTGTCCCAATAAAGCTAACAGTGTCGATCATTGAAAAGTTAAGTAATTTACCACAGCAGTGTATCCTTGCAGACATTACCAGTGTTAAAAATGAGCCTCTTAAAGCTATGCTCAGGGTGCATAGTGGTCCTGTGCTCGGTTTGCATCCGATGTTCGGTCCGGACAGCCCGGGGATGATTAAGCAGGTTGTTGTTGTGTGTCATGGTCGAGAGCCTGATAAGTACGAATGGTTGCTTGAGCAGATGCGCACATGGGGGGCTGTGTTGCATGAGTCCTCAAGTAAAGAGCACGACAGTGCAATGGCATTTATTCAAGTAATGCGTCATTTCAGTACTTTCGTTTATGGCCAGCATCTAAAGGAAGAAGATCCGGACTTGGCATCTCTATTAATGTTCAGTTCGCCAATTTACCGATTGGAGCTGGCGATGGTAGGGAGGCTGTTTGCACAATCTCCTGCACTGTATGCCGACATTATTTTTAATAATACAGAGAGTTTAGCCTTACTCAAAAGGTTTCACGCCCGCTTTGGAGAAGCCTTACAACTTGTCGAGAAAGTGGATAAAGCCTCATTTGTGAGTCAATTTAATGAAACTAAGCAGTGGTTTGGTGATTATGCAGAACAATGTCTACTCGACAGCAAGAAGCTATTACTAAAGGCAGACGATAGTCAGCTATTGAGAAAACCGTAATTAGTTTTTATATACAGAAACTCAGTATAAATTAGAATGTGGAATAGCCGAAACGCTACTCCATCAATGCATTAACCGCCGCGACTTTAGTGGGACTCACTTCCTCAACCGGATAGCAGCCTAAGACTTTAAAGTAGCGCGTCATTCCTCTTAGTGCTTCGAAGGCTTTTTGCATAGGCCCATCAGCAATGTTGCCCTCAACGTCTAAGTAGAACATTTCCTCCCAAGGGTTGCCTGTAATCGGTCGTGACTCTAACTTAGTCATATTGATTTGGTTGTCCCTTAGTACCAATAATGCTTCAACTAGCGCGCCGGGCTTTTGCACTGTCGACATAATCAATGTGGTTTTTGCCGGCACCTGCAAGGGCACCTTCACAGAATCACTTGCCACGACAATAAATCGGCTGTGGTTTTCTTTTTGATTGGCCAAGTTCGATTTTATTGCTTTTAGGCCATACAACGCTCCGCCCGCTTCACTGCCAATAGCCGCAGCGTCACCTGAATGCAATTCATTCACCATTATCATTGCGGCAGACGTGCTATCACATGGTTTCACCTCTACGTTGCCTAGTTCCGCTAAAAAGTGGCTACATTGCGCGAATACTTGCGGATGAGCATATAGTGTTTTTATTTTGTTAACTTCCACACCTTCTGCAACTAAAAGGGCGTGCTTAATGGGATGGGTCAGTTCACCGACAATATTTAGGCGAGTATGCTGCAGTTGATCGTAAACCTCATTGATACTGCCTGAAGACGTGTTCTCAATAGGGAGCACAGCAAAGTCAGCTTCACCTGATTCAACTTTATTGATAATTTCACCGAAGCTTTGACAGCCTATTTCCAGCAATTCACCAGGGCGTCTCGAAAAGTATTTCTGCGTAGCAAGGTAGCTATAAGAGCCTTTATCGCCCAAAAAAGCCACACGGTTAAGCGGCTTTTCACTGCCTGGATTTGCCCAGCGCGCCAACATAGCTTGTTGATTTAATACCGAATCTTCAATAATTACGTGAAATAATTGAGTGACAAAGTGAGGGTCTAAGCCTACCTTTTGGCCTTGCTTGATCAGGCGAATAAGCAGTTGCTCTTCTCTGGCTTGATCGCGCACGGGTATCTGGTTTTTGACTTTTGTTTCGGCAACTTGATTGGTTAGCCCTTGACGAGTTGCCAGTAGAGAAAGCAAATCTGAGTCGAGCGTTGTAATCTTTTTGCGAATTTCTTCGAGTTCTTGTTTGGGCACTTCAGCTCCTGAGAGTATACGGTTATGGCCAAATCTTGCCTCATGAAAGCTATTTGGTAGAAGTAAATAAAGGGTTACTGGAGGCGTGATAAAAGCCTCTGTATGAAATGTAAGTAAGTGACCGCGTGGTGTCAATGGATAAAGGGAGATATTTCCTAAATATCCATAATAGTAGTGTTAAATATCCTACTTTATATCTCAGAATCCAATAATCTTACTAACAACGCCTTTACTTCATCCGATTCGAAAGGTTTATCACAAAGCGCGTTAACACCTGTTTGCTGGATATTTGCCATGTGAGGACTGGTCGATGATTCTGAGGTCACCATGATGATCGGTATATGTGTTGTCGCTGGGTTGAAGCGTATGAACTCTGAAAGTTCTCTGCCGTCCATTTCCGGCATGTTGTAATCAGTGACTACCAAGTCGAAGTCATTGTCTTTTAAAAGCGTGAGCGCATGAGCGCCATTTTCTGCTTCCATCAGCTTAGTTAACCCCATACCTTCTAACACTCTGCGAATGTGGTTCCGTGCTAAGCGACTATCGTCCACCAACAGCACGCGAACGTCTTGAGGGTCGAACAAGTTTAAATTTATTTCGTCGGTATTGAGCAACTGTAGGCTAGCGTTTAAACCACGAGCTAAATGAATTGGCTCGAAGGGTTTTGGGAGAATAGCTGCGACACCCGCTTGTTTGAATTCATCCAATTTACTGATGCTGTTTTCACTGCTTACTAGCATAAATGGAATAGATGCATTGGCGTCATTATCTTTTATAAATTTCAAGATATCTAAGCCGCTGCCATCTGACAAATACATGGTACTGACGACCATATCGGCGCCATGCGCCGCTATAGATGCTTTAGCCTGCTCAACATTTTTGACGACGTCGACGGTTTGCACATTCTCATCAAGCAATAGTGTCTTAATTATTTTGCTCTGTGTATCGGACGGTTCGACCAATAGGATGTGCAAATCAGAAATGGAAAGTTTATGCATTGCTTAGTTATCTCTTAAAATTGTCTGTGCAAGGCTCTTTATTTGAGCATTTGTCAAAAGGACTTAACCGCCCGCTAATTTCACGCGCTTTCCTTTCGCTTCTAATATTTGTTTGAGTTTATCGCGAACATCTCCCTGAATTTCGATGCTGAAATCTTTTACTGCGCCACCACAACCACATTGCTTTTTTAACTCTTTGCACAGTATCTTGAGCTCTGCCTCATTCATGTCGAGGCCATCAATAATACTCATACCTTTGCCTTTGCGGCCTTTGGTTTCTTTTCGTATTCTTACAATCCCGTCGCCTTTAGGCGCATTTTGGGAGGCAACGTTTTCTTTTTTTATTCTACCTGTATCGGTCGAATAAACTAATCTTGAATCATTCATTCGATAAAAAGTACATATTCAGCTTAATCTATTGATCTGAGTATATCCTATGGGCTTATTCAAAGCTATTTTGACGAATTAAAGCTGTTTTTGTGATCCCTAGTTGCAATTGAGAACTATTATCAATTAACATGTACACATTGTTACTAAAGTTAATAGGAAGGAAGAAGTGATAGTACGTATTTCTAGTGTTTTTGTTTTATTCTTGTTAGTGATTTTCTCGGTAAACAGCATCGCCGCAGAGGTGAACGTTTACTCGGCGCGCAAAGAGGCGCTGATAAAGCCAATATTGGATGATTTCAGTAAAGAAACTGGTATCAAGGTAAATCTTATTACTGGCGGCGCCGATGCGCTTATTTCTCGCATGAAATCAGAGGGGCAATTTAGTCCAGCGGATGTACTTATCTCCACCGATGTCGGTCGCTTAGTACGAGCAAAGCAACTTGGCATCACGCAAGCAAACGCTGATGAGTTTGTTGTACAGAACGTGCCTGCATATCTGCGCGATGAAGAGCAGCACTGGACAGCACTAACGCTGCGAGCGCGCCCAATAATGTATGCAAAGGATCGGGTTGATCCTGAATCGCTGTCAACCATGCAAGCATTAACTGGTGAAAAGTGGAAAAACCGCATTTGCATTCGTTCATCTAATAATATTTACAATCAATCGATGATTTCAGGCATGATCCAAACTCAGGGTGAAGCAAAAACCTTGGCTTGGGCGAAAGGCCTTGTCGCAAACTTTGCGCGAACGCCAAAAGGGGGCGATCGCGACCAGATTAAAGCCGTTGTTGCTGGCGAGTGTGATATTGCTGTTGCCAATACTTATTATTTAGCAGGGATGCTGAACGACGAAGACGAAGCAACGCGTAAAACAGCTCAACAAGTGGCCGTATTTTGGCCAGACCAAGAAACCATTGGTGCGCACGTGAATATCTCGGGTGTGAGTGTTGCAAAACACGCTAAAAACCTTGATGCCGCTAAAGCACTTATTCGTTTTATGTTAACGGATAAAGCACAAGTCTGGTACGCTGAAACAAATCATGAATACCCAGTAAAAGAGGGCATAGAGTGGAGCCAGACGTTGCAAGACATGGGTATCTTCAAAGCTCAAGATGTGTCCCTGAGCAAAGTGGGCGAAACAAATGCAAAAGCGCTTATGCTAATGGATAGTGCGGGTTGGCGTTAATCGATTGATAACAACGGCTCTTAAAGGCTCAGCCTTTACCTTATATTCCGTATTGGCAGGCCTTTTTTTGGGCTTGCCAATTTTTGTTATATTTTCCAGCTTCCTGTTTTGGGACGCTGCTATTTGGCAGCATCTCTCATCAACCGTTTTACCTCGATATATCACTAATAGCGCGACGCTAGCCTTTGGCGTTGGGTTTGGCGCAACGCTCATTGGCACTTATTTAGCGTGGCTCGTTGTAAACTACGATTTTTATGGACGTCGCTTAATTCAGTGGTTAGTTCTATTGCCGCTCGCCATGCCTGCTTATATTATTGCTTATACCTATACGGGCTTGTTGGACTTTGCTGGTCCTGTGCAAACCTTTGTCCGCGGAACTTTTGCTTTAGGCAGTCAAGATTATTGGTTCCCTGAGATACGCTCGCTAACTGGAGCAATCGTACTCATGTCGCTGGTCCTTTATCCTTACGTTTATATACTCGCTAGAACAGCTTTTTCTGAACAATCACAAAAATACCGAGAAGTCAGTGAACTCGCCGGAGTTTCACCACTAAAGCATTTTTTAAAAGTTGCTCTACCACTAGCTCGTCCCGCGATTATGACAGGCGCTGCTTTGGCTATGATGGAGGCCTTGGCCGACTTTGGTACGGTGGAGTATTTTGGTGTGAGTACGTTTACGACCGGCATTTATCGAACCTGGTTTGGTTTAGGGGATATCAATGCAGCATCACAACTTTCGGGCTTTCTGTGTTTATTTGTTTTTATTTTGATAATGATTGAAAAACTGAGCAGACGAGACGCTCAAAATTATTCATCCAGACAAGGTAAGTCAGCGCAAGCAAAGAAAGTCAGAGGTATGCAAAGCGTTTTTCTATTTTTACTTTGCAGCCTGCCAGTCACCTTCGGTTTCATTATTCCATTCGTCCAATTAGCGACTTGGACATTTAGTTTTTCTGATATATCAAGCTTGGAAGATTATCCTGAATACGCCATGAACTCGGCAATGTTGGCCGGTATTGGTTGCGTAGTAGTAGTCACAATGGCCTTGCTATTTAGTTATGCCAAACGTCTTCAGCCTTCTAAAACCGTCAGCGGATTTATTCAATTCGTGTCGCTTGGCTATGCAATGCCCGGCACCGTCATTGCGATTGGTGTTTTAGTGCCGCTTGGATGGTTAGATATTAAACTCAATATATTCACCAATGCCTATTTTAACGTGCAGCCTGGTTTGGTATTTTCAGGTACGATATTCGCGCTAATTTTTGCTTACGCTATTCGCTTTATGAGCGTCGCATTGAATAATACGGAAGCAGGTATTCAACGCATTAAACCCAGCATGGATGAAGCCTCTAAGGTGCTGGGAGACTCGTCAATGCAGCGTTTGTTTAGAATACACATCCCTTTGTTGAAAGCGAGTTTGTTGAGTGCGGCGCTACTGGTGTTTGTTGATATATTAAAAGAGTTACCGGCCACCTTAGTACTGCGTCCTTTTAACTTTAATACGCTAGCGGTCAAAGCCTTTGAATTGGCGTCTGATGAACGTTTGATTGATGCTGCTCTCCCTTCAATTACGATCGTGTTAGTGGGTATTTTGCCCGTCATTTTACTTACTAAAACGCTTGATGGAATAGAACGAAAATATGCTTGATATTACTAATTTATCCTTGAGTTACGGCAAACAAAACGTACTACAAAACATGACGATTTCGCTGAATCAGGGAGAGATAGGCTGTATTTTAGGGCCTTCAGGCTGCGGTAAAACAACATTGTTACGAGCCATTGCTGGCTTTAAGTCAGTGCAGGAAGGCAGTATTAGCGTTAATGGCACTGTAGTAAGTGATGCGCATACCGAGATGCCAGCAGCCAAAAGACGAATTGGTGTCGTTTTTCAGGATTTCGCCTTATTTCCACATATGACCGTGTTAAAAAATGTTGCCTATGGTTTAAGTAAATTATCAAAATCTGACTCACTCAAGCTCGCGGAACAGGCAATTGAGTTAGTTGGTTTGAATGATGCGAAAACTAAATATCCGCATGAACTTTCAGGTGGACAACAGCAGCGAGTCGCAATTGCCAGAGCCATTGCGCCAAAGCCTGATTTGTTGTTATTAGATGAACCGTTCTCTAGCCTAGATCCTGAATTAAGAGAACGTTTGTCCAGCGAAATTCGCAGTATCATTAAGCAACAAAATATTACCGCGCTGTTAATTACGCATGATCAAACTGAAGCGTTCGCGATGGCTGACAAAATAGGCGTATTGCACGACCATGAGTGTCAACAGTGGGGAACGGCTTACGACCTTTATCACGAGCCTGCAACAGAGTTTATTGCGGACTTTGTGGGGGAAGGGGTTTTTATTCCTGTGACAGTGGTGGCCTACGAAAACGATGAGGAAAGCACAATCGAGCCTACCGACGAAAAACGGGTATGGCTTGAAACCCAGTTAGGACGATTCCTGCTTCCTGAAGAATATCTTACCAGCGGCACATTTAAGGTAGGGGATAAGGCAAAGATGTTGGTTAGACCGGATGATTTAAGGCATCAAGATGAAAGCGTAATGAAAGCCAGAGTCGTGGGGCGGTCATTTCGTGGTGCTCACATACTGTATCGACTGTCTCTTAATGAAAACGTCAACTTACTTTGTTTAGCACCGAGTCACCACGATCACCAAATCGGCGAATCATTTGGTATTCATTTAGAAGTAGAGCATGTAATTTGTTTTGCCACTTGAATTAAGATTTGCGTATATGAGGCTTGGTCGTGTGAAGTCAGCTTCATCCACTATCAATATTGCCTGTAAAACTCCAGTGAATACGATTTAACTAAAGGCTAAGCAGCAACAATGAGATTTAGTTTTAGTACTTATGCTGAATTGGAGAACAAGTTATCAAGTCCATTTGCCTGCTTCGCACCCACTGAGGGATAAATTCTCTTAATTAGTTACCGAATAAATTGATTCTGCCGTTTAGTATCCTCATTGTTTAGTTTATAATTTCGCGCTTTAAAAGGCTTCACTAAAGAAGTTCGAACAATTCAGATTAGCGTTTGTTATGCCTGTCACTTGTCTAAAGCGATTCGATAGCGTGTTTGTGCTGCGAGCAAGGGTGACTAGGCCGAGTTAAGAGCTCCATAAAACCTAACAAACGTTAGTATTAAAAGATTCAAAACACACATAGCACTATTGGGATTAAGTTTATGCGCACAGATTACTGTGGAAACATCGATGCAAGTTACGCGAATAAAGAAGTGACACTTTACGGCTGGGTCAACAAAAGACGTGATTTAGGCGGCGTGATTTTTATCGACTTACGAGATCGTGAAGGCATTGTGCAGGTTGTTATCGACCCAGACACCGCTGAAATGTTCGAACTTGCTTCCACGTTACGTAATGAGTTTTGTGTGGCGATTACCGGTTTAGTGCGCATGCGCCCAGAATCGCAAGCCAACAAAGACATGAAAACTGGCGAAATTGAAGTGCTGGGTAAAACACTTTCTATTTTCAACAGTGCACCCGCACTGCCGCTTGACTGGAATCAAGATAATTCAGAGGAACAGCGCCTTAAATATCGCTACTTGGACTTACGCCGTCCACTGATGACCCAGCGTTTGGTATTTCGCTCTAAAGTAACTTCATTGGTTAGACGTTTCTTAGATGGCGACGGCTTCCTTGATATTGAAACACCTATTTTGACTAAAGCGACACCAGAAGGTGCGCGCGATTATTTGGTACCAAGCCGCACGCATAAAGGTCAGTTTTTCGCGTTACCGCAATCGCCACAATTGTTTAAGCAATTGTTGATGATGTCGGGAATGGACAAATACTATCAAATCGTAAAATGTTTCCGTGATGAAGATTTACGAGCGGATCGCCAGCCAGAATTTACGCAAATAGATATCGAAACGACATTTTTGGACGCTGAAGGTGTGATGGCGATCACAGAAAAGATGATGCGTTTACTGTTCTCTGAATTGCTTAACGTTGAATTGGGCGACTTTCCCACCATGAGTTATGCAGAAGCAATGCAGCGCTACGGCAGCGACAAGCCTGATTTACGTAACCCGCTTGAGCTAGTTGATGTTGATGGCATTGTTAAAGATATCGACTTCAAAGTGTTCAGTGGCCCAGCAAACGATGATAAAGGTCGAGTCGCAGCAATTCGAGTACCAGGCGGCGCTAAAATGTCGCGCAAGCAAATTGACGACTATGGTAAATTTGTGAGTATTTACGGTGCTAAAGGCTTAGCATGGATTAAAGTGAATGACTTAAGCCAAGGCGTTGAAGGCTTGCAATCACCTATCCTTAAGTTTTTTGATGAAGTTAGCATTAAAGCATTACTCGAAAAAACAGGCGCACAAACAGGCGATATCCTTTTATTCGGCGCCGATAGTAAAACTGTCGTGACCGATGCAATGGGTGCTTTACGCTTGAAATTAGGTGAAGATTTCGATCTTCTTGAAGGTGAGTGGCGTCCATTATGGGTAGTTGACTTCCCTATGTTCGAGGAAGTTGATGGCGAGCTTTATGCTCTACACCATCCGTTTACTGCCCCGCGTGATAGCAGCATTGAAGCGTTGAAAGCGAATCCAGCAGAAGCGTTGTCGAACGCTTATGACATGGTGCTCAATGGCGTTGAATTAGGTGGCGGTTCGGTTCGTATTCACAACATGGATATGCAGGCCACCGTTTTCCAACTTCTCGGCATTACCGATGAAGAAGCGAATGAGAAGTTTGGTTTCTTATTAGAAGCATTGCGCTACGGCACGCCACCACACGCAGGTTTAGCGTTTGGCTTGGATAGAATGGTAATGCTGATGACGGGTGCGGACTCAATTCGTGACGTTATGGCGTTCCCAAAAACCACAACAGCAGCCTGTCCGTTAACGAATGCGCCTGGTTTTGCTAATCCTGCACAGCTGGCTGAATTGTCCATTGCAACGGTAGTTAAAGCAGATAGCAAAGAGCCAGGCAAAGAGGCTGAATAGCCCCATGCAGCTAAAGCGCCCAGAGTCAGTCTTGGTTGTGATCAGAGATGAACACAATCAAGTGCTGATTATGCAGCGCGAAGATGATGCTAACTTTTGGCAATCAGTCACCGGTACTATTGAGCAGGGTGAAATACCGTTAAATGCAGCCTATCGTGAACTGGCAGAAGAGACCGGTATCACATTATCCAAATCAAAATATCCAATCGTTGACTGCCGCTTGGTTAATCAGTATGAAATTCGCCCGGCTTGGTTATATCGTTATCCAAAAGGCTCTCAGTTCAATAACGAATATGTATTTAGCATTAAAGTACCCAAAGGTTTGCCGATTGCGTTAACCGAACACACTGATTTCGAATGGACCAGCAAACAACAAGCTATGCAAAAAGTATGGTCCAGAAGTAATCGTGATGCGATCGCGCTTTTTGTTCCGGATTAAGGTATGAGCATAATTCTAGGGATTGACCCAGGTTCAAGAATAACAGGCTACGGTGTCATCAAAGTAGTCGGCGGTAAAGCAAGTTACTTGGGCAGTGGATGTATTAGACTAACCCATGACGAACTCTCTCTTCGTTTGAAGCAGATTTTTGACAGCGTGAGTGAAATTATCACCCAGTTTTCACCCACCGAATTTGCAATTGAACAAGTGTTTATGGCGAAGAACCCTGATTCAGCGCTGAAGCTTGGTCAGGCGCGCGGAGCAGCAATTGTCGCAGCTACTAATTTTGACTTGCCCGTGGCAGAATATTCGGCTCGCCAAATCAAGCAATCTGTGGTGGGAACGGGGGGCGCTGACAAAACCCAGGTTCAGCACATGGTCACCAGCATTTTGAAGTTGAATGCGACACCCCAAGCTGACGCCGCTGATGCATTGGCGGTAGCATTATGTCATATTCATACCTCACAAAGCCTGATTAAAATGTCAGGCAAAACGTCGGGCAAAATTTCGAAGATCGTTCGCGGTCGCTTAAGAAGATAAATAAGGCAGGGTAATGAACCGATGATCGGTAGAATAAAAGGTACGTTAATTGACAAAACACCTCCCGACGTCTTAGTTGACGTGAACGGTGTGGGCTATGAAATTCAATTGCCGATGACCAGTTTTTATCAGCTCCCCAATATAGGTGAAGTGGCGACTATTTATACTCACTTTATTGTGCGCGAAGATGCACAATTATTGTTCGGCTTTTCAGATACCTCAGAGCGCGCCTTGTTTCGCGAACTTATCAAAGCTAACGGCGTGGGCCCGAAGCTCGCATGCACAATTTTATCGGGCATGTCGGCACAAGATTTTGTGCAGTGTGTCATTCATGAAGATATTTCAAATTTGGTCAAGCTTCCCGGAGTCGGTAAGAAAACAGCAGAACGGCTAGTGGTAGAACTAAAAGATAAACTAGAAAAACTCTCGCGCTCTGATGTGCATTTTGATAGCTCAGCGCCAAGCCTACCGAACAGCCAAATTCAGCGACCAAGCCTACGTGGCGATGCACATGCGAAGAATGAAGCTTTAAGTGCATTATTGGCCCTAGGCTATAAACCTATGCAGGCTGAAAAAGTCATCAAGCAAGTTTATATAGAGGGAATGACGAGTGAGCAGGCTATACGAGAGTCACTCAGGGCAATGAGTTAACAAAATGATGTTTATGATAATGAATGGATATTTGCTAGTAGGAATTCAGCTTATGCTTGGGTCTGAAAGATTAAATAAAGGCAAGGAGTCGTTATGATTGAAGCAGATCGCTTAATACAAGCCGTTGCTGATCCAGAAGATGAAGTTATCGATCGCGCAATTCGACCCAAAATGCTCAGCGACTACACTGGTCAAGATCATGTTTGTGAACAAATGGAAATTTTTATTCAAGCCGCTAGAAAACGAAGTGATGCGCTTGACCATCTGCTCATATTTGGGCCTCCGGGCTTGGGCAAAACCACACTGGCCAACATTGTTGCCAATGAAATGGGGGTAAATATCAAAACTACCTCAGGCCCTGTATTGGAAAAAGCCGGTGATTTGGCTGCCTTACTGACCAACCTAGAAGAAAACGATGTGTTGTTTATCGATGAAATTCATCGCTTGAGCCCCGTGGTCGAAGAAATTTTGTATCCTGCGATGGAAGATTATCAGTTGGATATTATGATCGGAGAAGGACCTGCAGCGCGCAGCATTAAACTTGACCTACCTCCATTCACACTAATTGGTGCAACCACGCGCGCCGGCTCGTTAACCTCTCCATTGCGAGACCGTTTTGGTATTGTGCAGCGTTTAGAGTTTTACAATGTTTCTGATTTGACCGACATTATTCAGCGCAGTGCTTCGTATTTAAATCTCAGTATGGATAAAGAGGGCGCGTTTGAGATGGCTAAACGCTCGCGCGGCACCCCTCGAATTGCTAACCGCTTATTGCGCAGAGTAAGAGACTACGCTGAAATTAAAGCCGACGGCAATATCAACGCAGACGTTGCAGCTAAAGCCCTGAACATGCTTGATGTTGACAACAAAGGCTTCGATTTTATGGATCGTAAGTTGTTGCTAGCCATTATTGAGAAATTTATGGGTGGGCCTGTTGGATTAGATAATATTGCAGCAGCCATTGGCGAAGAAAAAGAAACCATTGAAGACGTAATAGAGCCCTATCTAATTCAACAAGGCTTTTTACAACGAACGCCACGTGGACGAATTGCAACTCAACATGCATATTTGCACTTTGGCTTGATAATGCCGAAACTCGACTAAAAAAAAAGCCCACGCAGAACGTGGGCCAAACAACAAGTTAACGGAAGGAGACCGTTATTAGGGAACATAAAAAAGCAACACAACTGAGTTGTAGGACCTGTTTAAGTGAGGCGTATTTTATACAGATCCGATGAGATATCAAACTAGAAATATTTTTGCTATGGATTAGTTTTTCTAATCTTCTTATCGTTTGCATTATTTCCTTCTTAGTTTGACTCTGCTGTTATCCCTTTTGTAATGCAGTCATAATGAAATTAATGTTTAGTATGCGCATTTTTAATTTGCGCTAGTTTTAATTCATCTATACAAAAACTAACCTAAAAGGAGCGTTTTTTGACCAGTAATGAACCTTTTTCCATACCTATACGCATATATTATGAAGATACCGATGCAGGTGGTATTGTTTATCATACCAACTATTTAAAGTTCATGGAGCGCTCGCGAACCGAGTGGTTGAGAAATTTAGGTATAGAACAGCAAACTTTATTGGAACAATCCATCGGTTTTGTCGTCAAAGGCCTAACTATGAATAATAGTAAGGCTGCTTTGTTCAATGATATGTTGAGTATTAGCTGCCAAGTAGTAGAATTGAAAAAGGCAAGCATGCTGTTTAGACAGCATGCGTATCGTATTAACGATCCTGCCAAAATACATAATAATAAAAATATTAATAGTAATGTTAAGGGTAGTCATAAAGAACTACTTGTTAGCGCTGAAGTCAGAGTAGCTTGTGTCGATTTGGAAAAAATGAAACCCATTGCTATACCCGACTTTATATTAAGGGAAATAAAACGTGACGTCTGAAATTTCTATTCTCAACTTGTTTTTAGAAGCAAGTATTGTTGTGCAATTTATTATGCTGCTTTTATTAACAACTTCTGTTGTTTCATGGGCATATATCTTTCAAAGAAATGCTGTATTAAAAGCAGCAACGAAAGAAATGAAAACTTTTGAAGATAAGTTCTGGTCAGGTGCCGATCTCAACAAACTCTATCAAGAACTCTCCTCACGAGCGCACTTAACCGGTTTGCCTCTAATATTTTGTGCGGGCTTCAAAGAATACGTTCGCTTACGAAAAACATCGGGTGCTTTGAGTGAAGCTATCATGGACGGAACCTACCGTTCTATGCGAGTCACTATGTCACGCGAAGTGGATGAGCTTGAGGCACGTTTGCCTTTCCTTGCAACTGTGGGCTCAATTTCTCCCTATGTTGGTTTATTAGGGACAGTGTGGGGGATCATGAATTCCTTTATCGCATTGGGCCAAGTAAAGCAGGCCACATTAGCGATGGTAGCACCTGGAATTGCGGAGGCTCTGATTGCAACTGCAATTGGTTTGTTCGCCGCAATCCCCGCAGTTGTTGCATATAACCGCTTTAGTAATCGCGTTGAAAAGCTAGAAAATGCTTATGGCAATTTCATGGAAGAGTTTTCAGCGATATTAAACCGTCAAAATATGGCGTCCTCTAGTCAGCAGGTACCGTAAGCTGGCAGCTTACGGTATGTATAAGGAGGAATATCATGTTTGTTAGAAAACGCAGAAAGCCAGTGTCAGAAATTAACGTAGTGCCTTATATCGACGTTATGTTGGTGTTGCTGGTTATTTTTATGGCAACAGCAACTGCAGTAACGCAGGGTGTAAAAGTTGATTTACCCAAAGCCGATGCTAAAACCATTGAGACAGATGAAGATGACATGTTAATTGTGTCGATTAATGCTGCGGGTCAGTATTTTCTGAATATAGGTGACAACCCGGATGATGAATTGACGGCAGCGGATGTTGCTACATTGGTGCAAGCTAAATTGGCGCAAACGCCGACGATTCCTGTTGTTGTAAATGGCGATGGTAAAGTGAGTTACGAAAAAGTGGTTGAGTTGATGGTGGTGTTGCAAAACGCCGGCGCACCGTCGGTGGGCTTAATGACGGATCCCAATAAAGCGTAATTGATGATGCCTGATAATCAAACTCAACCGAACGACAAAAAAGGAAGCGGCAAGCCCGATAGAAAGCCGCTTTCATTACAGCAAAAATCATTTTTGATTTCTATTGGTGTGCACGTTTTTATTGTTGTGTCTTTATTGGTGAGTTTTAAATTTTCGGCGAATCCAGTCGACATGGCTACCGGAGATAAAGACACCCAGGCACCGATAATAATCGAGGCCACCTTTATCGATAGCAATGTTTTGGCACAGAATAAGCGCGAAAAGCAGCAGGCTGAAGCCGAGGCTAAAAGAAAACGCGATCAAGAAGCGGCAAATCGACGTAAAGAACTAGAACGTAAAAAACAAGAGCGTGAAAACGCAGAGAAGGCCAAGCGCAAAAAAGCAGCGGACGCAAAGAAACAAAAAGAGGAACAGGTACGTCAAGAGCGTGAATTGCAGGAAAAGGCAAGATTAGCTCAAGAAAAAGCTGAGCAAGAGCGCATAGAAAAAGCCAACGAAGAAAAACTTGCGAAGGAGCGAGCGGCACAGGACAAAGCAATGCAACAGCAAATGGCAGCTGAGCAGGCCGAACGCAATGAGCGCAGGCAGCGTCAAATATTGTCTGAGCTGCAAATTGCCAATGGTAAAATAAAGGCACGGATTGAACAAAATTTAATTCAGACAGGCAGTATTGTCGGTAAGTCGTGCCGACTACGTTTACGTATTGCTGCTAATGGCTTGGTGCTAGATGCAGTTGGCTCGGGAGATGAATCCTTGTGTTTGGCATTACGTTCAGCGGCATTGAGAGCAGGTACACTGCCGATGCCAAGCGACAAAGATGTGAATGAAAAATTAAGAGATACAACATTAGTGTACGAAAATTAATACCGTTACTAACTAATAGTAAAATAGTTACTAAAGCCAATAATAACAACCAGAGGATTATCTAAATTTATGTCAACTTGGGTTTTCAAATCGAGCAGTATGCCACTCCGTATGTTAACTGCTGCATTATTTTTCTTCAGCTTTCAATTGAGCGCGGCAACGAATGAAATCATAATCACCGGTGGCGTCGAGTCTGCAAGACCTATCGGCATTGTGCCTTTTCAATACTTAGGCAGTACGACGTTGCCCGAGAACTTAAGCGAAGTAGTTGCCTCTGACCTTCAGCGAAGCGGCAAATTTAGCCCACTGAAGCTGTCATCCATGCCGCAATTCCCGACCACAGATAGGGAAATAAACTACGACGCTTGGGCACAAAAAGGCATCGACATGCTCGTGGTCGGAAGCGTTGAAGCGACCGGACCAAACCAGTATTCAGTAACCTTTGAACTTATAGACGTACTGCGTGCTAAAGCAACAGGTGGACAATCACAAAACGTGCAGAATGGAAAGCTGGTGACAACACGCGATCACGTTATCGAAAAGCGCACAAAAACTATTAATGGCAGTGATTTTCGGCAGTACGCCCACATTATTAGTGACATTGTTTATGAAAAGCTAACGGGCGAGAAGGGAGCCTTCCTTACCCGTATTGCCTATATTAAAGTACTGGACCGAGATACGAACCCAAAACCTTATCGTTTAGTTATAGCCGACTACGACAACGTCAACCCGACAACTTTATTATCGTCACCTGAGCCGTTAATGTCCCCAACATGGTCGCCAGATGGCAACAGGTTGGCATATGTGAGTTTTGAAAATAAACGTTCGCAAATTTATTTGCAGGACATTTATACTACAAGTCGCACCAGATTAACCGATTTTCCGGGTATAAACGGAGCGCCTAGTTTTTCACCAGATGGCCGCAGGCTAGCAATGGTGCTGTCTAAGGACGGCAATCCAGAAATTTACGTGATGGATTTACAAACGCGAAACTTAACGCGGATCACAAGAAACAGAGCAATTGATACAGAGCCGTCTTGGACACCGGATGGAAAAAGCTTGATATTTACTTCGGAACGGGGTGGTAAACCGCAGATTTATCAAGTAAATTTAGCAACTAACCGGAAAAGTAGACTAACCTTTGAAGGGGAAATGAATTTAGGGGGGGCAGTAACACCGGATAATTCACAAATAATTATCGTAAATCGCACAAGAGGTAATTATCATATAGCGAAGCAAGATTTAACAAACGGTGACATGTTGGTGCTGACGAATACTTATCTGGACGAGTCGCCTAGTATTTCCCCGAATGGAAGTATGATAATATACAGCGTCTTAGAGAATGGAATACCTGCTTTGGCATGGGTTTCGTTGGATGGACGCTTCTCGTTTAAAGAACCAGTGGCTGATGGGGAAGTTAAATCTCCTAGTTGGTCGCCGTTTTTATTGTAAATTGAATTTTAAAAAATAATAAGGAACTAGTATGTTAAACAAAAACACACTTAAAACGCTCATGATTGTTGTACCTTTAGTAACTCTAGCGGCATGTAAATCTGGTCCTACAGAAGCAGAACTTGAAGCTGAAGCAAACCGTCAAGCAGAAGTTGCTGCACAGCAAGTTGCTGACGCTAAGGCTGCAGCAGAAGCTGAAGCTGAACGTGTTGAAGCAGCTAAAGCGGCAGAAATGCAAAGAATGAAAGACATGATGCAAGCAGAGAAAGATAAGCTTATGAGTCAAAACGTTGTGTATTTCGACTTTGACCGCGCAGCCGTTAAATCTGACTTCCATTCAGTACTAGACATGCACGCTGCATTCTTAGTGAAAAACCCAGCTCAATCAATTGTAATCGAAGGTCATACGGATAACCGTGGTACACCAGAATACAACATCGCTTTGGGTGAGCGCCGTGCAAAATCTGTAGAGACATATTTGATGAATGCGGGCGTTAGCTCGTCACAAGTATCAGTTGTTTCTTACGGTGAAGAAAAACCTGCAGTTCAAGGCGGATCTGAGTATGCATTTGCTCAAAACCGTCGTGGTGTAGTGGTTTATCAGTAAGCATTTATGATTAAACCAATTATTGCAGTTGGTCTCATTAGTTTCACAGGCGCTTGGGCTTTTGCTCAAGCGCCTGTTGTCGATTTAAACGACCCAAAACAAACTGATCAGACGCGCACTGCCAACACACAAAACGCTAGCGTGCAAAACACGCCGCCGCTTATTACCACTCCAACTGACATCGAGTCTCGCTTGTTTATCCTAGAGCGCAAAGATAAGAGTCGTGTTGAAGCGCAACAGCGCGTTCAACAGCAACTTGATTTGTTGCAGTCGGATGTTGCAGAGATAAGAGGGGCAATTGAGCTTCACAATCATCAACTAGAGCAGATTTTAGAGCGTCAGCGTGAACTTTATCTTGAATTAGAGAATCGTTTCGCAAACTTGTCTCAACAAACTACAGCAGCCGGTAATAACGTGAGCGTGACTACGCCAAGTTCGCAAGCCACAGCTCCTGCTGGTCAGTCTGAAGAGCAAGCTTATCAAGCCGCCGTGAATCTGATTTTGAAAGATCGCAACTACGATGAAGCAATTCCGGCTTTTCAGCGTTTTTTAAGTACTTTTCCAAGCTCAAGCTATACCGATAATGCACATTATTGGTTAGGGCAATTGTTGTTTAACAAGCAAGATTGGGATGGTGCTAGAAAGCAATTTGAAAGCGTAGTGAATAATTTTGCAGAATCTCCGAAGCGCGCCGACGCAATTTTGAAGCTAGGCATGGTAGAAAAATCGGTCAGTAATAAAGCAAAAGCGAAAAGATTGTTCGAACAGGTGGTTTCTGAGTACCCTGATTCAACACCAAGCCGCTTAGCAAATGAGCAATTAAAAAGCTTGTAGTTTTTAAACTATAAGCTTTTTGTTCACTTTACAGACAGATTTGCAATTAAATGAAATAAAACGCATTTAAAGGTTGCACCGAGTTTCGATTTCAGTATTATATGCCGCCGTTGAGGTAGATACGCAACGCAAGAAACGCAATTGGGTCGTTAGCTCAGCTGGTAGAGCAGTTGACTTTTAATCAATTGGTCGCTGGTTCGAATCCAGCACGACCCACCAATTATCTACATCAACAATCCTATTGAAAGTGGGTCGTTAGCTCAGCTGGTAGAGCAGTTGACTTTTAATCAATTGGTCGCTGGTTCGAATCCAGCACGACCCACCACTTCTTTCTAAATGCTTGTATATCAAGCATTGGCACAAAATAACAATAAGACAAATTGATTAGGTAAATTAGTGAATAATTTGCAGTCTCATTGTGACCTTTTGTTTGCACTACGTTATACTATCCAAACCTCAACAAACTTCTTATTTCGCATATGACTAACGCAGCGTTAACAGAACGAATTTCATATCCTTTTCCAGCGAAGCCGACTCCGATCACAACGGATTACGCAGAGCAGCTAAAAACAGAAATTAGACTCCTTCTTAAACAAAAGAATGCGGTTCTAGTTGCGCATTATTATACTGATCCTGTTATTCAGGCCTTGGCTGAAGAAACTGGCGGATGCATTTCAGACTCACTTGAAATGGCGCGCTTTGGTCGCGATGCTGAGCAACAAACCTTAGTGGTTGCTGGCGTAAAGTTCATGGGCGAAACCGCAAAAATTCTCAGCCCCGAAAAAACCGTTATTATGCCAACCTTAGAGGCCACGTGTTCTCTCGACTTAGGCTGTCCGATAAAAGAATTCTCGGCGTTCTGTGATGCTCACCCCGATCGCATCGTTGTGGTTTATGCAAATACCTCGGCAGCAGTGAAGGCGAGGGCGGATTGGGTGGTAACATCAAGTATTGCGCTTGAGATTGTTGAACACTTAGATAGCCAAGGTAAAAAGATTATTTGGGGACCAGACCGACATTTGGGCGCTTATATTCAAAAAGAAACTGGCGCGGATATGCTGATGTGGGATGGTGAATGTATTGTGCACGATGAGTTTTCGGCACAAGCCCTGCTCAAAGCAAAGCACTTACACCCGGACGCAGCAGTGCTAGTGCACCCTGAATCGCCCGCTAGCGTTGTTGAAATGGCAGATGCAGTTGGTTCTACGTCTCAGCTGATAAAAGCCGCGACAGAGCTTCCTAATCAGAAGTTTATTGTGGCTACCGACAAGGGCATTTTTTACAAGATGAAGCAGCTGTCGCCAAATAAAGAATTTATTGAAGCACCTACCGCAGGCAACGGCGCCACTTGCCGCAGCTGCGCACACTGCCCATGGATGGCAATGAATGGTTTAGAAGCCATGAGAGACGCATTGGTGAACCATGAAGGCAAAGAAGTCTTCGTAGATGAGACATTGCGTTTACGCGCTTTGGTGCCACTTGACAGAATGCTTGGCTTTGCCGCTGAGTTAAATATGCAATTGAAAGGAAATGCGTAAAGTAGTACTTGAAAGCTGCAGAGGTTTTCCATACTATACGCGCCGCATTTGCTGAAAAGCAAAACAAAGTTTTGGAGAGGTGGCTGAGTGGCTGAAGGCGCACGCCTGGAAAGTGTGTTTAGGGTTAAACCTAACGAGGGTTCGAATCCCTCTCTCTCCGCCAGATAATTTCAAGGCCCGCTATTTTAGCGGGCCTTGTCGTATATGGAATTTACTTATCATAAACTCTGCAATGTAAATCGGTTCAGCAAATAGGTTATTTACCAATCATCAACGTCTAATCGAGTGGTTGATGGTAAACAGTTATGGCAAAGTCAGTTTCAGCACGCTTGTTTTTAACTACTCAACGAAATAGTTACGCATACAAGTTGGTCTTTCCCTCCTTCTTTGGCCTCATAGGCTTTTTCATCTGCTTGCTTTATAATTTTTTCGAGTAGTAGACTGTTTTCTTGTTCTTCCGCACTATTTGGCGTATCAGTTGCAATTACTGCTCCCATACTCACGCTCAGCGGCATAGCCATATGCTCGCCGTCGTATTCACAAATATGATTCTGCAGCGCTATTTGGATACGCGAAAATATTCTGGTTATTTCCTGCTCGTCTGCGTTAGGCAGTAATAATATAAATTCTTCGCCTCCGTAGCGACCAATGACGTCGTCTTCTCGAAGCGCTCCTTTAATAATTGATGATAAATTTTGGAGTACTTGATCGCCTACATCATGACCATATGTGTCGTTAACAACTTTAAAGTTGTCGACATCTAAAATGGCTACTATCATTGAATTTTCGACGTAATTTGCGCCGCTCAACATACCTTTGGCTTGCTTTAATGCATGTCTGCGATTTGGGCAACCGGTCAAGTGATCTGTCATCGCTAAATGAATCATCTCTAATTTAGATTTGTGTTCCCTTCGATAGACATAAAAAAGTAATATCAAAACTGTGCTAGTCCCAACAATGACGCTTATCAATAATTGATTCTTACTTTTGTTATTTTGCAGCATAATGGAAGTAAGTTTGTTTTCTTGCTCCAACCGCAGCATGGCCTCTTGGGCTATCTCAAGTTCATAATCTAACATTAATCGTTGTGATATTTGCTTTTGCAGAAGTTCGAATTTGTCTTCTTTTATTTCTAACATCTGTTTATAAAACCCAAGAGCTTGTTTAAAGTTATTCTTTTTTTCTTCAATCAGAAAACTGGTTTTAAAAAAATTCTCATCGAGTTCAATAGTTGTTTCAGGACTGATTAAAAATTGATTAGCCTCCAACATTGCTATTTCAGCTTCTTCCCATTGCCCTAGATGGATATGAAACTCTGCCAGCACAACCAATGCTTCTATTGTTCCGGTTGTATGATTCAATGTTCCCAGTGTAGATATGGGCTTTTGAATAATTTGAATGGCTTCGGCAGTTTGGCCAAGCTTATGTTTAGCCCTTGCAATAATTACATTAGAGTAAGCCCAATAAACATTTTTCCCTTGTTGTTGAGCTTTTTTGCTTGCAGCTGTGGCACTAATGAGGGCTCGTTCCCATTCAGATAATTCAAATTGAGACAGCGCGATATTGTGCAGGTTGTCGGGGGTATCGGACTTTTTATACTGCTTAATGGCGTTTTTATAATCTCCTAACTCCCAGTAAGTATTACCAATGTATTGATTTACTCTAGCTATTTTTTCCAACCTATCGCCATCTGATATATCAATACTGTTTTGTATCAACTTTAGGGCAAGTCGGAAACTTGTCATGCCGTCTTTGTATTTGCCTTTCATTATGTGAACTTGCCCAGTAGCCATATGAAAAGCATATTTGTTTAAAGTATTCATATTTTTCAGAGAAAAATATGAATCAATTTTACTGATTAAGTTACTAGCATTATCAAACTCTTTCAAAATTAAATATGTCTTCAAAACACGGAGGATAGGTGGAGCATAGATATTAATATTTTCATTAGTCACAACAAAAGTTTGCAAGAAGCCCGATGCTTCATACAATTTTTTTATTTCATGATCGCGTCTCGTTGATGCATACAACAGAAATATTTGTTGATAAACACAAAGTATTCCATCCGTATCCAAATCCGTCTTCATTATATGAGTATCGAGAAGCGCCGTATATTTTGCTAATTTCTCTTCGATAGATAAGTTAGATTCATCAACGGTTGCAATTGACGACTGACAAGCTAAATAAACTGAAGGCCTTTCTCTTGCTGCTATGGACAAAGAAACAAAAAAAATAAAAACAATTATTGTAATAAAAGAAATCCGTTTCATGTCAGCCAAGCCTCAATTTAATTTGGAAATTTTAACGATAAAATATCGCCTATCTTGAGTGTACTTATGTATTTTATACTATGCATATAACGCAATATGCATTGGTGTTTAGGAATATACCAACTTAGGATAGTAAACCGAGATTGCTCTATGTGTAAAATATAGTTACATTTTATGGCTTTTTTAGGACGATAACGAAATCGTTCTGTAATGAAAAGCTGTGACAATAAATCTAGCTTATCTGAGGCTGCAACTTCAACAAAGGCAAGCAACAATGACGAAACGCAGTAAAACGGGAGGAGATTCATCAAACGACTTTTACAACAACAGCGTTAAAGAAATAACGCGCCAATACCTTTCTCTCTCATTTGAAGATGTTCACAGTCATTGGACTTACCATTTACAATCGGCCCTAAAAAAGCAAAATGTAGCAATTCTGGATGTCGGTGCAGGCGCCGGCAGAGATGTTAGTTACATTGCTAAACTTGCCACGCAATATTCGAGTAACACCAGCAACCCAAATATCTATGCGGTTGAGCCTGCTATCGAAATGCTGAAAATAGGGCGGACAACCACACAAAATCAAAACGTTCACTGGCTGCAGGACGCACTTCCTTCATTAGACAAAACAACAAAATTAGAAATTAGTTTTGACCTGATTTTGTTAAGTGCAGTGTGGATGCATATCCTCCCAAGCAATCGCGCCCGCTCAATGCGTAAGTTAGCCAACTTACTCAAACCGGGTGGCAAAATAGTGATATCGCTTAAATTTGGTATGACCAAAGGTGAGCAGCAAGAGCGCAGTATGTATGACGTTAGTGTTGAAGAACTTGAGCGTTTAGCGCAAAACCTCGGTTTAATTACTCAATTAGAATCCGCAACAAGCACCGATAAACTGGATCGCGAAGGTATTTATTGGCAAACGGTTGTGTTGCAAATGCCTGATGATGGTACCGGCGCCTTTCCTTTTATTCGCCATGTTGCGATTAATGACGGTAAATCGGCAACTCACAAACTTGCATTACTCAGAGTGCTGTTAAGAATTGCAGATGGTCATCCGGGCGCTGTTTTACGTCGAGAACACCTCTCAGGCGGTGATAGAGTAATATTACCCTTGGGTTTGGTTTCTTTGTATTGGATCCATCAATATAAAGACTTAATTGATCATCATGGTCTTTTCCAAACACCCAATAAAAGCGCCAAAATGGGTTTTATGAAAAAGGGAGGCTGGAGTGAATTAGGCGAAAGAACGTCTTCTGATTTTCGGGTCGGTAATTTGTTTATTGGTGACGAGGCAGTGGCACTCTGCAAAACGTTGTCGGCGTGCGCACAAAACATCAGAGATATGCCAAGTCGATACATCACTCTCCCAAATAGCGAAGCACGCGTATTTGAAGTAGCAAGCAAAAGGGTCAAACCGGTTCAGAGTCTTTTTCTCGACTTAGACATGCTCACCCAATGGGGAGAGTTCTCATTACCTGAGTCTACATGGCTAGCCTTGAGCCGTTATGCTTGCTGGATTGAACCTGTTATTGTGAGTGAATGGGTAAAAACAATGGCGTCATATTCAGGGAATAAGCAATATGCTGCGCCAGACAAACAATCATATCTGAACCAAGCCTTAAACTGGCTTGAGCCAATTAGAACGACAACAGAGGTGCGCAGTCGATTTGATGCACTCAAATCGAAGCAAGCAATGCAGTGTATTTGGTCAGCAAAAGCCCTGAAGCACAAATACGATATTGACCACAGCATGCCATTTTCGCGATGGCCTAATAACGATTTATGGAATTTAGTGCCCAGTGATCAGAAAATAAATAATGAGAAGCGTGATCGTTTGCCCACTGAGCGAAAACTGAAAGAGGCAAAAGAAAGGATGCTTGATTGGTGGAGAATGGCGTGGTTAGACGATATTTCGACAACAGATAATATGGCTGTAGAAAAACGTTTTTTTGCTGAAGCAAATATCGCTTTACCGGGTTTGCCGAATGACAATTTATCGATAGATGATTTGTTTGAAGCGCTGCTTTTGCAGCGGGGAAGGTTGAGAGAAATGCAGCAGTTGAAGGAGTGGTAAATCACTTTTAATGTACCTTCACAGCTGTGATTGACTAACCGACTCACAACGCCAAAACCTAATGAAAGCTCGCGTCAAGTAAACAAAATCGAATAGTGTTACAACTTTCTGAACCGGAATTGCATGGTATGTAGAATAATATTAAGGCGTTGTTGAGCGAGCTTTAGTTGGATAGCCTGCCAACACTCGTATTGGCAGGCTTATTTATCGAGCTCTATTTTTTCGGCATTAATTCAAGCAAGGCCAGTACGCTAGCTTCAACACCTGATTTTACTGAAGGCTCCGGTGAAATCTTAAATTGTGGACTATGATGGCTTGCGACTGGAGCACCGCCAGCTTCTGCGCGCTCAAAGTCTTCCTTGGGGGTTCCGCCAACTGAGAAATATACACTTGGAATGTATGGTTCAGAGGTAAAGAAACCAAAATCTTCAGCCCCCATACCAGATTCTGCGGGTGGCATTAAGGCATCTTCGCCCATCTTCTCAACAATGACGCCTTTTAAACGCTGGGCTAACTTTTTGTCATTAAATGTTGGAGGATAAGCTTCAGGACTGACAATCACTTCTGGCATTTTGTCGTCGCTCAGGCCAGCCGTTTTAGCCGTGCCAATGGCAATGCGTTTGATTGCCGTTAACAGTTGTTCTCGCACTCTTGGGTTTAAACTTCTTACGGTTAACTGCAAATGTGCTCGCTCAGAAATAATATTATGCTTGGTCCCGGAATGAAACGAGCCCACCGTGATAACCCCAGCGTCGCGAGGGGCTAATTCTCTACTTATAACGGTTTGTAGATTCGTAACAATTTGCGCGCCAATAACAATTGGATCTTTTCCTTGATGAGGATAAGCCCCATGCGCACCAACTCCATGAACAATAATATCTACGGAATCAGAGCCCGCGTAAGGTGAGCTTTCGTCTATGGTAATTTTACCTGCTACTGCGTCGGCGTCTACGTGGAAGGCAAGGGCATAATCAGGTTGCCCAAACTTTTCCCAAATACCGTCGGCCATCATGGCTGAAGCACCAGGGCCTTTTTCTTCTGCGGGTTGGCCAATTAACATTAAGGTACCTGACCATTGATCTTTTATTGACGCCATATATCTTGCGGTACCGACTAAGCTTGTTATGTGCACATCATGGCCGCAGGCGTGCATTACGCCAACTTCGTTGCCATCCCAGTCTGTCATTACGGCTTGAGAAGCATTTTTTAATCCGGATAATTCTTTTACAGGTAAGCCGTCCATATCGGCACGAACCATGACCATCGGTCCGGAACCATTTTTCAATATTGCAACAATACCTGTGCCGCCAACTCCTTCTGTGACGGTAAAGCCAGCGGAGCGAATTTCTTCGGCCAGACGCTTTGCTGTGTTGTGTTCCATTAATGATAGTTCAGGATTACGATGAAAATAATCCCACAAAGGTGCCAGATGCTCTTGATAATCTTTGGCTATGCTGTTTGAAATTTCTGAGGCGCTGGCTGCACTTAGCCCCAAACTTAGGGTGCTGAGCATTAAAAGAGTACAAACTTTTTTCATAACAATGGTCCTTTTGGATGATTCTAGCTATTAACCATATACTCATAAACCTGAGAAGTCTCTCCTCTTGAATACAATATGTCATCTATACCTTGCCATGCAGCTTCAACGAAAATGCTAAGTATGCGCGTACTTTTGGTGGGTGAATTTTTTTGATGACGCTGAAATTATTAAAAAGTATATGAGTTGCGAAATAAAGCGCAGATAGGCGATGAAAATTAGTATTATTATATCAAAACGTGTCTAATAGATGTTCGTGACGAAGGTGTGCCACCTATAAGAAAGGCTACTTCAATGGACGCGCAGCTTTTGGCATGTCGCAAATAGAGTTTTTTATGTCAATGCGAGATAATATAGTTTTATCTGCAGGTGGTTTAACGCAAGCCAACAACGTGAAAGCAGCAACTTCTACCTATAATTTACTGAAAGTCCAGTGCAGCATTGCATGGCTTACATCACAAATTTCCGTCAAAAAGGAGACAACGGTACATGCACGAAATTATATGCCCACATTGCAGCAAAGCATTCAAAATAGATGAGGCGGGATATGCTGACATTCTCAAGCAAGTGCGTGATAGCGATTTTGAAAAACAGCTACATGAGCGTTTGGAACTGGCTGAAAAGGAAAAGTCGACTGCCGTAGAGCTGGCGAAAAGTCAGCTCAGCAGTGAAATGCAAAGAGTTGCCACCGAGAAAGATACTGAGATCCAGTCATTAAAAGCTAAGTTAGACACGGGTGAAGTCAATAAGAAGTTAGCGGTCAATGAGGCTCTTGATGATATTAAGAAAGAAAGAGATACCCTCGCTAACATGTTAGAACAAGTTAAGCGAGACACTAAGGCAGCGTCAGAGCTAGCTGACGCAAAGTTAGCCAAGCAATTATCAGAAACAGCTGCAGCGAAAGATAGAGAAATCCAAGAATTACAAACTAAGCTAGGTACGACCTTGCTTGAGCAAAAGGTTGCTATCACGGCTGCCGTAGGCGCTGTCGAAAAAGAACGTGATGAATTTAAAAACAGTCTCAAGCAAGTCGAACTTGAAAAGCAATTAGCTGAAACATCGCTCAAAGATAAGTATGAAACACAAATTAAAGACCGGGATGATGCGATTGAACGACTTCGCGATATGAAGGCACGTTTGTCTACCAAGATGGTGGGAGAAACTCTCGAACAACACTGTGAAACAGAATTCAACCGCATTAGAGCAACCGCTTTCCCTCGCGCCTATTTCGAAAAAGACAATGATTCAAAGTCTGGCAGCAAAGGTGATTACATTTTTCGGGATTCGGACGAAGCGGACACTGAAATTGTTTCAATCATGTTCGAGATGAAGAACGAAAATGACACCACCGCAACCAAGAAAAAGAACGAAGACTTTTTTAAGGAGCTTGATAAAGATCGCACCGAAAAAGGCTGTGAGTATGCAGTGTTAGTGTCTCTTCTGGAGCCTGAAAGCGAGCTTTATAACTCAGGGATTGTGGATGTGTTTCATCGCTATCCAAAAATGTATGTTGTTCGTCCACAGTTCTTCCTTCCAATCATTACGCTGTTGCGAAATGCGGCGATGAAATCGCTCGATTACAAGAAAGAGCTCGCGTTAGTTAAGGCGCAGAGTGTAGATATTACGAACTTTGAAAATGACCTCGATAATTTTAAGACGGCATTTGCTAAGAATTATGACCTTGCTTCGAGAAAATTTAAAACAGCGATAGATGAAATTGATAAATCCATCGATCATTTGCAAAAAACCAAGGACGCATTGCTTAGCACTGACCGTAATCTTCGTCTTGCAAATGATAAGTCTCAAGATGTAACCATCAAAAAGTTGACTCGACGCAACCCGACAATGGCGGCAAAGTTTGAAGAGCTCAATGAACAAGACTCGCCTGATGAGGAATAACACTTATTGGCAAATTTTGAGACGATAATCGCTAAAAGAAGCACTGGGGGGCGTTTCTTCATCTGTTCGGGATTGGATATAAGTGTTGCCAAAACTTACAACGTTGCAAATCAATAATAAAGTACTTCATCAATAGGAACTTTAACAAGCTTGATGTGGGTCAAAGCGACTTGCGTAAAATTAGCTATGCTTCCCAAATGGCTCTTATTTATTAGCGCATACTAGAAAATAAGAACACGAATAGCCGAATCTATCACTAAATTTGTAAACACAAAAATGAACGAAAACCAAAGGCATAATTGTGTAAAGAAACGCAAAATTGTGCATGGGTAAAATACAACAGTAATGTCATCAGAGTGAAATATAGACGAGGCAGATAAATCGCAACGGCTGCATAGTATGAAATATTACACGGATATCTATGACACATCATTTCAATGATACAGATGAGAATCCTGACGCAAGCGAACCTCATTCGCGAACGCAAGGTGTCGGTCGTTTAATGACAGAAGCAACATTGGCGATTACTAATATTGTCGAATCAATGCATAAACGAATAAGTCCTCTCTCTGTTGTAAAGTCGAAAACTGAAACAGAGGAGCTTTCAGGCATAAGCGGATTGGTATATCGCAATGTTCGCAGTATAACCGAACAGTTAGGTAAAAAGATGGACGCGCCGCTAGCGGCAATAGGTAAAGCGATGGCTGAACAACCTGATTCAGCTTCAGCACAAGCGTTGTTAGCAGCATTGAACGGTGTATTGGGCGACTACCTTGTAAAGAGTAAAAACTCCCTGGCTATTCAAATGCACTTTCGTAGAGATGGGCGAACCCTTAATGACATTCAGTTGCGTGAAATCATAAACCAGAGCAATGGCAAACTGCTTATCATAGTTCACGGCTTGTGCATGAATGATCTTCAGTGGTGCAAAGAAGGACATGATCATGGTGTCGAGTTGGTTAAAAAATCAGGTATGGGATATATCCATCTGCACTATAATTCAGGCCTACATATTTCCGATAATGGTCAGCACTTTGCGAGTTTATTGGAGTCATTGGTAGGCCTATCGAATAGACTTTCAGAAATACATATATTGGCCCACAGTATGGGCGGATTAGTATCTCGCAGTGCTTATCATATCGCTGAAAACAGTGGATATAAGTGGCCTGAACAGCTCAAAAAATTATTTTTCTTAGGCACGCCTCACCATGGAGCTGCTCTTGAAAAAGCAGGTAACTGGATTGATTTGATTTTAGGTGCTCATTCTTACACTGTGCCAATTGCGCGTCTCGGTAAACTGCGCAGCGCAGGCATTACAGATTTGCGCTTTGGCAACGTGCAGGAGTTGGACTGGCGCACTACTGACCGCTTTGAGTTTACTGAAGATAGACGTTTGCCCTTGCCTTTACCTGACAATGTGAAATGTTTTGCAGTTGCAACGAGCGCTAAAAGTAGCATTGATTATCCACTAGGTGACGGGCTGGTAAGCATAAAAAGTGGCTTGGGTGAACATGCTGATCCGGCGTTCAATTTACACATTCCCAATCGTCGAAAATGGGTTGGCACGAACATTAACCATAACCAGCTGTTAAGCAACCTGAGGGTTTATGATGTTTTGAAACGTTGGTCTGAAATAGCCTGATTGATTAAAATTATCACGCTCATTTTGGTGCGGCTTGAAAGACACTAGTTACAATCAGTGACAGTTTTTTATGCTCGCAACTATCAAATTTCTGAATAAAATTGAAAAAACTATAAAGTTACGACTACACTAAAGTATCGAACTGATAGTTTGTCTAGGTGGTCAGCATGTCAAACAAACTAAACGCACTGGATCTCGCATTTCTGTCTTTGGAAAAGCAAAGCACGCCGGTAAATGTTGCTAGTCTGACTATTTTTGAAATTCCGAATGACTACAAAGGCAATTTTCCGCTCGATTTATTGGCGAAACTACAGAGCCAAGCCGCAAGACCTCCTTTCAACCAGAAATTAAGTTCAACACATAGCGCTGCGCTGCCTAGTTGGGTGACCGATACACAATTTGATATTCACTACCATGTGCGCCATTCCGCATTGCCTCATCCCGGGAGTTTGGATGATTTATTGGCGCTAACATCGCGCTTACATAGTCAATTATTAGATCGTAAACGCCCATTGTGGGAGTTTTATCTGATTGAAGGTTTGGAAAAAAACCAATTTGCCATGTACCTAAAGATGCATCACGCGGCAATTGACGGCATGGGGGGTATTGAATTGATGCAAAATTGGTTTAGTTTGTGTGCTGACGATGAAATTAAAGCCCCTTGGGCCTGTATGCCAAGTCATAGTCAAAAACGCGCGCTTAAATTGCCAGGGCTGATAAAAAATACAACAAAGCTTGTCGAAAAAGTTAACGCGAACTCAAAGATGATTCAAGATTTGTCAAAGATGGTTATCGGGCAGGGCCTTAAAGCCATCGGCCTTAACAGAAACAGGTCTCCAATGCCTTTCAGTGCGCCACAATCGATTTTCAACGTGCCTATTTCAGCCTCGCGATGTTTTGTTGTAAAGTTGTTATCACTTGCGGAACTAGAGGCATTAGGCAAACAGGCCAATGCCACGGTCAATGACATAATACTTGCTCTTTGTTCCGGTGCGTTGCGCAAATATATGATGGCACAACGGACCTTACCCAAAAAACCGTTGATTGCGTCTGTTCCGGTTTCTGTACGTCAGGAAAATCACTCTGGCAATCAAATAACTTATGTAATTGCCGACTTGGCTACCAATGAGCCGGATACCTTAACTCGACTGAATTTGATTGGTAAATCAACTCAGGATGCCAAAAGAGAGCTCGTTGACGTGTCCGCAGCTGCAGCTACTAATTTTGCATTTCTGGCTCAAGGAGCTGTGGCTGTAATGAACCAGTTAAATATATCTAGCTTGATGCCGCCAGCGGCGAACCTTATAATATCCAACGTACCTGGTCCACGTAAACCTTTATACTTTGGTCCAGCAAAGCTCAAAGCTACCTATCCACTATCCGTCTTAGTCGATGGACAAGCCTTAAATATTACAGTAGTCAGCTATTGTGACGCTATTAGCTTTGGATTACTGGCTTGCCGTGACATTGTTCCTGATGTCGATGTTATTGCTGAATATATAGGCTCCGCATTGGAAGACATCAAAGCAGGACTTTATTTAAGTAAGTTGATGCAGGAGGCTCAAGACGAAAAATAATTGGCCTTACTTGTCCTCCCAACTGTGGCCGTAAATTATTGACCATAGAGGTACGTATAGCAAAGTAAGCCCAACCCCATAGAGTTTAAAAAGCGACCTAAAAAATCACGGCGCTTTTTTTGTCGTTGATTTAGTCGTTGTTGATGCTTTCGATGTTGCTTTTGTTGCTGATTTCCTCGGTGTTGCAGCTCGCTTACTCTTCGCAGCGGCCTTTGGCTTTGCTTTAACTGTTTGCCCGGTTTTTTCTTGTGATGACTTGGCTGACGGTGTTTCTGCATTACGTTTTTCAATCAACTTAACTACGATCGTTGTTAAATCATCTACCTTAGCGTTCAATTTTGCTAGCTTCTCTTCTTGATGTTCGGTTGCGCGAATGCCAAACAGCTTTTTACCTCTCGCTTCCATGTCGTCTGTCGTTTCATTAATTTTACTTTGAAGTTCCTCGCCTCGCTTAAGTAATTCATGGTAAAGATTGTCTGTTTGTTTTTGTGCCTTATCAAATGACTTTGCCAGCGCTTCCACGCTGCTTTCTATAGCGCCTAAGCCCGCCAACCAAGTATTTCGGGCTATACTTTCAACGTTGTCTTTCGTAGACATGTTTGTTTCTCCTTAATAATTAAATACTGCTAAGTGTTTATCTATATGCTCATTAACTGAGTAAAAAATCATTAAGAAATATTATGGACAGCGACCGTTAATGCATCCACTTTTTTAGACAGTTTATCAATTTTAGCGTCGATATCGGAGGTATCAAGACCAAGCGTTTTACGCACGTTATCAACACGCTTTTCAACTGTTCCGTTTGCTTTCAACTTCTTTTTAGTGTCAGCCTCAAGCTTTTCGCCTTTAGTAACTAACTCTTCAAAAAAATGACTTGTCTCATCATTTAATTTCTCATATTGACTTTGTATTTCTTCAAAACTCTTGCCGTATGCGCCAAGACCGGCTAACCATATTTTACGTGCTACTTCCTCAGCAGTTTCAAAGGTGTTCGTCGCTCTTTCTGATTTAGTCATGAGTATTCTCCATTAGTATTAGTTAAGCTTTAATAAATCGTCTTCCCGATTTAAATATAGGCTAGATTATTGAAAAATACATGCTGAGACTGAGTGAAAACCTTACAAATAGACTTTTTTTGACTTATGTCAATCTTAACTACTAGCGAAGGTCATCTAACTCGGGGAGCGGATTTTCAGCAGGTCCAGTTGCTGTAAACAATGAGTGCATTAATGCTCTTTCTCTACTAATGATAGGATCAATAAAATCATGGACTTCACCGAGTTTTTTGAAGGACTTAAAGCCATTTTCTAAAAAGCGATGCAAGCTATCTACACCTGCGGCTTTTGCCGGCTTTCTAGATAGCATCAAAAGAGCTGAAATACCTGTAACCTTAACCACTTGCGCTAGATCCAAACCAAGGTCTTCTAGCAACTGGATTTGTTCCTCGCGCTTTGACTGGTTATCAGCTTGCCGATAACAAACGAAATAATTGTTGCGATTTATTTCTTCATTACCCAGTTTTTGAGCTAGCGCAATATCGAGTTCTAAAGAAAGTGAGTTGAGTCTAAGTGCAGCCTGTAGCGATTTTAAGCCTTTATTGGGCAATACTTTTGCCATTTTTGGCACTACTCGCGCGAGTTCCATATCTCGCTGGCTAAAATCTTTAGGACCGTATATTTCATCGATAAAAAACTGCATAGCCGGTTTAAATCGCTTGGAATGCCATAAGTCTTCATGCGTGACCAATAATCGTTTAGTTTGCCAAGCCTGCAACGCGCGAATGTTTTCAGTCAAACTTTGCTGTATGACGAGCCTATGCATTTGCTCAGTTTCTTGCAGATCTTGTATTATTTTTTCTAGCATATTAGACCAAGGCTTTGTAAATATAATTCTTTTACCGGTTAATTTGTCCTTACTACTTCAATAAATGTACTCATTAACATCCAGTCTAACAAGATCTTTCAGGGAATTTATTCGCTCTGTGTTTTTACTTTAATTTGTTTAAGGCTTTTAGTTATGAGGCAGCGGGCGTACTTTTTAATGTCGCTGTTTTAGTGATAAAACAAATATATAGGAAAAGTTAATGGTATCCATGAGTCAAATTTCTGCAGAACTCAGCTTTTTTGATTACACTTAACTGGAGCGTGATTTTTATTTTTAGGAGTGCCTTTCATGTTGTCGATACCAGCCAGTCTGTCTCTTTATCGCTTGGAGCGTAAAATGCGTCGCGCTGAAAATTATTCGGTTTGGAAATCAGCCGCCATTGAGCATGACTCAATTTCTGGACTTCAAGCATGGAAGAAAAAAGAAGTATCAAATAGCTACGATTATCTAAACATTCGCAACAGAATCGATATGATTCGAAAGCTAAGAAAGGACCAGGATGATATTGGATTACTTTTCGCACTCAACGAGGGGATTCATGGTAATCAAGGTGGAATGGGTAAGCCTATTCTCTATAAACTTGCAAAATTTGGCACGAAACGGTTGATTGAAGAGTATGTTGACGAGATAGTCGATGCACTCGAACACATTTCAAACCTTCCTGATAGCGATGAGATCACTCGTGAGGACAAGCTCGACTTTTTTGAGCGTGCCAGCCTCTGTTTCGGTCGAACAGCCTTGATGCTTAGTGGTGCAGGCTCACTTGGTTATTTTCACCTTGGTGTTATCAAGACTTTATTCGAACACCAAGTGCTGCCAAATGTGGTTTCTGGATCAAGTGCAGGCTCTATATTCGCAGCGGTGCTCGGAACACACACAGATGATGAGCTAAGCTTTTTCCTCGACGGTGACGTTTTGCTAAACCCGTTGCAACTAAATATAGACAAGAGACATAGACGCATCGTTCGCGAGCGAATGGACTATGCTTCATTAAACTTGACGTTGGAGTCTGTCATTCCAGACATTACTTTTCAGGAAGCTTTTGAAAAAACAGGTAGAATGATTAGTATTACTATCGCCCCCTTCGAAGAGCACCAAACCTCTCGATTAATGAATGCGGTAACATCTCCTAATGTTTACGTGCGCAGCGCGGTTATGGCGTCTTGTGCGGTACCGGGTGTTTTCCCCCCTGTCATGCTGATGGCTAAAAATGTTTATGGTGAGCGCCAACCATATTTACCTGATCGTCTGTGGATAGACGGGGCGGTTACCGATGATCTGCCTGCAAAAAGACTAGCCAGACTGTATGGCGTAAATCACTATATCGTCAGTCAGGCGAATCCACTAGCGCTGGCTATTCTTAAGGGGGAGCAATATATGCCCATCCCTATGAGCGCAAAAAATATAATTCGCTTTTCCTCACATGAACTACTAAAAAGTAGTGAACGATTTAGTCGGCGTTATTTACGTAAACTGCCGGATGTTGGCAAGGTCATCAATATGTTTTATTCCGTTTTTGCACAAGACTATAAGGGCGATATAAACATTGTACCTAGCTTTACTTTGGTCAGCCCTGAAAAACTTCTGGGCCACCTAACCACGAATGAAATTAAGGAACTAATAGTTGAAGGTGAACGCTCAACTTGGCCAGAATTGGAGCAGATTCGAATTTGCTCCAATATTAGTCACAAATTGGAGCAGATAATGGACCACCATGCAGATCACGACATTAAGCGGTTCTATAAGGTGAAACGACGTAAATCGGAGCAACTAAAATCATCGAAACAATTATCCAAAGTTAAAGATGATAATTAAGAAAGCCCTCAAAATGCTGACTCTAAAAAGCAAAGTTAATGATAAGAAACGGATCCATGTCAAAGGCAATAGCAGGCTTACGATTAGTCTTATTTAAGAACGTGTTTGCAAGGCAAAGAGTAAATAAAGAGTCTCTTTTTAAGGATAACTTTTATGGCATTTAAAACACCATTGGAAATGTCATATCACTGGCAAGACACCAACCCCGACACCGTGTTTTTACTTCGTATTCCTATCGTCAATAATTTCATTTCAAAAAAAATCCGCAGCAAACTTGGATTGTAAGAGGCACGGATATGCGCCAGTGGTTCGGCCCTATAGCTGAAGCAACTCTGAATTGGTTTCACCATATTGGGCTCAATATGTCTGAAGGGTGGGGTATGACAGAAAACTGCGCCTACGGGACTTGTTGCAATCACTGACGATGGTTATTTAAAATCTGGTGATAAGGGTGAGATAGACGCAGATGGATATATTAGAATTTCTGGCCGCTTGAAGGAAATATTTGAAACCGCAAAGGGAAAATATGTAGCTCCTGTGCCGATTGAATCAAAACTCATGGCGAACTCTTTTATTGAACAGGTTTGTGTTACTGGCGCAAAACCGAAACAACCAGTTGCTTTGATTGTACTATCCACGGAAGCACAACTAGAGTCTCCTGAAAAAATTGAGAAGAGTTTGCTGTTAACTTTTGAAGAGGTCAGAGCAACTTAAGAAAGTCATGCGGTATTAGACCACTTAGTTATTATGAAGGATGCTTAGGCGAACGTTAATTCCTGCCAAGTTCTTCATGCGATGTTACCCAATCCAAGGATGAAATGGCGGACGCCAGTGATATCTCACCTGCAAGGACAACAGACGCTACTATTTCTGCAAATTTTAATGCATTCCCTGGGCCATAGCAGTGCAATATTTCCAAACATTCTTTTTGTGTACCTAGGCCTGTGCCGCCACCACAGGTTGCTATGATTAAAGAGGGTAAGGTTATTGAAAGGTATAGATCTCCCCGTTCCGTTAATTCCGAATAAATAATGCCTGCCGATGATTCAGCTACATTAGCCACATCTTGGCCTGTAGCGATAAACATGGCAGTAATGCCGTTTGCGGAATGTAATCCAGTGTTATTTGCGCCGGCTAAGAACGCGCCTATAGATGCGACTTGCTGATGCTGTGTAATTTGCTGTGGTTCCACACGCATAATATCAATCAAATCATCTTTTTTGATTGTGACTTCGGCGGTAACTCTTTTTCCGCGTGTATTCAGTATGTTAATAAATGAAGACTTTTTATCGGTTGCCATATTCGATTCGAGAAAAAAGTTTTTAATGCCCGGATAATGCTCAATTATCCAACCGCAGGCAAAATAGGTTGCACGCCCGACCATGTTCTGACCTCCCGCATCACCGGTGGTAAAATTAAATCTTAAAAAGGCGAATTTGTTAGATTTGTAATTTTCAATATTTCGTAGTTTTAGGAACGGGTCAGTTGCCTCTGCCTGTTGTCTTATTTCATCAATGTTTTCTGTCACCCATAGCAAGAAGTCTCTCGCTTTTCTAGCATCATCAAAAACAAAAACAGGTGCACGTTGCATTGCATCATCTATAACGGTTGCTTTTACGCCGCCTGATTTATTAAGCAATTTGATGCCGCGATTATACGATGCTACGAGAGTACCCTCCGTTGTGGCCAATGGAACAAGATACTCGCCATTAGCATGCTCCCCATTCACTTTGATTGGCCCAGCTATACCAACAGGTATTTGAGCGATACCACAAAAATGTTCAATATTTCCCTGAAGAGACTCTAAATCAACATCGACGTTAAATAGGTTTTTGGGTTTAGTCGCCGTTATATCAGACACGTAATCTTGTCGTTTTTGAATCATATCAGGGTGAAAATCATTTTCTGTGCTACGGGGAATTTCATTCACAGGTTTAGCTGGATGTGACACTTTATCTTTCAAGTTTATCTCGATAATACCGAACGGCTCAGTAGAAATAGAGAGGTCAATACTGCAGGTCTTTATCGCTGATGACAATTTACCATCAATAAATACATGCAAGATTGCACCAAGTGGAAATTCTATCCCTTTGATTTGTTCAAGGGTGTTTAGACCCATAGGCTCATCTGAATTCAGCGCAACCATAATTTTAGCTGTATCGATTTTTTGATTATTGACGGATAGATGTAAGATCTGATTAAAGTGTGCACTTTTAAGTCGATTTTTTAATGAAAACCTCCATCCATTATTCGTTTCGTTCAAGCTACCAAGGGTATAAAGTTGCTTCAACATTAAGTCTGGCACAAACATAGGAAACTCTTACAAAGGAGAAGTTCGTTTAACTATCTACCTTTTTTCCATTACATATATTGATGGGGATCAAAATAATCGTATTCTCACGCGTCAAGCTTGTTGCTGGTTTTCATTGTACAGAAGGAGCTAAAATGACCGTTATAGTTAACATAGATTTACATCGAAAATTTACTGTTGCACAAGATATAGATGTCGTATTCTCACTCTTATCTAATGTTCCTGCTTCCGCAGCGCATTTCCCTAAAGTAGACGCATTAACCCCTTTATCAGATAACTCATTTCGATGGGATATGGAGAAAGTTGCGCTGGGAATTTATTCAATTCAAACAAGCTATGCTTGCCAATATATCTCTGATAGAAGCGCAAAAACGGTTGTGTGGACACCAATTAAAGGTGAAGGGAACGCTATAGTGTCTGGCAGTTGGAAGTTAAAAGAACTTGCAGCCGGCACCAGTGTTTTGTTTGATACAAAAGCAGAATTGACAATGCCTATAAGTGGGTTACTCAAATTAGCGGTCAGCCCTTTGGTTAAATTAGAGTTTTCGGGGATGGTCGACACTTATTTGCGCAATTTGAAAAACTTATGGGAGTAGTGACGTTCAAGACGATAACCGACATAGCTTATTTGCTAAGGCATCAAAAGGAGCATCTTGTAACTGATTTATATTTAGCACTATCGGTACTTAGCCCGAACTATTGAGCCTAAAACGTGATTGACAGTGGATAGTGAATTAACTTTACCCTATAAAAGGGAGGTTCTTATGGTGCAAGCATGCATAAATCACCTCGTCACAATCCCTTAGTGGTATTAATTTGCTTGGAGAGTTTTGATATTAACTTCTATTCCGATGGCGATTTACGCGCAAATTTTTCTAAGCTCCATACCAGTCCAATACCCACCACAAGACAAATAATTGCGCCCATTAACTGGGAGTCTTGGCCCGTAATTTGTTCAAATTGCATAGGGGTAATATTCTGCTCGCTTAAAGGTACTAGCTCTCCTTTAGCATTCATTTGCCACGTTACTATTTGTTTCCAAGGCCATATTTTACCTAACGTGCCGAGCATGAGTCCGGTAAGAAACAACACGGTTGCATCGTGAAAGTTACGAAGCATAGTCGAGAGCACATGGCTAAAGCTTAAAAGCCCAACAAGGCAACCTGTTACAAAGCAAGCCAGTAGTCCCACGTCAAGACTTTTCACAGCACTTAGTACGGCAGGGTAAAGCCCCAATAGCAACAAAATAAAGCCGCCAGAGATGCCCGGTAAAATCATGGCACAAATGGCAATACAGCCAGCAACGAAAAAACTTAAATAACTTACCTCTAATTGAATTGGGTTCAAAACGGTGATTATCCAAGCAAACACAACGCCAAAGGTAAACAGCATCAGCCTAAGCAAGCTGAAGGCTTTTACTTGTTTTAGCATATGAATGACTGAAAATAACAGAAGCCCAAAGAAGAAGGACCAAACTGGAATAGCGTGGTGGGCTAACAACCACGAAATCAGTTTGGCTAGCGTGAAAATACTGGTCAAAATACCAGCAAAAACGGCGAGCAGAAATAGGCCGTTAATATGTAAAAAAGCCGCCTTTACTCCTTCTCGCCTGACCAAGCTATATAGCGAAGGATTAATTTTACTGATCCCATCTAAGAGTGGATTAAGTATACCAGTGATGAAAGCAATCGTGCCTCCTGATACACCGGGCACGACATCCGCAGCACCCATGGCCATGCCCTTTAAGTAATCTGAAAGATAATGCAAAGCTAAGCCTTATAGAAAAAGTCCATTTGATATTCAGTAAATTTGCCGCTTATCTAGCTAGTTACTCCCAAGCCATGTGTCTATCATCGAATTAATCTTCTCAACGTCCGTTCTGCCACTTTGACTTAAATAAGTCGTGTAGATTGGATGCCTTGCCATCATCTTAGCCTCTTCAGCCGTGCTGTTATTGTTACGATAATATCCCAATACCTCACTCATACTCTGCTTATATTGCCTAGTCGCTGCAAATAAGGTTTCTTCAATGTAATTTTTCATCGTGGTGTGTTTATTTAAAAACGCGGCGTTGCTCTTTGCATTGGAAACAAAGTTAACCAAAAAACCTGATGACTTTGCGTTGTTATCAGTTGCCTCATAGCCAAGTTCATCTAATAAACTCTGCACAGTTGCAATATTACTCGCATCAAAATCTGATTGCTTAAACTCCGCTATGCGGCGGTATTTTGCTTCTAGCACTTCCAATGAGAGCGTTACTTGAATAATAAAGCAGTCGCGATCAGGTGCTTTACCAACGCCCTTTAATGTGTCACATAAAACCTTCGCCGCATCAATGACATTAAAGAGTTGATTGTCGTTTGCGCTCACATCATCCCGCCAATAGCCGACGGCGGCAATACGATAGTACGCTAAGGCCAACTTGGGGCTACCTGCAGCCGCCATAGCATCTCCAGATTCATGGGCGAGAGCGGCCAAATATGCGATTTGCTCTTTCTCTCCGGTGTTGTTTTTTGAACTTGCATCTATTAACAAGGCTGTTAAATTGTTGTCCATGAGGTTTACGTCGTTCGCTGCAGTAAACTCTGTGGTGCTGATGCAGGCAACTAAAGAGAGCGCTGTAAATAAACTGAGAATGCCCTTCATAAGCGTCTTTTTATGCGTCAACTGATATCCATTGTTGGACCATTTCATGATAAAACTCCTTCTGTGACGGCGTTTTTAATTGATTGGGTTAGATAATCTTTGATCGTGTCGCTTCCCCATTTATCCGGTTCGTTGATAATTTTCTGCATTAAGTCGTCCATCAGTTCATTAATAATTGTTGGCTTACTCAATAAACCTGAAATATTGCCTTTTAGTGCATCCACGGTAGTACTAAAAAGATGCATAACCGTTTTAGCTTGCCATGCAAGCGCTGCGCTCTCGCTATTGAATTGTTCAATGCGCTGAACTAGTGGAATAATTATGGCGCTTAGTAATGCTTTTTGCTCGCTGTCCACGGAGATAGTTTTATTAAACAAACGTTCAAAATCGGTGATTGCGGCGTTGCTGAGCAATTCAGTAAACGCTAACCACTCTTCATTGGACAACATAAAGTTAGTGTCGTGTTGAATAATAGCAATAGTGCCTTTTAAGACTTTTAGCGCCGTTTTATCGTTAATGCTTAACATACTCGGGCTTTGAGTTATTTGTGTAAGAATAATGCTCGACAAGCGTTGCTTTTGCTCGCTGTTGAATAAATTAATGCGGCTTCCATCCACTAAACTGGTGCTCATTTCGGCCGTAAAGTCATGGATCAATGATGCGGCTAGCTTATCCCATGGCTTATTTTCGTCTAATTTAAAGAGTACATTCGCATGCTCACCGACAGCATTAATAACGTTAATAGCAATGGCAGTGCTGAGTTTTTTGTCCAGCGTATTACTCGCACCTGCAGACAAACTCCCCGCAATGTTGCTTAACAAGCTCTGCATAGCTTGGGTGTTGTTAACCTGCTTACTTTCATCAAAAAACACTTCTGGCTGTTTGATGGCAACATCCAGTCCGGCAACTAACAACGCAGATAAACCTTGTTTAGAAAACACAGCCGCAATATTTTTATCTTGAGTTGTTTCAGTCGCAGCATTCAAAAAAGCCTTAGTAACAATACCCAAGGCCTTATCATCCACAAAATTGTCACCTAAATAACCCGCAGTATTATCAACAATTAAGCGCATAACCGCGATCGACGAGGGCCCAATTATAGTATTGATCAAATCACGATATTGAATAACTTCACTCAGATCTTTATTTTCCATCTGCGTCACAATCGGATTTATGACGCCGCTAACAATCGCCGCAACCTGTTCATCATCAATAATGACCTTGGTATTTTCAGCAAGCACCGCCAAACTCGACCTAACAAACACAGCTAAAACTCTATTTTCGAAGTCATGTCGTTTGCCCATGTCATCGACATCATTGGGAATAAGACTGTCGAGCTTCGTAGCAAAAGAGATCACCAGTTTCTCACCTTTGGAATCAGCGCCCATTACTGATGGATATGCGGCAATAAACTCAGCACCAATATCAACTAGGGTCAGCGCCATCCGTGACCAAGCGGTAGGAGGCTGATTATCGTAGCGCCACTGCTCAATCATTCGGCCACCAATCAGCATATCTTTTTGCTCTGATGAACTATCAGACAATAAATTTGCGCTTTTTAGCTCATACATTTTTGCGATACAGGCTTGTGAATTAGATGCGTCAGTGTAAGTCCAAGAAAGGCTTTGTTCATGCCAGCCTTTTGCGAATGGAGGCTGGGAGCGCAGTGCTATATTATCAAATTCATTTAGAAACTCGCTAACTTGCTGTAGTGGTGTGCTTTGCGGTAAGCGGATGGTGGGTAAAAAAATAGGCTTATCAATTTTACGCTCAACACTCAAATCAATGCCTGATTGAGCAGCCCGCAGCATGGCTTTTATGCCTGCGCTTATAAGTAAAATGTCCATAAAATGTCCTTAGTAATGGGTTGTCAGCTAATTTGGCTAGCACCTAATGGTATTATTGGAGAGGCTTTATGAATTAATTACCCTGCATCGTTTGCATGTAAATGGAGCGAGAAGGATAAATTGCGAGTTCACCGCTGCCGGTGCTGCAGAGATGTTTTCAAAGCTAAGAAAGGGATGTGCGATAGCTGATGCAATTTCAAGCTCGTTCATAAAGTTCGTCCTTAAAACGCTTATGAGCCTACAATTACTGCTTTGTAGCACTTCTTGTTTAGTGAGTTATTATTTTTAATGGGATTGTTTATACAAGTAAGCTAATACAGCTTGGTTAAAAAGTAAACGAATTTTGAGCTTGCGTTACTCTAAAGGGTGCTAGGGTTTTATTGAAGCGACATATTGTTAACGGTATTTACGAACCTTTGCGGCGATCTTGATCTTCATTTAGGAAGCTTTCTTTTTAAAATAACGTTTTTTGCGCGCAGGTTTAACACTCTTCAGACCTGCAAACTGGCTAGTATCGATACCTTGACTATTGTGAATTAACTGTGTAATCGACTCAGTTAGAGGCCGCATAAAGGCGTCATATCGCAGCTGACGTTGCGCTATTTTATCTAAGTCTGCCTCCCAAGTGGCGGTCATGTCAGGAAAAGTCGTTTCACTCGGCAAAGCCTTAATGAGCGCTTTGCCCGTTTCAGTCGCATGAACTTCTTTGCCAACTTTCTGCATGAACTGGCGTTTAAACAGCAGATCAATAATTGAGGCTCGTGTGGCTTCCGTGCCCAATCCATCGGTCTCTTTTAATATAAGCTTAATGGCACTGTCTTGCACATAACGGGCAATCCCGGTCATGGCTGCGAGCAATGTCGCTTCCGTAAAATGTTTAGGGGGTGATGTTTGCTTTTCCACCAATTGGGAGTCAATGCATTGCAAAAGCTCGGCTTCTTTTAATTGGGGCAATACTGTGTCGACTTTTGTGTCGCCGTTTTGAGTGTTTGGTTTTTTTGTTAGCGCCATCCAACCCAAATCTTGACTGGATTTGCCTTTGGCTATGAATTCGCCGCCAGCTATATCAATTATAGCCACTTGTTCTTGGTATTTATGTGGCCCGTAAAACTGCATCAAATATTGAGTGGCAATGAGTTGGTAAATTTTTACTTCGTGCGCAGTTAGGCTAGCGATAGCTTTATTACGATGGGTCGGAATAATGGCGTGGTGGGCATCAACCTTGCTGTCATTCCACGCCTTTGATTTTAGCTTTGGGTTCGCCTTATCTACGGCACTTTCGAAGCTTGGTATATTTGATTTAATCGCGCTTAATATTGTCGAGACTTGCCCAAACTGCTCCTTTGGCAAGTAGCGAGAGTCTGATCTTGGATAAGTAATCAGTTGGTGCTTTTCGTAAAGTGATTGACACACATCCAGCACCATCTTTGGCGATAAATTAAACCGCTTGGAAGCCTCAATTTGTAAAATAGACAAGCTAAAAGGCAAGGGTGGGGGGCTTTGCCTATTTTGGACTGAATAACTTGTGACAACGGCTTGTTGCTTATGAGTTTTGTTCACCACCGTTTGCGCTAGCTTGCGCGAAAGTACTCGACCCTCTTCGTCTTGATATGGCTCGCAAGCTTTGCTTGGTTGCCATTTGGCATTAAAAGACACTTTGTTTGTTGTCTCTAAAGTGGCAATGACCTCAAAAAATGGTTTAGACACAAAATGTGCGATATCTTGATCGCGTCTAACGACTAAGCCTAAAACAGGCGTTTGAACTCGCCCCACGGAAAGCACACCACTGTAACCACCGCGTTGCCCGAGCAGCGTGTATGCGCGAGTTAAATTTAATCCATATAGCCAATCGGCGCGAGAACGAGCCAAAGCTGATATCGACAAGCCCAAAAAGTCGCGATTAGACCGCATGTTTTGTAATGCTTTTTTTACGGCACTTGTGTTTAAGTCGTTTATTAGCAAACGTCCAGCATTTTCAATAATTGAGGCTTTTACGCCGCAATAGGTAACGACTTCATCGACTAGCAATTGACCCTCACGATCGGGATCGCCGGCATTTACGATATGCGTCGCCTTTTTCAGTAGACGCTTTACCACGGTGAGCTGCTTCTGTGTGTTCTTTTTCGGCACCAACTGCCACTTGCCGGGAACAATAGGGAGGTGTTGCAACGACCATTTGGCAAATGCAGCATCATATTTATCAGGTTCTGCTTGCTCAAGTAAATGACCAATACACCATGTTACGCAGTCGCCGTTAGCAAGCTCGATATAGCCATCGCGCTTTTGTTGTTTGCCAGTAAACCCTGTGGCGATTGCTCTGCCTAAACTGGGTTTTTCAGCGATATACACGATCATAGATAAGTCACTGGATGAAAAACCAGTATTCTAGCAAGCTTTAGGGTAAAGCGTTAGCTAACTCAAAGGACAGTTAGCTCAACCAGCAAGATTTACTTCGAAGGTTTAGGGCGTTCTACGTTTGTTGTTGTACTGAGAAAAATCCGGTCGCATTGCTTAACTCTCACTAATCTTGCCAATAGAAACGGTGTTTCGGCCCGCATTTTTACTTGCATACAGGGCCGTATCGGCAGCTTTAAACGCGGCTTCATAACTGTGGTCTGCAGGTTGTAGCTGCGCGATGCCAATACTAATTGTAACCTCAACTTCATCGTTGCCAATAAAGCGTAATTGTTTAGCTACCTGTTCGCACAAGCGTTGCGCGGTTTTAAACGCAGTATGCTGGTCGATATTAACCAATAAAGCTGCGTATTCTTCACCGCCAACGCGACCAATAATGTCGTTGCTGCGCAATTGTTCTGATAAAACTTGAGCAACTAATTTTATTGTCCGGTCACCAGTAGCGTGACCAAATTTGTCGTTGATATTTTTAAACAAATCGATATCTATCATTATTATTGCAGTTGGTATAGACGGGTATTGTTGCCAATACCGAGTAATTTGACTAAAAAAGTAATCTCGATTAGCGAGCTTTGTAAGTCCGTCGCGCTGCGACTTCAGCGTTAGCTTACGTTCAAGCTTGAGAAAGCAAAGCCAAGGCAATAGCAGTGCAGTAAGTGTAGTCAATAGTATGTGACTCAGCAGAGTATAAATAGAGCTCTCTGGCAAGCCATTTGAATCAATAGTACTCCAGTTTATGAGAATAAATCCTGCCTGAGTAAGCATCACCAAGCCATGTACTATAAATATTGTTTTTAACGTGTGGGTAAGAATCGGTTCGTTGATTGCCGATTTATGCAATAAATAAGCACATAGGGCGAACAATGTGGTAGTGGCCACTGCTGCAATGAAACTTATTAACTCGGGATGTTGAAAGCTCGCCAGTAAAAAAACCACAAGAATGCAGAATGATGTAACGAATTGTTTTCTTTTGCGTTTTGTATAGCGAAACCGGGAAAACTGAACAAGTCCCAATAAGATTAGGGTTGGTGTTAAAATGAGCAAGAAATCAGCAATAAAAAAAGTAAAAAACTCATGAATACCAAAAGACCGTGATGACGCTAAGGCAGCCCCAACGACGAAACTTGCACAGGACAGAGCCCAGAGTTTGAAACACTTATCTTTAGGTTTACGACGATACAATACGCTCAAGTAAAACCCAATTATGACATTGGTCACTAATGTCATAATAATTAAGGTGGGTAAATGCATGTATGCCTCAATTTTCACTATAGATATTGTTACCGCTGGTTCACATTGACCAACGGCTCAGGGTAGCCTAATTCTGTAAACGTTGCGAATTAATGGCGTATCGGAAATAGAATACCAGTATGTATTCTAATAAATAAAGTAGTGCTACAGAGCTTGCCTATTCAAATGCCCATTCTTATTTTTTCCTCAAGATGAATGGGTAAAACAATACTTTTTTTGCTCTCAATCACTTATTCTAAGCCTGAACTGAGTTCACGGAGATTATTATTAGTTTTGTTTAATATTATAGATTTACTTATAACTTAGGTCGAAAACACTTGAGTGAATCAGGTAAATAAGGATTCGTTAAGTGAAAGGTTGTGCGTGTTTGTAGGGCTAAGCGATTCATTATGTTTGGATGATGTATTTCAAATAATGCAGCATGTTTGCCATTCGCAATTGCAGTTTTTAAACCTGTTTCTACTATATTGGCAAGCTGTATCTTCTCGGGGTGAACGTAAAAAACGAGCGGTAATGGGTAGTAAACTAAAATGTTTGGTTCTATTAACAACTCATTGTTTAAGTCTGATAGCTTTTCAAAAATCGACTCAATTTCGTTTGCCCCCAGCGCAATATAGTCAAATTGTTGGCTCAATAGGCGAGTGAAAATATCCTCTAGACTGCCTTTCTCTGACACTTTAAAGCCATTTTTTCTAAACAAGTCTGCATCAGCCCAAGTTGCAGGAACACCCACCGTCATTTTTCGTAAGTGTTCAATGTCATTGATGCTGCTGAAGCACTCCGCGTTTTTTTTTGGAATTATTAGCAAGCGATGCCCTAAAATACCTCTGCAGATTGGCATCTCTATCATTATCTTGCGCTTAGCTAAAAACTTTTGATTACCGGCTACGCTGACAAGTACGTCGCAACCATTGGAGAAAATATTTCCCTCATCCTCAGCATCTGGATAATCGCTTTCGTCTACTAAAATATCGGCATCCATAAACCCAGCTTCGCTGAAGCATAACGAAAGTAGCTGCATTTCGTATTCTCTTCTGACGGTGGATTTATTGCCGTTCCAAAAACGAACTTGTTTTTCGTTCATTATTCCTCTTTGTTGCTCTTTGTCTGACATAAAGTCGTTCTTTGTCCGACAAAAAAACTTATGTTGCTACTTTAATCCGTCATGGCTAAAGCAAAGGTTTACTTAATCTGTTGTCAGCTCGTGTCTTTCTAACATTGTAACCTTTAGACACGCACCCATAAAATAGCATTCTAAACTTTTTTATCGAGAAGTAGCCTTGAAAATATAATAAAGAAAAGAGATAGATAGGGATGATAGAAAATCATGTTCTATAAATTCGAGTGGGTCGAAATTTAGTTTATTAACTCCTGGTTGCTATCGGGTTGCGCGCTGTTTAAGGTTTCAGGACTTTTGCTACATGCCTAGGCATCTCCGATCAAGTCCAAGCCGGTGTTGCTTTATCGAGAATGGCTATATTCCAATGAATTGATGTTGCTTGATTTACTTTGTTATACTAAAGTTTAATAAAGTGAGTGTCGGCACTTATTCGCGGCATTCAGTAAATAAGAAAATATTACCTACATAAGCGATTCGATACACATAAATTAAGAGAGCCAGATGTTATCCACTTCAGTGTTTTTCGAAAATATCGACCTTATTTTTCTTAGGTGCAACTATGATCACACGATAGATCATTGTAATTCTTTCACAGCAAAAGCAACGGCTTGGGATACGCATGCTTTTATTGGCAAAAATTTACTTTCTTTTTTTCACCCTGATGAACGTGCTGCGGTAACTGAAGCTCTCAAGAATAAGAGCGTAAATGGTAACAGTTACACTCATCGTTTTATTAAAGCAGACGGCAGTTTCTTTTGGTTTAAATGGCGACTGACTGCAGATGATGCATCAAACGCGTACTATATTGTCGGCGAGGATGTTTCTGAAAAAAAACGAATTAAGTCAGCATTGCGCGCTCTGCAAACCGTCACCGATACAGGGTATTGGGAAATTGATTTAGATACTAGTTACTTATACTGGTCAGACTATGTGCATCGTATTCACGAAACTGACCCTGCAACGTTCAAACCTAAACTCGAAGACGGTTTAAAATTTTTCCCGCCGGACGAAGTTCAGTCCCTTACTAATGCACTGCACAAACTTGAGAAAACAGGTGAGCCTTACTCAATTGATCTAAACTTTATTAGCGCTAAAGGTAAAAACCTGATCGTCAATGCAACGGGGTTTTCGGAAGTTGTTGATGGCCGAGTTGTCAGAAATTTTGGGACTTTCAAAGACCTCACGATGCAAAAAGAAGAAGAGATGGCACGTCGGGGGCTTGAACAACGAGTGGTGTTGGCCCTCAAAGCTGCCAAAATAGGAGTGTGGGAGTACGATATAGTCAACGATCAACTGATCTGGGATGACCGCTTATTTGAAATTTATGGGCGCAGTAGAGACGCGTTCAGAGGTATCCTTCAAGACTGGATTGATTGTGTTCATCCAGACGACATTGCTGCGGCTCAAAATGCCTTTGCAGACTCAATAAATAGTCATACCTATTTTAACCAAGAATTTAGAGTTATTACCGATACTGATGAAATTCGCAGCGTCCTTGCGATGGCAACGTGTATTTATGATGCAAATAATAACCCAATAAAAGTGACTGGGGTTAATATTGATCTCACTGAAGCTAATCAAATAAAAAATGAATTAAAAGCCATCAGTGAGCGAGCTCAAAGTAACGCTAAACTTGCCGAAAAAATGGCTGAAAATGCAAAAGCCGCAGATTTACAAAAAAGCGCTTTCTTAGCGAATATTAGCCATGAAATCCGAACGCCAATTTCAGGTGTGATTGGTCTTGTTGATATGCTAATAAATGATGCTGACGTTAATGCGATAGATGAAGATAAGCGTCAGTACTATTTAGGCTTAATTAAAAACAGCTCACAGCACTTGCTTAATATCATTACCGATATACTCGACTTTTCTAAGATTGAAGCAGGCAAAATAAGCATCAGTAATCAACAATTTGACCTGGCGAGTTTAGTTAAAGAGTTAATAGATGACTTCTCACACCGTGCTACGGAAAAAGGTTTGAGATTTGATTATCAGTCAGTCGGTATGGAAAACGCGCTATGTATTGGTGATCCCCATAGGCTAAGACAAATATTATACAACCTGTTGGGTAATGCTATTAAGTTTACGGCTACTGGGACAATAAGCATACGAGCCCGACTTAACAAAAAGAAAGAGGGTAAAGCTCGCTTTGTTTGTTCAATCATCGACACAGGTATCGGGATTAAAGAGGATAGTTTGCGGGTTTTATTTGAAGCGTTCGAGCAAGTCGATTCAAGCGCGACCCGCAGAGCTCAGGGTACCGGCCTAGGTCTCCCAATTAGTCGCAAACTTGTTGAATTAATGGGGGGAACTATTAATGTAGATAGTGAAATTGGCATAGGTTCTAACTTCACGATTAACGTCCCGTTTGGCATCTGTGAAAAGTCAAAAGTCAATTATTCCGCAATGAGAAAAGTAGACGTTGGCAATATAAACAGTCAGGTATTTGAAAACAGTCATGCTTTAGTTGCTGAGGATAATGTTATTAATCAGGTGGTGATCCAGAACTTACTTGAGCAGTTGAACATCGCATGCACTTTAGCTGCAGATGGTGAGGAAGCATTATCTTACTTAGCATCCGATGGGGGGGATAAATACACTTTTATTTTAATGGATTGCCAAATGCCTAAACTTGACGGATTTGAAACGACTCGAATTATTCGGCAAGACGATAAATATCAAAAAGTAAAAAACATTCCAATTATTGCATTAACCGCTAACGCGATGAAGAGCGACAAGGAGAAGTGTTTTCAAGCTGGTATGAATGGTTATTTGCCCAAGCCAGTGACCAAGTCATTATTAAGTGCTGGCATAATTGAACTGCTTCAAGTGTCAAAAGCGAGTCACGATTAGCAGGACACAAGACTTTTATCTCAACATGGTATTTCTCATAGTAGTTTGCCAAGTTTGATGTTATGAATAACATCCATTATTGTGATATCAGATTATCAGCCTAAGGTTAAACACGGTCAATTATGTCGACACAAGTAGTATTGCCACGAATACTTCAAATTGGCGCTCATGCATCACGAAAAATTGTTGAGGTTGTTGCGAGTTTGGCTTGCTCTCGTCCAATCATATTGACTGATAAAACCATGGTTGAACTCGGTTATGTTCAAGCCCTGTTAGCAGAATTTGAAGGCGCTGACCAGTTGCCGGACGTATTTGATAAAACTGTCCCTGAACCCACCGTTGCCTCTATTATGGCAGCAGTAAGTGCAGTGAAAAGCAAATCCTACGATTGCATTATTGCCTTAGGAGGGGGAAGCCCAATTGATAGTGCTAAGGCTGTGGCGGTGCTTGCTACTATGGGTGGCGAAATGAAAGATTACAAGTTTCCCCATATACAAACTCAATCGGGTTTACCCGTTATCGCTATACCGACGACTGCAGGTACGGGGTCTGAAGTTACCAAGTTTACTATCATTACCGATCAAGATACGGACGAAAAAATGCTTTGTGCTGGCCCTGGCTTTATGCCAGCTGCGGCGCTTATTGATTACACGTTAACCTTGAGTTTACCGCCGCGCACTACAGCAGATACGGGCATTGATGCGCTAACCCATGCAATTGAGGCTTACGTAAGTAAAAAGGCGAATTTGTACAGTGACAGTCAAGCCTTAGCGGCAATGAAGCTGCTTGCGCCTAATTTGCGAAAAGCTTATGACAATGGCAAAGATGAGCGCTGTAGAGAGGCCATGATGTTGGGTGCGACCTTAGCTGGTTTGGCATTTTCTAACGCATCTGTTGCCCTAGTGCATGGGATGAGCCGACCGATAGGCGCTTTTTTTCATGTTCCTCATGGTTTGTCTAATGCAATGTTGTTGCCTAGTGTTACTGCATTTTCGATTGCATCTGCAACGGCTAGGTACGCAACTTGCGCCCGCACGATGGGTGTTGCCGCAAGCAGTCACTCTGATGAGCTCGCTTGCGAACTGCTTATTAATGAACTCCAACAAATTAACATTGACCTCAAAGTGCCCACTCCCAAAGAATTTGGTATCGAACAAGGTGAATTTTTTGCAGTTTGTACAACAATGGCAGAGCAAGCAATGGCGTCAGGTTCGCCAGGAAATAATCCTATCGTGCCTAGTGTTGCGGAAATAGTAGCCATTTACCATGCGCTTTGGGATAAATAATTTTCACTTAACTAATACAATACTGCGAATCAAATGACTAAATTGCAAAATCAAAATTCAGCGCAGGGTCACAACGAGAATATTATTATTGTTGGTGGCGGCGCCGGTGGACTCGAACTCGCCGTGAAGCTTGGGCGGCGCTACAAAAGTACATCTCGAAAAGTGATTCTGGTTGATAAAAATCGAACACACATATGGAAGCCTCTATTACATGAAGTTGCTGCAGGCTCGCTTGATCCTGATATCGATGGCGTTGATTATCTATCGATAGGTAACAAAAACGGTTTCGTTTTTCATTTGGGCAGTATGAATGAGCTCAATCGAGAAACTAAAAAGATAACCCTAGCACCCTTAATCGACGATGAGGGTAACGTGGTGCTGAATGCAAGAGAATTGGGATATGCAAAACTGGTTTTTGCGATAGGCTCAGTCACTAATGACTTCGGAACGGGCGGCGCCAAAGACCATTGCATATTTTTAGACTCACCTGCAAGTGCTCAAAAATTTCATATCAAATTACTCAATGAATTCTTGAAACTACAATCTGACAATGACAATCATAGCCTAGAAATAGCGATTGTCGGAGCGGGAGCGACGGGCGTTGAGTTGGCTGCTGAGCTCTATAAAACTTCTGAATTGCTTAAATCATATGGCTATAACCATCTATCCAGCAACAGACTTAAAGTGACGTTGATTGAGGCGGGTCCGCGGCTATTGCCAGCGCTGCCTGAAAGAATTGCACAAAGCACTAAACGAGAGTTAGAAAAGTTAGGGGTTGAAATATTACTCGATACAGCGGTATCGAAAGCCGAAGCAAACGGACTGCATACCAAGGACGGCCGTTTCATTTCTAGCAGTATGTCGGTTTGGGCAGCGGGCATCAAAGCGCCAGAATTTTTAGCTAATATTGGTGGCCTCGAAACCAACAAGATCAATCAAATTGTGGTAACTCCACAGTTGTTTAGTGTTACGGATGAAAACATCTACGCCTTAGGTGATTGTGCGCATTGCATAATGGCTGACGGTTCGAAAGTACCACCGCGCGCACAATCTGCGCATCAAATGGCCAGCCATGTATACAAAAACATGAAGTTACTTGATGCAAATAAAGCCCAAGTTGACTATCAATATGTCGACTATGGCTCTTTAGTTTCGCTGTCTACCTATTCGACAATTGGAAGCCTTATGGGGAATCTAACCAGCGGCAGCATGTTCATTGAAGGTCGCTTAGCGCGTATCGTTTATATTAGCTTGTACCGAATGCATCAAGTGGTAATTTATGGCAAATTTAAAACATTACTGTTCATGTTTGTGAGTCGAATAAACAACAAGCTGCGACCCAATCTGAAGCTGCATTAGCAGTTGCCACCCAGTCAAATAATAAGAAAAATGAGGTTTTTATGAATTTTGCAGAATTTGCTGCTTCTCGAAAAAGTGTACGCGGCTTTAAGAAAAAAGCCGTTTCAAAAGAAACGGTTGACGCCATTATTAACGCAGCTAAATGGGCGCCTTCATCTTACAACACGCAAACTTGGAAAGTGCACGCTGTGACGGGCGATGTGCTGGATAAAATACGTGAAGGAAATACTCAAGATACGATCGCTGGCAAGCCTCACGTGCGCGATTTTCCTTATAAAGAAGACTATGAAGGTGTGCACAGGAAACGTCAGATTGACGTGGCAATTCAACTATTCGATGTGATGGGAATCAAACGTGAAGATAAAGAAAAGCGTATGGATTGGATGATGAGAGGTTTTCGTCAATTTGATGCTCCCGTATCGCTTGTTCTTACCTACGACAAGTCACTAGAGCCAGCAGGTATTACTCAATTTGGTTTGGGTTCGTTGGCATACGGCATTGTGCTTGCCGCTTGGGATCTTGGCTTAGGATGCGTTATTAATGGTCAAGGCATTATGCAGTCAGACGTTGTGCACAAATATGCGCAAATACCAGACACTGAAGCCATTATGATTTGTATTGCTTTGGGTTATCCAGATGATGAATTTGCGGCAAATGACGTGCGTTCTGTGCGCGCTGATAACGAAGAGTTTGTGAAGTATCATGGTTTTTAGACTAGCGATAAACTTAAGATAATAGCGGGTATATTCTAACTCGCTGAACTTCAGCTTTTTACAAAAGATATGTGTACATATTTGAAAATTAACTATTTGGTCAGGGATGCCGATAATTTTAAAACGAAAGTAAGTCTTCCTCTCAACACTGGCGAACCATATGGGACTTTTTGACAATAAAAAATTAGTAGAAAAAATAGAGCAGTTGGATGCCTGTAAGGCTGATAACAAAGAGCTAACCTTTACCCTTAATTCGATTGAGCATGCAGTGCCATTCATAACATTTAAACCAAACGGCACGATTACTCATGCAAATGACTTGTTTTTGGAGTTGTTTGAATACCGACTTGAAGAGATAAAAGGGAAGCATCATAAAGCGCTTTGTGAGGATGTTTATATACGCTCACCGGAATACACTGATCTTTGGAAGGACTTAAGCGCTGGAGTCGCAAAGCATGGAAAATTCCCGCGAAAAACGGCATCAAGTAAAAAGGTATGGTTGGAGGCTTCCTATTTCCCGGTAACAGACGACAGTGGAAGAGTAGTTAAAGTCATCAAAATTGCTAAAGATATAACAGCATCTATTATAGAGAATGCAGATAAAGAGGCACTTTTATCTGCGCTTGAAAACTATATGGCCGTGATTAAATTTACGCCCGATGGTCTGGTTTTAGAAGCTAACAATAATTTTTTATCAGTCATGGGATACAGCAATAAAGAAATATTTAATAAGCCTCATAAAATATTTTGTTACGACAACTTTTATCGAGAACATCCAGAATTCTGGTCAAGACTGCGAGCAGGTGAAAGTTTTTCAGGTCGATTTGAACGTAAAAACTCTGCCGGAAAAGCAGTTTGGCTAGAGGCTACGTATAGCCCAGTGAAGGATGAGTTAGGAAAGGTCTATAAGGTGGTTAAATTTGCTACGGACATCACAAAACAGGTAAGTCGCTCTAAGGACGCAAGGGATAGCGCCGCAACAACATCTGAAGAAACGTCACAAATTGCTGCAACGGCTAATCACGCTTTAAGCGAAGCGGTAAACGTATCTCAGCAGACAGCCAAAGAAATAGCGCTGGCTGTGCAACTTAGCCAACAGTTAAAGGAGCAAGCAACTCTGGTGTTTAGCATCGTAGAAGCCATTCGTTCAGTTGCTGACCAAACTAACTTACTCGCACTTAATGCGGCAATTGAGGCTGCTCGGGCCGGTGATGTTGGTCGTGGTTTTGCAGTCGTTGCAGACGAAGTGCGAAAACTCGCAGGCCAGACAGCTTCCTCTTCCACAGAGATTTCAGAAGTGGTTAATGCAAACAGTCGATTGATTGAACAATTGCTCGAAAAAATGAATATAGTTGATGAATTATCTAGCAGCAGCGTTAAGCGTGTAAGCTCGGTAGCATCGGGTATAAATGAAGTTGAGCAGGGGGTTTCTGCGCTTGCTGAAATTATGTCTCAACTTACAGAATGATAAAAAAGACTTACATTAAAGTAGTATCAAATAAGTCGACAAAAAAAGAGCGGTAAAACAGCCTGTTTTACCGCTCTTTTCGTTAAACAAGCCGATGCTTATTTAGTGATTTTTTGTACCATAACAAAGAACATAGGAACAAAGAATATCGCTAAGAAAGTTGCCGCGAACATACCGCCGATCACCGCAATACCAATTGCATTCTGAGATGCAGCGCCAGCACCGCTTGATATGGCCAATGGCGTTACCCCTAAGATAAAGGCCATTGAGGTCATAATGATTGGACGAAAACGCTGTTTTGCAGCTTTTGAGACTGCAGTCATGATATCAACGCCATCTTCACACTGCTCCTTTGCAAACTCAACAATCAAAATCGCATTTTTTGCTGCTAAGCCAACGGTTGTCAAAAAGGCCACTTGTAGATAGATATCATTTGGAAGATTGAACATAAAGGCTGCAACAACAGCACCTAATATACCGAGTGGCACAACAAGCAGGACTGAAATCGGTACAGACCAACTCTCGTAAAGAGCAGCTAAGCACAAAAATACGACTAAAATTGAAATAAGGTACAGCTGACCTGATTGTGAACCAGCTTCTTTCTCTTCATAAGATAAACCAGCCCAATCAACGCCAAAGCCACCGGGGAGCTGACTAACCATATTTTCCATTTCCGCCAAAGCTTCTCCTGACGATACGCCCTGCGCTGGATTACCTTGAATGTTGACCGATGCAATGCCGTTGAAACGCTCTAATTTTGGCGAACCATATGTCCACTGTGTCGTGGCAAACGCGCTAAACGCCACCATTTCACCGTTATTATTGCGCACATACCATTTCTCTAAGTCCTCAGGCACCATTCTGTGCGGCGCGTCGGCTTGCATATAGACGCGTTTAATGCGGCCATTATCAATGAAATCGTTAACATAGCTTGAGCCCCATGCAATTTGCAGTGCGCTGTTAATGTCGCTTAATGGAATACCGAGCGCGGAGGCTTTTTCACTATCGATATCGATTTTGAATTGCGCCACGTCGGCTAATCCATTTGGACGAACACCAGCGAGTTTTGGATTTTGTGCTGCCATGCCAAGTAGCTGATTTCGAGCGTTCATTAAGGCTTTGTGACCTGCTCCAGTTCTGTCAACAAGCTGCATATTGAATCCTGTTGCATTGCCAAGCTCTTGAATAGGAGGCGGCAGGATAGGGAACGCAGTAGCATCTTGAATTTGAGAGAACGCACCATAGGCTTGATTCACGATAGCAAAGGCACTGTTTGATTCATCTCTTTTATCCCAGTCAACCAGATGTACAAAGCCCATCGCGGCATTTTGCGCTTGGCCAGCAAAACTAAACCCAACAACAGTGAATAAGTCCGATGTAACATCACCGTGTGTTTCCAAGAAGAAATCTTCAGCTTGTTTAACTGACTCTAAGGTTCGCTGTGCAGTTGAGCCGGGAGGTGTACTCAACAACATTAAAATGCTGCCTTGGTCTTCATTTGGTAAAAACGAGGTAGGTAAGCGTAGAAATATGATAACCATGACGCCAACCAATGCAGCATACACAACTAGATAACGCTTAACGCGCTTTGCAATGTGAGTCGTTGCGCGTTCATAGCCGTCTCTGCCTTTGTTAAAGTTACGATTGAACCAGCCAATGAAACCTTTGCTCCTATCTTTTGTAGGATCATGTGGTTTTAGCAAGGTCGCGCACAACGATGGCGAAAGTATAATGGCGACTAGAACCGAAAAGCCCATAGCCGATACAATAGTGATTGAAAACTGACGATAAATCGCGCCAGCCGAGCCACTAAAGAAAGCCATTGGTATGAATACAGTAGATAACACTACTGCAATTCCAACAAGCGCGCCGGTGATTTGTGTCATCGACTTTTTGGTTGCTTCTTTTGGCGAAAGGCCTTCTTCAACCATGATGCGTTCAACGTTTTCCACGACAACAATCGCATCGTCGACCAACAAGCCAATCGCCAACACCATCGCAAACATCGTGAGTACATTAATACTGAAACCAAAGGCGTAAAGCACGCCAAAGGTGCCGAGTAAGACTACCGGAACAGCAATAGTTGGAATAAGCGTGGCACGCCAGTTCTGCAAAAATAGCAGCATGACCAAGAATACCAGCACAACGGCTTCAATTAGAGTCTGCACCACCGATTTAATAGAAAGCTCGATGAAAGGGGAAGAATCAAGCGGATACACCACTTGCACACCATCAGGTAATGTCGATTTTAATTCGTCGACTCTGGCCTTCACTCTCTCTATAGTATCAAGCGCGTTTGCACCCGTTGCCAAACTAACGGCCATACCGGAGGCTGGTCTGCGTTTATAGCGCACAACAACATCGTATGACTCTGCGCCGAGTTCGATTCGAGCAACGTCGCGCACTCTCACCTGTGAGCCGTCAGTGTTTACTCTAAGTACGATCCTTTCAAAGTCTTCTACGGTTTTTAGTCGCGACTGTGCTTGTATTGTTGCATTAATTTGTTGCCCGTCGATTGCTGGCATACCGCCGAGCTGTCCTGCAGATACATCTGTGTTTTGGACGGTAACGGCGTTACGTACATCAACCGGCGTTAGATTGAAGCTGTACAATTTTGCTGGGTCTAGCCAAATCCGCATTGAGCGTTGTGAACCGAAAACACGCACGTTTCCCACGCCATCAATTCTAGAGATAGGATCGCGAAATTGGGAAACTAACATGTCACTCAAGTCGAACTGACTGATGTCTTCATTATCGGAATAAAATCCAACAACGAGAGCAAACGACGAATTCGACTTATTGACGGTAACGCCCTGTTGCTGCACTTGCTGCGGTAGCAAGGAGATAATTCCCTGTACCTTATTCTGAGTTTGCACCTGCGCGATGTCTGGATCTGTACCAGGCGCAAAACTTAAGGTAATGGTCATTGAATTATTTGCGCTGCTAGCTGAGAAATAGCGTAAATTGTCAATTCCTGACAAACTTTGCTCAATGACTTGAGTCACTGAGTTTTCAACGGTTTCTGCTGACGCACCCGGATACGCTGCGGTAATTGAGACTGTTGGCGGCGCTACCTTTGGATATTGCTCTATTGGCAGAGAAGAAATTGCAAGTATGCCGGTGAGCATCGTGATGATGGCAAGTACCCAAGCGAAGACGGGTCGATCAATGAAAAAGCCAGCCATAAAAATTGCCTTCCTAAATGTGTTTCTAACATTAAAATATAAAAATTAAATCAAGCGTAACTAAGTGTGGGTGTTGCTAAAGCGTGTTCTTAGTTTGTTACCCAAGGCACTGGATTAACCGCCGCTCCCGGTTTAACTTTTTGATACCCAGTAACAATGAGTTGTTCGCCTGAATCCAAGTTGCCAGTAACAACATAGTCCGAACCAATCGATTTAATAGGATTTATTTTTTTCGCAATAACTTGATTATTGGTATCGACTAAATAAATTGTCAGGCTACCATCAGCTTGACGCATGGTGGCACGCTGTGGCACCAAAACGGCGTCTTTTGAACCTACGTGAACTCTTGCTTTGACAAATAAACCAGGCAGCAATATGCCATCTGGATTTGGCATGATCGCGCGCAAGGTAATTGCCCCGGTGCTTTGATCGATAGTGACTTCTGAAAACTTAAGCTGACCTTGTTGGGAATATAACTCGTTGCTAGTTTCGTTAACCAACAGCGATACCGGTAAGGCTTGTTTTTGTTGCATCTCGCGGCGTAACTCTAAAATGGCAGCACCAGACTCCTGCATATCGACGAAGATTGGGTTGAGTTGCGTAATGGTAGCGAGTTGCTGCGCCTGATTGCCGGTCACTAACGCGCCTTCAGTGATATATGAGCGACTTATTTGGCCGTCAATTGGCGCATATACTTTGGTGTAATCGACGTTTACTTTGGCAACAGTCACTTTAGCTTCAGCAACGCTAATATTTGCATTAGCCTGCGCGTTTTGGGCTATAACGTCATCATACTCCTGTTGACTTACCGCATTTCTCGACGCTAAATCTTTATAACGAGCAGCTTTAGCCTGCATAGTTTTTTGATTCGCAAGTGCGCTTTGAACATCAGCGTACGCGCTGTTTAACTGCGCTTTATATCTCGCATCATCAATTTGATAGAGCTGCTGACCTTGCTTCACTTGCGCGCCTTCTTCAAAGAAACGCTTGGTAATAACGCCATCAACTTGTGGGCGAACCTGCGATTGTTTGAAGGGGGTAACACGGCCAGGTAGATCCATTGAAATATCGACGCTCTTTTTTTCTAAAACCATAATCGAAACAGTGGGCGCTGGCTGTTGAGCTTGCCCTTGAGAGCCTGTAGTGGCATCAGAGCAGCCATAGACGGAAGCGGATAAAAATAGCATCGCCAAACAAATTCGAGTTGCGTTCATATGTAAACCTTGAAGAGAAAAGATGATTAGGCTAGACAAGCACTAATTAATTGATTATCGTAATATACATACATGAATGTATGTTGTCAATTTGAGATGTGTTTTCGATTTAAAAAGTTGATAGCGAAATCAGAGTAGAATTAGACGACCCAAGTCGACAAAAACCAAATTCGTCACTAAGGTAAATTATGTTGCCATTGATATGTGCTGAGCTGTCGTAGGTGCGGATCTTTCATAGGTACGGAGCTGTCATAAAGTATGAGAAAAACAAAAGAAGATGCAGATAATACGAAGCAGTCCATTCTCGATGCTGCTGTTATTCTATTCAGCGAGCACGGTGTTGCAAAAACGTCATTAGAGAAAATTGCGAAAGCCGCTAACGTGACCAGAGGAGCAGTTTACTGGCACTTTGCGAACAAGCAGGAAATTTTCGAAGCACTGCATGATCAGCTCCATTCTCCATTTATACAAATGATCACAGATGGCCTAGACGTCGACAGTCCAAATGCGATAGCTCAATTACAGGAAGTGTGCACAGCGTTGTTGGTTGATCTAGAGCAAAATCAAACTAAGAAAAAAATTGCGACTCTATTTTTGCTACGCTGTGATTACTCTGGCGAGTTTGCGCAAAGTAAAGACCGATATAATGAGAAGAAAAAACAAAAGCACGTCACGTTGTCGAGATATTTCGACAAAGCAATTTCACAGGGCGTTTTGCCAATGAATACTAACTCTATGCTCCTAACGATAGGCATCAGCGCTTATCTGCGGGGCATCGCGGTAGAGTATTTAGAGGACCCCGAAGCATTCTCTTTGCAAGACAATGCCGCAAAACTGATTGGAATGTTTTTTGAGGGGCTGCAGACAGCATGACAGCAGCGCTAATTGTCCATTAACGTGATCAACAACAATTAAGAAAATAGAAAGTGCGATTGACTACTTCTTTTTCCCTATATTTTGCGCGAGGTATTTTTGCAAAAGAGAAATAAAAACAAGTTGCTCGTCATTATCAAATACCGATACGATCCTTTCCTGTGTTTTCACATGTTCCACAATCACCTCATCAATTAATTTCAGCCCTTTTTTAGTTAAGCCGACATTAACGCTTCGTTTATCGTGTTTTTTAGTTTTTCTTTTGACTAGGCCTTTCTTCTCTAATTTGTCTATTCGGGTAGTCATCGTACCCGATGTAATATGCATTTGCTCAAGCAGCTCAGATGGCGACAGCGAATGAGGCGGGCCAGCTCGAAGCAATGTAGCAAGCACATCAAAACCCGCGTCAGTTAATTTGTAGCGATCAAAATTAGAGCAAAGCTCGTCATTCATTTCTTTACTTGTTAATTGTAACCGCGCAATTAATGCCATCGGCGTTGTGTTTAAATTTGGTAGTTGCTTCGACCATTGTTGAATTTTTTTCTGAACTGGGTCCATCTGCATAATGTCCGTGTAGGCTTTGTGCAAATAAACATACTGACAGTTTATCTTTGCGTCAAGATAAACTCATCATATACTAAAGCCTCATTTTCTTAGGGTTTTTAATTCAAGCGTGAGCACCTAGAAAGTTTAAGTATCAATAATAAATGGCGCTTAATAAAGAATGAAACTTGCTGAATTAAAGAGAAATAAATATTTCTGTAATAAAAGTGTCACATTTATGTCATAATCAACGCCAATTTTCGGTGATCATCACAAAGAATAAGGTCTAGCTTTGTCTGCTTCGGCTTTATCAGCGAGTTTGGTCCTTGGTTTTAGTAAAGTACTCGGGAGGTAGTTTGAAACTTAACGCTAAACAACAACTCTGCACAATTGGGTTTGTTTTACTCAGTTATATTCCACTTACGTTTGCAAACATTTCAGGCATTATGGGTCCGAATATCGATCCTACCGACCGAAGCTTTCAGTTCAGAACAGCATTGTCACTTGCAGATAACGACTCCCAACAAGATGCTTGGGCTTACCGAGCTCACTACCAGTATGCTTTCAATGACACTTTTCGCGGACGAGTTCTAATGCAGTATCGCGATAAAGGAACGTTTGAATACGATTTTTTGAGAACCGAATTACTGTATAACTTTAAAAAACGAGCGCAGGGAGAAATTTGGTCTAGCGCTTTTCGTTTCGACCTAAGAACTCGCCGCGGTAGTCGTCCCGAAGAGTTTGCGCTGAACTGGGGCAACGAATGGTCTTTATCGGACGGGTATAGAATGCGCACCACCTTAATACTTGGTCAGCAATTGGGCGGCAGTCGTGATTCGAATGATTTATCTGTACAAACACGCGCAAGCTTTAGTCGTAAACTCGACAACGGCACAAGAGTGGGTTTGCAAATGCTTAATCAGCACGGTGAATTAGGTGATTTCGGCTCCATAGACAAGCAAGGTATCTATATTGGACCGTCAGTAAGCGGCAAGATAGGTGACTATGTGTATGAGTTGAGGTATTTGAACGGCGTGAGCGATGGAGCGCCTGACAATAACTTCTTCTTTAGGATTACCGCTAGGCTGTAATCGATTGAATTGGGGTTCTTTCCACTACATTCAGCGTAAATAAAAAATCACGGTGACAAGCATGCTAACGCTATGTCACCTTGATTTACTAACGTTTGGTTTACGCAATCAAGCTGATTTTTTAGTTGATCGATCGTCTCGCCCGTCTCTTTTCTCTTCTCCCAGCTTTTTGAATTTCACAATATCTGCGCCGAGTATGCGCTCAACTGTTTTTCTTCCCAAAATAGCAACGGGAGAGTAGGGGTACTTTCGCTTAAAAAACTTCTTAAATGCTTTTGTAATCGTCATAATAATATTTGCCTCCCTTGGAGTGAGTTTACGTTTAAAGGACACTTTATGCGCTTAACGGATAATGTTATCTGAGTGCGGCTCTTTGCCTTACAATCTGTTAGTAAATCAATAAAAATTTACCGAAAATTACTTACCTTGATATCAAGATAGTATGAAAGTATCTTGATATCAAGTTATTTTTAGATTTAATTTCCACTTACAATAATAATTGATGAATGTAGTCTTTATATTTGTTTATTTTTAACTTAACTGTTGACGAATATATTGTCCGGTTTGCCCAAACCTACAATTTTAGCCTCCTGATGATAGAACGGAAGTACAAAAACAGTCCTAATCTGCAAGCTGAAACGAAATGAAAAGCAATGCCTATGACTCTTGTTGCTGCAAATTGAGTGTCAGCAAAATAGCAATTTCGAGGTATGGTTTCATGACTGCGATGCTTTGCCTTTGTGTGATAAGGGCCTTAAAAGTCGAAGAGTAGGGCTATTGTGTTTGATGCAAAGGTTCAAGATAAGTACGTATAAATCAGAACCAAACAAAAAAAGGGGGTGTGCTATATTGTGTTAATGGATATTACGCAGCATTATTTTGCGAATCTAAAGCAAATGCAGTTAACGACAATTACCATATGAAACTGAAGCAAGTGGTCAATTTTACGGAAATGTTAGAGCTTATGCTTGACGCCGTATGCGTGGTTGACAAATCGGGACATATTGTTTTTGTTAGCAGGGCTTTTGAAGATATCTTTGGCTATACGCCAGAGGAAGTTATTAATGAACCGGTAAAAAAATTTGTGTTTCATGAGGATAAGGAAAAAACAGCCAACACGGTAGACAGTATTCTTTCAGGAAGAGAGCAGCGTAGCTTCGAAAACCGTTGGATACATAAAGCAGGGCACATTGTCGATGTCTTGTGGTCAGCTAGATGGTCAGAGAAACATCAAGTTCGTATTGCTGTCGCCCATGATATTACCGAACGTAAAAAAATGGAAAATGAATTAAGCTTTTTAGCAAATCACGACCAGCTCACCAATCTGCCAAATAGAGGCTTTTTGGAACAAAATCTGCAACAGTCAGTGGCGTTATCAAAACGTGAAAATACCAATTTGTGCTTATTTTTCATCGATGTTGATAAGTTTAAGTTGATAAATGATCTTTATGGCCATGGCGTTGGGGATGAAGTACTTAAAGTTATTGCACAGCGCCTGATCGAAAGTGTACGAGAATCTGATCTAGTCGGTCGATTAAGTGGCGATGAATTCTTGGTAATACTCAACAAGGTAGACGCGAAGAGTGATGCCCAGATGCTAGCTGAAAAAATCTGTAGGACGATTGAAACTCCTATTTTTTATAATAAAGTCAACCTGCAAATAACGGTAAGTATTGGTATCGCTTTTTTCCCTGACGATGTCGATGATGAGCGTCAACTTTTGCAAAAAGCAGATCAAGCAATGTACAAAGCCAAGCGGTCAGGCGGTAATAGCGTTTGCTCGTTATTTCAAAAATAAGTAGTCAATCAAATTTAGTGTTAAGCAAACGCTTACTTGACCAATGGATGCCCCCTCAATAAGAATTTTCTCTATTTATATCAGTGTTTTAAATTAACAATCTTGCGGTGTTCCAGACATGTTGGCGCGCATTTTGCGTTATACTTCACAGATGTAAGCAAAACTTGAATGAAAATATGAAGAATATCGCTAAAAAATTAGTCCATTTTTGCACCCAAAAACCGAAAACTGTCTACGCCTTGTTGGTGCTGTTTGCAGTGGTTTTTACAGCGCAAATACCGCGCATAAAAATCGATACAGACCCAGAAAATATGCTGTCTGCAGAGCACCCTGCACGCGTGTTTCATAACGAAGTAAAAACACGCTTTGCGATGCACGATTCAATCGTGATTGGCATAGTCGACACTAGCACTGAAAATGGCGTGTTTACGCCCGCATCGTTGACTGACATATATGACATAACAGAGTCAATATTGACAATTGACGGTGTCGTTTCGGCCGATTTGATGTCGATTTCAACCGTCGATAATATATCGCAGTCTGAAGCTGGAACGATTAGGTTCGAGTGGATGATGGATAAGCCGCCTTCCACCCTCGATGAAAGTAAAAAAATTCGGAGCTACCTCGAGCGGCTGCCTCTACTGCAAGACACATTAGTGTCTCAAAACGGTAAGGCCGCAGCTATTTATGTTCCTATTAAAGATAAAAATGAAAGCTACAACATTGCCGAGCAAATTAGAGCACATATAAATAAGTTGGACGGAAGTGCCGACTGGTATATCACTGGTTTGCCTGTCGCTGAAGACCAGTTTGGCGTTGAGATGTTTATTCAAATGGGTATTTCTGCACCACTCGCAGGACTCACTATTTTTATACTATTATTTTTCTTTTTCAGAAATATCCCTTTAATTATCGCGCCGATGGTTGTTGCCATGGCCACCGTCATGATCACCATGGGGGCACTCATTGGCATGGGCTACACTGTGCACATCATGTCCTCCATGATTGCTATTTTCTTGATGCCCATCGCGGTCGTTGACTCGGTACATATTCTTTCTGAATTTAGTGACCGTCATAAGCCAGGAGCAGATCTCAAGGAAACGATTGAAGAGGTTGTGGGCCACTTATTTACGCCCATGTTGTACACCTCTGTTACCTCATCCGTTGGTTTTTACTCGCTCATGCTAACACCCATCCCGCCAGTGCAAATATTCGGCGCGTTTGTTGGAAGCGGAATATTGCTTGCTTTTGTGGTGACAATAACCTTTATGCCGTCCTATCTTTCCCGCATGAGCGATGCGTCGTTAGACAAGCTGCAGTTGATGATGCACTCGTCGGAAGGCGGCAGTCGAATTGCTAAAATCGCTAAATTTTTGGGTGGTTTTGCGCTAAGGTTTAAAGCATCTTTAATCATCGGCTTTGCGGTCGTTTTCGCGATCTCTGTATGGGGTATCACGCAAATTCAAATTAACGACAACCCCGTTCGTTGGTTCAAGCAAGATCATGAAATACGAGTGGCTGACAAAGTGCTTAACGAAAACTTTGCGGGAACGTATGACGCTTACCTTGTTTTAAGTTCTAGCAATACGCTGATGTCGCTTAATGATTTGCTGGCTACAGATAAACCAGCTAGTTTAAATAATTGGGCAGCAGAGCAGCTTGCTCAATTATCTTCACAACCTATGAGTGAGCAGTATCAGCAGCTGTTGCTCAATATTGACGACAAGTTGTTTTCAGAAGTGTCCGATGCAGAGGCTGATTATTTGAATGCGGCACTAGCCACTGCAGAAGCGGCATTGAGTCAATCGAAAGCCTTTCAGTCGCCCGAACTGCTTACCTATGTTGAATCACTCCAAAATTATTTGAAAGCATCGGGATTGGTGGGCAAATCAAACTCACTCGCCGATGTGGTTAAAGTGGTTAATAGAGAATTAAGATCGGGAGAAGAAAAGGACTATGTGCTGCCTAATTCTCCTCAGGCGGTTGCACAAACTCTGCTGCAGTATCAGTCATCGCATCGACCTAATGATCTCTGGCACTTTGTCACGCCAGACTATCAGTCAACGCTTGTTTGGCTGCAGATGACCTCGGGGGATAATCAGGATATGAGTCAGGTTATTGCCTTGGTCGATGAGTTTATGGCGCAGCAGCCTCTACCTCATAATATTCAACTAGACTGGGCTGGCAAGGCATATTTAAACGTTGTGTGGCAGGACAATATGGTCGCTGGGATGCTTGATAGTTTAGTCGGTGCATTCGTGATCGTATTTATCATGATGGTACTGTTGTTCCGCTCATTAGTGTTTGGTTTTTTGGCGATGCTCCCGCTCACTATCACAATCACCTTCATTTATGGCTTAATTGGTATTATAGGTAAAGATTACGACATGCCTATTGCGGTGCTTTCTGCATTGACCTTAGGTCTGTCGGTCGATTTTGCAATCCACTTTTTGGAAAGGGCACGTGAAGTATATAAACAAACTAACGATATAACTCACACCTTTGCAGTGATGTTTGATGAACCTGCAACGGCGATTACTCGCAACGCCTTAGTCATTGCGCTTGGCTTTACGCCACTGTTGTTCGCACCATTGGTTCCTTACATCACGGTGGGCATATTTTTAGCTAGTATAATGGCGATATCTGCTTTAGTAACACTGTTAATTTTGCCTGCAGTGATGACTATAGGCAAACGAATAGTCTTTAAGTAAATAAGGGATCCAGATGATGTTAAAGAGATTGAGAGCGATAAATAAAACAGCGAGCTTTGTGGCCGCGAGCTTGGCGCTATTGATAACAGTGCCGCTCCAAGCTGCTAGCGCTGATGTAAAAGCTGATACAAATATAGATGTAGCAAGTATTGTAAAAAAGGCAGAAAAAGCGGCGTATTACAGTGGCAAAGACGGCCGCTCTGATGCACGGATGATGATTGTTGATGCTCAGGGCAGAAAGCAAATGCGTCAATTTACTATATTGCGTCGAGATGTTGCAGATAACGGCGACCAACAAATGATGGTTTTTTTCGAAAGACCTGCCGATGTTAAAGATACAGTCTTCAGAGTAGAAAAACACGTCGATTTAGCGATTGAAGACGATAGGTGGTTATATCTACCCGCACTTGATTTAGTTAAACGCATTTCGTCAGGCGACAAGCGTACGTCATTCGTAGGCTCTCACTTTTTCTATGAGGATGTGTCGGGGCGCGCTATTTCGGAAGATAACTTTGTGTTACAGGAAGATACTGAGGCAGCATATATTTTAAAAGCCACGCCCAAAGCGCCCGATACCGTTGAGTTTTCGCATTACGTTGTTACCATTGATAAGAAGACGAACTTACCAATCCTGATAGATTTCTTTAAATCGAATAATAACTATCGTCGAGTAGAAGCCGTGAAAATTGAGGAAATACAGGGTTTCCCAACAGTTGTTCGCTCCAAAGTGAGCGACCTTGAAAGCGGCGCCTATACCCTTATGGAGTTTCGCAATATCAACTTTGACCTTGGCTTAGTCGATGATGTGTTTACTGAGCGTAGTTTGCGTAATCCGCCGCGTGAATGGTTAAACTAAGATGAAAAGGTTTTTTTCTACGTTTATTCTTTCAGTTGGAGTAGCCAGCGTAAGCTTAACAGGTGCTGTGTTGGCTCAAGAGACCGAGTGGGATATGGACGAGTGGGGTGAAGAAGATAAAGCGCCTAAAAGCTTTTCTGGCTTTGTAGAGCTGGCTGCGGGTGTTCGCTTATCATCTGACCCTGTTATCAATACTGACAAGACACTGGCTGATTTAAGAGCTCAATTACAGTGGGATAAAGACTTCAAAGCGTCTCGAGTTAAGTTTACCGCGGACCTATATTACGATGGTGTGCTTGACCAAACAAAACTTCAAATAAGGGAACTAGCTTGGCAAGGCAGTTTGAGCTCAATCTTTGACTTGGGGGAATGGAGTAAAAAGTTTGATATTAAAGTCGGCCAACAAGTTCTGACATGGGGTACAGGTGATTACATATTTTTGAACGACTTATTCCCGAAAGACTTCCAGTCGTTTTTTGCAGGCAGGGACGATGACTATTTAAAGGCGCCATCGCTGGCAGCAAAAGTATCAGGCTTTTTTGATTGGGCTAACGTTGACGTTGTGATAACACCAAAGTTTAGCCCAGACAACTATATCAATGGCGACTACTTTTCTTTCTTTTCGCCGTTTGCTGGTGCTAACGTAGCGCCGGGATTTGAGGTTTCATCACCCAACAAGCCAAGTTCGCCTGAATATGCACTGCGTGTATACAAAACGATAGGCTCAACAGAATATGCAGCATATGCATATGACGGATTTCATAAATCGCCAGCTAGTTTTACTGAGTTTGGTGAACCGTATTTTTCTGGCTTAAGAGTATATGGTGCTAGTGCTATTACGCCTTTTGCCAACGGCTTATTAAATGTGGAAATGGCTTACTATGATTCAAAAGACGATGCACAGGGCCGCAATCCTTTAGTGCCCAACAGTCAATCGCGTTGGCTCATCGGCTATGAACAAGAGTTGGTAAAAAACTTAACGGGCAGCGCACAGCTATATGTAGAGCGAATGAGCAATTTTGATGCATTAAAAGCAAATTCACTCACAGCACAATTCGATCCGAACAAAAACCGTGTTCTATTTACGCAGCGTCTTATGTATAGAGCACTGCAGCAAACACTGACCTTAAATGCGTTCAACTTTTATTCCACGAGTGATGAGGATGGTTATTTAAAACTGAGCGTAGATTATAGCCCAGTTGATCAATGGCAGTTATCCGGCGGGTTCAACGTATTTTATGGTAAGGATCGATTTAGCTTCTTCAACCAATTTGAAGATGCCAGCAACGCATTCGTGCGCTTCAAATATTATTATTAATGATATTAATTGAAAAACTTACGAGTTTATTCAACTAAGTCGCGTGAACATATCTTATAAACTAAGCGTTATTTAGGAGGTACTATGTCAGTAGAAAGAAGGTCAGCACAGAGCATGTCAGCAGAAAGAGCATTGACTGCATTTGCGGGATTGATGGTCTTGGTGTCTATTGCGCTCACTGTTTGGGTTCACCCCAACTTTGTTTGGTTTACGGCTTTTATAGGCGCAAATTTATTCCAACAAAGTTTTACGGGCTTTTGCCCAGCCACTATAGTTTTGCGTAAAGTGTTTGGTTTTAAAACTGAAAAAGAACTGGCTTTAAAGTAGCTGTAACTATAGGTGAAAGACAGTCTCGGTTGTTTTCCTATGAACAATAGACTTTTGAGAGACTCACTGAATAACTGGCCGGGGCAGAAAAGTCTACCCTGGCTTTTACATCGTCTTGACACTTAACTACTCGTATTTCAATCCATATTTTTGGAGTTTTCTGTACAACGTTCGAGTACTTACTTCTAACTTTTGCGCTAGTTCATTGATCGGTATGTTTTGCGACTCACATACTTGAGTTAAATACCTTTCCTCAGCTCCCTCTAAACTTAAAATGTCACTGCTAGATTGTTGTGGTCTGGCGGCTCCAGAAAATATTTGCTCGGGTAGATCGTTAACTTCAATTAAATCTTCATTCGCCAATAGCGCAGATTGCTCTACTATATTCTTGAGCTCTCTGATGTTCCCCGGGTAATCATATTCTGAAAGGCGTTTTAGCGCAGCATTGCTGAATTTCTTGTGTCGCAACTCGGAGTGACTTAGAAAATGTACTATTAAGCCTTTGATATCGTCTACGCGCTCAGCGAGTGACGGCAGGGAGATAGGAAAGCCCGCTATTCTGTAATATAGATCCTTGCGGAACTGTCCTGACTCCACAAGATGCAAAAGGTTTTTGTGGCTGGCACAAATGAGCCTAAAATCTGCTTTACGCTGCTTTAGGCCCCCCACGGTTCGATAGCATTGGGTTTCGAGTAAACGCAGCAGTTTAACTTGCATACTCAACGGAACATCCGCTATTTCGTCAAAAAATACGGTGCCGCCGCTAGCAATCTCTATTAAACCACTTTTGGCATGAGTTGCTCCGGTGAAAGCTCCCTTCTCATGGCCAAACAATTCTGATTCAAAAAGGTTTTCATTTAAGCCTGTGCACTCAATCACAACAAAGGGCTTTTCAGCACGACGACTAGATTCATGTAGCGCTTTTGCTACAAGTTCTTTGCCAGTTCCTGTTTCACCATGCAATAGCACTGCAATTTCTGACTTAGCCGCACGGTTAATTTTTGTAAGTAAGTTTTTAAAAGGCTCTGATGTACCTATCATTTTATTTGTTTGCGAATCGGCTGAGGCAAAGTCAATTCGGTCTAGTATTTCCAGAAAGCCGGTGGTAATGCCATCGGCATCTTTGACTGGCTTCATTATTATATCGCAGTAGGTTTTTCCGTGATGAGTATTATGAATATGCACAACGCTACTGGTGCGGCCCGTTTGAATGCAAGATTGAATTGGGCATTCTTCGCCATGTTTATCGCAAGGTGATGCATGACCATGGGATATCTCGAAACAGCGACTATTCCCAACCACAACCTCATTCTCGTAAGTGTCTCTGTATGCTTCATTAACGGCGAGTATCGTGTATTGAGGGTCGATAAAAATAGCGGGTTTATCGATAGAATTGATCATGGCCTGTACGATGGAAATACTCATAATTTATTAAATTATCGCTCTGACAAAGTTGTCTGAGTATGTGTCAAAACTGGCATTAAATTCAAGTTAAAAGTGACTATGTTTATCATTTCTATAAAATAACTCGCGTAAACAGTGACTTGCTTGTCCAGAATAAGTGGCACGACTTTTGTTAACAAGTAGGTTACAAGTCACAAAAATGATGCAAGTTCATTTTCAAAAAAGGAATCAATATGGCGAAGGTCGTTGTGTTAGGAGCAGGCACCGGCGGTATGCCTGCGGCTTATGAAATAAAGGAGATGTTGGGTAAAGATCACGAAGTGATGATGGTTAACGAACGTCCAGAGTTTAGGTTTGTGCCTTCGAACCCTTGGGTTGCTGTCGGTTGGCGTAAAGCAGAAGCGATTACTATCCCGATTGAGAAGTATTTAAGTAAAAAGAATATTGCTTTCGTTTGCGCGCGTATCACAGAAATTGACGCTAAGAATAATCAAATGAAAACTCAGTCAGGCGGCACAATCGACTACGATTACTTGATTATTGCAACGGGTCCTAAGCTAGCATTTGCCAATATCGAAGGGGCGGGACCGACGCACTACACGCAATCAGTTTGCACGCTTGATCATGCTGAGCAGTGTTACGCCGATGTAAAAAAACTAATCGAAAATCCAGGCCCTGTTGTTGTGGGTTCATTTCAAGGTGCGAGTTGTTTTGGCCCTGCTTATGAATACGCCTTTATTTTAGACAAAGCACTGCGTGACGCTAAAGTAAGACACAAAGTGCCAATGCATTTTGTCACTAGCGAACCCTATATTGGGCATTTAGGTTTAGGTGGTGTAGGTGATTCTAAGTCAATGTTGGAATCCGACCTGCGCGCAAAAGATATTAAATGGATTTGCAATGCGACGGTCAACAAAGTAGAGGATGGCTTGATGCAAGTGTCTGAATTGAACAGAAAAGGTGAGATTGATTTTAATCACGAATTACCCTTCAACCACTCTATGTTGATCCCGCCATTTGCTGGCATAGATGCGGTAGCTAATGTTAAAGGCTTATGTAACCCGAAAGGATTTGTTATTACCGATGAATTTCAGCGCAGCCCAGCGTTCCCAAATATATTCTCCGGCGGAGTGTGTGTAGCAATCCCGCCAGTCGAAGCCACACCGGTACCTACAGGAACGCCCAAAACAGGGTATATGATTGAAACGATGATGACCGCTATTGCTCATAATTTGAAATCAATCATTATTGAAAATGACGCACCTTCTACAAAGGGCACATGGCATGCGATTTGTTTAGCTGATATGGGCGACACGGGCGCTGCCTTTGTTGCTATGCCTCAAATTCCTCCTCGCAATGTTACTTGGTTTAAGAAAGGTAAGTGGGTGCATTATGCCAAGATTGCATTTGAAAAATACTTCATGCGCAAAATGAAAACCGGCACAAGTGAGCCTATCTATGAGAAATACATGCTAAAAGCATTAGGTATTGAACGTTTAGAACATAAATAGAATGGTGAATCTAGAGAACGACCGCTAGAGAAACTTATAACAAAGGGAAAATGATGAAGAGACTACTTATTAATGTTGCCGTGCTCATACTATTCGGTTTCGCTTCTATATCGCAAGCTAAGCAGGGCGCCCTTCTGCTAAAGTTCAACATTGGCCAAACTCAAGCGGTGGATACTCAATCTGACTTGAGCAGCACTAATGGTGCTGCTAGTAAAAGGGCCGTTGAGGGCTCTGTTGAAAAAACATCTGAACTTAAAAAGAATAAGGTATTAGATGGAACTGCAGTAGCGAATGATCAGCAGGAGTTGATTGCACAAGCGACTTTAAGAGTGAAGCAATTCTCAACTCAATTGAAGGCTGAATTAATTGCGGCTATCCAATCTGGTGGCTTGGATGCGGGTGTTGAAATTTGCCATTCCAAGGCGCCTAAAATTGCTGATAATTTATCGACCGAAGGCTGGACCGTAGCTAGGACCAGTTTAAAAACACGGAATGAAAATAATAAGCCAGATATATGGGAAACAGACACGCTCAATGAGTTTAATACTCGTTTAAAGCAAGGAGAGAAGGCGGCTAATTTAGTTACAACGCTGTCAGATAAAAAACACTTTCGCTTAATGAAAGCAATTCCTATGGACCAGGTATGTCTCGCTTGTCACGGTAGCTCTATCGATGCTGGTTTACAAAACACGATTCAAAAATATTATCCAAATGATAATGCTACCGGATTTTCCCTTGAGGATATTCGTGGTGCATTCACCTTGCAAAAAGATCTTTCTGAATAGTACATAAAAATTATTTTATACGCTGACAAATATGTCAGCGCATTTTGTCATATGTGACTAGGTTGCTGTTTAAAGTAAAGCTTACACGTTAGCCGCTCCAACTTTTTGAACAAACAAAAATTCTACTCTTTTCTTATGAGGTTAAAACACATCATGAATAAACTCGGTATCCAATCGTTTTTTGATGACAATACGCAAACAGTGACCTACGTAGTGACTGATAAAGCGACATGTTCGGCGGCGATTATCGATCCTGTCTTAGATTTCGACCTCACGTCGGGCAAATTATCTTCTGTAAGCGCGGATAAGGTAATTGCTTTCCTAGATGACAATAACTTGAGACTTGAATGGATACTAGAAACCCATGCCCACGCCGACCATATTACCGCTGCAAATTACATTAAAGGAAAGCGCGGTGGCAAAATTGGGGTCGGAGAGCACATTAAAAAAGTGCAGACGACATTTAAACAGACCTTCAATTTAGATGATGAATTGCCGTGTGATGGCAGTCAATTTGACTTTCTGTTTGAAGATGGCGAAATCATTAGTTTGGGGCATTTGGATATTCAAATTATGCACACACCAGGCCATACACCTGCCTGTGTCACTTATATAATTGAAGATGCAGTATTTGTTGGTGACACCATATTTATGCCGGATTTTGGCACTGCACGCGCTGATTTTCCAATGGGAAGCGCTAAAACGTTGTATCAGTCAATTCAAAAAATATTATCGCTGCCTGACCAGACTCGCATTTTTGTTGGCCACGATTATAAAAGTCCCACTCGAGATGACTATGCCTGGGAAACTACAGTTTTACAGGAAAAGCGAAATAACATTCACGTCAAGTTAGGAACAAGTCAAAGTGAATTTGTTAATTTGCGTGAATCACGTGACGTAAACCTGCCGGTACCGAAGCTATTGTTGCCGTCTATTCAATTGAATATTAGGGCCGGGAATCTACCAATTGCAGAAACAAATGGAGTCTCTTATTTGAAGTTACCACTGACCATGGAATTGAATTAATGATGTTTGAACCAACGATATGGGTTGGTGCAATTCTCATGGGCCTCAGCTTGGGACTGCTTGGTTCGGGTGGAAGTATTTTGACCGTTCCGCTGCTAGTGTACATTGCGCATGAGCCCGAAAAAGCAGCTATAGCGGAGTCATTATTGATTGTCGGTATTGTTGCACTAACAGGCAGCATCACACAGTTTTTAAAGCGTCTAGTCGATTTTAGGTTGGTTGTTGTTTTTGGATTGCCCAGCATGCTGGCTGCTTATTTTGGTGCTTATCTTTCCCAGTATGTCGGCGCACAAATACAAATGTTGATATTTGCTAGTGTAATGCTGTTGGCCAGTGGGTTTATGTTGCGACCCATTAGCGCATTGCCTAACACGAGCAACGCTCAAAATTCAAATACTAGGGCGATGGATGGTTTTACCGTACTGCAGTATCTGTCACTAATAATCGCTGGTATTGGAGTTGGAACATTAGCAGGTTTGATAGGTGTTGGCGGTGGTTTCTTAATCGTACCAGCACTTTTATTTATAGCTAAAGCAACAATGCGAAAGGCGATTGCAACAAGTCTTTTCATTATTGCAATGCAGAGCTTCGCAGGGTTTATGAAATATACCTATTTACGAAGCACTCAAGAACTAACACTTAACGCACCATTGATAGTATTGGTCACTGTTTGCGCGGTTTTCGGTGTATTGCTGGGAGGAAAGGTTGTCAATAAACTCCCGCAAGTTCGGTTAAAGCAAGTTTTTGGAGGAGCACTAATTCCGCTCTCTTTATTTATTCTTTACAACAACGTTTAGTAGGGACTGAATATGTCAATTGAATCAGCCAATTTACAAGCAACTACCATTGCGGAAATTACCAAGCAGTTTTCTGTATCTGGAGAGCTCACCGAAAGCGAGCTGAGTAGTTTAGCGAAGCAGGGCGTTGATACTCTTATCAATGTTCGTCCAGATAACGAATCTAAAAACCAAATTAGTGACCAAATTTGGCGAACGCTAGCTAAGAAGTATCATCTTCGCTACGTCTTTATCCCTGTTAAACCGGGTTATTACGCTGCGAAAGACATTGAAGAGTTTAAAGCCGCGCTGGTACAGTCTTCCAAGCGCGTTCACAGTTTTTGCAGAACCGGAACACGAGCGTCACATTTGTGGGCGTTGGCAAATAAAGACAAACGGTCATTTACAAGCTTGCAAGCGGTTCTTAAAGTCCATGGATTTGATTTGACAGCTATTTCTGCTATGTTTGATAGTAAACAATAGTGTATATCTCTGCTGGCAGCCTGCAAATTTCCAATTATTAACAAAAGGTGTGGTCGCAGTGAGTGCCATCGTTTAACTAATTAGTTTATTAATTGTCATCGTTACGCTTTGTATAATTAAAGCAATAAATCCAATTGCATCTGCAAAGGGCCTTATATCTAACACCGCCTTCTATCTTGTCAATACTTACTGAAAGTGTGCAACTATTTCGTTGCATATGACGCCTAATTTCCGATCGCACCGTCAGTATTTGCATCTTGCATAGCGACTTTTTTTGAAAATAAATAACTATGTTTTTATAAGCTTATAAAAATACATGCAAAAGGCTTAGAATAATAGTAAGATCGTTTAGCACAGGATTATGACAATAATATGACAGATATATGACATCGTAGCTTGTTTATAAGTTTTTATTGTTTATAAGTTTTTATTGTTTATAAGTAGTGCGGCGCTTACTTACCTTTATGTAACTCAGCTAATTGATACGTTTGCCTGTGATTACTATTAAATGCACAAAGATGCATCGATAGGTTAATTGGCTTTGGTTGAGTCAATATTCAAATAAAGCCTTTTATCCTTTGACATTCAAGATATATTTTAGGGGATATAATATGTTTTTCAGTAAATTTTTTAAAAAGAAATACCCGTACGCACCCATCGCTTATTTGGGCAGAAAGACAGTGGAACGGACGTTAGATGCGAATATTCGCAAATTGAAAAAAGTAGAAAAAGAGATTGGAGAAGAGCAACTTCATAAGCAAGATCACACTGATGCTGATGTGACTAAAGCTGAGAAAAAAAACGCTGAATCTGATAAAGCGCTAGGCAAGAAAGTTGATGCTAAAAAAAATCAAAAAAAGACTGTCGATCAGAGTAAAAAGAGTGTCGAGAAAAGTAAAAAGAAGGTCAGCACAAAATCTAAGAAGTGAATAAATCCTCTCTTGTCGATAAAGAGGCTTAAGTTATTTTAAGCCTCATTCAACTGCCGTAACGCAATTATTTTGAGTCATGATGAGGGGGCGGCATATCCGAACCTTGCGTTCGAATTAGTCTATCAAATGCACCTCGTTATAACTTTTTATTATACCTATCATTGACACTATCGCCCATGCAATTTCAAGCGTCAGCACTGGATAGTTAGCGCTAAGCCAAAGTTGGGGTAACAAGGCCAAAGCAGCATAAACGTTGCAGCTTAAATACGCTCTTGATGAAATTCTTTTCGCTGAAAACAAAAAGTAGCTAGAACAGAAAAAATAAGCTGAAGACCAACCCAATACATCATAGAATACAGTGAGTTCTACAAGGAAGAATGAAGCGAAAGCTGCTAACAGCATTAGCCCTGAAAACGAAAAATAAGATTTTGCAGTTATCTTAACCGAATCCATTTTTACATCAACTAGCAGTAGTGTGCTCACCGTCATCCAAAACCCATTAATGACCGCAGCCTGCCAAGATGAAAGATGGACCGACTGAACCGTAAGCGCTGTCGCCGCAAATAGATTACCGCTAAAATAGACCTTAGGTCGCCAATGTTTAACTAAACTGATGTAAGCATGATTAGCGAGATATAAAAAAGTCCCGCACCAACCTAGTATTAGCATAAACACGGTTAATTAAGGCTCCAATATATGCTGTGGCTCATTATTTTTTTACCTGAAACCCTTCGTGATCCGTTCGATAGTCTTCTTCCATACCAAGTCCGGCAATTTCCTTGCCAGTCAATTTGTTCAACCACTTTAACGACAACATTCGAGACGCTATGTAGGTTTTAATGGCTTGGTTTCCAAACACGATGCGTGCCTTATTGCGCATTATCGACTTGGCAATGTGCAGAGCTATCGCCTTAGGCTCGGTAGTTAAAAAGCGTTCTTTAAACTTTTGGCTTTGGGCGAGACGGGTAATGTTGGTATTGATCCCGCCAGGATGAACTAAATGCACTTGTATTTGAGGGTGCACGAGTTCAAGTTCAGCGCGCAGCGACTCGGTATAACCTCTAATGGCAAATTTACTAGCGCAATAGTCGGCGGTGTTTGGAGGAGCGACAAAACCGAAAATACTAGACACATTGACTAATGCTGCCCATGAGCGCTGAGTTAAGTATGGAAGTGCCGCTTTGCTGCCGTAAACCATGCCATAGAAATTCACGTCCATTACGCGCTTTAAAACGTCGTCATCTGACGCCCATACTGGTTGAGACGAGCCTTCAATACCGGCGTTATTGATCACCACATCGATGTGACCGCAATGAGTCGCCACTTTAGCCAGGTAGTTTTGCCAATCGGTTTGACTCGAAACATCCAGTCTACTTGCAAATAGGGTCATATCAGGATGAGCGGTTTTAAGTTTTGCTGCAACGTCGGCAAGTGCTGATTCATCAATGTCGCAGATTGCTACATTGCTCCCTAACTCAGCAAATACGCTGGCGAGTGCTTTTCCTATACCGGAAGCTGCACCAGTTACAACAATGGTTTTGTCAGTAAAAAAATCGTGTAGTGTCGACATTGAGCAAGGTCCTATTTTTTACTTAGTGGATGTGGCGGGCATATTATCGATAAATTTCAAAATACTACCGAATGCGCGTTGGCCCACTTTTTCGACTTGTTTATCAAAGTACCAGCTACCCAATAGCGGAATATTAATATGGCCTTGGGAGCGCCAGTGCACATGAGTTTTGCCTGCTTTGTCAGTGAGTTTAATCTCGCCTAGTTCGTGCTTGTAAGGTAATGGTTTTGAATAAGTGATTTTGTAGCCAAGTAAATAGGGCGGTTCAAATTCTACAATTTCCTCATGCAGCGTTGCGCCTGCCGCCTGTATTTCTCTCACAGCACCTAAACCATTCAATTCGTCTTTGCCTTCGTTAACTAGGCGGGATTTATCAACTGATTTGAATTGCGAATAATTAGCGTGGTCGCTCAATACCCTAAAAACTTCGTCGATGGGCTTGTCGATGGTTCGTTCCACTGAAATTGAAAACATAGTATGCCTTATAGTTATCCCGTTTGCGGTATTCTCACAAATTCCGCCAGCCTTTATAACCTTTTTTTAAGTTCACCAACAACTTCATCGTTGAATGGTTATTTTTTCAGCAATATCTATTTTTATTGCTCATCTTGAGCTAATTTGTATCATACTCTGCCAACTGAGTTTAGATAAAATAAAAAAGCACGTTGATGCTAACTAGACAATGACGACAGTTCTGGTTAGTTTTACACATCAATCACCTCAATTAGAATGGATAATAGAATGCGACATAAAATCGGGATGACGACACTTTCACTTGGATTAGCAATGCTCTTAGCGAGTTGCGCAGAGACACTATCGAACCCTGAAGACAGCATGCCGAGCGCGGTCAATACGCCGAATACACCATCGTTAGCTTATGCACTTAAAGTTAAAGAAAGCAGTCAAAAAAGTACTCTATCCTATGACATTGTGAAGTCACTTACGGTTGAGGTTGGCCCACGAATCCCCGGATCTCAGGGCGATAAGCGCGCTGTAGCTTGGGCAGAAGAAAAATTAACTGCTTTAGGGTTTGATAAGGTATACAAAGAACCGGTTCGCGTTAGAAACTGGGAACGCGGTTTTGCCGATGCAAAAGTGGTTTCTCCTTTCCCTCAGGAATTAATTATTTCAGCCTTGGGCGGGTCTATTGCAACACCAGAAGCGGGGCTCGAAGCGAAAGTAGTGATGTTTGACTCGCTCGACTCACTAATAGCCGCAGACAAAGCCACGGTGCAAGGAAACATCGTTTTTCTAAACACCAAAATGGAGCGCGATAAAGCTGGCCGTTTTTATGGCAAAGTTGTTCCCAATCGTGTGAGCGGTGCAGTTGAAGCAGCAAAGCAGGGCGCGCAAGCGGTTATTATTCGCTCTGTTGGTACCGACAACTCTCGTTTTGCTCACACCGGCGTAATGCGTTATGACGATACTGTCGATAAAATTCCTGCTGGCGCTATTTCAACGGCAGACGCTGATAATTTAGAAGCCATGTTTGCGAGTCAGCAAAGCAGCACAGAAGACATTATTTTAAATATCAATATGCAGGCAAAAGACGCTGGTTGGCAGACTTCATACAACGTGATTGGTGAATTTACAGGGTCAGAAAAGCCAGACGAAGTAATTATAATATCTGCTCATTTGGATTCATGGGATGAAGGCACGGGTGCACTTGACGATGGCGCAGGGGTTGGCATTGTTACCGCTGCGGCGAAGCTAGTCAAAGAGGCAGTAGACCAACCGAAACGAACGATACGAGTCATTCTTTATGCGGCAGAAGAAATTGGTTTAGTGGGTGCATATCAATATGTTCGCAGCAACAGAGGTACATTAAATAATATTATCTTCGCTGCTGAATCAGACTTTGGTGCCGGTCAAATATACCAACTCGATACACGCTTTGCTGAAGATGTCAGAAATAACCCTGCCGACTTATACGCGGCACTGCAAGTGATGGGAGTGGAACTGGGTAACAATACGACATCTGGTGGCCCTGACGTTTCTATGCTGCCAAACTATGGCGTTCCTGTTATTGCTCTGAAACAAGACGGTACGTACTACTTTGACTATCATCACACGCCGAATGATACTTTGGACAAAATAAAACCCGAAGACATCCAACAAAACCAAACCGTGTGGGCAATGATTACTGCGTATATGGCGATGTCCGATTTTGATCCGCGTCCAGCACCAAAAAGTTAGCAAAGTCGTCCTTGCTCAGGCAAGGACCTCCGAAACCACACTAGGTCGTCCTTGCGCAAGCAAGGACCTCCGAAACCACCCTAGGTCATCCTTGAGCAAGCAAGGACCTCCGAAACCATCCTAGGTCATCCTTGCGCAAGCAAGGACCTTCGAAACCATCCTAGGTCATCCTTGCGCAAGCAAGGACCTTCGAAACCATCCTAGGTCATCCTTGCGCAAGCAAGGACCTTCGAAACCAACAACACAAGCTAATCACTACAAATGATTCAACGGAATAGCAGTACTATTCTTAATTTTTTCCATTGCAAAACTTGAAGTTACTTCGCGTAATTCAATTCCCGAAATAAAGCGTTTGTAAAAATGGTCGTAGCCTTGCATATCAGAAACGAGCACTTTAAGCATGTAATCAAACTCACCGCTAAGCCTATAAAACTCAACAACTTCTTCGAATGCCTGGGTATGATCTGCAAACTTCTTCAGCCAGTTGGAATCGTGTTTAGCTACTTTCACGTTCACAAAAACCGTTAAGCCAAGATTGAGCTTTGCAGGCTGTAACAGTGTGACTTTCTTGATGATTATTCCCAATTCCTGCATGCGTTGGATTCGGCGCCAGCAAGGCGTGGTAGTGAGTCCCACTTGCTCGGCAACTTCTGCTGTTGTGAGTGCAGCATCGAGTTGAATTATTCGCAGAATATCTTTGTCTATTCGGTCAATATTCACTATTTTCATTCTAAATTAAGCGTGTATCTTAAAAGGATATTCTAATGTCGACGATATTTAAAGAGCTAATCTGATTTGTTTGAATGCCAAGGTTACTGCACGCCCTTATACTTATCTTAAGAAAAATAAACTGTGCATTCAGTTATTATCCGGTCTGTTTTTCTTGTCGGAGCATATCACTCGAAACCGTTTGATTGCGACCTCTATTCTTTGCTAAGTATAAAAAGTGGTCTGCGTCATTGATTGCTTGGTCGACGCTAACATCGGGTGTAACTTGGTTGACACCAATGCTGAGAGTAATGTTAATTGCATTGTTATTGTAATGAATTGTTTCCTTCTCAACTCGCTTCCTAATTTTTTCAGCAAGCATGCGGGCATCGTTTAAATTGGTGTTGGGTAGAAGAAACAAAAATTCTTCACCTCCCCATCTAGCCACAATATCTTGTTGTCGAATCTGTTGAACGAAAAACGTAGATAAACTTTCAAGCACAAAATCACCGCCATCGTGAAAGTACTTGTCGTTCACCTGTTTGAAATGATCAATATCACATAAAAGCACGGAAAGAGGCTGCTCTGAGCGCTTTAATCTGCTGTATTCATGTTCTAAATGCGTTCGCATACCGCGCCTATTGAGCAAGGTTGTTAAAGGGTCATGCATAGCTAGCCGTTCGTGTTTTTGACTGAGTTCTTGAATGTAATTATACGACTGTTGGCGAGAATACTCATAAAACCCGAACAACAGGGTAACGGTAAGGAATGAGTATATTAGGCGCGTTTTAAACTCAAATGTATACGTCGTGCCTAGCAAGAATTCATTAGGATAAAACAACATCATACTAATAATTATAGTAAAAACGGCAAGGCTATTGAGACCTCTGCGCAGACCAGTAAAAAAGAATGCGACAGGCGGCACAATATAAATCCAAAGCGGGCCAGTATTTGATACGCCACCCGAATACACTAAATATACCATTAGTATCAATAAACTGATAAAAATGAGGCGCGTAGAAATTAAAATGGTATTTCCTAGTTGTGGAAAACGATGTATGTGGTGGCAGAAGAAAAAGACGCTGCTAGCTGCAAATAGTGATAACGACAGAACCGGAAGGCCCCTGATAGCTGCGCTGGTAGATAATAGTAGAGTGATTGTATAGCCGATAAAAGAAAATAAATTCGAGACAAATAGCTGTTGATTTTCGGCTAGTCCTCTTTCAGTGCTTGCACCAACCTCTAGATATTTAAAAAATCCTTTCTTTACAGTTGCGAACATCATTGTTTTCTCATGTCTTTTTGCCGTGTTAAAAATAAATTGTTTTACGCAACTGAAATGGGACACTGAAAAATTTCAATGCTAGCATGTAGCATTAGATCTTTACCTAATTAACTAGTTTAAACAACAAATTTTTTACATATCACGGGCGAGCGCTACTGCCTACTTGGTCAAATTCGGCGGGAATGTCTTTTGTTTATGCAATTTGGATAGAATATTGTGGATAGATTTGTATACTCACAATACAAATTCATTTTGTTTTTTCTGTATATTTTTTGTTCTAATTAAGCGAGTGAGTTTGCAAATAGTAAGCAGAATTTGAAGTTTAGTGCATCAAAATTTGATTTTTATATTGATGTTGAGTGAGAAGAGGCTACTTGTAGTAAAACTAGTAGCCTCTATAATTCACCAAACATTGCTTTTTAAAACTTATATGAAACGCTTACTCTGGCGTTCAGTGGCTCTCCAATGCTGATGTTATTATCATTGTGCGCAGCAGGGTAGTAGTCTTCATCAAATAAATTTTCAATGTTTAACTGCACCTTGGTATTCGCAGATATATCGTAATATAGTGCCGCGTCAACCCGCGTAAAGTCTGGCAACTCAACTGTGTTGGTCAACGATGCGTATTGTTCAGATTGATGAATTAAACCTAAGCCAAATGCCCATTTTTCATCTAATTGATAATGGTTCCAAATGGTCAACATGTTTTCCGGCACTTGTGATAAAACACGATTTGCTAAATTACCTTCAACAACACGACCCGCCTCATTTGCATCTAGGCTGCTGTAGCCCGCGTTGATTTGCCAGCTTTCGCTTACATAACCCACTAACTGCATTTCGAAGCCTTTGGTTTTGGTTCCGGTAATAATGGAGTTCTCAGGATTATCTGGATCAGTAACGGTGCCGTTTTCTCTTGTTACTTCAAATACGGCTGTTGTGAAACTCAGGCTATCTGATAGGTTCCACTTAATTCCAAACTCTTTATTTTCGAACTCTTCAGGCGCTAAAGCTTGCGATGTCGGTGACAAAGATAAAAACTGGTCGCCAGAGCGTGGTAGAAAAGACTTACTCAAACTCACATAAAAAGACAAATTGTCGTTAGGTTTATAAATAGCGCCTAAACGTGGAGATGTTTCATTGTCTTTTCGGCCTAATAAACCACTGTTTCCATCACTGATACCGTTTTCGACTTCTATTGCATCGACTACATCGATATCAAAGCTGTCGTAGCGTAATCCAGCAACGACAATAAATTGCTCACTGAGTTTAATTTCATCTTGAAGGAACAGAGAGCTAAACTTAACGTCAGAAGCTCTGTCGCGAACAAAATCAGTAAACCCTACCGCTGGAATAAGCAGTGGGTCAGAAAAAGCAAAAGTGATTTGGTCATCATTGCTGTCAGCGAATAAAGTGTCGCGACGACTATTGCTAGTATCTTGACTACCATGCTCCGCACCAATCAGCAAAGTGTGCTCAATACTGCCGGTATCGAATTGGCCAACCGCATTGAATTGCAGGATTAGGTTTTCACGCTCAGTGGCATCTCTGTAGCCATCTAGGGTCACCTCGTTTAGCGCTGCGTTAAAATCAGTGGGGTACAAATTCTGATACAACTTGTCGAAATCGGCATATTGCAATGTTGTGTTAACTGACCACGTTTCGTTAAGTTGATGATCTATCCTTGCTCTTGCTACATGTGCTTGTAGGGTGGTTACATTAAGATCTGGTGAACCGAAAAACGTTTTATCGACACCTTGCAACGGCGCATTATTGAGAGAAGGTACACCACGGTCAACAACACGATCGTCGTCGATATATTCGTATGATAAAACCAGCTGAGTTACGTCGCTTAAATCGGTCGAGTAGGTTGGATTTATTGCAAAACGTTCACCGTCGTATTCGTCTCGGTGGTTATCTAAGTGCTCATAAAAACCGTTTATCCGAAACGCTTGATCACCAGTCAATACAACATTGTGATCGACACTAACAATCGCACTTGCAAAGGTATCGACGTTGGCTATTAAAGACGTAAATGTTTCATCGGTAGACGCTGTCTTTGTGACTCGGTTCACAATACCACCGCCGCCGCCACGACCAAACAACAATGCATTGGCTCCGCGCAAAATTTCAACGCGCTCTAAATTATAAAGAGGGCGAAAATACTGGACATCATCGCGTAAACCATCAATGAAAAAGTCAGCTGTGGTGTTTTGACCACGAATAGTCATTTGATCTCTATGACCCTCACCTTGACCAATGGATGCGCCAGGAGTGTATTGAAGAATGTCAGCTAAAGACTGAAAACCTTGTTCTCTTATTTGTAGCTTGGTGACTACCGACAACGACTGAGGAACATCCACCAATAGGGTTGGCGTTTTTAGTGAATCAGCATTCTGTTTTCCAAAATATGCGCCGCGAACCGTGATGCGTTCGATATCACCAGCGGCTGCCAAAAGAATTGGGCTCAAAGTAGCAGAGGAGGCAGAGCTTGATTCTGCAGCTTGGGTTTCGCTTGGCGATAAGGCGATGGCAATTGCTAAGCTAAGTACAACGGGTCTGAACATAAAAAATAAAGCTCGTTTAATTAAGATGGCGCTATAATAGTAAAATTGTAAATGAGAGTCAATCTCATTTGTATTTAGATTGTAGGCCAACGTAAACATATCGCTAACTAATGTGAGGAATAGGGTATATTGGGGGGGAATACAATATGTAGAGTTGAACTCAGCAGGTTTAACGTGATGATTCTAAACGGGATTACGAGCGCTTTTTCGAAAGTTACTTTTCTTGTTCATCGTACTCTTTTGATACCAATGATAATTTGAATCCGCTAATATCTAACCATTCAATTGCGTCTGACTTCGTATTAAAAATCTTTCGCTTGTAGCCACTCAAAGTTGGAGCAAGTTCATTGAGCATCTCACGGTGCGGTGAATCGTCCTGAATAATGTAAGCGGCGTGTGATGAGCCAGCAGCGACCAATCGATTAAGTTCAGCTTTGACTGCAAACATAAACTCGTGATCACCCCCTTGCCATTGCCTCAAGTCAGTCATACTTCCCCATTCTTGGCCTCTTTGGCGGATCAAGTTAACCTTCACTTCAGAAATAAATGACTCAAAAACATCAGCATCCCAATAATCATAGAATGTTGCTTCTAAAATATGCCCGTTCATTCTTATGTGATAATGCTTTATAACGTGCGCTCCAGCTTAATTTTTGAGTGTGTTAAAAGTCTAGTATCAGGAAGTTAAACATTCAAGTTTTTGTAACATTAATTTGTAACAACTCTAGGCGTAAACCAACGTCGCTTCACAGCAGAAAATGGACGGCCCAGGTCGAGCAATATAATGTACAGGCAAGGAACCAAAATTAGCGTGACAAGCGTTGCATACATTACTGCGAACCCTAGGGCTACTGCCATCGGAATAACAAAGGCAGCTTGCAGACTTGTTTCGAACATGATCGGTAATACGCCAGCGAATGTTGTTATCGATGTCAAGGTTATCGCTCTGAAACGCGCACAACCTGCGTCAATGACAGCGTCGCGAATAGAAAACCCTTCTTTTCTTCGTTGATTAACGAAGTCGGTCATTACCAGACTATCGTTAATAACAACACCTGCTGCAGCAATGAGCCCGAAGGTACTAAATAAACTTAAGTCTAGGCCCAGCCAATAGTGTCCCCAAACGGCACCTGTAAAACTAAAGGGGATAACCGACATGACAATCAGTGGTTGCGCATAGCTTTTCAGCGGAACGGCCAATAGAATGTAAACCATGATCAAGCCAGCAGCAAAAAACATTAATTGTTCACTGTTTTGTTCTTGCTGTTCTTTAATATCGCCACCAAGCTCTGTTTTTACCGAAGGGAACTGTTCTTTCATTTGGGGCAGCAACTTTTCTTTTACTGTTTCAGTTACTTCATTTGGCTCTACCAATTGTTCATCAATTGAGCCCCAGATATACACACTTCTATAGCCGCCTTCCCGGCGAATATAGCTAATACCGGGTTTCTCTGTTAGCTCAACAACGTCCCCCAGCAATACTTCTTGACCTGAGGGGGTTTTAATCACTGCATATTTCAGCTCAGAAAAGCGTTCTCGCGTGAATTCTGGATAACGTACCATCACTTTTACTTCTTCGCCATTACGTAGGACTCTTTGCGCTTCACCGCCATAAAAACTTGCGCCAACTTGTGATGCAATTGAGGTTAAATCGAGTCCTAAATCATAGGCAACAGCTTTGAGTGCCATTTGTACTTCTTTACTTTCTGGATCGATTGTTGAACTAACGTCAAATAAGCCTTTCTCTTCCTGTAATAGGGTAATGAGATAGCGTCCTGCGTTGTTGAGTGTTTCAATATCTGCACCGAATAGTAAATAGGCAAATTCTCCACCATCACCGCCCCCATTGACATCGTCTCTTACTGTAAATGACTTCATGCCTGCAATATTAGGGACTGCCTCACGCCACCTTCTAGCAAGTTCGAATGTGTCCATTACGCGGTCGTTCTCTCCAACAAGTGGCACCAAAACTTCGCCTTCTGTGCGGCTGTTATTAAACACCAGAATATCTCTGACCATCGGGCTACCAAATTCTTCTACTATTTGCTTATCGACGTCTTGAATCACTTTTTCAATCGTCTTTAAGGCTTCAATAGTGGTGGCGTCACTGACCGTTTCTGCCATTTCAATGCGAATACTTGGAAAATCATGTGGCACTTTCGGGTTTGGTACAACGCGCACATAGTTAGCGTTGATAAGGCCTATGCTGATAAAGAGCATTGCTACGAAGAAGCCAAGAACTGGCCAGCGCCATTCTGTGCATGTGGTAATGAAACGTCGATACCTTCCATTTACGAAACCGAAGTAGGCGGTATTAAATTTTTGTCGCCAGCTATCTTCTTTTAAGGGTTTGAAATTAGTGTGTGCAATGTGGGCAGGAAGTATAAGTTTTGATTCAATCAAACTAAATATCAAACAAAATATGACCACAACAGCAATGTTAAAAAAGAAAGCGCTCTGTGGACCTTCACCCATGGTAAATGGTGCAAAAACGGCAATGGTTGTTAGTACGCCAAACGTAGCCGGCGTTGCGACGCGCTTTGCGCCTCTTACGACATTTTCGACACCGCCCCCGTTAGCCTCTACTTCTGTGTATGCGCTCTCTCCTATTACAATGGCATCATCGACCACAATACCGAGTACCATAATGAACGCAAATAGTGACAAAATATTTATCGTTAAGCCAAATACAGGCATTAACATCATCGCGCCAAGAAAGCATATGGGAAGCCCAATCATCACCCAAAACGCTAATTTAAAGCGAAGAAATAAGGCTAACATTAGAAAGACTAGCACAGCACCTTGAACGAGATTCTTTATCATCATGTCCAGGCGGCCATTCAAATAATAAGTCATATCAACCAGTACTTTAATCTCGACGGACTCTGGTAACGTGAGGTTACGCACTTCAATATATGATTTTACCGATTCGGCTACCGGTATTATGCTTTGTGCCTTGGTCGCACTCACTTCGAGAGAAATAGCGTTCTTGCCATTATATTTGAAGTAACGCTCACCTTCGGTAAAACCATCCTTTATCGTGGCGACATCTTTAAGCAGGACTTTTGAGCCACTTGGGCCAACTTTAACTGGAATGTCTCTGAACTCTTCCCCGTTATAAAATTGATTCTCAACTCGAACCGCAATCATACCTGACTCTGTCCTGATTTGGCCTGCACTAAAATTGGCCGAAAAGCGTCTTATTGCCGAAGTAACATCGTTGATGCTTAGGTTATATTTGCGCAAGACTTCGGGCTTGATCTCAATTGCAATTTCGTCGTTAGGTGAGCGAGCGTTGGCCAACTGCACGTTTTGTAACTGCAAAATTTCATCTTCTATTTGCTCAGCAATTGGTTTTAGGTCTGCTAGGGAAAGGTCGCCAACGATGCTAAGTTGCATGACTTCTTGTCTGAATTCCTGCTGCGATATCGTGACGGGTTCCATCGCTGCCGGAAAAGTGCCAATACTATCGACGCGGGCCTTTACCTTGTCTAATACCTCGTTGATCTCTTCATTTACATGAATTTCTAGGGTGACTCTACCGCCACCGCGCCAAGAGCGACCAATACTTTTCTTTATTTCTGTAATGTCATTTAGTTGTTCTTCAATTTTTAAAACAATGTTTTCTTCAATTTCTTGCGGAGATGCACCAGGATATTGAACTGAAATATTAATATAGTTGCGCTCTATCGTTGGAAACATTTGGCGCTGTATAGTTAAGTAACTGATGATCCCCATAATGAGGATAAAACCCATCAATAAGTTTGCAGCGACCGAGTTATTTGCAAAGTAGGCAATTATGCCAGTTTGTTTCTCAGCGGTTTTGCTATTGTCCTTCGCAGCGTTTGAATCTGTCATGATAAATTCCTAGTTTGTCGCTGAGGCAATTGGGTTACTTGCTTTACCAATGACTTTTACAGCCATGCCGTTTTGCGGGTATTCAGGGAGCGTCATGACTAACTTATCGTTCTCTTTTAAGCCACTTGAAATATAGAAAAATGAGCCTTCTTCACGGATGACTTCAACGGCGTGTGACTGCAGCTTTTGGTTCTCATCTAATAGCCAAACCTTTCTATTATTCACTAGCGTCTGCGGCACTTTGAATACATTTTTCAATTCCTTACCTGCAAAGCTAACTTCAACATAGGTGCCAAATTTTAAACTGGGTAGCTTGGTGTTTAGGCTGTATGGATCGTCCACTCGGATAACCAAATGATTCATTCTGGTGACTTGGTTTACTACACCCAAGTCGCGCTGTAAATAGGCGTCTCTGCTTACGCTGACCATTTCTTTTGTGGTAACTGTGGCTGGATTATCATTAATGGTGGAAGGTAAAAACTTACTATCGAAACCTGCCACTGGAAAAATGATTTCAGCGGCTTCAATATTATTTATCTCAGCAACTTTTGTGCCCATGCTAACGAATTGACCGGTACCAATATCGCGAGAAATAACCAGTGCGTCATAAGGAGCTTTTACGTCACAGTTCTCCAAGTCACGCGCAGCTATGCGGTATTTTGCTTGCGCCGATTTTAACTGCGCTTGAGCGCTTAATACTTGGGGCTTGCGTAAATAAAGATCGCTGACCTGATTGGCGGGTAGGTTTCGGGATTCCTTCATTGCGACTTTTTGGCGTGCCTGCTCTTCAATAAGCGTGGCTTCGGCCAATGAGATTTGCGCTTCAGCCTGAAGTAGGGCGGCTTCATAAGCGTCTTTTTCTATTCTGAATAATACATCACCACGTTTAACCAAACCGCCGGCCACAAAATTTGGATTCCAGCTAACAACCTCGCCAGATACTTGAGCGGACAAAACTGTCATTTCCAAAGGTTTGACTTCTCCAAAGCTCGAGATTGAAACTTGGTGATCAATCGCATTAAGCAATGCATAACTAACCGAGGGCCTGACGTCAACCTCATCTTTATTTTCAGTATCCTTTTCTGAGGCTTCGATGCCCATTTGGATTGCAAATCCGAGTGCTAAAACAATAAGAAAAATGGAAAATTTGAACCAAGTACTTTTCATTTAAAAAATGACCCTAAATTATGTGAATTGATAGTGTTCTAGTTGTTAGTTAGTTTAACGCAAAAATGTGACTGTTTTATATGCCAAATGTAACGATTTGTGATGTCGTCAGGTTCAGATTCAATTTGATTTTCAAGTAACCTGACCCCTTGATCGAAAAAAGGCTTAATATACAGTGTATATTAAGCCTTTTTGTTATTTAGCTGCAGTAGCTAATTAGTATTGTGCATTGCCAGGTGTTCTTGGGAATGGGATAACATCGCGGACATTTTGCATGCCGGTTACATAGGCAACTAAGCGCTCGAAACCTAGGCCAAAGCCGGCGTGTGGAACCGTACCAAAGCGGCGCAAGTCACGATACCAAGAATAATCCTCTTGATCCAAGCCCATTTCTGCAAGACGACGGTCAAATACATCAAGGCGTTCTTCACGCTGCGAACCACCGATAATCTCACCAATACCAGGTGCAAGTACATCCATTGCAGCAACGGTTTTATTGTCGTCGTTAATGCGCATGTAAAATGCTTTAATATCTTTTGGATAGTTTTGCATGATAATAGGTGCACCGACGTGCTCTTCAGCTAAGTAGCGTTCGTGTTCAGAGGATAAATCGACTCCCCATTCAACTGGAAATTCAAATGTTTTGCCACTGTTCTTAAGAATTTCAATCGCGTCAGTGTAATCCATGCGCACAAACTTTGAGTTCACGACATTTTCTAATCGCGTAATCGCTTCTTTATTAACGCGCTGTGCAAAGAAAGCCATGTCATCGGGACGTTCTTCCAACACTGCTTTAAACACATACTTCAAGAGGTCTTCGGCCAGTTGCGCGACAGTTGATAAATCAGCGAAGGCGACTTCAGGCTCTATCATCCAAAATTCAGCAAGGTGACGGCTGGTATTTGAGTTTTCAGCTCTGAATGTTGGACCAAAGGTATACACTTTTGACATTGCTGCGCAGTAAGTTTCAACGTTCAGTTGGCCTGAGACCGTTAAAAAAGTTTCTTTACCGAAAAAGTCTTCTTTATAGTCAACGTTACCATGCTCATCACGCGGAATGTTCATCATATCAAGCGTCGATACACGGAACATTTCGCCAGCGCCTTCAGTATCAGCAGCCGTAAGAATTGGCGTACTGATCCAAAAATAACCTTGCTCATGAAAAAAGCGATGCACAGCTTGTGATAAACAGTTTCTTACGCGGGTCACTGCGCCGATAATGTTAGTACGAGGGCGCAAATGTGCATGTTCTCTTAAATATTCGATGCTATGACGTTTGGCAGCCATAGGATAGGTATCCGGATTTTCTACCCAACCCACAATTTCAACTGACTGTGCGTCTATTTCAATGCTTTGTCCTTGACCTTCTGACTGTTTAACAGTGCCAGTAACAGACACTGAGCAGCTAGTGGTCAGGCGAGTAATCTCGTCATAATTTTCGAGGGTATTTAGTGCAATTACCTGAATAGGGTCAAAGCAACTGCCGTCATGCACGTTGATAAAAGAAAGACCGGCTTTAGAATCACGACGGGTTCTTACCCAACCTTTAATTGTCACAGTGTCGTTGACACCATATTTGCCAGCCAAAACGTCGGCGACTGGTGCATAGGTCATATAATTCTCCATGGGGTATGACTAGATTTCATTAATTCGTTTATACTTACGTTTCTTTTTCGACATAGCTGCAAACTTGTATAAAAAACACAAGTATCAAAGTGAGCTAAATTGTACGTAAATTACGCGATATTAGAGACTTCTCATATAGTTCTTAATATAGCCGCTAAGTATACTTAACTATGCGACGGATAACAGTAGGCAAATTGCATTATGCGGGATATTAGTAAAAAAAATCAGGCTGGAAGGGAAGGCGGAGCAGAACCACTGGGATTTACTGATCGTCGCCAAACACCAGCAAGTAAAGAGCCACTTTTTAGAATAATGGTTATATTGAATATAGTCGCTTGGTTTTCGTTATTGGCGGCGCTGATTCTATTCCACTATGCACGCCCTGAGTTTATTAGCGGTGTGCAGAAATTCTGGGGCGTTGAAGGACGCATTTATTGGTCAGAAGATCACGTCGACGGTTTACTGGCCACGTTACAGATCTGTTTGGGTTTAAGTTTAGTGTCGATGTTGTTGCGTCTCAGAAGGAATAGACGTAAAACCGATAGCTTTGGGGTAAACCTATTTATCTTAACCGCAATTACTATTCTCAGTTTAATTACGATATATACAACCATGACTTAATGTTTCACTGTGCTAACGATTCAGGTGATGCTACCTCGTTTTTTATACTACCCCCATTTAAGAGCGCAATAAATCGAACATTAATTAGGTAATTGGATAAATAAAGCATAAATGCGATTTTTGCTTTTGTCTGCTTATTGCGACATCGCCTATTTTCCTCTAAGCCATTGTAAAAAAACATAATTATTTTAACTTTTATAAGTGATGCACTTCTTATTGAGTAAGGTGTTTCTTTTTCGCATCACATTTATCCTCAAAATACCGCCTTTCTATTATAAGCAATTGAATTCATTGTATTAAAAAAACTGGCCTGTATATTGTATTGGCAGTATGACATCCAATAAATATAAAAAGCGACAAATCGCTTACAAAGGATAATTCATGACTGATTTTAGAAAGTTAGCAACCCTTGCACTAGCTATTATGTTAGTGCAGGGCGTATTGGCCTTGTTCATTTCATCCGCGGCAAATGCTCAAGAAAGCTTGATGAGTACCTTGGACAGCGACTTGGATGGTTTGATCTCTTTGCGCGAAGCAACGGGTCATAGATCGTTGCTCGAGAATTTTAATAAAATTGATAGCAATGACGATGGTTATATCAGTTTAGATGAACTTGAGGCGAGCCAGATAAGCAAAGGGTAGTGTTGATATTTTCATAAGCAACTATTTAAGGCCCAATACATGGAGGAGTGGGCCGATTTTCGATTGTCTTCAATATGCAACTGTTGATGCAATCCCTTGGCTATGTAATGCTTAGAAAAATTAATTTGAAATTATTCCGTCACGTGCAGATACGTTCACTTAAACAACTTATCCTCGGCAGCTTTATCGTTGCACTTATTCCCCTACTAACTTTGCTGTGGCAGAGCCAAAACGACTTAGCCAACTTAAATGATAACACGGTAAAAGAAACTCAATTTTTCGTGAAAACGGCAGGCACTATAAGAAATTTGGAGAGCATGGCGCTCGATATTGAACGGTTACTCCGTCAACATTTTGTCTTACCCAACGCAACCCTCAAACAGCTCAATGATGACTCCTTGACTATGTTTCAAGAGCAACTAGCGCCTTTTTGCCAACAACTGAAAAAGTCAGATGCGTGCGGACAACTGCATCGTCATCTCATTCAACTTGGAAACTATAGTTCAATGACTGACAAAATTGTACTAGATGCTCATCTGCAGTCATTCCGAGTTGCAGTGAGTGCGTTGAGCGATGACGTACGCGATACTGTGAATGAACGTGTATCAATGCAGCAGGATTATTTATCAGAACTACAGCAAAAGCAGGCATGGTCAACTGCAGTGCTCACTATTTTATCCTTAACCCTTATTACATTTGCAACCAAATTGATCATTAAACCAGTCGACAAGTTAAAAAATATTATCGGTGCTATAGCTGAAAATCAAAATGACTTACCCGCAAAGTCTTCGTCGGGACCTCGTGAGTTAATTGCAGTAGAGAAAGATCTATTTGCGCTGCATCAACGCATTCAGCAGCTTGAAAAGGTGAGAACAGCACTGCTGCGGCATGCTTCGCATGAACTAAAAACCCCGCTAGCTAGTTTTAAAGAAGGGTGTGCCTTGCTTGCTGAAGAAATGGTGGGGCCTTTAAGCGTGCAGCAAAAAGAAGTTGTCACATTGCTGCAAGCGTCTACGATGAGACTGAATTTATTAATAGAAAAATTACTCGACTATAATGCCTTATTGCAACAGGCTGAACCCTCAATTGATGAAGTAGAAAGCGCTAAAATAATTCAAGAATGTTTAACTCAAAATGGTTTGGCGCTTAAACAGTCTGGCTGCGAAGTAGAAGTTAATGTGCATGCAGATGCTGAAGAGATCCCTACGGATGCAGAGTTGTTTAGGCGCATATTAGACAATCTTATTTCAAACGCAGTAGCGCATGGCGCGCAACAAACCAGGATCTACATTTCGATTGCAATTGATAGTAATAATGTCATTCTGGATGTTGCCAATCACGGTAATGAAATCTCTGCTGAGGCAAGAACCAATATATTTGAACCCTTCAAGCGCGGAGATTTCATGCGCAACGACAGAGTCGTTGGTGCTGGCTTGGGCTTATCGATTGTAGCAGACTGTTCTCGGTTGCTGGGTGGCAGTGTCACCATCGTCGATGTTAATTACGCTGAAGTGTGTTTCAGAATAAAACTACCGAGGAAGAATACATAATGAAAATGCTATTTGTGTTACTGCTGACGCTTGCACTTTCAGGTTGTGAATTACTAACGCCATTAAAACGAGAACCAAGCGAAGTGGTCAATTTAATGTCGACAAAATATTGCGAAAGCCAAGAGACAATGGCGCGCTTTGGTAAATATTGTGAGCTTAATACTTGGTCGGACAAACTAATTTTCGCGTCAACGATTCCTTGGCCTAGCAGAAACGATATGATAGCCGCTTTGCCTGATGACCCAAAATCTCTCATCGAAAAAGTGTTGTTGAGTCAAGGCGACGACACGCCTTATCGAAACCGCTTACGTGCGCAAAAGTGGATTGAAGAAATACAGACCCTAAGCGACAAGCCTATGACACAAGTGCTAGAAATTCTGATATTTCAGCCAAGCCAACAATTGTTGGAACTAGAGTCGGCGATAACAATTTTGAGCAAGGTTAATGGCCGCCAAGAAAAAACAATTGCGGAGCAAGAAATTCAACTTGCAGAAAAAAATCAAGAGATAGAAAACCAGCGCAAACAGGTTGAGCAATTGCTCGACATTGAGGCGTCAATGGTGAATCAGAATAGGAGTGAGAACAAATGATCGCAAGTCCAGCAGAGATAGAAAATTCGACGCTTGGCCAAACTAAAAGTAGGCCCCGCTTATTATTAGTAGAAGATGACGAAAACCTTCTGCGACTTTTAACTATTCGACTGCAAGGTGAAGGCTATGACGTAACATCGTCTGAAAATGCAACCCAAGCCTTGCGTATCATGTTTAACAATACATTTGATGTTGTGTTGAGTGATATTCGTATGCCCGGCTTGGACGGATTGAGTTTCTTTGACGAAATCTTGCATCGCTATAACAATTTACCGGTAGTGCTAATGACGGCACATGGCACGATAAAAGACGCTGTGGCCGCTACTCAAAAAGGTGTATTTGGATTTTTAACAAAGCCAATAGATCACGATGAATTAAGAAAAGTACTAAAGAGAGCTACGCAGAAAAACACGTCAAGCGATATTGGAGATTGGTGCAAAGATATCGTTACTCGCGCTCCTGAAATGACCAAATTGCTGCATCAAGCGCACCGTATTGCAGGCAAAAATGTGAGTGTGCTAATTAACGGTGCGAGCGGCACGGGGAAAGAGTTGTTAGCAAAAGCCATCCATAAAGCGAGTGCTCGAGCGAACAAACCATTTGTGGCGATAAACTGTGGAGCACTACCGGAAAATTTGCTTGAATCAGAGTTGTTTGGCCACACAAAAGGTGCGTTCACTGGCGCCGTGCAATCTTCAACCGGTTTATTTCGTGAAGCCCACGGTGGCACTTTATTTTTAGATGAAATAGGCGACATGCCAACATCACTTCAAGTTAAATTACTACGCGCAATACAAGAAAGAACCGTTCGCCCAGTGGGTAGTGCGACCAATATCGATATTGATGTCAGAATTATTTCAGCAACACATAAAGATTTGCAACATGAGATGGAAGAAGACCGCTTTAGAGAAGATTTATATTATCGCTTGAACGTGGTCAATTTGCGTATTCCGTCTCTGAAAGAAAGGTTTGAAGATATTCCTTTATTAACGGACTACTTGTTGAAACAAAGTGCCGAAAGACACGGCGTAAAAGTGACTCGATTTGCATCAGATGGACTGAAACGGCTAGTAACTAGTGATTGGCCTGGCAATGTTAGGCAGTTGGTTAACGTTGTTGAGCAATGCGTGGCATTAACGCAAACTCCGGTAATACCGTTGACCTTAGTTGAACAGGCGCTGTCTGAACTGTCGCAAAATTGGCCAACATTGACCGAAGCACGAGATTCGTTTGAATATCAGTATTTGTGCCGCTTGCTGCAGCTTTCTGATGGCAATGTCACCAGAGCGTCCGAGCTTGCAGGACGAAACCGTACCGATATGCACAAATTATTGAAGAAACATGGCTTGAACGCCGCTGATTTTCGCGGCGTTAAAGATTAATTTGGGTACAAGTGTTTAACTGCAACATCAATTGCCGACGTTAATTTTTTCAATTGCTCAGGTTCAATAATATACGGTGGCATGATGTAAATAAGCTTTCCAAATGGTCTTATCCATACGCCTTGTTTAACAAATATTTTCTGAATTTCTGCCACGTTTACAGGTTGCTTCATTTCTACGACGCCAATCGCGCCCAGTACCCTGATGTCGTGCACTGACTCGTACTTGAGAAGGGGCCTCAGTTCAGCGCGCAGTTGTTTTTCTATTCTAGGAATTTGTTGTTGCCATGTGCCCTCCAGAATTAGGTCAATGCTTGCATTAGCAACCGCGCACGCTAAGGGATTTCCCATGTAAGTTGGGCCGTGCATAAACACGCCAGGGCTGCCTACACATGTTCCTTCGGCAACTTCGTCAGTGCACAGCGTTGCAGCCATGGTCAGGTAGCCGCCGGTTAAGGCCTTACCCAAACATAGAATGTCAGGACTGATCTGCGCATGGTCACAAGCAAATAATTTACCCGTCCTACCAAAGCCTGTGGCAATTTCATCGCAAATGAGCAGCACATTAAACTCATCACATAGCTGTCGACACGCTTTTACATACTGGGGATGATATAAACGCATTCCGCCTGCACCTTGCACGACCGGCTCAAGTATCAATGCCGCAATTTCATGATGATGCTTCTCGAGGATTTCTCGCATCGGCAATATATCATCGGCGTTCCATGTTTGATCAAATCGTGTTTGTGGAGCTGGGGCGAAGAAATGCTCAATCAAACTTTTTTGAAACAAGCTGTGCATACCGTTTATAGGATCACATACGGACATTGCAGCAAAGGTGTCGCCATGATAGCCATTGCGCGGCGCAATCAGTTTTGTTTTTTGTGCTCGCCCTTGGCAAGCCCAATACTGCAGCGCCATTTTAATTGCGACTTCAACTGCCACAGAACCCGAGTCAGCTAAGAATACCCGGTTTAATCCTTCTGGCGTTATATCGACTAATTTTCGACATAAATCAATTGCGGGTTGATGAGTGATGCCACCAAACATAACGTGTGAGAATGCGTCTATTTGCTCATGAGCCGCTTTATTCAGGACAGGGTGATTGTAGCCATGAACCGCAGCCCACCATGATGACATACCGTCAACGAGCTTTTCACCTGTGGCTAATGTTAATTCAACGCCTTCAGCACCAACAACTTCGTAGCAAGGAAGTGGGTTAATAGCGGATGTATATGGGTGCCAAATGTGGCGTTTGTCAAATTCTGTGTTGTTCAATTTTTAATCCGTAGTACAGTTTTTTGATTTAGTAAAGTTGACAACTTTGTCGGTGCGCATAGACTAGTGGACATAATAAGAATAGTAAACCCTACAAACGCGATAAAACGTGATGGGACTGACAAGGAAAATAGACTTTCATGAACACTTCTGCAGCTCCAGCTTCGGCACCAAAAAATGAATTTGAACCAAGACACGATTGGACTATTCCTGAAGTCAATGCGCTATATGCCTTGCCCTTCAATGATTTAATGTTCAAAGCGCAGATGGTGCACAGAGCTCATTTTGACCCAAACTACGTGCAGGTCAGTACTTTGCTGTCGATAAAGACCGGCGCTTGTCCTGAAGATTGTAAATATTGCCCGCAAAGCGCGCGATATGACACGGGGCTTGAAAAAGAGCGTTTAATGGAAATAAATAAAGTCATTGAGCGCGCGAAAGAGGCGAAACAAGCCGGTTCAACCCGCTTTTGCATGGGCGCTGCATGGCGAAATCCGAGAGAACGCGATATGCCATACGTGACAGACATGGTGCGTGAAGTAAAAAAGCTTGGCTTAGAAACCTGTATGACCTTAGGTATGTTAACGCGCGATCAAGCGCTCGCTCTTAAACAAGCTGGCCTCGACTATTACAATCATAATTTGGACACTTCACCTGAGTTTTATGGCGATATTATTACGACCCGAACATATCAAGACCGATTGGATACGCTAGATAACGTTCGCAAAGCGGGCATGCATGTTTGCGCAGGCGGAATTGTTGGTATGGGCGAAACGGGCGATGACCGTTCTAGTTTATTAGTACAACTGGCAAACCTTGAGCAGCATCCTGAGAGTGTGCCTATCAATATGTTGGTAAAAGTCGAAGGTACGCCGCTAGATTCGGTGAAAGATTTGGAACCATTTGAATTTATCCGCACTATCGCCGTTGCTCGCATTATGATGCCACAGTCTTTTGTGCGTTTATCAGCTGGCCGCGAATCAATGAACGAACAAATGCAAGCAATGTGTTTTATGGCTGGTGCAAACAGCATTTTTTATGGATGTAAATTGCTGACAACGTCAAATCCTGAAACCCATGAAGACGTTATGTTATTTCAAAAGTTGGGTATTAATTCGCAGCAAACCAAGGATTATTCTGACGAAGCTTTTGAAGCTGCGTTAACGGAAGAAATAGCCCAAAAGAAAAATGAGGCTTTATATGTTGATGCAACAGCAAAAATGAATCAAGTGAGCGCAACTACTAATAACGCAACTACTAATATAATAGGCGAGAAATCGAAAAGCCAGAACGAGCAGTCGATTAACTAATGTCCTTTGACTTTATTAATGCGGCACTGAAGCAAAGAGCCGCTAATTCACTGCTCAGAAAACGAGTAGAGTTAGTGAATAATAGCCAGTCGATCATTGAGGTGGGCGGTAAGCATTTTATTAACTTCTCGAGCAACGATTATCTGGGGTTGAGCCAACACCAAGATGTGTTGCAAAGCTTCGCTGAAGGACTGAGTTTATATGGCGCAAGCAGCAGTGCTTCTTCGGTTGTCACTGGATACTCACGCGAGCATAGATTATTAGAAGAAGATATTTGCGAGCACACACACTTTGATAATGCGCTTCTTTTCTCTAGCGGGTTTGCCGCCAACCAGGCTATATGTCAAGCGCTTTTTCAAACATCTCACATAAATAAAGACTCTGCGCGCTATGTAATTGCAGACAAGTTAATGCATGCCTCATTTGTAGATAGCGCAATGCAGTTGAACGATGGAATCAATCAGTCAGTATTCTCTAGATTCCGGCATAACGACTTGCAGCATTTACACTCTAAACTGATGCCAAACGCTGATAATCTTGTTGTCACCGAGGGTGTTTTCAGCATGGATGGCGATAGAGGTGATATACAAGGAATTAAGAAAACCTTGGATGAGGCAAATTCAAGAGCGTGGCTTATGGTCGACGACGCTCATGCAATAGGTTGTATTGGTAAGGATGGCATGGGCAGTTGCTCGATACCTGCAGCTGCGGCAAAAGCAGAAGGTTTCTCAATGGCTTCAACTGCAGCTATGCAGAGTCAACGCAAAGTGGATGTGTTAATGGGGACTTTTGGCAAAGCCATTGGGACGCAAGGCGCATTCGTCGCTGGCTCAAACGACTTTATTGAGTACTTGGTTAACTTCTCTAAGCACTATGTCTACAGCACTGCAATTCCCGCTGCACAGGCGCGTGCAACAAGAACCAGTTTGCAAATAATGCGCAAAGGCATTGAACGTGAAGTGTTGCATCAAAATATTTTGAAATTTAAAGACCTTGCAACAGCAGCCGGTCTGCCTATTTTGCCTGTTGATGGACCCATTCAGCCTATTCTTATCGGCGATCCCGTGAAAGCGCTAACACTTAGCCAGCAGCTCAAGAGTTTGGGCATTTGGGTGAATGCAATTCGGAGCCCGACGGTTCCAAAACATTCTGATCGATTACGGATTACACTCAGCGCGCTGCATCAAACACAAGACATTCAAGCCTTGGTGGATGCGTTAAGTTTAAGCATGACGTCATTGGAATCAACCATGGTAAATAGTCCAAAGTTAAGCGGGACACCGGCTGATGAATGAGGCTATAAATGAGGCCCGTGAAGCAACGGCTTGCGTAGAGATTGATGCATTAGCAGAGGTAGAACACAGCGCAGTAAGCAATACACTTAGCGAGGCAGAGCGGTCTCAAGTTGTTGCAAAAAAGACAGTCGCAAAACATTTTTCGGCGGCCTCCAATCAATACGATCGCTACGCGCAAGTGCAAAAGAAAATTGCGCAGGTGAATCTTGAATTATTGAATAAGGCTGTGGGGAGGCGGCGTGCCGTGTGCGCTATAGATTTAGGCTGTGGTACCGGTATTCATACTAAATCATTGGCTGAAATGACGGAGAGTTGTTTGGCCGTTGACATTTCACTTGGCATGTTGGAAATGGCAAAAAGCAATCACGCCGAAACTAAAACGGCCGCGAGCAAAAGAATACAGTATTGCGCCGGTGATGCAGAGCATCTGCCGCTGCAATCAGGTTCAGTCAACATTGTGCATTCGTCAATGGCTTTGCAATGGTGCTCGTCGCCCAGCACCGCAGTTTCTGAAATTGCTAGAGTGCTGGCCAAGAATGGCTCTGCACAGCTTGCCATTATGCTCGGTTCTTCACTCCATGAACTGAGACAAGCTTGGAAAGGTCTAGGCTTAGCGTCCAGAGTAAATCAGTTTTTTGATCAGCAACAGTGGCTGGAGGCGGTAGAGCAGCTTAAATCAGAACAAGCGGATGAAAATCAGTTGCCGCGGTTCAAGATTGACCATAAAGTTGAACGATTTACTGAATGGCACCCAAGCAGTTTGCATATGCTCAGAGCACTAAAGCGCATTGGTGCTGCAACGAAAAGCACGGCAACGCACGAGAGTAGTGATGCAAACGCATCGGCAATGGCATCGTCAACTAGAATAGGTAAACAAGAGTTGCATGCACTAGACCAGCAAATGCATAAACAACGGGAAGCTGAAAATCCAAAACTATACTGCGAGGGTGATTCTAGTAGTCAGAATCTGGCTTTACCGTTGAGTTACCAGATTTTATTTCTAACCATCCATAAGAGTAAAGATTGACCATGCAAAGCGTTTTTATTACAGGTACGGATACGGACGCTGGCAAAACTTTTGTAAGCGTGCTGCTGCTTCATGCATTAAATCGTGCGGGGTATAAAACCAGCGGTTTTAAACCCATTGCAGCGGGTTGTGAGCAAACATTGCACGGTTTGCGCAATGATGATGCCCTGCAGTTACAAAAAGCGGCGAGCCACAAACTTCCCTATAACATGGTTAACCCTATCGCTTTTGCAGCTCCCATTGCACCGCACATTGCGGCTAGTAAATTGGGCCTTACGATTGACATGCAGTTGGTATCGAATACGCTAGCTGCCTTGCAAAAAGAGGATATTGATTTCCTCTTGGTTGAAGGGGCTGGGGGATGGCGTTTACCTACGTTTTTACCGTCACTGCCGCTGTCTGGCGACGATACACATCAGGGCAAGCAGCCGCAAACAGCTGAGTTTTTATCAGAGTTTGTCGCTCATGCAAAGTTGCCCGTTATACTCGTTGTCGGAATGAAGCTAGGATGTTTGAATCATGCAGCGCTTACTTTCGAGCAAATTAAGCGTGATAATTGTGAAGTGATAGGGTGGGTTGCGAATCAAGTTGACCCAAATATGGAGTGTTACTCTGAGAATCTCGCGTCACTGCATACACTCATCGACGCGCCGTTTCTTGCAGAAGTAAAGCATGGCCAGCAAATTATTGAGCTTAACCATAATTCGCTGGGCCACATTTTAGCACTATCACAAATAGCCTGAGATATCGCTCTCTGTGGCAATGACTTTGCGCTGTTTGCCAGTAAAGACAACAGCATCATGCTGACCTAAAAGGGTGAGTTTGTTATCTTTAAGTAATAGGGCACTGCCTTCGCGAATGCCAATAACTGACGTTTCTGGATACAGTGTACAAAACTCAGCGATACGTTGGTCTCTGGTTTCGCCATTGTGGCCTGGTGCAACGTAGTCGGTGTAGTGTGGGTTGATTTGTGCGTTAATAAAACCAAAAGTAGTGAAGCTTTGTGGCTGAATAATTGGCATGTCGTTGGACGTTTTAATACTCAAACCACAAAGATTAGAGCCCGCGCTCCAGCCAATATAGGGTATACCCGCAATGACTCGCTTTTGAATAGTCGTCAGTAAATCTTGTCGATATATTTCATTGAGCAAGTTAAACGTGTTGCCACCGCCCACTAAAATAGCTTGGGCCTGGTTAATCGCTATTTGCGCATCGGGATATTGATGAATACCCGTTACGGTAATGTGGGGGAAAGCTTCTTGTACTTTTGCAGTGTATGCATCCCAAGTCGTCGTTACACCCGCAAACGGTATGAATAGCACGTTGTCAATGCCATTTAAATGAGCCTCAATCATTGCTTTTGCATGATATAGGTATGGCTCGTCACTTTGCCTGGAACTGCTCAGCATTAATACTTTCCCCGATTCTAGCATCTTGAAGTGTTATCCTAGTAAATTGATTGAATAGTTATGTTAACAAGAGAGTGAATTGTTATAAACTCGTATCGTCTTTTTTATCTGCAAGCAAGGTCATTGAACCTATAAAATAGGTCGTAGGACCTAAAAACAAAAAAAGGAAAATCATGTCGTCGCCAGCAATACTTTTCGTATGTTTAGGAAATATTTGTCGTTCGCCAACTGCTGAGGGGGTATTCACGCACAAATCGAAGAGCCTCGGTCTCAACTTGAAAATAGATTCGGCAGGCACTGCTGGTTATCACAATGGCGCCGCACCCGACAAACGTTCTCAAGATGTTGCAAGAGACCGAGGCTATAATTTATCTCGCTTAAAGTGCAGAAAGGTAAATGAACAAGACTTCATTGATTTTGATTTAATCTTAGCCATGGACGCAGCCAATGTGAAAGAACTAAAGCGCAAATGTCCCGAAGAATATCAACATAAAATACAGTTGTTTTTGGATTACGCAGAAGCAGACTTTGATGAAGTTCCAGACCCATATTACGGCGGTAAAAGAGCTTTTCAGCTGGTTCTCGATCTGATTGAAGACGCATCAGATGGTTTATTGAAACGTTTGAATCAATAAGTGCTCAAATGAATCAATTTAAACCCATTGTTTTAGCCCTTATTCTATTTCTTATTGTGCTTACACTGTTTATTTTTGCGGATGGGTATGCTTGGTTAAATTCGGACATAGAACGGCATATTTTCGTCAATATTAGGTTACCTGTTTTGCTTACGGCTATTGGAGTGGGAGGCGCTATTTCAATCAGCGCTGCGGCACTGCAAATCTTATTGAGAAATCCTTTAGCCGACCCTGGAATTATCGGTATCAGCGCTGGGGCTAGTTTAATGGCTGCAATTGTACTGCTCACAGGCAGCGTTACTTTATTGCCTAGCAACGTCGAGTCACTGTCGTATTATGTGCTTCCGATAGCTTGTTTTATCGGAGCTTTGCTCAGCAGTTTTATGATTTATGCGCTGGCTCGTAAGCTTCAAGCATCAATGAGTGCTGTGATTTTAGCGGGAATAGCAATTTCAACTATTGCGGGGGCGATTATTGGATGGCTTTTTATATATGCACCACCGCAGTCAATTAAAAATTTAAGCTTTTGGTTAATGGGAAGTTTGCATAATACGAATTTCACGAGTCTTGGGTTTGCGCTGCCTATTATTGGCATTTCAATGGCCTTGCTTATCATGCAGGGACAAAAGCTCAATTGGCTATATTTGGGCGGCGCATCGGCGCAGCTAAAAGGTATCGATCCCGTTCGCTTTGAGCGAAAAATACTGGCACTAGCGGCTTTGCTTGTCGGTGTAAGTGTTTCCATTGCTGGCAGTATTGCGTTTATTGGCTTATTAATACCGCATTTTGTGCGCCAATTAGTTGGGCATGACAATCAAGTGGTGCTGCCTGTGTCAGCGTTAATGGGAGCTTGCTTACTTATAATGACCGCAATAATCAACGAATGCTTATTCGATATGATTGTACCGGTATCGATGTTAACCGCTACGCTGGGCGGTCCATTGTTTATTTACAGTTTACTTCGCCAACCTTCTGTTTTAACTACCGTCAGTCGCGACTAAAGGCTAGCGTAGACTCCACGGCTTTTTGCCACTTGCTTAATAATTTTTGGCGTACGTTTTTATCGATTCTAGGCGTAAAACGTTTTTCAATTTTTTTATGCGCTGCAATGTCGTCTAAATTCCTATATAAGCCCAGCTTTAGGCCTGCTAAGTAGGCCGCACCAATTGCGGTAGTTTCCATATTTTCGGGGCGTTCTATGTCAACTTGTAAAATATCAGATAGAAACTGGCACAACCAATCATTTGCAACCATGCCGCCATCGACCAGCACTTTAGAGGAGCAAATACCGTCACTAGCCATGGCTTGCTGTAAGTCGTAGGTTTGGTAACAAACTGCTTCCAACGCTGCCCTAGCGAAATGAGCTTGCGATGTGTCTCGTGTCATACCGTACAAACTTGCTCGTGCGTCTGGGTCCCAGTGAGGTGCCCCCAAGCCTGCAAAACCCGGTACTAAGTATACGCCGTGATCATAATCGAGTGATTCTGCTAAAGCTTGACTCTCTTTCGCCTCGCTAATAACGCCAATGCCATCTCTTAACCATTGAATATTCGCACCTGCGGTAAATATCGAGCCTTCTAAGGCGTAGGCGGTCTCGCCATTTATGGTGTAGCCGATAGTAGTCAGCAGCTTGTGTGTCGACTTTAATGCTTTGCTGCCAGTATTAAGCAACGCAAAACATCCTGTGCCGTAAGTTGACTTTAAATCACCCGGTGAAAAGCAACATTGGCCAAATAATGCTGCTTGTTGATCGCCAGCAACACCTGCAATAGGCAATGAACGCCCAAATAAATGCGCCTGTGTATGACCGAAATCATCCGAACTCTCGAGTACTTTTGGGAGTACCGAAGAGGGAATATCGAAAAGTGACAGTAAGCTCTCATCCCAACATAAAGTGTGAATGTTAAACAGATTAGTACGTGATGCATTTGTGGTATCTGTGACGTGACTTTCACCGCCGGTTAAGCGCCAAATCAAAAAACTATCAATAGTGCCAAACGCTAGCTTTCCCTGATTTGCCAGCTCTCTGGCACCATCTATTTCATCTAACAGCCATTTTATTTTTGAAGCGGAGAAATAGGGGTCTAATAATAAGCCTGTCTTGCTTGCAACATCTTCTTCGTGTTCTTTTATACTGTTACAAAAAGCGGAAGTGCGGCGGTCTTGCCAAACAATAGCGTTGTAGATGGGTTTGCCTGTTTCTCTATTCCACAATAGTGTGGTTTCACGTTGATTTGTAATGCCAATTCCAACAACTCTGACCCCTTGATCTTGTGCTTGGTGTAGTGCTGATTTTGTTGTTTCAACTGTTGTTTTCCAGATTTCTTCAGGATCGTGTTCAACCCAGCCGTTATCCGGGTAAAATTGTGTGAATTCTTTTTGGGCGCTGGCTACTTTGCTGCCATCTAAAGCAAAAACGATTGCTCGGGTGGACGTAGTTCCCTGATCTATTGAAAGAATTCCTGAGCTTGTAGACATGTTGTTGCGCCTTTGTTGTATGATATTGCGAAAGCAAACGTTGCTGCAGACTAAGTCGTTTCAGTTCACCTTGCAAATAGATAAGCCTTTGTACTGCATGCCACACAAGTATCAGTTGTAGTTAGTAGCAGTGTTACATCCAAGCAGTTTTTTACAACGCGAGCAAGGTCTACTCTGTGTCTTCGAATTTAAATATTAGCAGGGCTTGGAAAGGTAATAAATCATATATACTCTGTTTTGTGTATTGCTTAACTTTACTTGAGCTGCACGACTAGTAAAACCCGAGGGTAAAGATTGATGATTTTGAGAGACACCAACATAAACAAATTATCTGCTGAGGTCTTTGACGTATTGGTGTTAGGGGCGGGCATCAACGGTGCCGTTTCTGCCGCTTCTTTATCAAGGAAAGGTGCGAGTGTCGCAATGATCGATAAGGAAGATTTTGCCGGCCAGACTTCCTCTAATTCGTCTAATCTTGCATGGGGTGGCATTAAGTACTTAGAAAATCATGAATATTTTCTGGTGAATAAATTGTGTAAAAGTCGCAATCATCTAATGCGTAGCTATCCCTCCACTGTGCAAGAAATTCGTTTTCTAACCACATTACAAAAAGGCTTTCGATTTCCAGCTTGGTTCGTGTTTATGGGCACTTGCTTGTATTGGATCATGGGCCGGTTTTTTACACAAATGCCTATCTTTTTATCTTCTAAAAAAATAAAAGAAACCGAACCTGTTATTGATGTAAGCAATGCGCAAGGAGGCTTTGAATATTCCGACGCGTTTTTACATGATAATGATGCTCGCTTTGTTTTTAACTTTGTTCGCAGCGCCATGGACAACGGTGCTGTTGTTGCCAATTATGTTGGGGCGCAGGGCAGTGAAAGGATAAATGGTGTTTGGCATACTCAAGCTGTCGATGAGCAATCTGGCACAACACTTACGATTCAATCTAAGGTGATTATCAATGCCTGCGGACCTATGGTAGACAGTTATAATAGCAAAACTAAACAGGAGACAGAGCATTGTCATTTGTTCTCAAAGGGTGTTCATCTTATTGTTAATAAGCTGACCAAGGTTGACAAAGTATTGGCCTTTTTCGCGTCCGACGGTCGTTTGTTCTTCGTCATCCCAATGGGACAAAAAACCTGCATAGGAACTACCGATGATCAAGTCGAAAACCCAATAACCTCTGTCACTGAAGAAGATCGCGACTTTATTTTGAATAATGTAAATGCACTATTAGACTTAGCAAAGCCCCTGACCCGAGAGGATATTATTTCTGAACGTTGGGGAGTGCGCCCCTTGGCGGTGAAAGACACTGGGAGCGAAGCGGATTGGGTTCAGCTATCTCGCAAACACGCCGTGGATGTGAATAAAGAAGACAAATACCTGAGCATCTTTGGTGGTAAGTTAACTGACTGCATTAATGTTGGGGAAGAAATTGCTGATCTAGTTGAAGACCTAGGTATTTCACTGCCGCATAGCGACGCTATATGGTATGGCGAATCATCAAATGAAATTAAAAAAGAATTCGAGTACAGAGCTGGATTGATTGGTTTAGATGACATGACACCGAGCTATAGTTCGGAGAAACTCACTGTCAGATTATGGCGTCGTTACGATATTCATGCTCTACAAATTCTGGATGAAATTCAGCGTGATCCAGCGCAAGCTGAGCAATTAATGCGTAACGCTGAATACTTGCGAGCAGAAGTGCACTATGCAGCAAGAAGAGAAATGATAACGAATCTAGAGGACTTTTTGCGTCGACGCTCTAAAATTGAAATGGTGTTAAGAAAGACTGAAATTATCAACACACCCGGTATCATAGAGGCCTGTCAAATTCTGTTTGGCGAACAAGCAGAGCAAAAGCGTAAAGACTACGTTGATAAAGTGTTGCAAGACTATCCTGATGCGCCCGTAGCGCAGCCAAAAGCAGTATCTTAGAATACGTTTGCTTGCTTTACGAGTCGCAAATAGAGACACTAGCGCACTGGTATTATTCAATAATAGTCTTTTTTATTTTAAGGTGTAAGGCGCTACATGCTCACTGTTACTCAAGTAAACCTTGAAGGTCGCCTAAATAACATCAATGTCAACATGTGTGCTGGTGAGTGTTGGCATGTACTTGGCCAGAATGGCGCTGGCAAAAGCTCTCTTTTTGAAGTGATTTCAGGGCTTATAAAAGCTGACAGCGGCAGTGTTGTTATCAATGGTGTCGACTTGTCTGCATTTCCGATATCAGAATTAGCAACTAAGTTGGTCTATTTACAGCAGCATTATACGCTATCGTTTTCATTAAATGTCGCAGAGGTTTTGCACTTCTATACAGGCCAAATCGATATTCCGAATGAGATTGAGCAAGCGCTCGCCATTAGTTCATTGTTAAATCGAAAACTCAACAATCTCAGTGGCGGCGAACAGCAGCGAGTGCACATAGCACGTTGTTTAATGCAAGTTTGGCATGCAGTAAAGGACGGTGAGGCTTTAATCCTCTTAGATGAACCTATACAAAGCCTTGACGTTGTATTTCAAGAGCAAGCCCTAGCTATGTTTAGAGCTTTGGCTAAAAAAGGAAACTTGGTCCTGCTAAGCATACATGATGTAAATTTGTCCCTTCGATATTGTGACCACGTATTGATGATAAAAAATAACAGGGTGTTTTGTAGTGGAGCTGCAAAATTGACCGTGACCGCAGACAATATCAGCGCGCTCTATGATTATCCGTTTAGCGAAGTCATAAGCAACAATAATTCAGAAAAATTCTTTATTAGAAGCCCACTTTAAAGGCCCTTATGGTATGCTATATAGCCTGTTTTAGGTCGGTTTGATCCAATGTCTGCAATGTCCAATATAACAACATGTAGGCGTTGTAAGAAAACAGAAATTGAAACAAATAAACACAAAAGCGAATAATAATCATCTGAACGCCCTCTGATTAGTAATTCTAATCAACGCAATCGATGTATCAAAAGCGATTTATTTAAAGGAAAGACAGTGAGTCAATGGAAACCCGATAGTTGGAGAGCAAAACCAATACTTCAACAACCTACATATCAAGATCAACAAGCGCTTAAAAATGTCGAGGCCAACCTAGCGGGTTATCCACCGCTGGTATTTGCTGAAGAAACACGTCAACTGTACAGACAGCTCGGCGACGTATGTGAAGGTAAAGGGTTTTTACTACAGGGTGGCGACTGCGCCGAGTCATTCGATGAATTCAATGCGCCAAAAATAAGAGACACTTTTAAAGTCATCCTGCAGATGGCGATTGTGCTCACTTTCGCAGGGCGCTGTCCGGTAACAAAAGTGGCGCGCATGGCGGGTCAATATGCGAAACCGCGCTCATCCGACTTTGAAACTATCGACGGTATTTCTTTACCCAGCTATCGCGGCGACATTGTTAACGGCTTTGAGTTTACAGAAGCCTCTCGTCAGCCGGATCCAAATCGTTTAGTTGAGGCCTATCATAAAAGCGCCGCGACACTGAACTTGCTGCGAGCATTCGCCCAAGGTGGTTTAGCCGACTTACATCAAGTTAATCGTTGGAATATGGCGTTTCTTGAAAACAATCCCTTGAAAGAACGCTATCAAGACATGTCCGATCGTATTCAAGACACATTGTCTTTTATGGATGTGATAGGCATCAATGCACAAAACAACAGTTCACTGCATGAGACTACCTTGTTTACCTCACATGAAGCCTTGTTATTGAATTATGAACAAGCTCTTACACGCATTGATACCCTAACAGGCAAGCCTTATAACTGCTCTGCACACATGCTGTGGATTGGTGAGCGCACGCGTCAATTGGACCATGCGCACGTTGAGTTTTTCAGCGGTATCAACAACCCTATTGGTGTAAAAGTTGGGCCGAGCATGCAGGAAGATGAATTAATTCGTTTGATTGATGCCTTAAACCCAAATAATACGCCGGGTAGATTGACCCTAATTACACGCATGGGCGCAAACAATTTAGGCGATAACTTACCTCGTCTACTGCGCAGAGTAAAAGCGGAAGGACGCAATGTAGTATGGAGCTCTGATCCAATGCATGGTAATACCATTACCTCTTCGAGCGGTTATAAGACGCGTAACTTTGATTCAATCTTAACTGAAATTAGACAGTTTTTTGATGCGCATAAAGCAGAAGGCACGCACGCCGGTGGTATCCATTTAGAAATGACCGGTCAACATGTGACTGAATGCACGGGTGGGGCATATCAAATAAGCGATGCTGACTTATCTCAAGCCTATCAAACCCAATGTGACCCGCGCTTGAATGCTGACCAAGTTTTGGAGATGGCATTTTTGGTTGCTGATCATTTGAAAAGTGGGAAGGTGTAGCTTAGGCAAATAAATGCCTAAAAATGAGATTATTAACTTGAGGCAGAGGGTTGTGAATACTCTGTTCTCTCAACTTCTGCTAAGCGCTTTTCAGTTGGATTAGCGATGAAATTATAAAGTAAGCCTAAGAATAAAACAGCGGCAAAACCTGTTGCAACTATAAACCCATACTTTGCATCGCCACCGTAGGCGTCACTCACGATACCCATGATAAGTGGTCCCGCCGCTGCACCCGCTGCAGTGAAGAATAAGATAACGCCAGCGACGGTGCCATGTTCCGATTTGGGGAAGCAGCTAATGCCCTTGGAATTGAAAGTAGGATAAATGACGGACATAAAAATGCCTGTTAATGGGAACAGATAAAGAGCCGTTTCTTTTCCGCCTATCAAGCCGCCCACAAAACACACTAGAATAGCAAAACTAAATATGAGAAGTACCAGTGCCCAGTTGAAATGTTGCATCATCCATATACCAACAAACCTGCCTGCCGCGCGCAGTGAAAAGAAGACAGAGACGGCATACATCGCTAAGTATTTTTGAGAGTCTGAGGTATAGCAGGCAAAGGTATCATTTAAGTTAACGGCATCACACACTAAGTAACTGGGCATCCAAACGTATATTGCACTCTCGGCTGCCACGTACAAAAACGCACCGATAGAAAAGCCCATAGCATAACGATTTTTAAGCAGTTTTAGGCTGCTCGCAAAATTGTTTACCTTCGCTGTATTGTTGTTGCTTTCAATAGGCTTTTGATATTCAGGGTAATCGACTTTATAAGCCATTAAAATAAGTAAGGTGCAGAGTCCGCCTGCAATAACATACAGCCATTTCCAATCAACGCCTTCGCGCACCAGCCAAGCGACTAGCAATGGCCCGATAATAGCTCCAACACCAAAGAAAGCCTCGGCCCCATTCATTGTGCCGGTGTGCTGTTTTGTCGAAGTGGATATATCTCCTATTAACGCCAATGCTGCAGTTTTAAATACGCCTACGGCAACACCTGAGAGTGTGATCAAACCTAAAATAAACGAAAAACTCGTGCCGACTAAAAACAGATAACAAGAAATTGCAAACAAAGATAAACCTAGAATAATCGTGTTTTTGCGGCCGAATTTATCGGCTAAGAAACCAAGGAATAGCCCAGAGAATGCGATCCCGACCATAAATAAAGTGTGCATTAAGCTTGCCTGCGTATTGCTTACATCAAATTCGCGCTTCACCTCTTTAATGATTTCGCCTACTGAGTCAGACGTCATTGCAAACATCATGAACATCAAATAGGTTAACCAGCGCACTAGCGCTAAGTTTTTCTCGTTGCGGGCCTTATCAGTCATGCTTGTATATTCTCCAGTATTTATTACCTAAAAAGCCCGCATTAAGCGGGCAAAACTAGGGAGTTTACTTTTTTAGTCAAACATATACTTGAATGAAACTGAAGTTGTTCTGCCATTTAACGGTCTAGCACGAATGATATCGCCAGCACTTGCCGACGCTTCTTCCGATTCAGTAATAACAAACTCGTCCGTTAAGTTATTTACGTTCAGCGATACTGAGAATGACTCAGACACATAATACGTAGCAAACAAATTCACTATGTTATAACCGTCTTGCTTCAATTGGTTGCTGTCGCCAACGAAATATTCGGTAGAACCCTGAAGAGCTGCACCTAACAACATATCATCGTCCTGATACTGCGGTGTAATCGTATAGATTAAATCAGCCTGACGACGAGGTGTTTTGCCAACCAATGCAGGATTGAACGCATCGTTACTGATTTCAGCGTCGGTCCAAGTGAAGTTACCCAACAGACTAAAACCAGAACCTAATTCATAGCTACCTTCTACTTCCAAACCTGTTGCTTCATACTCACGAATGAAAGTTAAACCACTGGTAAGTTCTGCCTGGGTGTCTTCGGTAACCGTGTCAAACAAGGTGGTATAAATACGCAAATCGCTTGTGGCATATTTGAAACCAATTTCGAGCTGCTTGGTTTCGTCAAAGCCTGATGTTGTGCTAGTTAAACTACCGTCTGAATTAAGAGTACCTGCAATTTGTAGTAAGCGGTCTGCAATAGCACGGCTACCTTTACTGTAACGAGCAAAAATAGTTTTTGAATCATCTAGCAAGTAAGACCCACCGAATGAATATGATGTGTTGCTTGCTTCGTAGTCTACTATCTGGCTGGCAGCACCGGCGCGGTTTAAGTTGATTACACCACCACCAAAGCCAAAGCCATTAGATGCTGATGCATCTTCCGAGTTTCCTGAAATAACGCCATCGCCATTTAAATCGAAATCTGTGTTACCACCGCAGCACGAGTTTATTAACTCACCGTTAGCTTGCACGGTGTCACGACGAATGCTTGCATCAAACAACCAGTTGTCGCCCATTTCATAACCAACGTTAAGATAAGGTGCCGTTGTTTGGTAGCGTAAGTCCCATTCCCAAGACAGGAAGCTAGGCGCCCACAAACCATTATCAACTAAGGTTTCGCCATCTGCGTCAGTAATATTAAGGTACTGCGAGTTGTCGCCATCAACCGTTTGAATAAACGTATTCCAGCTGTTCCAACTGCTCGCAATATCTTGCATTGAGTAGTAGTAGCCTGCGGTAACTGAGAATCCATTATCAAACTCTTTCGTTAAGTTGAGGTCGTTAATGAGGTTACCAAGGTCCTTGATTTCAGTGTCGAACTGCAGGTTTAGGAAGGATAGACCGTTGTACGCGCTGCCCGCGTTTGGACCATTTGCTAACGTTACAGTGGTCGATGCGCAGTTAAATGCATTGCCATCACCGTCAAGCGCCGAATTACAAATGGTATTTGCCATGCTGCTTGCTGACTGCGGGCCATAATCGCCAAATGTATCTGTGAACGGTGAAATAAAGCTGCCGCTAATGTCTGAAGTTCTAAACTTATTAACAAACGTTAAATTTTCGGCAACCTCAACGTTCGCCTCAAAACCAAGGGAAGTTACTAGTGAATGAATACCGTCGGTAACGTCTCTATTTCTTGGGTTACCAAATGAATCAAATGTAGACACATTAGTCGTGTAAGCGGAATGCAAGGTTTGGCTGCTTGCATCAAAGTTTTCGACAGGACCAAAGTCTCCGTTACTCTTCACTCTCACCGGAGCAGGTAAATAAGTTGTTACTTTGTCGTCTAAATGTTTAAAGTAAAAACGAATGAAACCATTGTCGAGAATTTGTGTGATATTCAATTTAACTTGACCACCTTGGTCGCCATTAAATCCAGTTTCACGCGTACCTTCGCCGCCACGCGCAAAACCACCGACATGGAAGTACAGGTCGTTGTTAATTTCGCCGCCATATGAAAAATCGAGTCTGAATTCGTCATAATCGACACCAAATGAGGTGCCAATTGCACCGCCACCGCTTTCACCGGTATTGCTGATCATGTTGATGATACCGCCGGGAGAGTTACTTGCGAAGGTAGAGGCTGAACCACCACGAACGGCTTCAACTAAACCAACTGACCAATCGTATCTTAAGAAGTTATCTGCGTTACCGAAGTTAATATCACCATACTCTAAGACGGGAAGACCATCTTCGTGTATTTGTAAAAATTTTGAGCCGCCTGTGGCTAGTGGGATACCGCGAATGGTGATGTTGGCGTTTCCGCCACCGCCAGAGGATTCTGCCCGAATACCGGGTAATGCACGGTATACTTCTGCAGTAGAGCGGGGCGCTAGCTTAAATATATCTTCTTGATTGAAAGAGCTAACAGAAACGCTAGTTTCTTGCTGAGTCGCGCCACCGGGACTACCAGTAACAACAATTTGCTCGAAATATTTAACTTCTTCTTTTTCAGCATCTTCTACTTCTTGTGCGGCAGCAGTCGCGTTGAATGCTAAGGCTAACGCGATTGATATTGCTGTGTGCTTATAATACTTGTTCATGTGTGGGTTCATGTGTGTGTTCTCCGATACCTTAATTTAGTGTTTTATCACCGGTTTGGTTTGCCGTGAATGCAGTCCTAATGTCAGTATGAAGAATCAATCTACTATTCCTCTTACCGCCCCTCAACATTCTTTATAACGATTAGTCCTAACTGTCTTTTTATTGTTTGTTTCTTAATCATCAAAAACGTTTAAGTTTAATCTATCAGACTTTTTAGGTAGTGTAAACGGTTTGTTAAAAAGATTGATTAAATGTAACTCCTAGGCTATATTTGATTCAGTTGATTCGTCTTAAACGTTTTATTTGGGTTTATTGTGGATATAGAGATTGAAAGTAAGAAAACGTTAGAGAGGCTGTTGTTGGACATTGATTTGTCGGACATGTCAAAGGCCGATGCTAAATTGTTCACATCGCGTATTGAGGTTAACTTTCCTCAATTATTCGAACAATTGCATCATGTATATAGTGAACACTATGATTTCTATTACTTCTTACAGCAACTGCTTAAAATTATGCAAGCAAGTTTCAAAAAGCGGAAGCCGACATTAAAGAAAAAAGACAAGCAGCGTTTGTTAAAGCCGGATTGGTTTAAAGATGAACAAATGTTGGGTTTGGCATGTTACGTCGATCTGTTTGCTGGTGATCTAAAGCAGTTACACAAAAAAATTCCGTATCTGAGTTCATTGGGTATTACCTATTTGCATCTAATGCCATTGTATAAAGCCCCAAAAGGCGATAGCGATGGTGGCTATGCTGTGTCTGATTATCGTGAAGTTGACGCAAAGCTAGGGACAATGACAGATTTAGAATCATTAGGTGAGGCTCTATCTAAGGCCGGTATTAATTTAGTTCTCGACTTTGTTTTTAATCACACTTCGGACCAACACGATTGGGCGATGCGAGCTAAGCAGGGCGAGCAAGAATTTCAAGAATACTATTGGATGTTTGACAACAAGGATATTCCAAATCAATACGAGCAGCATTTACGAGAAATATTTCCGCAAGTACGCAGGGGCAATTTCACATGGAGCGAGCAAAGTGAAAAGTGGGTTTGGACTACGTTTAACAGCTTTCAATGGGACTTAAATTACTCTAACCCCGCTGTTTTTAATGCGATCACTGATGAAATGTTGTTTTTAGCGAACGTGGGCTGCGATGCATTGCGTTTAGATGCCTTAGCGTTTATTTGGAAAGAGATGGGCACCAACTGCGAAAATCAGCCAAAAGCACACGCACTAATAAAAGCATTTAACAGTTGCTTAAAGATAGTCTCGCCGTCAGTCGTATTTAAATCAGAAGCGATAGTGCACCCCGATGAAGTCGCAAAATATATTCATAAAGATGAATGTGAGTTGTCTTATAACCCGCTATTAATGGCATTAATCTGGAATAGTGTCGCAACTCGAAAAACCAAGCTGCTAACTAAATCGATGCAAAAAAGCTTTGCCATATCACCCGACTGCGCTTGGGTGAACTATGCGCGTTGTCACGATGATATCGGATGGACGTTTGACGATAATGTCGCTGCTCAGTTAGGTATAAACAGCTATGATCATCGAACTTTTTTAAACCAGTTTTATACTGGACGATTCGAGGGATCTTTTGCTAAAGGCGTTGCTTTCGCTGAAAATCCGGCGACAGGCGATTGCCGTGTTTGCGGCTCTCTCGCATCTCTTTCTGGCTTGGAACAGGGGATTGAACTTGGCGATGCACTACTCATTGCAAATGCAGTTAAACGAGTATTATTAATCCACTCTGTGATTTTGGCTATTGGAGGCGTGCCGCTTCTGTATTCTGGTGATGAGTTAGGATTGCTGAACGATTATAGCTATCAGGATGATCCATCGAAAGCGCATGATGAACGATGGGTTCATAGAATTGCTGTTACAGATGCTGACGTTCTGTCGAGCCGAGACAATACGACACCTTTCTTTGAAATAGCGAAAGGGCTAGAGAATATGATTAAAGTTCGTCAACAGAATCCAATTTTTGGTGCCGCTAGAACTGATATCTTAGACGCTGGTAACGAGCATATCTTTAGTTTCAGCAGAACGGGAAACAGAATGCCTGACGATAAGTCGGAGCTTCTGGTACTGTGTAATTTTAGTGAGCATAAGCAATCAATTGATTTGGCATCTATGAAATCGACTAGTGACACATTCGTTGCCGACTCTGCTTCTGATTTGCTGACTCAAACTGAATACAAAGATATACCCGGTGTCATAGATTTGGGACCTTTAGAGGTAAGGTGGTTGCTGCTTAAAAATTAGTTGGGGCAACTGTTTCTAACTACCAAACGTGTGTTTAGAACAATGTGTTGAGTTTCGATATCATTACTAATAGAGTCCAGTAGCAACTTGGCAGCAACGCGTCCCTTTTCAATACTCTGTTGACACACGGTCGTTAAGCTCGGTTGGCTGCGGGCTGCTTCTGGAATATCATCAAATCCAGTTACCTGGAGTTGTCCTGGTATATCAATCCCAAGCTCTCGTGCGACACGAACCGCAGAAAGCGCGATCACATCACTCATGCAGAGTAAAATATCGGGACGAGGAAACGTAGTCAATGCCTCTCTGGCGGCTAATTCAGCGCTAGTGGTTTCGTTAATTGGTATATGCCAAATTTTGTTAAGCTCAATGTTAATATTACATTGACTGGCCGCCTGCATATAGCCTTTTAGTCGACTTTGGGATATCTCTTGTGAATCTGCACAAACATCTTCAGGCATTAGTCGGCACACCCTTGCAGAATCAATTAAACGCAGACCCAGTATTGCCACATTTATATCTTTTTTGTGGGTAAGCAGGGAATGAGTAAAGGCATGTTGAGCGACCGCCTTAGAACCTGCTTCATTGTCGATATTAACGGTGTGTGTGCCTTCGGTTCGACAATCTACTTTTACAATTGGTTTACCCAAGCGTTCAATTTGTTCTAAGGACTTCCCTTTTATCGTTCCATATAAAATAAAACCGTCGGGCAATGATTCTGCGCTACTTTGTTCTGCGGAATCCAAATTGCCTGACAGCAGTAATAATTGCTTCTTATTGTCCACGAGTACTTCGGAAACCCCCTGTAGAAGCTGGCTAGCTACGGGATCAGAAAATGAATAGCTTAGAGAATCGGCAAGCATCACACCAATAACGCCGGATGCTCCCATTCTTAACGAACGAGCGGCTAAATTGGGGCCGTGATAACCCAATTTTGAGGATTCTGACAGAATACGTTCACGCAACTTGGCCGACAGTTGGTCTGGTCGATTAAATGCATTAGATACCGTCGCAATTGAAACCCCTAATTGCTTTGCTACTTGCGTTAAATTTAGTTTCTTTTTCATGTTAAGCCAGTGGTAGTGGTGCGGATTTCAAATTATTTGCACCGTATGTTAACGGAACAAAAGACGAAGTTCTCTTAAAATTTTAGTTAACTTAAAAAATATTAATATTCTCTTTGTCAGATGCTCGAGGAGACTTTTTAATTATTACAAAAATTTAATCTTTGTTAAGAGTCTGTGTGTTTATTGTATGCGTACTAACATATGTAAAAACCCTAAAAGGACTACCATGTTAAAACATATCTTGATGTTAACTACTCTACTCTTTCTTGCTGCTTGCGGGTCGGACGATCCAGATCCGGTTGCACCTCCAGCAATGTTTACACCGAGCGGCAGTTTCAATACTACGCTCACTTCAGGGCAACAAGTCCCTCAAACCCTTAGTTCCGATGCGGCGTCAGCGATTGTTGAGTATGATTCGGATGCGAGTATGATTCGGGTAACGCTTGATGTTAGCGGTGTCAGTATGTTGAGTGATGCAACGTTAAATATTGGTGCGTTGGGAACACGCGGCACTGCATTATTTACCTTCGAAGAGGGCGGCACCGATATGTTGGAGTTGACTAATGAAGTAAGCGCTGATCAATTGAGTGCGTTACTCGACGGTTCAATGTATATCGAAATATTCACTAGCGATTTCCCAGAGGGCGCTATCAGAGGGCAAATATTGCCTGCGGAAGTGGCTGTTGTGAGTTTCTCGCTGTCGGGTGCTCAAGAAGTTCCTGCTGTTGCATCAGCGGCAAGCGGCGACGGATATGCTAGCTACAACACAACAACTGAGGCACTAACGCTTCGGGTTAACACGACTGGAGCAGACGATGCCACCATGGCTCACATTCATACCGGTCGTGTCGGTAACAACGGACCTGTATTAGTAGGTTTAGAGTCAGGTGGTGCCGGTATTTGGGAAGCGCCAGCAGGCGCAACTTTAGATGCTGATACTTTTGCTGTACTGGCATCTGGTGGACATTACGTCAACGTGCATACACCCGCAAATCCGAGCGGAGAAATTAGAGGGCAGATCTTAACGAGTGACTTTGCGCTCGCTACTTTTTCACTTAGCGGCACGCAAGAGGTACCCTCTATAACGACAATCGCGCAAGGTGATGGTTACGCTTTGGTCAATACCAGCGATTTTGGTGTTGAATTGACTGTTGTTACTCAGGGCGTTGAAGACGCTACAATGGCGCACATTCACACAGGAAGGGTTGGCGAAAATGGTCCAGTATTAGTTGCATTAGAGCAATCTGATGCGGATGCTAACGTTTGGGCTACACCAGACGGCGCAGCCTTAACAGCCGAAATTTTCGGTGTATTAGCGTCGGGCGGACATTATGTCAACGTGCATACGCCAGCCAATCCAAGCGGTGAACTAAGAGGCCAAATCTTAACTAATAACTTCGCCCTAGTCACATTCGCACTGAGCGGTGCTCAGGAAGTCCCGGCAGTGTCGTCGACGGCGTCTGGCAGCGGTTATGCACTGGTCGATACCAATAATTTTGGTTTAGAGCTAAAGGTCGTTACCCAAGATGTTGAAGATGCCACTATGGCGCATATACACACCGGCAGAATTGGAGAAAACGGTCCAGTCTTAGTTGGGCTTGAACAATCAATGGATGACGTTAATGTTTGGTCTGTGCCAGAGGGAACGGCTCTGGATGCGGAAATATTTGGCGTGCTAGCGTCTGGTGGTCATTATGTGAATGTGCATACTCCAGCAAACCCAAGCGGCGAACTGCGCGGCCAAATCCTCACTGACAATCTAGTACTTGTGACATTCGGTTTGAGTGGTGCTCAGGAAGTCCCTGCTGTATCTACAAGTGCTTCAGGTAGCGGCTATGCAGTCGTTAACACGAATGACTATGCTTTGGAACTTAAAGTAGTGACTGACGGTGTCGTGGACGCGACAATGGCACATATTCATACCGGTAGAGTCGGTAATAACGGTCCTGTATTAGTAGCCCTTGAACAATCGTCCGATGACGCTAACGTGTGGTCAGCGCCGGCAGATGCGGCGTTAAATGCCGAGATTTTTGCTGTACTTGCATCTGGCGGTCATTACGTTAACGTGCATACACCGGCAAACCCAAGCGGTGAGCTAAGGGGGCAGATATTAACCAATAACTTCGTTCTAGCCACTTTTGCACTGAGTGGAGAGCAGGAAGTTCCGGCATTGGACACTATGGCAAGTGGCAGCGGATATGCTTTAGTCAATACAAACGACTATGCGGTGGAACTCACTGTCGTTACTCAAGGCGTTATGGACGCTACGATGGCGCATATTCATACCGGTCGAATTGGCACGAACGGCGGTGTTCTGGTTGGTCTAGTGCAATCTGAAGATGACGCTAACGTTTGGTCAACGCCTGATGGAGCAGCACTGAATGCTGAAATATTTGCTGTGCTAGCGTCCGGCGGACATTATGTGAACGTGCATACGCCAGCTAACCCAGGTGGCGAGTTGAGAGGGCAAATAATCACAGATAACTTCGTGCTCGTGACTTTCGGTTTGTCTGGTGAACAAGAAGTGCCTGCAGTGACCACTGATGCGGACGGTGATGGTTATGCCTTGGTTAATACTAGCAACTTTGACCTTGAGTTAGTGGCTAATACGCGTGGTGTATCTGATGCAAGCATGGCTCATATTCACACTGGCGATGCCGGTTCTAACGGACCCGTATTGGTAGCGCTAGCTCAACCTGAAGGCGTCACCGACACCTGGATGACACCGTCAGGTCTTCAAATAAACGCGGAGATATTTGCAGTACTTGCCGGCGGTGGTCATTATGTAAATGTGCATACGCCAGCGAACCCATCGGGTGAAATTCGCGGACAAATTCAGTAAAGCGCATCAACCCAAAGGCCGACATTTTCCTCGAGAGTAATGTCGGCTTTTTTATTCACTTCAAACAAATTTATTGCCAATTAATATCCTAGGAAACTAGCTAATCAATACATGAGTCATTTTTATAGCTCACTCTGTACTATTTACACAAACTCGCAACGCCTTCAATTTTAATGCGCTAAGTATCAGTATCTTAGCTTAGGCATAAGAATTGCTGTTGGTTGCATTAAGTTGCTTACAATCAATTCGTTCATCAGTTTAAAGGAGAATAATTACCATGCTGGAAGTCACTTACTCAGCCTATTTGGCGTTTTACGTATATTTGGTAATGCTGCTTATTCAATGGATGGTGGCTATTTTTAGCAAGGCGAAACAGCCGAATGCGATCCCTGGTAAAATCGATTCTGATTTGTCTCACGATAGCTTCGTATTCAGAGCACACCGCACATTTCAAAACACCTTGGAGAATAGCACCTTGTTCCTCGGTTCCGTCTTATTGGCATTTTCTCTCAATTACCAGAGTGCAATTTTTGCGACTTGCATGTGGGTTTATGTCGTCGCGAGAATTCTTCATATGGTGCTTTACTATGGCATTGCAACAGAGAAAAACCCAAGCCCACGTAGTTATTTCTTTTTAATCGCGGCGGGTGCGAATGTGTTCATGCTCGCGTTGCTTGGTCTGCGATTAATCTAATACAAAGTGAATTAACTATCCCAAATTTTTATGATGCGAAAGCAAACTTACTAAACAAAGGAGATAAGATGAAAAACACCTTAATTATCGGTGCCAGTGGGCAAATTGGAAAGCAACTAACTCAATTAATGTTGGATGAAAAACAGCACGTTACCGCCCTTGTTCGCGACAAAGATAAGCTATCTGACATTAATGGTGAAAACTTAACCATTGTTGAAGCGGATCTGACAGATAACTTCGAAAAAGCGTTCAAACACTGTGATAACGTTGTTTTTGTGGCTGGTTCTGGTGGAAACACGGGCGCAGACAAAACTCTGTTAATCGACCTGTGGGCGGCATGCCGAGCTGCTGACTATGCCAAAGCTAACAACATTGAGCATTTCGTCATGGTCAGCTCCATTGGCGCGGGAGAACCGTCGGAAGGACCAGAGGACATGCAGCCTTATTTAGTTGCTAAGCATATGGCGGACGAGCACTTGATGCGCACTGGTCTGCATTACTCAATTATTCGCCCTGGCACACTGACCAACGATGAGGCGACAGGGGAGTTCACGACTGAACGAGATGGCTTAAAGCCTGATCAACTGATCATCACTCGCGCAGACGTTGCACACGCGCTGCTGTTTTGCATCAATAATCCGCCGAAGGTAAGTGCTATAACGGAGATATTTAATGGCAGTAAGAGCATTGGAGAAGCATTAAAGTAAGCGAGATATAATAGATCTTGTCGGTGAGTTAGTGAACCGATGGTGGATACGGGTAAGTTGCTTACCCGTATTGTTTGCTTTATGGTTGCGACGCTTTAGCTAGCGTGTGTTCCTCTTATTGGGTACTCGTTTTTTTGCGTGTATTCTATTCCGCCCAGTAACTGATCAATTTCAGGCCTAACAAATGGAGCGTTCGCTTTTTCAACGATTTGAATTTCCCTCTTCGCGTTAATCACAAACAAAGCGGGTTCAGCAAATATATGGTCAGTTTCTTTATTTGAGGTTGGTTCAGACATGTATAACTGCATACTTTGCATCACGTCGCCTGAAAGACCCGCATAGACCGGAAATTCGACGTCACTAATACCATCCTTGTAAAAATCCTTAAGCTGATCAACGGAGTCAGCAGAAACTGCGATTACTCTGGTGTTTATATTTTTAAAATCAGCGAGCTTGTCCTGTAACTTATTTAAATATTTAGCACAAATGGGGCAATGTTTTCCCCGATAGATAAAAACAGCGTACCAAGCTGAGTCATTCGCTGTGCCTGTTAGTTCCGTTAGACGTGGAATGAGAGAAGTTTCTTCTCCGTCTCTCGTTTTTACTTGTACATCTGGAAATGTTTCACCTGGTGCAAAGCTTATCATAATTAGTATATTCTCCTATTTTGATACAAACCAAGCCAGTCTTAAAGTATCACTCAAGACTCAGCGCTTTTTCGTTTCTTTTTCGTTTCTTTTTCAATGATGCCAAAATCATGCCGAAACTAAGTCATTGAAAATGTTAGGTTAACTATATTTTTTAGAGAGGGATTTGAAACTTTTACAGACTTAATATTGATAGGTGCAAGATTTACAACTTGTTGATCACGCTCATGCGCTCTTGTTCCGTTAATACCTGTGTGAATACGGTTGCTCTGCGTAAATTGCGCATTTTAACCGATTTTTCTAAAAGCGCTGCGTTGAATTGCGCTGGTTTGTCTTTTAATTCAAGAATTGATAGCCACGTTAGGTATGCCCCATAGCTCATTTGTTTTGCTGAATATCGCACTTCTATTCTTGCCTCAACTTCACAAAATAAATCTGGGTTTTCGAGGCATTTCTCTGCCATTGCGGCGTGTAAGCAGAGGATCTGATAATCAATGCCGGTGTCTTTTACGGGCACTTTCTCATACTGTCTTTCACGCTTTCCTAGAGGCCTTCGGTTTGTATTAAAGAAACTCATATTAGTATCGGTTGTTATCGCGTTTCTTCATCTCTTTTAAATCATCCGAGCTTGAAAAAGCGGCCTGGCTGGCGTGTCGATTTTCGTATAAGAGCGGCTGAAGAAGCGGTTCTAGGCCATTGAGTTTGATTTCATACATCGTGGCTAGCTGCTCACCAAGCTTTCCAGATGGATAGCCTTGTTTATGAAACCATACTAGATAAGGCTCAGGTAAATTAAGCAATTTGGTGCCCGCATATTTACCAAAAGGCATGACGGTGTTTACTAGGCTTAGCAGGGCTTCTTGCGATCCACTGCCAAAATCAATGCTCATATATCAATATCCATCTGTCAATTGCCCCAATTATGTTAATCATTGTCGCTATTTTTTTGCTGCGCTTGCCACAATTTCGTATACAAGCCATTGAGTTTAAGGAGTTCGTTATGAGACCCTTGTTCTGCTATCTGCCCTTGGTCCATAACGATAATCATATCAGCATCAACAATGGTCGACAGCCGATGTGCAATCATAAAGCTCGTATGACCTTTGGCAATTTCTCGTAAGGCTGACAATATTGCTTGCTCAGATTGCGAATCGAGTGACGATGTTGCTTCGTCGAAAACCATAATGGGCGGCCGCTTTAATATGGTTCGAGCTATAGCTACGCGCTGCTTCTCACCACCACTCAGCTTTAGTCCCCGCTCGCCAACTTGGGTGTTGCCTTTATCAGGTAACCGGCTAACAAAAGTATCGAGATGTGCTAATTTTATCGCCTCTTCGATTTCTTGTTCGGATGCATCAGGACGACCGTAGCGAATGTTTTCATATAACGTGTCGTTAAATAACACGGTGTCTTGTGGCACAATACCAATATGTTGCCTAACTGAATCTTGGGTATGTAGCGCAATATCTTGTCCGTCAATTTTGATGCAGCCTTCGGTAGGATCGTAAAATCGAAAGAGTAATTTTACGAGCGTTGATTTACCCGCACCACTTTCGCCAACAACAGCGACTTTTGTGCCTGCTTTTATCACGAAATTAACGTTTTTAAGTATTCGACGGTCCTCATGATAGGAAAAACCTACGTTTTCAAAGCTAATTTGCCCTTTAGTCACGTTTAATTCTTTTGCATCAGCGCGGTCAACAATGGCAGGCTTCTTTGCTAGTAAGGTAAATAGGTTTTCGATATTGGTTAATGAGCCTCTAATTTCTCGATAAACAAAGCCTAGAAAGTTCAGAGGCATAAATATCTGCATGGTAAACGCATTCACCAACACGAAGTCACCAATGGTCATGTTACCGTTGGCTACGTTAATTGCTGCAAGCGCCATCATCGAAGTCATTGCGCCAGCGATGATGAAGGCTTGACCGCCGTTCAATGCAAACAGTGACAAGCGGTTTTTACGTCGAGCTGTTTCCCACTGCTCAAGGTCCACATCATATCGATTGGCTTCAAATTTTTCATTATTGAAGTACTTCACGGTTTCGAAGTTCAACAAGCTATCAATGGCGCGAGAGGTGGTTGCGTTGTCCGCCTGATTTACCTGCTTAACGTATTTTGTCCGCCAGTCGGTTGCCTTCATTGAAAACAACACGTAAAGCACAACAGACACAAAAATCACAATAGCGAAACTGGCGCCATAGTTATAGAACAATAGACCCACTACCATGCCAATTTCAAGCAGAGTGGGGAGAATATTAAAAATCAGAAAACGCATTAAAAAGCTCACGCCCGATGTGCCACGCTCTATGTCACGAGATAATCCGCCAGTTTGACGCGAGAGGTGAAAGTCGAGATCAAGTTTATGCAGGTGGTTAAATACCGTCAGGCCTAAGCGACGCATTGCGCGCTCCGTGACACGGCCGAATAATGTGTCTCGTATTTCACCAAATAAGACGTTAGCAAGTCGTAGCACGCCATAAGCAACAATGAGGCCTAGTGTAGCTGCCATTATCGCTTCTTTTGTAGTGTCTAAATTAAGATTATCTACCGTATCTTTTAATACAAAAGGAAGCCAGACGCTGGCGACTTTAGCGGCCACTAAACAACCGATAGCAAGCCAAACCCGAGTTTTAAATTCACTCAAGTAGGGCCAAAGCTTAGCGAGTATGCGCCAATTTACTGGAGTGTCTGACGGAGGAGTAAAACGTGATGATCGCATTTTTGTTTGGTACTGCCTTTGATAAGGAAAGAAATGTTGTATACCAAGATAGTACCCGAAATACCGAGTAAACGTTCATTACATTATTCATGATTATTTTATTGAAACGCGTCTAGATGAAATTTACGATCGCTTGCTGCGTTCTCTATCTCACTAAATGCCTTTACTAGAGCGTCATAATGAAGCGAAGCTTTACTAATTATAAAGTATGTAGGGACCGACACTAATAATTTAGTATGCGCATTCGTCAGTGTTAGCAACTCATTTTGGCTTTTTTGGTTTGCGGTATAGTCCTCGAAAGGGCCTTTGTATGACAATAGATATTTGGTTCTTTTATTCGCAAAAATCCGAATAGCGTCCTCTGAGTTTGATACATCTACAAACGTAAAACCTTGTTCAATTAACTGTTTTCTATATCCGTTGTAGTCGTAGCCTCTAATCGCAGCGATTCTTTTATCAACTTGGTTTTTATCACGATTAGTGTAGAAATTTAACATGAGAGCATCGAAAGGGATCGCAGTGAAGGTCACCTTATCTTGCAGCGCCGTTGTAGATTTAATATTTAATGAAAGGTCAATTTTTCCACTGGATAATGAGCGGTATATTCTTGCTGGGGCAGCACAAGAAATTTCTATTTCAAAAGGGTATGTTTGAAGTAGTTTTTTGGTTGCATCGAAGCTGATCCCTGCGCATTCTCCGGTTGTTTCGTTAATACTGCTATAAGGTTTAAATATGGCGGTGCCAAAGTTTATCGTTAAGGTTTCTTTGGCCGACAGGAAGTTGCTGAAAAGAATTGTTAATACTAATAATGTAATACTGTCTCTCAAGTGATTCTCCCACAACGCAATGTTTGTGTGTTTACATTCTCTTAACAACGATTTGTCATTATTATCAATACTAACGGTAATAGCAATTATTGGAACAGGATTAACGCAAAAAGTGGCGTAAACTCATTGCTTTATTGTTTTGCTGACTGCGAGCTTGTTTTTCTATGGAGTGTTTCGCGTGCTAAAAACGTGACATGCCGCCAAGCAGCATAAGTCATCAGGAAAAATACGGCGAGCAAGACCACGCTGAATAAAGTCCAGTTATTGCCAACGAGATGCTCGAGGGCTGAACCGAATACGTAACCAGCTCCAACCAAGGCGAAAGTCCAGGTAATTGCAGAAGCGAAATTGAGCCGCGTAAATACTGACCAAGACATATCTGTCAATGCCACTGGCAGTGACCCAATAGTGCGCATGCCTTTGGGGTAGCGGTAAAGAAAAATATAGGATTTACCAAACTGGTCAAGTAATAACTTGGCTTACAGAATAGCGACAGCAAATTCCGAGCCATAAGGCGTTAAAACCTAAAACCTAAACCAATGTAACGCTTTAAGCTAGATTTAATATGACATTAAAATCTGCCTTTAATAATGCATCGAAACCTAGTTTTAAGTTTGTCGCAGAGTAATGGAATAATTCACATCGGTTGTTTTCGTTCTGTTTCATAGAATGCTCAACGTCAGGCAACCGGCAGGATGATTGGGATGTCCTTTTAAAAACATCCTCAACTTTTGACTATATCTAAAACTTGAGCCCAACCCACAACCAAATTTTATCTGCATCCACTCGGCCACTTTCACCGGAATAAGTTGCATATTTTATTCCGCCAGTATAATGGTCAGCAAATTTCTTTGTATATTGCAGGTTAATTTCATTACCTAAATCATCAACAGTATCGCTGGCGTCGTCGGCAGAGAAGTCATGATACGCTGCAATCCAAGAGCCGCCGCCTGCTTTACCTGATAGCGTAAAGATAAGGTCTTTTAAGCCCTGCGATGGCGTGCCTAGGAATTGATCAGACCAACCATTAAACTTGTGTAGGGTTGCCAATGGCGTTGAAAATCCGTAGTTGCCATTGTCACTGCCCAGCACTTCGTAGCCAATTTTAGCGGTAAGCATGGATAAATTTACGCCCAATTCAGCAAATAAATAGTCTGCATCAAACTCGTTTGTACTAATTTCATTGCTTTGTGTTGCATATTCAACTGCATAGCTGAAAGTAGTGTCACCTTTATTGGTAGCTTTGGTAACGCCTTTGAAGCTTGCACCATAGGTGTCGAGTGAATTATTGATGTCGTTGTCAATCTCGAGTAAATAACTGTAAGCGCTTAGCGTACCGTAAGCGGTTTTGTAATTTAGGTTCAGCAAGTGATCGTTCGAATCTAAATCAGCTGCTTCGGCAAAAATGCGATTGCGCTGGTTTAAGTAACTATACTGCACTTTGATCTTTTCATTTACCGCATAGACTACAGTTGCCGCATCAAAAGTTTGGCGGTCTTGACGCCAACCTACATGCCCCACGTGACGGTGACCGTCGAGTGCAATAACTTGGCGACCGAGCTTCAAAGTGAGTTTGTCTTTTTTGTATTGAACAAAGGCTTGGTCAACTTCCGTTACTTCTGGGTCGGCAATCACTGAATACTCGCCCAGATTGTAACCCGTAGGTCCAACGGTATAACCACCTTGGCCTAGCACAATGCGGCTATCTTCTACACCTAAAGTCACTGACCAGCCATCGAGATCGGCACTGGTATATGAGAGTCTCGTGCGCAGAGTGAAGGCACTTGCGTCTTTTACTGCATTATCTTGAGAAACGTCTTCATAGCGTAAATTTAAGTCTGCGCTCGCTTTACCTGAGCTCAACGCTTTGTAAAATGAGTCTTCTGCGAGAGCAACATTAGATACGCTAGCCAATAAAAGCGAAGAGGCGATGACAGATAAGGTGTATATTTTCGATTTCATTTTTTGTCCTAATGCTTATGTTAGTTTATTTACTTATCAACTGGATTTGTATGTTGCTTTGGCGATATTTGCTTGCAACTCGCGCGGCAACTAAGCCGCATTGTTAGAGGTGTTTTTAGGTTTTTTCACAACGGATGGCACTGCGCCAACCGATTCAACCTTCCTTTGTTTCTCATACAAAAACTTAAGAACAGCATGACGATATTGGTTGTATTGAATGTTATCAGCCATTTCTAGCCTATTTCGAGGTCTTTCTAAGTTAACGTCCAATACCTCACCAATAGTCGCGCTTGGGCCGTTCGTCATCATTACAATACGATCTGACAGCAGCACTGCCTCATCCACATCATGCGTGATCATAATGACTGTGTTACCAAGTGCCGCATGAATTTCCATAACAGAATCTTGTAAATGCGCACGAGTCAGTGCATCTAATGCGCCGAAAGGTTCATCCATCAAGAGTACTTTAGGTTCCATCGAAAGGGCTCTGGCAATGCCCACACGCTGCTTCATACCGCCTGATATTTCAGAAGGAAGCTTGTGAGCCGCATGGGTCATGTGAACCAAATCAAGGTTATACTGAACCCAGTCTTTCATTTCTGCTTTGCTACGCCCGTTTCGGGTTTGTCTCACCGCAAGCTCTACGTTTTTGTATACCGAAAGCCAAGGGAGTAGAGAATGGTTCTGAAACACTACCGCGCGCTCTGGGCCGGGTTCGTTCACTTCAACACCATCAAGGATCACGCCGCCAGTCGTTGCCTGATAAAGCCCAGCAATAATATTTAGTACCGTTGACTTTCCGCAACCCGAATGACCAATCAGAGAAATAAACTCACCTTTGGCAATTTTCAAGTTCACTTTCTGTAAGGCCTGGAACGGACCGTTAGCTGTCGGGAAATCAATACCCACATCCGAGAGCTCTAAATGCCGCATTCTGTTTGTGTTGCTCTGTGTCTGATTTTTCATCGTAATTCCTTACTCAATTGTGCTCGTATACCGTTGCTGGAGATAGGTGGTTTTGCTAACAATTGCTATCTCTATATTTATCGCAACGATACGCTCTTGTCCCAACTCACGTAACGTTGAACCGTCAGCATGAGGCGGTCTAAAATAAAACCGATAATGCCAATGGTCAGCACAGCCACCATGATGCGAGCAAGCGATTCAGAGCTACCGTTTTGAAATTCATCCCACACAAACTTGCCTAAACCAGGATTTTGCGCCAACATTTCAGCAGCAATTAATACCATCCAACCGATGCCTAAACTCAGTCTCAGTCCGGTAAAGATGGCTGGAATAGATGATGGCAAAACAATTTTTATGACATGATTAAATGCATTTAGGCGAAGTACTTTGCTCACGTTAATAAGGTCTTTGTCGATACTCGACACCCCTACGGCAGTATTGATAAGTGTCGGCCACAAGCAGCACAAACTCACGGTTACGGCAGAAGTAATAAACGACTTTGAAAACATTGGGTCATCGCTAACATAAACCGCACTGACCACCATTGTAACCAAGGGTAACCAAGCTAGTGGTGACACGGGTTTAAATAGCTGGATTAGCGGATTAATTGCTGCGTATGTGCCCTTGCTTAAACCACACAGAATACCCAAAGGAACAGCAATGAAAGAAGCCATAAAAAAGCCCACTGCGACGGTATATAAGCTGGTCCAAATTTGGTTGAAAAACGTGGGAGCACCGGTAAATGTCCTGATTTTTGGCTCGTAGCTTGGATCAGACGCCACTCTTTTTGCATTTCGCTCTTCTTGTCTAACATAAAAAGCTTCTGCTTTTTCCTGCTGTGCATTGTGCTCATCAATTAAAACAAATGATTGTTCCCACACCTGACTTGGCCCAGGAAATTCACCCAATGAGGTATCGATGTTCTTTGCAACGCCAGCCCAAAGCGCAATAAACAAAAGCAAGCCTATTAGGGGCAGCAGCACAGCGTTGATATTCGCAAAAATTCGCTCGCGGATCATGTTTTGCTTCATTTTTTGAAACATTAAAGGGGCTATATTTGTTTTTATCATAAGAATGACTCCAAGGTCAGCGCAGTCGAATGCTAGTTAAATCTTGTCTTTGGCTTTTAAACCAATTGAGAAGGAATCTAAGTATGCATTTGGTTTCGTGCCGTCGTAGGTTACGTTGTCGATAAATTCCGTTTGCGGTGGTTTAAAACCGGTCTCACTTGCGAAATTTGGGAAATCAGAAGCTTTGGCTTTTCCCTCTTTTATCAGTTCTTTAGCAGCAAGTGCATAGACTTCTGGCTTGTAGACTTTTTTGGCTGTATCCATAAACCACTCGTCCGATTTAGGCTCAGAAATTTGACCCCACCGGCGCATTTGGGTTAAATACCAAATGGCATCGCTATAGAAAGGGTAGGTTGCGTTGTAGCGAAAGAACACGTTGAAATCAGGTATTTCGCGCTTGTCGCCTTTTTCATATTCGAATGTGCCAGTCATGCTGTTGGCGATAACGTCTTCATCTGCGCCAACGTAGGTACTTTTGGCGAGAATTTTAACTGCTTCTTTACGATTCGCGTTGTTGTTTTCATCTAACCACATTGCAGCTCTAATCATCGCTTTTACCACGCGAATGTGCGTATTGGGGTTTTCTTTTGCCCACTCTGAACTTACACCAAAGACTTTCTCTGGATTGTTTTTCCAAATTTCATAATCGGTAATTACCGGTACACCAATACCCTTGAAAACAGCCTGTTGATTCCAAGGTTCACCTACGCAGTATCCATGAATAGTGCCGGCTTCCATTGTGGCAGGCATTTGTGGTGGTGGGGTCACTGATAACAAAGCCTTCGCGTCAATTTGACCACTTGTATCACCTTTGTGTGGTGCGTAGTAACCTGGGTGAATACCGCCTGCCGCTAGCCAGTAACGTAATTCGTAATTGTGCGTTGATACGGGAAACACCATACCCATTTTGAAAGCTTTGCCCTCGGCAGAATATTTATCAACAACCGGTTTTAGTGCGTCGGCCTTGATAGGATGCACTGGCTTACCATTTTCATGCGGCACGTTTGGCTTCATTTGCGCCCAAATGTCATTCGAAACCGTAATCGCATTGCCGTTTAAGTCCATGCTAAATGCAGTAATAATATGCGCCTGAGTACCAAAGCCAATTGTGGCACCCAAAGGTTGACCTGCGAGCATATGAGCGCCATCAAGCTGACCGTCAATTACCCTATCGAGCAATACTTTCCAGTTTGCTTGCGCTTCCAAGGTCACATACAAACCTTCATCTTCAAAGTAACCTTTCTCATAAGCAATCGCTAATGGTGCCATGTCGGTCAGTTTTATGAACCCAAATTTAAGCTCTTCCTTTTCCGCATAGCCAACTTTGGTTTCTGCTTGCGCGCTCCATGACAACAGGAGTGCTGTCGCGCCGGCGATAGCCCCAACGCGAAGCAAGTGACGCTGTAGCGCTGAGTTGATGGTTCTAATTTTTCGGATAAACATACTGACCTTCCTTTATCATGTTGTATTAAAAGACAGGCAAAAAGTTTCAAAAAAAAACCCGCGATGAAGCAACATCTCTGTGGCTTCATCGCGGGCTACTTTGCCTGAATAACTGACACCATCTTTGGTGTGAATTACTTTTTGTCGTTAGGTTATTATTATTATGAATGAGTTAACGTAGCTTGAATCGGAGGACTACATTTCTCATTGATTGGAGCAAAACGTTCGGCATTCTGGAAAAAAACCTCGATTTTGCAATATTCACTTCTACCTTTCTATATCTTTCTAAGCATTATTGATGCCAGTTTTTAAATCCAATTAAATCAGTTGGTTAACATTAAAATTACAAGTTATTTGCACCATAAACTGAATTGCTTTTGTGCAGAGTGCACTATTGCTGTGCTTTGCATTGTTTTAAATACCCTGAAAAATCATTTTGCAAGCAGAGCGAGGGCGCGTTCAAAGCAGCTTTTATTGACCATGTTCTCGAGTATTTTTTGCAGTGCGTCGGCGCTGAATTTTTCTTGTGGGAGTTGTTTCGTTTCTCGCATTTTATTGAGCAACAACTCCTGCATCTCAATTGTAGGTGCGTTTACTATTGACGCATTTTCAAAAAAAAAGCGATTGTAATTTGGTACAATTTGAGGTGTCGCATTTTGCCTGGTTAAGCAACTTCCAAGCAATGAGGGGGCAATAACGTCAATTGGTTCAGGCAAATACCCACTTTCGGCCATCATTTTTGCGGCTTCAAAGCGGTTAGGTAGGGATTGCAGCCACTCACATGAAAGCAGCAGTGCGGCGCATAATCTTGCCATTGTTTCTGGATGTTGTTTGGCAAAGGCATAGCTTGTACCAAGTACTTTTTCAGCAGCGTCTTGCCAAATGTTGTAGGAGGTTAATACCGTAATACCGGTGCCTTCGCGCACTGATTTTGCATTCCAAGGCCCGCCAACGCAAAAGCCGTCTATTAACCCCGATTCAAGGCTGTTCGACATTTCTGAAGGAGGAATAGTAATAATATCAACGTTGTTGTGTAAGTCGCTTTGCTTGAGCCAGTCTATCAACTGATATTGATGGCAACTGTAAGGGAACACTGTGGCGAATCGCAGTGCCGCTTCTCCTCTCTTTTTGCGCTGTTCAATAGTTTCTCTAAGCAAACTGGCGGGCATGGGAAAGGGAAGCTCGGCTAGTGCGTTGTTCCTCAATATTTCATGACACAAAACTGGCGATAAGCTAATCGCATTTCCGTTTTGACTGAGCACCATAGGAACAGACATCTGTACCTGCATGCTGCCTAAGCCTAAAGAACTTGCCAAGGGCATTGGTGCTAATAGCTGCGCGGCATCAAGCAGCCCTGTTTGAAGTTTGTCCCGCAAGGTTGACCATGAGTTTTGTGGGCAAAGCGTGACGTCCAAGTTGAATTGGCGAAAATAACCCAAACGTTGGGCAACGATAAGAGGCGCGCTGTCGGTGAGTGACACAAACCCCAGTGTTAATGGAGTAAGCACGTCACTTTTTGCTATATTTTGTTTTTGATCGGTAGTGCTTTGTTTAGTCATTTCTATATTCATTTTATTGTATTTAGCATGGATATAAGGGTTTTTGCGACATCTTCTAATTTTTGTCCAGTGTCCATCGCCATTTTTCGTAATGCATGAAAAGCTTCGTTTTCACTCATGTTGCGAGATTGCATGAGCAAACGTTTTGCACTATCTATGATCTTTTTAGCTTCCAATTCATGTTTGGTGTTGGCGAGTTCTTGCTTCACGCTCTGGTAGTCTTCAAAGCGGGCGAGCGCAGCGTCGAGTATGGCTCGGACTCTTTTAGGGTCGGCATTTCCACACACATAGGCGCTCACCCCAGATTTGATCGACCGGGTGATCGTTTCTGAGTCCTCTTGCTCAGAAAACATCACAATGGGTTTCGGATTGAAACTCGATAGGGTATGCAGGCTGTCGAGAATATCTCGGTCGGGCGATTCGATATCTATCACTACCATGTCCGGTTTAAGCTCATCGACTTTTTTAAGCAACGATGCGCCTGAAGTGAGCAAGTGACTGACCTGATAGCGAGAGTTTTCTAAAGCGCTGATGAGTTGTGCTGAGCGAGATTCATTGTCATCTATCAGTAAAATACTCAGCTTGTTGGTATTGTTCACTTGTGCGCTTTGATTGCGTTTGTCGTTTCTTTTCATAAAGCGCTAAACAGAAAAATACATAATAATTTAAACCTTGATGCAAGGAATTCGCCAAGTTACTCCGCGCTCGCGAAATGTGAAGATTAGGAGGTGTGTCTTTCGTTCTAGTTTAAGTCGACCCCTATGAAACGCTTGCGGTTTCGGGTTTTCCATAGTTTGCTGGCTTCCTCAAGTGCGGCTGCTTGGCCTTGATTTTGTAACAACATTAGCAGGGCTGCTAGCGTTGAAATAACTGTGTTTTCCCCATAATTGTGCAACTGCGCACCTTGCCATACCGAGACTAAGGTGTTGACATCGAGTGCCTTAGGTTTTACTTCCCACCGTTGTTCGGGCACAAGAAGGAAACTTTGTTGCTTGTCTTGGCGATTGAACTTAAGCACACTATCTTTTGATGGGTCAACTTCAGGCTCTCCGCCTTCGCCACGAAAGCAAAGTACATTGTTATCATTCAGCAGGCGGGCTACATCAACGTGCTTGTCATCAACGTGTTTATGATGAACTCCTTGCACTGAATAGTCTGCATTAAATGGATTCAATAGTCGCGCAAGCGTATTTGCACAAGAGCGCAAGCCAAATAATTCACGCAGTTGAATGAGTTCATCAAGCTGCGGGTGCAGTAGAGCAAGGTCGGCATAGACAAAGCCGTTTTCTTTGATTTTTTTAGCAACATCGCTCAGCGTATTTGCTTGCCAAGGGTTCCCTTGTTGCACCAATACTTTGTTTAACGATTGCTTCGTATCAACGCTAGCAATTGAACTCAGCTGTGCCAACACCGATTGAATATAAAGTCGCTGTGAGGCCGGTTCTTGCGTTCCGTGCATACCTACTTTTACACCCTGTTCAACTAAACACGCAATCGCGAGCAAAAACCAAGGTAACTGACGGCGTTTCCCAGCATATGCGCCAATATCGAGGTCGACGAGCGGGCTCGCAGTATGCCTTAACCTTGCGGGCAATGTGGCCCTGCATGCTTGCGTGAAACCCGCTATTTCCTCAGCTGTTTCTTCGCGCACACGCAGTAGCATCAGAAAAGCACCGCGTTGTTCTGGTGTGATTTTATTTTCGAGCAAGAGCGTCATTGCCACGCATGCTTCGTCTTGCGTTAAGCTTCTGCCGCTGCGTTGACCTCGCCCAATCGTTTGCAAATAAGGTACAAATTCCTGAAATGAGGGGTAGCTATCCTGATTGTTCGGCAAAGTAAACTTCTTACGGTGATGGCTTTTGCGCAATGTTAACATGAAGGTATTGGCTCAGCGGCAGTTAATGGGGCATAGATGCGCAAAACGCCTATGTACTTTTTTGCGCAAGCGACGCGTTTGATAACATGCTGATATCGACAGCTTGTTGGTGATTAATCACATTTCCAATAATAATCATAGCGGGGCCATTGAATTTTGCGGCCGCGACTTTTGCTGATATTGAAGCCAAGCTGCCTATTTCAATTGCTTGTGCAGGCGTACAGGCATTATCAACCACGGCAATAGGAAATGCGCTATCCAAACCATTGGCAATCAGGCGTTTACAAATCACTTCTAGTTTTTTTAAGCCCATGTAAAACACCAATGTTTGGTTTTTACTGCTCAATACCAAAGCATTCCAATCAGGCTCAGAGGCTGGGTTTTTTAAGCTAGCCGTTACAAAACGTACTGATTGAGCACACTCCCTGTGGGTGAGTGGTATGCCGGTAAAAGCCGAGGCTCCGGAAGCGGAAGTAATGCCCGGAACAATACAAAAGGGAATGTTATGCCGGGTAAGTGCTTCGGTCTCTTCTACGGTGCGAGCGAAAATGGCGGGATCGCCGCCTTTCAGTCTCACTACCTTTTTGCCCGCTAACGCGTGAAACAAAATACGCTTGCAAATATCACTTTGCTGCATGCTGTGCTTACCTGCTCTTTTACCCACAAACTCTTTTTCGACATGCATCGGAATGATGCGCAAGACCGATTCGTCTACCAGCCAATCAAACAGCACTATGTCGGCATTTTGAAGCGCTTTATAGGCTTTGATGGTAAGTAATTCAGCATCACCAGGACCGGCCCCAACAATGGCAACGGAACCAATCTCCTGACTGTTCAAGCTATTGTGTTGCCGCTGCGATTTTTTGTCGCTTTTTCGATGTAATAAATGTGACCAGTTCATACGAAAATAATGACTGCTGGCGGAGAATAGTGTGCTCATTGACTTAGTCATTTTTCGGCCTCAATTACGCTTACCCGGATCAATTCGTTGGCGCTAGGTTTTTGATGAGAAACTTGTGTGTCAAAAGGCTGGGCGTTTAACGGATTAATTTCATTACTTTGAATTGGATTTCCATTTGCACCACGTGCTGCATCGTTGAGCGAGTGTTGCTGAGTAATAAGACCCGCTATTTCGGATTTGCAAGAGCCACAGTTTGTGCCGCACTTGAGCTTTTCGCCTAGCTCAATTACGCTATTACATCCCTCTGAGATAGTTTTAATAATGGTTTTTTCGCGTACCGAAAAACAACTGCAAATAAGCTTGCCTTGTGTAAATTCATCGTCTGCTTGGTTGCGCAGAATGTGGCGAATGTCGAGCATAGATAATTGCGCTTTACCCAGCAGCATGTTTTGCCAGTTGGCGTCCATGTCCGTGCTGTCGCGATTGGTTTCGCTTGTGAGGGCAACGGTCATCATAAACTTATCATTGTCTGTTTTCAGCGCCATCAAATGCCCATTGCTGACTACTGTGTATAGCTTGGATGCCGCTAAGCAAGTAGCAGAAATACGGCTAAACCATTGCTCTAAAGATAGCACTGAATCGCCTTGTGCAGCAGCCGTATTGGCGGCTCGACTGTTTTGCAACATAGCTATTCGATACTGGTAACCATTTTCTAGTTTTATTTTCACCCAGTAGTCACATATTTCATTAAGCGAATTGGAGGCGAGTTCGGTATGACTCGTAATTGTACCGTGCGCGAGTACTGCCGTTTTATGCACATTTACAGCAGCATGCTTCAACTCAGGCTGCCCTGAAATTGGATCATTCGCGTCGCTGAACAGACTGGTTAAATGAACATGTGAAGACCACGTTTTGGACCAATGAATGGGAGCAAACAGCTCGCCTTTACGCTGAGCTTTGCTCTCGATGACAGGCATGATAACTGGCTGTGCTGAATGTTCGGAGACAATAGACACTAGATCGCCGCTTCGAAAACCGCGCTTAATCGCATCTTGCGGATGAATAACCAACTCAGCTTGAGCTGTATGCTGATGCAGGCGAGCAGCGTTGCCGGTTCTCGTCATTGTGTGCCATTGGTCGCGCATACGGCCTGTATTTAATACATAGGGAAATTGTGGACTAGTTTGTTGCTCAGCAAGTTTCGGAGTAATGGCAATAAACTTTGCCTTGCCATTATTGGTAAAGAAGCGATTGTTGCCAAACATTCTTACTGTACCGTTCGGATTGGCTGCATTTACAGGCCACTGTATTGGCTTTAATGAATGGTATTGCTGTACGGTGAGTTCACTTAAACCCGATAGGTCGAAATCACGCGAGCCTTCGTTCTCATAGGCACTGAGCTTGGCGTGTTCGCAAAAAATATCGCGTACACAGGAATAAGTAAAATCCTTAGCAAAACCCATTTTGGCTGCAACGTCGCAAATGATTTGCCAGTCGTGTCTTGCTTGTTCAGTCGGCGGGAAAAGCGCTCTTTGACGCGAAATTCGACGTTCAGAATTTGTTACTGTTCCCTCTTTTTCAGACCAGCCTGTTGCTGGTAGCGCGATGGTGGCAAATGCTAAGGTATCGTTTTTGTTAATGGTGTCCGATACCACTACCGTTTCGCATGCCAACAATGCGGCTTCAATTTTTTGTCTATTAGGCATACTGACAACAGGGTTGGTCGCCATTATCCAGATGAATTTAATATCGCCGGTATGTACCTTTTCAAACATATCCACGGCTTTCAGGCCGTTATTTTTAGCCATATTAGGTGCTGACCAGAAGCGTTCAACTAAGGCATTATGTGCGGGGTTTTCGATGTCCATGTGCGCCGCAAGCATGTTGGCTAGGCCACCAACTTCTCGTCCGCCCATGGCATTTGGTTGACCTGTGATTGAAAACGGACCATTACCTGCCTTGCCTATTTTACCACTGGCAAGGTGACAGTTGATGATCGCATTTGCGTTGTCGACGCCGGAAGCTGACTGATTTATGCCCATTGAGTAAAATGAAACCGCTGAATTAGCCTTGGCAAACAATGCGTAAAATGCCAAAAGGTCCTGATGATCAACATCGCACAACTGACTGACCGTATTGCTATCGAATGATGAAGCGGCAGTGAAGGCCGCATCGGCAAAATCAGTGTGGTGTTCAATAAAATGCCTATCAAGACCGCCAAAGTCGTGTAAATACTTTAGTAAACCGTTGAAAAGTATTGTATCGCTACCTGATTTAATCGCTAAGGTGATATCGGCTAGCGATGCTGAGGCAGTTTGGCGTGGGTCGATTACGACGACTTTCATTGCAGGATTATTCTTTTTAGCCTGCTCCATGCGCTGAAATAATACGGGATGAGTCCATGCAGCATTTGAACCAATCAAAACCAAGAGTTCGGTTAGCTCCAAATCTTCATAACTGCAAGGTACAGCATCAGCACCGAATGCCCGTTTGTAGCCAGCTACTGCCGATGACATGCACAGCCGCGAATTAGTATCAATATTGGCACTGCCGATAAAGCCCTTCATTAGCTTATTAGCAACGTAGTAATCTTCCGTCAACAATTGTCCGGACACATAGAAGGCAACAGAATTAGGACCATGTTGCTCAATGCACTGTGTTAACTTTTGCGCCACTGCGGTGCTAGCAGTATCCCAAGAAACCTTTTCGCCATTGACCGAGGGTGCTGTTAGCCGCCCCTCAGGTAAGCAGGTTTCAAGTAAATGTGTGCCTTTCACGCACAAGCGTCCGTAATTCGCGGGATGCGTAGATAAACCCTTCAAAGTTGACGTGCTGGCTTCTTGCTGTTCACTAACGGCTACTTCAATACCACAGCCTACTCCGCAATAGGGGCAGGTTGACTCAGTTAGCGCTATTGAGGATTTTAGTGCCTGCGCGGCGTCAATTACTGACTCGGAACTAGAGACAGTAACTTGTGGCGTTGGCGTCAGTTTGCTTAGCATATCAATACTTATCCTTGACGTTTCGTGCTAGGCCGCATCAGTATGTAAGGCAGACACGCTAACGAACACAGAATCGCCTTGTAGTTGACAAGCAAACACATTAAGTTGTGCTTCGTCGTTTTCGAAGCACTTTCCACTTAAGAGTGAATAATGTTGCTTGTATAGCGGCGAACAAATGACCGGTTCTTCACCTATTGAGCCAAGAAGGCCGCGATACATCACGTTTGCCCTACCAATCGGATCCCAGTTACTTAACGCATAAATGCTCACATGACCCGTCGGATCCTTAAGCTGAAATAGGGCGACTTGTACGCCATTCACTAGAGCACAAACGCCGCTGTTTTCTATCAGGTCAGAAAGAGAGCAGACTTTTTGTGCTGAGCTATTAACCGCCGTATTGGAAGTGTTTACATGTGTTGTCATCTTATTTTCCTTAAGCTAGTTCTACGATTTTGATGTTGTGCTTTTCTTCTTCTGTTGCGGGCCTGATTTGGCCTCTTTCCTCAACAAAAGTGATATTGCTATCGCTTTCCTTACTATTAACAAACTGGCGGAAACGTTTGCGCGACTCAGGACTCTCTATGGCGGTTTTCCATTCGCACTGATAGGTATCGACAACGCTCTGCATTTGCACTTCTAGCTCACTCGCAATGCCCAGGGAATCATTAATAATCACATCCTGCAAATAGGCCAAACCGCCTTCCATGTTGTCCATCCAAACCGAAGTTCGCTGCAAACGATCTGCGGTTTTGACATAAAAGGACAATACTCTGTCGATGTATTTCACTAAGGTGTCTGAATCTAAATCGGTGGCAAATAGGTCGCCATGTCGTGGCTTCATTCCACCATTGCCGCACACATAAAGATTCCAGCCATTGTCAGTAGCGATAATCCCTATATCTTTGCTTTGTGCTTCAGCACATTCTCTCGTGCAGCCAGAAACGGCAAATTTTATTTTATGCGGTGCACGCAGGCCTTTGTAACGGTTTTCTAGGTCGATGGCTTTACCGACTGCATCCTGCACTCCATAGCGACACCATGTGCTACCAACGCAGGACTTGACTGTGCGCAGCGCTTTGGCATACGCGTGTCCGGTTTCAAAGCCACCTTTCACTAGGCGCTCCCAAATATCAGGTAAGTCTTCAACGCGTGCGCCAAATAGATCAACACGTTGGCCACCTGTAATCTTTGTGTATAGGCGATAGTCTTTAGCAACTTCTCCTAGCAAAATAAGCTTTTCTGGCGTGATCTCACCACCGGGAACACGTGGGACAACGGAATAAGTGCCGTCTTTTTGCATGTTGCCTAAAAATATATCATTAGTGTCTTGGAGGCTAAGATGTTCTTTTTGCAAAATAAACTCGTTGTATACTGATGCAAAAATAGAAGCGGCAGCAGGTTTGCAAATTTCACAGCCTAAACCTTTTCCATGCCGGGTAATTAATGTGTCGAAATTTTTGATGCCTTCTACCTTAACAATATGAAATAGTTCTTGGCGCGAATGTGCAAAGTGCTCACAGATGTCTTTCTTCACTTCAACACCGCGCTTTTCTAATTCGCTGTCCACTACGTTTTTGAGTAGGGCACTGCAACCGCCGCAACCTGAACTGGCCTTCGTACAAGATTTAATCGCGTTTAAGTCGCAGCTTCCCGCGTCAATTGCGGCTACGATGTCACCTTTGGACACGTTATGGCATGAGCAAATGGTTGCAGTCAATGGCAATGCGTCGGCACCGAGTGCTGGGGTAGTATCGCCTGATGAGGGCAGAATAAGTGCTTCAGGAAATTCAGGTAAATCAATGTCGTTAAGGGCATACTGCAGCAGGGTGTCGTAATCGTTAGTATCACCCACAAGAACCGCACCTAGCAGTTTCTTCTGTGTTGCGTCGATTACAATCTTCTTATAAACACCGGCAGGCTGATTTTCGTATGTGTATGACATAGCGCTGGGAGTGGCAGCATGCGCATCACCAATAGAACCCACTTCCACGCCCATTAATTTAAGTTTAGTGCTCATGTCGGCACCTTCAAACTTAAGCGTGCGAGGGGTTTTACCGTGAATGATGTGTGAAACCGCGGCGCGCGCCATGGTGTAGCCAGGCGCAACTAAGCCATAAATGCGCTGTTGCCAAAGCGCACATTCGCCAATAGCATAAATGCACTTTTCTGAAGTTAGGCAATTGTCATCAATAACAATACCGCCGCGCTCACCTATCGCAATATCATGTGCCTTTGCGAGTCCATCACTGGGGCGAATACCGGCTGAAAATAAAATCATGTCAGTTTCTAAGAAGGTGTCATCAGCAAAATTCATGCGGTAGCGGCAGGTTTCACCCGCGACAATTTCCTGAGTGGCTTTTTGTGTGTGCACCGTTACATCTAAATCATTAATTTTGTCGCGCAATAGACGACCACCTGACTCGTCAAGTTGAACGGCCATTAGCTGCGGTGCGAATTCCACCACATGTGTTTTTAGTCCTGCTTCTTTTAGTGCGTTAGCGGCTTCTAGCCCCAACAAACCGCCGCCCACAACAACACCCACTTTACTGACTTGTGCTGACGCTTGAATATTATGCAAATCTTCAATCGTGCGATAGACCAAACAGTGTGCTTGGGTGTTGCCAGCAATAGGCGGAACAAAAGGGTAGGAGCCTGTCGCGAGTACGAGTTTATCGTAGGCGTATTTTTCACCATTTTTTGTGGTTACTACTCTATTAGTCTTATCAATATCGCTTACCCACGCGTTGGTATGAAATTTCACGTTTAGGGCGTCGTATCGCTCTGGCGTCGTCATGGCTAGGTCGTCGGCAGTTTTACCGCTGAAAAATTCAGATAAATGCACTCGGTCATAGGCTAAACGGGATTCACCTGATAAAACACGAATAGTACAGTGGGGACTTTGTTCGCGAAGTTGTTCAACGAAGTAATGCCCAACCATGCCGTTGCCAATCACGAGAACATCGTCGGTAGCGATGCTGTTGTTTACCTGATCCGCAGCATTATTGTGCAAACTATGAATTGTTGATTGGGCCATTTTCGTTTCCTTTTTCAGGCATAAAAAAACCCACAGCAGATTAATCTGCTGTGGGCTCCATTGCCGATATGTATCAGCCTTCATCGGCTGATAATAAAATATGTTGTTTACGCCAAAGCAAGCTTCTGTAAAGAAATTCCGTATTTAAAGTACGTTGACGTCATACTGCTTGCTTCACTTTCCATATACATTTTATGTGCCAAAGTTATTTTACTATGTATTACAGGTAGATAAAGATATTTGGCTTTGGCGCTAAGCGAGTTTATGCACCAGTTTTGCACAAGTTCGCCTTATTGCGGCGCATTCGTTGCGTGTTCGGCACTGTCACTATTACAGAACTAAAGTTAACAAACTCATCCAAGCCATTAATTAAAGCTAAGTCTACACTCGATTAAGGAAATGATAGGATCACGTTGTAAGACTGTTGCTGGTGGCAAACTGCCTGGTTGAGTTATGCAACGCACAGTTTAGCGACAACAAAAAATTAATTTCTTTGAAATGATGTTTAAGAACAAATGGATAGAAAGATGGTGGACGCTACTGCTCGCTTTGTAAGGCTTTGCTTTTCAGTATCACCTTATAGCGCATCAAATACTTTTGATAGTGTATTCGTTAATCACTTTTCGTAATTCAAGCTTTTAAATCAATAAGCCTTTTATTAAACATCTTCATCCACAGTGTTTGTTGCTTTGCATCCATAACCGCAAGGAGTATCGGATGGTGAATTTCACACAAGCTTATAAGCTTATCAAGCATAGACGATATTGATTTTTCTGGAACGGAGAAAGATGCACCTAAGGTAATAAAGTCTTTTCTGCCTATATTGTCATCTCTTCCATTTATCTTTAACGCCATTTTATGGTCTTTGTAGATATAAGTGGTAATCAAGTCATAACATGGGCTGAGCACTGTTCTTCCAGATGCTGCCAAGGTTTGGATGCTGATATTTTTTGCGTGAAGGTCGCCATTTCCGATTAAATAAGAATACGCATAGAGCTGAATCGCTTTTAGTATTTCTATTTTGGGTGCTGTTGTATATTGCGCGATCCCGTGTAAAACATCCTTAAAGCTTATGCGGTATTTATCTGCTGGGTATCGGTCTAAGAACTGACAAGCGTCTTCTTGATGATGCATGCAGATGGTTGTACTTTCTTTGTCGCTCTGTGTGTTAATGAAGCGATCAAAGCGCTCCACCAGAAGGCCTTGTTGGCCTTTTTTATCATTAATTATTTTGGTGGTGTTCACGCTCAACCCGCACTTTTTTGCAAGCTTGAGGGATAGATGTTCGTTTTCAACTAAATGTGGCTTATCTTTGGGGTTTAACTTTAGGATATAGAACTTGTCTTTTTGTGCTTGATTAATTGGAAAGCTGATCATCGAGGCAGATATTTTTTCTTGAACCCCAGATAGCGCTTGGTTATATTCGTTGTAATTGACATCTTCTAGGCTTTCTTCGAACAGTTTATAAAAATCAAGCTTATCGAAGCTTGTGGGCTTGTTAGGTCTTGTTTGAAAGGTGTGTCCTGGGGCGAACACATTGATATCTCCAATGCACTGCGAGCCCACGGTCGCTAAAATACTAAAAAGATCGTCCTCAGATGTTTTAATCTTGCTGATGAGTGCTTTAAGTCGTAAACCTTCAGGGAGGAGGCCTGCAAAAAATGGTGGAAGTGAGTCGCCGTTGTATGTATAAGTGGGGTTTTCACTGCTTAGATGAAATGAGATACCTTTATTCTCTTCAGCTAAGAAAGCTTGATCGAAAGCAAACACAACTCCTTTGAGAGTGCGTACGAGTTTACCAGCGAGTTTTGTGCCTTTATAAACATCTAACTGTTCTAGTTCTTTTGCTTCGTCTAAGCGCAATTTGATTTACCTGCTTTGTTTTTTATTTCGAGTACTTAAGTTCTATGCTTAAACCTAGGGTATCTAAAACCATTAATACCTTGTCCATTTGCACGCTTGGCTTACCTTTTTCAAGTTGGCTTAAAAAATTTAAGCTAACGCCGCTGAGGTTTGCCAGTTCGGTTTGCGTCATTGATTGAGCTTTGCGCTCTTGTCTAATTTTCGTTCCGATTAACGATAATTTGGGCTCCATATTATTTCCTACGAACGAGTGAATAATTGTTAAAATAACATAATAAGTTAATAAAAAAATATTAAATTCATTCGTACGAGTTAATTAATGTGCAATTTGACTATTTAGCTCTTAGATTAGATTAAATTCATATGATCATGTGAATATTAGTGTACTAGCCTTTCAAATATAATTGTGTGTCCCTCTGATACTGTCAACCTAACAGCAACCCTATTAATTGTGCGATACTCTGCGGATGAGAAATTCAAACATCTACGCCGGTTATCGTTATCCTGCACAAATTATTAGCCATGTATTTTGGCTGTACCATCGAATTACACTCAGCTTCCGAGATATTGAAAAATTATTGACTGCCAGAGGGACCAATGTAAGTTACGAGACGGCGATAAAATTGATATTCTCGTTCAGAAACGTAAGGATAAAAAGGCTGCCATGCCGTTCTTCAAGAAAGTACTAAAAGGCCAACAAGTAGCACCAATTAAGATAGTGACCGACAAACTGAAAAGCTATTCAGCTGCAAAACGAGAACTGATGCCAAGCGTGGATCACTCAAAACAGCAGTATGAGAACAATGGCTGTGAATTAGCGCGCAAAATAGAAAGTCATACAGGCCATGAGAGTAAAAAACTTCGGGCGAGTTAATGCACAGATTCGCCACGTTTTAGGCACGGATTCGCCATACTTTTGGAAAAATGAAGCGTAAGCTCGTGAATCTAAAGGATTTAGGAATTCAAAACGGTGTTTAAAAACAAGAGGGGTAGGGGTGGTGGACGCTACTGGGCTTGAACCAGTGACCCTCGCCTTGTAAGGGCGATGCTCTCCCAACTGAGCTAAGCGTCCATAATATTGATTTTGCTAGAGAAGAAGTGGTGGACGCTACTGGGCTTGAACCAGTGACCCTCGCCTTGTAAGGGCGATGCTCTCCCAACTGAGCTAAGCGTCCATCTTATCTAACAATCTTACTGGCGTGTTCCTCAGTAAGTGGACGCGTATTATAGAGTTGAGACCGAATCTGTCAACCGCATTTTTAAAAAAAAATACTATTCGCTTAAAAATCGGTCAAACGAGGACTTATTTTACAATGCTTTGCTTTTTACTGAGGGCATTAAACGGTAAACTACGCACAATTAATTTATAGGAATATTATTATAATGACAGTGGTAACGCGTTTTGCTCCAAGTCCTACCGGTTATTTGCACGTTGGTGGTGCACGTACAGCTCTTTATTCTTGGTTATATGCTAAGAGCCAAGGTGGTGAATTTGTATTAAGAATAGAAGATACAGATCTAGAGCGCTCAACTGATGACGCAAAACAAGCCATCTTAGATGGTATGGAGTGGTTGGGCTTGCATCATGATAAAGGGCCTTATTATCAAACGGAACGTTTCGAACGTTATTACCAAGTAATTGATGAGTTGCTTGAAAAAGGTTTGGCATACAAATGCTTTATGTCGGTTGCAGAACTCGACGCAATTCGTGAAGAGCAGGAAAAGAACGGGGAGAAACCGCGTTATCCTGGTACTTGGCGAAACAGAACGGATCATCCAGAAGGTCAACCATTTGTAGTGCGCTTCAAAAATCCCCTTGAAGGCGACGTAATTATAAATGACCACGTGCGCGGTGAAATCCGAATTTCAAATACCGAACTTGATGATTTAATTATTAAGCGTACTGATGGCGCGCCAACGTATAATTTCTGCGTTGTTGTTGATGATTGGGACATGGGCATTACGCATGTCGTGAGAGGTGAGGACCATATAAACAACACGCCACGTCAAATTAACATTCTTAATGCATTGGGTGCGCCTCTGCCTGAATATGCGCACGTGTCGATGATCTTAGGCGATGACGGTAAAAAGTTATCCAAACGTCATGGTGCAGTTAGCGTAATGCAATACCGAGATGATGGCTACCTACCACAAGCTGTACTAAACTATTTAGTGCGCTTGGGTTGGTCACATGGCGATCAAGAGATCTTCAGCATTGAAGAAATGATTGAACATTTTAGCTTAGACTCTATAAGTAAGTCGGCGAGTGCATTTAATACCGAAAAGCTAAACTGGCTAAATGAGCATTATATCAAAACATTGCCGGCCTCTGACGTTGCCCCATATGCAAAATGGCACTTTGATCAGCAGGGTATCAACGTTAGTAATGGACCGAGTTTAGAGAGCGTCATTGAAATTCAAGCCGATCGTGTCACAACCTTAAAAGAATTAGCGTCTATTAGTACGTACTTTTATGCTGATTTTGAAGAGTTTGATGAAAAGGCAGCAAAGAAACACTTGCGTTTGGTTGCTAAAGAGCCACTAGAAGCAGTTAAAGACGCGTTGCTAGCGGTTAACGACTGGTCGCCTGAGAATATACAGGCTGCTATTAATGCGACGGCAGAGAAACTGGAAGTAGGAATGGGCAAAATAGGCATGCCTTTGCGTGTTGCAGCCACTGGTTCAGGCAATTCTCCTTCGCTAGATGTGACCTTAAACCTGATGAATAAAGAGCAAATTGCTCAAAGAATAGACAAGGCGCTCATTTACATAGCAAATAGATAAATTTCTTAAAAAAAATCGTTGACATAATTAAGTCAGATGCCTAGAATGCGCCCCGCTGTCACGGAACTGTAGCACAAAACATAGCTCGCAGGTCTAATTAGACACGGGGCTATAGCTCAGCTGGGAGAGCGCTTGCATGGCATGCAAGAGGTCGGCGGTTCGATCCCGCCTAGCTCCACCAAAATTTATTTTGGTCTGTCGTGACACAAAAATCCAAATGTCGAAATTTGGTCTAGGTTGGGATAATCAAGCTTACTTGTAACGCTTTATTTTCCTAACAAAAAACTATCGAAGCTCGCTTTGATGAAAAGTTTTTTGTCCCCTTCGTCTAGAGGCCTAGGACACCGCCCTTTCACGGCGGTAACAGGGGTTCGAATCCCCTAGGGGACGCCATTTTCCCAGTGGTAAATTTGGGAAACAGTAGTACAAAAATCCAAGCTGTCGTGGCTTGGTCTAGGTTAGAAAATTGGTCGCTTTACTGCATTTAATTTTCTAACAAAAAACTATTGAAGCTTAGCTTTGATGAAAAGTTTTTTGTCCCCTTCGTCTAGAGGCCTAGGACACCGCCCTTTCACGGCGGTAACAGGGGTTCGAATCCCCTAGGGGACGCCAATTAAAGAAACCACCCAATAGGGTGGTTTTTTTATATCTGTTTTTTGTTGCGTCAAGAAAATAGACACCCTATAGATAAATATCCCTGCGAACAAAATTAATAAAGCAGAGCAAACAGCTTAAAACCATCAATTGAGGCATACTAGCCGCTATGAAAATTGTATTAGCGCCAATGGAAGGTGTCGTCGATCACCTTATGCGAGATATGCTAACGAGAGTTGGTGGTTTTGACCTGTGCATCACTGAATTTATTAGAGTTGTTGAACAAGTTCTGCCTGCAAAAACTTTTTACCGTTATTGTCCTGAACTTCTAAACGGTGCTGTCACTCCAGCAGGCGTTCCTGTTAGAGTTCAATTGCTGGGTCAGCATCCACAGTGGCTCGCCGAAAACGCGGTCAGAGCAGTTGAATTAGGTTCTCCCGGGATCGATTTAAATTTTGGCTGCCCTGCAAAAACAGTGAATAAAAGTAAAGGTGGGGCGGTGCTGTTAAAAGAGCCTGAAACGCTCTACCAAATTATTAAAGCCGTGCGCGATGCAGTGCCGAAAGACCAACCGGTTAGTGCTAAAATACGCCTCGGATTTGGTGACACATCACTGGCCTTAGAAAATGCCGATGCAATCACGCAAGCAGGCGCAAATTTATTAACTATTCATGCGCGAACAAAAGTGGATGGCTACAGGCCGCCCGCATATTGGGAATGGATTGCAAAAATTAAGCAAGTAACCGACATTCCAATCATTGCCAATGGCGAAATATGGAGTGCCGAGGATGCAATACTCTGCCAGCAGCGCAGCGGTTGCCAAGATTTGATGCTTGGTCGAGGCGCACTGGCGATGCCTAATTTAGCGCAAACAATTAAGCAAAAGCATGCACCTATGTCATGGGAACAAACCAAAGAATTACTGGTATCGTACTCTGGCTATGAAATTTACTCTGACAAAGGTCGCTATTATCCGAATCGCATAAAGCAGTGGTTTAACTACCTCAAAAGGCAATATCCCGAAGCGGAAACAATGTTTGTTGAGCTGAGAAAGCTCAAGCACGCCGATGATATTGTGCATATGTTAACTGCCTAATGCAGCTACATCGTATGGTCCTTGAATTCTCTGCCACTCATTAGTTGTCTCATCTCTTTAATTAAATAAGTTGAGTTACCCATCGTTAATTTGTTGCCTAAATGTAAATAAAGTGACTTATTGACGGATCTCGATTGCAGTTTTTGTCATAATTCATTAACGTAAAGCCATGCGATTATCGCCACTAAAACCGACTATCTCCACTAACAAGGAAAGATATGCTTAATACAAAAGGTAAACTCGGGCTTGCATTAGCTGTTTCAGTTGCTTTGCTGACTGGTTGCAGCAGTGACAAGCAAGAGGAAAAACAAAAAAGTGTAACGGGTATCGATAAAAATCCATTCCCAAGTACTTATCAAAAAGTTGATAGCAAACCGATAGTGATTACCAATGTCACTATTCTTGATGGTATTGGCGGGAAAATTGAAAACGGCCAGATACTGCTCAAAGATGGCCTTATTGTCGAAGTAGGTAAAAGTGTGAGTTCACCATCCGGTGCTATTGAGATTGATGGCGAAGGCAAGTGGGTTACACCCGGTATCATCGATAACCACAGCCATTTAGGGGTCTATCCTTCACCATCAACGCGTTCGCATGCTGATGGCAATGAAGTGACTTCTCCTGTGACGCCTGAAGTGTGGGCTGAACATTCAATTTGGCCACAGGACCCAGGTTTTCAGCGAGCTCTTGCTGGCGGTGTTACTTCCTTACAAATCCTTCCAGGTTCTGCCAACTTGTTTGGTGGCCGCAGCGTTACAGTGAAAAACTTACCGAACAGAACGATACAGGATATGAAGTTTCCTGAAGCACCGTACGGCATTAAAATGGCCTGTGGTGAAAACCCGAAGCGTGTTTATGGTGAAAAGGGCGGCCCGATGACTCGCATGGGTAATGTGGCCGGCTATCGCAAGGCCTGGATCCAAGCCCAAGAATATCGAAGCAAGTGGGCTGACTATGAAACTGAACTCAAGGCCGGCGGCTCCCCTAAAGCGCCAACAAGAGATATAGCGCTAGATACGCTAGCAGGTGTGCTTGATGGTGACATTCTTGTTCACATGCATTGCTACCGCGCAGATGACATGGGCACCATGATGGATGTTATGAAAGAGTTCAACTATAAGATAGGGACCTTTCATCACGCGGTGGAATCCTACAAGATTGCCGACAAGCTGGCAGAAAATAAAGTGTGCTCTGCAATGTGGGCTGATTGGTGGGGCTTCAAGATGGAAGCTTATGACGGCATAAAAGAAAATATTCCCATGGTACATGCTGCAAATGCCTGCGCAATTGTGCACTCCGACAGTGACCTTGGTATTCAACGTTTAAATCAGGAAGCAGCAAAGGCTTGGGCTGATGGCAAGCGCGCTGGTATCGATATTAGTCAAGCCGATGCTTGGCAATGGTTGTCAGCTAACCCAGCTAAGTCGCTTGGTATTTTTGATAAAACGGGTTCATTGGAAGAAGGTAAAAACGCAGACGTGGTCCTGTGGAGCACGGATCCATTCTCGACTTACGCACAAGCAGATAAAGTATTTATAGATGGTGCGATGGTTTATGATCGCAGCAAGCCTGAGTCATGGCCTGTGAGTGATTTTGAGTTAGGACAAATTGCTGAAGGAGATGCAAAATGAGTTTATTTAAAAAAGTAGGCCTAGCCTCAAGCATCGCCATCGGTCTGAGTTTAAGTGCAGCGGCATTTGCTGAGAATATTGCTATCGTCGGCGCTAAAATCCACACGGTTTCTGCTGCTGGTATTATTGAAGAGGGCACTGTCTTAATTAAAGACGGTCGTATTCAACAAGTCATCGAGGGAATGGATGTACCTAGCGGATATCGCGAAATTGATGCAAAAGGTAAAGTGGTCACACCTGGCTTTATTGGTGCAGCTACTTCATTGGGTTTAGTTGAAGTGAGCTCTTCTGCTGGAACAGTCGATGCAAGATCAGAACCGCACCCTATTTCAACTGTGGGTGCGGCGTTAGACGTACAATATGCACTTAACAATGACTCAACGTTGATACCCATTACCAGAGTTGAAGGTTTCACATCGGCAGCAACAGGCTTAGGAAGTACCGATCAATTATTCTTAGGTCAGGGTGCTTTTATTACTTTAGCGAGCACTTATCAACCGCTTTTGAAAGCAAAAGCCTTCATGAAGTTAAACGTGGGTAACGCTGGCGCAAATGACAGTGGTGGCAGCAGAGCTGCTCTGTGGGTCGCCATAAATCAGGCCTTCGACGAAGCAAAATTCGCCAAGTCCTATGCGATGAACCCAAGCGTTGATTGGCTTGGTTTGACAACTATGGCAGATGCAAAATCACTGATCCCAGTACTTGATGGCAACATGCCCTTAGTTGTAAATGCCGACCGCGCTGCTGATATCATGCAGGTAGTCGCGCTTAAACAGCGCTACTCTGGCTTGAATATTATTTTATCGAGTGGCAAGGAAGCTTGGCGTGTGGCTGATGAATTAGCGAAAAACAGCATACCTGTCATCCTTGATCCAGAATCAAATTTACCCGGTGGATTTGATCAGATTGGCGCTACTTTGGAAAATGCAGCTAGACTATATAAAGCAGGTGTTACTGTTGTTGTGGGCATGGATACACACAATATACGCCTTGCAACGCAACACACTGGAAACGCTGTTGCCAATGGTTTACCGCACTCAGCTGGTATTGCCGCGTTAACGATTAATGTCGCGAAGATGTTTGGTATGGATGAACAAGTTGGTAGCTTAGAGCCCGGCAAAGTAGCCGACCTCGTCATCTGGTCAGGCGATCCGCTTGAAGTGACCGAAACCGCTGAGCAAGTGTTTATTCAAGGCGAGCAAATTGATATGAGTTCTCGTCAAACAAAACTACGCGACCGCTATTTAAAACGCGATGCTGCAAAGCCAGTTGCTTATACCAGACCATAGCATTGATATAACTGCGAAATAGTCGAAAACACCGGCTGTTGTGAGGCAGTCGGTAGTTAACTAGATAAAACCGCTTTATTAGAGGTGTATGACATTTTCATGCACGCCTATTGGCGGTTTTTATGTGTTTATGAATTAGCTTAAGCGTTGCTCAAGCTAATTCATAATTGCTCAACAGTACCAACAAGCTTTTGCTTAACGATCATTCTGGGAGTATTTTAAGTACAAAGCTTATCGTGTATTTGAAAGGTGTGTTCGATGATAAAATCCTTAGTCGCAGTGCTTATGTGCATCAGTACAATATTAAGCTCAAGCGCTCATGCTTATTATGCGCTGGGGTGTGAGGATCCGGAATATCATCAATATATTGAAAAACAATTCGCTCATTTCGAGACACAAAATCGACGTTTACTTGTTGATACTCTGCGCGACTATGAACGCAGCTTAGCGACAAGTAAAAACCCATACCAGGTGATAAGTGATTTAAGTAGGCACCTTAAATACAGCGCACAGTTCGATCCTATCCATGAGGTCAGTGCCAAAATTAAACGTATCTTCGAACATGCGGATGAGTTAAGTGTAGAGCAGCAAATAGCCGGTGATGTATATGACAGCTTTAGCAGTGAAACACACTCTGTGGGTATAGCGAGAGCGTGGATCGCATACAGGCAAGACAATCATGATTTGGCCTTTGCTGAGCTATTGAAGTCTATTGAGCTAAGCGGCTCTGCGGTTCTAAACTCCTTTGGTCCTGATTTCGAATTAATTCGCCATATCTATCGTGATGGGCACGTTGAGCCTGTCGTTGCCTACATCAATAAAACTGAAGAATTCTGGACAGGTAGACGCCCCGACGGCCTGCGCTATGTGTGGCTTAAAATGATCAAAGCAGAATGTAAAATACAATTTGATTTTGTTGATACACTTAATGCATTAGAGCTTGGTCTCAGTGTAATTGATGTCAACAAAGACTATGGAGTTAGTCGCTAGTCGACACATTGCAGTTTGAAAGCATCACCGTTGGTGTAAGCTACTCTTTTTAATAAAAAAATCCCCTCGACAAAGGAGGGGATAAAGTTTGAAAACACAGGGAGTTCTCAATACTTGCTCTCGGGAGAGTGCGATAAAATTGGCTATTGTGTAAGAGCTAACGTTTTTTCTAAGGGGCTTTTAACATTCTTTTTGGCAATAGCAAGGTCCTGTTGCGCTCTTTGCAGAGCCTCTTGAACTTCATAAAACTTCACCGTTGCTGCAAATAACTCATTCGCACTTATTTCTTCTGCCTCAAATTGAGCATTAATAATAGTCAGCAATATTTCGCTTTTAATTGCATCATGCTCAAGGGCGTTTACTAAAGCTTCGCTGCTTAGCAGTGCTGTTTTCTCTTGCTTTTCGATTAGCTTAATTGTTGTTTCTGCCGGACGAATTTGTAAACCTATCGCTTCTGCATCCTGAACGGCAAGCAGAGAAAATAAAAATAAGGCGGCAACACCCGTGAAGACGATCTCTTTAACCGCGCTGCTAAATACGTGTAGTCTCATGATTTTAGTCCTTGCATTTCTCTTCAATGAAGTAACTTTACGCAATAAATTCATATAATAATAATTATATAAACATATGAGATGCATTTTCAAACGTGATGTATTATCTTGTTAGCAAATTGACATTCCCTCTTAGAGATTGGCTATGCGTCCACACGAACTGAATTTACTCATTATTTTTGATGCGATAATGACCGAAGGTAGCATAAGTCGAGCTGCTGAAAGATTAGCAATGACGCAGCCAGCGGTGTCAAATGCGGTAAGTCGCATGCGCTTAGCTTGGAAGGATGACTTGTTTGTAAAAAGTGGTAGAAATATTAAACCCACTTTGAAAGCTAGCAACATGTGGGAGCAAATTAAAAAACCGATAGACGACTTGTCCTCTGTCATCAAACCAACCTTATTTGAACCATTAACATCAACGAGAACGTTTAGAATTGCGGCGGCGGATATCGTCGTCACTATGATGATATTGGAACTGCGAAAATACATCGAGGAGCACGCCCCCAATATAAGCTTGCACATGATCCCCTATACCATTGTTAATGCGACAGAGGTGTTAGATGACGCCAGTGTTGATCTGGTCATTGGAGGTGGTACAAATCTTCAGCAAGTCAATATTCGTAACGAACTGCTTTTTAACCCGCACTATATTTGCGCTATGCGCCCGGGTCATCCACTCGCAAAAAGCAAATTGAAGCTGGAGGAGTTCGCAAAAGCACAGCATTTACTTGTGTCGCTTTCAGGCAACGTAACGGGCATTACAGACGAAGTTTTAGCTCAGCAAGGTTTGTCTCGTAAAGTGGCGATGTCGGTAAATCAGTTTAGTATGGTGACACCTTTGCTGGCTAATAGTGATTTAATCTGTGTTGTACCGTTAGGCGCGGTAGCCAGCGGTATTATTAGCGGAGAAATAACCGGAACTTTGCCTCCAATCGAGCTTTCACCGCCAGGTGCAAGCATGCTGTGGCATTCACGCCAAGACAAAGATGAGGGACTGATTTGGTTGAGGGAGCAGGTTCGGCGAATAATTAAAGAAGCTGAAGTACGCAATATCAACGAATCGATGCCAAAACTCTGTGGTAGCAGTAAAGATTTGTGTGCAAAACTCACAACCTCACTTTAATTAGTCATGAAATGCTTTTGATAGTGCGCTATTTATTCGGATTAGCTTTATTCTTTTCCATCAACGAAAGTTGTTGCTCCATCAGTTCACTTATCTTATTTAGCAACTCAATATCTTTGGGTGTCTTAACTGTTTTATCCTTCGGATCTTGTGCCTTGTTTTTCAGCGAGTTCATTAGTTTCACTATTAAAAAGACGGTAAAGCCTATAATTAGAAAATCGATGCCTACCTCAAGTAATTTGCCATAGCCTATGGCGATTTTATTCAAAGTGACAACGCCATTTTCCAGTATTGCTTCACGTAAAATCCATTCTTTGTTTTCCAGGGTCACGCCGTCAGTCAAAAGCGACAAGGGTGGCAAGAATATCTCTTTTACTAATACGTCGATAACCTTGCTAAACGCAGCGCCAATGATTACGCCTATTGCAATATCAATCATATTTCCTTTGACAGCAAATTCTTTAAACTCTTGGAAAATGGAAAATTTCATCATTCGTAAACCTTGTCGTTGCTGCCAAAACGGCACTTATAATCTATTGAAAGTAGTCAAAACAAAAATGATGTTTTATCGGTTAATGTAGCTTTAAGTTCACTCTCAAGCTGCCAGAGGAAGCGTAAGCAGACAAAGAAACGAGTGAAGCATAGGCAACTTACTAGCAGTCTCGCTGTTGCTTTCCCTTGTCCAATAGTTCTGTGTTTTTGAAAATATGGCTGGCCACTTGATGCGAGGATTAAGTAGATGGAAAATAAACTATAAGCCTGTTTTTTGCAATATGCTATATTCTTTAGCTGGTAACGTTTGTTGCTGTTTTATACGCCTCTAGAATCCTCTATGTGAAGTAGGGAAAACCACTAACGTTTGAGAAATAGACTATGAAAAAAATGGCTAAAGTTGTAAACCGAAGCGTTTTATTAATCACGCTCACTTTTCTATCGTTAACTGGGTGCACAACGACGACCCAAATAGCGAAGTCTGAACTGAGAACGTTAACAGAACAAAACCTGATTGATATCTTGGTGGGTTCATGTATTCAATCAACTAGAAACTGTGATCCAAGCCAATCGATTAGTGACGTCAAAAAAGCATTGGCGGATGGAAGAGTATTTCAAGTCATTCAGCCAGAGGATATACCTCGTGACGATATGGTCATTGCAGTTCAAGGAATTGGAGGGGGAGGGCCGTGGCAATACGTGATTGACCGCACTAAAAAGCAGGGACTTGAAACCATAAGTAATCCGAGACGAAGCGTAGTTGAGCTATTTAGTCGTTATACAAATCAAAAAGTAGCAGCGCTTGTTCGCTCAGAAGCAGCAGGAGCAACAGCAGCGGCACTCTTGTTAAGTGCCGAAATGGGTATTCCAACTTTAGACGGTGGTATCACAGGTCGTGCTGTCCCAGAGGTACAGCAGTCTATACCTTGGATTAACGGCATTGCATCAGTCCCTACAGCTATCATTACCCCTTGGGGAGATCAAATTATCATTGCCAGTGCGGTTGATGAGTATCGAGTTGAAGATCTTGCTCGCGCTGTTGCAGTGGCGAGTGGAGGCGACGCTTGGATAAGCATGACACCTATGTCTGGCGAACAACTAGAGCGCGGGATCCTTGCCGGTAACTTGTCTGAAGCAGAGCTGTTCGGAAAAACAGTTCGTGAGGCGCGAGAAGCAGGAGGTGATCCTATAGCATCCCTTGTTGCTGTTGCTGATGGCTACAAGCTGTTTGAAGGTATTGTATCGAAATCAGACGAACGCGGAGACCGAGGTTTTAACTGGGTTGAGGCCGAATTTGAAGGGACCGGCGAATATAAGGGCCGAAGCTACAGAATGTTTGTAAAAAATGAGAATATTGTGGGTTGGCTAGATGGAAAACTCAGCGCAATGGCGCCAGACTACATCTACAACCTTGATCCTGACACTGGCGAGTCAACGCTGGGAGTCGGCTATGGAGGTTACGTAGTCGGTGAAAAAGTTGTGATTATTGCTATTCGTGCTCCAGCCCCGTGGCGCAGTCCCAAAGGTATCGAGTTAATAGGGCCTAAACATTTTGGTTTCGATTTTGATTATATTCCAATTGAAACACTCCAAGCAGACATTGCTAAAAAGTTTAAATGACACGACTTATCGGTAATTGGATCGCAAGTTCGCTAATACTATGGTTAAGCTCTGATTATACTCATGACACAAATTTCTCACATAACTTTGAACGGCGAATGCCCGCTTATGCCTTACTGAAGCCCGAGCTGTTCAGTACGCATTGATATAAGCCCCCCGCAGAGGGCAAATATCAAAAGCGCTAGTACTTAATTGGACAAACTAATGCCCCTAACCGCGGCTTATGCCCGTGTTACTTAACTTCATCACGTACAAACTGATCCATGAACCTTACGCCCCATCCTTGACTGCCTTTAGGTGCTACATCTATATCTGCTTCTAGCCAATCTACACCGGCTATATCTAAATGCACCCAAGGAAGATCATCATCAATAAAGGTAGCAACTACCGCAGCGCCAATACTCGCACCAGGGTTGCCGGCGCCTGAGTTTTTGATATCAGCAATAGGGGATTCAATCTGCTTAAAATGGTTTTCATGCAAGGGCAGTGGCCAAACATGTTCACCAGAGCGTTCGCCTACTCTCATCATTTTTGTAGACAGCGCGAAGTCTCTGGTAATTACAGCTGCGTACTCATCACTTAATGCACGAGCGGCTGAACCGGTAAGGGTGGCAATATTTAATAGCATTCTGGGCTTAAACTTCTGCTGTGCATAGTACACTGCATCAGCTAACACTAATCGGCCTTCTGCGTCAGTACTGATTATTTCAATACTCACACCTTTCATCGTTTCCAATACATCGCCAGGGCGAATAGCGTCTTGACTAGGCATGTTCTCGGCTAGGGGCATAAAGCCGATTAAGTTAATATTTTCACCACGTTGCGCAGCCGCATATAAAGCACCCGCTACGGCAGCAGCGCCGGATAAATCAGATTTCATTGCCCACATGCCGCTGTTCGATTTTAAGCTAATGCCGCCGGTATCAAAGGTAATCCCTTTGCCCACTAGTGCAACAGGCGCCTCAGATTTTTGTGCGCCCTTGTATTGAATGACTAATAGGCGAGGGTCATTAATTGAGCCTTGCCCTACGCCCGCTAAGGCCCCCATATTGAGCTTCTTAATATCGCGCATATCTAGCACATCAATATCGACATTCTTTGCCCCTTTGAATTTGGCTTTGACCACATCAACAAATGCTTGTGGATACATGTTCTTGCCTGGCTCAGTGGCTAAGTCGCGAGTTAAATGAACTCCTTGAGCAACATAGGCTAAGTCTTTGTTATATAAGTTTGCGGCTTGCTCCGCTTTGGGGGTAAGTAACAATACCTTGGAGTTGCCGTCACTTTTCTTGCTTTTATATCGATCAAAACTATAGTCGCGTAAATGATAACCATACGCTAAGTGTGCACTTGGCAATAGCACATCGGTTTTTAAACCTTCAACATGCATAGTGAAGTCTAGGGTGTTTTTGCTTGATTTAAATTCAGCCGCTATTTTGCCACCTAGATTTTGCAGCTCAGGCGCGCTCAAGCCGTCATCATCTTGGCTGCCCACTAATAAAATTGACTCAATACCGGCCACCATCTGCAAATGCAATAAATCACCTTTTTGAGCAGAAAATTTATTCATTTTAATGAGTTTTGTTAATTGGCCGCCTGATGCTTGGTCAATTTCCTTGGCCTTACCTTGCAAATTATCTGCGCTATTGATGAATACAACGTGAGATTTCTTGTCAACACTGGTGCTGCTAGCAAAGTTGAAACTTGTGTCAGCCAAACTTTGTGCCGAAAAGCCTAACAAAGCCAATGAGAAAGCTGTAATACGATTTATCTTCATTTTGATTTCCTAATAATAAAAGCACTGATTAAATGTCCTAGGAAAAGTGTAATGACTTATTACTTCAATAAAAATACTGATTAAATTTCGGATAAGCTCGAATAATTCGATGTGAATTTTTGGTCTGCGCATATGCTTTGCTCTGCGAATTAGCGTCAAAAGCCGTAAAGCGGGTTTCAATTAAAGTGACTAAGCGTGCTTATGTAGCGTGACCGTATTGCAGACTAACTTGATTGGGCAAGAATTGCCTGATAGCTGAGTTGCGCAACATTAATTTATGATTTCATTAGAATTTTCACCGATACGAGCTAAGAGCATTACTTAAACTCCCAAGTTGACTAAAACAAACATTAGTTGACACTTTAATAATTAAATATACAATTGATTGTACAAATTATTGTATATAATGAATGTGCTATGAAAAAACCCTTCTTCTATGATCTCGACATCGCTGCTGCATTTTTTGCAAATATGACCAGCAGATTGAGCAAAATGATTAACGATGACTTTTCCGAAGTTTTACAAGAAAGCTCTATTGTCACTCCTATTACGGATGTTTCTCTCATCATGTTTTTAGCTCAAACAAAGGGCGCTTCCATAGCTGAAGTAGCTAGAGCTTTGAGCTACTCTCATCAACGGACCGCTTCAAGAATAAGTGCATTAGAAAAATTATTATTGATTTACAGGCACACAGATATAGATGACGGAAGATGTCAGCGGTTTACGTTAACTGAACAAGGCGTTAAGGATGTCACTAAATTGAGATCTATAACAAAAGATGTGGCAAGCGCCATTAGTGAAATATCTAAGGAGCAAAACGTTCAAATAATGGAAGTATTATTTGGGTTTTGCCAAGCTATTGAAAAAGAGCCTATCTCGGTGCGCTTAAAAAGGCTATCAGGTAACAGGCTATGAGGAATAAACTAATGAGAAACTTTCTGTTTTTAATCACTTTAATTATGGCTGTGATGGGTTGTTCCATCGCCAATCAACGATATTCAATAACAGATGAATCATCAATAACCAACTCGAGCTCTATAGTTTCTATGATTGAGAAAAAACGTTGGTTTCATGGCTCAATGGCCTGCGAAACTGATGATTCAGAGCCACTGGATATTCTCAAACTAGACAAGCAAACTTTTATATTGCGGCAAAATAAGTGCGATACCTTCGAAGCACCGTTTATGTATTTATTATTAGGGTCCGATAAAGCCTTGCTATTTGATACTGGCGCAATAGAAGACGCTAATATCTCCCCAGTCGCAATGGAAGTAGAAAGGCTAATGCAACAATATAGCCCTCATTTAGCGTTAACTCTGATCGTGCTTCATTCTCATGGACATGCCGATCATAAGGCAGGTGATAAGCAGTTTATAGATAAAAACACTGTGACAGTCGTTTCAAGCGACGTCAAAAAAGCAGCTGTTGAACTTGGATTTCACAGTGGGTTTAGTGAAACACAAACTCTGAAGCTTGGGAATCGCAATATTTCAATCATTCCAACACCGGGTCACCACGCCGACGCAATCACTATTTATGATGAAAAGCACAACATACTGCTGACTGGAGATACTCTGTATCCGGGGCTTATTTACGTGAAGAATTGGGAAGCTTATAAGGAGTCAATCAACCTTATATACAGCTTCTCTGAGCAGAACAAGGTTGCTGCAGTCCTCGGCGGTCACATTGAGATGTCAACGGCGCCTTTTGAACTTTATCCTATTGGCTCGAGCTACCAACCGAGCGAGGTACCTCTGTTATTGCAAAAACAAGACATTGACGCCCTTTATAAAGCATTGAAAGAAGAGCCTGAATCCAAACGAATGGAATTTGAGAAATTTGCTATTCAACCTATGAATTGGTTTCAGCGAACTTTAAGTACTATATTTACGCTGTTCTATTAGCACTAACTGAACAATCAGGCCTTAATTATTTAGGTACCTTGCACTTAAACTTTGCAGGTGTCGTACTGAATATAAATAAAAAGTTTCATTCAATCTGTCATTTTTATGATTGAAAAGCGACATCCCTTAAGTCAGCTTTGTCGGAAAGTTAGTCTAAATTCATTGGACAAAATTTGCCTAATAGCTGACGTAAGGCTTTGCCTATTTCAGACCAGTTACTTCAATGGAAAACAAAAACTATTGCTGCTAAGTCATTGCCCAGAAGGCAAGCTTTGAGATAAGTTTAACCCGAAAAGCTGAGAGGTTCCTGTCAAAATGAGGGAGATTTCATAAATTCCCTACTATTTCTATCAAGCAGATATTCAACATTACATCAATTTTCGTTCTTTCAAAACCGATTCTACTAATGTCTTGTGTTTAGAGTTATTTAATAGTTTGAACAGTAAGAATAAAGGAATTAGCGATAAAAATCCGATGCTATTGACAAATATGCTATAAAGCAAAATGCCTACTAAAAAACCGATCAATGTTGCATTCGTAACAGCATTCGATTTTATTTTTTTGTACTTACCTAATAATTCTTGGTCTGTTAATGTGGACAAGTCTTGGGTATTCATATCGATTGTTTCCTATTTAATATTCTGTTTTTTGTTTTAACCTTTAAAGGCATTTGTAGCGATTGCACTAAGTTAATACTTCACTAATTAAAAATTATGAGTGCGCTTGCCATGCCTAATATAAAACTAATACAGGCGGTAAGTATTAACACCAATTTAATGCTCTTGCCATCGGCTTGATTGTTACTTAATTCTGGTCTATCAAATGCAATGAGATCTCCTTGCGTCACCTCAAACACCGCGCACAAGCTCATGGTAGTTTGTTTAGAAGCCAGCCCTTCCTTTTCTATTCGCTGAATGGTTCGCAAACTTACAGCACAAGCGTCGGCCAAATGGTGCTGCGTCCAATTACGTTGGTCACGCAGTGTTTTTACTCGTAGTGGATTAAGTTGCATTGCATACGTCCATGCTATTTACACCCAAGCCAATATGTATTTACCTGCAATATAACCCAGTACTCCTGCCGTAAACCCGACGGCAAAACATCTTAGCAACATATTGTTTACCGACTTGTTATTACCGCTAACAAGCGATTGAGATTGCGCCAAAATCAACCTGTTATCTGATAACAAAGAACACGTCACTTTACCACTTAGTGGGTTTACTATCTGGTAGCTAATATCGTACTTTTTTCTGTCAATATCAATTGCATGAGTGCTCTTGAAACCAAAACTGCGTTTGCTACTAATTAAATCATCGTTAAGATAAACCTCTTCTTTACCCGCGAAGTAACTGCCATAACATGCAAGCTGGTTATCACCTAATTGAAAATAAAACAAATAACCTAGCTTATTGGCTAGGATTTTTTCCTTTTCCATTTATTTATTCCTTGAATGTAATAGACCTAGTCTAGCGAAAATACATTATTATCTCGCCGACAGTTTTATGACAGTTGCGATATTTATTGCATAGTGAAGTACCTTACCAATTCTTCTGAAGGCATTTCTAGTGGGTTATTGAACAATTAATTTAAATACTGGCCAAAAAAATTCTGCTTTCGCTAGTCGAATAAATTCATCGAAATAGAACAATTATGAAAATTTGTCACTAGCATGATGTCGTCTGGATTAATGAAATACCCAAACGATGGCATGAAGTGAACCAAGGATGCGTTAAAATTTTGAGTCTGCCGCACCGGTTTTAGCACCGCAATCAGTCGCGGTGGATTTTCTAGTGCCGAGTTATGAATCAGCTCCTGTGATATTGGACAAACGTGTTGATGTAATAATAGAGTGGGAGGATGATCTAAATACAAAAGTGACCGCACTAAGGGAGCAAGTTTCGCTATGAGAACGGCCACTTAAAGACGACCAAGGAACATACATAAATGAGGAGTTTGGTACGATACAAATTGAAGTAGAGGAGAATACTTTACGAGTAAAAAACGGAAACTTAACTGCATTGGCGCAAGCGGGTGGCGAGCCAGAATCTATTAGAGTAAACCTATCCCAATTGCAGTAATTGGGATAGGTAGTCTATAAATTACTAGCCGCCTTTATATGTTACTGGGCAAAAATCGCGCGCTCACCCGTTTCTATATCAATAACATAAACTGTTTCATTCGTCGCATCTCCAACAAACAAGCGCTGATTTTCAACATCAAGTACTGGGCTGGTAACAAAGGATAAAGGCAGACTGTCTGAGGCGTCAGACAAGATAGTCCGGTTCCCCGTTTCTAAGTCGACTGCGCTAATTGTGCCTAAATCAAAGTTGCTCACAAATACGCGCTTATTTGCCTCATCCAACACCACGCCGCTAATGCCCTCAAACTTAGGACCTGTGCCTATATCATCGTTCGATACAATGCTGCTTTCACCAGTTTCTAAATTGATCGACAGCAGTGCATTCAATTGCTCTTTTTCAACATTATCGTCGTTTGTGTATGTATTCGTTTGCTGAACCGTAAGTAGTGCGCGGTTGTTAGCAACATCTAAAGCAAATTTGCGCAAGTTGGTAGACATGCTACCAGATAAACCACTATCAAATTCCAATTCAATGCGTTCGGTCAACACTTCAAATTCTTGGGTATCGAGCTTATAGGCCATAAGTATATTGTCGCGAGTATTCGCGTAGATAATGCGATTGGCAACACTGTCGTACTGAATATCCGCAATAAAGCTAAAGCCATTAAATGCGTTAAAACTCACAATTTCAGTTCGGTTACCTGTTGTCAAATCAATCTCTAGCAAAAGCTTTTCAGAACTCGAAGCGGTCCTACCTACCACTCTTGCGCTATCCACCGCAAATACACGATTGTTGGCAGAATCAATCGCTAAATGGGAATAATAACCAAGCGTTGGGCCTGTGCCTCTTTGCGCATTCGAGAACGTTGTAATGGTTCCTGCATCAGTTCCACTCGATAGTTCAGCGACTTTGATTGTTTCTTCATCAGCGATTAGGATTTTTTGATTTTCGGTGTCCAGAGCGATGTCAGATGGGTCGAATAAAGCGCTTTGTAAAACGGTAGCCGTGGCTGTGCGATGTCCATCGCTTAAATCAATAGAAACAATGCCTTCTAGTCCACTGTCCAAGACCCACAGTTCACTATCATTGCTATTGAGAATAATATCGCGAGCGAATTTTAAATCAATGCCGCTTCCTGCGCTTGCGCCCGACACAAGAATGCGCTCGCCAGTTGCAATTTCAACCGACATGACCGCAGCTTGTAAATTTACTTCGACTATCACGTAAAGGTGAGTCTTGTCCTCATTAATACTAATTTCGGTTGGCCTATCGTAGTCAAAACTACCTGCGTTTGGACTGGCAATAACAGTTCGTGTGCCATCGACCAAATTGACATGAAATATTTCATCAGTGGACCTGTCTGATACATAAGCGGAGGCGTTTTGTATATCGAGTGCCAAAGAGGTAGGCTGCAGAAATTGAGGGCCAGTGTGGTCGAAAGAGTTTGAGACGGGTCGTCTATCGCCAGTAATAGTATCGACAGAAATTACGCCCCGGTCATCCAATCCACCTGTTTTGCTTAGATATAATATTCCAAAATTATCTTCATAAGCGATGTCGGTTAATCGTCTTAATGGGTCGCCATTTCCTCTTGTATCATCCGAGATAACTCTGCGATCGCCGCTGCTTAAGTTAACCTCAATCACTGCGTTCAACTCACTGTCGATCACAAATATGCGGTCGTTTTCAAAATTAGCTGCAATGCCAGTCACAAACTCTAAAGCAACACCCGTACCACGTGATTCGTCCGATATCACGGTTATTTGCCCGTTATTAACATCAACCGCTAAAATGGCGTCGTATGCTAAATCATAAACAATAACTTGCTCATTAACACTGTCGTATATGCCGTTATATGGTACTTCCAAATTAAACGATTGCGCTTCGTTACTGACAGTAAAGCTTTGGTTATCAGATATAATTCCATCGTTTCTGGCCTCAATATCAATCGATGTCGAGGAACCCGCAAGTTCAAGATTTGTAGACCATGAAGCAGTGTTGGCGTCAATACTTGCCTCTTTGCCATTCACTAGCACAAATAAGTCGTTTGCATCGCTAGGCAAGAATTCATCATCTTCAGTATCGACCAGTTTACCTCTTACTGAGGTTTGCGTGGTATCAACGCCGAACACCGCATTGGGTGTGGGGTAGGAGGTAATAATTTCAATCTTAGATTGGTCGGCTACTTTGACGGTCACTGTTTTCGATGATGATGCGCCAGCTTCATCTGAAACGATAAGCTCGACTTGATAATTATTGTCGGCGTTTGCATCAAGAGGGGCTTCAAAATCTGCTGCATTTTTAAATATTAGTGTGTTGCTGCTGGTATCAATCTCAAACAAAGCGCCATCGCCAATTTGGCCGATCGTAAACGTTAATTCATCTTGCTCTATATCAGAGGCACCACTATCAAAAAGCACGCCAGTAGCCAGCGTATTTTCTTGAGTGAAATATTCATCCAATAGTGTAATTACAGGTGCATCATTAACCGCGCTAACGTTGATTGCGACACTGGCAGCGCTCGACACTGCGCCATCGTTATCGGTAACGGTAAATTGAAAACTATCGCTGCCATTATAATCGGCATTGGGTGTGTAGACCAAGTTAGACCCAGTACCGCTTAGCTCGCCGTTACTTGGTTGCGTGCTGACGCTGTAGCTAGCGATTGTGCCATCTGAATCAGTACCCGCTAGAGTGAGCGTTAATGACTCATCTTCGTCGGTGATAAAAGAGAGTGCTGTGGCAGTTGGGGCAACATTGGGTTCGGGTGGTGGTTCAGATTTGCTAGAGCCGCCGCCGCATGCGCTTAGCGCAAACACGCCAAGCACCGGTAATAATATAGTCACTAGTTTTTTTTTATTTAACATTCACTTACCCATTATAGTAGTAGTATTTTTATAGGGCACTGAGTTAAGAGGACGACTGGCGGGCGTAATGAATACAACACAAATTCCATTTGTCTACAATCTCAATGTATCTCCGGGGCAATAGCAACCTGCAAATTGCGTAACATTTCATTTATATTAACGATGATAAAGTTCGTCGCCGCTAATCGACCTCAGATACTACTAATTACTGATCTGAAATTCAATTATTGTTAACACAAGGTATATTTCTGATTAAATTACATACAATTGACCGCATGTTTATAGTTTAGGAGAGCAAGCCTTTGTCTTTGTTGGTTCGAAGACCCGACCTTTAAACAACGTGGTTACCAAACCACAATTCGTTCATGACGGAAATAGAACAAAAACCATTGCAAATAAGTCATTAATAATTATTCTGGTGTTAAAAATATTTTACTTTGGGTTTGGTTTGGCTTACTCTAGGTTTGAATTTATTAACTTAAATGGAGAACATCAATGAATATGACATTTAAAGAAAAGAGCACGTGGCTTTCCCTTTTTGTAACACTCGTGATTTTTGGCAACTACGCGATCTCTGTTTTTACAATGGACCCCAGTATGCTCAATCCCGAAGAGATGATTGACCTAGCAATGGACAATCTGAGTTCAGCTGTTTTGTATATCATTATTATGGAAATTATATTTCAGTCGCTCATTGCTGCGACAAGTCGTAACAAAATGGAGATAGAAGGAGATGAGAGAGATAGAACAATTTCCCTAACTGCCAATAACTCTGGCTATTGGGTGCTAAGTACCGGCGCTGTTATTACTATTGGTCAGCTAATTTTGCCGCATGCGTTTGGTATTGAAACGTTTGTTGAAGAGCGTACTAGCGTAATCCCGTTGTTTGAGATGCACTTGCTGCTGTTTAGCCTTATTCTTTCTGAAATCGTGCGTTTTGCACATCAAATCTATTTGTATAGAAAGGATGCGGTATAAAAATGGCTTCGGCGAATAAGATTAATAATAGGGTTCGCGAGTGTCGTTTCTTTGCTAATGAAATGACACAACAAGAATTGGCTGAACGAGTAGGGGTGACTCGTCAAACGATCATGGCAATAGAAAAAGGAAAATACAGTCCTTCACTTGAAGTCGCATTTAAAATTGCATTAGTGTTTAATAAACCTTTAGAAGATGTTTTTACCTATGAAACAGACGTTGAATAAATTCTTGAGTTTGCACTAGTGTGGATAAAAAGAACGTTAAGAACAACTGAAAATAAACGCCAGCGATAAGAGAATAGCGAACAAGAGGCAGGGATTACCAGTGAAGACGAATAATGACAAATAGTACTGAGCAATCTTCGAAAGAGTTACATGCTAGAATTGCCAAGACGCAAGATGCTGCTCGTTTAACACAAGCAAAAAAGCGCCAGGCCAAAGGTTTCAATACTGCGCGAGAGAATATTGAAAAGTTGTGCTCTGGCAATTTGTTTCGAGAATACGGTCAATTGTCCGTTGCGGCTCAACGCCAGCGTCGTAACTATGCAGAACTGCAAACTGAAACAGCGGCAGATGGCGTAATCACCGGTATTGCTCCCATTAATAACGAGCACATTACACTGGGCGCGAATGCAAAACTCAAGACACACGACACCGCACTTATCGTCAACGATTACTCGGTTTTAGCGGGTACGCAGGGTTATTTCCATCATTTAAAGCTCGATAGAATAATCGAGGTAGCACTTAATAAGCGACTTCCTATTATTATGTTGACGGAGGGTGGCGGAGGTCGTCCTGGTGATACCGACATAACGACTATCAACTCAGGTTTACAGTGCACAACGTTCAGCCGTTGGGCTGGTCTTTCGGGCAAGGTGCCTCGTATCGCTATTAATAATGGCTACTGTTTTGCCGGCAACGCCGCGTTGTTTGGCGCTGCTGACATTACGATTGCCACAGCATCCTCGTTTATTGGTATGGCGGGACCAGCAATGATTGAAGGTGGTGGATTGGGTAAGTTTCACCCAACAGATATTGGCCCAATTGATACGCAGGCCAAAAATGGTGTGGTGGATATTGTTGCACAGGATGAAAGTCACGCAATTGAAATAGCAAAAACCTGCTTAGGCTTCTTCCAAGGTTGTCATATTGATTGGGAGGCACCTAATGATAGCGCCCTCGACAGCGTTCTGCCCGACGATAGACGCTATGTTTACGACATGCATACAGTTATTTCAGGCATTGTAGATATAAATTCATTCATAGAAATAGGGATGCAATATGGTTCAGCAATCATACAGGGCTTTGCCCGACTTGAAGGCAAACCTGTCGGTGTTGTTGCCAGCAATTGTAAAGTCTTAGGCGGAGCAATTGATGTGGACGCGGCAAAAAAGTTGAATCGCTTTATGAAGCTATGTGATCAATTCGCTATTCCTATTGTGTCTCTTTGTGATACGCCTGGTTTTATGGTGGGGCCTGAGCATGAAAAAAATGGTGCCGTTCGCTATCTGAGTGAGTTATTCGCAACAGGCGCTAATTTGTCGACTAACTTCGTCGCTGTGGTGATTCGTAAATGTTATGGCCTAGGTGCTCAAGCTATGCTGGCTGGCAGCACCTCTAACCCAAGCTACATGCTTTCATGGCCAACGGGCGAATTCGGTGCAATGGGGCTTGAAGGCGCTATTAAACTCGGCTTTAAGAAGGAGTTGGAAGAACAATCAGACCCCGCTAAACGCCAAGCACTGTTCGACAAATTGCTCGCTCAGCAATATGAAAAGGGGAAGGCGCTTGAAGTGGCGACAGTGCTAGAAATTGATGCGGTGATTGAGCCGCGGGATACTCGAAAGATAGTGCTTGCAGCGCTTAGGTAAGGTCTATCTGACGTTCTAAATTACACTCAAAGTAACGCCCTGCTGAAAAACAATTTCACAACTAACAATGATACAAATTACAGATACCTTCGCCTTGTTAGTTTAAGATATGAGCCTCTAATTGCGGCTTCAGCAAGGCTGTGATCATCGGTTGTGCTTCAGCAGTCGGATGGATACCGTCGTTTTGCATCAACTCTTTGTTCAGCGCAATCTCTTCCAAAAAAAACGGAATCAAAGGAATGTTATTTTCTTGAGCGACATCCTTAAACACCTGCATAAACATTTCTGTGTACCTTCTTCCGTAGTTTGTCGGTATCTGCATTGCTTGCAGCATCACTTCAACATTGTCTTGTTTTGCCAATTGAACCATTTTTTCAATATTGCCTCTTATTTTACTTGGATTATGACCCTGCAAAGCGTCGTTTCCGCCCAGTTCAATGAGTAAGTGAGTTGGCTTGTGTAGGTCCAGTAGTCGCGGTAGGCGTGATAATCCGCCATCAGTAGTATCACCGCTTATTGCGCCATTAACCACGGCAATTGATTTGTTTTCACTTTCCCATGCATTTTGTAACAAATAAACCCAACCTTGCTGTTGTGTTAGACCATATGCAGCGCTTAAGCTGTCTCCAAGTACCAAAAGCTTATGTTCTTGTAATTCTTGCTGATCTGAATGGCTATAAAAAGGGAATAAAAGACATACAAGTAGTATGGCGCGAACCATTTTCGAGGCACTTACGCAGCGGTGTGAGACAGACAAGCCCCATTTAGCAACTAGCGTCCGCCCTTTTGCGCGCTTTATAACATTAATTTTTACGGAATTTGAAAAAGAAAACACTATGACAACAGCTCCTGCAATGATTGAAACGAAAAGCGTGATAAAGAAAGTGAATACGAGTGAAGGTGAGTTACAGATCCTTCAGCCGATTAGTTTCACGGTAAAACCAGGTGAATCAGTCGCCATTATAGGCGCATCTGGCTCGGGTAAGTCAACTCTTCTTGGTTTGTTAGCAGGTTTAGACGAAGTGTCTGGTGGACATATCATGATAGATGGTGAACCACTGCACGCAATGGATGAAGAGCAGCGCGCTAGACTTCGCGGTGAAAAAGTTGGCTTTATTTTTCAGAGTTTTATGTTGGTGCAGAGTCTAACGGCACTTGAAAACGTCATGCTTCCTGCTGAAATTGCAGGACTTTCGGATCCTAAAAAGCGCGCTCAAAAAATCCTTGAACAGGTGGGTCTTGATCATCGAGCCAACCACTTTCCTAATCAGCTATCGGGCGGTGAACAACAGCGCGTTGCTATTGCTAGAGCATTCATAACGAATCCAAAGATTTTATTTGCCGATGAACCGACCGGTAACCTAGATTCTACCAATTCGCTGAAAGTAGAAAATCTGTTGTTTGATTTAAACAAAGAATCCAACACGACTTTAGTGTTGGTAACCCACGACAATGAACTCGCGCAACGTTGTCAACGTCAGTTGCGTATGAATGCCGGTGAATTGACTGAGCAAACTCAGCCGCTTAAAGTTGTTTCTGGAGAATAGGATGTCAACCGTATTCCAATTAGCCTGGCGTTTGTTCAAACATGAGGCGAAGCGCGGCGAATTAACCATTATTTTGTTGGCGATTGTGCTTTCAGTGGGTTCTGTACTCTCATTATCATTGTTCAGTGAACGCTTACAGGGCGCATTAACGGACCGTTCAGCAGAGTTTATTGCTGCGGATAGGCAGCTACGTTCTCGAGAAGTCATAGACGATGCATGGATAAATAAGGCATCCGAATATGAGCTCAATACGGCTTATCAAGTCAGTACCAGATCGATGGTATTCGGCGCTGAAGAACTTGCATTGTCTGACCTTCGTGCGGTTGATACAAATTACCCTTTAAAAGGTAATATCAAAGTCGCGCAACAGGCTTTCGGTGTTCCTGAGGAGACCACTGAGTCACCTCAACCCGGGGAAGTGTGGATTGATTCTCGCCTGTTTCAGTTGGTAAAAGTTGAATTAGGCGGCAGCATCGATATTGGCGATGCAAGTTTCAAAGTCACCAAGGTATTAAGTGGAATTCCAGACGCAGGGTTTAGCGTATTTAACGCTGACCCCATTGTTTTGATGTCTACTCAAGACCTAGAAAAAACTAACGTCACCGGTCCCGGCTCCCGCGTGAGCTACAAATATTACTTCACTGGCGACAGTGCTGATCTCGACGACTATTACGATTGGCTTCGCCCGCAGCTGAATAGAGAGCTGCACCGATGGACCTCCATAGAAGACGACGAGTCAGCTATTGGGCGTTCTATTGCGCGTGCAGAGCAGTTTTTCTTACTCGCAAGCTTGTTAGCGATAGTGTTGGCAGCAGTGTCAATTGCGGTTGCTGCCCAGCGCTACAGTCAACGACACTTTGATCCTGTTGCTATCATGAAAACACTGGGTGCAGGCAAGGCCATGGTGCAACGTATATACTTGCTGCAGATTTGTTTTATCACATTGCTAGGCATCGTTTTGGGAATTGCAGCTGGCTTTACGCTGCAGCAAGCGGTGGTTGTATTGCTAGCCGACATAGTTGAGGTGTCTCTTGATATTTGGCACTGGCGACCATTGGCTATTGCCGTATTTACTGGTGTCATTTGTTCTGTTTTGTTTTCGCTTTATCCATTGCTGCAATTATTTTCAGTGCCGCCGCTGCGTGTATTAAGGCGCGATATCGATTCAACCCTGTCGTCCAAAGCACTGCAATTTGCGACTTCAGGCATTGCTGTATTTCTACTCATGTGGATTTACAGCCAAGATCTAATGATCAGCTCTATACTATTTGTTTCTGGCATTATCTTAGTGGTGCTGCTGCTTGGTGTTACGCATTTACTCATTATGCTCGGTCGTAAATTAGGCAGTGGCAGCATGGGCTCATGGACCCTAGCATGGGCGCGCATCCGCCGCAGAGCAATGGGCAACAGCGTACAGCTAATTAGTTTCTCAATAACCATCATGCTGTTGCTGGTCGTGTTGGTTATGCGCAACGACATGGTAGCGCAGTGGCGCGACCAACTGCCGGAAGGTACTCCAAATTATTTTGTTTCTAACGTAACAGAGGGTCAACGCGCTGGTTTAGAGGAGCAATTTGCACAAAATAACGTTGAGTCAGGTGATTTTTTCCCAGTAGCTCGCGGGCGATTCGTTGCTATTAATGATGAGAAAATTCGCACTGAAGTCACTAAAGAAGATCAAGAAGTAGCGGATGATGGACGGCAAGGCCTAGGCCGTGAAGCAAACCTCACGTGGGGCACACAGCTACAAATGGGAAATAAGATCCTTGAGGGTGAATGGCTTGATTCTTGGCAAGAGGGTGAAGCATATCCGCTGTCAATTGAAGCTGAAATAGCTGAGCGATTGAATATTAAGCTGGGTGATGAGTTGACCTTTAATATTGGCAGTGAAGTTATTAAAGCCACGGTTACCAGTTTACGTGAAGTGAATTGGCAAACTATGCAGCCTAATTTCTTCTTTGTGCTTCACCCTAAAGCGGTAGAGAATTTTTCTGCTACGTACATCACGAGCTTTAACTTAGATGAGTCACGTAAAGCTGAAATAACCAAGCTAATGGCACCTTTTGCCAGTGTGACTTTGTTTGATGTGGATGCGAGAATAAATCAGCTGCGGGAGATAATTGATCAAGTATCAATGGCGGTAGAATTTATCCTCATACTGGTGTTAATTGCTGGTGCGCTGGTGTTGATTGCACAGGTTCAGGCCAGTATGGATGAACGCTTACAAGAACTGGCGATTTTGCGCACCCTAGGAGCAAAGGGCTGGATGATACGCTTTAGTGTTATCAACGAATTCATTATTATTGGACTAGTGGCGGGGCTCATGGCCGCAATATCAAATGAGTTTAGCTTGTATATGCTACAGACAAAAGTGTTTCAAATGGAAGCGAGCTTGCATCTTGAATATTGGATTATAGCGCCGATAGTTGGTGCGTTAACGGTCGGTTTACTTGGAGCGATAGGATGCTGGCGCTTATTAAGTTTGAATACGGGAGAGTTGCTTAGAAAAATGGTGTAACTCCCAAAGGATGGCCGGATAGTACATGTCTCTAATTGTCCGGCCATTCGTATCCTCCTCGTTAATACTGCTGATAAACAGCGTGTAAAAATGTAGACTAGTTGCCTCTATCATTCTGAATTAAGGACTAAAAACATGTTTAACGTGAACGAATACTTCGAAGGTAAGGTAGCATCAATTGCTTTTAATACGGCCATTCAAACTGCTACGGTTGGCGTTATGGCGCCCGGTGAATATGAATTCGGCACAAGTGAGTTTGAGACTATGACGGTGGTTAGTGGTGCATTAACGGTCTTATTACCGGATGAAAAAGAATGGAAAACATTTACGGCTTCAGAGGTGTTTACTATTGAAGCAAATCAGAAGTTTAAGGTTACGACTATTGTCGACACCGCTTATCTTTGTACCTACGGGAAATAGTTTTCAAGATCATTTCGCCACAAGTCGCCGCGAGTTTAGCAATAATCAGCAGGCTTTAGCCTCTTTATTTAGTGAAAGAGGCTATCATTTGCTAAGCGGATTTCAGCGTTTAACTGGGTCTGGTTTTTGTAAAAACTTCGCCCAGGTTGGCATACTGACTAGCGCCCAATCTTGCCAATGGATTTACTTTTAGGGCATCCACTTGAATGCGATTGTTGCTTTCAGTAACGGCTTTATCGTCAATATACAATTCAACGGCTTCTACAAATATAATTTGCTGCTGCACATTACCAATTTGTTGAGTGCTATGCACTTTACATAAATACGCGATAGGGCAGTCGGCAATGCGTTGTAGGGGCCAATCCGCGTGATCAACCAGCTTTATTTGATTGGCTTCAACTTCGCTTTCACCATAATTGAGTGTTGCCGCCGTTGCTGTGACTACCTCGGCTTGCTGTGCGTGGGCAATATGCACTACGCAATAAGCCTCCTCAATTAGGTTTGAAACCGTATCTTTGCTTGTACCATCTGGTTTTTTGCCCATTGAAAGTATGCACAAAGGCGGATCGCTGCACACGGCGTTAAAATATGAAAATGGAGCAAGGTTCAGTGAGTCGTCGTTATTTTTTGATAATACCCAAGCTATCGGACGCGGTATCACGGTTTGTGTCATCAAATGATAAACGGCAGTGCTCGACATATTGCTTAATTCAATATTCACTCTTGCTTCCTTTTGATAATAAATTGCTGTTATATAACACTGTTTTACATCGTACTTTTAATGAAAAGGGTATACAATCTTTGCGCACAAAATAGCATTATTCAAGTGCCAATGTGAAGCATCGCAAATCATAAACGGAGCATGATTATGCTATTCTCAAATAAAACCTAAGCTAGGAATAATTATGCAGGTAGATAAAGCTAAAAAGCGAATCGCCAAACAAGTAAATAAAGGCTTTAAAGGATACCCCCTTATTTCCATAAACTACTTTGGTAAAGATACGACATGCGCTACTGTCGTTGTGGTTCAATTTACTGCGCAAGAAGGTGACGAGGTTCAAGAACAACGATTCACCAGTCAATCAGACGCAAGAGAGGATGAAACAATTCAAACTGCATTGATAAAAATCATTGACCGAGCAGATGCTGCGTCCGTGCTTCAAGACCCTGCGGTGGCTATAATTAATTAGTTTTGCCTGAAAATTAATTGCTCTGCATTCTTTACGATGCAAGGTTGCGACTATGCCGGAGCAAGTATTTTTCTTGTACTTAGCACTTTAAATTTGAATGTTACCTTATGAAATATTTGTCTGAAGTTTGTTTGCCTTTTCTGCTAATGTTTTTACTCATGCTTAGCAGCAGTGTTCATGCAACGTCATCACCGCAAAATAGTTGTCAAATGACACTTTTAGTGAATGACAAAATTACGACCGTTGTAGCGCCTAAGATGTCAGAAAAGGTGCGCATTGACTTACCCTCAGGAAATAGTGTTGTAAACCTAACGTGCTCATTAACTCAGCAAGCCATATTTGGTTTTGACAGCGCTGAAATTGTTGATTTCAAATGGGATGATCAAGACGGATTGATAAATCAGATCCGTGCTAGCAATCCTTCCTTTGTCTTGCCCGTTGGTCAATTTTCAGTAGACTTTGAAATTATAAGTCATCATTTTTACGCCCAGCAGTTTATTTGGCAGGACTTTGCTAGTTATGTTAATCAGAGTCTTGTTAATAACATCACTATGGGCGCATTTTATGGGCTTTGTCTTACACTAACTCTTTATGTGTTTTTCATGGGCAGAACCTTAGGAGACAAACGCTTTGAGCTTTACAGCCTGTATGTATTTTGTGCGGCGACATTTTTTCTACTGCAAGAAGGGCAACTCAATATATTCTTACCTGAGCAAGCGTTTCTGCTCAATCATCAATTTTACTTGGTGTTTGCCGGTCTAACCGTTTTTACAGCAACAATATTCATTGTGCGACTTGTAGACCTAAATGTAGCTTGGCCCAAAATAAGTTATTACGGCTTGCACCCTGCTGCTGCTTTGGTGCTCACTATGTCTGTAGCTATGTTATTTTTTGAGCATAACGCGTTTTCATCAAGCTTAGGCAGCCTAATGGCGTACTCAACGCTAACCATTATGCTAAGCGTATTATGCTTAGTCTTTATACAATCCTATAGAAACGTAAAACATGCTTGGTTAGTACTGCTGAGTTTGCTGCTGATGGTATTAGCAATGGCTTTTCGCGTTATATTTAATGACATAAGTCAGTTTTTAAACCGTTATGCACTGATGTTCGCCTTTTCTATAGAGGCATTTATTTTAGCGATAGTGGTTTCATCGCGCATCAAAATACTGAAACTAGAAAAAACGAAAGCACAGATGGACGCAAATACAGATGTTTTGTGCAAGGTATTAAACAGGCGAGGTTGGGAGCAAAATGCTGCTGAGTTATTGATTTATCAAAAGCATAATCAAGGAGTGCTTAGTTTACTCTACATCGATATCAATGACTTTAAACTCATTAACGATACTCATGGACATGACAGCGGTGACAAAGTACTGCAGATAATTGCTAAAATCATTCAAAATCAGGTGCGCGGCGAGAACCTTGTCGGGCGTATCGGTGGTGATGAATTCGTCGTATTAGGGCATTTCGATAATCAGAAAGAAGCAAATCTCTTGGCTTCAAGAATGAGCGCTCGACTACGAGATTTGTCTATTCGCATTGAAGGGCTCGAGAATGTTAACGTGAGCGCAAGCGTCGGGCATGTCGTATTTGATTCTGCACCGGTTTCAATTAGTATGATGCTGAAGTCGGCTGATAAATCAATGTATTCAGCAAAGAAAGAAACTAAATCCAGTAGCGCTTATGCTTTAAGTTAATAAAAAAGGCCAGGGTTTGAACTAAATTGAAAGTGGAGGAGCGGCTGTATTTGTTAAATACAGCCGCTCTCTTTTTTGACTGATAATTTTGATTATAAATCTAAATCAGCTAATGCCGCTTTTAATGTTGGAAAAGCAAATGTAAACCCGTCATCAATCAGCCTCTGTGGTATAACTTTTTGACCATATAAGACTAAATCCGACGACTCTCCCATCAATGTTTTTAATACAAATGCTGGCACTCTAAAAATGCACGGGCGCTCCAATCGTTTTGCAAGTGCTAACGAGAAGAAATGATTTGTATTGGGATTTGGGGATGTGAAGTTATAAATGCCTTTTGTCTTGCCATTCTCGAGCAAGAATTGAATGCCATTGACCATGTCATCTAAATGGATCCATGCCATAAATTGTTTGCCGGTGCCAATAGGGCCGCCAAGTCCTAAACGAAAGGGCATCAGCATTTTAGCTAAGGCGCCACCCTCGTCAGATAACACAACACCGGTTCGCATAATACAAACTCTTGTTTTGGCTTTTAGCGCAATATCTTCCCACTTTTGACACACTTCTCTGCTAAATTCATCATGGAAGTCGGTAAATTCTTCTGTGACTACGGTGTCCCCTTGGCGTCCATAAACACCGATGGCTGAACCACTGACGAACACTGCCGGTGGATTGCTGGACTTGTTAATTAGGTCAACTAACTGCTGAGTTATTTTCCAACGGCTCTGACAGATTCGCTCTTTTTGTGCATCCGTCCAACGCTTATCTGCGATTGGTTCCCCCGCTAAATTAACCACCGCATCAAATTTATCAACTGAAATTAGGTCTTTTATAGTAGTGTAATTCACGTTGTCGCCGAGCAATCGCGCCGCTCTGCTAGGGTCTCGAGTTACCACTGTTATGGCATATTGCTTTTGCAATGACTTCACCAGTGTTCGGCCTATAAGCCCAGTGCCTCCAGTAATCAATATGCTTTTTAACATGGTACTCTACTCCTTTGTGCAAGACAGAGACAACGATACCGAATCAGAGAAGCGCAGTGCATGTGGCTTATCAACTTCAGCTTCTGCAAATGTCACCCATGGATGCTCAGCAGCGATGTTCAGTACATCGTGTGTCAACTTTTCAAGCAAATTGAAACGGTTGTCTTCAACTAACCTAATAATAGCTTTGGTAATGGTCTTATAGTTTAACGCATGATCCATTAGGTCTGAGTCAGTTGCTTTCTTAGCGTCATAATGAATCTTGACGTTGATAACCACATCTTGTTGATTTTTGATTTCATCTTCATTGATTCCAATGTAAGTGCGGAGTCTCAAATTTTTAATTCTTATTGTTGCTTGATTTAGGTTCATTTACTCAATTATTCCCTTTGTTCTGAATCGCGTGAAACTTTATATGTGATTGTTTTTAAAAAATTGTCATACTAAACGTGCATAACAATCGAATTGCCAATGTTGAGCATTTCCCACTGGTTAATTGCTTTGAACCAACCAGTTGTTCTTACTATAGACAATTTAGCGTCATTGGCATTTATTATTTTTACAAAAGAGGCTGTATGGAAATCAAATCACCCATCGCAAAAGCGATGATTGTCATGGCGTGTATCATCATTGTCCTTGCTGGCATCAAAGCGGCAAGTGTCATAATGGTACCATTTCTTTTATCAGCATTTATCGCTATAGCCTGTAGCCCTCTGATTAATTGGGCTAGCCAATACAGAATCCCGCGCTGGGCGTCTGTTACCTTAGTTATACTGATAATATTGGTGATTGGTTTTATGCTTGCAGGCTTAATTACACAATCTTTAAGCGAGTTTAGGCAAAACATGCCTGTTTATCGCGAACAGTTAAGCGAAGAACTCGCCTGGGTAGTAAATAAACTCAATGTCTTAAATATTAATATCGATAAAGATTTATTTTTGTCTTATCTTGACCCTGGTGCGGCAATGTCTGTGGCAACCTCTTTTTTAAGCGGCATGGGCAGCGTTTTATCGAATTTAGTGCTTATCTTACTAACGGTTATTTTCATGCTATTTGAGGCTGAAAGTATGCCCAAACGTATCCATGTCGCACTGGCCGACCCTGATATGAAAATGAGCCACATTGACCGCTTTTTAAAATCGGTCAATAGTTATCTGGGCATTAAAATGTTGGTCAGCTTAGCGACGGGTATCTGTATTGGCAGCTGGCTATATTTCCTTGGTATCGACCACTTTCTATTGTGGTCGGTACTAGCCTTTATGTTTAATTTTATCCCCAACATAGGGTCGATTATCGCGGCAGTGCCAGCGGTGTTGATGGCGTTCGTTGAATTTGGTTTTGCGAAAGCCGGTTTAACGGGCTTGGGCTTTGTGGTCGTTAATATGGTAATGGGTAACGTCATAGAGCCGCGGTTTATGGGCCGTGGCCTTGGGCTTTCAACGCTGGTGGTGTTTTTATCATTGATTTTTTGGGGCTGGCTATTAGGTAGCGTCGGTATGTTACTCTCAGTCCCGCTAACAATGGTTGTTAAAATAGCGCTTGAATCGCGAGAAGAAACAAAGTGGCTGGCAATATTACTGTCGAGCGATGAACAAGAAGCCGTCAACGTTAAACAAAAAGAGGCCCCAGCAGACCTACCTGAATGAGTAAACTAAAACTTGCTCAGATAAAAACAAGTTTATTTAACATATGCATGTAACTGCGTATTTTTAGACTAAGTACGATGGGTCATGCCTGCCCAGTAGTATGTTGCGTAAGAGTAAGAGTAAGAGTAAGTGTAAGAACGATAATGCATACCCTCGGAATTTGGGCACGATAAGTCAAAAGCCAGCTATATGTAAAAGATTTGGATTTCACCAGGTCATAGGAAGACAAACTGACTGAGGGCATGCTTATTTATTTAATGCTTGTGAGAAACGTTGTTGTGGTAGCACCATACAAAACCTACTGCCTTTATCCAACTCACTTTGTATCTGTAGTTCACCACCATAACTTTCCAGCATGTCAACGACCAAGGCTAAGCCAAGCCCTTGACCCTCTGAATAAGTATCTAAACGTCGACCACGCTCTGTAATTTCCGAAATAGCCGAAGCTGACATCCCTTTTCCATCGTCGTGCACACAGACGAATGTCGACATGGCGTTTTTTTCATAGCTGACGTTTACTGAAGATGTGGCTGCTTTGCATGCGTTATCTAATAAATTGCCTAGTATTTCCATATAATCGGTTTGGTCAATGGAAAGTAGGGCTGGTGACGGTATATCCGAGAGTAGCGACAATGATTTCTGTGAGTGAATTTTTGCCATCGCGTCAAGCAACGACTGCGTTATTGGCGCAACGTCAATACTAGGTAAATAACCGACAACATTGATCGTCGCTCTTTTTAGCTGACGCTTAACAATCATATCAATATGCAGAACGGGTTCTTTAACGTCTTTGCTTAAGTTGCTTTGACCCAGAATAATACTCAGTGGTGTTTTAATACTGTGCGCCAAGTCGTCTAAGCTTTTCTTATAGCGCTCTCTTTGTTGTTTTTCACTATTGAGTAGCTTGTTAATACTGTTTTGCAGTGGCTGTAGCTCGGGCGGGTATTCATCGCTAATTTGATCGATTTTGCCTTCTTCTATTTCGCCAATACGCGCGATGATGTTTTGCATTGGCATAAAGACACTGCGTAATGAAAGCGCAATCAAACCAAGCAGAATCAAGCCGAGTACCGCAATCCACCACCACAGTCGATTAATGAAGGTGCTCAGTTCGCGCTGATACGTATTTTTATTATTAATGACTAAAAAGCTGACTTCTTCAAAACTGCCGTCAATGTAAAACTCCGCTTTTTTTGAAAGCGCGAAATGCGGGTTATCTTCATCGAAGTCGGATAGGAAAATAGTCTCTTTAGGTAAATGCTCGTCCGTTTGTTCATACAGAGCGTTGAACATGCTTGAATCGATATCGTTGTTGATAGACGATTGTGATTGCCAAACTTGTTGATTTCGCCAGTTTATTGTTGCGACTAAATCTGAACCGGGTAAATTTAAATCTTCTACGAAAAGCCGAGAGGGCATGACCACTTCGCCGTCTTCAAATTCAAACTCAGAGATCATAGCGAATGCCGTGGTCGATAGCTCTTCCCGTTTTGCCATCATTAAACTGCGTTCATACGCATTTTGCATTGAGAAGATGATGGCGGGGAAGAAGATGGCGACAAACAAGAAGCAGGTTAAGAAAATGCGACCTGTGATGGACCAGCTTTTCATGCGGTAGTTCACTTAACGCAGACTGGCATTGAGTCGATAACCTCTGCCACGCAGTGTTTCAATCGGTTTAATCAGGTTATCTTTGTCAATTTTGCGTCGCAGTCGACCAACAAAAACTTCAATAACGTTGCTATCTAAATCAAAATCTTGGTCGTATATGTGTTCAACCATTTCAGTTTTTGAAACGACTTTGTTAGGGTTCATCATCAAATATTCAATGACCTTGTATTCGTAAGCAGTCAATTCAATAGGCTGCTCGTCAACATATAATTGATTTGCGCTGGTATCGAGGGACAATGGACCTTTCTGCATTATTGGGCTTGCTTGGCCCGCGCTGCGACGAATTAAGGCTTTCACCCTTGCCAACAGCTCTTCGTGGACGAAAGGCTTAGTTAAATAATCGTCGGCGCCACTTTCTAAGCCTTTTACTTTCTCTTGCCAGCGATCTCGCGCTGTTAATATAATAATAGGGCAGGAAATATCATTTGCACGTGCTCGTTTAACAACTTCAAAGCCATCAATGCTAGGCAAGCCAACGTCAATTATGGCTAAGTCGTAGTTGTACTCTTGTAGTTGATATAGGGCTTTTTCACCGTCATCGGCTAGGTCGACGCTAAATCCTTGTGACTGCATATATTGGTCAAGTTGTAGCAGCAAGCGGCTATCATCTTCGACTATTAAAATCCGCATGGATAACTCCGTTTATATAACTTGGATTGAAAGAACGATATTTACGCATGAAATAACCATCTTATTGGCGAACTTTACCCGTTATTGCATCAACAGTGACATACACAACTCTTCCGGACGCTTGATGAATTTTTACGCGATAGACATTTCCGCGACTTTCCACCTTCAGAACTTTACCCGCAAATGCTTGCTGAGCTCGCTGTGCAGCCTGTGACTTGCTGATCTTAGGCTGCTCTTTTTTATCTTTGGCAACGGCAATAGGCGCCACGATCATCTGACTGGCAAAAACAAGCGTAAAGGCTAGGAAAACTGAGCGCAGCGTTGTCAAAGTGAAGTACCTACTTATTGTTGAATGAATGTCTATGCATTAGTAACTTGTAAATTTAATGACTCGATTACGAATTTGGTTAGGCTATTATGCCGACCCTCGCTGAACTTAAGCTGAATAGATACAGGCTCTTCACAATGGCTCTTCAAAACAGCTCCTCACACCAGCTGTTCACACCAGCGCTTGTGTGCATTGCTCATTTGTCAGCATCACCATTGCAACATTATCACGACAATGAACAGCGTAGAAGTGTCATTTTGAATTAGGCTGAATAAGCGTCAATGAACCATCTAAATGCACATCGCGCTGCGGAAATGAAACAACCACTTGGTTTTCGTTGAATAAGTCATTAATTCGAAAACGAATATTACTTCTTGTACTGCGCAATTCGCCTTCGATGCTTGCGTTTATCCAAAAATAAACTTCGAACGCCAGTGAGTTGTCACCAAAATCATCAAAAATCACTTTGGGTTCTGGGTTGTGCAGTACATCGTCCTGTTCATTGACCGCCTGTGTAATTAAATCGCGAACCAAATTACAATCTGAACCATATGCTACGCCGACCCGAACTGATGTTCGACTTCTTTGATCCATGAGGGTCCAATTAGTTACCGTATTTTCCAGTAGTTTGCTATTTGGAATAAGTAAATGCACGCCATCAACGCGACGAATTCGTGTTGAGCGCGTATTAATGGCTTCAACCCGTCCCTTTGCATTATCCACTTCCAGAAAATCACCAATTCTAATCGGCCGTTCCCACATCAGTATCCAACCACTGATAAAGTTATTTATAATGTTTTGCGCTCCGAAGCCTACGCCAATTGCAATTGCACCGGATAAAAACGCAAAAGCGGTAATGGGTACGTCCAGAAAATCTAGCGTAGTGATGGCCAGCATGACAATGGCAAGCACATAAAGAATACGCTTTACCAAATGTACGAGGTCAGCCTGTACACCCCTCGCAATTAAGCGGCGAGATATTATGCCTACGGTTTTACGCGTTAACCAAATACCTAAAATAACAAGTATTGGAATAAGCAAAATCTGGCCAAGCGTAACGGTCTGTCCCGCAACGTCGAACAAATTAATATTGAAATAGTGTTTTAGTATCGACAGAAATTCCATATATTTTCAGACTCTCGTGGAATGTGAATTAGGGCTCATAAAAAATGACCTTCAGGCTCTTAGTAGGCTCTTAAACTTGCGTTGTCTTGTTTAAGCCGAACATAAACAATAGCTTATCGTATTTAAATAAAACTAAATATCGATTTTTTTTCTTAACTGTTTTTGCTGACCACTTTTGGTTTTGCTATCCATTCGTTTGCGTTGTGAAGACCTGCTGGGTTTCGTTGGCTTTCTAACAGGCTTCACATAGGTACTTTCTTTTATGACATCGGCGAGTCGTTTAATGGCATCTCGCTTGTTCTGTTCTTGGGTCCGATGGCTTTGGGCTCTAATTACTAAAACGCCGTCGGATGTAATGCGCGAATCATTGCTACTAAGCAGCTTTTCTTTGATTTTTTCTGGAAGAGAGGATTGATTGATGTCGAAACGCAAATAAATGGCGGTCGCAACTTTATTGACGTGTTGCCCGCCCGCGCCTTGCGAGCGAGTGGCGGACAAATTGAATTCGCTTTCCTCAATACTGATATTGTGGTTAATAAATACAGCCATAGTGTTTATATTGTCTCGTGTTGCTAAATTTACGGCAGCACTTTTTTGTATGGTTTCACGGTGATTGATTTAAACACACCTGCGCTCACATAAGGGTCGGCTTCAGCCCATTCTTTGGCGTCTTGCAAGGACTCAAACTGGGCAATAATCAATGAACCAGTAAAGCCCGCTTCACCAGGATCCTCGCTGTCAACTGCGGGCGTTGGGCCCGCAACTAGGACTCGTCCTTCATTCACCAGTGCACTAATTCTTTCTAAATGCGCAGGCCTCGCTTCCATTCTTATCGCTAAACTGTTTTCAACGTCTTCAGCGTAAATAACATACCACATAAGTTCTCCTTGTTTGAAGAGCCCAGTTTTGCAGCAAACCTTCTTTATCAAAAGGTTTGCGTTTATGGGCTCTGCGGCTAATCACATTATGGTAGCTGCTTTCATTTTGGCTACAAAGCTGCCTAATTCTGCTAGCATTTTATCTTTGTCTTTTAAGTTTGACTCGATAATATTGACAGTCGCCGAGCCTGAAATTGCCCCTGCAGCACCTGAATGAATAGCATTGGCTACTTGTTCTGGCGTACTAATACCGAAGCCCAATAATGGCGGCGCAACTTTATACTGCGTTAACTTTGCAATGAGTTCAGCCGCTGGAATTTCTACTGCCGTTTCGGCGCCAGTTACACCGGCTCTGCCTAATAGATAGGTATAACCGTCAGATTTCTCCCCGATGGCTTCCAAGGTCTCGTTGCTAGCGTTAGGCGGTGCAATTAGGATTTGCTGAATGTCATGCTGCTTTGCGATGGTAATAAAGCGATCTGCCTCTCTCAGCGGTACATCTGCAATAAGGATAGAATCAACACCTGCTGCTGCCGCTCTCTCATAAAAGTTATCGATACCGTTGGCTAAGACTAAGTTGCTATAAAGCAATAGGCCAATAGGAATTGTTGGATGTTGCTTGCGTATTTGTGTCAGTATCTCAAAGCAGCTTTGTGGCCTAATGCCGCTGCCTAAGGCTCTTATACTGGCTTTTTGTATCGTGGGGCCATCTGCAATGGGGTCAGAGTAGGGGATACCTAGTTCTAATGCATCAGCACCGCTTTTGACTAATTGGTCGATGATGGCTAGTGATGTTTCGTGGTCCGGATCGCCAACCATGACGAAAGGAACAAACGCGCCTTCATTTTTTGCTTTTAGGTTGGCAAACATATCAGCATAACGTGTGGTACTCATAGGTCGTCTCCTAAAATACTAATGACGTGCGCTAGATCTTTATCACCGCGTCCTGATAAGTTGAGTACGATAATGGTTTCTTCAGTTGCTTCATCTGCCATGTTCAGCGCGTGAGCAAGGGCATGAGCTGGTTCCAAAGCCGGAATAATACCTTCTTTTTTGGCTAACAATTGGAATGCGTTTAACGCTTCAACATCAGTAACGGCATGATATTCAGCTCGTCCAGTTTTAGCTAAAAATGCATGTTGTGGCCCAACCGCAGGATAATCTAAACCCGCTGATACTGAATAAGACTCTTCAATTTGACCATCTTCGTCTTGCATGATGTAGGTAAATGCGCCATGCAGAATACCTTCTGTACCGGTTACAATGGTAGCGCCATGTTCTTTCGTATGAATGCCTTTACCAGCAGGCTCGACGCCTACCAAGCGAACAGAAGGTTCATCAATAAAGTCAGCAAACATGCCGATAGCATTAGAGCCACCGCCAACACAGGCTACAACAGCATCAGGTAAACGGCCTTCTTTTTCCATAATTTGTGCACGAGTTTCTTCACCAATCATGCGGTGATATTCACGCACAATGGTAGGGAATGGGTGAGGACCTGCAGCAGTGCCGAGCAAATAATGTGCTTTGTCATAGTTTGCAGACCAGTCGCGCATTGCCTCGTTAACAGCATCCTTTAAGGTACCTGATCCCGAATCAACCGGAATAACTTCAGCGCCCATTAAACGCATTCTGAAAACATTGGGTGATTGTCTTTCAACGTCTTTTGCACCCATGTAAATACGTGCTTTCAAACCCAGCAAAGCGCACGCTAAAGCGGTCGCGACGCCATGCTGGCCTGCGCCTGTTTCAGCAATAACCTCAGTTTTTCCCATCCGCTTAGTCAATAAGGCCTGACCTAATACTTGGTTGGTTTTATGTGCACCGCCGTGTAATAAATCTTCACGCTTTAAATATAGCTTAACCAAGGGATTCGTTACGATGTTACGAGTCAGCGTCATCGCAGTAGGACGACCTGCATAGTCTTTTAATAAACCCATAAACTCTTTTTGAAAGCTTGGGTCATCTTTTGCATCTAAGAATGCCTGCTCTAATTGGTCGAGGGCAGGAATAAGCAATTCTGGGACATACATGCCGCCAAAATCACCGAATTTACTATCCAATTTATTCATTTTAAGGCTCGCTTCTTTTAATTTTAACCAAACAGTTTGTCTTAGTATTCTCTCAATTGACTAAATAAACTGTTTAGTTTGGATTCTGATTTTTCAGCTGGTGAGTCTTCAACACCTGAATTTACGTCTAGTATGGCAACGTTGGTTTGCTTCGCCGCCTTTATGTTATCTGGCGTTAGTCCGCCCGCTAATATCAATCTGTGTTTGTGAGGCACATCCTCTAACAATCGCCAATCAAATACTGCGCCGGTGCCGCCCACCTGATCGCCAACTTTACAATCGAGCAAGACTTTGTCGGCAATGTCGAGCTTTGCAGGCAATGTGCCGCTGATAAAATCAGTGAGGTCTGATTGGTTTTGCAATATTGACTCAACCGCCCAAATTTCACATGACTCGGGCAGCATTGTGCGCAATGTTTGCATATATTCTAATGATTCATTGCCGTGCAGCTGCACGGCAGACAATGTTAATTTGCGTGCGTAGTCAGCAACCATTTCTATCGGATTATCTAAAAAAACGCCAACGCGCTTTTTGCTATCACCAAGGTTTGCTACCTCCAGTGCGCGCTCAAGTGAAACATAACGAGGCGACTTAGTAGCAAAAATTAAACCGATATAGCTGGCAGGTGTCGCCATTACTTTGCGCGCGTTCTCAACTGAATTGATCCCACAAGTTTTGACTTCACCGAATATCAGCTTTTCAACGGCGTTCACTAAATTTGCTTCTGCCATTAACGCGCTGCCTACTAAGAAACCGTCTACAAGCGGGCTTAGACGCTGAACTTCTGCATGCTGATAAATGCCTGATTCAGATAAAATAACGCCGTCAAAACCATTTTTAGTTATTAATGGCACTAAACGCTCGGTTGTTGCTAGGTCGGTACTCAAATCACGTAAATTACGATTGTTGATACCTATAATGTTGGCATCCAGGGCTAAGGCTCTATGCACTTCTTCTTCGTTGCTCACTTCCGTCAGCACATTCATGCCCAGTTTATGAGTGAGTGCGCTAAGGGTCTTAAACTCCTCGTCGTTTAACACTGATAGCATTAACAATACTGCATCAGCGTTGTGGTAGCGCGCTAGATAGATTTGATATTCATCGACAAAGAAATCTTTGTTTATGACAGGCTGCGTCACTCTTGACGTTATGTAGTCGAGGTATTCAAATTTGCCTTGAAAATATTTTTCGTCAGTTAACACAGAGAAGCACGATGCATGCGGCGCATAGGCTGCAATTATTTCGTCTAAATCAAAATTCTCTCGTATTAATCCTTTAGATGGAGACGCTTTTTTGCACTCAAGAATAAAGCTGGCATTGGGCGCAGCTAATGCGGCAAAAAAGTCTTTCTCACAAGGCGCTAATGTGTCGATAAAGTCGCTCAAGGGGAAATCAATTTTTCGTTGTGCGATTTCTATCTTTTTGTCATCAACAATTTTTTCTAATACGTTTTTAGCCACAATATTCTCTTACATCTTCCAGTTGATAGGATTTACATTTATAACTTCTGCTTGTACTGCCAGATCACATCTGACTTAACGTTGCTGCCATTTCAATTGTTTGCATGGGCTTGCCGCCTTCTATTGATGCCATCGCTATGTCGCAAGCCTCTTTGTAGGTCGTCGCCATATCATTTAACTTAATCAAAGCTGCTGCATTCATGGCAATAGCTGCAGTATGAGCTGGCGTGCCTTGGCCATTGAAAACATCTGCAATGAGCGCTTTGTTTTGTTCAGGCTCACCGCCCTCAATCGCATTCAATGAATAATTGCGCAAACCAAAGTCAGCGGGAGCAACCTCACTTTTAGTGATCACTCCGTTATTGACTTCTACAATTTGGCTGTTGCCGTGCAGCGCGAGTTCATCTAGGCCGCTGCCGTGAACGACGAACGCTCTTTTATGTCCTAAGGCCACCAATGTTTGTGCGTATGTGTCAAGCAGACTAGGTGTGTAGACACCCAACAAGCTGTGCGTCGGTCTGGCTGGGTTCGCCAAGGGGCCTAAAATATTGAATAAGGTTCTGGTTTTTAAGGCTAAGCGAACCGGCATCGCATACTTCACACCAGAGTGATACGCAGGTGCAGCTAAAAAGCACAAGTTTGCTTGATCAAGACAATTGCGTGCAGTGTCAGGACTCATATCTAAGGCTAAGCCAAAGGCGGCAAATAGGTCGGATGAACCGGATTTGCTGGAGACACTGCGATTGCCGTGTTTCGCCACTTTTACACCACAGCTTGCAGCAACAACCGCAGCTGCGCTTGATACATTAATGGTATTATGGCCATCCCCACCAGTGCCAACAATGTCACTAAAGTGGTATTCTGGTCGTGGAAACGGTTTGGCATTGCTGACCATCGCTGATGCAGCGCCCGCTATCTCTTCTATGCTTTCGGTTTTGATCTTCAATGCAACCAATAGGGCGGAGAGTTCAACCTCACCCACTTCTCCGCGCATTACACGGTTAAATACAGCTTCTGCTTCAACAAAACTTAATGATTGCTGGGCATAGAGTTTTTCCAATGCGTTGAGCATGTCCTGCGGCCCAAAGACCGTTTCGTGAGATGTTGTATTCACTGCTTTCATTTCTGTTTTAACCTATCTGTCCGTGATCATTGAGTTAGCCCGTTACTATTTTTGTAAGCTAATGTTTTCGCTTATTCCAAACTACCTTGGTAAAAAGCCCTGATAAATCACTGCTGTGGAGATGTACCTGCTAGAAATGCAATGCTTTGCATTAGTAATACACTGCCGTCACAGGTCAAGATCGATTCAGGATGAAACTGAAAGCCCAGCATTCTATCATTCGGATGTAAAACTGCCATAACCAAACCATCTATGTTAGCTATAATCTGTAAACTCTCTGGCATTTGGGTAGCAACTAACGAATGATAGCGAGCAATCGATAAGGGATTGCTTAAACCTTTAAAAATGGATCGTGTCTCGGCATTCTCACAATAGCTCATTTGTGATGCCTTACCGTGCATTACCGTAGGTGCTCTTGCTACCACTCCACCGTAAGCTTCCACTATCGCCTGATGGCCCAAGCAAATGCCAAGTACCGGATATTTGCCGCGTACTTTTTGCAAGAGCTCCGGCATGCAGCCCGCGTCAGCTGGTGCGCCTGGTCCAGGTGAAAGCATTAACAGGGTGGGACCCACTTTTTCATATTCTGCCAATTTATCCAGCACTATTTGTGGCGCTACCGTATTACGATAAATCGTCATCTCAATGCCTAAGCTTCTAATTTCATCAACGAGGTTGTAGGTAAATGAATCGATATTGTCAATCAGCACTAGGTTAATATTGTCGCTCATGCTGATTCTCCTTCTTGTTTCTCATCGCCAACACTTTCATCGCCAACACTTTCATCGCCATTATTGCTATCAGTTGTGTGCTGTATTGGATCAGACTTAGGGGCATGCGCAGCTATTATTGCGGATATAACAGCTTGTGCTTTTGCTCGCGTTTCGTCTGCTTCAGCTTGTGGTATAGAATCATTTACAACGCCAGCACCCGCTTGAATATAGGCTGTTTTTAGTCTGACGAAAGCGGAACGGATCACTATACAGGTGTCCATGTCGCCATTGCCGTTAATATAACCTACCGCGCCGCCATAGCTGCCGCGCTTCTGTTTCTCGACATTTCGGATTAATGAGGCTGCACTCACTTTAGGTGCACCAACTAAAGTACCCATGTTCATGCAGGCTTGGTAGGCGTGAAGTGCGTCTAAATCCTCGCGTAATTCGCCAACAACGCGAGAAACTAGGTGCATAACATGCGAATACCGGTCGACTTTTAGGAGATCTTTCACGTGTCTGGTGCCAGCCTTACTGACTTTTGCAACGTCATTACGGGCCAAATCAACCAGCATAATATGTTCTGATTTTTCTTTTTCATCTTGGCGTAAGTTTAGCTCTAATCGGCTATCCAAATCATAGTCGATGTCACCATTCGGGCGTTTGCCGCGAGGGCGAGTCCCTGCAATTGGATAAACTTCTACCACATTGCTGTCTTTATCATATTTCAAAGCCGATTCTGGGGATGCGCCAAACATGGTGAAATCTTGGTCATTCAAATAAAACATATAAGGAGAAGGATTCTGGACCTTCAATTGTTGATAAGCTGCTAATGGAGAAGGGCACGGCAAACTAAAGGAACGCGAGGGAACAACTTGAAAAATGTCACCGTCTAAGATGTGTTCTTTTAATGCAACCACGTCTGCGCAGTATTCCTCGTCAGATTTGTCTACTTTTAATGTAATATTGGTAACTGTTTCAGCTGCCGTTATTTCTGCAGGAAGCGAAGCCAGTTCATGTTTTATCTGCTCTATCCGCTGATGAATATTAAAGTAGTGTTGTGCAACATAAGGGCCGCTAAACACCGACCCGATTATTTGTGTATGTGCGTTTTGATGATCAATGAGTAATAGCGTTTCAGCCAGATAAAAAACATACTCGGGGCAGTTATTGTCACCAAAAATAGCCTCGGGCAGTTTTTCAAATGTACCAAGAAGGTCGTAGGAAAATACGCCGCCCAAAAAGAGTGCATTAGGGTGGTCACGTAAAGTTTGAATGTGCTCAGTTAAGGCGCGTAATACATCAAATACACTCGCTTGTTTGAGACGAGAGTCCTCATCTAAGTTTTGATCAACCGGGGGGAACTCAAAGCGAATATTGTCTTCCGACACTTCTTGTGCTGAATGATAAGGCTTTAGCTTTTCAACTAAAAGCGGTAGCACCGATAGCCCATTTGCCGTAAGAGCGGTAATGGTAACACTCTGATCATTACACTCAATACGAATAGCCGCGTCAATTAACAGCAAACTCTTTAAGTTTGCTTTGCTATCAATTTCAGCAGATTCCAGCAATAAACTGTTTTCTTTACCAAGTGCCTGATAAGCCAATAGTGGGTCACTAACGTAAGGTCCGTCAACGATGATACTTTCAACCTGACCGGGTAGTTGTCCTAATTCTGCTAAACTCATGTTTACTCTCGTTCTTATTTTCTATTTCTACGACTATTTGAAACCGCTGAACTGGCCTTTATGTATTGTCTCATTTTTACTTGTTTGATTTTTATTATTTATTCTCGGGTAAAAATGAATCAAAAAAAAAGCCCGTCAAACGGGCTTTACTATTGCGAAACGAACACGTTTACACAGCCCCTAGTTGAGCTTGTGCCACCACCAAACATTAACCTGAGCAATACTGCTAGTTTTTGCATGCGAGGCTGCAAAATTGGCTGTTGTGAATTGTGTTAAAGTTTTTTTCAACGCGATCTCGTAATTTGTATTTTGGTATCTTGTATTTCGGCTAATTCGTATTTATACGTTTTGCTTTCATGTATACTGCATAGGAGAAAACAAATCGGTCTTTATGTCAAGCCTATTGACCGCTTTAGTTGCAAAATTTAAGAAGAAAATGTTTTGAAAATAGATTTACATTGCCATTCAACGTGTTCAGACGGTGCGCTTACGCCTGTTGAATTGGTACAACGCGCCCAACAAATGCAGGTTGATGTACTTGCTATAACCGATCACGATACCGTTGCCGGTATTGGCATTGCTGCTGAATATGCAAAAAATAGCAATATGAAATTAAATATCATTGCGGGTATAGAGCTGTCGACGTCTTGGCACGGGTTCGATATTCATGTTGTTGGATTGCGAGTGGATAAAGACGATCCGGTTTTTTTACAACGTTTGGAAGGGCAGCTTGCAGAGCGTGATAAGCGCGCTGAAAGAATTTGTCAGAAATTAGCTAAGTGTGGTCACGAAGGTATTTATGATCTTGCTCTGGAAATTGCAGATGGCGCGCAGATTTCGCGCAATCACATCGCGCGAGCATTAGTGCAAAAATCAATTTGTACCCATCCTCAGCAAGCATTTAGTCATTACTTAGGTAAGAATAAGAAAGCCCATGTCACGCCAAAGTGGATTAGTATTGAAGAAGCCATTAAATGGATCCACGAGGCAGGTGGACAAGCAGTATTAGCGCATCCCGGGCATTATGATATGACCACGAAATGGTTGCGCAGGTTGGTGTCTGAATTTGCCGAGTTAGGAGGAGATGCCATGGAGATAACGCATCCGAACATGGCAGCGGATAAGAAAAAACTATTACAAGAGATTATGTCTGATAATGCTTTGCTTGCATCGGTAGGGTCTGACTTTCATTTTCCAAGTCGTTTTACTGAGCTAGGTCGTCGTTTAGACATCCCCCTTTCGTGCAAACCGGTTTGGCATAATTGGAATTTAGCGACATCTAAAGAGGTAGTTCAATGAGTCAGTTTTTTTACGTTCATCCAGATAATCCGCAAGTGAGACTAATTAAACAGGCTTGTGAAATTATTAAAGCAGGCGAGGTGATTGTTTATCCAACAGATTCTGGTTACGCCATTGGTTGCCAGATGGAAAACAAAAAAGCGCTGGAGCAAATTTGTCGCATCAGAGACATTGGCAAAGATCATAATTTTACGCTGATGTGCCGAGACATGTCTGAACTGTCTGTCTATGCGCGGGTCGACAACGCCGCATTTAGACAAATTAAGAACAACACGCCTGGGCCCTATACTTTTGTTCTCAAAGCAACGAAAGAAGTACCAAAGCGTCTGCAAAATCCAAAGCGTAAGACTATTGGTATTCGTGTACCCAACAATCCTATCGCGCTAGCGCTGCTTGAAGAACTTGGTGAGCCGATGATGTCAACGACCTTGATCCTGCCAAATGCTTCCATGGCTGAAACCGACCCAGAAGAAATTAGAGACAAACTTGAAAAGTTGGTCGGCTTAATTATCCATGGCGGTTACTTAGGCGAGGAACCCACGACAGTCATCGACATGTCTGAGGGTGGAACTGATGTCATTCGCGTTGGAAACGGCGACCTTTCGCCTTTTGAATGAGTCAAAACGATACGCAGTCTAGCAATGAAGTCGCCGCAGATGTTGCTCAAATAAAAGAGCAGCAACCCCTCGCATTGGCTTTTGTTAATGGCGAAGCGTTTGTTGACAAACCAGAAGACCTATACATTCCTCCTGATGCACTTGAAGTGATATTGGAGAGATTTGAAGGTCCTCTCGATTTATTGTTGTATCTCATACGTCGTCAAAAGTTCGATATTGTTGAATTGCCGGTATTGCAAATTACGAAGCAATATATGGAATATGTTGAGGTAATGACGGAAGTAAAGCTCGAGCTGGCTGGCGAATACCTGCTTATGGCTGCTATGTTAGCTGAAATTAAGTCGCGGTTATTGCTGCCGAAGCGCGACGATGCGCCTGAAGACGAAGACGACCCTCGTGCAGAGCTGATCCGGCGTTTGAGAGAATATGAGCAAATTAAAAAAGCGGCGGAACAGCTAGATGCTGCTCCAAGAATGGAGCGAGATAATTTTCAAGCAAGCGCACAAACTAGCGATAACGTGCAGGCTATCAAACATCTGCCGCAGGTAACAATGCAAGAAATCGCCTATGCTTTTCATTTAGTCTTGCAGCGAGCGCAAGCGTTTGAACACCATCATATTGAAAAAGAAGCGTTGTCTACCCGCGAGAGAATGTCTTATATACTGCAAAAGCTCAACCATGAGACCTACACCGAACTGTCCAGTCTGGTTTCCTTGTCAGAGGGTAAAGCGGGAGTCGTCGTGACCTTTATTGCTATTTTGGAGTTGGTCAAGAGTGGATTGATTCTGTGTTCGCAAGAGGGCGCATTTACCCATATTCACGTTAAGTTAGGTGAAATCGAGTATGCAGAAGTGTAAACTTCGAGAAATCTAATTGTTGGCGCTTACAATACTATGGCTGGATATTCATTAAATTGAGTCGCTGCACTCAATTAACGCAGTCGTTCAAGCTAAAATAGGGTAAAATACGGCAATGCAAAAAATTAACGACATTCAGTTGAAGCAGCTCATTGAAGCGGGTGTCTTTGTTGCCGACCGACCGCTCAGTATTGATGTGATGAGGGCAACATTTTTAAGTGATTTCACCGTGTCTAATGCGCAAATCAAGAGAGTACTCGCGGAGCTAGAGTTAGATTATGCGCCTCGCGGTATACAACTTGTAAAAGTGGCAAGTGGATATCGCTTTCAGTCTAACGAAGCGCTGGGCGTAATGCTAAGTAAGCTTTGGCAGGAGAACGCACCTAAATACAGTCGCGCTATGCTCGAAACGTTGGCATTAATAGCTTATCGCCAGCCAATTACGCGTGGCGAAATTGAAGAGATCAGAGGCGTGTCGGTGAGTAGCCACATTGTTAAGTCGCTTGCAGAAAGAAATTGGATTAAAGAGATTGGACATAAAGAAGTACCCGGCAGGCCGGCGCTGTTAGCAACAACTAAAACATTTTTGGATTATTTTTCTTTATCAACGCTGGCTGAGTTGCCATCTGCCGCAGATTTTACTGAAAGTTTAGAAAAAGCCATGGTTGCAGCCGATATGAGTGACGCCCACTCGCAAACAGACACAACAGATAAGCATCTGGAAAATAGCCAGCCGAATGCTGAAAAGTTACATTAAGTCGTAATACGTTTATCGTCCCTTTAATGGATTAACGAAGTCAAAATAGATTATTGCGGCCTACACGTTTTTATTGAATTTCAAAATGAAATTTAACATCAAATTAAGTGAAGAAAAAACATGACGGATAGTCAAAATACAGAAAAGTTACAAAAAGCACTCGCTAATAATGGCGTTGGCTCGAGAAGAGAAATGGAGCGCTGGATCCAAGAAGGTCGCGTTTCGGTTAACGGTCAAATAGCCACCTTAGGCGATCGCGTTACATTGACTGACCAACTTCGAGTGGACGGACATTTAATTTCGCGCAGCGGCGAGAAGTCGGCTTGCAGAGTGTTAATGTACAACAAGCCTGAAGGTGAACTTTGCTCACGTAACGACCCAGAGGGCCGAGCTACCGTATTCGAGCGCTTGCCAAAGATAATCGCAGATCGCTGGATAGCGGTCGGTCGACTTGATATTAACACCAGTGGTCTTTTGTTGTTTACTAACGACGGCGAATTAGCTAACCGTTTGATGCATCCTCGCCACGAGATTGAGCGAGAGTACGCGGTGAGAATTTTTGGCGAAGTGACTCCGCATATGCTCAGAGATTTGCAAAAAGGCGTTGAACTGGAAGATGGTATGGCGAAGTTCACGCATATCCATGTCAGACCAACGGACGATGAAAGCCAAAATCAATGGTTTAATGTAACGTTGTCGGAAGGTAGAAATCGAGAAGTGCGACGTTTGTGGGAATCACAGGGTGTCCAGGTCAGCCGTCTGATGCGCGTGCGCTATGGCAACTTAGACCTACAAAAACGATTACCGCAGGGCGCTTGGATTGAACTAGACCTAGAAAAAGTTAATCAATTAAGAAAAATGGTGCAGTTGCCGAATGAAACTGAAACGATGTTGACTCAGAAAGACGACAAGTTAGATCATACCCGACTGAGCCGAATGCGTCGTTCAGTTAAAAAACATAAGCTAAATAAGGCTGGGCAAGGCAGAAGAAATGCTACGCAAGCTAGAACGAAGAAGTAACTTGAAGATAGCGATATTATTAACATGCGAATAGCCTTAGGCATAGAATACGACGGTTCCAATTATTATGGATGGCAGCGTCAGAATAGTTTTATTAGTGTGCAAGAATGTCTTGAAAAAGCCTTAGAGAAGATAGCGTTAGAACCTATTGTGGTCACTTGTGCTGGGCGAACTGATGCGGGCGTTCACGCAACTTATCAGGTAGTTCACTTTGACACAGAGGTGCAAAGACCCATCAAAGCGTGGACACGCGGCGTTTGCACGCACCTGCCAAAAGATATCGCTGTAAAATGGGCACAGGTCACAACCGACAAGTTTCATGCTCGCTTCTCAGCCACTTCTAGGCGTTATCGATATATCATTTATAATCATCCTTTGCGCACCGCTATTTTGCATGCGGGGATCACGCATATTTACTACCCCCTAGATGTCGACAAAATGCATGAGGCGGCGCAGTGCTTGGTTGGCTCGAACGACTTTACTTCATTTCGGGCGGCCAACTGCCAATCAAAGTCGCCAGTGCGGCGCATGGAAGAAATCTCGGTTACTCGGAAGGGTGACTACGTTATTGTTGAAGTTGCAGCAAATGCGTTTTTGCATCACATGGTGCGCAATATCGTTGGCTCATTAGTGAGAGTGGGCACGCTTGAAGAATCAGTCTCCTGGATGAAAGATACGCTGGAAGCAAAAGATCGAAAAGTGGCTGGAACAACCGCAAGACCAAATGGTCTTTACTTAGTTAATGTCATTTATCCGCAGGAATTTGATATGCCAATAAGCTCTTTTGGCCCTGTATTTTTGTAGCTATCGGGATGACCGAAGTACTTCTTAGACCAGTTTTACTTTCGTCATTCAACAATAGTATGATTTAATACATGGCTAAGCTTCAGTAAACGCCGCGAAATTCGGTTAGAATGGACGCTGAGCAGGTGGTCACAATGCCTGAGATTTGTTACAAACATCAGAGCGCGTCTAGTTAAGAATAAAAATAGGAATGGTTAATGAGTTGGATTGAGAAAATACTTCCACGTACGCAGTCATCAACTAAAAGCAATGTGCCCGAAGGTATTTGGACAAAGTGCGGTTCTTGTAATGCAGTGCTATACAAAACCGAACTCGAGAAACAATTAGAAGTTTGTCCAAAATGCGATCACCATATGCGTATTACAGCGCGTGCCAGAATTAATGCATTTTTAGATACGAAAGATCGCGAGGAGATTGCCGCAGACCTTGAACCACAGGATCTTCTTAAGTTCAAAGACAGCAAAAAATATAAAGATCGCATCACCTCTGCTCAAAAAGCAACGAATGAGAAAGATGCACTAGTGGTCGTAAAAGGCAAACTGAACGGTATGCCAATCGTTGTAGCAAGCTTTGAGTTCGCTTTTATGGGCGGTTCAATGGCCTCTGTTGTTGGTGCTAAATTTGTTGCAGCCGTGAACTCCTGCTTAGAAAACAATACACCGTTTGTGTGCTTTTCTACAAGCGGTGGGGCGCGTATGCAAGAAGCTTTGCTATCGCTGATGCAAATGGCGAAAACAAGTGCAGCGCTGGCAAAAATGAGTAAGCAAGGATTGCCCTACATTTCGGTCTTAACAGACCCAACCATGGGCGGTGTGTCTGCCAGTTTAGCAATGCTTGGCGACGTGAATGTTGCCGAGCCGAAAGCCTTGATTGGTTTTGCTGGTCCTCGGGTTATAGAACAAACTGTGCGTGAAACATTGCCAGCGGGTTTTCAGCGTAGCGAATTTTTAATCGAAAAAGGCGCAATAGACATGATTGTAGATCGCAGATTGATGCGAGATAAGCTCTTTTCTGTATTAACAAAACTACATCATCAACATGCTGACAAGCGCTTAGCTAATTTAAAGTAGATAAATATCGGTAATGAACAAAAACACAAGTCTATCTGATTGGTTGACTTACATCGAACAAGCCCATACCAAGGAAATTGATATGGGCTTGTCTCGTACTAAGGACCTGGTAAAGCGCCTCAATATTGACTTCACAGAACAGTTCGTGGTCACTGTCGGAGGCACAAATGGCAAAGGGACTACCTGTGCGCTTATTGAACAAATTTGTTTGCACGCCGGTCTTACAGTCGGTGTGTATAGCTCGCCTCACCTCGTCCATTTTTGTGAACGAATTCGTTTGAACGGAAATTTAATTTCAGAAAGTATGCTTTGCAATATTTTTGAGCAAATTGATAACAGTCGAAAAGACACAGCGCAGCAAACAATAGAACTTACTTATTTTGAATTCGCTACCTTAGCTGCACTAAAAGCATTTTCAGAGCAGAAGGTTGATGTTGTGATACTAGAGGTTGGTTTAGGAGGACGACTAGATGCGGTTAATGTTATCGATACAGACGTTGCCGTAATCACTAGCATTGGACTCGATCATCAAGATTGGTTAGGCGATACAAAAGAAAAAATAGCCTTTGAAAAAGCCGGTATCTTTCGTAAAAACAAACCTGCAATCGTTGGTGAAGAAACACCGCAGCAATCAATACTAGAACACGCTAAACAAATAGGCGCAAAGCTTATTTGTCGTGGTGAACACTTTATATTTGATGAAGCAACTGATCTCATTAGCATACAGGGGCATCAGTTTTCAGCGAAGAACGCTAAAATACCCAAGCAGAATGTGGCAACCGCCTTGGCTGCTGTCAACGCGTTAAGTACACTTGGCCTGTCGACGACAAGCAATGCATTAAGCAATAAACTAAAAACGGCTTTTCCTTTCTTGGCGAGAACAAGCGATATTCAGGCAATTATTGATAAAACGCAGGTCCTAGGGCGTCATCATATTTTACGTCAGCAAAAACAGGGCGAGTGTTGCGCCGTGATACTTGACGTTGCACACAACGAAGATAGTGCGATGCAATTAAGTCGCTTAATTAGAACTTATTCTTTCGACACCTGTCACATAGTAGTAGGTATGTTGAAAGATAAAAATATCGAAGTAAGCTTGCAGGTATTTTCCGATATAAACGCGCATTGGTATTGTGCAGCGTTGCCAAGCACTAGAGGTGAGAAGGCCGAACGATTGGTGAAGGCGCTTCAATCAAGTACCGAACTAAACATGAATGCAAAAATACAACCTTTTGAGACAGTCGATTTGGCGTTCAAACAAGCCTTAACCAATGCCCAAGCGAATGATATTATTCTAGTTATGGGATCTTTTTTGACCGTTGCGGCTGTTCTCAAATACCATGCTAGTGCATAATCAACGGTAAGCAAACAACTCGTAATAATTTGTTGGGGAAACATTAGTGTCAAATGCGTTACAAAACAGGCTTGTGGGAACGGTAATTCTCGTTGCCGTGACGGTTATATTTCTGCCCGACTATTTGGATGGAAAAAAGCAAACGAACACTGAAGCCTTCGTCGATTTTCCGCGCTCAACCTCTAATTTATCAGCTGTTGCACCCGATGCATTCCCCTCAGAAGAGGTCGCAAAAGCCACTCGCAGAGAAGTTCTCGTGATTGACGAGCAGGCAGCCGATGCGCTGTTGGAACAAACACAAAGCAACAATGACATTGGGAAGTCATTGGAGAATGCATCCGATTCTAGCGCTATTGCCGAACAAACTGATGAGGAACGTAAAATTGCTCAGCGTTTGGCAAGTAATCTGAAAGCAGATGAAACTAACAATCAAATAAAAACTGGTACAGAAGCAACAGCCAAATCTGCGGGCGATAAGTCGACTGTGCAAGATAATTCGCTCGCGAAGCAAACAATGGTCAAAACAGCCCCAGATACAGCAAATGATAACTCCGGTTGGGTAGTGCAACTAGGCAGTTTTGGTAATCAAAAGAATGTGAATGATCTACTTAAAAAGCTTGAAAAAGCCGGTTATCGCTCGTTTAGTCGAAAAGTACAGACAAGCGCAGGGCGTTTAACAAAAGTATTTGTAGGACCAGAGCTGGATAAAGAAAAGTTAGAGTTAGCATTGCCTCACCTGAAAGAGACGACAGGCTTGACTGGTAAAGTAACCACGTTCGATGTTGTTTCAAACTAATCAAAAAAACACAGCATTTATCTATTTTATCATTGGACTGAATCACGCCATCTGGTAGAATGCGCGCCAAATTAAGGCCAACTATTAATGTAGGCTTTGTCATTATTGATGACAGCGCCAACGTTTAGAAAAGGTTTATGACAGAACTTCAACCTAAGACGCATCTCTTATATGAATTGGTTTGATTTTACCATTTTGGGCATTATTGCCTTATCTGCGGTCATCAGCGTCATCCGTGGCTTTGTAAAAGAAGCTATCTCCCTAGTTGTTTGGTTTTCCGCATTTATCATATCAAGTCAACTTTATCCTCAGCTCGCAAAATATTTAACCCAAATTTCTGATGAATTATTTCGAAACGGCGTGGCTATTGCCATTTTGTTCGTGTCGACATTGATTATTGGTGCGCTTATTAACTACGTTGTTTCTCAATTAGTTAAAGCAACCGGATTAAGTGGCACGGATCGCGCACTAGGTGCTGTATTTGGTGCCATACGCGGTGTGCTGATTATCAGCGCGTTGCTTTTCTTCATGGACACGTTTACCCCATTTTCTGAAAGCGAATGGTGGCTGCAATCTGTATTGGTGCCTGAGTTTTCAGTCATTATTGAATGGTTTTTTGAATACGTGAAAGGAAGCTCTAGCTTTCTCTCTCCAACAGAATAAAAGGTTTTTCTATGTGTGGTATCGTAGGTATTGTTGGTAAAGGCCCTGTTAATCAAGACATTTATGATGCGTTAACTGTACTTCAGCATCGTGGTCAAGATGCAGCGGGTATCATGACAATTGACAATGGGATGTTTCACTTACGCAAAGAAAACGGCTTGGTGAGAGATGTATTCCGTACACGTCACATGAAACGCTTAACTGGCAATGTGGGTATAGGTCACGTTCGCTACCCCACGGCAGGTTCTTCGAGTTCTGCTGAAGCGCAGCCTTTCTACGTAAACTCTCCTTTCGGTATTGCATTTGCGCATAATGGTAATTTGACCAATGCTCACGAACTGCAAGCAGAAGTGTTTAGTATTGCGCGTCGTCATATAAACACAACCTCAGATTCTGAATTGCTGTTGAATATTTTTGCTCATGCGCTTCAAAATGCGGCAGGCTTTGAAGTGAAGCCTGACGAGATATTTTCAGCGGTAGAAACGGTACATACTAAAATAAGAGGTGCTTACGCGGTCGTTGCAGCCATTATTGGTAACGGCATGGTGGCTTTCAGAGACCCCTTCGGTATTCGACCTCTTGTGCTGGGTAAACGTCAATCAGAGCATGGTGACGAATACATGGTGGCTTCTGAAAGCGTTGCATTAGATTCAGTTGGTTTTAAATTCGTCCGTGATGTAGCGCCAGGCGAAGCTGTTTATGTAAATGAAAAAGGCGAACTATTTACTAAACAGTGTGCAAAAAATCCTAGCTGCAATCCTTGTATCTTTGAATTTGTTTACTTTGCGCGTCCAGATTCCTTTATTGATGGCATTAGTGTTTATGCATCACGCGTAAATATGGGCCGTAAGCTCGGTGAGAAAATAGCCAAAGAATGGGCTGATCTGGACATCGACGTCGTTATTCCGATCCCCGAAACATCAATGGATGTGGCGCTTCAAATCGCCGTTACATTGGACAAACCATATCGCCAAGGTTTCGTTAAAAATCGCTATATTGGCCGCACCTTTATTATGCCGGGGCAAACGCAACGCAGAAAATCAGTGCGTCGCAAGTTGAATGCTATTTCGTCTGAATTCAAAGGTAAGAACGTGTTGTTGGTTGATGACTCGATTGTTCGCGGTACAACGTCAGAGCAAATAATAGAGATGGCGCGTGAATCAGGCGCGAATAAAGTGTATTTTGCCTCTGCTGCACCTGAAATTCGTTTCCCGAACGTGTATGGCATTGATATGCCATCAGCCAACGAGTTAATTGCTTATGGCCGCGAAATCGAGCAGATTTGTGAATGTATAAAAGCTGACGGCTTAATCTTTCAAGACATCGACGACTTAGTGGATGCTGTTAGAGAGGAAAACTCGACAATCATACGCTTCGAGACATCGGTATTCGACGGTAATTATATTACTGGCGACGTTAATCAGGAATACCTCGAAAGTATCGACAAATCGAGAAGTGAAAAGATTAAATCTCCAGTGATTCAAGAAGAGTTAAGTAATCTTGAAATGCATAATATGGGATCAAACTAAGCGATTTTCACTCAGTCAATGAATTGATAGCAAATGCCTTTGTAGACGCTGTTACTCATCTCAAGACACCTGGCAGTAGCAACGCTTCACTGCTTGAATTGCAAAACGCACGTTCAGTGTAACGTTATAAAAAAAAGCCCAAAGTTTGTCTAAGCTTTGGGCTTTCTTCAAATTCTATTTGTCCACGTCTACCTTCTACCGTCTACTGAAATGCATTCTTACATATACTGCGGACCGACGCCCACACTCCATAAGATCACAGATGAAGCCATCAGAATTACCAGTAGAACAAGACCGCACGTCACTACAGAACTACTATATATAAAACCTTTTTCTTCAGGGATATGCAGCATAATTGGCACACCAGAATAAAGCAGATATACCGAGTAGGATAGTCCAACAAGTCCAACGCACATTATAAACCACAGCTCAGGATAGAATGCGCTAAAGCCAGTCATAAATATGGGTGTTGCGGTGTATGCTGCAAGCTCCAGTGATTGTGTGTAAGTAGGAAATGCGTCAAATGATTTTGCCAACTCATTAATTATGACCGCTAAAGCTATAACACCAATAATTAGCCCAAAATACATCGCAATCGCCATTTGTATTGCGCTTTGCTGGGTTAGTTTAATCGTATCAGCTGTTGCGCCAGCGCCAATATCCCAACCCAGATGAGCTGAAGCATAATATGCCATGCCTGCAGGAATAATGGCTATTAGCATAATATGACTAAGGGAATAAAAATAAGATTCATGGCGTTTATCAATTGTTTGCCATTCTTCCTTCGGGTGAGTATAAATACCCCATAAATGATTCAAAATCATTGTGACTCCTGCTACAACACGGTTGCTCTAAATACTGTTAACGGTTATGAAGCGCAGCACACCAATATTTGCGCTTACCAAGTTTACTTTTACATCATTCTATCGATTGCGAAGATAATTTCGTTACATCAGTAGAGTGTTATCAAAAAGTTACAGATAATATAGTTTATTAACAAGTATTTAACAAGAGTTTCCTGGCAATGTGGAATTTGTTACCACGGACCCTTGTGATTTAGTTTTTGATTTCTATACGACCGTGCTATTCAATGTTAAGTAAATGAAATCGAAACTAAAATTGCTGTGGTATAGTTGCTTGATATTTTTGTTTCGTGATAACAAATAAAACAAGTATCTCTGTTAAATATGGTCGGTACTGTGAGAGGGTGAATGCAGCGCACTTCAAGAAATAAAACCTTAAAAGAACACTTGGGTGAGCTAAAGGCTCATGCAATAACCGCTAAATCTAAGGATGATATAAATAGAGTTGCTCAGCATATTTCGCAATTCTCAAAGCGCAACACGTACTCATTCAATCACAGTTTTGCGATAGTCGGTTTAGGGCTTGCCGTGCTTTGTATTTTGCTGTCTTTTTGGGCGCAAATGGATCTTTCGTACGATCAGCGTATTTGGATGCGCATCGGCGGTTGTATTGTCGGCGTTGCTTGTATTGCCAATATTTGGATACGCATTGCTTCCATCAAAAGCACCGGTGATAAATTATACGTGCGGGCTGTTGCAATCAATGCCGGCATGGAGCGCGATTACGCTTTTAATGGCAAAAGCTATTGGCAAGAATTAAAAACAATATTTCCGTTGTTCAACCGTGGTGATGAAAACCAAAGTATTACTAAACGTTATCTATGTGGCGTCGATTCAACGCCGTTAACTCTTTTTGAATTTAAATATGTGAATGTATCAACCCAACATTCAACCGACAGTAACGGCAATTCAAGAACGTCAAAAACAAGAAGTACGCATTACAAATATGGCATGTTGGTGCAGTTTACCGATTTTAACTATTTATCATTAAATGCTAAGCGCTTTGACACCAAGTGGGATTCCGCAAGCAGGACGTTCAATAGATTGTATAAAGTTAGATGCGCTACTGAAATTCAAGCAGCTAAATTTTTTGATCCGAAAGTGGTGTTAGCTTTTACCGACAAATATAATTTTATAAAATCAATGGATGTAAATGCTCAATCTGTTGCTTGTTTTGAGTTACCAAAAGATGTTTTCCCAAGCCAAGTAAAAAAACCTTCTCTGCGCAAGCCTACAGATTTTGTGCAACAATTACAGCAGCCCACACAAATTCCCATGCTGGAAGATGCTAAAAGCTTGATTCAGTTTATTAACGAGAACAAATAGGATTTTATATGATTACTTTACTAGTCGTTGCCGCTGTCATCATCATCGGTATTATTATTTTATACAACCAAATTGTCGGTAATTTGAATAGAGCGAAACGCGCTTGGTCTGACGTGATCACTTATGAAAAACTAAAGCAGGATGTTATTCCGCAACTGACGAAATTAACGGAAAATTTTAAAGAATTTGAAAGTGATTTCATAGAGAAGGTGACTGCACTAAGAGAGTCTATTTCTGTTTTAGATAAAGATGATATTGACGTAAAAGCATTGGCTAACGTTGAGACTAAATCGAAGGCTGTGTTCTCCTCATTCAAAGCAACGGCAGAAAACTATCCTGAACTAGGCTCAACGAAGATCGTACAGGACTTGATGGATGAAATTAGCGATAAAAATGAAAACGTGGCCGCTGCAATTACGATTTATAATCGCAGCGTTGAGCATTTCAATAACTCCATTGAAATGGTGCCATATAATGTAGTGAACAGTTTGTTTGCAAGAAAACAGCAGCTAGACAATTTTCATCAATCAGGCACGGTAGAATCTTACGACTACAAGCCTAACTTTTAATGTGAGCTCTAATTAATGTTTGGCACAGGGATTAACGTTTGCAACTTAATAAGATAGGGTAAATTTAGTATCTTCATTACGCAGTAAATACAATGCAAAACACGCCGCCCACATTGGCCATGCTGCAAAAAATAACAAGTTATTGAATGGGTCTAAATACTGACTTATGGCAGATAGGGTTGATCCGCCATGGAGTATAAAGATAAGTCCGTAAGTGAGGCGTTTTTTCACTCCAGCTAAAAATGCAAAGATTAAGATAAGTTGCAGCGCTCCTAAAAGGTAGGCTACGCTTTCGCTTAAGCCTGAAATCGCATAAAACTTTTCAAAAATTTTGATGCTATGATTAGGATTAAAGAACTTATCTAAAGTCCACATTAACATCACAATAAACACTCCTAACCTCAGCGATAATAGAGACCACTGTAAACGGCTCTGGACATCGTTCGATATAGATTCACTCATTTTGTTTCCTTGATTGTTGTTTTAAGCCTAAAACGTTGAGGCCATTTTTTAATATCAGCTTGATTTAGCTTTTGCCTGTGATTAATTGCGAACACACATGTATTAACAGTAACTCTGAACATGAACGCAGTATCAACCACTACAACAGACCGCTTAACTTGAAATTAATTACAGCAAAACATCCATATAAAATAGATAAATCGATATTCAGAACTATAGTTGATGCTTCGACAAGGCCCGCACCATTACCTTCAATTACCATCAATTTTCCTAAATATACCTATTACCGTTAATAGTTCGCTAAATTTTCGTCCTGACTATTAACTCAGGCTTAATAGCTCAAAAAAACATCAACTCTTAACGTTATGAAATACCTACATAAATTTTTATAACGTATCAAAATGAAAAATAATTGTTAAAAAACTGGTTGACGATGCAACATAAAAGTAGGATTATGCTCACACATAGAGCAAATGCCCATTTGTAGTCATAAGTTTGTGGTTAAAGTGTTTGCTCTGTATTTGTAGGTAACGAACAGAGTATTGATTAAACAATCAGAACACGCTTATTAAAAAGTCATTAGTGACAAAAATTTGGGAATTTCAACATGTTTACATACACATCAGGTCAAAATAAAAAAAACGCTCCACATTCTGCTCGTATTAAAATGAGTATGTTGGCTGCTGCCGTATTAGCAGCATCAGGAACTTCGCTTGTACACGCTGAAAAATTGAGTACCAAAGCATCCGCTTATGTTCCTGCAGGGCAAGTCAACTCATTCTTAGACGGTCGAGTAGAAGTTAATTTTCTAGCTTTGCAAAACTACCAATCAATACAGGCCAAAGATGGCGCATTTAGGCCAGTTGACGAAGTTCAGTCTGACGGTTTTGGTCGTTTAAGAGTTAACCTTCAATTTAAATTCCATATCACTGACCATATTGTGGCCGACATCGATATTGCTGAAGAACCTAATGACTTCGGTAACAATGGTGATCGCGACTTCTCGTTCCATCAAGATTTTGCAGGTATTGAATTTGACCTCTTAGGTTTAACTGGATCTGAACGAGAAAACTCAAACTTGATCTTGCGGGTGGGTAATATTGGCGCTTCACCTTTTCAGTTTAAAGGTTTCCAAGATGGCGCAGACAACCAAGGTAATGCTTTAATCGGCAATGGTATAACTGACTATGCAACGGCAGAAAATGGTATCCAGTTGAGTTATAGTGAGTCGTTTGATAGCGGCATAATCAAGGCCTACAACATTGCCGGCCACATGACCACATCCAGTTTTGGCGAGGCTTTTCAAGAGGACAGAGGTTATAACTATCGTCTGCAAGGTACGCTTGAATTTGACGGCGGTTTTAAAGCAGGTTTGAACTTCTTTCAAGCAAACCAAGGTGACCAATTACGTTTTGAAGATGGTGTCGCAAATCTAGCCGGTGTGACTACCACCAATTATCGTTTTGGCGACGGTGAAAACTACAATTTCTCTGCTTCCGGCTCGAGTGAGCGCGATACCCATGTTGGCGTAATGCCTGGTCTTGATCAGTCTATTATGCAACTAAACTTGGCTTACCAACCATCACCAGAAACAAGTGTCGTGTTTATGTTAGGTCAATCTTCAGATGACTTTACCTTTGCGGATGCTGACGGCAATGCGGTAGCAGGCATTACATACTTCGGCGTTAACGGTGTAGCGAATCCAAACGGCACCAGTTTTGACGCTGTGAGTGTTATCGAAGGTGAGTCGTCAGTGGAGTACTGGGTACTTGAAGCACAAAGATATATTGTGCCTGAAAAATTCTATGTGGCTGCTCGTTACTCTGAAGCTGAAAATACGTCAGATTTAATTGCTCAAACAGATAATACAGTTGAGCGCCTGCAAGTATCGGTCGGTTATTGGATTAATGACAGAACGCTTTTGAAAATTGAATACGTTGACCAAGATGAAGGTGTTAATTCAGGCGGTCAGATTGGCAAGGGATTTGACGGTATTACATCTGAAATATCAGTGAAGTTCTAAAGTAGAAATTGAATGAGATATAGCATTCTTAGGTTAAGATAAAATAAATTAGCGTTTCATTTGGTATAGCTAGGTGAAACATCTTTTTCGCAATATATGGGGAATACCCGATGTTAAATAAATTAACTATGTTGTTTGGCGCTTTTACACTCAGCGCTTCAGTTTGTGCAGAAACGATTACTATTGCCACCGTGAATAACGGTGACATGATCACAATGAAAGAACTTAGCAGTGACTTCGAAAAGAAATACCCAGACATTGAGCTGAAATGGGTTACCTTGGAAGAAAACATACTTCGTCAACGCGTGACAACTGATGTTGCGACCAAAGGTGGTCAATATGACGTTATGACCATAGGCACTTATGAAGTGCCCATTTGGAGCAAGCAAGGTTGGCTTAAAGAGTTGGATAATCTCGGTGAAACTTATGATGTTGACGATTTACTTCCTGCCATAAGAAGTGGCTTATCGGTTGACAATAAGCTATTCGCAGCGCCATTTTACGGCGAAAGCTCAATGGTGATGTACCGTACCGACCTTATGAAAAAAGCCGGTCTTGAGATGCCTAAAGCACCCAGCTGGGATTTTATTCGTAAAGCAGCAAAAGCGATGAATGATAAGAATGCCGGTATATATGGTATTTGCTTACGAGGCAAAGCAGGTTGGGGTGAGAATATTGCATTGATCACGGCTATGTCAAACTCCTTCGGTGCGCGTTGGTTCGATGAAAACTGGAAACCACAGTTCAATTCGAAAGCTTGGCAGGAGACTTTGCAATACTATGTTGATGTGATGGAAGAATCAGGTCCTCCAGGTGCTTCTGCAAATGGTTTCAATGAAAATCTAGCGTTGTTTCAAACTGGTAAATGTGGAATTTGGATTGACGCAACCGTTGCAGGTGCCTTCGTTACCAATGAAAAAGATTCTGAAGTGGCTGATAAAGTCGGTTTTGCGCTTGCTCCTGATAACGACCTTGGAAAAAGAGGGAACTGGTTGTGGGCATGGACTTTAGCGATCCCTTCTAGTAGTCAAAAATCAGATGCAGCCATGAAGTTTATTAGTTGGGCAACTTCTAAAGATTACTCCGCACTAGTGGCTAGTCAAAAAGGTTGGGCCAAAGTACCTCCAGGTACTCGTAAGTCTTTATATAGCAACCCTGAATATATGAGTGCAGCTCCATTTGCACAGATTACGCTTGACTCTATTCAATCTGCAGACCCTGTCAATCCAACCGTTGAGCCGGTGCCATACGTTGGTGTTCAGTTTGTCGCAATTCCAGAATTTCAAGGTATTGGCACGGCTGTTGGTCAACAGTTTTCTGCTGCCCTAACCGGACAAATGACGGTTGAAGAGGCATTAGAAAATTCACAACGTTTAGTTGAGCGTGCCATGAAAAAAGCGCGTTATCCAAAGTAGTTAATGTTGTATCGGCGGGTAAGTGCTTTGCACTTGCCCATCTTTCACTCATCATCAGAGGTTTAGGTCATGGCAACAACACAGTCTCGTACCTTAGCTAGAGTCATGTTATTCCCTTCAGTCATATTGTTGTTGGCTTGGATGATAGTGCCTCTATGCATGACATTGTATTTTTCATTTTTAGATTACAACTTGCTAACACCAGGAAACAATGAATTTATTGGCTTCCTGAACTATGAATTCTTTCTAACAGATCCGGCATTTATTGAGTCGTTTTTCAATACCTTACTATTAGTTGGAGGAGTGCTGTTAATTACTATTTGTGGCGGCGTTGGATTGGCGATATTACTCGACCAGGCTATTTGGGGCCGCAATTACGTGCGTATAATGGTCTTGGCGCCATTCTTCGTTATGCCAACGGTTTCGGCGCTGGTTTGGAAAAACATGTTTATGAATCCGGTCAATGGATTGTTTGCTCACTTTGCTCTGCTGGTAGGTATCGAACCGATTGACTTCTTTGCACAAATTCCCTTGTTGTCGATCATCATCATCGTGTCGTGGCAGTGGCTGCCTTTTGCAGCGTTGATATTGTTGACCGCTATCCAATCATTGGATCGAGATCAATTAGAAGCTGCTGATTTAGATGGCGCAGGACCCTTCAGTAAGTTTTTTTACGTCGTATTACCCCATTTATCACGTGCTATTACCGCGGTGATTTTGATTGAAACCATATTTTTACTATCAATCTTTGCAGAGATATTGGTGACGACAAGTGGCGGTCCTGGTTACGCTTCGACCAATATTACTTATTTAATTTACACCCAATCGTTGTTGCAGTTTGATGTAGGTGGTGGTTCTGCTGGTGGCATCGTAGCTGTCATTATCGCCAACATAGTAGCAATATTCCTTATGCGCCTGATTGGCAAGAACTTGGAGGGTTAAGTCATGGCTATTAGCAAAAGTAATCAATCAAAATTAATTTATACGATTTTAGCGTGGACCATTAGCGGAATGATATTTTTCCCTATTTTGTGGACCTTGATCACGAGCTTTAAAACAGAAGCTGAGGCCATATCATCTAGTCCTAGTTTGTTTTTGTTTGATTGGACATTAGAAAACTACTCAGATGTATTGGCTCGCTCTCCTTATTTTGATCATTTTTGGAATTCAGTAGTCATTTCCATAGGGTCTAGTTTGTTGGGTTTGTTAATTGCCATTCCTGCAGCATGGTCAATGGCTTTTGTGCAAAGTAAGCGTACAAAAAGCTTATTGATGTGGATGTTATCTACCAAAATGTTGCCACCTGTTGGCGTGCTTATCCCTATTTATTTGCTGTTTCGCGACACGGGATTGCTGGATACCAAACTAGGCCTAGTCATTGTGATGACCTTAATAAATTTACCTATCATGGTCTGGATGCTTTACACCTATTTTAAAGAAATCCCGCATGAAATTCTTGAGGCATCTCGAATGGATGGCGCAGGTATCGGTGAAGAAATCTTTCACATCCTGCTACCCATTGCACTACCGGGTATTGCTTCAACATTGTTGTTAAACGTTATATTAGCTTGGAACGAAGCGTTTTGGACACTCATATTAACGGCTGCCAATGCAGCACCATTAACGGCGTTTATCGCCAGTTATTCGAGTCCAGAAGGCTTATTTTACGCCAAATTATCAGCCGCGTCGGTAATGGCCATTGTGCCAATTCTTATCATAGGTTGGTTTAGTCAAAAACAATTAGTGCGTGGCTTAAGCTTCGGCGCAGTCAAGTAGGAGAAAGAAAATGGGCAGCATTACTTTAAAGCAAGTGACAAAAAGCTTCGATGACGTCAATGTCATTAAACCTCTAGACTTAGAAATCCGCGATGGTGAGTTCATTGTGTTCGTAGGTCCCTCAGGCTGCGGTAAATCTACGCTTTTGCGCATGATTGCCGGTTTAGAAGATACTACAAGTGGCAACATTGAAATAGATGGTAACGATGCCACCGATACGCCGCCTTCTAAGAGAGGCTTGGCGATGGTGTTCCAATCCTATGCACTGTATCCACATATGTCGGTTAGGAATAATATTGCTTTTCCACTTAAAAGAGCAAAAATGCCGGCTAAAGAAATTGAAGCAAAAATTGAGTCAGCCGCAAAAATTTTAAATTTGGGCGATTATTTGGATCGTAAACCCGGCCAATTATCGGGGGGGCAGCGACAACGCGTCGCTATTGGCCGAGCAATTGTAAGACAGCCTTCAGCATTTTTATTTGACGAACCGCTTTCAAACTTAGATGCGTCTTTGCGAGTCAACATGCGGCTCGAAATTTCTGAGCTTCACAAGACTCTTGCGACCACTATGGTTTATGTAACCCACGACCAAGTTGAAGCAATGACAATGGCAGATCGTATAGCAGTGTTTAATGCGGGTGTTATTGAACAAGTTGGTACACCCTTAGAACTTTACCAAACTCCAGTAAATCGTTTTGTTGCAGGGTTTATAGGTTCACCAAAAATGAATTTTATTGATGTAAAGCCCGTTGAAGGAGCTCCGACTCACAGTCTAGGTGTTCGTCCAGAGCATATAAAAGTGACTGATGAAAAGGGACTTTGGACCGGTAAAGTGGGTGTTATTGAGCATCTTGGTTCCGAAACTTTTTTACATGTACATGTTGACGGTGTTGGCACGCTGACGATGAAAGATGATGGTGATTGTCCTTTGAAATATGGTGATATCGTTAACCTTACCGCTGCTGAAAACAGAATCATGCACTTCGATAAATCCGGAGCAACAATTGCCGCCTTGTCGTGGGGAGACTCATCTCCGCGTAAGCAAGGGGCTTGAAAGGGGAAATTATGATGACAGTTAAATTAAACAATCAAACCCTGAATGCTCTACCTGCAAAGATCAGTAGACCCCAATATGCAAGGGAATCGCTATCACCAGGGATCGTGCATATCGGTGTAGGTAACTTTCATCGAGCGCATCAAGCAATGTATTTACACAAACTCTTCAACACAGGAGAGGCGCACGACTGGGCTATTCTCGGTGCAGGAACAAAGTCATACGATGTGATTATGCGTAACAAGCTAAAAGTACAAGATTGGCTGACTACGGTAGTTGAGTTGGATAGCAATGGGCTAACAGCGCAAGTATGTGCTTCTATGATTGATTTTATCGATAATGACACAGAAAGTCTGATTACAGCGCTTGTAAAAAATGAAATCCGCATAGTATCGTTGACTATCACCGAAGGCGGCTATTTTATGGATGACAAGACTGGTGGCTTTAATCTTGCGCATCCAGAAATTCAAGAAGATATCAAAAATTTCAACAATCCGACGACAGTATTTGGTGTATTGATCAAGGCTTTGGAACACAGGCGCAACAAGAACATGGCACCGTTTACAGTAATGTCTTGTGACAACATTCCACACAACGGCAATGTAACAAAACAAGCTATAATATTAATGGCTGCGCAAATTAATCACGAGTTATCAGCTTGGATTAACGAAAATGTTAGCTTTCCCAATTCCATGGTCGATTGCATAACTCCCGCCACTTCACTTTTAGAATTAGAGAAACTAACAGAGCTATTCAACGTAGAAGATAATGCTCCCGTTTTTTGTGAACCTTTTCGCCAATGGGTAATGGAAGATAACTTTGTAAATGGCCGTCCGCCACTAGAAAAGGTCGGCGTTGAATTTGTTAACGATGTCGCTCCTTTTGAATTGATGAAGTTACGGATCTTGAATGGTGGACATGCTGCTATTGCCTATCCAGGAGCTTTGTTAGGTATTAATTTCGTGCACGACGTTATGGCAAATACGCTTATTAGCGACTATTTAAAGAAGTTAGTAAAAGAAGAGATTATCCCAACACTAGATCCTGTTCCTGGGGTTGTTTTTAGTGAATATGCAGCGTTGATTGAATCTAGGTTTGCAAACCCAGAAGTTAAGGACACCATTCCGAGGCTGTGCCAAGATGCTTCTAATCGCTTGCCTAAATTTATTTTGCCAATTATTCAAGCTAATTTAAAACAGCAAAGAGATTGTAAGGGCTTAGCGCTGGTTATTGCGCTATGGTGCAGGCTCTGTGCTGCTGGTGCAGATCCCGACAGTGATATTGTAATCCAAGATCAACGAGCTGATGAGTTGATGAAACACGCTCAGTTAGCTAAAGATAAGCCATATGTGTTTTTACAAATGAATGATATATTTGGTGACTTGGGCAAAGAGAAGGTATTCGTTGAAAATTTCTCGCTGTGGCTAAACATGCTATGGCAAAAAGGAACTTTTGAGACTCTAAAACACTATAAGTAAGACAGAATGACGCGGTGGCCGTAATGATCTTGAGTGATTCGTCAATTAGTAACGCTGTTATCGATTTAGTCATTTTTGATTGTGATGGCGTACTAATTGACAGTGAAGTGCTTAGCAAACGAGTTTTGTTAGAGATGTTGCAAGCATCAGAGGTGGTGATAACTGATCACTATTTTGATACTTACTTTCTTGGTCAAAGCTTTAAATCAGTGACAGCCAAAGTGAAGGATGATTATTCAGTAGTATTGTCAGATAATTTTCGTCAAGACTACTTATCTGCCCTTTTACAAGTCTTTGCTGAAGAGTTAAAGCCAACTGACAATGTGAGTGAAATGCTGTCGCGGCTTAGTAAACCTCGTTGTGTGGCTACGAGTAGCAGTCCGCAGCGGGTTGAGTTTGCGCTGAAAACAGTGGGACTAAGCGATTACTTTGGTGAACATGTTTTCACTAGCTCAGAAGTAAAAAATGGCAAGCCTGCCCCCGATATATTTCTTCATACTGCACAAAGAATGGGCGTGGCACCGCAAAACTGTTTAGTGATTGAGGACTCTCAAGCCGGCATTCAGGGAGCTTTAGCAGCCAAAATGCATGTAATTAGGTACGCCGGTGCAAGCCACTTAAAACACAAAGATTTATCACAAGCTAATAAAGCAAATAATGTAAGTACAATTTTTGATTGGTCCGAGCTTTTTGAAAGGTTCCCATCACTCAAGTAATGAATGAGGTAAATGTGGTTAAGTTATCTAGTGCTGAAATGAGAAAGTTAGACGATGCAGCGCGAGCGGGTTGGCTGTACTACGTTGCAGGAAAAACCCAAGATGAAATCGCCAAAAAGCTAAAAGTGTCTCGGCAATCAGCGCAACGCATGGTCGCCTTGTCGGTTAGTCAAGGCTTAATAAAAGTCAGACTTGATCATCCTATTGCTAAATGCATGGACTTAAGTGTCAAGCTCAAGAGTCGCTTTGGCTTGGGGTCGTGTGAAGTTGTACCCAGTGATAACGCCGATCCATTTTCAACACTCGGCTTAGCACAAGCGGGTGCAAATGAAATTGAGCGCCAGCTAAAATCGAGTGAAGCAAAGGTGTTAGCAATGGGAACAGGTCGTGTACTGCGAGCTTGTGTTGATGAACTGGCGTTAATCGATTGTGCACAACATAAGATTGTAGCCCTGCTAGGTAATATGGCTTTGGATGGCTCTGCTTCGTCATATGACGTGGTTGTGCGCATGGCTGAACACACTAATGCTAAACATTACCCGATGCCGCTACCTGTCCTGCCGCGCAGTAAAAAAGAAAAGGAACAACTGCAGTCTCAGTACAATATTGGCAGCAACATGGCCTTAGCAGCCAACGCAGATGTGACCTTTGTGGGAATTGGCAACTTGGGTCAAAACTCGCCGCTACTACTGGATGGTTTTGTCACCAGTGAAGAGATCGAGGAACTTCAGAACAAAGGTGCCGTTGGTGAGATTATAAGTTGGGTTTACGATAGAAATGGCAACTTGTTAGACTGCGCAGTAAACGACCGTGTGGCTAGCACACCTTTAAAAGTCGACTCAAAAAATATAGTGATTGGCATCGCTGCGGGTCACGACAAAATAGAAGCTATTTTAGGTGCGCTAAGATCAAAAATGATAAATGGTTTGATCACTAACGAATACACAGCAGAATGTCTGTTAAGTATGGATTAAATAAAATCTAAAGAGGCATTTTGAAAAGGGACAAGTTTGTCCCTTTTTGATTATTGGTTCACTTCAAATGACATAGCTTCTACTTCTGCCAATGTTGGTAAAGCCGACATAGCACCAATAGTAGAACATACTAAGCCACTAACTTTACCTGCAAAAGCGACAAATTCATGTATTGAATCTTGATAGAAATTTTCTCCCGGGCAGCTCTGCGCCATTTTAAATAGCATTGCCCCAATAAAAGAATCACCTGCACCGGTAGTATCCACGACTTTAATTTTATAGGCAGGAATAATGTTTTGCTGGCCGTTATGTGACACTAGGCAACCATCACCTCCAAGCGTTACAAGCACGATTTTTACACCTAAATCATGGAAGTATTGACAACCTTTGTGCATGTCTTCTTGCTCAGAGAATAAAACTAATTCTTCGTCACTCACTTTAATAATATCGGCTAAGGCAATATAGCTTTGACAAGCTTGTCTGAATTCGCTTTCACGGTTTTTCCATAGATCGATTCTAAAGTTGGGATCAAAACAAATAACATTCCCTTTACGTTTAGCAGCTTGGGCTATTTTTAGATAGCTCTTTGCATGCTCGCCACCTAATAGAGCAGTGGCCGAACCAAGGTGTAAAACAGTGTTGTTGGATAAGGATTCAGCTTGTGCATCGGTGATGCTAAGGTGCTCATCTGCACCGCGATTGAAGGCAAATTCGCGATCGCCGTTTTCATCAAGCGACACAAAGGCAAAAGTGGTTGACATAGGCATAACGAAAACATGGTCTGTATTGACCCGATAATCGCGCACTTCGTTAATAAGAAACTCGCCAAAGGGATCATTGCCAACAGCGCTTACTAATGAAGCATCGCCACCTAGTTTACCGATACATGCCGCCACATTAGCCGGAGCTCCGCCTGACTTTTTGACGTAGTTTACGCCATTTACAAGCCCTAAACCGGTATCTGTACAAACAAAATCGATGAGCATTTCACCTACGCAAACAACTTTCATCTATTCATCCTAAAACAAAGGTTAATCCAAAGGCAGGATTGACTAGAACAGTTCAGTTCTACGTACTTTGCCTAAACGTTATATTGGTCGATATAATACCAAAATTATGACAACAATAACGCACAAAAATCGTCAAAATATGCGATTCTTTTTTCGTCAATGAATAGAGTCTGTTGTTTTGACTATCATAGCGTTATAACTTATGGATGAGCATGAACATCTGGTCGATCATCGTTTGAGCTAACTGTTCAACCTCTGGACGGTTAACGTAGCCTCGTAAACCGGTGAATTGAATTTGAAAAAACCGAGCATATTCTAGGCCTGAAAGGTGATTTTTCAACTCACCATTGTCTATTGCTTGCTCGAACAAATCAGTTAGATAAGCCTCAAACTTAGCTGCTAAATCTACACTTAATTCGAATAAGCTACTGTTTTTGTCTGCAAATTCATTGTTAGCTTTTACTAACATACATATTGCACTTGGGTTGCAGTCTCTGCTGTCATTTATCACGTTCTCTACAAACGCACGTAAGCCATCTAAAACGGTATCAGATATTGCCAAAAAACCGTCTATTTGGGCTTTCATTTGCACTGTGTAGTCTTTAAGTGACTCGCTATAAAGCCCTTCTTTTGAGCCAAACGCTGAGTAAATACTACCTGGGCGCATGTTAATGGTTTCTTGCAAATCACGGGTCGACGTGGCGTGAAAACCTTTTTCCCAAAACAACTGTCTTGCAGCGCGAATTACATTTTCACGCTCAAACTTTACTTTATTAGCCATATAATTACCAACCAATTTGAACACTCGCTCAATATTATATTGAACGATCGCTCAAAATCAAATACTATATGTTTCGAAGTTACTTAACACTATTTTTATATTTATTTAATTGGAGCAAAACATGGCAGAATTTACGTTATATACTCAAGACAACGCACCAGCAGAAGCTAAGCCTCTATTAGCTGATTCTGTAGCCGCGTTTGGGATGTTACCTAACTTGCATGCAGTAATGGCAGAAGCACCGACACTGCTCAAAGGCTATCAAGTACTGCATGACTTGTTTCAAAAAACATCCTTTAGTGCTGAAGAGCTAACCGTTGTATGGCAATCGATTAATGTCGAGCATGATTGTCATTATTGCGTGCCAGCACACAGTGGGATTGCGGCGTCAATGAAGGTTGATCAAGATATTGTTGATGCGCTTGTTAATAAAACACCTCTCGCAGATCCTAAACTGGAAGTTTTACGCGAAACGACATTAGCTATGACACGTGAGCGTGGTGTAATTGACAATCAACAAATTGATAAGTTTTTTGCAGCAGGTTACGGAAAGCAGCAGTTGCTTGAAATTATTTTAGGTTTATCTCAGAAAGTAATGAGTAACTACACTAATCACCTTGCCAAAACGCCAGTGGATCAGGCATTTAAAAAGTTCGCGAAATAATAAAGGTTTTCAAAAGGTATAAGGCAGCCTAGGCTGCTTTTTATGTAAAACCTAGTAATACTGAAAAAACAAAATAGCAATAAATTTCTGGAATCCTCAAAGTTAATGAGTTTATTGCTAACGACTCTTTTGCCGTAAAGATGTCTATTTCAACGGTATAACGGTTTATGTACGATGAGCTCTACAAGTGCAGTCGGGCTCGCCTGAATTCCAAACATAATACATTCTATAACAGTATTGTTAAAGCCCAGGATTTCACCAGATTCAAACTTTACGAAGAGTCGTTAAAATGTACGTATATAAAATACTAGTGCTAAGGCTCTTGGTAGTGTAAAACCTCAATTTACGGTAATAGTTTTAAAACACTAGGCATGTAAAACCGATGGTAGATACACATTAGAGTGATAGAAATAAATGATTGAAATGAGCGAAAAGCAAAAAATGTTGGCGGGGGAGGCTTATTTCCCGAGTAATAAGCAACTGCAGGCCGAGCGACTGAACGCTAAATCGGTCTGCCATCAGTTTAACCAACTGCCACCCAATGACTATAAACAAGGGATGAAATTACTAAAGGGTCTGTTTGGTCGCACTCAATCGTTTTGGATTGAGCCTCAGTTTTACTGTGACTATGGCTACAACATTCACTTGGGTAAGCAGTTTTATGCTAATCACGGCTGCATTATTCTTGACGGAGCCTTGGTTATTATTGGTGATGACGTCATGCTCGGGCCGGGTGTCTTAATATCAACCGCGACGCACCCTTTAAACGCCGAAAAGCGCAAAAAAGGCATTGAAAGCGCGCATTCAATTACCATCGGTAATGGGGTTTGGATAGGCATGGGCGCAAAGATATTGCCAGGAGTAAAAATTGGCGATAATGCAGTTATCGCGGCAGGGGCTGTGGTTAACAAAAATGTTTTAGCAAACACTGTCGTAGGTGGTGTTCCCGCTACTTTTATAAAACAAATATTGTAGAGTGGCTAAAAAGTAGCGTCCTCGACAATCATGAGCGTTGAAACTCCCCCCGTCTTTACTGCGAAGGCAGTAATCTCCTAATCATAATGGCAAGCTTAATAAACGCTGCAGTATTGTGTTTTCCGTGTAATTGAGGAGGTACTCGCCTTCGCGAAATACTGTTCGTTTAAGCCCCGTCTTTCTTGCGAAGGCAAGAATCTCCGTGATGCTACCTCTATCTGCTCAAAAATAAAGGATGTTTTGGGAGATCTTTGCCTTCGCAAAGACGACGAGTAGGATATGTTGCTTAAGCTAACTTTATTGCGCCTTCGCGAGCGTGACCTAGGTTGTCTCTACTTCACAAACTTATATCTTACCTTTTGTAAAACTAAACCAAGTATTAGCAAAATTCGCCAAATATTGTGGTCAAAATCCTATTTTTTTAATTCGGTCAATATTAAGTTGTTGATTGTTATAAGTTTTTATATGTGGCACAGTCGATGCAAACTTTGCCGTAGATGAATTATTTAAACAACAAGTTCAATCAAGGATCTGACTATGAATGCCCCAACTTCTCTAATTACAAATAGAGTGATGACCAAAAAATTCAAACTAGCAGCACTCGCTTCTCTTCTAAGTATCGTCGTTTTAATGGGCGGCTGTGGGCAGGCGGGAGCAACTAAAACAGAAGGTGAGATTTCAGAAGAAGAGGCAGTCGAAGTGATTCCGATTCCTGTTGAAGTTAGCGCTGTTCACAAAGGCAGTATCTCTTCAAACTACACTACCACTGCGGTGCTAGAAGCAAAAGAGGAAGCATTTGTGGTGGGCAGAGCGTCAGGTATTATTGAGGAAATACTGGTTGAAGAAGGCGACTATGTAGAAAAGGGCCAAGTGTTAGCTAAGCTCGAGCCAGAAAGATATGAACTCAATTTGAGACGCGCACAAGCAGACATGACCGGTATAGAGAAAGAACTATCGAAAATCAACAAAGTGTATGATAAGAAATTAGTGAGTGATGACACCTACGATAAAATTACCGCGCAATATGAATCAGCAAAGGCAACCCTTGCGCTCGCAACATTAGACTTGAAAGAAGCTACAATTGTTGCGCCTATTAGCGGCTTCATTGCAGAGCGAAATGCAAAAGTAGGCAACCTTACAGAGTCCTTCCAACGCGAAAGAATGTTTCATATCGTTCAACAAAAAGAGCTTTATGGCATTGTGTATTTACCTGAAAAAGAATTATCAAAAGTACATAAAAATCAAAAAGCACGCTTGCTCGTTACCGCGCTAAACGATGCACCCATTAACGCATTTGTTGAACGCATCAGCCCCGTCATTGATTCGAAAACAGGCACGTTCAAAGTCACCTTACGGGTTCCGAATGAAGATAACAAATTAATGTCCGGCATGTTTACACAGGTAAGCCTAAACTACGATACGCGTGAAAATGCTACCTTATTGCCAAGAAAGGCCATGTTAGCTTTAGATGATAATGTGAATGTATTTGTTGTTGATGACCAAGGTATTGCGAAAAAAGTAGCGATCAAAACGGGTTATCAAGAAGGCAACTATATTGAAGTGACTGAAGGTTTGTTTGGAGACGAAACAGTTGTCATCACCGGTCATCAAAATCTAAAAGACAACGCTGTTGTCGACATCGTTAACGGTTAATTGAGGAAACATCATGAGCTTAATTAATGTTGCCGTGAAGCGACCGGTCACCGTGTGGATGTTTACTTTGGCAGTGTTGCTGTTTGGTTTTGTTTCACTGTCTCGTCTGTCCATTAACTTACTGCCTGAACTGTCTTATCCAACCCTCACTATCCGGACCGATTATATCGGTGCTGCACCCAGTGAGGTGGAGCAATTGGTTACCAAACCTATCGAAGAAGTAGTGGGCGTCGTGAAGGGTGTTCGCAAAGTGGTTTCTGCGTCAAAAGCAGAACAGTCGGACGTTGTGCTCGAGTTCGAATGGGGCACAGAAATGGGCTTAGCCAGTTTAGAAGTTCGCGAAAAGCTAGACGTGCTCTTCTTGCCACTAGATGTAAAGCGCCCATTGCTACTGCGTTTTAATCCGAGTCTCGACCCCGTCATGCGCTTTGGTTTAGGTGCGGTAAGCGCGGCAGCAACGCCGGAAAATGAGCAGGGTAGAACCGCGATTGCTATGGACATTAACGCCACCAAACGTATTCGAATCTACGCTGAAGAAGAAATAAAACGCAAGCTAGAGTCGATTGAAGGTGTTGCATCCGTGCGTATTGGCGGTGGCCTGGAAAACGAAGTTCAGGTACTCATTGACCAACAAAGAACGAGTCAGCTAAACATTTCGCTGAGTGATATTATTCAACGCCTAAAAGATGAGAATGTGAATGCGTCCGGAGGCCGTGTTGAAGATGGTTCGCAAGAATATCTTGTGCGCACCATCAATCAGTTTGAAAACCTTGATGATATGCGTGATCTTTATATTGCAACCCGAGAGGGTAGATTCATTAAGTTAAAAGATGTGGCCGAGGTAGTTGACTCCTATAAAGAGCGAGATTCAATTACTCGTTTCAACGGCTTTGAAGGCGTTGAAATTGCTATTTATAAAGAAGGCGATGCTAACACAGTTAATGTCGCTAATGCGGTCACTGAGCGCTTAGAGCGCATTCGCGGTAGTTTGCCTGAAAACTATGAGCTGCAAAAGGTTTACGACCAATCAGAATTCATCTCTAGTGCGATTGATGAAGTGAAATCAGCTGCGCTGGTGGGTGGGGTGCTAGCAATGTTTATCTTGTATTTTTTCCTCAAAAATATTTGGCCCACACTGATTATTTCGATTTCTATTCCGGTTTCTATTATTGCCACCTTTAATCTAATGAATAGCTATGACATCAGTTTAAACATCATGAGCTTGGGCGGCATTGCGTTAGCAATCGGTTTATTAGTAGATAACAGCATAGTGGTGTTGGAAAATATCGACCGCCACAAGAAAAACAAAGTCAACGCGCTGGAAGCCGCCGCAAAAGGCACGTCAGAAGTGTCGATGGCTATTGTTGCATCAACCCTTACGACAATGGCAGTCTTCTTTCCACTGGTTTTTGTAGAAGGTATTGCGGGTCAATTGTTTAGCGATCAGGCCTTGACCGTAACCTTTGCATTAGTGGTATCGCTTATAGTTGCTCTCACGCTTATCCCGATGTTGGCAGCGCGTGATAAATCCAATGTCACCGTTCTAGCAGAAAAAGCTGAACTTGATTTAGGACCGCGTTCCGCTAAAGGAAAGCCGGCGGGTAAAGTCGCACGCTTTTTCTGGTATTTAGCCGCTCCTATTCGCTGGTTGTTTAAAACGATTTTCTATTTTTTACCGGCTTTTGTGGTGGGTTTAATGGTGTCATTATTTCGTGTTCTTGGTGTTGCGTTGAGTTGGTTATTCAAACCTGCGCTTTGGGTGTTCGACAAAATGTTTGATGCATTGTCTGCTACCTATTTTAAGCTATTGGATTGGGCGATGCAGGCGCGTCTCCTGGTCTTTGCTTCCATTATTTCAGTCTCGTTATTGTCGATGCTGCTTATTCCAAAGCTAGGTGTCGAATTGATACCGCCGATGTCACAAGGCGAGTTTGACGTTGAAATCACGCTACCGAGTGGTTCAAGACTTGAAAATACCGACAGAACACTTTCAGAGTTGGCCACCTTTACTCAGCAGCAAGAAGGCGTTGAACGCACTTATTCATTAGCGGGTACGGGCAGTTTAATGAACGCTTCACCAGCACAGGGCGGCGACAACTGGGGGAAACTGAACGTGGTAATGGCGGACACTGCTAGTGTTGCACAAGAGCAGTTGGTTATTGACGCTATGCGCGATTACTTGAGAAATCAGGCGGGTGTACAAAGTAAATTTGGTACTCCTGAGTTATTCAGTTTCTCTACACCGTTAGAGATCGAAATTATCGGTTATGAATTAGCTAATTTAAAGCGTTATGGCGACGTGCTTGCTGATGAACTAGGAAAGAATCCGCGATTTGCTGATATCAAAAGCTCTTTGCAAGCTGGCAACCCTGAGCTAAAAATCAACTTTGACCATTCGAAGTTAGCGCAACTAGGTTTAAACGCACCGAATGTCTCAAGCTTGATTGCCGCGAAAGTAGGGGGGGAGATCGCGAGTAAATTTAGCGTTGACGACCGCAAAGTTGATATTTTAGTGCGAAATCAGGAGCAGCAACGCAATTCAATTCGCGATATTGGACAAATTATTGTTAATCCAGGAGCGTCGCCAGCCATTCCATTATTAGCTGTGGCAGAGATTGAAATGTCAGTGGGCCCAAGTGAAATTAGTCGCGTTAACCAGCAGCGCGTGGTCTTAATTTCAGCTAATCTCGCTTATGGTGACCTCGGTGCAGCAGTTATTGATGCACAGCAGGCGATTGACAATATCCAACTGCCGATGAGTCTGCAGGCTAATGTAGCAGGGCAGAGCGAAGAAATGAAAGCCAGCTTTGAGTCGCTTTATTTAGCCTTAGCACTAGCAGTATTTATGGTATATATCGTGATGGCTTCTCAATTTGAATCGTTTCTACATCCCTTTTTAATCTTGTTTACGGTGCCGATGGCATGCGCGGGATCAATTTATGGTTTAGTCCTTACCGGTACTAATGTCAGTGTTGTAGTATTTATCGGTTTAATAATGTTGGCAGGGATTGTGGTTAACAATGCGATTGTATTGATTGATCGAATTAATCAGTTACGCGCCAGTGGTGTTGAAAAAGCTAGAGCGATAATAGAAGCTGCTCAAAGTAGACTGCGTCCCATTTTAATGACTACCTTAACCACCGTATTGGGCTTGCTGCCTATGGCCATTGGCCTGGGCGAAGGCTCTGAAATTCGCACACCAATGGCAGTAACGGTGATCTTTGGATTATTATTTGCGTCATTGTTAACACTGTTCCTTATCCCGGTGCTTTACAGTTTGTTTGACCGCAAGCAATTTAAAGCTGTTGAGGTTTCTACTCCTACTGGCAATCTGGCGTTAGACAAAATGACCGAGGAGCCTAGCCATGGATAAGTTTGCACATGCAGGCGCAGTGCTTGCGTCTTTCGCTATTCGCCGTCCAGTTACTATTACGATGCTATTCATTTCGCTACTTATTATGGGCTTGGGGGCAAGTCGCTATCTGCCACTGGAGAAGTTTCCCGGTATCGACTTTCCAGAGCTTTTTATTCAAGTGCCATATCAAGATGCAACGCCAGGCGAAATTGAAAAAATGATTACGCGGCCGGTTGAAGAAGCATTAGCGACTATGTCAGGTATCAAGCGCCTGCGTTCATTTTCAAACGAAAACAGCGCTGAAATTAACATTCGCTTTGACTGGGACGCGAACATCAAGGCGAAGAGCATAGAAGCTCGTGAAAAAATTGATGCTATTCGTCATTTACTGCCTGCTGACGTTGAGCGCGTTATGGTCTTTAAATTTAATTTAGCAGATATGCCGGTGTTTCAGCTAAGACTGTCCAGCGACCGCGATATTTCAAATTCATACGACTTGCTAGAGCGCAATTTAAAAATGCCAATAGAGCGTATTAAGGGTGTATCGAGAGTCGAGCTATACGGTGTACAAAAGAAACAAATTTCAATTCGTCTTGACCCAGACCGAGTTGCCGCGCTGCATGTTGACGTAGCGGCATTGACGCAAACTTTACGCGACGCTAACTTCTCAATGACCGCAGGGCAGTTTTTTGACCTCGACCAAAAGATAACGGTTAATCCGAGCGGTGAGTATCAGAGTAAAGAAGAAATTGCAGACATTATTGTCATGCGAAATGTGCGACTGAGCGATATTGCCGAGGTGAAGTATGAAACACCAAAAGCAGTGGAAGGTCGTCATTTAGATAAAACGCATGCAATCGGTTTGAACATTTTCAGAGAGTCGGGCGCTAATTTGGTTGAAGTATCGACAGCGGTCATGGCAGAAATTGAAAATGCGAAAAACAGCAGTGCGTTTAACGGCATCAATGTGTTTGTCATGCAAGATGAAGCTACAAGTGTTACTCAGTCGCTGCAGGATCTGATCAATTCAGGTTTAATCGGTGGCTTACTGTCCATCATTGTACTGTATTTGTTTTTACGTAATTTGGCGACCACGCTAGTAGTTGTCTTATCAGTGCCTTTTGCTATTTGTATCACATTAGCCTGTATGTATTTTATGGGCTACACACTAAACATATTGTCGCTCATGGGCTTGATGTTGGCGGTTGGCATGTTGGTAGACAATGCGGTAGTGGTCACAGAAAGTATATTTCAAGAGCGAGAGAAATCGGATGACATTGTTGAAGCGACTAAAAAGGGCGTTTCCTTAGTCAGTTTAGCGGTCATTGCTGGCACCGCAACAACCGTTATTGTGTTTTTGCCCAACATTGTCGGCGTAAAAGCAGAGTTGACGGTTTTCCTAGAGCACGTTGCTGTGTCTATCTGCATTTCGCTGGTTGCTTCGCTAGTGATTGCGCAAACTCTCATTCCCTTGCTTACAACGAAGCTTAAAATAAAGCCAAAACCGGTACAGCAAAAAACGTCTAAATTGAAGGCAATGTACGAACGTATCTTGCGTTGGACTATTGCGCATCAAAAAGGAACCGCGGCCATTGCTGTAGCAATCTTGCTGAGTACAGCTATTCCAATGAGCTTATTAAAAAGCGATGAAGACAGCAATAACAACCAAGATCGGATTTGGTTAAACTACGATATTCAAGGAAATTACAGTTTAGAAGAAGTTGAAAAGTCAGTCGCTAAAATGGAAGATTATTTATATGCGAATAAAGATAAATTCCATATTAAGCAGGTATATAGCTATTACACCGCTGGTTTTGCAGTTTCCGGAATTACCTTGCAAGAAGACCTGCCCGTAAAAGTAAAAGACTTAAAAAATGATATTAAAGAAACCTTGCCATTATTTGCAAGAGCGAAGCCTTCTTTTCAGTGGGATCAAGGCTCGGGCGGCGGTGTTCGACTGACTTTATTTGGTCAAAGCTCAGAGAACCTGCTGCGCCTAGCTAATCAAATCGTGCCTGTTATGAACAGTGTTGAAGGCTTAACTGATGTAAAAACAGACGTCGACGGGCAAGATTTCGAACTGCAGCTTAGCGTAGATAGAGAGAAAGCCTTCCGCTTTGGTTTGAGCTCAAGTGATGTTGCGAATATTGTGAGCACAGCATTGCGTGGTACCAATTTGCGCACATTCAGAGGCGAAGCTGAAGGCGAGGTGAGCATTAAGCTCATGTTTGACGAAGCGCTGCAAACTTCTGTGGAAAAGCTGCGTAATTTGACTATCTATCGAGATGAAAATCAGAATGTCACGCTGGACATGGTGGCAACGATGAAAGTTGAACCTCGGCTATCACAAATTCAGCGCAGTTCACGCCAAACGTCACTCAGCATAGGCGGTAATTTAGAGGCCGATGTCACGGTAGACGAAGCCCGCGAGCGCATTGAGCGTATTATGCAAAATATCGAGCTACCTTCGGGCTATTCATGGTCATTAGAAGGGAGTTTCCAGCGTCAAGATGAAGATGAAGCGATAATGCTGACCAATATGATACTAGCCATCATTATGATATATATCGTAATGGCAGCATTATTTGAATCACTGATGCTGCCAACTGCCGTACTGACTTCTCTTTTCTTTTCATTTACTGGCGTATTTTGGGCGTTCCTGATAACGGGTAACGCGATGACAGTGATGGGTATGATAGGTATGTTGATTTTAATGGGCATTGTCGTCAACAACGGCATTGTGCTGGTGGATAGAATAAATCACTTAGCCAATATGGGCATGAGCGTGCCTGACGCCATCATTGAAGGATGTCTAAGCCGCGTCAGACCAATACTAATGACCGTATTGACGACAGTACTTGGCCTCATGCCGCTGGCTTTAGGTGATGTCAGCATTGGTGGCGATGGCCCTCCTTATGCGCCTATGGCGATAGCGATAATTGGAGGTCTTTTGTTTAGCACAGTGACCAGTTTGTTCTTAGTCCCTTTCGCCTATTTGGTATTGCTGAAGGTTCGCCGCGCGACGGTGGCAATGATCAGTGAAAGCAAGCAAGTGGTTTCTAAAGTAATAAAAGCAGCGTGATGAAAAGTTCACGCTTGCTAAAATTATCTGAAATGAAAAAATGCGAAAAAATAGTCGCTGGGTTTGTCTTCATATACAATACGCACTCATTAGCAAAAAATAAGAAGTAGACGCCATCCATGACAATTAACGATTTATTAGCCCCAGTCAGTGCATTCTTGCGTTGTGAAACGCCTCAAACATGGATTGACGAAGCCATTAAACCTGAGAATTTGTCGGTAGTGTTGCTGGACCATTTAGTGTGTGAGCTTAAAGCTGCGCAGAGCGCGATGTTTTTAATTCGACGTTATGTTGTCGATAAAGAAAGCGGGCAAGCTCTTTTACAGTGGCTAAAGCCATACGAGGACTTCACTTATCGTATGCAGGGCGACTGGCGTTTGCTAGCCAAGCAAAACAAGCTTACGAAGTCGATGATGCCAGTGCAAAACTCCGCCTATGGGCAAGACCTGATAGACAAGATGGTATTATTGATAAAAGAAGAGTTGCATCATTTCTATCAAGTACTAGAGATGATGGAACATTATCAAATTCCATATGAGAATATTTCTTCAAGTCGCTATGCAAAAGGCATGTTGCGCCATGTAAAAAATCATGAGCCTGATGCGCTCATCGATAAATTAATCTGTGGCGCTTTCATTGAAGCTCGCTCATGTGAGCGTTTTGCAAAATTAGCGCCGCATGTTGATAAAAAATTGGGTGATTTTTACGTTTCTTTGTTACGCAGTGAAGCACGGCATTTTGAAGATTACCTTGAACTCGCAGAGTCGATAGCAGGGAAAGATATTTCAGAGCGAGTAGCTTTCTTTGGTGAAGTTGAAGCTGAACTTATTCAGTCGCCTGATAGCGCAGAGTTTCGTTTTCACAGTGGGGCGCCTGATGTAAAAAAAACGTCGCACCCTAGCTTAGAGAGTACGACGGCTGCATAACTCCCCCCTACGCGTTAGTCGCTAATATTGACGTGGATTATGCGATTGGTTGAGCTTTGATGTATCAGCAAATTTCCATCACGGGTAGGGCGCATATGCCGAATTATCCCAGCGTAGAAATCACCGGAAGGAATTGCCCAGCTCTGAAAGGTTTCGCTTTTGGGATCAAAGCGCACTAAAGCGTCCGGTCGCATACCTGATTCGTTATACCAAACCACACCGTTAAGTACCTCAATAGCATAAGGATGGGATTTTGCGCCACTAGGGGAGGGCCACTCACGGATTTCGCCGTTGCTTGGATTATATCGCCCCAAGCGTCCACGACCTGAATTTACATACCAAATCATGCCATCGTCAGCAATATCCAAGCGACGCACGGTAGTGAGATCATTCGGTAATTTAACTTCGGTCATTTCTAAGGTTTTGTGGTCGACTTTTATTAGGCAGTTGCTGCCATTGCACGCCACCCAAATATCGCCGAACTCATCAACCTTGATACCATAGGGCCGTGAGCCTGACGTTGGCGCCTCTATTAAATCAATCTCACCAGTAACTGGGTCTAAACGCCCGATACGATTTGAATGCTGAAGCGTAAACCAAAGTATCCCATTCTTGTCAAAAACAGCGGTATGGGGGTCACGCGCCTGTGGGTCGGGCATTTCGTAAATTTTTATGTTTCCATCAGCCGGATCCAGGCGACCAATCGTGCCGTTCTTGTTTCCCGTGTACCACATAAAGCCAGCATCGTCAGGTGTTACAGAGTGCGGCATCGCTCCTGCGGGCAAAGGGTACTCTTGCATTTTTCCAGATTCGGGATCAATACGCCCCATCAGATTGCCCCATTGACCCACCCACGAAATAGAACCATCAGGCGCTTCGACCGGATCGCGTGAGCGCTGACCCAGCGTCGGCACCACCCATTCCTTAAATTCAATCGTATTTGTACCTTTAATAAGCGTAGGTGCTCGTTTATTGTTGGGTGGAAAATTTTTAGCTAAATAGTCGGCAATCAGATTTTGCTGTGCTTTATCGCCCGAAAGGTCAACCATTGAATCCATTAAGGCCAACCAATGTTCGCGACTATAACCAAGGCCTGTCGATATCCGGTTAACGTTATGGCAAGCTGAGCATATTGCTTGCACTGCTTCTTTTCCTTTCCCGTCCGGAAAATCTTTAGTCACAGCTGAATTTGCAGTCGCGATAAAGATTAAGTTTAATATCAACGTACTAACTTTTAATGAATTACCCATAAGTTTCTTAAACCAATTATAGAAAATACGTTTCAAGTATAGAATACTTTTCTGCAAAATTTTAGATAAGTTCAGCGCTAAGAGTGTTGTTAAAAACTAGTGTTAAGACGTGTTGAGATAAGCAGGCGTTTAGATGTAATGACTATTTGAGATGTTTGTTAATAACCTATGTGAAACGCAGACCTTTCGTATTTTTATAGGTTTTAGTTCAATACATCGCCCTTAAGCAATCTGCTGATTGTCAAATGCTAGCTGTCGAGTTCATGAAATAATCTAAGTAACTTCTTTTATACCAAAATCCAGCGGTGGAATAAAAAAGCCCGCTTCGTAGAAGCGGGCTAATAACGATAAATACTAAAAATCAACGTAGTTGCTTTCTAAATCCGAACAAAGAAAGTGCCAAAAGACCAAATAGCCCCAAGGATGAGGGCGCTGAAACAGTTGTAACACTAATACCAACAGCAGCCTCAGTACTTTGCCCATTTGACGGTGCATTAATTGCACTTAACAAAAAGTCGTATGTACCAGCATCTTGCCTATTAAATGATTCTCCTAGTGGCACTGTTCCAAATGCACCGGAATTAAGAAAATTAAAGTCTAGATTCCAACTAAATTGAATCAGTTGGATATTTGCCTGCGGGTCGAACAAATTTAAAAACGCAGTAGAAGGGGTGTTCGGGTTTAGCTCATATGTTAATCCAAGACCTGTCATCACACTAGAAATTGGACTATCCAAGGATTCAATGAAGAAATTAAAATTCCATCGAGGCCCATCTGCGTTGCAGGCTGAAGTGCCTGTTGGACAGATTGTATTGCCTGGGGTCGTAAAGAAATTCCCGTTGAGATCATTAGTAAGTGCGGGGCTCGAATAGCGTTGAGAAGCGCCTAAAGCAATTAATAGGTCCCCCTGACCATCATCATTTGTGTCAATCAAATTCCAAGACATGGGGCTGTTTGGAATGCCGCTGCCACCGAAGTTTGCTTCTGAAAAACCAGCAGGCAAAGCGGAAAAGCCCGACTCGACTGAAATGAGGTTGGCATTAACACTTAGTGGGCTCAATAGAAGCGCTGTTGAGCATACTATGGCGGAAATCGTCCGTTTTAACATAAAAATCATCCTTACTTTAAAATTGAAATCTGTGACTACGTATTTTTTATAGACCTATACGCTTTCGTGTTGTGTTATAAAAGAAGCAAAACCCCAATGCAATTTTCACACCCAAAAAATATATTATTTAAAAACAAGCGCTTGATGAAAGTATGGTGTTTGATTTACTTTAATGTGTAAAGAAATTTGACACCCAATAAGTACACTTTTGAACCATTATCTCAGCCTGACAATTGCCCGAATGGGTCTCAAGTCTGACGAAATCTATTTGCACGCAGTAAACGATAAAAAATTTGTCTTTCCTGAAGGATCTATTGATATAGCAAAAAATTAAAATATTCAGCGATTACTTTAGGGGTAGTTGAGCACTAATAGCGGGTTAAAAGACAAGAAAGGTGATTAATAAGATATGTGGTTGGATAGTAAAAATACCTATCCAACCAATTGGCTTCTCGACTATTTGAATGTTACAAAGCCAGCAAAGTTGCCATCATCTTTGACAAACTGACCAACAACATTTTTACCGTTATCCGAAATATACTGAGGAAATATTCCTGATGAACCTGGAACATTTATGCGCTCTTCATCTTCTAAAGTGATATTGGCGCACTGTGTGACTGGCATCGGAATTTTAAAACCTTCCGGCACTTCATTATCAAAGTAAAACCCGACTATTGTTCCATTGCTGGCAATTCCTCTTGCTGAGGATTGAAATCCCTCAATTTTAAAATAGGTGACGTCTCCTTTAGGACTGCGCACCCATGCATATCGGTCAAAAGTTGATGCAGGATCAAAGGGATTATTTTCTAAAAATATTGCACTACCGACCACATTCTATAGGCATTTATGCCTTGTGAAATAATGTAGGGACTTTTTGTGTTTAGAGAGAAGGTAAACTGCACATTTCACACGCAATTATAGTAAAGAATAAAAAAAAGATAATTCTCAGATATATTTAAGTCATCGGCCAAGTCTGACTGTTTGGAGTCTTTCATTTTCGTGTGCAACAGCATGGAATGCATCGCTAGCAGGAGGCTTTACTCACTCCTTGCATAACTCGTTGCTCTTAATAAAGTAAAAATCGACAACGCGAGCATACTTGTCTGGATTATTCCAACGGCCTCTTATTGCGCATACATAAGGATAGTAGGTTCTCACAATGCCTTTTGCATCGGTATCAAAAAATTGTTCAGCCACAGAGGAATCGCATAGCTCTAATTCCCTGCACAATATAATCTGCTCATAAAAAGTAAAGATTTGTTCTAAAGGCCCAGAGAGAGAATCTTGTTCAACAATGTCATTTATACTCTTGCTGTAAATTTTGGCTAAGTCTTCGGGCTTAATATCGGGGTTTGTTAAAACCTTATTAACGTCGTCAACATTTGCCGTCATCGAGTTAGTAATTTGTAGTCTGGCGTTCATTAGTAGTCCATCGCTATGATAACGCTCTACAAAATCCATGGTTCTGTCAACTCGTACCGCTGCTTTGTGCTCTAAATATTGAAAAACGCCAAATAGTCCGCCAACTACGACTGCAATTGCCGCAAGCCACGTGCCGGCTACTTCGGCTAATTGTAATTTGATTTCGAGTGGGTTCATTATAACTTACAAACAGGTAAGTCTTTATTGATTAAACAGGGGTCGTAGCTACGATCTTTATCGTCTTGTGAGTCGCACATGTCAGTGCTTGCTGGACGACATTCTGGAGTGTTTTTAGTTTGCTCAGGAAGATCGTTATTTTGCTCAGTCGCACCGCAGCCGGTGAGTAAAATAGATGTCACAAAAAAGAAAATGCTAAAAAATGCTTTACTTGGACTGTTCGTTGTCTCCATCAAATACTCCAACCTTTGTAATAACTTTTAATTAATACTAGTCTAAGTAAATGCCACATTACAACTGAAACACAAAAATAAGGATATTCAATGTACTTTAAGTCTAAGGTTGCTGCTATAAGCGTAATGGTCGTGCCGCATTTTGTTATGGCTAATACATTGTTCGATGATACGCGTTTGGTAACAGGGGTCTCGCTAGGTTACAGCAACTTCTCATTTCCCGAAAAGCTCGATCAGAAAATTAGCTTTCCGAGTATCACTGTGCCTCTGACCTTGGCCTTAAATAACTGGCAATTGTCGGCCAATCTACAAACTACATTGAGTGACGCCAACATATCAGAAGAGGAAGATGTGGGGGAGGCATCGCGCGATGACCTAGATGTAACATTGGGATACCGCATGTCTCATAATTGGACTATATTTGGCGGCTACAAATATGGTAATACCGATGTGCAGTTTACCCCACGAGACGCCGACGATGAAGACGAACCATTAGCTATTACCAATGAAAGCTATGAACAAAAAGGTCCATTTGTAGGCGCAAGCTATAGTTGGCAATTTGAAAGAGCAGGTAATTTAAGCGTTACTGTTGCTTACGCGAAATTAGACGCCCTCAATAACTTCTCGGCCAACACAGATGAAGAAGAGGAAGATGACGAGCCTATTGAGTTTGATGACATTACTGGCAAAGTTAACGGTGACACCAAAGGTTTCAGCTATGGTGTAAGTTGGACAATGCCGGTTTCGAGCAACCTTGTGTTTCAAACACGTTTTAAGATTAATGATTACAAGCAGGATATTGTGTTTAATAATATGAAGTTTAGTGATATAGACGAGCGCTTCACCTCTCTGCACGTGGGACTCGCCTATATATTTTAGTCAGTTGGCATCATTAAAATACAACAATGTTAGGTAAGTTTTTATTTTTAGGAGGACTAAAATACACTTCACTCAATAGCGACGAATGTTCCCATGGAATTTGATTATTGCGGGTGTCTCTAGCAACGCCGCTTCTGACCTTTTTAAAAACCTCTTCTACCGATATGCTCTCGGGCAAATAGCGCAGTAGATGCTTTGTATAAACGCCATTACCTCGCCTTCCGTCAGAAGCAAGACCGCCGGGCTCAGTAGCAAATGCGATTAATGTACCAGCAGGTGCTTTTACTGGAGCTAGACCTTGCGCCAAAGGACGCTCAAAACTATCTTTAAAAGGATTATCTCGGCAGGCATCTAGTATCACTATATTTTGTAAGCCCGGACTATTTTGCATCTGCGAAAATAAATCAGATAAATGATACAAGCTGGATATAAAGGTATCTTGACTGTCAAACTCAATATTTAGCGGAATAAGATAGTTGGCTTGATTAACCTGTATTGCGTGTCCTGCATAATACACGACAGCGAGTTTGTTAGTGCTGTTGTGATTGCGAACTTGCGCGTAAAAGTTGTTGATAGTATTTGTCATACTAAGCACATTAGCGTCTTCTAGTATTGACACCCGAAACTCTAATTCAGCGAGTGCATCAGAAATAGACCTAGCGTCATTTAAAGCATTGCGTAAAGGCGATGCTTTATAATTTTGATTGCCAATTACCAGAGCAAAGCGTTCTAATTTTTCATCTTCAGCGCATACTGAAGCGGTGAAACAAAAAAGTAGAAGGTAAACCATTAGGTATAGACGGCGCATGTTCTGACATATCCAAAAGCAGTAATATGAAAAGCATAAACACTACGGTGACAAGTTGCAACCAAGCTTATTTGGGTAAAGCGATAATCGCAAATGAGTCTAATTTTGAGCATGTTATTGCTGAAATTAAATTAGGTATGAGTAGATAATAATGAAAGTCGTTGGTGCGGTCACTTTAAAGGTTGCGACTTTATTGAAGGCTTCGAAAAACCTGTGGAAGTACTCATTCGCTTGCTAAGCGGCTTTTTTATTGGCTCTAATTAGCCACGCTACAAGTACGCGTGCTAAAAGCGTATCCTGTCGATGTATCTTTGTCTTGCTTCACAACTAATATGTCATTGTCACTAATATAAACAACCCGTTCATCTGGTTGTTTTAAACAATGTGAATATTCAAATGCTTCGTAATTATATACAAATGACGCGATTAAGGTGTCAAGGAAGTATATTTTAGTCGGCTTTTGAACCGTCGGCTCTGCGCTTACCTGATCCTCATTGTCTAAGGTCGCTTCAGTAGTTTCAATGATTAACTTATTTTCTGGCGCGTTAGCATTGAGACTGTCGTCTAATCTCTCTTGCAGTTTTTTCTTAGCTATCAATAGCTCTTCGCGCCCTTGCTCGCTCAAATTTTCTTTTTGTAACTCACCTTCGATTACGTCCAAGCCTACCGATGTGAATTTTTTATCGACTATACCTCCTGTACTGCTTGTAAATCCAAACCCTGGCGTATGCGGTAAATTCAGCTGGTCACCATACCAACCTAGGGAAGTGATCAGAGTCATTGAAACAGGCGCTAAGAGAATTAAACGCACGACACTGAAGGTTTTAGGAAAGGCCTCTTTAGGTTTTGCTTTTTTGCCAATAATCCGCATTAAAACTAATAACCCGCGCATCAAACGCAATATTTGTAGTAAGCCAAAAATCACTATCATGGCGACTACGCTGACTACCATTAGCCACAGTGGCAAAATTAAGAGCGTTGTTACTCCTAGAGTATGATAAAGCTGCGTAGGGTCGGCATTGATAACGATGTTGACTTTTTGCGAGGCGACAGCGAGGGTGAAATTTGCTATTGCGGCATATAAAACTAATAGAATTAATCTGCCAAAGGTTGATTCCCACACTTTTATAAAAATAGCCCAAAGTTCTCTGGCCATACCGAAAAAAGCAAAAAGACCAATCAACCACATTGTCGAGTTTTGCTCTTCTATGTCGCCATCAGCAAATATAAATAAAAAAAGTGCGAGTGTATAAATAATTTGATTTGCATGCAGTTTCGCCCATCGGTCTCCTAAGCCAGAACGCCAATGCTTGAGCTTACCAACTAAGCTTTGCCTTATGTTCGCTTTATTCGTTTGTGATCCCGATACCTTAGCTTGGTTTTGCAGTTGTTCTGTCATAACAACAGATCCCTATCAAGTCTGATGAGTTCTCTCGTATGATAAGTATGTCCAAGCTGATGGGCAACTACAAACTAAATTTGTAAAGCGCAACTATTTTAGAATAATCGAACGCCTTTATTCTCACCTGAGCTGCGCCTTAATCCGCAGACACTTAAGGTTCGACTAAGCAGGTAATCTAGCCCAATTCAATTTTCTTGAAACTAATGCCAGAGATTTTTTAAGCAGTGAAAACGCTTTCCAAACCAAACTATAGGCGTTGTATATAGTCATATACAACTCGCAGACTGCGCTGAAGTCCCAAGCGTGTGGGATACCAACGAAGTAATGCGTTTTCGTCCAGGCCTTGACTGCAATCTGATTGAATACTTTGAGCTAAATCAATAAGCGGTTCGGCATTTATACTCTTTGATAACGTAACTAGCTTTTGTGCAAGAGCGATAAGATGCTGTGCACGACCATCCTCAGTCGCCTCATCACCAAATTTAATTATTTCATCTATGTTATCAAATAAACTTAACAACGCATCTGTGAGCGTCGTGCCAGCGGATTGTGTAGCCCAGTAAGTCGTTAAATCAAACCAACTGCTTGGCCTGCTGGGCAATTCAGTCGCTTCAACGTCAGGCCTGTTAAGTCGGATAAGATTATCCGCTTTTGCGGCGCCCGTTGATGGGACTGTATTCTTTGCGGATGCTTGTTCCAGCTGTTTCTCTGTTTGCGTAAGCTTAGTTTCAAGTTCTTTTTGTGCTTGTTCAGCTCTCGCTACCGTCGCTTCATATTCATTTGTTTGTTTCTTTTGCTCTTCGAGCTCTTGCGTCAATTGCAAGTGCTGGCTTTCTTTCTTATCAATTTCGTTTTGCAAAGAGTGCATAGTGTCGTTTGCTTCAATGAGCTTACTTTGCAGACCAGCCTGATTAGATTGGCGTTCAGCATCGTCTTGTGTGCTTTGCTTTTCGTAGTTAGATATGGTCTCTAACTGAGTTTGAATTTGCTGTTTGAGCGCTTCTATTTCTAGGTTCGATTCCTGGACACTCGCTTCGAGTGAACCCGTTTTAGTATTTTCACTCGTAATTTCTAGTTTCAGTTTTTCATTGACAGCAGAAAGCTCTCTTCTTTGCGCCGCAGCTTGGCTTTCTAACTCCACAATTTGAGTTTTAAGCTTCTCAATAATTGAAGATTGCGCATCGCCCTCTGAGGCTTGCTGCAGCGATAGTTGCTGGCCCTCTTCAAAAGACTGGTTAGCTTTATCCAGCGCTCGCTGTGTATTACTTAACTCTTCTTTAAGTTGTTGTCGCTCTGTTAACAATACTTTTTGCTTCTCCTCTGAAGAAGCCGTGAGCGTGTCTAGTTGCGCTTGCAATTCACTTAAAGCAATAGAACTATCTTGGTTTACTGCTTGATGGTTTAGTTTTGCTTTCTCTATCACTTCACGCTGCTCTGATACCTGTTCATGCAACTGGCTAACTTCATCTTGTGTCTTTTCTTTTTCTCTTTTTAGATTGAAGATAACATCTTCGAACTCAACCAGCTTTTCTGTTTTGGTTTGCACATCACCTTTAAGCGAGTCTAGTTCCGAGGCCGTTTTTTCGAAATGTGCTTGCTGCTCTTCATGTGCATTTTGCAAACTCCTCAGCTCTTGATCGCGCAGATCCAATTCATCGCGTTGTTCGCTGCATTCTGTTTTACTTGCTACCAATGCATTAGACGCTTCGTGTTGCTGTTTTTCTAGCGAGGCAATTTTCTGCGAGAATGCGTTGTGTTCTTTATTGAGTGACGCTTCACGCAACTCCACATCTTTAAGTGTTTTTTCTAATTCGTCGATTTGGGCCTGTAGCTTGTCTTTACCGCTAGCTGAGTTTTCTTTTTCAAACGCTAGCTGTTCGACGTTTTCACGCAAGATTTTGTTTTCACTGTGCGCTATCGATAATTGTGATGCTATATTTTCGCGCTCAATACTATGAGAGCTTATTTGTTCTTTGAGTTTATTAACTTCGCTATGTTTGTCTTCTAGTATCGATAAGGCTTCTTTCAGCTTTGTTTCATTTTCAGCCAAGCTGTCGCTTTTGAATTGCAACTCGGTCATATCTGTCCATAAAAACAGGACTGAGTCGAATTGGTTATCTTTGAATATTGGGATAAGTTTTATCTGACATGGACGCTGTCTCTCATTAATCTCAAACGACCAAGTTGCTGACGAAGCTCTACCGTTGACCCTTGCAGTTTGAAACATCGCAGCCAACTCTTCTGCATGAGTATCGCTACCATTATATTTCTCTGCGTAAGGAAATATGCCTCTTAACATTTCATCAGAAGCAACGTTAAAAAACTGACAAGCTGGTCGATTCGCCTTAGTCATTCCCTCGCTGGTAACGATCGCAATGGGCGCATGACTATTCTGCAGCAAAGCTTCAAATTTTTCATACTGAAATTGCTCATCTGAACGATTGATAATCCAGAAAAGGTATTCGCCTTTGTCATCATCGATAGGATAAACAGTGACTTCACCGGGGTATTCCTTACCATTTTTGCCCACAAGCTTTACATGGAAATCACGCAGTAGCTTTTGTTCTTTCAACTGTGTGGAAGCAAGTTCCGCTTGCTTAGCGTTACTGAATAGCTTGTAAATATTTCCTTTCTTCAGTTCTTCTTCACTGTACTTGAGACGCTTGATGAGGCTTTTGTTAGCACTGATTATTTGATGATCTTTATTCAGTTTACCAATCGCAACAGGAGAAAGTTGCATGACTTTCTCCATGTCTTCCTCAGATGTGTGCAAAGAAGCTTTTACTTCATTAAGTTCATTTAAAAGGTGCTCGTACTCTTGAGCGTTCTCTGCATTAGAAGTCGGGGCGAACAGTGTCACTAATCGGACATCATGCTTTCCTGATATCAGCGTTCCGCCAACAGCAAGTGTGATATGAGAATTATTTTTTGCAAGCTTGGTGTTAATAATGCTTAGGCCAACGTCCTCATTGCTAAATAGTTTTGGAGTGTAAGTGAGTTCTAAAAATTCATCAAAGTTTCTGCCAACCACGTCGTCATCTTCGCGAAGTAATTTTTTGACCAATGCATTTGCAAAAACGATTTTACCGTCTGCATCTAGATAAACAGCACCCGTTCTTTTATCAATCATATATTGATGTAAGGTTTTTCGCTCTTTCTCTGTACTTAGACGTTTAACTGCAGCAAAGTAGAATTGAATAAATGGCGTAATCAGTAAAACCGTGATTACGAATAAGAGTGCGTAGATAAGCGCTGAGACTGTGCTTGGATTTTGCTCTCGGATAAATCCATCAAAGGCAAGTGCAGATGAATCAGGAAGGAGAATAAGAGCTAAAATCCATAGCGAAAGCAATTTGCGTGAAGTAAAAAAACGTAAGTCCATTTATAATATCCTAGGTTTCTGCGTGGTCTAAATAAGCAATAATCGGCATGATGAATTCCTCTACTGGCCAGAACTGAGTTTGTTTACGAGTTCAGCGGGCAAACTTAACGTGAAGACTTGTTTAGAGTTTAACTGATTAAAAACATCGTCAATTTTTACTTCAACAGTGTATTCCCCAGCAGCAAAAATCTCGTCATCAAAGGCAAAACTGAACAGATTGACTTCTTGCGCAGCAATAGACTCGCGCTGAATAGTGTCGCCGTTGGGGTCAACTAGGCGCAAGGCAATAAACCCGTTTGGACGAAAGTTAAATTTCGTAACCATTTCAAACGAACGAACGCAGATTTGTTCTGCAGAACGGTGTTGTTCACACAGGACAGGCAAAGTTTCAAATTCTACAATTGCAAGAGGTCCCGATATGCTAGTCGAACTGTCATCACCGGCAGCCTCAAGCTGATTAATTTTTGCTAAAAGTTCAATTTTTTCCTGGTTGAGTTGAGCTAACTCAGATTCAAGTTTAGATTCAACGAGTTGACGCTGTTGGCTTTCTCGCAGCATTTTTTCGTTATCGGCAACTTTGCGCTCGAGTAATTTAATAGTAGAAGATAGCTCGCGGTTTTCACTGTTCTTGGCCGCTAAGGCTGATTGAATTACAGTCAATTCTTCGTCGCTCGAGTCGTTGCTGCTGGAGCTTAAGAGCTGTTCTTTTTCTTCTTGCAATACTGCTATTTTGGCTTGCAGTGTATCTACGCTATCTTTAGCGCTTTGCAGTTCGGCCTGCAATTCGCTTTGAGTATCTTGTTGAGGCAAGCGCATTGTTTCTAATTGAGCGTTAAGTTCAGAAACGTCTTGCTCAGAGCTACTGAGAGAAGCAGAGCATGAACTATACTCATCACGAGCAAGCGAGAGGTCTTGCTTGAGCTTGGATAGTGCTTCGTTATCTAAGTCAACATCGCATTGTTGTTGATCTTTAGTACCAACTAATTTTTGAGCAACGTTTTCTTGACCATGACTTTTTTGACCATGACTTTTTTGACCAGCACTGCCAATTTCTTCCTCGTGAGTAAGGTTCTTGCTCATCATGAAGAAAAAGTAAAGCGCGAGAGCTGCTAAAAAAGCAACTATTGCGATCGTATATTTCAATGCATTCTTTATCATATTATCCCTATTTCGAGTCATTCCATCAAATACATGAGTTGGTCAAAAAATTGTTTCACATTCTTAGGTCTTAAATAATTAGAGCAGTACTAAGTAACTGCTTTAGATCAAATTTGCGACAAAAATAAAAGCCCACAATAGGTGGGCTTTTTTCACTTCACTTAGAATACGTAATTAATCGCAAATCTAACGAGTGATGCATCTTTCGTTTCATCCAGATCATCCGTGTATTGGCTGAGTTCTAGTTTCACGGCAAAGCTAGCTGCGTAGTCGTAGCGAATGGTCGCCGTAGCCACTTGGTAGTTCTCAGCAAACAGAGCATTAAGACCCAAAACAGAAGGAGTTAAGGCAGCTTGCAAAGGTTGACCCAAAGCTTGAAGTTGCTCTAAACCTTTCACCTCATCGCCTTCAAATACTGAGTACGTTACTGAAGGTGTCCACTTTCCAGCTCTGAAACCTGCTGTAACGAACATAGCTTCATCCGTTGGTGTGTAGGAGTCTGCAATTTCGATGTTGGTGTATTCACCCGCTAAGAACCAGCTAAAGCGGTCGATGGTAAAACCCAAGCCAACAAAGTTTGATTTATCTTCGTTGATTGCAAGGAAATCAGCAAAACTAGCACTTGCTTGGCCTATTTGCCCGATCGCTGCATCTAATTGAGTTTGTGAGAACGAAGCTTCTGTGCCACCGTATACGGTGCGCAAGCTAAGCCAGTCATTAGAAACTTCTGCATTGACCATGTAGGTATTGTCGCCGGTAATGACACCGCCAGATACTTCATTTTCAAAAGTACCAACAGCTGCACCCAACTTAACTTCCCAATCTCCAACGAAGTCGGAGTAGTCTACGCGAAATCCGTCGATGTTGTTAAAAGGCACATCGTAAACTGCTTGAGGTACCGACACCCAGTTGTGTGAATAACCGATATCCAAAGAGTCAGAGTACTTGAACAATGGCAGACGGAATCTACCAGCAGACAACGTCGCTCTATTTGTCACGCGATAGCTAATGTACGCCCATTCAAAATTTGGATCGTAATCGTCCGCGCCACGCGCAAGGATTTGTACAGTTGCTGACATTCTTTCGTTAATACTGCCACTCGCTTGAAGAGCAAACAGACTCTCTTCACTCAAGTTAAATGTATCGTCGTATCCGTAAAGAGATTCTTCACTACCTGTGACGCCACCAATTAAGTTGGCAAAGCCGTTAATACGTATGTCTGCTTGAGCTGGAAGAACAAATGCTGCAGTCAATGCTGCGGCTACTATTAATTTTTTCATGACATACTCCTTAGTCTATTTTCACGACTTTCACGTCACTGATGACAGAGGACGTTTCAATGAAGCCAATTGCGTTTTTGTTTTGTAGAATTAAATCGATCATTTCTTGGTCTGATTGCACTGTTTGTGGCATTGTGCCTCGACCAGTGAAAACCAATTTTGACCACTGAGCGTCTACTGCAAAGGTTTTCCGCTTTAGTACGGCTTCGTCAAATTCTGCTCTTAGTGATGAGTCGGGAGAGTGGGTTAACACTGTCGCGAGTTCACCGTTTGAAAAGGCAGTTTCCTTGCCTAAAAAAATGCGTTTCACAGTTTGGTAGTCTAATTCAGATGTGTTTTCTGGGTGCACGACTACTGCGTAGCCTCCGAAAACATGTGAACTGAACAAGGCACCAAATAATAAAGTGCCAAAAATACGCTTCATTTGTCTTTTCCTTGAGTTGAGTATAATTACTTACAACCCGGTGCAATCAACTTAATATTTTCGTGAATGCGACTGCGGGTGTATTAGTTATTTATAAGTTCGTCGTCCTAATATCGATTGTGTAACGTTTTGTGAGACACATCCGATGTCCTTCTCAGCGAAGAGGCAAGAGACTAAATGTTGCTGAAATAAAAGTAAACGAAGTAAGGGTATGAACACGTAGAGGGGGGGTATGAAAACGACTAATTAATTGGTTGTTTTTTGATCAGTCAGGTGCTGATGTATTTATTAAAAAGTTATTTATATCATATGGTTACTTGTTTTTGTGGTTTTTTTTTGAAAACTGAAGAAGTGTGCGAAATATCCCTGATAGTGTCGGACGTAAACGATTTTACCCATACATAATGCATTCATTTTAACAAATTTTTTAAAGTAAAAAGCTGACGCTCTTACCAGACTCAGACTCATATTTTCAACTTGAAAGGCGAATTATTTGCCCTATTGATATCATTAAATAAGGAGCTAACTGCTTTCGAATAAGCTTGAGTAAAATCAAATATGGAGTTCTGTTTGGTTTAGCTATTTTAAAGAAACTGGGGCTGCCTCCCACCGTCTGTACTGCGAAGGCAGTAATCTCTCAGCCATGATGGCAAGCCTAGTAAAAGCTGCAATATTATGTTCTCCCGAAATGCCTCGCAGCAATTTACGGAGTAATCAAGCGGAAAGCTTCGCAAACCGGCCAATGGACGATATACTTTTATTCTTGAAGAGTAGTTACTATCCTTCGTTGCTACAAAGGTTAAAAGCCTTCACCGATAATTTTCTTGCCTTAAAACTGTTTTATCGAGTTTTAATAAAGGTAGCCAACTATACAAGCGAGTCGTTTAAATGTGGCTGGAACAAGAGCAAACGATCGAGTCCTCGATACGTGCATACAGAGAGTCTTTATTAAAGGCTAGTCCTAATCATATCGTTATTGACAATTTATTCGATAGCGTGAAGCTCGATAAAGTGACGAGTGTTTTACAGCAAACTAAGTTCTGGCAAACTCAAAAGCATACTTATTCTGCTTTATATGTAAATAACGCCCAGTGGCAAAACGCGAGCTCAGATGAACGCTTTGTAAGCCGAGATGTTTGGCAACGTGAAGCGCTTAATTCTAATACCGACAATGCCAATATAGCTCAAGAATTTTTGTCATTTTTGCGCGGGAATGAATTTATGTCCTTTTTATCACGCATATTTAATGTGCCACTAACCGATAAAAATGTCGCAAAGCCAGAAATCAATACTAATTATTTTCGATTATGTGCGTCCGACTTTGTGCATCAACATGCGGATGATTCGCCTGGAAGAGTGGTCTGTATGCTTTTGTATTTGAATAAAGAATGGAGCAAAAAAGCTGGCGGTGAGCTAATGTTTATGGGTAAAGATGATGAACCAATTGCTATCGCGCCTATCTACAACCGCTGTGTGTTATTTGATCCTTTCTCAGAAGGTTCTGAGCACTGGGTAAACGCGATGACCTCTGAAGACGCCAATATCTACCGTTACAACGTGACCAGTTGGTATTGGTCTGAATAAAACCTGCGTTCTGAAAGTGCCGCGCTACCAGCACCAGAAATTGAGGCAGTTTTTACCGCTTCAAGCCATTTTCAATACCAGGCTCTTTAGGTAGGTTAAACTAGTTAACCTAAATCGAATCCAGAATTGACGAGTAATAACTCGGCTAGTGTTTCAGCGTCACTTTTTCTATAAGATTCTGACCATTCACAACGAAATTGACCGTATATTCGCCTGCAGGTTGCTCACTATCTTCAGGGAACGGAAAATTGACTAATTTAGCCTTGCTCGAGTCAAAGGTAAACTTACCAATCACTTTTCCTTTTGGATTAGTCAATGTTGTCTGCACGTCAGTGTAAGGTTTTTTACTAAACTGTGGACGCACTAACAAGCGTCGAACACATACCAATTCTGCAAAACGTGGCGGCTGACAATATGTGGGGGCTATGTATATCTGTTTAACATAAATGTTGGCAGACAAGTCATCTTCAAGTTGCTGCACGGTTTCCTTCATCTCACTTTTTTCTTCATCTTGCTTTTCCAGATTCGCGCTCATTTCATCAAGCTGGTTCTGTAAGAGTTGCTTTTCGGTATTAGCAGTTCGTGTTGCAGCAGTAGCTATGGCTAACTGTTCTTTTAAAGACGTTAACTGTTTATTCAAAAAGCTAACCTGAACTGCGTTATCACTGCACTCTTGAGCACTAATCAAAGGAGATGAAATTAATTTTTTGCGCTGTAAGGCTTGTTGCTCAGCTAACGAAACCATTGATGCTTGTTCAGTTTTGCATTGTTGTAATTTTTCGGCACTCTCATCAATCAGCGCACTCGTTTGCAATATTTGTTGTTGAACTTCTTCACTAGAGCTTTCTAAAAACTTATTCTTTGCAGACAGATCATCAACCTGTCGTTCTAGTTGTTTATTGCTATCGAGTAGTGTGATTACGTAATCGGTATCGAATACATCTGATTTTTGATCGTCACCCATTATTAATAGGGTAATGATTACAATATTAATAATCACCAGTACCAAGTACTTGATGCTGCGGTTGAACATTGTTGATGTCCTTTTCTGTTCTATTTTATTTATTGGGGACTTGAGCGCTAACGACAGTCTTTATAGCACGATATTTGAATCAACTTAATGACCATAGGGAGGATGATAAAGAGGAATGGATTGCTTTACAAACGTTTTCACGATACTCAATAAGATTAATAAGAAATTAGGATAAAAGTAGCGTTTAACTAAATAATTATGTAAATGTCCTAACTTCTTATTACAAGGGATTAAAGAAAACCTTCAGTGGCTATGGCGATTCTTATTTTTGGGATCGTCAGCCATTGGGTTTCCATTGGTATCATAGAATCCTGACGCGCCATGTTCTATGAAACCTAGATTCATCATTTTTGTTAAAAATGGGTCAGTATGATCATCACCAATGTCGGCATAGTCGGTTGCGAAATAGTTGTATCGAGATTTAAAAAATGGCGTAATTTGTTTGCTAGATAATTCTAAGCTCTTTAAAGACCATGATTCCAAGATGCTATCTGATTTTTTCTCTGTAATCCTAAAGCTATTGATCAAGCTCAATTCGGGAAACCAAGTGATTTCCATTGTAAGCCCATCACTGTTGAATGTTTTTGTTTCTAGGCGCCCGCAACCCTCGTTAGTTGCAGTCGTTGTGGTAAATTTTTTAAGGAATGAATCACTTATTAATTGATTGCGATAGGACCAGTCTGATTCTGATTTACCATGCACTTTTTCACCAGGTTGATATTCAATAGCTCGCTCGTGCAGGTCGAAAAATCGGGTGCTTTTTATCTGATTCGCCTGATTTAATTGCCACGATTCAGTAATGCCTGTTTGTGGATATTGATGCGCAACTTCGCTGCCGTTTCTGACTAATGTAATCAGTAGTGCTGGATCCAACTTATCTCTCGAGTCAGCATTATTCACAATTTCATAAACAGCAATAAGTTTGTTTTCAGGCAAGGTTGTGTTTGAGCACTGTTCGTTTAATGCAACTAGGTCACTTGGATCGATGAGTTTACTAGTATCAATACTGAAAGAACTATTTGCGAGCGTAGCAAACGTTGTGGCGCTTGCTATGAAAACACATAGCTTGAGGATGTTTATTATCGAATTTACTGCAATTTCTATTGAATATTTCATAGTAGGTGCTTATCCGTTTAGATGTTAGTGTCTTTCAGCGTCACTTGATATTTCCATTGCATACAAGGTCATGTTTATTCAACTGTCTGTTATTATCTCTAATCGTCCAAATGAGGTTGAGCGGATGATGATTCATCCGCTGTGCATAAAGACCAATGTTAAAAAAATTGTGAACTATTGAGCACTATTTGCCTTACCGCTCAAATCGGAAGCAAAGTCCATAACATGGTAAATCATGTTTTGCTCATTCGTGCCGTTGAGTAAAAAAGCGCCGGGTCCTTTCGCATAAATTCCCACGTCTTCACCTGAGTGTGTTTCGCTTTCCAGTGGTACTAATGCTTCTTGGTGGAAGCCCGCAGATGTGGTGTCAATGTTACTTAAGTCTTGGCGACCAGCAGCAATTGGCATAGCGTAGGAAGCATCAGCGTTAGTTACTTCATTGCCTAAATTTTGGAAACCCCTGCCATTGGTGTAACCCAAGGTTGTGTATGGCTGGCCATCGGCAGCTAATGCAGCTTCTGTTTGACCCACGCTAACGACCTTACCCAGTATTGGATTCCCACGCTTCGGGTATCCAGCAATGGTGAATACATGACCATGATCGGCGGTTACAATAATTAGCGTATCCTCATCATTAGTCATCTCATCGGCCATGGCAATGGCCTTTGAGAACGCGATGGTGTCGGTTAAAGCTCCATACGCACTGCCTGCATGGTGACTATGATCGATTCGACCCGATTCAACCGAGAGGAAAAAGCCGAGGGGATTATTGTCCAAAATTTCAATTGCCTTGGCCGTCATCTCTGCAATGCTAGGCTCTCCAGCAATATCATTGCCTCTATCTGCTTCGTACTGCATGTGAGACTCGTTGAACAAACCAAATACATGAGTTGTGGTTTCAGTATTAATGGCGTTAAACCCTGCTTGGTCGAACACATACGCGCCCGAAGGGTAGGTAAGCGACCATTCTGCCGTTAGGTCACGACCATCTGTACGATCTCCTTCCACAGCACTAGCTGCATCTGCGCTGTTAAACGCAGCGTCTCTTGGCAAAAAGTGTCTTCTACCACCACCAAAAACGACTTCGAGTCCATCCACATTGCTACCTTCAAAGCGCGTTTCTACATTCTCTTTAAAATTAACGAGTTGTTCTGCTATGTCTTTGCAGCCAGCAGTAACTGCAGCCGCAGGCATGTCAGAAACATCCTCCCAATTACGGTCAGCTGATTTTGCATACGTCGCCGCTGGCGTTGCGTGCGTTATTCTAGCTGTGGAAATGATACCCGTTGACTTACCTGCTAATTCGGCAAGCTCCAGCGCGGTAACCAGTTCATTTCCTGCTACGGTTGAGCAATCGCCGCGTACAATATTTTCATCAACACCAATAACACCCACATCGGTTTTAACTCCGCTCACCATTGCCGTCATGGTGCCAGCTGAGTCGGGTGTTTGTGCGTCAACATTGTAAGTTTTTGCTAGGCCCGTAAATGGGAAACGGTCAAAGGAAAGACTATTTTCTTCGCCCAACTGACCATTCATCTGGCCTTCCAATATGCGTGAAGCTGTAACCGTTGATACTCCCATGCCATCGCCTACAAACAAGATAACGTTCTTAGCTGAGCCTTTTAGCTGCTCAATCAAAGCTGCTTGCTGAGCCGGTCCTGAGGTGTCATACGACGTAACTTGCTGCGCTTTGTCAGCATTGCCACTGTTAATTTGCGTGTTCGCGCCACTTGTCGCGTTTAACCACGTATTTCTGTTTTGTGAAATGAGTGCTGCACCATCAATAAACCACTCGTTATTTAAGCTGTTAAGTAACTGCGTAGAGCTAACCGCTGTTACGCCAGGTGCGCATACGTAGTTTGTACTTGTGATTTCGCTCGGCTCTAAAATGCCACTCGCATCAGCGTCAATTCCGGAGTCAAATTGTACACCACTATTTGGACAGTTTGTGTCACCAATAGCCAGATTAGTTTGCGCCACTAAGCTGCTGTTGCCCGTTGAACCATCTTGGCCATCAGCGCCATTTATTCCTGCAACGCCATTGGTTCCATTAGCGCCATCATCGCCTTCTAAAAAACAACCATTTAGCCCAATTACGGCAATTGCGATAAGACTGAGTTTCATATTTTTCATTCTAATTCTCCCTAATTATTCTTGGATAAGATCAAGTGCTTGATTGATCACATGAAACAAAGCACTTTGTTCAATAACACCCTGGACCAACTGCGCGCCCGGACCATTTGCATGTAGTGCAACATCCTCACCGCTATGAGTTTCGGAGCTCAGTGGCACCAATGCTTCTTGATGAAAGCCTGATGATTCAGTGTCGATCGCAGATATGTCTTTGCGCCCTGCATTGTTAGCCATTGCGTAAGATGCATCGGCATTTGTTTCAGTGCCCAAATCCATCATTCCAAGGCCATTGGTATAGCCCAACGTTGTGTAGGGTAGGCCGTCAGCATCTTGCGCTGGGGTATCGGAATTAACTCCTACCACCTTGCCAAGAATAGGGTTACCGCGTTTTGGATAACCTGCAATTGTAAATACGTGACCGTGGTCAGCGGTAACAAGAATTAAGGTGTCCTCGCTACTAGTCATGTCATAAGCTTTCTTAACCGCATTGGATAGTTCAATTGCATCGGTAAGGGCGTTATAGGCGCTACCAGCATGATGACCATGATCAATACGACCTGATTCAACCATCAAGAAGAATCCTTTGTCTTGGTTGTCTAAAATATCAATCGCTTTTTCGGTCATCTGCGTCAAGCTCGGTTCGCCTGCGATATCGTTGCCGCGATCCGCCTCATATTGCATATGCGACTCGTTGAATAAACCAAATACCTGTGTGGACGTTGCCGCATCAATTGCGTCAAATCCTGTTTGCTCAAAAACGTAATTTCCAAGCGGGTATTTTGTTTTCCATTCTGCAGTAAGGTCTCGTCCATCAGTGCGATCGCCTTCAACTGCGCTCGCTGCATCAGCGCTATTGAATGCTTCATCTTTAGGGAGAAAGTGACGACGTCCACCACCAAAAACAACATCAATTCCATCTACATCAACGCCGACATAACGCTTTTCTAAATAGCTTTCAAAATTGACTAGCTGATCAGCAATATCTTTACAGCCTCCAGTTATTGCAGCCTCCGGCATATCAGAGTTGTCTTCCCAGTTTCTATCTGCAGATTTAGCATAGGTTGCCGCTGGCGTGGCGTGCGTAATGCGCGCGGTTGAAATAATACCTGTTGCTAAGCCTTTAATTTCAGCTAGTTCAAGTGCAGTAATAACTTCATTACCAGCAACCGTAGAGCAATCACCGCGACTAATATCTTCATCAACGCCGATAACGCCCACATCAGTTTTCAAGCCAGACATCATGGCGGTCATTGTGCCGGCAGAGTCGGGTGTTTGAGCATCAACATTATAAGTTTTGACTAATGCTGTGTGGGGAAATGATTCAAAACTAAGGTAACCTTCTTCTCCTAGCTGGTCATTCAGTTGTCCTTGTAAAATTCGAGCAGATGTTAGCGTTGAAATGCCCATTCCATCACCAATAAATACAATCACATTTTTGGCTTTAAAACGGTTGTTCGTTTGCAGTTTTTCCATCAGTTTAGCGTTAGCATCGGTGTACCAAGCATTTGATGTTTGGTGCTCAGGCAGCGGTGTTGCAGCAGCAACCGCACTAAGGCTTGCTGTAAGAGAGAGAATAGCTATCTTTCTGATTAAATTCATAATTTTTCCTAGACAATCCAAGTCAAGTTAATCGATTGAGCGCGAACTGATGAAAATAAGGTTTCATCGAGCCGCTATAGACTAGAAATTAATTGTGACAATTAGGGGACATAAAAATGAACAATTGGTGTAGAAAAAGTGACAGTGCTTTTACGTTTTTATGACTGTTTTTTTATGCTTTGGTTAACGCAAGTTTGCATTTTTATTACAAGGTAGGTAGGGGTTGAGCTACAGTAGCTTAGACAAGAATAAAGAGGGGAGAACAATACGGTAGAGTATCAGTGCTAGAGTAATGCAGCTGTTGAGATTACTGAAAAGCGCGATCTTCTAGCGACAAGTTTTGTGCATCAGCAATCAAGATACTGCCCTGATCGTACCAATCACCTAACACGATACGCTTCATCGGTTTGTCGTTAACAGTAAAATTATGCACATTTGGGCGATGAGTGTGTCCGTGTATTAGCAAGTCAACCTTATGTCGCTGCATTGCCAATTCAACTTCACTTTGGGTGACGTCCATAATCTCAGCGGTCAATTGTTTCTGATTGTTTTTGCTTGTTTCACGACCGTCGTTAGCGATTTTTTGCCGCGTTTTTAGTGGCAGCAACAACATTAGCCTAGGCCACCACCAGCTACGAGATTTTTTTCGAAACTTTTGATACTCAACGTCACGTGTACACAGTTCGTCCCCATGCATTAGGAGGGCTCTGCGGCCATAAAGATTGATTACGTACTGTTCCGGTAGAATAGTCATGCCAGCTCGGTCAGCAAACGCTTGGCGAATGGCAAAGTCGCGATTACCGTGAATAAAATAAATCGGTACGCTAGCACTCAAACTTTTCAATGCTGCGGCAATGCTTTCTGAGAAAGGAGTGACGTTGTCGTCACCAATCCATACTTCGAACAGATCGCCTAAAATATAAAGCGCGTCAGCACGAACGGCTTCTGTTTGCAGAAACCGAAACAGGCAATTGTTTATATCTTGCCGATCTGCACTAAGATGCAGATCGGAGATAAAGTAGGTGACAGACATTATTGTTATCTAAGTATTAGGCGTAAACTTATTCAACAATTTCTGCAGACTCAATGATGACGTCTTCCAGCGGAACATCTTGATGCATGCCCATGTTACCTGTAGCAACACCTTTGATTTTTTCAACAACGTCCATGCCTTCAACAACTTCAGCGAATACGCAATAGCCGTAACCTTGAGAATTAGCAGCAGTAAAATCTAAAAAGTTATTGTCTTTTACGTTGATGAAAAACTGAGCTGTTGCTGAATGCGGGTCATTAGTGCGAGCCATTGCAAGCGTACCTAATTTATTACTTTTGCCGTTATCAGCTTCGTTCTCAATTGGTGCTTTAGGCGTCTTTTGTTCAAGGCCTGGCTCAAAGCCGCCGCCTTGAACCATGAAGTTACTGATTACGCGATGAAAGATCGTACCGTTGTAAAAACCTGCTTCGACGTAACTTAAAAAGTTTGCCACTGTTTTTGGCGCTGCGTCTGCAAACATAGCAAGCTTAATGTCGCCGTGATTTGTTTTTAAAATAACCATTGTTTAATCCTGTATTGGTGAATGTTATATTCAGTTTATCGCTTTGCACAGAGGCAAGCCGAAACATGAAGTTTGTAAGCTAGATTTTAATGCTGTAATGGTAGCGTAAAATGCCTGTAAGACCAACGAGATGCTTATGTTTTTGCTGCATTATTCATAAAATCGGTTCACATTTTTGGTGTCGATGCTAGAATTCGTCCGATTTCAACCTTGCTGCATAGCAAAGCTACATAATAGAACCATAAGGTAAGCACAAAACATGCTACAGATATACAACACGTTAACTCGCAAAAAAGAGCCCTTTACTCCACTCGTTGAGAACAAGGTCGGCTTATATGTGTGCGGAATTACGGTGTATGATCTCTGTCATATGGGCCATGCCCGTACTTACCTCAGTTTTGATATCATGGTGCGATATCTTCGTCACGTGGGTTACGAGGTTAACTACGTGCGTAATATTACGGATGTTGATGATAAAATCATTCAACGCGCAATCGCCAACGATGAAACACCAGACCAATTGACCCAGCGCACCATTGCTATGATGCATGAAGATTTTGCATCAATTAACCTAACAGAGCCTGATATCGAGCCTCGTGTAACTGAACACATGGACGAAATTGTTGATGTTATTCAACGCTTAATTGATAAAAATCATGCTTATCAAGCTCCTTCCGGTGACGTGTTGTTTGACGTGAGTTCGTATGAGCAATATGGTCGGCTCAGTAAGCAAGATTTGTCGCAGCTAAATGCGGGAGCTCGCGTTGAAACGAGCAGCGATAAGGATGATCCGCTTGATTTTGTATTGTGGAAGTCGGCAAAACCAGATGAACCGAGCTGGGCATCACCATGGGGCAATGGGCGCCCTGGTTGGCATATTGAATGTTCAGCGATGAATCATAAACACTTGGGCGAGCATTTTGATATTCATGGCGGTGGCTCAGATTTGATGTTTCCGCATCATGAAAACGAGATTGCGCAATCATGCTGTGCTTTCGATACACCCTATGTAAATACATGGATGCACGCCGGAATGGTGCAGGTGGACGACGTTAAAATGTCAAAATCTCTGGGCAATTTCTTCACGCTGCGCGATGTTTTGAAAGTGCATGATCCTGAAACATTAAGATTCTTCTTGATGTCAGCTCACTATCGCAGTCAATTAAGTTATTCACAGGACAGTATTTCTCAAGCGAAAGCAGGTTTGGAAAGACTGTATACATCATTGCGCGATATTTCGCCGAACATGGACGTAGACTTAGCTCAAGGTGGTTATTTAACCCGATTTGAAGCTGCGATGAATGATGATTTCAATATGCCAGTCGCGTTCTCTGTATTGTTCGATGTAGCAAAAGATTTGAACAAAGCTAACGATCCTGCGATGGCAAAAGATCTTGCGGGTATTTTGAAAAAGCTAGGCGCCATTTTAGGCATTTTACAAATGGCACCGTCAGATTACCTGCAGGGCAATTTAGGTGGCGAGGAAGGTGATGATTTAGCCGCGAAGGTTGAGGCACTTATCGAGCAACGCAACACGGCGCGTGCAAATAAAGATTGGCCAATGGCGGATGCTGCTCGTGACGGTTTAAATGAAATAGGCGTTGTTCTGGAGGATGGTCCTTCAGGGACAACTTGGAGAAAAGTGTAAGCATAAAAAAGAGCGTATTTGATACGCTCTTTCTACATTTGATTACCGTTTCAATGACGATAGCGCTTATGCTTTTGTATATCGTTAACCTTCTGAGCTCTTCGTGTAAAAGCCTAGGTTTCAGTTACATCGACATATAGCTTCAACTTTTGACCCGGCTGCAAGTAGCGCTTACCTTTCAGGCTGTTCCATTTGGTGATATCGCTCACTTTCACATTGAATTTGCTAGCTATTCGAGACAACGAATCCCCGTTGCGAACGGTGTAGGTGAGGGTGCGCATGATGCTATTGTCAGTTTGTTTCTCAGAAACTTGGTTTACCCAAACAACCAATTCTTTCCCTGGTCTTAGTGGATCGCGTGGTGCCATACCGTTCCATTTCGCGAGATCTCTCACTGCCACTTTGTAGGTGCGTGATAGATCCCAAAACGTATCGCCACTCTCAATTTTATGCGTCAGTTGATATGCGCCTTTCTTTTCAGCTTGTTTGCGAGCAAGCCGCTGATCAGCTGAAAGCGAGTACTCTTCCATGCTCTTCAAAGCAATTGGCACAAGTAGAAAGTCGTTGGTAAATATTACATTGTTATTCATACCGTTAATGCTTTGAATAACGTCAATCGTTGTATTATATTTTTTTGCTATCAAACCTAAACTTTCGCCTGACTTTACCTTATGGCGAACCCAATTTAACCTATCTTTTGCGTCAGTCTCAGCTAGCGCGCTAATAAAGTCTTCAGCAACTTGCAGCGGCACTACCAGCCGGTGAGGACCGTCAGGATCTGTTGCCCAACGGTTGTAACCCGGATTCAATGCATGTAGCTCTTTAGTCGTCAGTCCTGCTTTCTTTGCTGCAACGGCTAAATCTATTTGTGACTGAACATCAACGATTTCTATCACTGGCTGGTTGCTAACGCTAGGCCAAGCAAATCCATATTCTTCTTTGTTCGTTAGAATGTCAGCGAGGGCTAATAGTTTTGGTACGTAAGCCCGCGTCTCTCTTGGTAAGTCGAGTGACCAAAAGTCGGTCGGTCTACTTTTGCGCTTATTATTGCGAATGGCTCGCATTACACGACCTTCGCCGCTATTGTAGGCTGCCAAAGCATGTAACCAGTCACCATCAAACAATTTATGTAAGCGTTGAAGATATTTTATTGCGCCAGCGGTTGAAGCAATAACATCACGACGGCCGTCATACCACCAAGTTTGCTTCATGCCGTAATTTTTTCCGGTGCTTGGAATAAATTGCCACATACCTGCTGCGCGACCATGAGAATACGCGAAGGGGTCAAACGCACTTTCAACTATAGGTAAAAGGGCAAGCTCGGCGGGCATGCCGGCTTTTTCTAATTCTTCAACAATATAGAATAGAAATGGTTCTGCACGTGTTGAAACGCGGTTCATATATGAGGGGTGACGCAGATACCAATTTTTTTGTGAGAGTACACGCTGCTTGTTGGGCACATGAAAAGTAAAATTCTTTCTAACTCGATCCCAAGTATCCGTTATCGCTATCGGCGCAGGGACAGTTTCTTCAGATAGATTTATCTCTACAGGCTCGGCAGGGTGGATAACCGCCACGACACCTTCATTCGTCGTTTCGCACATCTCTTGACCAAGTTCATTTGAGACAACGCAGGCAAACTCGTCATGTTCTAGTGTAATCGCTTCCGCTTCTGCAGCCGTGTTTTGGTCTGTATTTTGCTCAGTTAATACGCAGCCACTTAGTATCAGCAGCAGCAAAAAAGCTGTTATATATTTCATTGGTTCCCAATCTTTAGTTGCACACTAATTTTTTAATTGTCGTTTTTAGTGCGTTAAATAAGCATTTGAAAGCTTACGTCTGCGCTAATACTCTCGCTATTGATACAATTCTACGTCGCTCATAATAGCAAATTTCGGGAATGATTAGAAATCGTCCTTACACCGTCTCAACGCTGCGAACACTTCGACTTCTGAATGGGTCGATAAGTTCATGATATTTTCAATATTTTGTTTGATTGTTTTGCTGTTACAACGAATAAACGGATTAATCTGTTTTTGTTTGGCAATGCTACTAGGAAGTGTGATTTGATTATTATTTCGCTGCGCTGTTGCCCAAGTTTGATATTCTTGTAATGCGCTGTTGTTAGGGTCTATATGTGACGCAAATGCAAGGTTTGCTAGCGTATATTCGTGTGTACAATACACTTTGGTATGCTCGGGTAATTCTGCAAGTTTCAGTAATGAACGATAAAACACCTCAGGTGTGCCTTCAAACATGCGTCCGCAGCCGGCTGAAAATAAAGTGTCACCGCAAAAGACCAAGTCATCGTTAAAAAACACGATATGGTCCATTGTGTGCCCTGGTGTTTCTAATATTTTCAATTCAATTTGGGGATTTTTTAATAATAGACTATCGCCTTCTTCTAAATGCTGATTAATACCTGCAATTTTAGGGTTTTTAGGACCGTAAACGATGACATCTGGATATGCGGCTATCAATGTTTCCACGCCACCGGTGTGGTCGTAGTGGTGATGAGTAATTAATATATGAGTGAGTGTTAGTTGCTTTTCTTGCAGCGTTTGGATAACCGGTGCTGCATCGCCAGGGTCGACAACTAGGGCATGTTCTGCATCATGAACGCACCATATATAGTTGTCGGAAAAAGCAGGGATGGCAAAAATGTTATTCATACAGACTCTTCTTTTGATTGTCGTTGCTAATTGTTGACCTAGCAAATTAACGTGATTACGCTTGCATATTTATACTTGTTCACTATAACCTTACTCACTATTACTTTGCCATTTTTAAGGAATAAAAACCTACGTGATGCGGTCAGCGCTTAGTGACACTACGCCCCCATATCCAAGTTCATGGAGGGCCCTCAGCCAAGGCGAGCAAATTCGAGCTGAGCTCGAGAGCGCCTGTGCGCCAATAGTTGAGCGGGTATTTGGTTATCATTTTGTCAGACTTGGCACTTTAAGTAGTGATATTAATATCTCTAGCTGCCCAATCAAGCATATTGTAAACATCACTGACGTAAAGCATGAAAAAACCAACGTTCGTGGTATTTCGCGAGAACTTCCGCTGCAGCAAAATTCAGTCGATGCTTTTTTACTCGCCGCGGAGCTCGACTTTGCGCAAGACCCACACCAAATATTACGAGAAGTTGATCGTGCAATTACGGCCAATGGCCAGTTGATTATAGCAGGGTTTAATCCGTATAGTTTAGCAGGAGTGTTAAAGTACTTGCCAATAAATAAAGAGAATCTGCTGCATCAAGGCCGGTTTTTCACGAGTGCTCGCATTAAAGACTGGCTGCAGCTGCTTGGTTTTGAAATTGTTGAACAAGAGAACGTGATGTATTCATCTTTGTTTGCCAACAAGCGATTTTTACCGGGGTCAAAACTACAGCGATTTTGTAAACGCTATTTACCTGCTTTTTCGTCTATGTACATTTTAGTCGCAAGAAAGCGCGAAATACCACTATCGACCATCAAACCAAAATGGACGGTGAAAAAACCCAGTTTTGTTGCTGCAAGTGCGCGAATTGCGCATTCACAAGCATCAGTTTCAAAAAAAGTGACGTAGCATTCAACGTTAAGCGCTTTTTCATTCATATTGCTAACACCAATTTTAAAATTCGCACCTTATTACCAGCTTCGGATAGTTTTTAAGAATGACATTACCCACCAGTAACACTAAATTAGAAAATGCCCAAATGCTGCTGAAAAGTGTATTTGGATTTGACAACTTTCGGTCTACTCAGCAGGGCATTATTGAAAGCGTGCTCGAACACAATAACACGCTTGCCATTATGCCAACCGGCGGCGGTAAGTCACTGTGCTATCAAATTCCGGCTATTGTATTTGATGGTCTGACGCTGGTGATTTCGCCCTTAATTTCATTAATGCAGGATCAAGTCAGGCAGTTGGTGGAACTCGACATTCCTGCGCTTGTACTGAATAGCTCACTGAGCAGTGAGGAATACCAAAGCAACCTTGAGAGCCTTAAGAATGGACAAGTTAAGTTACTGTTCTTAGCGCCCGAAACCGCGCTTCAGCCCAATACACTTAGTTTGCTGCAGAGTCTTCAAGTGGCGTGTATTGCTATTGATGAAGCGCACTGTATTTCAGAGTGGGGGCATGAGTTTCGACCAGAGTACCGTCAGCTAGACCAGCTTGTATCTCGCTTTCCTAGTGCAGTGACAGTCGCGCTTACTGCCACTGCAACCCCAAGAGTCAGAGAAGATATAAAACGTCAGCTTAATATCAGTAACGAAAGTGAGTTTATTGCGAGTTTTGACCGACCTAATTTATATCTCGAAGTTGCGCCTAAGGAATCAGCGTATGCTCAGACCAAGATTTTTGTCGAAAAACATGCAAAACAGTCGGGCATTATCTACTGTCAGTCTCGCTCTGGGGTGGACGAATTAAGCGCAAAGCTAAAGCAGGATGGCTTTTCAGTTTTGCCCTACCATGCGGGTTTAAACAATCAAAAGCGTGCGTCAAACCAAGAAAAATTTGTGCGTGATGATGTTGATATTATCGTGGCAACAATTGCTTTTGGAATGGGCATTAACAAGCCCGATGTGCGCTATGTAGTGCACTATGATTTACCGAAAAATATTGAAAGCTACTACCAGCAAATTGGGCGAGCAGGCCGTGATGGAGACGACGCTGATTGTCTACTTCTATTTGGCTACGGTGATACTGGAAAAATCCGGTTTTTTATTGAGCAAATGAATAACGAACATGAAAAACGACTTGCGACTATGCATCTCAATCAGATGCTGGCGCTGGCCGAGACAGAAGAATGCAGGCGAGTCCCATTATTGCAGTACTTCGGAGAGTCTGAAGTCAGCGAAACCTGCATTAAATGCGACAATTGCTTGGGTGACGATAAGCAAAAATCAGATTTAACCGTTGCAGCTCAGAAGTTTTTATCATGTGTACACAGAACTGGACAACGCTTTGGCGCAGCCCATATCGTTGATGTGTTGCGTGGTTCTAATGCGGAGAAGGTGCTGCAAAATCAGCACAATTTACTGTCAACCTACAACATTGGCAATGAGCTAAATAAAAAACAGTGGACGACATTGTCGCGACAGTTGATTCAAAAGAAGTTACTGCGCCAAGATGAACAATTTGGAGGTTTAAAGCTAACTCAATTAGCAACGGATGTATTGAAAGGCAAGGTGCCCTTTTTCGCTATGTTGCAGCAGCCGACACCTGAAAAACGCCCATCAGGCTCAAAGTCAGATGTGATTGGTAACAGCGAGCTAGTGGCAATACTGAAAACTGAACGAAAGAAGATTGCAGACCATGCCAATGTGCCTCCGTACGCTATATTTGCAGATCGCAGCATACAAGAAATGGCGTACTACTTGCCTCATTCAGTAAGTAGTTTCTTGCAAATTCACGGTGTGGGCAGCGCCAAGTTGAGTAAGTATGCTGATTTTTTTCTGTCAATTATCGCCGACTTTTGCTCGCAGCATAGTTTACATGAAGTGCCAAACAAACAAATTGCTAGCACTCAGGTGAAAAAGGAAATTGCCAAATCGTCGAGTGTTAGCAGCAAGACTAAGGGGCTTGTAGAGGCGTTTGAGATGGGTAATTCGGTTGCAGAATTGGCGCGCTCCTTGAAGGTTAAAGAAAATACAATTTACAGTCACTTATATAAGTACGCACAAACTGGAATCAAGATGGAAAAACCCCAGCGCTTAATAGATGAAGCAAAGCTGAGTGAAGATCAAGTTCAAAACGGTATTGCAGCATTTGACGAGCATGGAAGTGGACGCTTAAAGCCAGTTTACGAAGCGATGGGTGAGGCGCTCAGCTACGAACAGTTGCATTTACTGAGAGTGTTTTATTTACAGAGCTGAGTGCCTAAGCCTTCTGATTACAATAAACTCCACTAGTTATATCTGCATCGAATAAATAATGGTATAGATAAGCTAATTGAAATAGCTATTAATACGATACATAGTGTGTACGATTAATAACGCACCGCCTTTGAATTTCGTATTAATGTTTGCATGCTATTGTTCAACACTATTGTTCAACATAAACAGCAATAGCGAGTCCAAGTAGGTCTAAAACACAAAGAATTAGACCGGTAAGCGCTGTATAGAAAGAGCACACGAATTCTTTAGTTAAGCTAAACTAAACAACTACCATAATTAAGGTTACTTGATGTTCAAAGACAGAAAGCCTGAAAATAGTAAGTGGCGTGAAATTAAAGAGAAAGATGTATTCAGTCAGATCCGCCAACACAGGCTGATGCAAATCTGTGCGGTAACCGCATTAGGCTTGATGGCGACGCTTTTGGTGGCCAGAGGCTTTGCTTTTATCATTTTTAGCGTTGGTCTTAGCTTTCTGTTGTTGGCCTTTGGCTTAGCTTTTAAACACAAAGTACAGTCTTCAGCCTATATTTTAGTTGTATCTATGACGACTATGTTGTTTGCTCTAGCGTTGACTGGCGCTGGTTTATTTGATTTAGCAATCCTTGGATATCCAGGGCTACTTGTCTTCGCAGCTATTCTTGGTGGCGTTGGCTTATTTTTATCAGTATTACTATTTGTGATTGCTCAATGCGTCATTGTCGCTTGGTTAACACTTAACGGTTTTATTACTCCTCATGTGCCGACCTTAAGTTGGTCACATGTCCTATTTATACTGGTTATTTTTGTTGTAACTGGCTTTAGCATATATATTTTGGTGCATGACATTAAGCGTCTGATGCTGTCATTACAGCGCGAAAATGCGAAAGTACAAAACAGCCAAGCAGAAATTCAGCACCTAGCTCATCACGATACTCTGACCAACTTGCCCAATAGGTTTTACGGAGAAGAGCTGTTTTCATTATCGTTAGCGACATGTTTAGAAAAGCAACAGAATCTTGCTGTGCTATTCTTCGATTTGGATAACTTCAAACCTGTTAATGATGCTTTAGGGCATGCAGCGGGCGATAAATTGCTGGAGCAACTCGCAAAACGCTTGAGTGAAAATCTAGAACCGGAGCACTATCTTATTCGTTTTGGCGGTGATGAGTTCTTGTTGCTGGCACCGTTCAAAAATGAACGCAGTCAACTCGATCAGTTAGCTCAGACACTAATAAAACAATGTGCGAATGAATTTAAAATTTTAGAAAATAAAGTCGTTATTTCTGTCTCGCTCGGCATTGCTTGTGCTCCCCAAGACGGTACTGACTTTAAGCAATTGTGCCGTAGAGCAGACATAGCAATGTATCAAGCTAAAAAAGACGGTCGGAATACTTATCATTATTACGATGAGAGCCTAAATAAGGCTAGCGATGATAAATTCAAATTGTTGCAACTATTGCGACCTGCTCTAATTGAAGGGCAGTTCGAACTTTACTACCAGCCCATGATCACTTTGCGCACGGGTGAAATTGACATGGTTGAAGCTCTGCTGCGATGGCCTCAAGCCAACGGTAGAATGATCAGCCCTGATCAATTTATTCCGTTAGCTGAAAGCAGCGGTATAATTAATGAACTGGGGCAATGGGTGTTGGAGCAAGCCTGTATTTTCTGCGCTGATCAGCGCCAGAAAGGTGCTCTAAATCTGCGCGTAGCTGTAAACATATCAGTAATTCAATTCAAAGATGGGAAATTGATCAGCACCGTTAAAAATGCGTTAAATGAGGCTGGCTTGCCTCCACAAGCATTAGAGTTAGAATTAACCGAGTCATTGTTGATCGATGAAACGGATCAAATACAAACGCAACTCACTGAATTAAGTAAGCTAGGCATCACGATAGCCATTGATGATTTTGGTACAGGCTATTCAAATCTAGGCTATCTGCGTAATTTTAAGGCAAGCACACTTAAAATCGATCGTTCCTTTATTACTTCTTTGTGTGTTGCAGAACATGACGAGCAGCTTGTAAAAGCCATGATAAATATGGCCGCAAGTTTGGGCTTAAAAACAGTGGCAGAGGGTATTGAAGATGAGGTAACCCTGAAAAGGTTGCTTGAGCTTGGATGCGATGTTGGACAAGGATATTACTGGTCTAAACCTGTTCCGACAGATGAGTTGTCGCAACTGCTACTTAAGCACAAAAAAACTGGCCATACCCTTACGTAAATTATTACAATTTTATTGATAAATGACTGTAGTACGAATGTCGGCTTAGCTGTGGTTAACAAAAGACCAGAAAGTAGCTATTAGTCATATCGACGTTTGTTCTATTAAGAAAAACTTATTGCAGCAGTTAATCATTAAATAGAATAACCACCATTTATGACTATTAAAATTTCTACGAATTGTTAGACTTTAGTACATAATATTTTTAAAGGAACCTAATGTGACCTACTGTTTGGCAATTAATGTAAACAAAGGCATGGTATTCGCCTCTGATTCTCGTACGAATGCAGGGGTCGACTATGTGGCATCGCACAGCAAAATGCATACCTTCATATTTAAAGGGGATCGCAGCATATATGTCCTAACATCTGGAAGTTTATCAACTTCTCAGGCGGTGGTAAATCGTATCACCACAGATCTAGAAGCATCCGACGCTGAGTTTAATTTACTCAAAGCAAATCACATGCACGAGATTGCGGAATACATTGGGCGATTGAGTCAGGCACAGCAGGCCAAGCATGAAGCAGCCATGAAAAAAAGCGACATTAGCAGTGAATCGAGCTTTATAGTAGGCGGACAAATTGCGGGTAAAGAGTGTGCTATTTTTAACGTCTATCCTCAGGGTAATTACATCAAAGCATCCTCCGAGACACCCTACTTACAGATAGGTGAGAACAAGTACGGTAAACCCATATTAGATAGAGTCATTGCGCTCAATACAAGCTTAGAAGATGCTGCGCGATGCGCGTTAGTTTCCCTCGATTCAACCATTCGCAGTAACATCTCTGTTGGCCCCCCAATTGAACTCGCTATTCATACCAACAATGACTTAGACGGGCCTTATCAGACCATATTTAACGTTAACTCTACGATGTATAAATCCTTACAAAAGCAGTGGAATGAAGGGCTGAAGCGTGCGTTCAAAAAGTTGCCGCGTTTTGAGTGGGAAAAACCGCGTTCCTGATTAGTGACCCACATATGCCAATATGTGCGTACCAACAACAACATTTATTGATTTGAATTATTTATGCAGCCACTTGACGACAATTTTGAATACTCACGCAAACGATATGGACGAGGCTTTCAATACTATGATGTTGTTGAGCTGCAAAAAGTGAACTGTAAAAATAAACTGAAATCCATTAAGGCAATTGCCATCCCGCCTATGTGGAACGATGTGTTAATTAGTTTAAAAGTCGACTCCAAAATAGTGGCAGTAGGACGGGATGCTAAAGGCCGAAAACAGTACATATACAGCGAAAAATGGCAGCTTCAGCAACAAAAAACCAAATTCAATAAGCTGGTTGAATTTGCGCATGCACTTGGGCCGATAAGGCGCACCTGTCGAGCTTTGCTTGAAGAGCCTAAGTGGCCTTTAGATAAAGTCGTGGCGCTGATGGTTTTGATCTTAGACGAAAGCGGCATTAGGATTGGTAATAAGCGCTATTCAAAGGAAAACGAAAGCTATGGCTTATCAACTCTGCGTCGTCGACATCTCCTAGAACCTGGCGACAATAGCGATGCAGGTGATAACAGCGAAGACTCAAATAGCAAAGCTGTTAACGGTGAAGCGGTAAGCTTCGACTTTATTGGTAAAAGCGGAAAACACCGAAAGGTGCACATAGACGAGCCTGAACTTGTTCAGCATATTAAAGATTCAGCGCAGCTACCGGGCTACAATCTTTTCCGCTATCAAGAAAACGTTGATAATAAGCATGCTTGGAGTGATGTGTGTAGCGACGATGTGAACGAATTCATTAAAGAAAATATGGGAGATGCGTTTTCATCAAAAGATTTTAGAACGTGGACAGGCACCTGTTTGGCTGTCGAATACTACTGGGAAACCCTTGCTGAGAATAATCAGAATAATCAGAATAAACGCAAAAAAATCGTAAATATTGTGGTTGAAAAAGTGGCAAAAACGCTAGGTAACACGCCCACGATATGTCGTGAGTACTATATTCATCCTATTATATTAGCGAAAATTGAAAATAAGACATTGGACACAACGCCGCAGAATGCTGAAAATGAAGGTGATGCAACTGAGTTATCGGCATTGGAATGTTTCGTGTTGGACTTAATACAACAAAACGCTTTCTAAATCTAAACATCATTTTACGCTGTCGCTAAGTTTGCAATACTTCTTACCGTCAGGCTTACTTTTCAGAGTTTCGTGTTTTGTTGAAAACAAAAAGAGGACCTATTTCTAGCTCCTCTCTATATTACTCGGCACTGTGTATAACGCAAAACTATGTATAACGCGAAACTATATATAACGCGAAACTATATATAAAGCGAAACTATATATAAAGCGAAACTATATATAAAGCGAAACTATCCATCACGCGTCACTATTCATTACGCAAAACTGAGGGCCAGCTTTAGCCCAATAGTCATTGTGTTTATTTAACTTTCATGCCTGGCGTTGCGCCATCGTGCGGCTCGAGAATAAATAACTCGCTGCCACCCGGGCCTGCTGCTAGAACCATGCCCTCTGACATACCAAATCGCATCTTTCTAGGCGCTAGGTTTGCGACCATCACGGTCATTTTACCGACAAGATCTTCTGGCTGATAGGCCGATTTGATGCCGGCAAACACCTGTTTGGTTTCTCCGCCCAAATCAAGCTCAAGACGTAAAAGTTTATCAGCTTTTTCAACATGCTCTGCTTTTGCAATACGGGCAATGCGCAAATCAATTTTGGCAAAGTCCTCAAAGCTAATTGTTTCAGCAATTGGATCGCGCTCGAGAGGTGATAGACCATCGTCTACAACAACATTCACATTCTTTACTTTCGCGCTTTTTTTGCTATCAGCTTTAGGCGCATCGGCTTTGGGTAAACCTAAGTTTTCTTTCGAATCTTCTATAATGGCGTTCACTTTGTCCATTTCTACGCGCTGCAGCAAGGCTTTAAATTTGTTAATCGGCTGGCCTAACTTAAGCTCTTGTGCGCTTGCCCAAGTAAACTCATCGTTCAAAAACGCTTGCGCTTGTTCGGATAGTTTCGGCATCACCGGCGTAAGGTAAACCACCAATATCCTGAAAAGGTGAATTCCCATAGAGCACACGTCGTGCGTTAGCGTCTGTTTGGATTCATCTTTAACAGTTACCCAAGGGGCTTGCGTGTCAATATACTGGTTAGCTTTATCAGCAAGTGTCATAACATCACGCATTGCTTTGTGATAATGACGCGCTTCAATATAGCCTGCAATTGTTTCGCTCGCATTTTGAAACTCAGCCAATAATTCAGGAGCCTCTACATTGTCAGATAGCTTTCCGTCAAAGCGCTTGGTTATGAAGCCCGCGCATCGACTGGCGATATTAACTACTTTACCGACTAAGTCTGAATTTACCTTTAACACAAAGTCTTCAAAATTTAAGTCGATGTCGGTCACTGAATCGTTCAGTTTAGAGGCAAAATAGTAACGTAAATATTCTGGATTCAAATGCTGTAAATAGGTTCTTGCTTTAATGAAGGTGCCTGTCGATTTTGACATTTTTGCACCATTGACCGTTACAAAACCGTGAATGTTTACGCCAGTGGGTTTTCTAAAACCGGCACCCTCAAGCATCGCTGGCCAAAACAAACAATGGAAGTAGGTAATGTCTTTGCCTATAAAGTGATATAGCTCAGTATCCGTGTTCGGTGCCCAGAAAGGAGTATCATCAATGCCGTTAGCCTCACAGAAGTTCTTAAAACTAGCCATGTAACCTACTGGCGCATCTACCCATACATAAAAGAACTTGCCAGGTGCATTTGGAATTTCAAAGCCGAAGTAGGGCGCGTCACGGCTAATATCCCACTGCTGTAATCCTTTTTCGAACCATTCTTCCAACTTATTTGCCATTTCGTTTTGAATCGCACCAGAACGTATCCATCCCTTAAGCATGCTTTCAAATTTAGGTAAATCAAAAAAGTAATGCTCAGAATCTTTCAAAATAGGCGTTGCACCAGATACCACTGAACGCGGGTTGATAACCTCAGTTGGATCATAGGTTGCACTGCACACATCGCAGTTATCACCATTTTGATTTTCAGCGCCGCAGCTTGGACAATCGCCTTTGATAAAACGATCTGGCAAAAACATTTCTTTTTCAGGATCATATAACTGGCTTATGACGCGTTTGCTAATATAGCCTGCTTCATCTAGGCGGTTATAGACTAATTCACAAAGTTCTTTGTTTTCTTCAGAATGAGTCACATAATAGTTGTTATAATCCACGTGAAAATCTATTAAATCTTGATGATGCTCAGTGCGAGTTTGCTCAACCATTTGTTCTGGCGTAATTCCCAGCTCTTGGGCTTTGAGCATCACGGGTGTACCATGCGCATCATCAGCACAAACACTGTAACATTCGTGACCGCGCATGCGTTGAAAACGCGTCCAAATGTCTGTTTGAATATGTTCTAAGAGGTGACCTAGGTGAATAGACCCATTGGCATATGGCAGGGCGCTAGTAACTAGGATTCGACGCTTTGAAGCAGGTTGTGCTGAAGTAGTAGACATAGATGATTTTTAGTCAGTTTCACAAAATTAAAATATGCGCAGATGGTAGCCCAAACAAGGTCAATTTGCATTACGTAATTGCTTGTTTCGGGTAGTTTTACTGCGTTTAAGGAGCAATGCGTGTTTTTTTCGAGAAACAAACAGGAAAGAATTAAGGATATTGAGCAAGCCATCGCCACTTTTTATGCCCTTGAGGGGGCGCCGGTGAATTCCGACGCAATAGTGGCACTAGCCGACCGCGAAAAATACGACGCCGGCAAAAAGCAAAATATCGAGATTAGTTTGGGTTTTACTGTAAAGAGCACGCTTGACGCTTTAGAAAGTAACTTGCGACAGATTTTGCCCAATCTGGCGGCATGTAAATTAGAGATTGCGTTTAATGTGCCAATTACTGAAGCCAAGTTGCCGCCAGTGCCTAATGTTAAAAACGTGATTGCGGTTTCTTCAGGGAAAGGCGGTGTGGGTAAGTCGGCGACGAGCGTAAACCTTGCATTCGCGTTGCAAAAGGAAGGCGCTCGCGTTGGTATTTTAGACGCTGATATTTACGGACCGTCGGTTCCCATTATGCTGGGTAACCCTAAAGCCCACCCCGATAGTCAAGATAACCGCACTATGCATCCTTTGCTGGTTGAAGGTGTTGCCGCTAACTCTATTGGCTATCTAGTTGATAGCGAAAGTGCCGCTATATGGCGCGGACCTATGGCGACAAAAGCATTGAAACAATTAATTTATGAGACCAAGTGGCCTCTGCTTGATTATTTAATTGTCGATTTACCGCCAGGTACTGGCGATATTCATTTAACCTTGTCACAACAAGTTCCTTTATCGGCTGCCGTAATAGTTACTACGCCACAGACTATCGCCACGGCAGATGCGAAAAAAGGCATTGCGATGTTCGAAAAGCTAAATATCCCCGTTTTGGGTATTGTTGAAAATATGAGTTATTTTGAATGTAAATGTGGCGAGAAATCCTACCCGTTTTCACAAGGAGGTTCGCTTGCATTGGCAGCGCAGCACGGTATTGATGTGCTGGGAGAGCTGCCGCTAAGTATCGACATTAGAGAACATGCGGATAAGGGCAAACCAATCGTTAACGCGCTACCTGAAAGCGACGTAAGCGCCATTTACTTGAGCATAGCGCGCAAAGTTTCAATAAAAGTAGGCACCACTTTATCGTCGCATCAGCTAGCGAGAGCGGAAAAAACCAACACCGGTAAAAACGGCGTTAATATACAGGTTGTGAATAAACAATAGTGATGCCTTAAAATGCCGCTAATAGCTTGTTGCAACCTGCGCCAACTGTGATCATAATACGGCACAGCTGAATTCAGCGTTAGATAACAAAGTTTGGGAAAAACAGCATGCGTTTATGTGACAAGGATATTTACCAATATATTCAAGAAGGGAAAATTAAAATTGACCCTACGCCAGATTATGATCAGATTAGCGGCGTGACGGTAGATGTTCGTTTAAGCAATAAGTTTAGAGTGTTCCAAGATCACGCGGCTCCTTATATTGATTTGAGCGGCGCCAAAGAAAGCGTTCAGAAGGCGCTTGATTCGGTAATGAGTGACGAAATAACGATAGGCGAGAATGACTCATTTTATTTGCACCCTGGTGAACTGGCGATTGCCGTTACGCATGAATCAATTACCTTACCTGACAACATCGTAGGGTGGTTGGACGGTCGTTCCTCGTTAGCAAGATTAGGCTTAATGGTGCATGTGACCGCTCACAGAATTGATCCCGGTTGGTCAGGGCAAATTGTTCTGGAATTTTTTAATAGTGGCAAATTGCCGCTGGCGCTTAAGCCAAAAATGAAAATCGGCGCCATCAGTTTTGAAATTCTCAGCGGCAGTGCTGAAAAACCCTACAATGCGAGAATTGACGCCAAGTATAAAGACCAAGCGGGCGCAACTGCAAGCCGCATCAGCTCCGATGATAAAACGGAACGAAAATAAAGAGCAAGACTGAACTATCTCGGCGGGTCGACTCTATCCGCTGAGCTTGCATTGATTCGATACCAACCAGCAATCGAGTAACGGTCTCGCTGAGCAGGCAATACTTCGTGGGGAAATTCTTCACTCAAAAAAATGGCTAGCGTGCCAAGCGCCGGCACAACCTTCAAGCCCTCAGCATCAAACTCGTCTTTGTACAGCACTAATTCACCACCATCGTCAATTTGCCAATCGGAATTCAGATAGGCAACCACCGACAACACACGATTAGCTTCGCCTTTAAAAGCATCTTTATGACGTTTGTAAAAACAGCCAGTGGCATAATGTGCAAAGTGACTTTCAAAAGAGAATAATCCCAAAAATAAGTGCCGATTTAGGTACTGTTGCAATTGATTAGTCCATTCGAGCCATTGCGCCCCAGCTTCACTCTTTCCCGTTATCCAGCAGATTTCATCCCGCCTTACAAAATCATTGCGCATATGTTCACGCATTCTGCCAATACCGGCTTCTATAAAAGAGTCGGTTGACATCGCAGTAACGTGCTGTAATAAATTATTGGACAAATCAAGCGGCAGTGCGAATGGCTGTATGCTGTAGCCTTTTTGTGTTAAATCAGTAGTAACTTGATTAAACAGCCTTTGATTTTGTTCTTCTACGAGTTGAACTGGCGTTTGAAGTTGATGAAGATTTACAACTTGCATAGGATGGACTTATGATTAAAAAAACACCTTTTACAGGTGAAAGTAGGGTTTGACAAGGAATATGTGCACGGTATTTATATAAAAGGCAGATAAAAGGCAGATAAAAACAAAATAACGGTGGAATTATACAAGGCAATCAATATAATACGCGCTTCGGTCGGTGTGTGGCGCAGCTTGGTAGCGCACTTCGCTGGGGGTGAAGGGGTCGTAGGTTCGAATCCTATCACACCGACCATTAATAAAGGGCTGCGAAATCTGCCCCGAAACACATCGCTATTCTTACCTGAGCTTGTAGTCCAAGCTTGATATAAATACTTGCCTCCAAACATATTTGCTCATAACAAGTAAAATTAGGTCAATTCGCTAATTGTTTGAATCTAAACTTTGAAAAAGCGCTTGTTGTACAGAGCATGTAAGTCGTTTATTCTTAGTTCACTCACGCTTTCAATTCTCAATGAGCGATAGTATGAACCAATATCCTAGTATTATTGTTTTACTTTTCAGCAGTTTTTTGCTTTTCAGCGCCAAATGCCAGTCATTGCAAAATGAGCCCACTCTAAAATTAAACTTTGGTTATTCTGAGTTTGCACCTTACACCTATACTAACGAAAAGGGACTGGCGGTTGGAGAAGTCAGTGACATCGTCAGAAAAGTGGTATCGCAGTCGGGCTTTGAGTTCAAAGCAATCCCAGGACCGAATCGGCGCTTGTTCAGAAATATTCTGACAGATAAACTTGATTTACTAATGGTTGTCCCCTTTCAAAGTCCAGATTCTTATAAGCTAATATTTGGAGAAAAGGTCTTTGATACCTTGGACATGTCCGTTTTTTGGTTAGAAGGAAAAAACCCAGCGATTGATAAGGTGAGTCAAATACAAGGAAAACCACTTATTACCATCACTGGTTACAGCTACGGCGGGTTATTCAGGGGCGAAGGGGCATTGGTGAAAACTGAGCGCTTTAATGCGGAAAATCATTCTCTCGCTTTAAAAGCGCTCATGCTAGAACGAGCACCTTACCTATTGTCCTATAAGGAGCCGGCTATGTTTTATTTTGAACCAGACCCAACGGTGAATCTAAACTCTCACACCTTGGACGTAATCCCTCTGGTACTCTCTATTAGGCGCAGTTACCCTAATGCCGAAGAAGTGTTAAGAAAACTTGAAGCGCGTTATGCAGAGCTATTTCCAGAGCGTTTTCTGGAGTTAAACCCAAGTTTACCTAAAGAGTAAATTGACCGACGTAATCAATTTTCTCTGCTGTTTAATTACGCTACAGTGTTTACATGTATCCAACTACATTATATAAAGTGGAGTCGCGTTAGCTGAGATGTTTAGCTCGCAGAAGGTATATTTATATCGCGATGCCTACTACCAGGACATTGAAGTTTGCTGATATTAATGAATATTAAACTCAACAGCAGACGAAAGTGGCCGCCACTTAAACAAAGAACGTTCGTTAACATATTACTAAAATTAACTAAAAAGAGTCACATTTGGAACCCATTATAACACCCAATGCTGTCGAAATTATTCAACTAGCGCTAGCACCTATATTTCTCATTGTGGGTATAGGAACGTTGGTAAATGTGGCAACTGGAAGAGTGGCAAGAGTCATTGATCGAGCACGCTGGTTTGAAGATTTGGCACGTGAACAACCGCTGCGAATTGACCGACGAGCTAAGCACGAAATTCGAACCTTAAATAAGCGGATGCGATTGGCAAACTGGTCAATAAACTTTCTGATTGCCTCCGCACTGGTCATTTGTTTCGATGTTATTCTGCTGATGATAAATGGTTTGATTAGCACAAGCTTGGATACGACAATTTTAGTGACGTTTATGGTCAGTATTTTATGCTTAACGGGTGGACTCATTGCCTTTTTCTTTGAGGTCAGCTTAGCCACAGCGTCTTTAAAAATAAGTGCAATAAAATTTAAAAAAATTAACGAGAGTGAATAAACACATACATAAATAGGAAGCGCAGTTAACGACGTTTATGCAGACCATGTGTTAACTCATAATTGCGACAGACTTTATTTGTGCCCATATTGTCATTCCTACCATTAGAAATAAATCGTCAATCGATTTTCGCGTAACTTGAGCGACAACTTCAGTGCGCATTAACTCAAGGGTGACAAGCGCCGTTGCGCCGCTTTTGTCCATTTCGATCCCAGCAATTCGGCCCTCTAAGCGGTTCAAAATGGTGCTTTCTTTTTCATCTTTTAATGACAAACTGACGTCGCTAGCGAGAATGCGAAGTCTTAGTGGTTTGCCTACTGCCTGATTATGATCCTGAAGCCAAAGCGTGTTGCCATCAAATTCTGCCTTTACAAGATTCCAACGTTCGTTTTTCTCAATAATTTTTGCTTTAATAATAGTGCTGGTTTCTTGCCTGTAACTATGCGGTAATTTGGCACTCGAAAATACGTCATTGATACTGCCTTGAATGACTACTTTGCCTTGATGAAGCACAATAACATGGTCTGCTAACTTACAAACTTCTTCAGTAGAATGACTCACGTAAAGCATAGGCAAGTGAAACATATTTTGCAGTGCCGCCAAATAGGGCAGCACGTCCAGCTTACGTGCATTGTCTAAAGACGCGAGCGGTTCATCCATGATCAGCATTTTGGGTTTTACGAGTAAAGCACGCGCAATCGCCACGCGCTGCTTTTCACCACCAGATAACTGCTCCGGTTTGTGCTGCATTAAATGTCCGATATCTAAGGCACTGACGACTTCTTCTAAAAATGAGCTTTTTACTTTTTCATGGCTGCGCTTAACGGCAAATTGCAGATTACCTTTTACATTTAAGTGTTCAAACAAACGCGCATCTTGAAATACGAATCCTATTTCACGCTCATAAGTGGGTACACATCGCTTATCATCTAACCAAATGGTATCGCCTATGGTTAAGAGACCTTTGGCATTTTTTTCTAGCCCTGCGATACATCGAAGTAAGGTTGTTTTACCGCTTCCAGACTCGCCTAAAATTGCAGTAATACCTGTGCTAGGGAATTCACTATTTACCTCTAGTTCGAATACTTGAGAGTCGCTGCGCAGACGAGTCGTTAAATTAGCAACAATATTAGATGACGTACTTTTGACAAGACCCATAATTAACGTCCAATTCTAAATTTAGCGGCAATACCGCGCTTTTGGAAACTATATAGTATCAATAGCGCGATGAACGAAAAGCCAAGCATGATAGCAGATAGGCGATGAGCACCAGCATATTCTAACGCTTCGACTTGATCGTATATTTGGATTGACACGACTTGAGTTTCACTAGGTATATTGCCTCCAATCATTAGTACGATCCCAAATTCACCCACAGTGTGGGCAAAACCCAATATCGCAGCACTGATAAAGCCAGGTTTGGCGAGTGGCACAATGACATGAAAAAACGTATCAATGGGTTTTGAATGGAGCGTAGCCGCCGCTTCTAATGGTTTTTTTCCTATCGCTTCAACTGCGTTTTGAATCGGTTGAACGACAAAAGGTAAAGAGTAAAACAACGACGCAATAACGAGCCCCCAAAACGTGAAGGGCAGCAGCCCTAAGCCAAGTTCTTGAGTAAGCTGACCAACGGGGCCATTCGGACCCATAGCAATGAGCAAATAGAACCCTAGAACCGTTGGCGGCAGCACCAGTGGCAGAGCAACAATCGCGTTGATTGGCCCGCGAAGCCAAGACTTGGTTTTTGCTAACCAGACAGCAATGGGGGTACCGACAATTAGCAAAATTAGCGTGACAGTAAACGCTAGCCTAATAGTAAGCCAAATTGCATTGATGTCAGATTCGGTGAGAGCCATACAAGTTCCTTGTTAGCAAAGTAGCGCAATTTACTCCATGCAAAAGTTAATAAACGGTGTGTTTAGCGACCTGTTTTCTAATCAACAGTGTACTGGTGTGATTGTATGATGTTTTTCGCCTCATTGCTTTTCAAAAATTCAAAAAAAGCGATTGCAGCTGCATTTTTTTCGGCACTTTTCAGTAAAACAGCGTCTTGTCTAATTGGCGTGTATAGTTTCGGGGGAATCAACCAATATGAGCCATGATCGGGTTTTTGCGAATAAGAAATAAAACCGATGTCAGCATTACCCGTTGCTACAAATTGATAGGTTTGCGATATGCTTTCTCCCATCACCCATTTTGGTTTCGTCTGTTCTAGCAGCGATAGATTAGTTAACACATCAACCGCTGCCTGACCATAAGGTGCAAATTTCGGATTGGCAAGCGCCACTTTTCGAAATGCGTTAGTTTCTAAAATCTCAGCCGTATTATTGACTAACAAAGGAGTGGAGGACCACAATACCAGCTTTCCAGTGGCATAGGTAAAACGTTGAAACGGACTCACCTTTTCTCGTTTAATGAGTTGCTCTGGTTTAATTTGATCAGCAGATAGAAACACATCGTAAGGAGCACCGTTAACTATTTGTGCAAACAGCTTCCCGGACGCACTATAAGACACGAGTACTTTGAAAGATGTAGCATCTTCAAACTGCGCTTTTAATTGTTGCATCGGCTTAATGAAGTTTGATGCCACCGCCACTCTTGCTTGCTGAGTAACATTGCTAGAGTATGGCGCAGTATCTGCCGTGTCTTTATTTGCACCGGGTAAATTATTCGCTTGCACCGATAAACACAAAACCGACATACAAAGCATCGGTATACTCAACATGCTAAATGTGAAACTGAAGGCCGCAATAGTTTTCATGGTTAAGTTTATATATCGCTACGAGACGCCAAATGACAATGAATAGATACTAGCAGTAATAAGCGTTAGGTGTCTTTTGTTTAACACCTATTTTTATGATCAACGTAGCGCAGGGTAGCTGCGTTTCACTACCTCTACGTAGGTTACATATCGTGTTTTTATCGTTGATATTGCGCTATTAATTGGTCTAACTTCTCAGCCAGTACGTTTAGTTCTTTAGTTTCTACGGTAATTTCTTTTACTTTTTCTGCATTAGCACTAGCGCTTTCTCTTATGTCCAACATATGTTTATTAATGGTATCAATGGAATGGCTTTGCTCATGAAACGAAGTGGCAACCTGTTTGCTACTTACGCTGATTCTGTCAAACAGACCTTTATTTTTCATCGACATGTCCAACGCAATTGATATTGAAGATGACGATGCTTGTGATTGCTCAACAATTTGTCCAATTTCATAAGTCGCATTAGAGGATGATTTTTTCAGGACATCCATAATACCTTGGATTTCTTGGGTTGAATCGGCAGTTCGTTTAGCTAGCGTTCTCACTTCGTCAGCAACAACGGCAAATCCGCGCCCTTGCTCTCCGGCTCGAGCTGCCTCTATTGCCGCGTTCAAGGCAAGTAAATTGGTTTGATCGGATATTGCCTGAATAGTAGAGAGCGCCCCTGCGATAGTGTCAGTGTTAGTTGTTAACGATTGAATTACCTCGGCTACTTGATGAATTTTTTCACTCAATTGCTTAATGTCGCTTTGAGAGTCATCTATAACACTGCGGATCTTAGCTGCGTTTTCGGCGGCTTCTTGAGTAATCGTGTTAGCTTCTTCCGCATTTGATGATGCTAAGCTGGAACTTGAGCTAACGCTGTCGAGTTCTTGTGCAATTTGGAACGTCATTTTTGCTTCTGATTCGACGTTGAGCATCGTTGCCTGCGCGTCATTTTCTAAAATGCTTGCTACTTTTCTTAAATGTTGACCATTTTGCGCAACATCGTTAAAGACACTTTCAAGTTTCTCTACGAAGCGATTATATCCCTCAGAGACAGCAACAATTTCTTTTTGCCCTTGTGACGGTAAGCGATAAGAAAGGTTCGCGTTTCCGTGTCCTAGTTTATTAAATAAAGATGCTAATTCATCAATCGGCTTGGTGACTGAAGCGGACATAAAATAAGCAACAGCGGCACCTAGGATCACAATGAGGGTAGACCACATAAAAATGCGCCACTTAGTTTCCGTTACAGTAGAAAATATTTCAGCGGTTGGCACTTCAGCAACTAAGTACCATTTCATACTAGGAATGTAGCCGAGTGCCAACAGCAACTCCTTTCCGTCCCTGTCGACTGATATCACCGAAAATGGTTTTTGTTGGCCTAATTCAGTACTGAAAGAGTAGTTGTAGATATCTGAGATACGGCTATTACTTTGAATGACGCTATTGCTGTTAAGTTTAACGTTTCCTTGGCTATCGACAAGATAGACAAATCCGGTTTGTTCAATTTTAAAGTTACTTAACATGTCGACTACATCATCAAAAGAACGAGAGGTGCCTGATAGTCCTCTGCCATTTACCTGTTGATAATTAACGAATAGGTCGACACTGCCAGTATTTGGGTCATCATAAATGCTCACAGAGTTCGCTTCGTTGCTGTCTTTATAGGCAAAGAACCAAGCGTCAGCATTGTCATTTTTTAATACTCTTAAAAAACCATCTTGATTCCAGTACTTGGCGCTTTGTTTATCGGCAAAAGATGCGGATGACAGATTATTGAGTAAGGCAGTTGCTTTAAGTTTGCTGACAAGTAGGGGTTCTTGACTTGCATCGAAGCCATCAGCAGCCCACTGCAATATAAATGGGTCTGTTGCAATTTGTGCGGCGATGATTTGCATTTTTCCAATGCCTGCATTGATTTCCTTGGTAATGCTGGTTACGAGGGTTGGTAGCTCTTTTTCTAATACTCGTTCAGAGATGTTTTTCTTAGCGGTAATAACGCTAATCGAACCAATGAGTATCGCCGTCACTACTATGAATAGTGACAACGCTACCGTGATTTTTTGCCTGATCGAAATATTTAACATAGAAATCTGTAACCTTTTGGGAATAAGTTTATGTGCTCGAATTTGTTTCGAACCTGACTATAACTCTTTGTATCGACTGAAATTAGTAAATCTATATGCTTAATCATTACATTTATTTTTTACTAAAGTTGACGCAAATGCGGCTAGGATAAAGAAAAATAGCGGTAACTCAAGTGAATGATCTAGGAACTTTTTTGAAATTTGTTTTATGTCAAACAAGCTGAGTTGTAATGCACTATAATGAGTCGCGCATAGTACAAGATTTTGAAAAATACATAATGAGAAATAAATCAAAAATTTAACGATGGAAAAAACTAAATGAAAAATATTTTTAGACTAAGTACTTTAGCCTTAGTTGTTGCGTTGACGGCTTGTTCTCCCGCTGAAAACGTACCTTCGGATATTACCGAAGACAAGCTTAAAAAAGAGATGCAAAATGAAATCACAGCTACTGCAAACATCGATGTCAGTAAAGATTATCATTCATACGCTAACCCAGACGAGGTGTTAGTAACACATTTGAATCTTGACTTAACGGCCGATTTTACTGTGAAAAAACTGATAGGGAGTGTTGAAGTCACTGTAAAACGTCAAAAAGAAAATGCAGATGAACTGATACTTGATACACGTGATTTAGCTATCACGAGCGTTACTAACAATGGCAAAGATATTCCCTTTGCGTTGAAAGCGGCCGACGAAAACTTAGGTGCAGCGCTTCACATAACACTCCCCAAGGGCGCTGAGAAGGTGACAATTAATTATGAAACGTCACCTACAGCGTCGGGTGCGCAATGGTTAACTCCCGCACAAACGGCGGGTAAAAAACATCCGTTTTTATTTACTCAAGCCCAAGCTGTTCATGCTCGCAGCTTTATTCCACTGCAAGACTCACCGCAAGTACGGGTGACCTATACAGCAACAATTAGAACTCCTAAAGAACTCATAGCTGTTATGAGCGCGTCAAATGACCCAGATACAGCGCGAGATGGTGTGTATGAGTTTGACATGCCGCAGCCCATTCCTTCATATTTAATTGCCCTCGCTATTGGTGACTTGCAATTCAAGGCCATGGGAGAGCGCACCGGTGTTTATGCTGAACCATCGGTGTTAGATTCTGCCGCTGCCGAATTTGAAGATACAGAAAGCATGCTCATTGCGACTGAAAACAAGTACGGCCCTTATAGTTGGGATCGCTATGATTTATTAATCTTACCTCCTTCATTCCCGTTTGGTGGCATGGAAAATCCAAGACTTTCGTTTATCACGCCAACTGTTATTGCCGGTGATAAAAGCTTGGTGGCGCTAATTGCGCATGAATTAGCGCATAGCTGGTCAGGCAATACGGTGACCAACGCGACATGGCGTGATTTATGGTTAAATGAAGGTTTTACCACGTATTTAACTTATCGCATCATGGAAATGATTTACGGTGAAGATCGCTATAACATGGAAGCGGTCCTTGGTTATCAGGATCTACAAGCAGATATAGCGTCCTTAGAACCGGCTGACCAAATCCTTGCGATCGATTTACGCGGCAGAAACCCAGATGATGTATTTTCCAATATCCCATATGAAAAAGGCGCGTTATTTTTACGCGAAATTGAACAAAAAATTGGTCGTGATAATTTTGATAAATTTTTGCTAAGTTATTTTGAGCGTTTTTCATTTAAAAGTATCACCACTGACGAGTTTATTGCTTACTTAGATGAAACCTTGTTGCAACAGTATGCCGATGAACTTGATAAATCACGCATCAATGCGTGGATTTTTGAAGCAGGTATCCCTGAGGGAGCCCCAGTGCCAGAGTCGGATGCTTTCGTAAAAGTCGATAACTCTCGAGAGCAGTGGCTAGCGGGGAGCAGCAAAGCCAGCGATATTGAAACCAAAGACTGGACGGTTCATCAGTGGCTGTACTTCTTGAACAATATGCCCGAGCGCTTGAACGAACAGCAATTGGCCGAGCTTGACGCTGAGTTTTCATTAACAAAAAGTAAAAACAATGAAATTGCACATAGTTGGCTGATGATCGCGGTAAGCAATCAATATAAGCCAGCTTATGAGCGCTTATATAACTACCTGACCAGCATCGGAAGGAACAAGTTAGTAAAGCCTTTGTACCGAGAGTTGTCAAAAACACCTGATGGTAAAGCATTTGCAAAGAAAGCGTTTGATGAAGCAAAACCTGGTTATCATCCTTTGACAGTGAGTGCGAATGAGGGATTTGTAGAGTAATCGATATTTTTTGCCGTTAAGAAGAAAATAATTTGTTTTACATGTATGTCGGATTTTCTGATGATACAGATTCCTGATTAATGGCTAAGTGTTATGAGTAAAGATTACAGATTTCGCAAAGAAGAGACAGACGATTTCGATCAACAAGATTGGATAATCGGAAAGCAAAGGGACGAGAGCAAAGTTGAGCAAACAAAGGCCGAATTGATGCGTAAAAAACGCGCCAGCAAGCTTTTAGCTGACTCCCGCAATAAGCATGTCGACGATGGCGATAATATGCATTAAGCTAAAATTTTTGCCGAGTTGCGATATTAAGCGTTGCACTCATTATCAAAAGCACGATATAAACCAGTAATCATTTGATTACTGGTTTTTTTGTGGACATTAGATTCTTAACTACCTTTCTCGAAGTCGCTGAAACTAGACATTTTGGACGTGCTGCCGAAAATTTATATTTGACGCAGTCAGCTGTTAGCGCTCGTATTAAGCTGTTGGAAGAATACTTCAACACCGCCTTATTTATTCGAAACCGCAATAGTATTCAAATCACCCCTGCAGGCGAAAAACTTATTCCCTTCGCGCAGGAGCTGTCAGACACACTATCGAAAGCAAGAAAATTGTTAGCTGAAGAAGAGTGTCAACATATTAGTTGTGCTTCAACTCAAAATGCATTTGTACTTTGTTTCTCTCATTTATTGCCACACTTATTATCTCACTTCAACACAGTCAGCTTTCAACATGAAATTGCGACTGTCGAGCAAATTACTAGGCAATTGCATGAACACAGTATCGATCTTGCACTTACTACGTCACAAGTTAAGTCAGATGACATTGACAGTATTCTATTATTTGAAGTGCCGCTGTGCATTTATCAATCAAATCAGGACGACGTTGGCAACAATAGGGAAGTTCATGATATTAATATTGAATGGTCAAATTCAGTCAATGATAAATTAGCGAAGATGTATCCAGAATTACGTAAAGCAAAGCTGCGCACATCTTCAATAGATGTGGCCTTAACGATGGCAGTTGCAGAACCTTGTCGACTTATATTGCCAGTGGCTTCCCACGGGTTTCTGGATGATAAGACAAAGCAAGTGTTACAGCCCTTTGACACGCTTCCCTTAGAGCAGGAGGTTAAGGTGCCGCTGTATCTGAATCAATTAAAGAGTCAGAAAAACTCGGGACTGGACGATGTAATTGATTTTATAACATCAGGGCTGCACTAAGGATTGATAGATTGGGCAGTTTGGGTAAACAAGGTAAACGGAGCCTAAAAGACGCTGCACTTTCGAAAAAAGTGCAGCGAACGATTATTTTGGTACTGAAGTAATTGGCTGATAACCCTCAGATTCTAGCTCGTCGTTGATACAGCTTAACAGGAATTCGTTCATCGATAATTTTCCAGTTCCTTCATCCTCTGCAATTTCCATACAGTACACTTTATACTCTTGCACGAGATCTGCGTCAGCGACGGGGCGGTCTTCTGCAACCGTCGATACAGCAAAAAGCAAGCCAGCGACTAAAATAGTATATTTCATATAATCTCCAAATAAATATGTCTAGCAAACGCCTTAAGTGTATGTTGTGATTATACAAATGCGAGTAAAAAAAAGTGTTCTTGAAGAACAATTTATTTTGCTTAAAGTACGTCATTTATCGCTTGATATCGTGTAGTTAAAGACTATATTTCGCGCGTTATTAACCCAGCAATATTATAAATACTTGGAAGCAAAAATGATAACGACATTAATCGTTGTTGATTCACCGAATGAATTTAGTCAGCTAGAATTACGTGATTGTGAAGTGATTGATTTTGATAGATATTTGTCAGAATTCCCTAAACGTGGGGAAGGCAAAATGCGTGTAATAAACTTATGCGCAACTGATCGGTATTTAAGCAAAGGATATTATTGTTCTCTATTGGCTGAAGCTAGAACGCACAAAGTGCTGCCGAGCGTAAATACCATCAATAATTTAATTATTGAAAGCCAAGAGCAATCCTTGCAAATGAAAACGATTACTTTACCAAAACTGCTAAGTGATGAAGTGCAAGATGGCAGTCATTGTGATGTCTTTTTCGGAACAACCCAAGCAGCGTCTATGAGCGCAATCGCTAAGTTTGCCTTTGAGCGTTTTCCTGCGCCTTTTTTACGTGTATCGGTTAGCAAACAAGCCAACGCAACAGTCATGACAGTCGGTTTTGGTGACTGGCAATCTGCCAATTCTAGTGATAAATCCGAATTAGCAGATGCACTTCGTGACTACATGGTGAAAACTTGGCGCCGCGGCAGTAAGCAAAAGCAAGCACGTTGGGACATGGCTATTCTTTGCAACGAAAACGAAGCAACGTCTCCAAGTGACGCTAAAGCCATAAAGCACTTTATTAAGGCTGCTAAATTAGTTGGTATTAATGCTGAGGTGATTAACTCAAACCAAGCGGCTAACATTGCGCATTACGATGCGTTGTTTATTCGCGAAACAACAGCCATAAACCATCCAACATATCATATTGCTCGTAAAGCTGAGCAGGAAGGTCTAGTGGTTATGGACGATGCAACGAGTATTTTAAAGTGTTGTAATAAAGTGTACCTACACGATGCTTTTAGTTATCACAAAGTGCCATCGCCACGCAGTCATTTTATATCCGATAATGAGACAGAGACCTGTCAAAAGTTGGCAGATGATTTCGGCTTCCCGATGGTCTTAAAGCTCCCAGAAAGTTCTTTTTCCATGGGCGTATTTAAAGTTAAGGACATGGACGAACTTAAACTTAAACTTGAAAAAATGTTGGGCGAATCGGCGCTAGTGCTAGTACAGGAATACATTTTTACTGAATTTGATTGGCGAATTGGTGTGTTAAATGGTCGTCCTATTTACGCATGTCGTTATCACATGGCGCGTGGCCATTGGCAAATATACAATCATGATTCAAAAACCAATACGTCTGGTGGTTTCGAGACATTGCCCACGTTTGAAGTACCCAAGCCGGTATTAGATGCGGCTGTTAAAGCGTGCTCAATTATTGGTAAAAGTTTATACGGTGTTGATATTAAACAAGCTAATGGCAAAGTTTATGTCATTGAGGTTAACGATAACCCGAGTATTGAGTCAAAGGTTGAAGATTTATATCTTGGTAAAGAATTGTACATGATAATTATGCAAGAGTTTGCTAACAGGCTGGAAGCGCGTGGTCGTTAATATGCACGAGGTAGATGCTGCAGATGTTGTTGAGCTAAAGTTGCGTTTAGCGACTATTCAAGACTTAGATGCGTTGGAGAGTATAGAACTGAGTTGTTTTGAGAACGATAGACTATCGCGCAGGCGCATGAGTTATTGGATAAAAGCTGAGCACGGTATTTTAGTAATCGCTGAAAAGGCAGATGAAATTCTCGGGTATGGGCTGGTGATAATGCGCAAGGGCAGTCGCTCAGCGCGTTTGTATTCACTTGCAGTCATAGCGAAAGCGAGGGGACAAAATATCGCACCGGCGCTACTAGAGAAGCTTGAAGAGTTAGCGTTAAACGAGCAGAGACTATTTATGCGTTTGGAAGTTGCGGAAGATAATCCCGCAGCAATCAAAATGTATAAAAAGTTAGGTTACCGTAAATTTGGTATTTATCGCCAATATTACGAAACAGGCGCAGACGCCTTACGCTTTCAAAAACCGATTCAACAGACAACCATGGCTAGCACCATGAAATACTATCCTTGGTACAAGCAGACCACCGAATTTACCTGTGGCCCTAGTGCTTTGATGATGGCGATGAAGTATTTGCAAAAAAACACACGCTTTGACCAGGCAACAGAAATTGATATTTGGCGCCATGCCACAACTATTTTCATGACATCTGGACACGGCGGCTGCCATCCTTTAGGACTCGCATTGGCAGCGCACGAACGTGGTTTTAACGTTGAAGTCTATTCAACCCAGGTGAATAATTTGTTTGTTGACGGTGTTCGCAGTGAGCACAAAAAATCAATAATGCGTATTGTCGAGCAAGACTTTATAGAGCAGGCTAAGGCGGCTGGTTTGCGCGTTCATAAAAACGAAATACAACTTGCTCAGATTGAGAAAGCATTGGCGAAGGGTTTTGGTGTTATCTGCTTAATTAGTACTTATCAATTTGACGGAAAGAAAACCCCGCACTGGGTTGCAATAACACATTCCGATGATAGATGTTTATATTTGCACGATCCCGATGGCGGTGAAGGGTTCTATAATGAAACAGGCACTCGGTTAGATAGCAACAATCAAAGCGAAGCAGGCGAGAGCGAGGATATTGACTTAGATTATCAACATCTTCCGATTTTAAAAGAAGATTTTGCGTCACTTTCGGTTTTTGGTAAAAGTAAGTTGAGAACATGCTTGGTTATAAAGCCTTGAACTATAGGCTATTGGACACACCTGATTGCTTTTGAAGTTTTTCTGCGGTTGAGCATCTCTATTTTAATTAATCTAAAAAGTCACGCAATTGTACAGGCGACTTTTAAGCATCATCAAGCCCGTTTTTCTCAAGATAGGTCGCATAAGCGCTATGCTGACCTATCGCGCGTTGGTGAATAGGCTCTGTTACTTGAGCAGAACTTAATGTTTTTACCATGCTGCGTGTTGCGTGCTTTCCTTGTTCATCATTGTCATTTTGCCAGCAGGCTTGCTGATGACTTAATCCGCAGAAAGTCAGCACCTTCTCAATGCTGAATTGTGGCTCAGTAACTAAATTTTCATACGATATTTCAAGAATCTCCTCTTTGTAAATTTTTCGCCAGTGTTGCATTAGATTCTTATATAGCTGGTTGTAAGTTGATAATTCGCTTAGGTCACATAAATAGGGTTCGTTGGCTGCAAAATGGTTTTTAAAAATAGATAAGCCCGTGTCAGCAAAAGATCTTGTTAAATGAATTATTTTCGCCTGTGGGAACACTGATTTTATTAGGCCAATGGATTGAAAATTAGCGGGCAGTTTATCAATGACAAAAGGTGTGTTTAACTGTCTTTTTTTGACTGCATTTTCATAAACTGCAGCAGCTTTTTGACAAACCTCTCGTCCTGCTACCGTATTTAACTCGCTCATAAATAAAGGGTAGGCTTGCTTTGTATAATGCGTGAGAACCTTCGCTACTTGGTTAGAGATAATTGCTTGCTCACCCAAACTCGAGACATCAGAATGACGGCACAGTCTTTGTTCAAGGAGGGTAGAACCGGTGCGAGGTAGGCCAAGGATAAAAATAGGAGTGAAAGCCGTAGTTTTAGCGGAACTCGGTTCCCATTCTGTTGAATGTTTTTTAATTGCTTCAAACAGAGGTATTAAATTGTCGGTCCTATAGTCACACATCGACAACTGAAGCTGATTAGCAATTTGCCAGTGTTCAAATGCTTCTTCGGTTTTACGTGTGAGTTCGAAATACTTTCCAAGTGCGTAATTGACAATCATTTGTCGTCTTTTTTTATCTGCAGGCTGACTCTCAAGTTCCGATATTTTATTGTTAATTTGCTGCAGAGCATCATATGCCGAACTGGTATCTTTCAGTTGGCCGAGTTCAAGCCTAAGCAACCATGCATAAGTGCTTAAAAGCATGTCTGGTGAATTCGTAATGCAATCTGACGCTAGTTTGTCAGCGGTGCTGAGTTGGCCAATTTCCTTGTGAAAATTAGCTGCTCGATAAAGAACTTCTGGATGCTGAGGAAACTGAGAGAGTGCAAAGTTAATCACGGTTTCGACGTCATTAACCGAATTAACTACTTCAAAGGTATCAGCTAATCTAAAAAGAGGTTCATGTTGCTGTGGCAATAACTGGCAGGCTTGCGACAACTGTTGAATAGCAGCGTCGAATTCCTCAACTACAAGCAAGGCTGAACCAAAGTAAAAATAAACATCGCCACGCTTCGGCGCTAACTTTTGCAGTTCAGTAAAAAGCTGAAATGCTCGTTTAAAATCACCGCTGTTGACGGCCATTCTTGCACTCGTTAGCTGCTGTTCAAAATATTCTGGTGGATCCTGCTTAGTCAAAACACGCATTCCCTTTTTATGTATTGCATGAATAAAAGTGCCACACGGCTCGCCATTAATAAAGTTAAATTCGAGCTAAAAAAAAGCCTCGTCGCATTACGACAAGGCTTTTACAGAGCGATTACTGCTTAGAAGCTATAAGAAGCTTGTAAGTAGTAGAAACCACCGTTAATACCAAACGGAGAAGTTTCATAGTAGATCCCACCCCAGTTATTGTTTGGAATACCAACACTGTCTGGAATATTGATGCGTTCAGCATCTTGGTCAAAGATGTTTTGCGCACCTGCAGTCAGTGTGAACTCTTCAGTTAAGAAATAGCTAAACTCGAAATCAACGGTAACTGCAGCATCGGCTGTAATTGCAGTGGCGTCGAAATCGACGTGAACACCTTGGTATTCGCCAAAGTAGTTAACGCGGGTAAAGAATGAAAACTCGTCCATGCTTTGTGCCCATGTTGCTGTAGCACGGTGGTTTGGAAGGTCTTCTTCTAAACGCTTAACTTTGAAAGCACCTGTGATAGCACTAAATCTATCAACTTCGGTCTCATTCCAGTTGTAGGCCAAACTAAAGGTAGAATTTCCACCCATTAACTCAGTAGCGTAGTTAGCAACTAAATCGATACCCGTTGTTGTCGTATCGAAATCATTTGTAAAGAAACTAACCTGTGCCAAACCATCAACGTTTGGCACACCCGCTGCTTTCAACGTGGCTTTGTTGTCGTCAGTTAGGTTAATTTTTTCAGATTGACTGATACGGTCTTCAACTTGAATGTTGTAGTAATCAAGTGTGATGAAAACATCACCCAAAGTATATACCGCGCCCAATGTATAACTTTTTGATTCTTCTGGCGTTAGCTCTGTACCACCTAACTCAACCGAAATTGGGTTAGTAGGAGGTAGCAAGGCTGAGTCAACCAACACACCACTGCTTAGGTTCGTTTGCACGTTACTTACGTTAGCTTGACCAACAGTAGGCGCTCTAAAACCTGTGCTGTATGAACTTCTTAATGACAAGTCATCAGTTACATGGAATTGGCCTGATAACTTGAAGTTTGTTGTTGTACCGAATGTATCGTAATCTTCGAATCGAACAGCAAGACCCATCAAGAATGCTTCTGTGAATGGTACTTCTGTATCTACATATAACGCGTAGTTACGTCGAGTCGAAACACCTTGGTCAGAAGGTTTGAAACCAGGGAAACCGTTTGAACCAACGCTGAAGCCTTGATCGAACAGCGGACCGTTTTCAAACGAAGCAACGTCGCCAGCAACAACCTCAAAGCTCTCTTCACGCCATTCAAAACCACCGGCAATGTTAACGTCGCTGTATAAATCAAAGTCAAACTGCTTGACCATGTCTAGGTTAAAGCTTTTTTCTAATTGGATGTATTTACCAGGAGAAAAATCACGCGGGGTATCAGGGCCTAACGATGAGTTCAAGGTGTCAAAAATTTCAAACTTAGATTCACTGCGACCTACTGAACCGCTAACATCATAAAACCAACCTTCAGCAAAACCGCCTTTAAGTTCGCCTTTAGTTCCGATAGTGAGTGAGGTATCAGTAATGTTGCCACCAAAGTTTGGTGTAAAACCACCCGGAAGGTTCAAGTTATGAGCGAAACAATTCGCGCCAGCCAGTTGACCTAGAGCCGTTGGGTCAGGCAATCCGTTGTCGCCAATATTTACGACGGGGCAGTTTAATTGTTGGTCTAAACCATCTAATGAGCCGACTAGGATGGTTGGCGTTGCAGCATCCCATGCAGCTTGACCTGCTGCATCATCATCACCTGGACGGTAACTTGCAGTGCCGTTAACATCGCGCACTATGCCGCCATAAACGCCAGGACGTGTAGTCGGGTTACGATAGTAAAAACCACCGCGCACATCACGTTCAGAATAGTTACCGAACATGTAGAATTCTTTATCGTTACCTAAATCAAGACCAACATTACCAAAAATTGTAATGTCGTCCTTCACCTCTGGTGAGCCCCAGATTTGCGCTGGGTCTGCGACATCTAATCCTGCAGCTTCAAATGCAGTCGCGTCGGCGCGCTGAACGCTTCGACTTGTTGCATCTGCATTTTTGTACTGGAAGCTTAGGTTAGCAAAACCATCCGAAGTGAAAGGCAAACCAACATTACCTGATAATTGAGTCGTATCGCCGTCGCCTTCGTAATATGAGCCATGACGAAGAGACAACATGCCACCTTCAGCACTGTCTTTCAGAACGAAGTTCATTACACCTGCAATCGCATCAGAACCGTATTGTGCAGCAGCACCATCACGAAGAACTTCAACTTGCTTTAATGCAATGCTTGGAATAACACTAATGTCTGGGCCTTGAGCACCATCGTTAATGCCACCGCCTAAGAAAGCGATAACAGATGAACGATGACGACGTTTGCCGTTTAATAATATAAGTGTGCTGTCCGCTGATAAACCTCTTAGGTTAGCTGGACGGACTAATGTAGCTGCATCACTAATTGGGTTTGCATGCACGTTTAGTGAAGGAACAGTACCTTTCAATAATTCAAGCATGTCTGTGTTGCCGCCTTTGCCGAGCTCGTCGCCACCGATAATATCGATTGGAACCGGTGAGTCAGCAATTGAGCGTGGTGCTGCACGACTACCTACAACAGCAATTTTCTCAACAGATGAAGCCTTTTTTGCGTCTTCTTGTGCAATGGCTGGTAGCGCTAAAGTAAGCGATGCGGCGGCGCTAACGGCCAAACCAACACGCACACTTCTTGTTAATAATGTGAGGTTATTTTTCATGTGTTATCCCGAATGTTGTTAAAAGTTCCAAATAAGTTGCGTTTTTTTGTTTTTATTATTCGCAATCTTTTAAACAGCGTTTTTCCATACCATTTTTAGCAATGGTTATATATTATACGCTGACCGTATAGGTATACCGTGCTTAGGTTCAAATTACAAATAATACGAATAAATATTTTGTTACAAATTAGCGCGGACGAGAACAAAAAAATTGTTTTTTTACATAGGTTTAAGATGTTGTTGCCTTTTTATGGTGCGGTTTATAAGAGGGTTGTCGGTTTCTAATGTATGAGTAATTAGGATGCTAAATATTTTTTAAATAATATTTTCAATATGCAGCCTTTACCTAAAAAACGGTAAAAAAAAGGCGCCAACATAATTGGCGCTTCTAATTTACTTTCTATGCATTTAGCAATTTGATATTTCAAACGAAAGTTTGTGTTAGGGCTTATTTCAAACCCAGTACTTCTTTGCCTTGTTTGAAAGTAATGTCGACTGGAATTTTTGCATCAGCTAATTTCTGCAAATCGGCAGCCAAATCAGGCTTTATAAGACCCATGGTATCAACCAACTCAGACACGCCGGCATAATCGCCATCCCCCTGTAGTACAAGTATCTTATTTGAAAGGGCGTTTATTGCACTGCCCATTTTTTCAATGTCGACCAAATATAAGCCGTCATCATTACGTTTAAAGGCTCCTTCTTGTTTAAAAAAGTTAAAGCGCACCATATTGGCTTTTCCATGCGCACTTGAAGCTCCGAAACGAATTGAACGAAAAATGCCGGCCATAAAAGTTACGTAGTAATCTTCCAACACGCCTTCCGTTATTGCGCCCTTATCAAGTAACTGACGGACCATATATAGGCCCAATATATCCGCTTTTCCTTCTTCCAGTGCCGATGAGTGCTCTTTCAATGCTTGGCGCACAGTGCCTTCACCATTTAAAAGGTTTTTGATACCTAACCCGTGAGCAACTTCATGAAACATCGTGTTGCCAAAAAATGCGTCAAAGGTGATATGTTGACGCTGCTCTTTAACAATAAGCTGCTCTGCAATGGGTAGCATAATATAGTCAAATTTGGCGCGCATCGCATTCTTCAACTGCAATCTGCGAGTTCCTTTCTGCAGCTGGACTTCTTCGTCATTCGGTAAATTTATGGCAATCGTTTTGCTGCCAGCATTTGAATGTCCTGCATAGTAAATAACATCATAGGCGTTCAAATCAGCATCAGTTCCAGGCATTTGAGCTTTGTAAGCATCATCAACGGGCAAACCTTTTTGCAATTCAGGAAGGTAAGCTGCATATTTCGCTAGCTTTTCACTCCATGATAAATCTTTTAACAGCACGTAGGATTCAAATGCTGCTCTGTAACCATAAAGCTGATCTTCATAAACTTCGATTGGGCCTATAACAACATCAATAGGGTTCGTTTTCATGTCCATCCAAGCGAAGTCTGAAGCTTGATAGTCATCGCTCAATAGCGCTTTAGCGCGCATGTTCAAATAATTCGCAAAGCTTTGGTCTTCCGCAAATGTAGCAGCTTGTTCTAATAATTTAGCCGCCGCTGTTAGTTCTGCTTTATAAACTTGTGAATATTTTTCCGTACTCAGTTGTCCATTCTCATCGCGCACGACAAGGGAGTATAGGCCTTCTTTATCATCAAATTCTGACGCTTCAAACTCTTCCTTGCTCATGTCCGCTGGATAAAACTCTGCGCCTTCGGACTTCTCTTTTATGCCTGATAGAAATGCAGCATCACCGTTTAATCGATCCCATGGACCATAATTGATTTCGGCAAACGCTTTAATTTTTGGATCGTTGATGCTTGCTAGAAAACTAGCCTTGTCTTGAGCAAATGCCTGCTTCCAAAATAAATCATCCATTATTTTAGACGCATCAATTAGCAAACTCAGCATTTGCTGTTGATTTGCTGAATAAGATGATAAGTCGGCCGTTAATTCAACTGGATAGTATATGTCGAGTCTCGATTCATCGACAATTAACGACGCTTGCTCCTCAACGGCGACTTGTATTGATGTGTTTTCTTGCATGTCTGTTGTCGACTTTGAACAGCCGGATATTGAAGCGATAACAACCGCCGCAACGGCACTGAGTGTTGCAAGTCCATAACGTTTATTGGCCTTAAATATGCGCATGATTTGTCCTATTTTATTATTGTTATTAATGGAGAATTCGACCCTTTAGAAAACAAGCTGTGTGTTTTTTGAATAAAGTCATGCATGAATCTTAGTGCACAACGTCATCGTATTGCAAATGCAACTAATCACATGCTCACTATAGCCTGCTAGGTTCACAAACTGATATCATTCCTTCACTAAGTACATCGCTGCATTATGTAAAATTGTTATTTTCGGGAAACGAGTGAATATTATGTCTACCTTTCTTTTTGACGCACCACGAGAGCTCCAGCAAGTTTATCTCGTTGGAGGAGCCGTCCGTGACAAGCTTATGGGGGTTCAAAGTCAAGATAGAGATTTTGTGGTAGTAGGGACAAGTCCTGAGACAATGGAAGGCCTTGGCTTTCAGCCTGTGGGTGATGACTTTCCTGTCTATCTTCACCCTAAAACAAAAGAAGAATATGCCTTAGCACGAACTGAGCGCAAAACGGGTAGGGGTTATCACGGGTTTGCTGCAGATGCGAGTGAAGCTATTACCTTAGAAGATGATTTAGCGCGTCGTGATCTAAGCATTAATTCAATGGCAATGGATAAAAATGGACGCATTACCGACCCTTATAATGGACAGCAAGATTTAGCTAATAGAGTGCTGAAACACACCACAGAGGCGTTTGCTGAAGATCCTGTGCGAGTGTTGAGAGTCGCTCGATTTTACGCTCGCTTAGGACCAAAGTGGCAAATTCATGAGTCAACAAAGCGACTTATGCAGGATATGCACCGTAATGGTGAATTGGCTCACTTGGTGGCGGAGCGCGTTTGGAAAGAAACCGAGCGTGCTTTAATGGAACCACATCCTCAGTTGTTCTTCGAAACGTTGATTGATTTTGATATTTTCCCCGAGTTAGCCAACATGCGGGGCGTGCCTCAACCTGTCGTGCATCACCCCGAGGGTGATGTGTTTATTCATACTATGCTGGTCGTGCAACGCGCCGCCGATTTAAACTTCGATTTAGCGACCAGATTTGCAGCCCTTACGCATGATTTTGGAAAACCGGCTGCGTTTGCAAAGTATGAAAAGTTGCATGGTCACGAACAGATGGGGATTGAGGTCATTGAGGATTTTTGTCAGCGCTTAAAAATACCCAACAAACTCACTGATATCGCAAAATTAACGAGTGAAAATCATACTCGATGTCATAAAATCCGTGAGTTAACGCCTAAAAAGCTGCACGCTTTCTTAGTTGATAGTATGAACATACTTAAAAATGAAGGGCGCTTTCTGCAATTTTTAGACGCCTGCGTATGTGATTCTCAAGGGCGTGGACCGACCATGGTGAATAATGCTTATCCGCAAGCTGATATCGCAAAGTCCTATCTAGCCTCACTTAAAACACTTGATGCTAAACGTGTCGTCAAGCAAGCAATGGCAAATGGCTGTGCTGGTAAACAAATTAGCGAAGCCCTGCGAACGGCAGAAATAGACAACATTCGTCAGCAGCGCGAGCGCATATTGGATCTTGAACGCTAAAAAAACAGTTTCATTGGATCTTCTTTCACAAGCCATTTATGCTAGTACGCATAGTTTTAGGAGTGAACAATATAGGTGCTCTCGTCTGGCACTGCACCTTTCTCCTCGCTGCAAGATTGTCGTTATAATTATAAAACGCAGGTCGAGGTGTGTCTTGCCTCAGCTGCAAAAAAGCAAGGTATGTTATGAAACAAACATCGCAATTTTTACTTACAAAGCTCGCATTGATCTCAATTGGCTTCAGCGTTTTATCATCTCAAGCGCTGGCAGCGGTCGATGTATCCAAAGTCGGCTACTTTAGAAGCCCTAGCATTCATGACAATACACTTGTGTTTGCAGCTGAAGGCGACTTATGGCGTGTAACACATAAAAGCGGAGCAAGTAAAAACGAAGCAGTGCGATTAACCACGCATTCTGCTGAAGAAATGACACCTTTTATTTCACCAGACGGTCAACACCTTGCTTTCTCTGCTAATTATGAAGGCACCCCCGAGGTCTATTTGACGTCGGTAAAAGGTGGCGCACCAAAGCGTATAACCTTTGAGAATAGTCGAGCAATGGTCAGAGGCTGGAGCGGCAGTGGTGACATTTTGTATGCTACACCCACCACTATTACTGGGCCTGCCAACAGTTGGGTACTTAAAACCGTAAATCCGGACACATTAGTGGTGAACAATATTGAAGTGTCTGATGCCGTAGAGGGGGTGATAGATGATGCTGCAAACACGATTTATTTTGTACAACACGGTCTGCAAATATCAACGGACAATGCCAATCACTATAAAGGTGGCGCAACGGGCGAGTTGTGGAAGTTTAATTTAGACAACGGCAATGAAGCTACTAAGCTAACAGACACGCACACGGGTTCTGTGAAAAACCCAATGTTATTTGACGACAAGGTCTATTTTATAAGTAACCAAAGTGGTATCGATAACATATGGCGGATGTCGACAAATGGCGAAAATGCGGAAGCCGTCACCAAATACCTTGATTGGGGAGTTCGCAGCGCCACGATGCACAAGGGCAAAATTGCGTATCAGCTTGGTGCCGATATTATGATTTTAGATTTAGTGCAAAATAGCAGTGAAAAAGCCAGTATTGCACTCACGTCGGATTTCCCACAATTACGCGAACGCTGGATCCAAAAGCCTCTTGAGTACTTGAGCGATGTATCACTCGCGCAAAAAGGCAACAAAGTGGCGTTGACCGCCCGCGGCAGAGTTGCGGTTGCAGGAGTAGACGCTAAACGGTTAGTGGAAGTCAAAACCAACCCCACCTCGCGCAGTAGAAACGCCGTTCTAAGTGCAGACAACAAATCGGTGTATGTTTTCAATGATGACAGTGGCGAGAGTGAAATTTGGCAGTTTTGGCTTGACGACCAGACTGAGCCGAAGCAATTAACGCCTGATTCAAACACAGCCCGGTTGAATATGTGGTTGTCACCAGATGGTAGCAAATTAGCCCACGATACAAAGCGCGGTGAGCTATTTGTTTTAGACCTGGACTCGGGTGAAGACCGTCTTGTATTCGATGACATTTCTTCAGGCGTTAATAGCTTCAAGTGGTTTAAAGACAGCAATACAATAGCTCTCGCCTATACCAAAATGGGAGATGAACGACGGTCGGTAAAGCTGCATTCTTTGTCACAACAAAAGTCTGAAACACTAACGAGTCAGAAGTATGAATCCTACTCGCCTGCATTCAGTACTGATGGGAAATGGTTGTACTTTCTGTCAGACCGAAACTTTAATGCCAATCCAAGCAGCCCTTGGGGAGATAGAAACATGGGCGCCGCATTCGACCGAACTGCTGAAATCTATGCAATTGCATTGAACAAGGAGTCGGTATTTCCCTTTGCTGAACCTCAAGAAAAATTGGCTGCGTTAACGCAATTGGATGATGAGAGTATAGATGAAGACGCGCCAATAAGTGACGATGATGAACGTGATAAGGCAGACGATAAAAAATCAGCAGACCAGAATGAAAATGCGGACGAAGAGAAAGCAATTGATATCACTTGGCAGGGAATTCAACAGCGACTTTGGAAAGTACCGGTTGCTGCCGGAAACTATTCTCAACTGTCTGCTAACGCACGTTTCCTCTACGTGGTTGATGAAGTGAATGAGCCTAATTCTCGACCGGCCTTAAAGTCAATTCGTATCAAATCCGATCCGTCTTTACGTACCTTTACTTCAGCAATAAGCGCTTATCAGCTTTCTAATAATGGCGAATCGATGCTCATTCAAAAAGGAAGGCGCGCTACTTCTTCCATGTACATTGTGTCAGCGGGTGCAATATTTCCAAGCGACGCAAGAAACAATATGGTGCAGGCTCAAGGCTGGAAATTGAGAATTGAGCCGCAAAATGAATGGCGACAAATGTTTAAAAACGCCTGGCTTATGCATCGTGACGGCTTGTTTGATGCACAAATGCGTGGCGTCGATTGGCTTGCGACTAAAAAGAAGTACGAGCCTTTATTAAGTCGATTAACTGACAGGCGCGAACTAAACGATATTTTTAAACAAATGATGGGTGAATTGAATGCGCTCCATTCTCAAGTGCGAGGTGGTGATTTTACCGAAAATGACGACATTGCCTCCTCATCATCTATCGGCGCTGCGCTGATAGATTCGAAAGAGGGCGTCATGGTGTCACACATTTACCTGCATGATCCTGAATTACCCGACGACGCATCGCCATTAGCTAAGCCTGGCGTTAATGTTCAGAACGGGGACATTATCAAAGCGCTTAACAATACCGCCGTTGCTACAGTTTCTGATGTCGTAAAGGCACTTAAGTTTCAAGCGGATAAGCAGGTTCTTATTACGCTGCAACGAAACGGAGAAGCAATTAACACCATCGTTAAACCGGAATCGAGTCGTAACGAGGGGCGTTACCGCTACCGTAATTGGGTATATTCCAATGCCAGAAAAGTGAACGAGCAAGACGCAGATATCGGTTACCTGCATTTATACGCGATGACGGGAAGTGATTTGTCGACATTCGCCAGAGAGTTTTATGCGCAATATACTAAGCAGGGACTGATTATTGATGTGCGTCGTAACAGAGGCGGAAATATTGACAGTATTATCATCGAAAAATTATTGCGAAGAGCATGGTCATTTTGGCAAAACACAAATGGTGAAAAATCAACTAATATGCAACAGGCGTTTAGAGGTCACTTGGTGGTTTTAGCTGATGAGTTTACCTATTCGGACGGTGAAACGTTTACTGCTGGTATTCGCGCCCTCGATTTAGGCACGGTTATTGGCAAGCAAACAGCAGGCGCTGGCGTTTGGTTAAGCGGAGGAAATTCGGTGGTTGATGGCGGTATTGCTCGAGTTGCTCAGTTTCCTGTTTTTGCGATGGACGGACGTTGGATCACGGAAGGACGAGGTATATCACCTGACATTGAAGTGAGTAATTTACCCCACGCTACATACAGGGGCGGTGATGCGCAGCTAGAAAAAGCCATCGATTATTTACAAGAGAAAATAAAAACGCAGCCAATCCCAGAGTACAAAGCAAAGCCATTCCCTGCGGTAGATGCAACGGCGGATGATATCAAATGAAGAAAGTAGTCATTAGCTTATTTATTCTATTCACAATTACGGTAGTGGCTGCATGGGTAACCTCAAACATAAGGCCTGTTGCTTGGACGCCTGATCCTGATGCCGGGCTTATCGGTGTTTATGCACCTAATGACCGGCTTTTTGAAAAAGACAATGTCATTATTCAACAGCAGTTCTTAAAAGGTTTAGGCAAAGGCCCGGAAGACATCGTTGTGGGTGAAGATGGTTATTTGTATACCGGATACGACGACGGCCGTATTGTTAGAGTGTTGGTGAGGGATATACTCTCGGCTTATAACGCGAAGGGTGGCGCCGACATTAACGCTAACAGTAATATCACAGTTGAAGAGTTCGTCAACACGCAAGGCAGGCCACTAGGATTGCGTTTTGATGCTGCGGGCAATTTAATTGTGGCCGATGCAACAAGAGGCGTTCTATCCATCGATAAACAGCGCAATATACAAGTTTTAGTTGATGAATTTGAAGGCAAAAAGCTGCTTTTCGTTGATCACCTAGATATTGCTAGTGACGGCACTATTTGGTTTAGCGATGCATCGGCTAAGTTCACGTTTCACGATTTCATTTATGATTTTTTGGAAGCAAGCTCAACGGGTAGACTGTTAAGCTACGATCCTGCAACTAAGGAAACCCGTGTAAGAATGGACAATTTGTTCTTTGCTAACGGCGTTTCCCTTGGGCCTAACGATGAGTTTGTGCTAATAAACGAAACGGGAAGGGCAAGAGTGCATCGTTTATGGTTGCAAGGTGAGAAAGCCGGCCTTCGAGATATTTTTATCGATCGCTTGCCTGCAATGCCAGACAACTTATATTTCAAAGACGGCGTTTTTTGGATTTCTTTGATTACACTGCGCGACCCACTGGTTGAAGGTTTAGCGCAAAACCGCTTCTTGCGTAGAGTCGTTGGCGGTTTGCCAAAAGCATTGTTAAAACCCAGTTCACACTACGGATTTGTTATAGGTGTTACGCCTGAAGGGAAAGTGATACAAAACCTACAGTCAAAAAAAGGGTATCAGAGCGTTACCACAGCCATAGAATTTGAAGGTTATCTGTTTCTAGGTTCATTAGAGAATAGCAGTATAGCGGTGAGCAAACTTAACTAGCGCTTAGTAGAGTAACGGCGAGAAAACTTGACTAGAGCTTAGCAATTTGTCATTAAACGCGTATTCACACTGACGCGTCTATATACAATCTGTGTCGCGTAACACCTGTGTCACATATCACCTGCGTCACATAAAGCTGTCGCTGCGCTAACATGACGTCTTCGCTAAATAATGGCCACAGAATCAGTTAGATAGGTTATTTCTTTGCGTCAGGGCGGTACTTCTTGACCATACCTTGTAGAAAGTTTCTGAGCAGTTGATCACCACATTCTTTATAGCTGCGATGGTCTGGTTTACGAAACAAAGCAGACAACTCACCTTTGCTTAAGCGAAAATTGGCGTACTTAAGGACTTCAATCATATCGTCATCGCGATACGACATCGCAATTCTGATTTTTCGCAATATGTCGTTGTTGCTTAATCGCTCATCGCCTTTTAAAACTTGTGGTTCAACACCTTCTTGTTTGCCGCGTCTTTTGATAATCAAACCATCTAAAAATAAAGCGATAATTTTGTCACGACATAAAATGAAGCCAGGCTCTTCCTCTTTTTTCATGATGCGCTGCAAATATTCGGTTTCCATGTCGTAACCGGCCAGCTTGAAGAGATCGATTGCGGAACCATCGTTAAGTTTTAAAGCGAATCGTAAGCGGCGTAGTACGTCATTGTGGATCATAGTTTATCTGTCACAAAATCAAAAAGGCGAGTATATACTAAGGCTTAGCAAGTTTATAGCGCTTATGAGTCTGAAAATGCCCCATTGAAAGCTGTGTAACGAACATTCGAGGTTTAATCAAAGGCAATAATCGTGTATAGTGCGCGCGATTTTCAACAACACCAAGTAAGGCAAATTCGCCTTACTGATAAGACAGTCTTTTGTCACTTTTAATATTCTATAAATTCGGACGTTTCTTTGATCACTACAGCTAACATCACTATGCAGTTTGGCGCGAAGCCACTTTTTGAAAACATATCAGCCAAATTCGGTAACGGCAACCGTTACGGACTTATCGGCGCAAACGGCTGTGGTAAATCTACTTTCATGAAAATCATGACGGGCGAGCTTCAACCAACCTCAGGTAACGTGTCAATTTCACCTGGCGAAAAGCTAGGTACCTTGAGCCAAGATCAATACGCTTTTGAGAAATTTTCAGTGGTCGACGCCGTTATCATGGGTGATGCCAACCTGTGGAAAGTAAAACAAGAAAGAGACCGAATTTATTCACTGCCGGAAATGTCTGAAGATGACGGTATGAAGGTTGCTGACTTAGAGTCTGAATTCGCAGAGATGGATGGTTACACTGCAGAAAACAGAGCGATTGAGCTTTTAGTAGAAGCAGGTATTGATGCTGAATATCATTTTGGCCTAATGTCAGAAGTTGCTCCTGGTTTGAAGTTGCGAGTCCTTATCGCACAAGCGCTATTTTCCGACCCTGATATTTTATTATTGGACGAACCAACCAACAACTTGGATATATACACAATCAAGTGGTTAGAAGACGTATTGAATCAGCGCAAATGCACCATGGTCATTATTTCGCACGATCGTCATTTCCTAAATTCGGTTTGTACGCACATGGCTGACATCGACTTTGGTGAATTACGGATTTATCCAGGAAATTACGAGTCATATCAAGCTGCTGCTGCGTTAGCGCAAGAACAAATACATCGCGAAAACGATAAAAAGTCGACTGAGATTGAAGAACTTCAAGGGTTCGTTGCACGTTTCTCTGCGAATGCGTCAAAAGCGAAGCAAGCGACATCGCGAGCTAAAAGATTAGAGAAGATAGAACTGACAGAAGTGGTCGCCTCAAGTCGTCAAACTCCTTATATTACTTATAAGCAGCACAAGAAACTGCATCGTTTAGCGCTTGAACTTACTAATGTCACTCACGGCTTTGACGGCGAAACCTTATTCAAAAGCAATGAAATATTGCTGGAAGCGGGCTCTAAATTAGCGGTCATCGGCGAGAATGGAGCAGGGAAGACCACATTCTTACGTTGCCTAATGCAAGAATTAAAAGCCAATGGCGGCGTTATAAAGTGGTCAGAAAACGCCAGTATTGGTTACTGCCCGCAGGACACGACGGAAGACTTTTCGGCAGACATTACTTTGTTTGATTGGATGTCAAAATGGCGTACGCCAAAGCATGATGACTTAGCGGTGCGAGCAATACTTGGTCGTTTGCTGTTCACATCAGATGACGTTAACAAAAAAGTAAACGTGTGTTCAGGTGGTGAAAAAAATAGACTCATGTTTGGTAAGTTGATGATGTTAGAGATTAACGTACTCATTATGGATGAACCGACGAACCACATGGACATGGAAGCGATTGAAGCCTTGAATAAAGCGCTGAAAAACTTTGATGGGACGCTTATTTTCGTCAGCCATGACAGAGAGTTCGTTTCAACACTGGCGACCAGTATCATCGAGATAAAAGATGAGAAGCTAAACTACTTCCAAGGTACTTATGATGAGTACGCGAGTTTGTCACGCTAGCTATTGAGCAACATGAAACTGGCGACGGTTTAAGACTCAAACCGTCGCGCTGCCCAACTGACCTGATACAATGTGCAAATCTCGCTGAGGAAACGGAATAGAGATATTGTTTTCTGCTAATACTTTGTTCACGCCGGTATTAATCGCGTGGGTAAGCGGCAAACGGTCCTCAGGACGAACTACAAAAACACGTATTTCAAAATTCAACGAGCTATCACCATGCTCCAAGAAAAATACTTGGGGTGCTGGTTGCTCTAAGACTTCATCTAGTCCCTTTGCAACCTGCATTAATAAACCTTTTACTTTGTCAATGTCAGAGCCATAGGCGACGCCAATTTTAACCACGATGCGAGTGACAGAGTCTTTCAGTGTCCAGTTAGTGACATTCTCAGTGATGATGGACTTATTGGGTAGAAGCACTTCACGGTTATCAAAATCGGTAACGGTCGTCGCGCGAATTTTAATATTGCTAACAGTACCGCTTAAATTACCAATGGTGACAAAGTCGCCAACTCTAATCGGTCTTTCGAACAGAATAATTAAGCCTGATACAAAGTTAGCCACAATTTCTTGCAGGCCAAAGCCTAAACCAACACCTAAGGCTGCAATAATCCATTGTAGCTTGGACCAGTCGATACCCAATTGTGAAAAGCCAATCACGATACCGGTCCCTACTAACACATATCCTAATATGGTTATTGTTGCGTAGCGTGCTCCTGCATCCATTTTAAAGCGCTCAAAAAAGCCAATTTCCATTACACCTCGAATATTTCTCGCCGCAATGAAGCCTCCGATCACAAATCCTAAGGACAATATAATGTCCCATAAGGTAACGCCGCTAGACAGCTCGACACCGTCGACCATCTTTATTTCCTGCCACAGCACAATGTCATCAACAATACCCAGTGCGGGCAGGAGAGACTTCCAAATAAACCAAAGGCCTGCAATGAAGAATAGGGCTGTTATCCACAGCATAATTGAGCGTCCTTGGCGCATTACTTCTTGTTCATCAATGCCTTCGTCGGGTGTTTCACTTGCTGTCGACTCAACGCCTGATTCACTGAGCTTTTGGTTTTCAGCAGCTAAAGCTTCAGCTTCTGCAGCATCTAAACGCTCTTTTTTGACTATATAGCGGCGAAAAGCGACTAGGAATGTTCGCAGCATAATGCCATAGGCTACCGCGGCGAAGACGAGTAAAATTCCGGAAGAGAACAGCCTCGATTGCAACTCAACAGCAGTATCAAAAAATCCAAATAGTGGCAGTAGACCAATGAGTAAGGGAGCTGCAACAACAATAGGGAAGGCGAGCACGGTTAGCAAGCTTACAGGGGTTTCACCGACTATGCTGGTAGCGACACCACTTTTTGGTTGAAAAAATTGATAACTGAAAAGTGCGATACCGATCGAACCAATAATAAACGCAAGCATTGCCAGTCCGTAGCGAAGCTCAGTCAAACCACTTGCCATTGCACTGGCAAAAATAAAGGCGGCCAGTGACTGCAGCCAGACAAACCAAGTGAGCATGCTGCGTAGCTTAACTCGAGAAATGTCGCTCCAGCCAAAATGTTTTTCAAACAAGCCATCCTTGCGACTCATAGAACGAAAAAAGAGCAGTACTAAACTGATACTAGAAACAGAGCTTAAGCCTGTTGCTATGGCATTGGCAAAGCTTAAGGCTTGCGCGGCTTGGTAAATAATTGTAGCAATAGCGAACAAGCAGAGCGGCAGAGGTAAAGCCAGTATCAGAGTTAACAGCAGTGCGAGAGGGGTGGTTAGGTAAGTGTCTTTCTGTACTTTTCCTACGCCATCAACCAAAGACCAAAGGGTTCGTTTTATCTTAGAACGACCTATTACTATCAGCATTGCAAATGTAAATAGGACTAAGGGTAAAATAGAGACAGTTAACGCGCCTTTGTAAAAGTCATACAGTAGATCCCACCACGCCTTGGGCGAAAAAAACCAATCAAAACTTGCGCGAAGGTTAAGTCCTAAATTACCCACTTTACCTGAGTTTGATGGAAGCCATATGAGGCGTCTTTCTAGCAGTTCACGCAATCCGATGCTGGCAGAAAGAAGCTGATTGATGATCAGTTTTTCTTCTATTATTCTGTCAGACTGATAGTTGGACAATGCTATTAATTCCTGCAGCAGATCACGGCGGGCTGTCGTTAATGCCTTTGATTTCTCGACTTGCAACTGGCTGAAATAATCTGCTGTATCTTTTTCTCGTAGTTCATTTTTGGTCTGCTTGCTGGGACTCTGTTCAATAAGCAGAGTTTTTGCGGCAGACGTGATGTTAGCTAAACCGCGCAATCGCTCCTGCCACAATATAACGTTTAGTTGGTGACGCACGGCATCTTCTTCAATTTCAGTTTTGCGCAATTCAATCGCCGCTTCGCGAGGAATACTCGCACGCAGTCTTCGCAGCAACTCACCTAGTTCGTCGGTGACTCGTCCGGTAGCTAACACGCGTTCTACTGTTTCTGATGATTGTTGCACCTCCAGTAATTGTGCGCGCAAAGTGTCAGTACTTTCTTCACTCTTATATGAATTACTTTGCAGGCGCTCTAACTGACGCGCAAGCGCCACGTTTTCCTGCGCAATGGCCGCTAGAATCGGGCGTTGTGTTAGCTCTGCTAATGTTTGTTTGTTTTGCTCAACAATTTTTTCCACTTTGTTCGTGCGGCTAGCCGCTAAGAATGTCCTTAATTTTGCGATGCGTTTCTCTTGAAACTCGTTTTGCACACGTAATTGAATTAACTCAGCGTTCACTAAGGATTGACGAGCGGGTATAGTCGCAACTTCGCGTTCAAGCGTTTTTATTGTTTCGGAAAGCTTTGCAACATTAGCGCGTTTTTTTAGGTTTTTGCTAGCCGCTAGCGGGCTCTGGTCGGTGCTTTGTTGCTGATTTAAAGAGTCGGTAATTTCAGCTTTGTCGATTCGAATCGCACTTAGCTGCTGAGCAATTTCATTTGCCCGTAAACTTAAACTCGTTTGTTCTGCTTGTTTTTGAGTAATGTTTGCAAAGTTTCTGTTTTGCTGCGATTCATCTAGTAACAGCTGGTTTTCCAGCTCGACAAAAGGTTGGCGAGTATTGATTTCCACGGGTTTATTTCTTAGTTCCTCAATGTTTTGTTCTATCGCAATCACTTTTTGAGACGTGGATGCTGCCTGTGCCTCATAAGCATTTGCTAAATCGTTTTGCTCTTGTGCTTTAATGAGTAGACTTGACGCATCATTGAGTTCAGCTAGCACCTGCTTTCTTTGCTCTTCACTTAATTCAAGGTTTTGCTTTGCGTTCTCGATTGCTCGCTCTATTTCAGTATTTAAATTAACGTTTTCCGCTACGGCCGGAGAGGTGTGTAATATAAGGCTTAGAAGTAGTAATGCGATATATCTTCGCGTTTCAGCACGATTGAAAAAGTGTTCTTGCATCATTGGGTGACTCCACGGCTGAAGATTAAATTCAAAAAATACGGATTTTTGATATGTTACTGCGTAACTTTTTCACGCTTTTTAATTATTTATTCCTACTTTGCGAATAAACTTTTTATAAAAGTCTTATGCAAAACGCCAATTTAACTGACTCAAAAGGATTGATCGTAAATCAAATTTGTTAATTGAAAGCATTAAATACCAGTCAAAAGCAAAAATGATGCCTAAATGTAGCACTATTATTGGTTCAGAAGTGCCGAATTTTTTGCTCTAGTAGCGTTAATTGTTGAAATACAATTTTTCGGTGAAAATCACACTCCACTTCTGTGTAACTCGACTGTCTATAAAGTCAGATCTCAGATTTTTTAAACATCCACCGTCTTTCTTGCGCAGGCAAGAATCTTCTAAAACTCCCGTCTTTCTTGCGCAGGCAAGAATCTTCTAATACTCCCGTCTTTCTTGCGCAGGCAAGAATCTTCTAATACTCTCGTCTTTCTTGTGCAGGCAAGAATCTTCTAATACTCCCGTCTTTCTTGCGCAGGCAAGAATCTCCCTGATGCTATCTCTATCCGTTCAAAAATAAAGGATGTTTTGGGAGATCTTTGCCTCCGCAAAGACGACAAGTCAGAAAGGCACTTAAAATACTGTTTACATTTAGAAACTAAATAGTTTAATGATAAATCAATAAGTTATTCATTTTTAACGCTTTCGCTGTTAATTTATCGTTAGGACAGTGAAATACACTTCAACAAAGTTCAAAAGGACAGCACGATGCTCAGTATCTCAGGTATTACAAAAACCTACGACAATGGCGTAAAAGCATTGAATGATGTCAATCTCACTATTCCAAATGGTCTTTTTGGGCTATTAGGACCCAACGGTGCAGGTAAGTCATCGTTAATGCGAACCATTGCCACTTTGCAGCAGGCCGATGCGGGAACGATTACTTTCGACGGTATCGATGTTTTATCGCAACCCAACGAGTTACGCAGGCGCTTAGGCTACTTACCTCAGGACTTCGGTGTTTACCCCCGTATTAGTGCTTATGATTTGCTTGACCACTTAGCGATATTAAAAGGCCTCGCCAATAAAGCTGAGCGCCAAGAAGCGGTGAATGGCTTACTCGCGCACGTAAACCTTTTTAAGCATCGTAGGCAGGCGGTCAGTGGTTTCTCTGGCGGAATGCGTCAGCGTTTTGGGATTGCACAAGCCTTACTTGGCAGCCCAGATTTACTCATTGTAGATGAACCAACGGCTGGTTTAGATCCAGAGGAACGCAATCGATTTCACAACTTGCTGGTGTCATTAGGGGAAGACAAAGTCATCATACTATCTACTCATATAGTGGACGACGTGTCTGAGCTATGCGCAGATATGGCTGTTTTGGGTTCAGGAGAAATACTCTTGCAAGGCAACCCAGTTGAAGTAACGAATAACCTTGAAGGTAAAATTTGGCGCAAAATAGTCACAATGGACGAAGCAAAAGAAATTGAAGCTAATATGGCGTTAATATCAAAACGTTTGTTTGCTGGCAGAACCGTGGTGCATGTTATGGCAGACACGCCTCCTGATGGCTTTGAATCTGCCCCAGCTAATTTGGAAGATGTATACTTTTCAACACTGCACAAACAACGTAATACCGCGGCTTAAGGAGAAGCAAATGTTTTTAAAGATGCTTGCCTTCGAATGGCGATATTATAGTAAACAACCGTCTTTCATTGTTACTTGTTTGGTGTTTTTCTTATTGCCTTACTTAGCGATAACGATTGAGGAAATATCCTTAGGTAGGGGCGGCAATACGAATATAAATAGCCCATTTGCAATTGCAGAGACAATGCTCCGTTTCGGTCTCTTTGCCATGTTTGTCGTGGTTAACTTTGTGGCTAATACGGCGAGTAGAAACGACACGTCAATGATGTCAGAGATTATTTGCACAAAGCCCATTCCGCCTACTGCATACAAATTAGGGCGTTTTTTTGGTGCATTTCTTGTCTGTTTAACGGTATTTGCGATGGTGCCACTTGCGCTTGTAATTGGTTCATTTATGCCATGGCTTGATCAAGAAAGGTTGGGTAACTTTAATCTCGCGTTCTACCTTGCGCCTTTTCTAATCTATTCAGTGACGACTATTTTTGTTCTATCAACACTATTTTATGCCATTGCGCTTCGTTTTCGCAGCGTTATGGCGGTTTATCTTACGGCATTAGGCTTGTTAATCGTTTATGTCGTGTCGGCAGCAATTTTCGACGAACCAAACCAACGACAGTTTCTGGCGATATTAGACCCTTTTGGTATCAACACTTTTAGAGAAGTTACCAGCTATTGGACGCCATTTGACAAAAATACAATGACCGTGCAGTTGACCCAAGAAGTTATAGTAAATAGGGCACTTTGGGTGGGTGTCGGCTTAGCAAGCCTGTTTGTTTTGGGAGGTTTATTTTCACCTCTGACATTAAAACTAAATAAGCAAAAGAAAAGTAACGAAAAGACTGTCATTGAAGCGCCAAAAACGCCACTCAGTAAGTTAAAATACCACCCGGGTTCGGGTTTACAGCAGTTTCTGGTAAGAACAAAATTTGAAATAAAACAAATTGTATTTAGCCCAGCGTTTCCCATTCTCATGTTGTTTTGTGCCTTCAATCTGATTGCACAGTTCTTTGATCCTAGTGGATTCTATGGCGCGGCAAACTGGCCATTGACGCAAACAATGGTGCAGCTGATTCAGAATGCCTTTAGTCTAGTCAACATTATCGTCATTACGTATTACAGTGCGGAGGTTATTTGGCGCGAGCGCTCGGTTGGCATGGGAGATATTACCGATAGTATGCCGGTTGCCAATATTACGTATTGGCTTTCTAAATTTATTGCAGTTTGCTTAGTAATTATCAGTATCTTTGTTATTGGTATGGTGGCGACAGTCAGCAATCAGCTTATTCTAGGTTATACCAACGTGGATGCCATCCAATATATCGTGTCGTTGTTTTACTATGGGGCGAGTGGCTTGATCCTACTCATCGTCCTCTCTTTCCTACTGCAAACAATGAGCCCGAACAAATATATTGGCATGTTACTATTTGTTGGTTATTTCTTTGTTTCAATTGTGTTTAGCCAAGTCGGCATTGAGCACAATATGTTTAATTACGGCCAGACACCTTCCTTACAATATTCGGATATGAACGGCTACGGTTGGACAGTGACCACACAAAATTGGTACCTCTTATATTGGTCGGCGCTAGCTGTGGTGTTAAGCATTGTGAGCTTTGGCTTGTGGCATCGAGGCCCACACAGTGGACTGCGAGTTCGACTTAAGGCCTTGCCCTACCAGATAGGAAAAGGCGGATTTACAGCAATTACCATCGCCCTATTAATTTTTATGGGGTCAGGGTCAATTATTCATTACAACACAAAGGTAGTGAATAAATTTACGACCCAAGACGAGGGCCTAGCCGCCCAAGAGCTTTATGAAAAGACCTTTGTTCAGTATGAGGATGAACCCACGCCTATTATTATTTCTGTCGACGCTGATATAGCTATTTTTCCTAGTGCCCGAAGAGTTGAAACCATCACAAAAATTATTGTTGAAAATAGGTCAGATAAGCCCATCGAGAAGTTTTTAGTGAACCACCCCAGGTACAGTCCAGTGTCTGAATTGGAGATTGAAGGAGGCAGCTTAGGTAAAAAAGATCCTGATTTCGATGTAGCGTGGTTCACGTTTGATAGGCCTATGCAGCCCGGCGAACAGCGCAGCGGAACTATCCGAGTTGTGCGAGAACACAAAGGTTTCAAAGACAGAAACGAAGACACGAGCGTTGTTCAAAATGGTACCTTTATTTCAAATTTTAGTTTGTATCCCTCCTTTGGAGTGGATCAAGGGTTTTATATAAGCGACCAACATGAGCGCAGAAAAAGAGAGTTACCACCACCTCGCAGAGCATATCCCCTTGAGGATACCAGTCGATACAATGAAAGCTTCTTTGGGCCGCAAGTCGCGCTTATTGACTTTAAAGTTAGGGTGTCGACCAGTGCTGAACAATTTGCCATTGCGCCTGGTTATTTGACAAAGGAGTGGGAGCAAGACGGCCGTCGGTATTTCGAATATGAAATGGATAGTCCTATGGTGAATTTTTTCAACGTGATGTCTGCAAAGCTAGACGTGAAAAAGGAAATGCATAAGGGTGTTGAGATAGCGGTTTACTATCATAAAGAACATTACTGGAACGTTCAGCGAATGATTGAATCATCCAAAGATTCACTCGACTACTTTACGCAAACATTCGGACCATATCAGCATAAGCAACTGCGTATCATTGAATTTCCGGGCTATCGTAGTTTTGCGCAAAGTTTTGCTAACACGGTGCCGTACTCAGAAAATATCGGCTTTATTTCCGACTTACGTGACAAGAGGGAAATAGACCCTGTTTACTATGTAACAGCGCATGAGGTTGCGCATCAATGGTTTGGCCATCAACTTAATGCTGCCAATGTGCAGGGCAGTGCGGTGTTGTCAGAGACATTGTCGCAGTATGCTGCATTAATGGTAATGGAGAAAAAGTACGGGGAACAGAAAATACGTAAATTCCTCACTTTTGAACTTGATAGCTATTTACGCGGCAGAGCGAATGAATATTTAGAGGAAATGCCGCTGCTACGCGCTGAAAATCAACCGTATATATATTACCGTAAAGGCGCCGTTGTCATGATGGCTTTGCGCGATAGAATTGGCGAGGAAAATATGAACGAGGCGCTGAAGGGCCTTATCGCTAAATTTAAATTCAGTGAAACCGTGCAACCGACCACTCTTGATTTAGTTGCCGCATTGAAGTCTGTGGCTTTGCAAGATGATTTTGCGTTTATTGACGATCAATTCAATCAAATCAGCATTTATGATTTAAAAATTACTGAAGCTGAAATTACAAATCAAGAGAATGACTACACACTAAACCTAAACGTTTCGGCTAGACAGTTTCAAGCTAGTGGTGAAGGGGAGGAGTCTGAACAAGCTTTCGATGAGTTTGTAGAAATTGTATTGTTTAGCGATGACCCCAACGATTTCAGTATTGATAATGAAATAATTTATCGAAAGAAACACCAATTAATTTCAGGCGAAAACAAAATTATCATTACCACTAATACGCCATTTGCTTATGTTGGCGTCGATCCCTTTGTTCGCTTTATCGATCGAAACAGCAGAGACAACGTGGTGAAGCTATAGCTTGATAGGGTCTAGCTGATGAAACATTTTAATAAACAAGGAGGCGAAAACATGCATAAAGGAATAATAGTTTCATTTGTGACCATTATTGTTTGTTTTGGGATAATGGATGCAGTCTGGCTGGGTATTGTTGCAGATGAGATCTATCAGCAAGAAATGGGGGGCTTGCTGCGTACTCAATATCCTGTTTGGCCATGGGTTAGTTTTTATCTTATTTATTCTTTGAGCATTGCTATTTTAGCCGTTCAGCCGAGCTTTGGTCAGTTGGTGCAGCAACCGAGTTGGCGGTCAAAAGAGTTAGCTATTGTGGCGTTTAGAGGTGCGGTGTTAGGTCTGGCCGCCTACGGTGCATATAATCTGACTAACTATGCGATTCTGTCAGACTGGTCCTTGAAAATATCACTCATTGATTGGATGTGGGGATGTTTTATCACAATGTGTAGCGCAACTGCAGCGGGTCTAGCCGTGTTTGTTTTTGGGAAGCAAACCAATAATTAACACTGACCCCGTTAATTTGCTGACCCCATTAGTTTGAGCGCGCTATCTGGTGGGGATAGCGCGCGCTGCCGGAGTCTAGGTTGGCATAGATGCTAATATAGCGTCTGGTCGAATAGGTAAGTCTCTCACTCTTGCTCCTACGGCGTTAAAGATTGCGTTGGCAATTGCTGGCGCGACGGCTATTAAACCCGGTTCGCCTAAGCCTGTGGGAAACTCCGTGTTTTGCACAAAGCTGATATCCAACTCCGGTACATTGTCCATCCTCAGCGGCGTGTAGGTATTCAGATTGGTGTCTTTTACTTGGCCTTTTTCGAAGGCTGTGCCTTCAAATAACGCTAAGCTCAAACCCCACAGCATAGACCCTTCTGTTTGAGCTAGAGCGCCATCCGGATGCACTACCGTTCCGCAGTCTAAGATAGCTGTTAATTTATGTACTTTAACCTTGCCGGTTTTTGGATCAACTTCAACATGCGCAACACACGCTCCCCAGGTTGGCATTTCTCGCTCTTGACCTGCGGATATTGCAATACCTAAGCCTTGATTCTTTGGCAGCGAACGACCCCAGCCAGAGCGCTCACGGATTTCTGTTAATACATTAGCTAGTCGTTTTGCACCGCCTACAGAAACCGGGGCTTCCCCCGCATTTTTGCCAGTAGCGTCAAGTAAAGATAAGCGAAAATCAATGGGATCTAGCTTCTGCTTGTGGGCAATTTCATCCATAAATGACTCAACTGCCCAACCGGTCCAGCCAGGCCCCACGGCTCTCAACCAGCCAGGCACAAAGGTTTTTTGTGCAAGAGTGTTGTTAATAGCACGAACTCTATGATTCGCAAGCGTGTACCAATGGTCTGCGCCTGAAATTGAAAATGGGTCGTATTTACCTTTACCATCAATGCCTTGTGGTAAGAAGCTTGGGGCCATTGCTAAGGTGGGCCAACCTGCCGCAGCACCATGTTCGATGCCAAGCAGCTTTTGCTCTGCGTCCCAATAAGCGTTCATTTGCTGTACCGAAGGAGAGCGCACGCAATCAAAGAGTGTATCGTCTTCACGCGTAAATACGAGCTTAACTGGTTTGCCAACTGCCTGCGCTGTTAACGCCGCCGGTATCATATAGTCCCCAGCCAAGCGACGACCGAAACCTCCGCCCAAATAATATTGATGAATGATCACTTTGTCTTCTGGCATGCCCACCGCTTTGGCAACGACAGGTAGAAACAGCGACTGCCACTGGTTGCCGCAGTGCACATGACATACGCCGTCTTTGAACTCCACAGCTGCATTGACAGGCTCTAATGTAAAGTGCAGTGCTGACGACGTGCGATAAACCGATTCAAGCGATGTTTCAGCGGCCTCAGCTGCTTTTGCAATATCACCCTTGTCAACAACCAGCGTACCTGAGGTTTTATCTTCAGCCAGCGCAGCGCCTTTTGAAAGGATATCTCGTTCGCTTACGCTGGCCGTTTCGCCTAAGTCATATGAAACCTGTATGGCCTTTCCCGCTTTAATAGCACCATAATACGTGTCGGCCAATACACTCACCCATCCCTGCACGGTATCACTGGGATCTTTCAGTATTTCGTAACCTTGATAGCCTTTTACTTTTTTAGCTTCAGTGTCGTCGACCGTTTTAACTGAACTGCCATGACGAGTAGGTGGGATGACGGGTCTTGCATACACCATGTTGGCAAGTTCTACATCAATACCATATTGCGCACTGCCGTTTGTTTTTGCCGGAATGTCTAATGCTCTGCTAGGCTTGGCTATTAATTGACGGCTTGCTGGACTTTTTGGTTCGAATTTCGCTAGTTCGTCGGCGCTAAATACGCGGTCAATTTTGCCATTTTTCACAACGTCGGCAAAACTAATTGATTTATTACCAGCAACGATCATGCTGTTTTCTGCCGCACACTCCTCCGCTTTAACACCGAGTAACTTGGCGCCAGCGTCAATTAAAACGGTTCGCCCTGCCGCCCCAGCTTGAGACATAGGTACATAGCTTTGAAATACCGACCAAGAGCCACCGGTAACCATGTAACCCCATTTCGAATCTGTATCAACATGTTTAATTTCGACGTTTTCCCAATTAGCACCTAATTCGTCGGCGACGATACGGGCGATTGCAGTACCGACATGTTGGCCCATTTCAGCGCGCGCGATATTGACTAAAATTAATCCGTTAGTATCAATTTCAAACCATACAGTAGGGCTAAATAATTTGCCGGATAGCTGTTTTGCTGCGTTGCCTGTCGCAACTTCAAGCGCGTTAATACTGGGACCAAATGCCATCATAAGGCCACCGCCAACTGAACCAATTAAAAAATTACGGCGGCTATGTTCTACACTGTCTTTGCGTAATCGAGTCATATTAACTAACTCCTTGAGTGCGTTTTGCTTGTATCTTCGGATTAAAAATTTGAACCACTGAGTCTGATTGCGTTGCTACATCTTTAATCGCTTCTTTAATACGCGCATACGTCATGCAGCGACATAAGTTACCGCTCATGTAGGAAACGATCTCTTCTTCGCTAGGGTTGGCATTCGATGCAAGTAATGCAGCTGCCTGCATGATTTGTCCTGATTGGCAGTATCCACATTGTGGTACTTGATGCTCCACCCACGCTTTTTGTAATGGGTGCTGTCCTTCTAGACCTTCAATGGTGCGGATATCGGCATTGGCGACGCTACTTATTGGAAGCGAGCATGAGCGCACAGGTGAGCCGTTCAGGTGTACTGTGCATGCACCACACAAAGCTATTCCGCAGCCAAACTTTGTCCCTTTTAAATCGAATTCATCGCGAATAACCCACAGCAAAGGCGTATCAGCCTCTGCATCCGACTTGATTTTTTTACCGTTCAATGAAAATTCAATCATAGTTCTTACCTGTTCGCTAGTGCCAATTAATCAAAAAAACGCAGTGTAGAAAGAGTAGACGCTATGGGCAAACTATGCAACTTACGGTGTTTTTCCTTGTTCTAACTGAGCGTTCTGTGCGAGCGTCCACTGTGAGAGTGCTCTGCACCATCTTCACTTTTTGTAACATCTTCGCAACAGACATCGTTGCTTTATGCTGTAGTCTTTAAAGCAACAAGGATTTACCAACGACTCGGTTTAGAACTGGTGGGAAAATAATATGACAAATAGAACTGTTATTATCAGTGTGGCGGCAATCATTTTGCTAAGCGGCTGTGACTTGATGAATACGATTCGTATGAAAAATGCCAATGACCATCTGGTAGCAAGCTGGCCTGAAAATCAAAGCGAAGCTAAACTCGAAACTCAATATATTGGTGAAAAGCCGTATGTTGTTGCCAGCATCAACGGTGTCGAAAGCTTACTGTTTATGGTTGATACTGGGGCATCTATGAGTTACCTCTTTGATACTCCAAAGGTTTTGTCATTGGGTCTTGAAAGAGGCTATTCGCTCTCTGCCAGCGGTTGGGGGGATGGCAAGGACTCAGTTATTTATCAGACGAAAGTTGAGCAACTAAATCTTGCTGGTATTTCATTTAAGCAAGTTAACTTTGCATTCATGCCTGTAAGCAAAAGTCAGTATTTCTTAAGAGCTGACGAGGCTGTTTATGACGGTGTACTGGGTCACGATGTGCTGCATCACTTTTCGTGGACCTTTGACAAAGCAGCTAAGCAAGTGAGCATTAGTAGTCAGCCTTTTGATGGCAATGAGAAGGCTTATTCGTTTGAGTTTGATACTTTTTTAAGTAAGATCAGTGTTGCTGGTGAATTAAACTTCGGTGATGAACAAGTCTTTGCGCAAGATCTCATTATTGACACCGGCAGCAGACACTCTCTTAAAGTTGCTTCCGCTTTTATTGAAAATAACGACATTGTCCTATCAGGTAGCAGCATTACCGCTGCGGATTTTGGCCTGAGCGGTCGAACGATTCATCAAAGAATAACATTACCTGAATTAAGGTTAGGAGAATTAAGTGTTGCTGGCATAAAAACCAATCTTGTTGGCGGCGACTTTGAAGATGATTATGGTGTAATAGGCAGCGCGTTTCTGAATAAGTATATTAGTGTTGTCGATTACCATTCGAGTCGACTTCATTTGATACCCTATCTGAATTCGACATATATTACCGACTATAACCTATTGGGTCTCGAGTTACGCAAATTACGCTCTCAAGAGTTCGTCGTTCGCTACGTTTTCCCACAAATGGCATCGGCAAATTTTGACTTTCAAGAAGGAGACATTATCGTGAGCATTGATGGTGTTCCGACCAGAGATATTTCACAGGGTCAATGGCTTAAATTAAGTGCCACAGTTGGACAATATGAAATATGTCGAATGCGAAAAATAATAGAATGTGTAAAGGTGAGCTCTGAAGACATACCTGGCTACTCAACGCCTAGTTAATTGAATATCGTAAAATCAGTTGCTGGTGTCAATTGCCGCGTAATTTCATATTTTCAGAAAATTCAAAGCTTAGACATCAAGTGGTATCTGCGCGGCCGCAGTTCAAGCATCAGAGCCAGTCTGGTTAATATCTTTAAAAAAAGCGGTTATGGCATTTTTATACAGGCTTTCAGCAACCAGTGAGGTCGAGTCAGCTATGTTTGTAGTAAATTATTACAATGGTTGAAATTCTCAACTTATCTAATGCTGCACACTTACTGCAAGTATTTCCTTTATACATAAAAAAGGCTAACGCGATTTTTCGCATTAGCCTTTCTAATCAAGAGTAAATCGGAATTATTTGGTTTCTGCGTCTTTGTACTTATCGAACCAAGCGAGGATATAACCAATTTTTCTACTTAGGTTTGATGGCTTAGCAGCGATGCCGTGGTAGGCACCCTGTATGCGCACCAGCGAACTTTCGACACCCTCAAGTCGCAAGGCTCCATAGTACTGTTCACTTTCGCTCATAGGAGTGCGAACGTCTAACTCACCCGTTAGCACCATGGTTGGAGTAGTCACATTGCCCACTAAACGAAGTGGTGAATGATCCCAATATTGGTCAACATCATTCCAAGGTAAATCGGTAAACCAGTATTTGGTCATAAAGGTGTAAATATCACTGGTGCCAATCATACTGATCCAGTTTATTACTGGCTTGGCAACAACGGCTGCGCGGAAGCGATCGGTACTACCAACTATCCAAGCTGTTAACACGCCACCGCCAGAACCACCGGTCACAAAAAGATTGCTTTCGTCAACGTAGCCCTGGGCAATTGTGGCGTCGACCATATCCATCAAATCGTTGTAATCTTCAGATGGATAATTTTTATCAATAAGATTGGCAAAATCAGTGCCCATTGACGTTGATCCTCTTGGGTTACCGTAAACCACCACGTAGCCTGCCGCAGCAAACATTTGCACCTCGGTCGAAAATTCAGGACCGTATGCAGTGTGTGGTCCACCATGAATTTCCAAAATTAGAGGGTACTTTTTTGCCGGATCAAACTTAGGGGGTTTGACGATCCAAGCCAGCAATTCACGTTCATCAACGCTACTTTTTACTTTGATGAGTTCGGGTTTATTAAGTGTTTTGTGTCCAAAAATATCGCTGTTTAAATCGGTGAGTTTACGCATCTCACCACGCTTACTTAAAACAGCTAAATCGGCAGGACGGTCACCGGTCGATAAGGTAAATACCACACGCCCATCATCCGTTGCATCATAGTCACCGGATGTATAAGGCCTGCCTAGACTGAGACCTCCCAATGCGTCAGTTTTCTCTGTCAACTTGCCAGATAAAGTGACGTAAGCGACATGTTTTTTACCCGCATTGTCATAGCTAAAATATAAGCCCTTGCCGTTATTCGCCCATTTTACATTGCTCACTGCACGGTCTAATTTCGGTGTCAGGTCTTCCACATTTGACCCATCAGTATTCATCACATAAAGGCGTTCAATCTGATTAGACTTGCCGTTATCGTCAAAACCGGTGAAAGCGATCAGCTTGCCATTTGGGCTTAAACTAGGGTTGCTTTCAGGGCCCGTCGCATCAGTCAGCTTGCTAACACTGCCATCTTTCACATTTACCGAAAGTAAATCGCTGTTAAAGATGTCGAAATCACCGTCTGTCCGGATATTCGCCGACATAACAATGTGGCTGCCAGACTGATTCCACATTAACTGACCACCGTAATCAAAGTCGCCTGAGGTTATTTGTCGAGGTGTGCCACCAAATGCCGGAACCACATAAACCTGCATGTTGCCAGGGCGGTTCATACCTGCGCCATCGCGCTGAAACAGAGTTTGATCAATATATTGAGCGTCTTCTGCCCATGCTGCATCCTTTGGCTTAAAAGACAGGCTGAATAGCGATTTAGGTTTAGAGGGAGTGAACATTGCAAACGCTAGTTGCTGGCCGTCAGGTGAAAAACTGAGGCTAGTGGGTCGCATTGCCACATCGCTTACACGCGCCGTCATGCCGTTGGCCACATCTCGCACATATATTTGGGTAGCGCCTTCTTTGCCAGATAAATATGCCATTTTAGAGCCGTCGGGCGAAAAAACAGCGCCGTAGTGACTGTCTTTGCTAGACAATAATGGCATGTGCTTAGTGCCATCTAGCGAAACGGTCCACAAATTAGTGCGCTGCGCGTCTACCATGATGTCCATGCTGTTGCGTTCGTAAAGCACGGTTTTCCCATCAGGCATAACAACAGGATTCGACGCGTATTCGATATTGAATATATCCTCATAGGTAATAAGGCTTTTGTCTATAGAAGTCTTTTCCTTGCCGCTCTCTTCGTTGGCAAACGCCACTGCTGATATGGCGTTTAACACAAAGCCAAAACTGAAGGCTAAGCTGCTGATCCCTATTTTTATTTTCATAATATTTCCTTTTAAAACTAAGTCGGTTTTTCGATGACAGCTTGCGTATTCTTAGTGAATGAATACACCCAAAAAGATGACAATCAATAGGTAAGTGTACGAAGAATATACGATGCACTAAGGTGATTCAATAGGAGTGATGTTTCTCAGTTTTTGTTTTTATTAACGGTTAATTTTAAAGCTCGCAAACCGTGCCGGCAAAAAACGCGCTAATTCTCTCATAGTCATTGTTAAGCAAAGCCACTTGTAATAGACGAAGGAAAGTGAAATGCAACTCAATAACGCTCAAGATCAAAGCACACAAGCCATGACAGAGGTCGCACTTGCACTTTCGATGGCTTTTTTTTCATTGCTGTTAGTAGCCTTGATATCAATTGGCGTTCCTGGAACAGCAAATGAAGAGCAAAAAAAAGCGCGCTCGGTGCCTGAGTTTGTGGTGACTGAAACCAGGCCCACAGGAAAAAATACAAAAGCGATAAACCAACCAACGGAAATACAATACATCTTTTATTTTGATTCCAAGTTTTACGATAAACACTTGAAGCAAATTAACGTCACCGAGCTCAATAACATACAAAAACTGGTTATTGCAATGCCAATGGAAACTGATGTTTCCGACGCATTGGCATTACAAAAAAAGTTTAGAGGCTTTGATTTAGCATTAACTATTATGGACAGTGAGTGGCTAGTTACTTTCGAAAATAGTATGAAAATATGAGCAAATTAAGGCGATGAAAATTAAAAGTAGCAAGCAAAACCAATTGAAAAAAAAACAGGTGCAATTCAGCAAGGTTTTTGTGAATAGGCGATTGAAACTGGCTTACGTCGCTTTGGCGACGGTAGGCGCAATTGTTACGACTGATTTCTTAGTGCCATCAGCAGATAGAATCAATCTATCGGCGAACGCAAAGCAAATACATATGCATCAAGTCAGCTCAGAGATCCTAAATAAGCGACAGTTAATTGTCGCCTTGCAATCAATTAGAATGCATAACGTGACAAGATATCAGCGCACCGATAGCAAAAACCTTGAGCAGTCATCTATAAACATCCCTAAAATTGTCGGTACTTCAGATAATTCTGCTTTGAGTCCTCGCGTTTCTCACGTAAACAACGCGAATCTGAACACCGCTGCGACCCTCGCTGCCCCAGTTCTGCCAGTTCAGCAAGGTTGGTAATCTGCCAGCAGACTGGATATCCAGTCTGCCTTGTTCTTAATAAAAGTAGGCGCAATAATTGCTTAATTCTCAACAATATTGATAAATAAATGCCGCTAACTCAGTTTTGTCATTTGCCTTGTGGTCTTTTGATAATAATAGAGCTAGGCTTTTCTTGAGTCACGTTGTCACAATGAGTTCATACTTCAGCAGTATAAAATAGGTTTAGGGCTAAATTTTTGTTAAAAAGTATTGGTAAATATAAGATAAATGGATTGATTGCACGGGGCACAAGCAGCAAGGTGTATCTCGCTCAAGACCCTAATCTATCGATACAGGTGGCAATCAAAGTATTTGATTGCCAAATTGAAATTGATAAAAATAGCTTTCACAAACCACTACAGGAGCGACAGCACGAAACAAAAAAAACACAAATAGACTTTATTAACGAAAGTAAGATGTTACACAAACTGTCGTCCGCTCCGCATATTGTCCCATTTATGGAGTTCGATTTTACTGAAGGCAACCAGCCTTTTATTGTAATGCCATATTACAAACGCTCGTTGGCAGACTTACTCGGTACGGAAAACAAACTAAGCACGCGTCAAACATTGCTTATTGCTCAACAAATTCTGACCGGCCTTTCATCTATCCATGAAGCCGGTCTGGTTCATCTCGATATTAAACCCGCTAACATTTTACTGGATGACAATGATCAAGTGCTCATTGCGGATTTTGGTATTTCGATAGCTAACGTTGCTTCGGCGCGTAAAAGGCCTGAGGCTAGCGCTCGGCTAGATATCGATAAAACGGGCATTGGCAGTCAGTATTATGCCAGCCCAGAGCAATTGGAAGATGCTCAAAATGCTACTGTACAGAGTGATATTTATGCAGTGGCAGCGTTGATGTATCGCTGTCTTAGCGCGCAGCAATTCAGCACAACACAATTGCCCTTAAATAAGCTAAATCTCAGATTGGATGAGCAAGTAAGTAGTTTGGTTGCGCTTGGCTTATCGATAAGCCCTGAACAACGGCCTGAGTCAGCCAAACAGATGTTAATGTCTATCGCACAAATAGTGAAACGATTTGAAGATGAAATTAGCGGCGAAGGTCAAAATGATGATCCTGAAGCAACGCGAATATGGGTAAATCGCGCAACAGTTAACAATAATATGGATGCGCTAAAGGAGAGTATTCAGCACACACTGCTAAAAGAAGGGGAAATAACGCCATTTCATTTTTCTCGATTAGAACTTTTGGCTAAGGCTGAACTGCATGAAACATTCACTGCACAATGGCTGTTTCAGTACATTCAGCAGACCCAATCTCAGCTAGCACGGGAGAATGCAAATGCCGCCGCTTTTTTCTTATGGGTGGAGCAGGTCAACGATGAAATAAACACGGCCTCTGAGAAAATAGCTTCTGAGAAAACAGCTCCAAATAAATCAGGCGTCTCTCAGCAAACAGCTGGCTTGTCGGATCAGGCGAAGCAACGTTTAATTGAGCTTGGGAGCACGACGCTAAATATACCGAAGCAAGAAGTCGCTAGCATTATCGAGCGAAAATTGTTCACTAACGAATTCGACCGTGTTGATACTGGCGGTTCCGTTGCCGGACGTCAACGCAAATCTAGAGGTCGTTTTTTATCAGCTATTCTGATTATCGCTTTGGCATTTTTTATACCGTGGTGGCTGTATTCTGATAAAACGCCAATAAGCCGAGATGATTCAGTTTCTGAAGCAATTAGCGACGTTGAGGGGGAGTCCTTTGCCAACAACTCGTTGACTGACGACCGCAAAACTCTTGCGGGCTCAGATCAGAATATTCTGAACGACATATCTGATATACAAATAGAAAACGGTCACTCAGTAGATATATCATCCGGCAATATACAAATCATTCTGCAGGTACAGCCTTCCGACGCCAGCGTTGTACTGCAATCTATGCAAGGAATACCTGTGAGCAACGACAACGTTCAACCAGGTGAGTATTGGTTGCGAGTGAGCAAAAACGGCTACAAAACCGTGTCAAAGAAAATCACGATTGATGCTAATCCATACGTTATTAATGAGCAACTTACCCTGTCAGACACTCGCTACTTCATTGGTAACACAAATAGAACAGTCGCAGATGGCATTCCCGTTGAATTCATATTATTGCCAAGTGAAGTAATGCAAGTTAACGCAAAGCCGAGGGAATCAATAAGCCCACGCATTCGGATGATGTCGTTCGAGGTGACTAATCAGTTATATTCAGCATGCGTAAACGATGGCAAGTGCGCGACATCAAAAAAGCTATCGACAGACCCTCGATACCGTACTTTTGCCTTACCCGAACATCCTGTTGTTAATGTAAGTTGGTATGACATTACCGAACAGTTTATTCCCTGGTTGTCCGCTCAAATTGGTTCAAATTTGCGTCTGCCTACTAAGCATGAATGGGAGTTTGCGGCAGCAGGCACAGTAGATAATCTTTCTACAACTTACAGTTGGGGACAAAGAATGCAAATGAATCGCGCGCATTGTAAGAATTGCGGTATTGTGAATAATAATAGCGTGAATATCAATAGCGTTAATAACAGTCGCGTTAATTCGACAATGCCAGTGCGTAGCTTTGCGGCAAATAACTGGCAGTTGTACGATATGCATGGCAATGTACAAGAGTGGACGAGCTCGTGTCATCAGCCGTCGAGCTCCTTGACGTTGAAATCTACCTTAGCACCGCGATGCGATTTAGCTATTGTCAAAGGAGGCTCATGGTTGAGTGATAAGTCTGAATTAGCTATCCCAATGGATGATTTTTTAAAGAAAACAGTCAGATCACATACCACTGGATTCAGGTTGGTAGAGGAAGTAAATGAATAAAACGGTCTTCTTGCTTATCATCGCGCTTGGCGTTTTTTCTGCAAAGGTAAGCGCAGAGAACTGGCGGGTGATTGTCTTGCCCGACAGCACGACAACTATTAGCGCTGAGTCACACGAGCTTATTATTGGCTCGTTTCATAAACACTTTGCAGCTGCCAATATTGATATTATTTCAGCAGATACCTTGCTTACAAGTTGCGCCGAAACATTGTGCGGATATGTTTCAATAAACGAGCTTGTAGACACGATAGCAGATTCGAAATTCAAGGTTAATTTGCTCGTTTTATACGACGCCCGCTATCAGCGTCGCGACGATAAGCAGAAAATAACACTAAAAGTCAGAGCAATCGATACAGTGTCTAAATCTGTCAGCTTTTCCCATATTGCAGCAACGCCATTTTACAGCGAAACAACATCAGCATCACAGGCCTTTACTCAAACTAACGAGCTGGCAGATAACGCTGGCGTGATAGAAGAAGAAAGCACTTCTTCCTCAAGTTTACAAAGACTGTCAGAACTAGCTGAACGCAACGCTCAGCAGTTGGCAATTCAGATAGCAAATATGAAAAAGCGCTACGTTTATAAATTAAGGTTGACTGATTTTACGCCAGAGGAGCTTGATGTCATCTCTGGAATGGCGCTATCTGTCACTGATGGTGTAAAGTCAAAATTGCTTCAAGAAAAAACAAGGCTGCACTTTCTGGGTTTGTTTATGCCGAGCAAAGACATCACTTTTGAACTCTCTACTATGATTGCGCCAAGCGTTTTTCGTGATCAAATGTCGCGTTTATTTAAACGCATGAATGTTGAAGTATCTACAAAGTATATCCCACAAGAAAATCTATTTGAGAGCGCCAGATCGGTTTCTGCATATTCGATGTCCTTATTCGCAATTTGGAGCATTATTATTGTTTTATTTTTTCTGTTGGCCTTGTTCGCTTTATGGTCATGGGTTCAATTTACATTAAACATTTACGAGTCAACAAATCAGAGCGCTAAGTGGCTTCGATTGGTACGTATACTAAAGCTTATACCAGTGCCCTTTTTGTGCAGGGATAAATGGCTACAACAAATGGGCTACTGGGAGAAACGAGTCAGGCAGGGCGATATTTGGTTTGATAACGCACAGCAGTTATTACAAAATCACGAGATTGAATCAGCCAATGTTTTTGTCAAAAAATCACTCGAAGATAACGCTTCAAATATTGCGGCACAAGCGCTTGAAGCTGCGATAGCAGAGCAATTATCGAAACATCATCTGATTGAGGATGAGCGTCAACAGTTTAAAGGCTTGGTATCGAAGGCGGTTGAATTAGCGCAAGCCGATAAGCTTTTTGCGGCCTTAGAAAAGGCATACACTGCGCTTGAGTTATGTGAAAGCCATGCAACTTTTAATCGCCCAGTGATTGACTTGCAAATTGACTCTACCAAAAATCTTATTCAACGAATTTCAGCACACAAGGCATTGCACTGCTCTGGTCTTATTATGAAGTCTCAGAGTCAGCGAATACAAATCAACTGTGGTAACACGATGCGAATTGGCAGGAGTGAACCGCGCGACCAATCTGCGGTGAATTTAGATCTGACATTGCCTCAGGACACTCTTTCTCGCGTACATCGCAGCATTGTGATTGTTCGCCAAGCCAATGGCTTTACCGCCGAAGATATAGGCAGTACGAACGGCATGTGGCTGCAATACCGACTGTGTGAAAAAAACAAAGAATACATTCTTGCCGAAATGGATCAAATTCATCTATCTCCCCCTAATGAGCTTGGCACGATTGGTTTTCAAGTAAGTTATTTAGATTCAAATCAAAGTATTGCATTGTGTCTGTGTCAAAACGCGATTTTACCTGCGGTCAATTTGACCTCTTCAAAGAGCTTCATTAATCCATCTGAATATGCAAACTACAGCTGGTATTTAAGTACAGAGCGCTTTTATCTCATATTTTCACTCGGTAAGTATATCTGGTACAGCGAGTCTGAATGGCGAAAAAGCCAGACGCTGCATGAAACTGATGATCATTTTGATGAAGTGTTAAGCGTTCAGCTAAAAGGCGAGGTTTGGCTGCATCCATCAAGTCGCTTATATGATGTCAAAATCAATAATTCCCGCATTGTGGGCCCTGTTCCTTTGCCGCTAGATTGTCAGTTAAGTGTGAATGATTTCCTCATTGATATAACACTCAAGCCTGCGTCAACTGCTGATAAAGCAGTCACAGATATGCTGTATGACTAATATTATTGAATACGGTGTCAGTGCAACACTGCAAGCTGAATTCGAGATGCTTAGAGATACACTGTCAGTGCGAGAGTATCAACAAGAACCGGCCGGAAGAACGAGCAACACCAACTTTAAATATGCTGCAAAAACAATTGATAAACTTGCTCAATACCTGCTGTGTAGAAACTATGGCAAAGCTTGTTTAGAGCTTGCCTACTTGTGCTGGCCGATTGTGCGTCATCAACAATACAGTAAAGGTTTATTGCACTTTTTTTGGATTGAAGAAGCAATATCCCCCAGTCAATTTAGACACAGTATTGCTCCTTTAACAAAACTCGATTTGTGTGCACCTTTAGTGTCATTAAATGAGATGGGCATGATCATTCGAACGCCGAAACAGAGCTTTACCATCAGTGCATCTAGGGTCATGTTGTTGAGCGCATTATTAGAACTATTAGTTAGCAATATTCAAGATGTGTTGAAGGATATAGAAAGTCATTTATCTACTTCAGATGAAAAATGTGTAGGTAAATTAGCAAGCTATTTACAAAAAAAGCTATATGAGTTTTTAAAAGCGCATTTGCCCACTGCAAATTTACAACAAAAATATCGCTATATTCATCAGTGGGTCAATGAAAATAACGCTAAAGAAAACCTAAACGATGAGGCTGTTCTCAAGTTTTGGACTGCATCTGTTAATGAAGATGGCTACGTAAAATTTCAAAATGCATTCGTTGACGTCGTTGATTATCAATTTGCATATGCGCAGGTAAGTGCGTCTCGCGAAATTGCGCTTGAGCAATCTGATTTACCCACTGTAAGCCTCGATGATAGTGGGCATGAGCTCGACGAAAGCGAGTCTGTTAGCTTGTATTGTTCTGTCTTTGAAGGGAATGAAGATATGCTAGAGTCGCCCAACTGGCTGCTTGATGCCCCTAAATTTGTGACCAAAAAAGAATATGCTTGCGTTGCTCTATTATTCGAATTACGCCAATCGCTAACTCAATTTCCCCTTTCTGTGATACGCACGGAGGTATTTGGTCAATGGCAAAACTCAATTATTCAGCGCAATAGAGACAAGCATGAGGTGGTAATCGAGCGGCCAGATCAAGACTATATGATGTATGTGCAAAGTTTAACTAACTGGCGTAAACAAGCAGCCAATACGCTCTTGTGTTGCGCTGCAATATTGTATGAACACAAAGATGTCAGATGTTTAACCGTATTATCACAGGCTGTAGCTTTGCTGAATGAGGGCAATGAAAAAGCCGACTTTAGGCAAATGTTACAGCGCTTGTTTGATATCAATAAAAAAGAAAACGGTAAATCTGAACTTACGTTTGCACAGATTCAACGATGGTTGTTGCAGTCTCAAACGCTCATGCGGTTTTTTACTTTAGCAACAAAAACGCTAGCTAAAAATAATCGTGCGGGCTTTAAAAACAATCATGATTATCATGCAGCAGATATTTATGAGCAGGGGGCTGAGCAATTAATGCAGGGCGTTAAGCTTATTCAAGATTTAAATGAGTCAGTTTTTCAGCGTATTGAGAATAAAAATAAAGAGTCAGCGTCACTTGACGCACTTTTTAGGTCTGATCTTTTCATATTCAAAAGTGAATTGGCAAAAAGGCATGGATCAAAGTATGAATAAAAAACAAAGTGGTGGTGCCGGTGGCGCGGGTAACAGTGGAAATGTTGGCGGTGACGCTGCACAATCGTCTATTTTTGTGATACGACAACAATATAGGCAGCTAAAGCGTTCTGCATTAGACAATCAAGTAGAGGAAAACTCTGCTGCTAATGCGAAGTCAATACGCGGTCCAAATAAACGAGTCTCTTTTGCTGAGCTTGTTCAGTGTGCTTGTTTTCCGAGTTCAAGCAGGTCAAAGCAGTTAATGCTCGTTATAGCAAAAAATGTCAGCTTGTTTACTCAGTATGAGTGGATACTGCAAAGAATGAGTATCGCAGTAAGCGCCGAGCAGGTTGCGGCAAGCACGAATGAGCAAGTTATGTCCAGAACCAATGACAATTTTGATTTGCAAATAAAGCCTGACAAAAGTAACAATACTCAGGCACACGTTTTACTAAGTTTAAAAACAATGCAAAGCGGGCATTCAGCGTATTCAAAAGGGATATTTTTACACTGTATGCAGGGAGACTTATTCAAGGTGATACATTTTGAGAATGTGATGGACGGTCAAGCACAAATTGTCATTGAACAAGACAGTGCGGCGTATAATTTGATAACGAGCCCAAATACAAAGCTATATTTATGTTAACTATTGTTTATTAATGTACGAATCTAATAAGGAAAATAGCCTTATCAATCAATATTGGAAGCACACAACGCAATGTCACTAAATGTCCATGTGTTTATCGCAACAAACAAAGGGCTTGTTGCAATACAGAGCCTAACTGACTTACACGACAATGCTCTGCAGTCTGTGATCACCATCAATGGCTCAACTGACTTGGCGACTATTAGTCCGTCGTATCATCGATTTGTACAGAGAAGCACTGGCCTTATTCAAGCTGAATTTGGGGTAGCGAGCTTTCGCGCGAACATTTCACGAAACATTGACGCTGGCAGCAGTTGGCAACTTCCCTTCTATTTAGCGCATTTTATTCAAGCAAACGCGGTTTTATACAACACCAATATGGACCAACTTCAAAGCGATGCTGTGAAGTTGGGGCACGGTAGTCCTAAATCGGGAGACATCGTGTTGATAGCGACGGGCCAGATCAATACCTCCTCTGGCATGATTGAAGCGGTAAGCCATATTCCGGAGAAATGCATTACTGCGTCGGCGCAAATAAAGCTGTGGATGAAGAAAGGAATTTTGGTTGAATTTTTTGTTCCAGCTAGCGGTGCCCAAACGAGTGATTGGCAGCAGAAAACAGAACATCAAACAACACAAGAATTTGGGCATACAAAGAGTTTACAGCACACAATACTCCCCGAAGTAGATTGCGCTATTTATCCGGTGATTGACACACTGCAATTGAGAGAACATGTTTCACAACTCTTGCCATCAACTGAAATGCACGAAAAGCAGGGGAGAGAGGGCAGGTCAATTTCATCTTTCAAGCCAGCACTTGAAAATAATACTCAACATACACAAAATTCGACAAGTTTATTTACCAACACAGAAACTGAGTTAACAGAACCCAGCGTGTCTTCAAATCAACTAAAATTACTGGCGAGTAAATTGTTCTCCAGTAAATTAAGAACAGCCTTGATTTTGCTGCTACTCGGAATGGCCATTGCGGCAACTTACAGCATAATGAGCGTAGGTTCTGTTTACCCTGAAACTCGCTTTGTTACTAAGACAAAAAGCGGACTGCACTGCGATGCTAATGCGGTGGAGCAACCCATAAATGTCGCCAGGCAATACGTATCGAGAATACCTTCTGTAACATTTAGCAGAGCCTGCAGTATGACCCTAATTACTGCATCAAAAATACCGCAAGTGTGGTTGGTGGCAGATACTAAAACTCTCATTGAGCTCAGTTCTACGCGAATAGGTAAGGAATTGCACTGGACAGTTCCTTTGCCGCAACAGCAGCAGGTTGATCGAGAATATGTTCTGATTGTTACCGAGCATTCATTAGATCTTGCCGACCTATCTGCTTTTAAATCCTACTTGTCGCGTCTCGAGCAAACCCAAAAACCGACTGTTGAAATGTTGGCAATGTTCTTTTCGCAAATTTCTGTCAACCCCCAATATGTTAGTCATAAGTTGCTTGCCTCAAGAAATTAACTCAATAATTTTAAGCAAAGATGCAAAAGAATAACGACAGCATTTAAAAAAACAGCCTAATCATTTTATATCCATCAGTAATATATGACGGGAGAATAAAATGAAACCTACATCCATCGCTAAACACTACTTCTTTATCGCTGTAAGCGCCGCACTATTGTCAACCGGGTGCAGCAGCACGCCGCAAAATGCGTCCATCAATTCGCCGTTAAGTAAAATGAAGGACAACCCTATAGTTGAAGCGCCAAGCATAGAACGCCTTAATGCTGAGTGTCATTCCAAAGTACTAGAGCGGGAAAACAGCGTTGGCGATTCGTCAGATATTGCCCAGCAAATTGCGCTCGCTAATGCTGCGTCGCGCTGCATTGAAAACAAGTCTTTCTTTCCTCAGCATCCTGATAATCAAATGGCGATGCAGTTAAATGCTTTAGCTGTCGTCAACTTTATAAAGGCAGGAGAAACTCAACTGGCAGAACAAAGTCTGGCGCAGTTTAGAAAACAGTTTCCGCAGCAAGACTTATTATTTGCTGATTATACGTCGTTTGTCGATACCGCGGTTGCGCTATTGCAGCACAGCGAACTGTCAGCTCATCAACTTAGTGTCCTCAATATCAATAAATCCTTACGACTTGAGTTGAAGCGAAATGACTATTGGCTCAGAAACTAAGAACGACTTTATGCAGCTGACTTTATATGAGCCACTTCACATAAGTCTTTTAATATACGCCACGCAGTATAAGTCAGCTAATACAAATCACAGTAAAAATGAAACCTCATTAAAAGGTAAATATCATGAATAAAGTAGAGCAGGTCAATGTAGTAAACAATGCAAAGACAGTGAAGCAAATAACTACCGTTTGTTTTTTGATGGTAAGTATTGCTATTACTGGCGTGCTTGCGCCAATAAAGGCGAATGCAAACTCAGACAATCACTGGCAACCTGTTGCTTCTGAAACCTTAATAAAACTGCCAGCGAACCTAATTGAAAAGCGCATTCAACAGGACTTCGAAATGTCACCGCTCGCAAATCAATTACTGTCATTGGAAAGCAGCATTGCAGATAAAGGTGACAAAATTAAAGCATTGCAAAGCTTACTGGCAGAAACTAGCGAAAGCGAAATGACGGAAGAGCGGGTGAGTTTAGTGCAAATAAAATCCAGCTATTTAGACGACATGCAGCTGAGTCAGTCGCTTCGTCAAGATGCGTTGAATAAGAAGCAATACTTATATGAAGATGTTTTGAGAAAGCTTTTTAATCAACAAAATTCATCAGCTAATTTAGATATGCAAAAGCTGAGAGCGAAACAGGAAGAAGCCAAGCAACGTATGGACCGAGTGATCGCGCAAGTTGACGCTACTTTATTAAATGATCGTCTTGACACCGCCAGTCCTTATGCTGACGAGTTTGCTATGAATCTAGGCAAAATAGAGCAATTAAAGCAGGCCATCAGTCAGCATCAATCATCGCTAGCGCCAACCATCGACGGTATTGAAGTAAGTGCTCAAGAATATGTAAGGCAACTATTGATGCAAGCGGCTAGCGACCAGTCTTTATTGGATCAAGAAGCACTGATGATTAGCTACATGGCCAAGTTAGTTGCACTTGACGCACAGTCAATAGAATTTCGACTTGCCTTTGAAGAAACGGAAGACGGCGTGCTTATCAATAACTTTACGAAACCCAGCCAAGCGGCTGACCTTTTCCTTTAACTAATATTCTGGAGACTATTATCATGAAGCATTTAATAAATCTTATTCGAAAAACGTCTGTACTGGCGCTTTTAAGCGTTAGTTTATTACCATTAGCCAGTGCTAATGAATTGTTTACGCTTAAAAATCTTGAACGAGAAAGAGCAACACTCATATCCGATTTTTTGAGCACCACGCTAGATGGTCAGAAAAAGCAGCAACGCTTGCAGCAAAGACAGCGTCAACTAGCGGATATGGAAAGAATGGTGCTGCGTGATGAGCGACTTTTAAACACCAAGTCGCCAATGGTTGAGAGCGCTTTCAAGGATTATGACAAAACATTTCTAGTTCATGCCGGAGCCGAAAGACAGGTGAGCGCTATGCATCAGTGGTTGGATAGCGTCAATGTCAATAATGACATTATACTCAGTGCTAGAGCTGGATATAGATAATGAACAGCGTATTCACCGGTACTGAGCTTCGCGCATTGAACGCTGATAAATGGATCCCGAGTCTATGCAAATCATTGGGTGTGATATTTGGCGTGATATTAATTGCATTAGCAGTCGCAAGCTACATGACGAATATGACCTTAACTGATCTGCTGCATTATGTTGAAAAAGTATTTAGCTACAGTTTCGTCTTGTTGTTTGTCCCACTCGTCGTTTTTGCAGCCTACGCAATTGTAGTCATAAACAAGGCCTCGATAAGCCTAGAGCAAAAGGTGTTTTGGTTTGAAATAGGGCAACAAGCAGCTAACGGCATGTCGACTTTGGCGCTGACCTTCACCTTATTGGGCATAAGCCTCGGAATAGGAACATTATCACAACAAAGTTTAACTCCTGATACCGTAAATGACGTGATCGCAGTATTAACACAACAGTTTTCGATGGCTTTCATGACAACGGTTGTAGGATTGCCAGCGGCGACGCTGAGTAGAGCTTTGCTGTCCATAAGTATGGTTAGACCAAAGCGGAAAATCACGCAGCACGCACCATTCATGCATCATTCAAAGGAATAAAAGTATGTCTTCTATTCGCAAACTTGTATTTATTGTTATCAGCATTAGTGCCCTAGTTTATCTGGTATTGCAGTCAAGCCATGGGCAGCGCTGGTTGCTTCAAGCTCAACATTCTGAGCCTGAAATACCGCAGGAAATCGCTAATATAGAAAAACTGAGAGCACAAACGGTAGATGCTTCATTAAGCGACTCAATTGATAGTTCAACGCAAAGCGAAGAGCTAAGCGAACAAATAAATCAACTTAACATTCAGCTAACGGACATGAATAGTGAGCTTACGGAACTAAAGCAAGCAATGCAGGAATTAGTGGTCTTAAAAAATACGGTAATTGAACCAAGCCAAGCAATAAACGCCCAAACCACCCTGGATAATTCAAAGCAGCTAGCGTTTCAAAACGACGGAGTCATAGTGGGTGCACAACGCCTCGCTGCAGTAGAGCAGACAGTCTCAATCGCAAAACCAAACAAAACCGAGGCACGACAACAACAGCTTGCCCAGCAAGCGAAACTAAGAGAAGTGGTCCAGCGGATGGAAGTGACTGCCTTGCAAGCGGTCAGTCGTTAACGAAGTAAGCTAACTAGGTAGATGTACTATGCTTTTTCAGCAAAATAATGAAAACAATGCCGTACCTACTCAGCTGACCGCCCTCAATTATATTTATCTTTTATTATCTGGCGTTCTCTGTGTTTGGTTGTTTGACGTTTTCTGGTCAGTTGATATAGATAAGCCAAAAGACATCACTCACAAGCAGAAACAGCTTTTTCAAAAAAAGAGTGAAGTGAGTCCAAGAAACGCTACTGAAACCAGTAAATTATTAGCGAACTTAGTCTCGGTCACATTGCCTCCAGTTCCTGTTATATCAAAACCTGTCGTGGCTGCCAATGCGGTGTCTGCCAATGCCGCATTTGAACCTTCGATGCAGACTTCTAAAACGTCTATTTTGGGACGAGAAACTGATGTTAGCGAGGTCACACATCGTTCTCAGAGCGGCGCTACGGCGGAAAAACTGATAACACAAGCAAACCACAACGAAGTTGATAATATTATTAAACAATTAACTTCCTTGAACAGCCAGCATATTCAGTTTTTACTGCCCGCTACCCATTCAGCGAAAAAGACATTTTTAAATCATATGTACCGATGCGAGCATATGCAGTTTGGGGCCTTAACAAATAAGCAGCCGTTTCAACTGACTTTACTATCCGATGCAGGTGCGATGGAAAAAGAGTTTCGAGCAAGCGAGTTGCTGCGTGTTGCACATGATTATTTGAACAACTATGAACAAAGTTTGTTAACACTGTATGGACAAGGAAAACGTCCCGTTCGAATTTTTCCCGCGCGGCTCGACGCTAATTTAGCTGCGCATATTGCTAGGGCACTGGGCGACAGCAAACTGCAGTCCTTGAGCGCCCGCTATTTCTTGCAGGGCAAGCAAGTAGGCTTGACCAACGTTGTGCTAAACGAGCATGCGATTTCTGAAAACTGGCTAATCTCTGCAAATGGATGTGATTAGCATAGCCCCTATTCTGACCTTGCGATAGTATAGGCTCATGTCGATAACAGGATAAAACGAGTGATGCGAGTTGGCTTAGTCTTAAATGGGGGGAAGTCGTCCAGGATGGGCAAGGATAAATCTTTAATGACAGTAGGCAGTGCCACTATGTTAGAGCACAGTGTCGCATTGCTGAATTCACTAAACTTGAATAAAGTAGTGATAAGCGGTCTCAAGTTTGATATTCCTGATATATTTCCTGATAAAGGCCCCGTTGGTGGAATTTATTCAGCCATTCAGCATTTGTCGTTGAAGGTTGGTGATATTATATTAATAATACCCAATGATATGCCTCTGCTGCGTTCTGAGTTACTATTGGCGTTATTAGAGCAATCGACAAAGCACCAGTGTACATGTATTTATCAGCAGTATCCGATGCCATTGAGCCTGTTCATCAGTGAAGCTGTTTTAGCGCGGGTTACGCAGTTGAAAAGTGCCGGTGGAATGTCAATTAGATATATGATTGAAGCCGACCGAGTAGAGGTACTCTCGGTTGTTTCACATGTTGAGTTTTCGAATGTTAATACTCCGCAGGAGCTAGAAGATGCTGTGCAAAAGTACAATGGTATTTGCTAGCAGCCAAGAGCATAACAAGCATGGCATGACCGCAGAAAAAAACAATATTTAGGGAAAGTAGTAAGAATGAGCATTCAGTCACCATTTATAGATAGCATTGCTTCAATGCAACGTAACCTTGATCATACGCCGAGCGATTTCGCACTTAGGCAGAAGTTAGTCACGCTATTAATACAAAATGCGGATATGCAACAAGCTTTAGATGTTGTATTGAAAGCATACGATCTGCACGGTCGCGATGATGCTGTCATACTGCTGCATATAAAATTGTTAATGGTGCTGCAACAATATCAAGAGGCAAAGAGTCTTTTCGCCAATTTACCGAAAAATTGTTATCAAAATCCAAATACTCTTTTCAACTATGCATACTGCTTAGAAGAATTAAAGCAATCTCGACTAGCAATAGCGCTGCTGCGCGAATATATCCAGCCAAAGGCGACATTCTCAAAGTGCGCTGACTTTTGCGCAAGACTACTAGAAAAAACGGACCAAGCTCGAGAAGCATTACTTTTCTTAGAGGGATTCGAGAATAAAACGGGTCCCCTGAACAATAATTTGTTGATTATTAAAACGAATATCCTGCGCAATATCCGTGCGCTGAGCCGCGCTGACGAAGTAGCCCAGACGCTTGAACAAGGCAACATTCAATCACTCATATGTCTAGCTAATTTGCATTATGATAAACGCAATTTTACCGAAGCGGTTGACGTATTGTGGCAAGTGATTGATCTCGAAATTGACAATGTTGCTGCACATGAATTTTTGAATAAAATCTTTTGGGAAACGAGAGGCATGGCTAGCTTCTTAACGTCTTATGAGAAGTTGTTAGCACATGTTCCCACTCATTTAGAAATGCAGTGTAGTAAACTTCAAATGCAAATTATCGCTGAGCAATATGAAAATGCGCGAGATACGCTGCGTAAAATACCGAGTGAACTGATTAGTCACCCAATGATGCTGCATATTGCTTCCGTTATTTACACTAGGCTAGGTGATGATGACCGCGCACAAGCTGCGCTTGACCGATGCTTGAAAATTGAACCACAAAATATACGCTTTCTTATCGATAAATCGGTATTTCATATTAAACATAAGCAATACAATTCGGCGAATGCATTACTGCAAACGGCAGCGAAGTTAGAACCTTTCAACCAAGAGACGCTCGCATATTTGGCGGTGGTTTGGAAACAAGCGTCAGCTGAGCATTATCAGTGGTTATATAATTATCCTAACTTTGTTGGGCAACAAAATATTAAAAAATCTTTTGTCGAGCAACTTGGCGATCCGGATGGGTGGCATAAACTTGTCGAGTATTGCCGTGGTTTGCACGGCGAAATCAATAATCCTTTGGATCAAAGCGTGCGCAAAGGAACGCAGACAACAGGGAGTGTGTTATCAAGTGAACATGCTTTAATGGCAGTGTTGAAGCAGCAAATTATTCACGGCGTAAAGCAATACTTGACGGAATTACCTAGTGACCCTAATCATCCGTTTCTATTGAGAAGAAGTGACGATTTTCATCTATCGGGTAATTGGTCTGTAAGGCTTCATGGCAGTGGTCATCACGTAAACCATGTGCATCCTGAAGGCTGGCTTTCAGCTTGTCTTTATATACAAGTGCCGCCAAGCACCAGCGAAGACGATGATAGCAAAAAAGGTTGGCTTACTTTTGGTCAATCCGGCTTAGCAAAAACGCCGGAGAATACTGTTGATCAGTACATCTGTCCGCAAGCCGGCAAGTTAGTTATTTTTCCTGCCTATTTCTGGCACGGAACGGTGCCAACCGAAATGACTGATGATAAAAGCGGTGAACGTATTACGGTTATTTGTGACATCGAACCGCTATATAAACAATGAGGAAATTGCCATGTGCAGGAAGAGCTTATCTAAAGCGGTTGAAAAAATGCAGTCTTTTGTAAAATTTACGCTCGCTTTAGGCATAACGGCAGCTTCCCTCGCTTGTGCACAAACTCAAATACGCACACCGATAGTGCAAACCACTGAAAGCATTACCGTGGATGCCATTGCAGATGAAAGAGCTTGGCAACTCGCAAAGTGGCGACAAGTCGATCAGTTATTGCTTGGCGAAAACCTGCAAGCTGAGGATTTTACGGGGCGCTACAAGCTTCTTTGGGATAGCGCCGCTCTATACATGCTGCTAGAAATAACAGACGATGTGCTGATTGATACTCATCCTGATCCGTTAATAAAATATTGGGATGATGACTGTGTTGAAATCTTTGTAGATGAAGATGGCTCCGGTGGAAATCACCAATTTACCTACAATGCGTTTGCTTATCATGTTGGGCTAGACCGCAATGTGAGTGACATGGGCCCCACATTACAAAGCACTGACTCAACTGTGCAAACTTATAATGACCATATACAAAGCCACTGGACGCGTTCGCCTCAAACTCAAGTGATCACTTGGGAGTTAAAAATCTCGTTGTTTGACGACACGTTTTTGCCAGGCGCAGGGAGCAAGCCAAGTAAGCTAAGCAAAAATAAAGAGATTGGTTTTATGCTCGCTTATTGTGATGCAGACAAAGCAGTTAACGGCGAAAGTACTAGAGAGCACTTTATTGGTTCGTATCCTATCGAAGGTATTAATGGTGATAAAGATCTGGGTTACAAAGATGCTAGTGTGTTTGAGCCAATGATATTGCAGTAGAGTTTAGGCCGCGCATATTTGCCCTAAGCATGCGCTTCGAATCTCACCAATAGCACCAGTAAGTCACTTCCTGATCAATTAGAAATTGTTCAGCTTGCTTGCCTTGTAGCAGTGCTAGGGTTGCCAATAAACCTGCTTGCACGCAATGATCACTGGCGACGGTGACCGAACGAGGTCCATCAACAATAGGCTTGCCAAGCAGCGGATTAAGAACGTGAGAGTAACGTACGCCATCTTTGAGTAAGTATCGGTTTGCGTCACCGCTCGTTGCTAAACCACCGCGAGCAATTTTTACCATGACGGTTTGATAGTTTGCTTTGTCGCTCTCAGCAGCAGGAATCGATTTCACGGGCATTTCGATACCAACCTGCCAGAATTGTCCTTCTTTTTTTGGCTGAGTGACTTGAATATCACCTCCAAAATTGACCAAGATAGAAAGCGTAGGTGCTAGAGAATGACACAGTTTAGCAACACAATCGACGGCGTATTCCTTGCCAATACCGCCTAGATCTATTTCATAACCGGCCGGCATGGTAATTTGCTGTTGATCAAACTGAACGCGATCCCAAGCAATTAACTTTACCAATTGATTTATCGTCGCATCGTTAGGAACATTGTCCGAACCATCAAATTTCCATGCGCGTCTGAGCACACCAGATGTGATGTCGAACATGCCGTCACTTAATTCAAAACAGGTGTTTGCAAAGGTCAGTAATTGAAACGTTTCGTTATCAATAGCCACCGCTTTACCTTGAGCTTGATTAATCTCATACACAATATTGTCGTTGCGATAGCGACTAAATTTTTGTTCGATACGCTGTGCTTCTCTAGCGGCTAGCTCGGTAATGTGACTCGCCAATAGCTGATCGTAAGTATCAATGAGTATCTCGCAAGGGCTCGCCATACAAAAAAAACTGCCTTTGATATGATCGCTGGCGGTTTGAATTTTCCAATCAGACAAAATAGCCTTACCCATGCATTAAAAGTTGTAGTTAAACTGCAAGATAAAGGCTTTTACACTGGGATACAAATCTTGTGTTGCGAGCACTCCTATGTTTTCAAATCCGGCATTCTTTGGATCTTGTTGATAGTACTCAGCTCTTACGCCCCATTCGTGACCATTATTCATTTTATGACCATACTTTAGGCCAAGAGTGATTGCGGTCATTTCGCCCAAGCGATAGTCAGCTGAAGCAATTGAGGGTAATGCTTCATCCTCATTTAAGAATGGGCGATAAAAATCGGCTTCGCTTTGCTGGTAGAAACGTACGTGAGGCTGTATGTAGTCAGTCTCCGTCAGCTTATAACGCAAGCGAGAGTCAATGGTATGCGACTGAATATCCCAATCGTCAGTAGCAAAACGATATGAAACATCAGCTATAGCGTTATCAAATGCGTACTTAGTTTGTGCATAAACACTGTGTTTTGCGCGGCTATCCGGGCGGTTTTCATGCAAAATTGACTGCGTTTCACCGTTTTCATTTACTAAGCTAAGCAGCTTGTAAGGGTCGTTCAAATAACCACTGCTGTTCGAGTAGCTGTAGTTCAACTGCAAAATCATTCGACGATTAATAATTTGTGTAAGACCAAACAGCGCGTCTACTGTTGACTTATCATCGCTGCCGTTAATTCGAGTTTGATCAAAGGTGGCTTCAAAAGCTTCTTCACCAGCGTCACCAGTACCAAATTGACCATTGTTAACCACCATCGTGGATAGAGGAATAGGGCGACCACCAACAGGATCTATGCTGTCAAATTGATATGACAAGCCGAACAATGCTGTCGTGTTTTTGTTGTAAAAATCTTTTTCTGCTGACACGTTAGCGCCAACGGATAAATAGTCATATTCACGTGAAACGTTGCCGCCGACATTAATTCTTGTATCTTGGTATACAGTCTGCGTCCAGTTGGCACTTAACGCAAGTCGGGTGTCTCTAAATGTATCGTCGAGCGGCAGCTCGTTCGGCGAGGTTGTATATTGACCGTTGCCAGAAGGTCTGCTGAATGTTTGCGCATATGGCTGTGATACTGCGCCTGTCGCAGAAGCACCGGTTAGGCTATCAATGACCAATTTCGTATTTAGAATATGTTGATCGCCAAAGTCTTTGGTTGCGCTAATGACGCCCTCAAGCAGACTGACACGGTCGGTTTCGCCATAGTAAAGAATAGCTGTATCGAACTGCCAATCGTTTTCTGATTTAGTTTCTTGGGCTTGAGCACCCGCGTTTAAAAGCGTACAGGTAGCGGTAGCTAAAAGTGCGCCTATTTTCTTTGATTTACTTAATTGCATCCGCAACCTCCACCAGCAAATGAACGGCCGCCGCTGGTGCCTTCCTTACTGAAATAAATATGTTCATCTAAGCCGATATCAACAGCATCTGCGTTTAGCGCCATTTCGTCTTTGGCTAGTAGATCACGTTCCCAAGGCTGCACGCCAAGATTTGCACAACCGCCTAATTGTAATGCGGTAACAATGCAAAACGCGGAGAATAATTTGGTGCTCGCCTTTTTAGTCGGTTTTTTAATAATTGGAATTTTATTAATGTTCATGTGATTGTTCCTATTCAGCCAATAAAGCGACAATTGCTTGTTCATATTGTGGTTTGTTTTTTATAAAGAAACCGGTGTGTGTTTTACGCAAATTCCCCTTTTTATCAATAAGGTAACTGCTTGGCATCCCAATCAAATCGTAGTCAGAGGCCACTTCTCCTTCAGGATCTAGAAGGATTCGAAAGTTAGCAGGGTAGTTTTGTAGAAACGCTGCGATTGATGACTTTTCTTGGTCCAAATTGATGCTGACAACTTCAAAGCCTTGGTCAACGTACTTGGCTTGCATGTCATTCATCCAAGGAAACGAGGTGCGGCAGGGCTTGCACCAACTTGCCCAAAAATCCAAATAGACCACTTTGCCTTCAAAGTCTTTAAGAGAGACTAATTGTTCTCTGGAGTGATAATCGATAAGGCTAAAATCCTCCGCGCTAGATGCATTAGCCAAACTGGTCACAGAGAGCAAGGTAATAAAGATTAAGATATGTAGTTTTGTTTGCATAAAGACACTTAACTATTTTTGATATGTTGTTAGTGTATTTAGTGAAACTTAAGAGAACCTTAGTTGCGATTAACTGTTTGGATTAAAATAAGCAAGAAATAAGATAGGGGGTAAAACAGATAAAATATTATTGAGCAGATACAAAAGACCGTGTTTGCTGGCGGCAAATCACGATATTTTGTGAACATGCATGCAATGTTAACTTAGCTTTTCGATACGAAGGATATTAAGCCCAATATTGCGAAGAACAGAGGTTGATGAACAAGATAAATGACTAGGCTATGCTTGCCGGGCACGGCTATCCAAGTTTGCTTAGAAAAGCGTTGTAGTGGGTCATTTCTCAAAAAATCGGTTGATGCAAACCATATCCCAATAAATACCACACCTAACCATGGAAATAGCCCAACGTAATCATTAGAGTAGCTTGGCAAAACCTCTCGAATATAGACAAACGGCCATAATCCGGACATCCATCCCATATTGTAAATGGCGATGATGCAGAGCCCTATAACAAGCGATATTGACGGTTTATTCGCAAAAAATATGCACGCTACACTCGCAACAGCAATAAAATGCAAAACACCGAAATAAATATAGTTAGCGGGCACCATCACCAATGAAACCAAACTGATTGCCAAAGCGCTCGCTAAAATTTGAATCAGTCTCTTGTTAAATTTTTTCCAATTCATAACCTTGTGATATGACAAGTGCAGAGATGCGCCTAAGCAAATAAAAAATGAAGTTAGGATGACATGTCGAAACGTGCGCCATCCCTCGCCATCGGGAGTATTCCAGTCGACATAGCCGAAAAATTTCAGGTCATAAATAAAATGAAATATCACCATTAAAACGATGGCGAAGGTACGCAGGACGTCGATACTAAAAATTCGATTATTCAATGGTTTAAAACTCCATTTCCAAAGCAAAGCGTAGCGTATGATCAGTTGACTTACCATTCAAGCCTGCAATGAAACCTAATTCCCATTTAAGTTGGCGTTGCCCCTCAAAACGCCTTATCCCCATAAACGCGGGACCAATACCTAAAAAATCACGCTTGGAGTATATTTCGATAGCAGGTTGAATTTCTGGTATCCAGCGGTAGCGGTATTTTAACCTAAATTCACCCTGCTGCGTTTTGTCCGCATCACTTCCCCAACTCTGAGTGACGAGCAAATTAACGGTTAAACTTGTGCGCCCAAATTCCTTTTCGGCAAGTAAGCCAGTGCTAAACTCCCAGCTGTCTCTTTCATGTCCTTTTTCTAATTCAAATAATGCCGCCCAATCGGCCCAGTATTCACCTTGATCGGTTAGCATCCAGCGTGTTTCAATTTCGTATGAGTGTAATCCGAAGTTATCATCTTGGTCGCGCTCACCTACAAGATAACCTTCGACCGTGACATATTCTGAAATAGCTTGGCCGTAAGCAATTCGCTGCAGTAGTGCATTGCCATCATCATTTTTTCGTGAACTAAAACGCCATTCGAATTCACGCTCAAATGGTAAAACATAAGGATGATAAACTTTATCAACAGCTTCGCTTGCATAGCTTTTAAAAGCAGTGCCATTCAATAACAGGATCCATAAACACATAAAAATAGGGGACGCATGTTTCATTGAATAACTCCAAAAGCAGTGCTGTTTCGTTCGATAAGTTTAACTCTCATCAAAAGCGTAAATATAATAAGCGCAGAAGCACCAAAAATGACTAGGTAAATAAGCGTCGGCGTCGCGTCATACCCAACAAGTATATGAAAAAGTTGACCATATTCGTTTCTATCGGCAATGACACTATTTGAATTCCAGAGCGGCAGTGATGCGGACAGAATATCAATCTGCTGTAAAATGGTGACAACATTACTAAGTTGTCCAGCTAAAAATAATGCAATTGCTAGCTTTAATGGCATGCTTTTATTGATGTTCATAAACACGAAAAAAAGGAGATAACTAATACTGATACAAATGCCTAGACCAATGCTGACGCCAACATAAACGCTGGCATATAATTGAACCTGTAAAACCGAAGCAAAAAACACCATGAAATCACTGGCATGCGGCAGAACGAGCAAAAATAAACTGAAGCTGAAAAGAAGTTTGCGGCTTGTACGGTTGTTCGTGACGTGTCCTAATAACACGCTTGCGACAAAGCAAATGGTAAGGCCAATAAGTAAAACTTCATATCCAATACCCTCAAGTGCCATACCTAAGTGAGGGCGAAAGGGAGTGATGCCGGCACTTGATAATAATCCCAGTAATATCGCACAAAAATAGTAAACGTGATGGTCCTGCTTTAACTTGGAAAGCTCAGAGGCGAATGTCCCACCTCCGTTTCTTTTCATTTTTTGACTATGTTGACGGACGTCAAAAAAGGAATGCCACGCACAAAGGTAGGCATATAAGACAAAAATAGGTAAGGTTTCCTCAATAAAGATAAGCAAACTATTAATCAGCATATTTCTATTTCCCCTGATGAGTCGAGTTGCATTGTCTCGCAGTCAGTGACGATCACTTTTCCAACTGCAGTATCAGGATGATATTCTCCAAAAAAGTAATATGTGCCTTTTGGAAGAGGGCCAACAAACAAAGTCGCTTGGGAATTCGCAAAAATGACTTTTTCTCGGTTAAGGTCAAAGCTGTCAAATTCCTCTGGAGAGTCGTCATGATTGATGATGACTAACTTGATTTTCGTATTTTCTGAGATAGTGATGATACTGGGCTCAAACATATGGTTTTTTAGATTAATCGTCACAAGCGTAACAGCGAAGACCTTGCCTATGCTGAAGTAAATACACAGAATTAAGACGAAAAGTTGGGGTAAACGTTTTACGTTAATAGTCAATTGGGTAAACCTTCATTAACTGCAAATTTAACTTGTACCGATAGGCCACCTAACTCGGAATCTAAAAAGCGCAATGTTGCCCCGTGTGCCGCGAGTATTTGAGCGACTATCGTTAAGCCTAAACCACTGCCTAGAATACCCTTGCTAACGGCGTCATCTGTTCGATAAAAGCGCTTTAATACATTTTCGCGCATAGAAACAGGAATACCGGGGCCTGAATCTTCAATTGTCAGCAAAACAGAGGCGTCAGAATTGTTTATGTTAACTCTTATGGAGCCGTTATCTGGCGAGTATTTAATAGCGTTAGTGATTAAATTTGAAATCAGAGTTTGCATTAGGAAAGGTTTTGACATGATGAATTGATGTTCGCCAAGTAACTCAATTGTTTGTTGCCTTTCTTCAATGTGCGGGTATAGATCTGCAATAACAGTTTGACATGTCTCTAACAAATCAACTTTTTCTTGGTCTTGTAATAGTAATTCAGGATTTGTTTTACTTAACATCAGAAGCTGATTGACGGCCTGTATCATTCTTTCAACATCTTCTTGAAGCTTTGGCAAGTCGGTGTTTATGTCATTTGGATTATTTTGAATATTATGTAAGTTAATTTTCATCACACTGAGAGGTGTGCGTAATTCGTGTGCCGCATGTGAGACAAATTCGCGCTCACGCTCAAACGATGAACTTAAACGGGCGAAAAGTAAATTCAGTGTTTGAATGACGGGCTCAAGTTCGGTACTTCGATTATTAATATTTAATTGAGACAAATTGGTTGATTGGCGCTTTTGCAAATCTCTAGACAGCTGCTTGAGTGGACCGAGACTTTTTGTAGTAATTAAAAAAATCAATAAGCCTAAAAATGGCATAACCCAGATAATCGGCTTTACCGCTGTCAAAATCATTTCTTCAACTATTAATCCTCTAAGTGTTCGTTGCTGAGCCACTAAAATCCACTCGTTTGTAGCAAATTCTACTACGAACAAACGCCAGCGCTTACCTGCAAAGCTGACATCCGAAAACCCCTGCTGCAATTGGCTAATAGGTTCAAAAGGCGCATTTTCAGTACGAATAACGGCGTTTCCATTGACCACGATCTGATAAGCAAATTCGACGCTTTGTTGTAAGCTTTGCGCGGCTAGCTGCGGCATCGTGTTCGTCGATAAGAGCAAAGTCTGAGACTGAGTGACAGCATCGTCGGGGTGTATAATATTCCAATTTACGGCTATCGGCATTAAGCCCTGTGCAACAATTTTTAACTCATCATCGTAGATTTTGCTGGCGATTGCGGTACTTGACCGATAGCCTTGAATTGCCGCACTGAAGACAACGAGGGTAAGTGAGCAAATAAGTAATAAAGTAAGTTGTTTACTAATGCTATACATAATTACTTTGCTTGTTTAGGAACGCTATAGCCAACGCCTCTAATGGTTTTAATAAAGTGCTCAGGCAGTCGTTTCCGCAAGTTATGAATATGCACTTCAATAGCGTTGCTACTGACTTCTTCATCCCATTCATAGAGTGTCTTTTCAAGGTGTTGTTTGCTTTGTATCCTGCCATGATTCTCCATTAATGCTTTAAGCAACATGAACTCACGTCGAGGTAGTTCAACCTTCTCTCCCTTAATCCCGAGTTCGTGCGAAGCGACGTCTAAACTTACCTCATTTATGTCGATTAAAGAAGATGTCGCTGTGCCCAAGCGACGTTCCATGGCTCTTAAGCGCGCTAATAGTTCTTCAATGTCGAAGGGTTTAGCAAGATAGTCGTCGGCTCCGGCATCCAAACCGTCAATTTTGTCGGTTGTGGTATCTCGTGCAGTTAGAATAATCACGGATAAGTTTGGGTATTTTTTCTTAGCAATCTTTAATAGATCTATGCCGTCCATATCTGGTAAGCCTAAATCAAGGATCATCATTGAAAACTCATTACTTGCCAGAGAACCTAAAGCACTTTTAGCACAGGGCATATGGGTAATTGCGTAGCCTTTATGTCGCAATGACTTGCTCAATTCTTCAGCAAGTCGAGTATCATCTTCAACTAATAGTAGTCTCATGCGCTAGATTTATAAAATATAGGTGATTCAATATTATAGCTGATTACTTAAGTGAAGCTTAAGGTTTTATAACTGATGCCTTGACGCGCTGGTATATTCTTCGCTCGTGGCTGTTACAGACATTGCAGTTTGATGCTGATGCAAGTACTTTAACATTTTTTGATCGGTTTTCGCTAAATCACTGTTTTACATCTATCACTGCACACATAAGTTCCGTCAGCATTTTCATCAAATCACGAGGTCATTATCAATTATTTTCGAACCATTCGGCCAACAAGCAAAGACCTGTTTTTCTTACCACTAGGGGGCACGGGAGAAATAGGCATGAATATGAACTTATACGGTCATAACAACAAGTGGCTAATGGTTGACTGTGGCGTCACCTTCAGAGCTCCGCTGGACAGACTAGACGATCAAAACCCTTCAGCTAAACTTTTTGATATGGTCGCGCCTGACCCTGTATTTATAGAAAATCGGCAAGAAACGTTATCGGGCATCGTTATTACGCATGCACATGAGGATCATGTTGGCGCTGTTCCCGCTCTGTGGAAAAAGTTTAAATGTCCTATATACACAACCAAATTTACAGCTGAAGTATTGCGCCGTAAATTGTACATGACTGACATTGCTGAACTTGTGCAAATAATCGTTGTTGACCCTGGAACCACTATAGATATTGGGCCGTTTACGGTCACTTGGTTAGCTATTACGCATTCCTTACCCGACGCTCAGGCATTATTCATACAAACACCTGTCGCATCTGTTTTTCATACCGCTGACTGGAAAATAGATTTTAATCCAATTACTGACCAACCATTCAATGCCGCACCTTTCAAAAAGCTAGCCAAAATGAAGCCAACGGCAATGGTGTGTGATTCAACAAATGCCCTGCGTTCAGGGTATTCCCTGTCAGAAGGAGACTGTGAGTTAGGATTGTTGCGAACTATTCAACAAGTTCAAGGGCGTGTCATTGTCACTTGCTTCGGCAGCAATGTCGCACGCTTAATTAGCTTAGCGAGAGTCGCAGCAAAAACGGGACGATACATGACCTTGCTCGGCCGTTCTCTGGAAAACATGTACAGTATTGCGAGAACGACTGGCTACTGGCCTGATGAATTAAAAATTACACATCGACGTGACATTGGCTATTTGCCAAAACACGAAGTGTTAATTGTGGCAACCGGCAGCCAGGGAGAACCAAGAGCTGCATTAGGTAGATTAGCTGGCGGCAATCATCCTGATTGCGAAGTTGAATCCGGTGACACCGTCATTTTCAGTTCAATTACGATCCCTGGGAATGAAAAACCGATAGAAAAGATGGTTGAAAGTTTAAATGCAAAGGGACTTATCGTCATACAATCTGACAAGTCTGTGCACACCATCCATGCTTCGGGCCATCCAAATGAGGACGACTTGAGGGATATGTATGAATGGGTGTCTCCTAAAGTTGCTATTCCGGTGCACGGTGAACCTCAGCATTTGCACGCAAATGGATTGATTGCGCAACAACAAGGCGTTGAAAATCAGCTTGTTGGCGTTAATGGCGACCTTTACCAACTTGCCCCAAATATTAAACTGATTAAGAATGCAGTAAAAATTGGGCGAATAGATATTACTGAGTTAAATAAATCAATTAGGGCGTAATACTCCGTTATCGAACAGTTCCTTTACACGATTCTATTTTGAGACATAATGGTACACTTTATCGGTGCGCTCTGACCGGCTGAAAGAGGCCTGAAAAAGGCTCCGGCACAAAGGGGCCGGTTGAAAGAGGCCTGTAAAAAGAAGCCTGTAAAAAGAGCCCCGCGAAAACGGATTAAAACAAATGGAGCTATGCCACGATGAACGGTGATATCTATTTTGCTGATGTCAATAACCGGCTTGAAAAGCCAATAAGCCATGATAAAATTTTGACTGAGCTTACAAGTATTTTATCCGCAAAAAACGTTAAGGCAGATCCAAAGAAAAACACCCACTTTAGAAAAGGCTGGCGTTCGGGCGGCGGCAGTGCGCTGGCGGTGATATTTCCAGCCACGTTACTGCAGCTTTGGCAAAGCCTGCAAGTTTGTGTTGCAGCAAACACAATCATTATTATGCAAGCCGCAAATACTGGCCTAACTGAGGGCTCTACACCCAATGGCGATGATTATGACCGTCCAGTTGTGGTAATCAACACTCTAGCAATTGATCAACTTTTTTTGATCAACGCTGGAGAGCAAGTGGTGAGTCTACCTGGCGCCACGCTGCATCAACTAGAAAAGCAATTGGCGGCTATCGGTCGTGCTCCTCACTCTATTATTGGTTCATCTTGTTTAGGCGCATCAATTGTCGGTGGGATTGCGAATAATTCAGGCGGCGCTTTGGTAAAGCGTGGACCTGCCTACACTGAACTGTCCGTTTATGCGCAAATTAATGCGCAAGGTGAATTGGTGTTAGTGAATCATTTAGGCATTCAACTAGGCGACTCTCCAGAGACTATTTTAATGAATTTAGAGAAAGGGGACTTTTCTCGTAAGCCTGTTGCGAAAAGCGATAAAATGGCATCTGATCACGAGTATGTAGCGCGCATTAGGAATGTTAATGCCGACACGCCCAGTAGATTCAATGCAGACAAACGAAGGCTGCATGAAGCAAGTGGTTGTGCTGGCAAATTGGCTGTATTTGCAGTTCGCATCGATACCTATACCGTTGCCAAACGCGAGCAAACGTTCTACATCGGGACGAACGATACACAGGAGTTAGCGACGTTAAGAAAGGCAATGTTATCGCGTTTAACAAATATGCCCGAAGTAGGGGAATACATGCACCGTGATACTTTTGATATTGCAAAAAAGTACGGTAAGGATACCTTTTTAAGTGTGTTGCACTTGGGCACAGAACAATTACCCCGCTTATTTTCTATCAAAGGTCGCATTGATGCTGCTTTGAATAAGCTGGAATGGTTGCCAAATTCGTTAACTGACAAGTTCATGCAATTTTGTAGTCGACTGTTTCCCCAACATATCCCGGCGCGTTTATTGCAGTATCGCAAAGATTACGAACATCATCTTATTCTGAAAATGAGTGATGAAGGTATTGCAGAAGCTGACGCCTTCTTAACCGAGTTTTTTAGCAATTCAGAAACGGGTAGCTTTATCGTCTGTGATCCAAATGAGGCAAAACGCGCATACTTGCAGCGCTTTGCCGCTGCTGGCGCTGCGCTGAGATACCATACTTTGTTTGAAAAAGAAGTGGGCGATATATTGGCGCTGGATATTGCTTTACCAAGAAATGAACTTGATTGGCTTGAAAAGTTGCCTGATGAGCTCGACAAACAGATAGAAAAGAAGCTCTACTATGGACATTTCTTCTGTTATGTATTTCATCAAGATTACATACTGAAGAAAGGCGCGGACGCACAAAAAGTAAAAAATCAAATGTTAGCGTTGTTAAATGCGCGAGGCGCTAAATATCCGGCAGAACATAATGTTGGACATTTGTATGCGGCTGAACCTGATTTAAAGCAATTTTATCAAACACTGGACCCCACCAATTCGTTTAACCCTGGTGTTGGCAAAATGGATAAAATGAAACGTAATTGTGCGTGTTCGTTATAACAGCAGCGCATATTACTTTAAAAACTTTATATCCATCATGTTGCCTTACTTAATGCTTCAAATACTCCCAGAATATGAATGTTTAATTTTCGAAATGAGTCATATCAGCCGACTTTACTAGTACTTGACTATATTAGTAGGTTAAATACTTGACCATTTTGGTAGGGTATGAAATGATCCAGTTTTTCGAATCTAGGATCATTATGAAAATCACCACCAAAGGTCGTTACGCAGTAACCGCTATGCTTGATTTGGCGTTGCATTCAAAACATGGTCCTGTTTCATTAGCGGGCATCTCCCAACGCCAAGACATCTCTTTATCGTATTTAGAGCAATTGTTTGCAAAATTGAGGCGCTCTAAATTAGTTGCCAGTGTGCGCGGTCCCGGTGGCGGTTATGTGTTAAACAAAGAGCCTAACCTTTTATCGGTTGGTGAAATTATAGGGGCAGTCAATGAAAGTATCGATGCAACTAAATGTAATGGCAAAGCTAATTGCTCGGGTGGTGAGCGTTGTTTAACACATAATTTGTGGGAAGACCTAAGTGATCGCATTAGCGAATTTTTAAATGACATTACGCTTCACGAATTAATGCAAAAGCGTGATGTTAAAGAGGTCATAGGGCGTCAAAGTTGCTTTAAAGCAACATCGAAAGAAACCAATATTGATGTGATGAACAGCGTGTAATGCGGCAACGTCACATTGACAGTAAATAATACACGACAACTAAAAGTACCATTATGCGTTATCCGTTGATCTATGCACCTCACTAACGGTAAAAGACGGATACAGGAAAATAACGAATAGTCGGTAACAGTTAACACAAAAATTTAACGTAAGTAAAAGTGAGATCAAGATATGAGTGAACAGATCGAACAAGCATTGGACCGAAAGTACGAAGCCGGCTTTTATTCTCAGATTGAATCAGATACCTTCGAAACAGGCTTAGACGAGTCTATTATCCGCCGTATCTCTGAGATGAAAAAAGAGCCTCAGTGGATGCTCGAGTGGCGCTTAAAGGCCTATGAAGCCTGGCTGAAAATGGATGAGCCTGAGTGGGCTCATGTGCACTATCCTAAAATAGATTTTCAAGCTATTTCGTATTATTCCGCTCCAAAAAGCATGGCAGACAAGCCACAATCCCTCGATGAGGTGGACCCTGAGTTATTGCGTACCTATGAAAAGTTAGGCATTCCTTTGCACGAGCAAGAAATGCTTGCAGGTGTTGCAATGGACGTTGTATTTGACTCGGTATCGGTAGTCACCACCTTTAGAGCGAAGCTGGAAGAGTCAGGCGTCATCTTTTGTTCTATTTCTGAAGCCTTACATAGATTCCCAGATTTAGTAAAAAAATATATCGGTTCAGTCGTGCCGCGCGCGGACAACTACTATGCCGCATTAAACAGTGCCGTGTTTACCGACGGTTCGTTTGTATATATTCCAAAAGGTGTGCGCTGCCCGATGGAACTGTCGACCTATTTTCGCATTAACGAAATGAACACGGGGCAATTTGAACGCACACTAATCATCGCTGAAGAAGGTAGTCACGTAAGCTATCTAGAGGGCTGCACAGCTCCTCAGCGTGATGAAAATCAATTACATGCTGCTGTGGTTGAATTAGTGGCACTCGATGATGCCGTCATTAAATATTCTACCGTGCAAAACTGGTATCCAGGCGATGAAGAAGGCAAAGGCGGGATATACAATTTTGTGACCAAGCGCGGTATTTGCCATACCAATGCGAAAATTTCATGGACACAGGTAGAAACCGGTTCCGCCGTGACTTGGAAATATCCAAGCTGTATTTTGAAAGGCGACAACAGTGTGGGTGAGTTTTACTCAGTTGCGCTAACCCGAGGACGCCAGCAGGCTGATACCGGCACTAAAATGATACATTTAGGTAAGAACACGCGTTCTACTATAATCTCAAAAGGCATATCGGCTGGAAAGAGCAATAATACCTATCGTGGTTTAGTTAAAATGGGGCCAAAAGCAGACGGTGCGCGAAATTTCACTGAATGTGATTCCTTGTTGATTGGCGATCTTTGCGGCGCCCATACCTTTCCTTATATCGAAAGCCGCAACCCGAGCGCAATTGTTGAACACGAAGCAACTACCTCAAAAGTTAGTGACGAGCAGTTGTTTTTATGTCAACAACGTGGACTTAATCCTGAAAAGGCTGTGTCGATGATTGTGAACGGGTTTTGTAAAGAAGTATTTAAAGAACTGCCGATGGAGTTTGCTGTCGAGGCGGGTAAGTTGCTTGAAATTAGCTTAGAAGGGTCAGTTGGATAATATGTTAAAAATTAATAATTTACATGCAAGCGTAGAAGATAAAGTCATTTTGAAAGGATTAAATCTGGAAATAAAGCCAGGTGAAGTTCACGCCATCATGGGACCAAACGGTGCCGGCAAAAGTACCTTAGGGTACGTACTGTCCGGGCGCGAAGGTTATGAGGTTCAAGAGGGCGATGTCAGCTTTAAAGACGAAGACCTGTTTGAAATGGACATTGAAGAACGTGCCAGTAAGGGCTTGTTTTTAGCTTTTCAGTATCCTGTAGAAATTCCGGGCGTAAGCAATATGGAGTTTATGAAAGAGTCGGTGAATGCAACGCGTGAGCAACGCGGTGAAGATCCATTATCGGCGACGGAGTTTTTGAAGAAAGCCAAAGAAGCCTGTAAACAGGTTCAGCTTCCCTTAGATTTTCTAAAACGCGGTGTAAATGAAGGCTTTTCAGGCGGTGAAAAGAAGCGCAATGAAATCATGCAGATGATTTTGCTTCAACCCTCACTGTGCATCTTAGATGAATCAGATTCAGGCTTAGACGTGGATGCACTCCAAGTGGTTGCAAATGGCGTGAACAGCCAACGCGACCCAGCTCGTAGCTTTATTATTATTACTCACTATCAGCGTTTACTAGATTATATCAAACCAGACTTTGTGCATATTTTAGCAGACGGCAAAATTGTGAAAACCGGCGACGCATCACTTGCCCATGAGATTGAAAAAGAAGGGTATGCTTTCTTAGGCAAAGAATATGAAGGAGTAAGCGCATGAGTCAATGGCTAACTCAGGTCATTGATGATGCCAAACGTGTCGACGATTTTTTGGCTCCGATGCGTCAACAAGCCCTGTTAAAACTTCAAACTCAAGGCTGGCCTCATGCGCGCAGCGAGGAATGGCGTTTTACACCATTAAGCTCTGTTAAAGAGCGGTTGATAGATGCCAGCGCTGTTGCTAGTAATTCTTCTATTGCAAGTCATTATGAAGTACCTCAAATCGAAGGTTTAAATGCTATTGATCTAGTCTTTGTTGATGGTTTATTAGTGACTGATTTAAGTAGCATAAGCTTTCCCTCTGGTTTAAGTGTTTATGCCCTTAGCGACGCACCAAGTGAGGTACATAGCAAAATTACCTCTTTGTTCGGCCATGTTAAACCTGCTCGCCATGTGTTTGGTTTAGTCAATGATGCACTTTGCCAACAAGGTATTTATGTTGACGTTGACGAAAACGCCACTATTGATACTCCTTTGCGTATCGTAAATCTAGCGACTAAAGACTGCGATGCCCACACGCGTGTTTTAGTTAACTTAGGCAAACAAAGTCAACTTAAAGTGATTGAGCATGGTAGCGGCAGCGCTGCTAGCTTCACCACTGCCTTTGCTGAATATGTCATTGGTGAAAAAGCGAGCCTTGAGCACTATCGGTTTGCTTTATTTACGGGTGCTGCTAAACAAGTCGGCGGCAGTCATTTTAGCTTGCAACACAGCGCTAACTTAAATAGCACCTTGGTATCTTATGGCAGTGAGTTGTCCCGATTAGATGTAGATATTATCCATGCTGGAGAACATGCTAATGCCAAAATGAATGCGATTTATTTATTGGCAGAAGGTGAGTTTTTTGATTTACATTCGACCATTGAGCATGCAGTGCCAAATGGTACCACTGAAGAAAATGCACGAGGGATTATTGGCGATCGTGCGCGCGCAGTATTTAGTGGCCGTATCCATATTCACAGAGACGCACAAAAAACCTTGGCTGAACTGAATAACCGTAACTTGCTATTGTCGCGCAGAGCAATGATTAACACCAAGCCAGAACTTGAGATTTACGCCGACGATGTTAAATGTGCGCATGGCGCAACCGTTGCAGAAATAGAAGAGAAAGCGCTTTATTATCTATTGAGTCGCGGTATTAAGCGTTCCAAAGCTTTGGTCATGTTGAACTTTGGCTTTATCCAAGAGTTAGTAAACGCTGTAGATGACGAGAGTATTCGTACTTGGCTATTGCCTTTGTTGAGTGAGCGTTTTGCTAGTATGGAGGTTAAATGAGTTTTGATGTAGCGGCTATTCGAGCACAATTTCCATTATTGCAGCGTGATGTTGACGGTAAGCCGCTAACTTACCTTGATAACGCTGCTACCACACAAAAGCCGCAAGCAGTAATAGACGCGCTCATGGACTTTTATACGCAATGCAACGCCAATGTGCATCGTGGAGCACACCACTTATCTGACGAAGCGACCCGTCGCTACGAAAAGGCACGCGATACTGTGGCGCAGTTTATTAATGCCAAGCATCGCGAAGAAGTTATCTGGACCAGTGGCACTACAGAGTCAATCAACTTGGTTGCTAATGGTGTAGGGCAATTGTTCAAAGTGGGTGACGAAATTATTGTGACCGAGCTTGAGCATCATGCCAACTTGGTTACTTGGCAGCAGGCTTGTAAACGCAGTGGCGCGACTTTAAGAATATGCCCTATCTTTGACTCTGGTGAGCTAGATATCGATGCCTTTGATGCATTGTTAAGTGAGAAGACCCGATTGGTTGCGCTTCCCCATGTCTCAAATGCACTGGGCACGGTTAACCCCATTGTGGAAATATCGAAAAAAGCCAAACAAAAAGGCGCATGGGTATTGGTTGATGGTGCACAAGGCATTGCACACGGTAAGGTTGACGTACAAGAAATTGATTGTGATTTTTATGCCTTTTCAGGGCATAAATTATTTGGCCCCACTGGCGTAGGCGTTCTCTGGGGACGCAAAGAAATACTTGAAGCATGGCCTGTATGGCAAACTGGCGGAGAAATGATTGCTGACGTTAACTATCAGGACGCCACTTGGGGAGCGTTGCCTAATAGACTTGAAGCTGGCACACCTAACATTGCCGGAGTGATTGGTTTAGGTGCCGCGGTGACATGGCTGTCGGCGCTTGATATAGACGCGATGCAAGCCCATGAGCAAGATTTACTAGAGTACGCAACGCAATGCGCGCAAAAACTTGAAGGCATGCGCATAGTGGGTACGGCACCTAATAAAATTGGCGTGATGAGTTTTCAATTAGATAATGCTCATCCTGCGGATATAGGGTTTATCTTGGATAAACAAGGTGTCGCAATACGTACTGGTGATAACTGTGCACAACCTTTGATGAAAAGGTTAGGATTACCAGGCACTGCACGCGCGTCTTTTTCGATATATAATACCCGTAAAGATATTGACCAATTATTTGAGGCCTTAAAAAAGGCCAAAAAAATGTTGGCTTAGGAGATAACATGACTGTTGAAACTTTTGTTCCTAATAAGAAAGTCATTTCGCTTACCGAGAGCGCTATTCGCCATTTTGAAGGCAAGCAAAAGGCACAACCTGAGAAAATTATTCGATTTTCAACGAAGGTCAGTGGCTGCACTGGTTATGCTTATGTACTTGACTTAGTGGATGAATCACAAGCAAGCGACGAACTGATCAGGTTCAGTGATTCTTTGGAAATTGCCATTGATGCGAAAGCGTTAGCGTTGCTAAAAAATACCGAGATTGATTTTGTCAAAGAAGGTGTAAATGGCATTATTAAGTACAATAATCCGAATGTAGTAAACGAATGCGGCTGCGGCGAGAGTTTTAACGTAGGCTAGCAAAGCGTAATTCAGTACACAAAATAATGAACAATAAATAATGAAACAAAAAATGGTTGTCACTGAAAGTGACTGCAAAGCGCGCTTGGTGCCAGTCGGCACCCCTGCTATTATTCCTGCCGGTGAGTTTGTGACTATTACGCAAGACTTAGGGGGGAATTACACGGTAACTTGGCGCGGTAACATGTATCGAATAGATGGTACCGACGCACATGCTATAGGCCGAAAGACCTTGGTTCTCTCATTTGAGCCACCTAGCGATGGCAACATCGACAAAGATCAGGTCTGGGAGGCGCTCCAATCGGTATACGACCCAGAAATCCCTATTGACTTAGTGTCTCTTGGACTTATTTACGCGGTGAAGATTGATAGCGAAAACAGTCGCGTTAATATTGACATGACATTAACAGCCCCCGCTTGTGGTATGGGCCCGGTGTTAGTGGGTGATGTGGAATATCGTGTGGCGATGGTACCGAATGTAGATAGCGTCGCCGTTAATTTAGTGTTTGATCCACCATGGTCACGCGAAATGATGAGCGAAGAAGCCCAATTAGAAGCAGGCGTATTTTTTTAAGCGCCTTTTATAAGAGTCTTTTTTTAAGAGCCTTCCACAGATTATATAGAACCAAGGAATATAAATGCAGTTACCCACTAGCCAAGAGATTGTTGAAGACTTAGCCTTTTTTGATGACTGGGAGCAGCGCTACCAATTTATTATCGATTTAGGCAAGCAAATTCCTGGCTTGTCGGATGAGGCAAAAACCCCAAACAAGCTCGTTAAAGGCTGCCAAAGTAGCGTATGGCTAGACTACACTTTGCAAAACGGTAAATACCAGTTTGATGTAGACAGCGATGCAGTGATTGTCCAAGGCTTATTAGTGCTAGTGCTTAGCGCATACCATGACAAAACCGCACAAGAGATACTCGCCTTTGATATGGATGCTTATTTTAAGGAACTAGATTTAGAGCGTCACATCACGCAAACCCGAGGCAATGGCTTGCGCGCCATTGTCGGTAAAATTAGACAAATAGCGAGCATGGCTTAAGTCGCTGCTCAAAATTTTGCATTGCCCTCTCGAGGCATCCAGCATTCAGCCAAATTTGGGATGGGGCGTGCCAAATACCGCACAGTCTAGTGTTTCAGGCACTTTAATAAACTGAGCTTCAATTTCTGCAGGGGAATATGTTCGCCCACCCGAAATCACCATGGCTCTCTGGCGAACATTAATGCACAGATAACCGCCGGCGTTTCACCAAACCTTTGACCCCCCGTCTTTAAATAGCGTATTTGTCTCCATAAAATAGATAGAAACTTTGATATTGATTGCACTTTAGTCTAATACAGAACAAAATGTACCCTTAGAATGTTTGTATGTTGACCTAAGCAGTATGTCGTTCAACGGCAATTTAGTGAGTGTTGATGAAGATTGTGATTGAAAACTTATATATATCAGTATTTTATGGATGTAAAAAATAGCATGGGTGAAATGAAAACTCATCGCTCAACGAGTCCAAAACGGAATTTAGTCTTTGGTTTAGGTTTTCTCGCGGCTTTTTTTCTATTTATCTTTCCACACCCAGCCCAATCTCAGCTCCAAGCTATTTTTGATCAGCCGCGCCTGCTTCATCTTGATACATCTGATGGTTTAAGCCAAAACACGATTTATGACCTGCACATCGATCCGTATGGTTTTTTATGGATTGCCAACGACGAGGGCTTGAATCGATATGATGGCCATAAAGTAATTCAAGTAGCGGGCTCACAAGGCGAGCTTTTAAATACTCCTGTCTATGATATTTACGAAGACAGTCGCAAAAACTTGTGGATTAGCACGGGAACAAATGGTGTCTATAAGCTAAATCTGCAAACCAAAGAGTCAGAAAGTATTGTTGCCGTAAGCTATTTAGACGACCCCGATTGGCTGCAATATGCTGATCAAATAACACAAGACAACAACGGCGACATTGTCATTGCGTCTAACCATCAGGTGGACTTGTATAGCTATGATACAGGGAAAGTTACTAATTTATTTACACTTACCGATAAAGCAGTAGCGGAAAACATAGGTATTAGAACTGCTTTAAAGAGTGGAAACATGCTGCTTATTGGCACATCCAACTCTTTAGTAGCAAAGAACTTGCTTACGGACGATATAAAAGAAATAGACTTTTTACCTCCTGAAATGCAAAACGATATCAATAGTCGAAACGTAAAAAAATTGATGCAAATGCCTAATGGACAACTATGGATTGGCACTGTTAAGGGCCTTTATAGTATGTCATTGAGTGAACTTAAGCAGTTCACCATAAACGATTGGACACTGCCTACAGCAACTATTATTAATAACGAACGAAATATTTGGAGTCTTCAATTTTTCGATGAAGATACTGTTTACGTGGGCACAGAATTAGGTCTATTTACGAGCGATGCGTCGGGTTCAGCGTTTACATTTATGTTTGCGCCGCAGCAAAATAACGAAGATATTTCAGATAAAAGTATTAGAGCGTTAGAAATTGATAAAAATGGCAACATTTGGTTTGGCACCTATCTCAATGGAGCGATGTTTTGGTCTCCCAAGAGTACTTTTTTTTCGACAATATCGAACACTATTAGCGCCAAGCCTGAACATAAACTGAGCCACAACAATGTGCTCTCATTGTATCAAGAAAATGAAAGCACGCTATGGGTAGGCACTACCAATGGGCTAAATAAAGTTGACCTAAATACGAAAATCATCCAGCAGTTTTTTGTATCCGAAGCTGGTGCAGACCATTATAGCTCGTCCTTCATTGAGCAGATATTTAGCGTTGGCAAAGGCGAAGTTTGGTTAAGAACGGGCGACAGTATGCTGGTTTTTGATACAACTACGCACAAAACTAAGGATTTTAGTCATCTTGCCCCAGACCAACAGCGACTATTTGAAAGCTATTCTTATAGTTTGGCAAAAGAAGGACGATCCATTATTTGGTCTCTGACTGAGCTTGGTTTAGTCCGATATGATTTATCTACCTGGACGGCGCAATTTTTTGCATTTATCGACCTAGGCATCAACGGTGACACGATAATGGGAATACTTGGCTATGATATTCGTACGTCCAACCTTTTGTTAAGTGGTTCCGGAAATTTAATCGGACTCAATACCAACACCTTTGAAACAAGTGTTCTACACTCGATAAAAACTGACGGTGCGTCGCTTGATACACTGCCGAACAGTTGGGTTAGAGATTCCAAAAATAACTTTTGGTTATCTTATGTAGGAAAAGCGCTTTATCAATTGGACGGCAACGATTTCTCAGAAATTAATGAGTTCAATTCAAGCAACTCGCTAACTAGCAATCTTGTATACGGTCTTGCTCTGGATCAGCACGAAAATCTCTGGTTTAGCTCTCATTCGGGTATTCATGAGTTTGATCCGCAAAGTAATCGTCTATTTACCTACCAGTATATGCAAGGAGTTTCATCTACAGAATTTAATGATGAAGCAAATACGATCATGGCAGATGGCCGACTAGCATATGGTTCTACCAAAGGCGTCACGCTTTTCAACCCAGCGAAAGTGACATCGCTGCATAGCAATGACAGTAGATCGCCAATAATAACTGAAATCGAATTGGCTACAAGAAGTCTAAACCTGCCGTATAAAAATCTAAATGACAGTGAAATTGTGCTCGAACACGACGATATGGGACTAACCGTACATTTTTCATCTTTAAATTTCGGTTCGGTGGAAGCCGACAGATTTAATTACAGGTTAGTGAGCAATGATAAGGTCATTAATTTTCCTGGCGTGGTTTCAAATAAAATAGAAATTTCAATACTGAGTTCGGGTAAGCATATATTAGAAATATATGAAATAGGCGACAACTTACCTCCTTTACGAACGGCTAAATTGTTCATTGAGGTAAAGTATGCGCCACTATGGTCGCCAATGGCGCTTGCAATTTATGCGACTTTATTTCTTTCAGTCTTTTTGTGGTTTGTTGTCAGACGAAATCGGGTTCAAGCTGTTTTGGCTGCCGCGAATAAACAGATTTTGCTTTATAACAATCGACTCACAAGCGCACTCAAAGCGAGCAATTCTGACATTTGGGAATGGTCTGCAGAATCGAAAAGAATAAATACGCCGCGTTTACGCAACGAGCTAGGCTATGACAGCAACAGCGTTGGATTTGAAGAGCATTTGTCGTTAATTCATGAGGTTGACCGGCTTCAATACTTGTCAGCATGGCGGCATTTTATTCGGGGTGAGGAAGAGCTTTTCGACAGCACCTATCGAATGAAGCATGCCAACGGTGAATATTTGTGGTTTAGAGATGCAGGCAGTATTTCTAGTGCCAAGAATGAAGCCATTATGGTAACGGGCACATATACGAATGTGACTGAAAATATAGCCTCTAAAGAGCGTCTGAAGCTATTCGGGGATGCCTTTAAGCACACACGAGATTGGGTACTCATTTTTGATCGTGAAAAACAGCCTTTGGGCGCCAATCCAAGTTTTTACAAGGCATTTGGTATTAGTGAAGAGGTCGACTTCAAGTCTCAACTAAGAAGCATCATTAATAATCAAGACGGGATCAGGCAACGCTTGTTTTTGAAATTAGCTAGCTTACAGCCCGGTGAACATTGGAAAACTGAGTTAGAGTTTGTCGTTGCCGGAACTAAAATGACAACGCTAACTGATGTGAATGCAATTGCAGATGAAAATGACGGTCGATTAATTGAGTATTATTTAGTTATTTTGACCGACATATCGGAGCAAAAGGCAGCGCAAGAAAGTTTAATTAAAATAGCCAATTATGACGTGCTTACAGGGCTAATTAACCGTTCATTATTGATTGAAAAACTAAAGCAATCAATAGCCTATGCTAGAAGGCATACTACAAGTTTATCGGTCATATTTATTGACTTGGATCGCTTTAAACCTATTAACGACACTTTTGGTCACCAGGCTGGCGACAAAGTGATTGTGGAAATTGCGCAGCGAATTAAGCATAAACTGAGAGACAACGATATTGTTGCTCGTTTGGGGGGCGATGAATTCGTTGTGGTTCTTGAAGAGACTCACGAAATACAGAGCGTCAATCAAGTCGTGCAACAAATACTGATACTTTTGGAGCAACCTATTTCCATTGGAAGTCACTCGGTCAGCGTTTCTGGCAGTGCCGGCATTGCAATGTATCCTGACGATGCAACTGATGCCGAAAGTTTGTTAAGAAATGCTGATGTTGCCATGTATAGCGCAAAGGAGTCCGGTAAAAACGGTTATCAGCATTTTACTTCAACCATGAATGAAAAAGTGCAACTGAATATGTTGCTACAAAACAAACTTAAAGTAGCTGTTGTCCGCAATGAGTTTGAAAATTACTATCAGCCTATTATTGATGTGAAGAACAAAAAAACCGTGGGTTTTGAAATGCTCATGCGCTGGCATTCCGAAAATGAAACGATATCACCAAGTGTTTTTATTCCTATCGCTGAGCACCTCGGTTTAATCGTTGAAATGACTATACAAGCAATTGAGCGCGGCCTTCATGATGTTGCAAAATGGTACGAGCAAGGATTTCATGGCTATATGGCAATCAATTTGTCGGCAAAGCAGTTTTCTATTCGTCCTGACTTTGAAAAAATTCTAGCGTTGTTATCAGAACACAATCTGCCGGCGTCTTGTTTGCGTTTCGAGATTACTGAGGGTTTGTTAATTGACAACAATAATAAGACGATAGATTACATGCATGAAATGCGCGCCTTAGGCTTCAAAATATCGTTGGATGATTTTGGCACCGGTTACTCAAGTTTACGCTATTTGAAAGATTTCCCTATCGATGTACTAAAAATTGATAAGTCGTTCGTTGATGACATCGGAATTGATAAAGGCACGGAATCAATTATCGAGTCGACGCTCATAATGACAAAAATGCTGACAATGGATACAGTGGCAGAGGGCATAGAAACAAAACAACAGGTCGATTTTTTCAATAAATCTAACTGCCGTTTCTTACAGGGTTTTTATTTTTCCAAACCTGTTAGTCATGGAAAATGTTATGAATTGTTACAAAAAGACTGGTCATACAAGTTCACTTCCAAAAAAGGCAGCGCTTAATCTACATTGAGGCCTTGATTCTAAAGGTGTGCAAGCTCATCAGTATCCACAAGATTGTTGCTATGAGAACAACTACTCGTAAAAAATTGATAGTAGTGAGTGTAAAAATCGGTTGTATATTCCTATTATTCCCGCATTATTATAGGGATGTGAATAACTTGTAAATGACAGGATGGATTATGCCGTTAGATGATGCCAATTTGATTCCTCAGGAAAGTGTGGTTTCACCTTTATCAATGCTCTATAAATGGGAACAAGAAAGGCCCGATAGCCTTTATATGACTCAGCCAAAAGGCGACACTGAACTTACCTTTACTTGGGCTGAAACGGCGAAAGAAGCACGTAAAGTAGCTGCTGCCATATTGGCAAAAAATTATCCAAAAGGTAGTCGCATTGCATTGCTGTCGAAAAACTGCGCACATTGGGTGATTGCTGACCTTGGCATTATGATGGCTGGGCATATTTCTGTACCAATCTTTGCAACTGCTGGGAAAGATACGATAAGTTATGTATTGGAGCACGCTAAATGCCCCCTTATTTTTGTAGGGAAATTGGATAATTCTGACGCGCAAGAAAAAGCCGTCCCCGAGACTATTGAAAAAATTGGTTTTCCTTATCCTGGTTCCGTAGGGACTGCGTGGGAAACATTTACCGATATCGCACCATTAGGCGAGAGTCCTCTGCCTGATATGAACGAAATAATGACAATAATATACACATCCGGAAGCACGGGACAACCGAAAGGTGTTGTGCATACTTACCAAACTATCTGTTGGGCGGCACGTAATTCACTGACCGCTTTGTCGGTAAATGATAGCGACCGAATTGTGAGTTATTTACCACTTGCTCATATAACAGAAAGAGTGTTGTTAGAGCTTGCTAGCTTTTATTCTCGTATGGAAATTCGCTTTGTAGAATCGTTGGATACGTTCACAAGAGATGTAAAAGCATGCCAGCCCACATTATTTATCTCCGTACCTCGATTGTGGACCAAATTTCAATTAGGCGTGTTGGCCAAAATTCCGCAGAAAAAGCTAAGCTTTCTACTGAGTATTCCGATTATCGGTAAAAAAGTAGCTAAAAAAATTCGTAATGAAATGGGGCTAGGATCAGCGAGGCTTTGGGCTTCAGGTTCTGCTCCACTTGCGCCAGCAACAATAGAATGGTTTCACACCATAGGCGTCGATATTTCTGAAGGTTGGGGAATGACCGAAAACAGCGCTTATGGGACGAGCAGTGTCCCATTTAGGGCAGATAAAATCGGTTGCATCGGAAAAGCCTACGATGGTGTTGAAGTAAGAATTGCTGAAGATGGAGAGATCCAAGTTAGCTCGCCTTGCAACATGGTGGGTTATTACAAAGAACCCGAAAAAACAGCCGGTGTATTTACTAATGACGGATTTTTGCGCACCGGAGACAAAGGTGTCATGGATTCAGATGGTTACGTAAAAATAACTGGCCGCCTGAAAGATATCTTCAAGACAGAGAAAGGTAAATACGTTACGCCTGCGCCAATTGAAGCTAAATTAATGGAGAACGCCATTATAGAGCAGGTTTGCGTTACCGGTACGAATTTACCGCAACCAATTGCATTGCTCGTATTATCTGAACACGCAAAGTCGCACAATAAAGAGAGTATTGCTGAAAGCTTGCAAAACACATTGAATATCGTCAATAGCGGTCTTGAAAGTCACCAACGTTTGGATAGAATTGTCGTTTTTAAAGAAGAGTGGTCAATAGAAAACGATTTGTTAACGCCAACCTTGAAGGTAAAACGTCACGTAATCGAAGAAAAATTCAAATCAATAATTTTGACGAACCACACAGAGAGCGTGGTCTGGAACGATTAAGATAAAAGTATTTTGATGAAGGCAGCGCTAGCTGCCTTTTTTATACGCTAAATTTATAATTAGGTATTGATACTTATACATGAAACTGGAGGCGAACTCCGTATAATCCAAAAAATCGTAATAAAGGTTGAGTCAAGTACAACAAATCGACCTAAATACTGATAAATCTTCTGTTTTATGCACTCCGCGTTTTTTGAGGGGCTGCAATTGAGGTCTTTGTTAATATGAATAGTCACTCCTTCAGGGCGTCAATAATCGATGTCTTCAGAGTCGCCATTTGTTCTCAAAGTCACTAGAAGGTACTTGGAGCGTTCTGCAATGGATCGTAAATGTTGCTCCTACACTTAATAAGTAAAGTCGAAAATGGATGAACGGTTTCACTGATAGAATGAAATCTTTGTGTCCAATACCTATCTATTGTCCTTAGAATTTTCAAGCGTTTACCAATAATAATGTCAAATAGGAAACTCAACTATGTTGAAAAAAATGCTCATAGCAGCCACCATGTTATTTGCAACCAGCTCCGTTTTTGCGGAACTTGTGGTCGTTGTAAATCCCGCGAATGCGAACACATTAGACTCTAAAACAGTGCAACGCATATTCTTAGGTAAAGATAAGAAATTTGCCGATGGCAATGAGTCGATTGCCGTCAACCAAAGTGCTGAAACACAAATAAGACAAGATTTTGATGAGGCCGTGCTCGGTCGCAGCTCAAGCCAAGTTTCCGCTTATTGGTCAAAGCTTGTTTTTACAGGTAAAGGCATTCCGCCGAAAGAAGTAGGTAGCGACGCTGAAGTGATTGATCTGGTCTCAAAAAATCCGAGCGTAATTGGCTATATCAATCGAGCATCAGTGACTGATGCCGTCAAAATCGTCGAAATGTAAGGACATGAACATGATTAAATTAAATAAAAATTTATCTGTAATTGCTGTTGCAGTGCTAGCAACATTTCAGGCGCAAGCAGACATCAGAATTAATGGTTTCGCCAACTTAACGGGCGGAATTACCAGTAGCGACGATAGTTTATATGGTTATGACGACAGCGTCAGTTTTGGTTCGCAGAGTTTATTTGCGGTTCAAGTCAGCGGTGACATCAATGATAAAACGACAGCTACAGGTCAATTGGTTGCCCGCGGCAGTAACGATTATTCAGCAGAGTTTGAATGGGCATATATCACTTATGAGACATCCGACAATACCAGCCTCTCAGCGGGTAGGCTCAGGCTCCCGTTATTCAGATATTCTGCGTCATTAGACGTTGGTTATTCTTATCATTGGGTTGTTGCACCACAATCGGTTTATGCCGTTCCGTATAACAACATTGATGGTGTTAGGTTTGACTATACGGGCTATACCGGAGACTTGGAGTACACTTTCCAATTAACCGCAGGAAACGTAGAAAGTGAATTTACTTTAGCGGGATCTGAAGCGAAACTTTCTGTTGATAATGTTATTGCTCTCACAGGTGATTTTGCTTACAACAACTGGAAATTTCGAGGAGTTTATGCGACTGGCAAGGCGACATTTGATATACCAGCCTTGGAACCTGCGTTAGCTCAACTTGGACAGTTGTCTCCTAACCTGCGTGAACAATTACAGGCTAACGCTGATACCGGTATTTTCTACGGTGGTAGTATTGAATATGATGCCTTTGATTGGTTTGTAGCTGCTGAATATACTGGCGTAGAGATAGAAGACTCGTTTTACCCAGATGAAATTAACTACTATGTCACTGCAGGTATCCGCACTGGCAAATGGACTCCGTTCATAACGTATGAAAAATCTGACCTGAACGACGGACCGAAGTTTTTATCTGAAATTAGTAGTTTACCAGCGGCATTTCAGCCTGGGGCCACTCAATTGGTCGTTGGTATCCAGCAACCAGCTGTAGCTGAGGAAACTACGGTATCTGTTGGCGTTAGATATGATTTGGATACTAACCTGGCGTTGAAAGCTGACGTTGTTAAAAGAACCAACGATATTGGCGAAAATGAAGACTCATTGCTTCGTTTCGCGGTTAACTATGTTTTTTAGAGTGGTAGCAAAAGTAACGGGGTATTAACTTCGTTATGCTTGGTCGCGCAATGGCTACTTATTCTATAAGTAGCCATTTTTTTAACTGCAGCACACACTTAACGTGAATATCTTTTCTCGAGTTGCTGATAAATGACATCAGCATAGTTATCTAATTCATTGTTGGTTTGCGCTAACACTTCTACCAAGTGTTCATTGTCTTCTTTTCCATCCCAAATCTTAATGTAAGTTCCTTCTTTATAACCATGATCTTGTCTGAAAAAATTCAAAATATTTTTACCAACATATTGCGAGAATAGGGCACTTGAGTCCATTTCTGCTTGTTCGACAATTTTTATAAACAGCGGCACATCAAATCGTTTAGCAACGCATAAACCAGCCATAAGTTCTAAATTTTCGACCAGTGTTGCTTCACTAAAGTTAATATTGTTGCCGTCAAAAGTTACATCGGTATGTGACTCTAACAGGGCTGCTTCAATTGCATTAGCGGCTAAATCGATATTGCCTTCATGAACTATAATTAAGTGTGATAAAGCAAAATGCCATATATCCACTAGCTCCATTTGCACCTGAGGAAGATCTCGTTTTTGCGCCTTCCACCATTTCCAACCATGATGTTCAATGGCTTCTACTGACTCAATCATGGCAGCTCTTAAGTAGCTGTAACCGGCAGTTAACCATTGCGGATTGACTTTCTTATTCATTCCATCTTGGAGATTAAGCATGGTGTTAAGTTGAGTGCTTGTTAACATCAATCTTCCTTTCAATTTTACGTAAGTTGACAACCCCAACATAGGGAAGCTGGTTTATAGGGCAATATTGTAGCCGTTTAGCGCTCACTTTAATACTGCATTAATCGGTATCTAGCTGAGCACTAGTATGGTGCAATACGTCATATTTTTGCGATGCATTGTCATGAGGCACCTTTTGCTCGGTAGATAACGGTCCTTTATCTACCGAGTTTTTTCCTTTCTTTTGATTGCTAAATTAAGCGTATCGCATTGTTAATACAAGCGTTAAGAATAGTGTTAAGACTAGTGTTAAGAATTATCTATTCACGTTATAGTATGACCCTCTTTGGTCGAAATATAATAAGAATAATCTGCCTTGTTAACACTCTATCCTTCTAACAAATTAGAGCACTTAAGCTTTCTCCTTCAAGCAGTAATGAGCAATAGCAAGCAAACTATCTTGCAGCCTAAAACTGTATTAGTTGAAAGCACCGGCATGCAGCACTGGCTTAATTTACAATTAGCCGAGCATGCAGGTATTGCAATGAACATTGACTATCCAATGCCAACGCGCTTTGTCTGGCAGCTTTGTCGCGATCTTCTAGGGCATGATAAAGTGCCCATGCAGTCCACTTACAAGCGAGAGGTCATGTTGTGGCGTATTGAAAGACTATTGTCGTCAGACGCGTTTAAACAACAAAATTTTGAAGCCGCACTCAGCGACTATTGGCACGAGGAAAGCAACACAACGGCTGAATACAAGCGTGTAAACATTAGTCGATTAATAGCTGACACACTTGAGCAGTATCTTATGTTTCGGCCTCAATGGTTGCTTGTTTGGGAAAAGGGAGAGTCTGTCATACCGTCTCCCGAACAAAATCACGTCGCGCTTAAACATGAAGTATGGCAGCGATGGATTTGGTGTGAGCTAGCGAAAGAGGAACCTAATCACCCCGTTAGACTGCAGCTATTAGCACTGGAACAACTGGACACAAAAAGTCATGTGTTGCCGAGTGAAGTATATTTTTTCGCGATCAATACAATGGCACCACAGACGCTCGCGTTTTTCAATCAGATTGCTAAGTACACGCAAATTCATTTCTTTCATCTGAATCCATGTGTCGATTATTGGGGTGACGCAGTATCGGACAGAGTGCTGGCAAAACAGCTGCAGCAGGGGAAAATCGATGCTTGGGTTGAACAGCAAGCAATCAATCCCTTATTGAGAAACCTAGGGCAGCAAGGTAAAGATTTATTCAATTTGTTATCCCAATCTTCGCATTATGAGATAAGCGCGTTTGATACTGATTACCAGCAAGAAAATGCTAAACCAAGGCTTTTACATAGAATACAACAAGAGATCCTACAAGGTGAAGCAGGGCAGCCAGATAAACTCGCGAATGCTCAGTCTATCGACGAGACTGAAGCGAATAAGCTAGAGCAAGACGACTCTATTATTGTGCGCTCTTGCCACAGTGCGTTGCGCGAAGTACAGGTGTTGCATGACTATTTGCTAGAGCAGTTTAGTGCAGATGAATCACTTAGTCCGCGAGACGTGTTAGTAATGTGCCCAGCCATTGAAAACTATTCACCTTATATTGAAGCCGTCTTTGGCAGAAGCATAGCTGAGCTAAATAGCGCTGAACAAAAACGAATTCCGTGCACAATAGCAGATCGCAATCCATTGGATGCCGACCCTCTTGTCGCCGCGTTTATGCAACTGCTGTCATTACCTGATAGTCGTTTCAGTGTAACTGAGTTTTTAAGTTTCGTGCATTTACCTGCAGTGATGCAAAAGTATGCGATTAAAACATCTGAGCTCGACCTTTTTGCCTATTGGGTAAAGCAGTCAAACATTCACTGGGGTTTGGATGCTGAGCATAAGTCGGTGATATTGGGAGTTGATAAAGCCAACGATGTATTTACGTGGCATTGGGGGATGAGCCGACTGCTGGAGGGATTCAGTCATGCTGATAATGACCTGCTAATTGATGAAAAACTACTTGCGTTAAACGAAATTGAAGGGCAGCTTGCCGTCACCTTTGGTAAGTTGCTGCATCTACTCGAGAAATTGGCGAGCTACGGCGATTCTCTCAAACGCTTGCGCACGATGGCAGAGTGGAAAGTGTTTCTGTTTGACATGAAAGACAATCTTTTCGATGCCAGTACTGTTGAGCAATATGCATCGCAGACCATTACTAAAACGCTCGGACAATTTTTTGAACACTATCAAATGTCATTGTTTAACAAGCTAAGTCCTGGCGCTGCTGAAGACGCTAGCAATACTGCTGAAGTGCAACCAAAATGGTCTTACCAAACACTCCGACAAGCCTTGCAAAATGCATTTACGTCACCAGACAGTCAAAACCAATTTATGACAGGGCAGGTGACTTTCTGCTCCATGATGCCCATGCGAAGTATTCCTTTTAAAGTGATTGCAGTGTTAGGGCTGAACGACGGTGAATTCCCTCGACAATCCACTTTTGTAGATATGGATTTAGTGAATCACCTAGGGCGTCAAATTGGTGACCGCTCAAGAAGAGGTGACGATAGATATTTGTTCTTAGAGGCGATATTGTCAGCTCGCCAAGCCTTATATCTAAGCTACCAAGGTAAAGGCATAAGGGACAACAAGAGCCGCGAGGCAAGCTTAGTATTAAACGAGTTTTTAGCCTATTTGAAGCAGCATCATCAATTTGACAACCTTATTCAGCAACCCTTGCACCCGTTTAGTATTGCCGGATTTTTAGCTGAGCCAAACAACAGCCTTGGCTTACCTAAACAAGTGCAGCAAAACTTTGATCGGGGCTGGTATAGGTTGATGACGAGTCTGCAGTCAGGTAACCAAGACGCCGCATCATTGATACCTCAGACGCAAAATAATACTGCGGCACCGGGCAATGATGTCAGCGAAACTCAAGAAGCAAAGACCGCTGAAAAAGTGGCATTAGCCGATTTAGTCAAGTTTTTCAAAAAGCCTGTGGAGTTTTTTGCCAATCATAGCCAAGGCTTATGGCTAGATGATATTGAGACTGGCTTGTCTGATACCGAACCTTTCATTGAAAATGGTTTGGATGTTTATTTGATGAAATCTGATTTTATTGACTGCATGCTAGAGTGCCAAAAATTTGGTTTTAGTGACGAACAAAAACAAGCTGCAATAAATACGATGAAAACCCGCTTGATGTTATCAGGTAAGTTTCCAGACTATCCAAATTCTGAAGAACTTATTGATGAAAACGCACTGCAAAGCCAAAAACTGACGGATGAACTGTCTCAATTTATATCAGATGACCAACTCAGCGGGCAATTGGCAGTATCATCAAACTTGATTGACTTTCATTTTGATTTGTCAATGACAGGCGGAGCTGTCGATTACAGCCTCACAGGAAATGCGACACGTCACTTAATCGCTACATGGATAAAACACCTGATTGCATGTGCATGTGATAAATCACTTGGGTCTGAGCAAAAGCAGCCTGAACATAAAATGGAAGACGGCATGCAAGACGGTGACAGTGCCCTTAGTAGCGTAACGGTTTGTATTGTCAAAAACACTCAGTTAAAAACGGTGTCGATAAAAACCGAACAATTCAGTTTTATTGAACAAGAACAGGCTCGCGTTTATTTAAGCACGCTGTTGGGCATCTTTACCCGAGGATTGAAGCGTCCATTGCTTATAGCTCCTGATCTTGCTGATAAATTAATGGCTGGCATTCAAGCAGACCCTGAGTTTGAGCCTAATGCCGCGAATGCTGATGACTACTTTGCACATCCAGAAATTGCAAACAGATGGTCAACGTTTTTTGACGCAGCTAATTTCCCTTCAGCATTTGTTGTTGATAAATATTTTACTCATTACTTTCCTCAATCGATTGAGAAAGATAAAGAGACTATCGTTGATTTATTAGCTATTTATCAGCCCCTAAAAAAACACATGTTGACGAAAAAAAATGCGAAAAAAAGCGCAAAGAATACTAAAAAGGCAAGGGGATAAGCGATGAAGCATCTTGACCCTCTCAACCTTGATTTGCATAGCCGTCACTTGATTGAAGCAAGCGCAGGTACGGGTAAAACGTTTAATATCACTCGCTTGTACGCACGTTTGATATTAGAAAAGAAGTTATCAGTACAAGAAATTTTGGTCATGACATACACGCGCGCAGCTACCGAGGAAATTAAAGGCCGTGTAGGCGCTTTTTTACTAGAAATACATAATGAATGGCATACACAAAAGCCTTCTGATTTTACCCAAACACTAATTGAAAGAGTCGGTAAAGATGAAGGTGATGCATTGCTAAGTGCAGCATTGCTGTCGTTGGACGAGGCTTCAATATTCACCATTCACGGTTTTTGTCAACGCGTATTGAAACAGTTCGCCGTTTCGCTTAATGCCGATTTAGAGCTAGAGTTAGTTACTGATTCGACAGAGTTGATGATGCAAAGTGTGCAAGACTATTTGAGAGTGGACACTAAAGATCAAGAAAAATTTGCCTTGTTAGCCTCAAAAAATTGGCATATCCCTGATAATTTTTTCAGTGAATTTAGATCTGCACTTTCTTCAGATTTAGACCTTACTCAAGTAACAATTGCGCAAATAGAGAATGATGAGGATGCAAATTTAGCGCGTCAGCTGTTTCTGCAAGCCGATAATATTGAACAGATACTTGAGGGCTTGAAACAAAACCAGAGTCTTTTATTTGAGGCGGCTGTTGTCGGCCATAAGGATGAAGAAAAGCGTGCACAAGAATGGCGCGTTCTTATCAAATGCCTAGAAGAAGTCCTGTCCTTTATCAACAGCAAAAAGCAAGCTAGTGATACAGATATGCTCGCCTTATTAACCACACCTCAGGAAATGGGCGATTTTATTAATGGCAATCGGTTTCGCTCTTCATTGGAAGCGAAAGAGGCACTTGAACCTCTTAAAGCACTCCGTGCTGATTTTAAAAAATGGCTTGATCAAAGTACAAAACAACGAGAAAAAAACGCGCAGCTTGCTGAAGTACTCGGGGTTGTCAAACAAGGCATTTATGATATCCGTAAACGTGTTGAGGTAGCGAAGAAGAAAGCGCACGTCGTGCTTTTTGATGATCTCATTAGCGTATTTGCGAATGCATTGAAAGGTCAGAGTGCTAACCTAATTGAGTCTATCCGCAAGCAATTTCCGGTTGCACTCGTTGACGAATTTCAAGATACCGATCGCCATCAATATCAAATTTTAGACCTGTTATATCCGAAGGCAGACAAAAACAGTCTTTTGCTAATGATAGGAGATCCGAAACAGGCAATTTATGGCTTTAGAGGCGGCGATATTTTTGTGTATTTAGCAGCTAAGGATGATGCAGATTTTATTTGGCTAATGGATACTAACTGGCGTTCCAGCGCAGAAATGCTGACGGGCTATAATCGCTTGTTTTGGGGGCATGCATTGTCCCAATCTGAGCCCCGTGACGTGTTTGGCTTCGATATAAACTATGAAATAATAAAATCAACAACATCATCAAAAGCAGCAAAGTCACCCCTATTCGATCCTCTGGCAGCAAGGTCAGCCATGACATACATGCTCGCCAGCGACGGCATTGAAAGCAGCGCTGAAGGAAAAAGAAAAAAGAGTGAGCTTGAGCAACAGGTACTCGACTGGAGCGCTCGCGAAATAATGCGCTTGCTTAGCGATGTAACAATAGCTGGCAATAAGGTTGTACCTGCGGATATTGCAATATTGGTAAAAGACCGAATAGAAGCTTCGCTTGTCAAAAACAGTCTGGATGCCGTTGGATTAACGTCGGTTTATTTAAGTGACAAAACACCTTTGTTTTCGACGTCACAAGCGGTAGAGCTATACAGAGTGTTGGACGCTATTTTGCACAGCACAAATAGATCGACTTTAGTTGCCGGTGCGAATAGCACATTGTTAAATCGTTCGCTGTTAAAAAGCCCGATATTAAAAAATGAATTTGACGGCGATATTCCGATATCCGCACAGCAAAAAGTAATGGCTGAAATACATGAGGACTTAATGCATCCCCTATGGGATGAGCTGGTCATTTCGTGTTTTGAGTTTAAAGAAAAGTGGTTGGAGCATGGCATTTTTAGTTTGCTGCTTACCTTAATTAAAGAAAATTATGTGCCGCAAATTTCAGCAGAAAGAAGTTTAACAAACATGATGCATTTGGCAGAGGCAATGGCTAAAAACGCAGTGCTGAATAAGTTACCTGAACAACAACTAGCGTGGTTGAGTCATCAAATATTTGACCACGTTGCTGATGAGGAAATGCAGTTGCGTTTGGAAAGCGATGCAAATCTGATTAAAATAGTGACTCAACACGGTTCTAAAGGACTCGAATATCCTCTCGTATTTGTGCCTTTTGGCAATAAATACAAGGATCCGAGAAAACGAAAGTCAAATACTATCCAACATTTTAAATACCAAGATATGCAAAGAGCTCAGTCGGTCTATCAATTAGGTGCTACTCACGCTAGCCTTGACGAATATGCCAAACAAGATCATGCTGAAAAAGTACGCTTGATGTATGTTGCAGTGACGCGGGCCGAGCATCGTTGCTATATGGGCTTGGTAAATGACGTGAGCAACGGTGACTCGGCCTTGAATGCAGCTTTAGGGGTTCCGAAGGAAACGTTGAATGACTGCAAGTCAAAAGAGCCTGCTAACGCTAGCTTAGTAACTTGGTTAAATGAGCACGTTTTTGAAACACATCACAACAGCGCTGTCGCTCATGACGCGCTTGAAAACCCTACTTCTGAAAGAAATACGCCAAGTAATAGCAGTGCAGTGAACGTTGACGTGTTGCCCACGATGTCAACCGCATTTCAAACTGAAAGCACTCACGCTATTCCGCCTTTCCTTGATGTAAAATTAGCGAATCGGGCGGCATGGGTCATAAGCTCTTTTTCTAATTTGTCTCGCTTTCAACGAAGTGATAGTGCGAGCAACTATGACGTGTCATCACCCAATCAAATTTCGCTGCACGCGATTGAATCATCAAATGAGCATCGGGTTAGTGGTATTGATAACTTGGCAGAACAGTTATCAGAAATAGCATCCGAAACGCGCGATATAAACGCAAATGCGATACGCTTTACACTTGAAAAAGGGGCGGATACCGGAAACTTATTACATGATATTTTAGAGCAAGTTGATTTTCATTCACCTGACTGGGAGGATGCAGCCATTATTGCCTTGTCAAAATATAAGCCTTTAGAGGAAAAGCAAGTTTCAGACTTATTTGAATGGCTGCATTCTTGCCTGAATACACCGCTTCTATCTGATTTTTGTTTGGCCGAACTAAACACTGAGCAAACCCTTCGTGAAGCCGAGTTCTATTTCCCAATGCCTAATTTGAAAGTGAAACATATTGCCAAGGTGTTGCAACAATATCGACAGCACCTGCAGCAAGAAAGAGGATTCTCAGCCTTGTCGATATCAATGGCTGACATTCCCGAGCTAAGCGGCATGATGCACGGTTTTATCGACCTCATTTTCGAGCATGATGGCAAATATTATGTTGCCGATTATAAGTCGACGCATCTGGGTGATGCTTGCGCAGACTATCAAAGCGACAAGCTCAATGAAAATAATCAACAGCACCTGTATGACCTGCAGTATTTACTGTACTCATTAGCGCTACAAAAGTATTTACAGCAGCAACTTGTCGACTACTCTTTTGAAACGCATTTTGGCGGTGTGTTTTATCTATACTTACGCGGTATGTCACCTGAATCGATAAAGGATGGGCAGTCAACAGGCGTATTTTTTGATAGGGTAAACGAGAAATATCTTGAGCAACTAGATAACTTGTTTAATGACATTCAGGAAGGGGTATAAGCCATGTTATTTACTCTTCCTTCTGCGCTTTCAGAGCAAATAGGCTACTCAACCTGCACAGGATGTTTGCTCGTATTGGCCGACATCCAAGCTATTGATTATTATTTTGCGAATAATGCTATTTTGCAACGCTATGAACGCCATAGTGAAAGTGCATTTTTTAACGAAAAAGAATCTCTTGCTCAACTATTTCACGTACTGTTAGCCCTTTCCTATTTTCAAAGACAGGGACACAGTTGCTTAAGTATTTCAGCCATTGCAGACAAGACTTATTGGTCTGAAGTTGATGCCGCTCAAGGCAATGAGGCCTTGAACAAAAATGACACGCCAACAAAAACAGGTTTTGCATTTGCAAATTCGCAAGACCTTGGCGACGTAATTCAGCGATTCATGGCAATTGTTCCCACAAGGAAAGATATAGAGTGGGATGAACCCAATTTATACACAGCACGCTACGTAAACTACGAAAATGAAGTAGCACAGTTTTTCAAAGAGCAACAGTTGAAATGCTTGGTGTCTTCAGACCCTGAGTTTGCGCATTTGCAGCAGTGTGCGGATTCTTTGTGGCCAACGCTATTTCCAATAAAACCAAAACAAGGTATGGATTGGCAAAAAGTATCGGTTGCCAACGGGCTTATTTCACAAACGTCAATTATTAGTGGTGGCGCTGGAACGGGCAAAACCTACACCGTTGCAAGATTATTATTGTCATGGCTGTTTACGCAAAAGAAAGCAGGCTCAGGCAAAGCCAAGTTGATGCTAGCGGCGCCAACAGGAAAGGCCGCGCAACGTTTAAACGAGTCTATTTTAGCGGAGTTTACACAATTGCTTGGTTTGAAGAATCAAGAGCATCTTGCTGCCTTGATTGCTGATTTAACGCCGCTGGTCAAAGCAAAAACTATTCACCGCTTGCTTGGTTTAGGAATGCACGGCATTGCGCCTAAGTATAATGAGAAAAGGCAGCTTGACTGTGACTTTTTAGTGGTTGATGAAGTGTCCATGATTGACTTAGCGATGATGGCGAAGCTACTGCGGGCGCTGCCAAAAGACGCCAAATTAGTATTGATAGGAGATGCTAATCAGTTACCCTCTGTTGAAAGTGGGGGATTGTTAAAAGATTTAGTGAATCAAGAAATATGGCGCAGCGCTGCGAGCATGAACGACTATTCAAGCATTTACGGTGAATCCCATTTAAGGCTTTTATCTGAATTAACGCCGAGTTTAGGCAGTGAAAACTTTCAAGAAGTTAACGTCGAAGCCAGTAAAACTAGCCACCGCGATGTTGCCCAAAAAACATATCAGTATGATCACGTCACTTTTTTACAAACTAGCATGCGCTCGCAAAATGAGATAACGCAATTGGCACAACATATATTGCAAGGACAGTTAAATCCTTTTGTATCGCTGTTATCTCAATTTAAAAACAAGAATAATGGCGCTGAAGTTGATAATGACCTTGCAAAACAGCAGCTGTCGTTGCTGATGGATGAGCCTGCTGCACCTGCCATAACTTGGCTTGAGAATGCCTATACACCAAGCGGAACGATTGATGCAGAACTACTCGCAATAATCGCGCAGCGATATCACGGCATGTTCGCAAGCCGAAACGCTAACGAGGCTATTGAAGGCCTAAAACAATATAGATTACTGTCGCCAACTAAAAAAGGTCGCCTAGGTACAGAGTTTTTAAATACCCAAATTGAGCAGCAGCTAAGAAAATATTTCTCGCACATTAATGTTGGGCAGGTATACCGCGGTATGCCTATCATGATTGTACAAAATGACTATCGATTACACTTATTCAACGGTGACGTTGGCGTGATTTGGCCAAACGAACAAGGTGATTTGGTGGCGTGCTTCCCCGATCCTGAATCGCCTGAAACGCATAGTGCATTCAGCATTACGTCTCTGCCCGTTTTTGAGTTGGTCTATGCAATGACCATTCATAAAACTCAGGGCTCCGAATTTGAGCATATCGATATTTTGCTGCCAAATATTGCAACAGGCAGTGCCATTGTTAACAGCAGCCAACATTTAAGTAGAGAGTTACTTTACACTGGTGTAACAAGGGCGAAGCGTAGCATCGGGATTATTGCGAGTTTATCGGTGTTAACCGAGTGCATTGGAAAAACATCCACAAGATTTAGCGGTTTAAAACGTAAACTGGGTGTTTAAGCTTTTTCGCCCGCTGCAAGACTAGTTACGTATTTTGACGACTACCGACTTCAGTGACTTTGGTAGAGTAGAAAAAGTAAGAATAGTCTTGGACCGCTTTAAATCTCTGTTGACGGTATGTACTTTCACCGTTTTTGAAAAAAACATTTGATTTTCATCTACTCTGATAAACTGTTGAGCATCAAAATACTGTTGGTGGTTTAAACATGCCAATTTAGTTAATGAGGAGTAATCAATCCAACCAATGAGTTGAGTTGGATAAACGATGCTGTTTTCCAATGAAGCGATATCCTCTCTAAATGTCAGATTGGCGCCAAAAACGGGTAAATCGGATAAAATTATCTTGGTCTCTTCATCTGCGACCAATGATAAAATTTTACGCTCTATCGTTTGTTCTAAGTTGTTATTAGGCTCTGAGTCGTGCATAGTTTCTCACTTAAAACTACCTGTGATTTTACTTCAATGTGCGTCTGAGCGACTTTAAACAGCGCAACATTGTTTTCAGCAAACAAAAAGGTGTTGTTCAGAATGTTCGGTAAGTGACAGCATAGGTCATAAATTCATCGTTACGGATGATTCAGATCAAGCAATGTGTAAGCAAAATAACAATTAACAACAAATGACAACAAATGACAACAAAAGTGGGAGTGGTAATAAATGGGTTCGATTAAGTGGATGAACTTCGCCTTGATAGTAGGTTTACTATTTCTATCGCAAATCGTTCAGGCAAAAGACCACAATAAAGACTTTATGATGGCCAAACAATCAATGCCCGGCTTTGTAGAAATTGTCTACGCTAATGCCGAGGATAAAGTGTATTTGGCGTTGGATATAGCTCAACTAAATCAGCAAATGTTATTTCAAAGTAGTTTACCTCAGGGCGTTGGTTCAAATGATATTGGCTTAGACAGAGGGCAATTGGGTGATACTCGGCTTGTAGAGTTTCAACGTTTTGGTAACAAGATATTGTTGAAACAACTCAATACGGATTATCGCGCCAGTGCAACTAACATCGCTGAACGCCAAAGCATCGACGAAGCTTTTGCTGATTCAGTCATTGCCGGATTTGAAGTCGCCTATGAGAATGGTAGTAAAGTCTATATCGATTACACTGCTTTTTTATTATCGGATGTGCACGGTGTTGCTGAGCGCTTGAGCCAAACTGGACAGGGTAGTTATTCCCTTGATACCGGGCGTTCTGGTATCTATCTGCCAAAAACAAAGTCCTTCGAACGCAATACTGAGCTCGAGGCGCTGGTGACCTTTGCAGGTAAACCACAGGGGCAATATATTAGACAAGTGACGCCTGATGCAAAGAGTGTATCAGTGCATTTACATCACTCTTTTGTTGCGTTACCTGATGATGATTACAAAACACGTGCATTCCATCCTTATTCTGGATTTTGGAAACACAGCTACTTTGATTATTCAGTTCCAATAGATGCTGAAATGGAACAGAAGTTTATTCCGCGTCACCGTTTGTCAAAAAAGAATCCGAATGCACCGGTAAGTGAAGCGCTTGAACCCATTATCTATTATTTGGATCCGGGTATCCCAGAGCCTGTAATGACCGCACTAAGAGAAGGGGCATTGTGGTGGGATCAAGCTTTTGCAGCGGCTGGTTACAAGAATGCTTTCCAAGTAAAAGTATTGCCGGAAGGTGCTGATCCAATGGACGCGCGCTACAACGTCATTCAATGGGTGCACCGAGCAACTCGCGGATGGTCTTACGGCAGTTCAATTATTGATCCACGAACCGGTGAAATTATTAAAGGTCATGTCACGCTTGGTTCATTACGAGTAAGACAAGATTATTTAATCGCCTTGGGCATGACGAGTCCGTTTGATAATGAAAGCGCAGATAAAGCCAATACGGATAAGCAATTGGCAATGGCATTAGACCGCATTCGCCAACTGTCAGCTCATGAAGTTGGGCATACCTTGGGTATTGCGCATAACTTTGCCGCGAGTGAAAATAACAGAGCGTCGGTTATGGATTATCCACACCCACTCATTAGTTTGAAGGATGGCGAAATTTCCCTTGAGAATGCATACGAGCAAGGAATCGGTGATTGGGATAAATACGTTATTGCTTATGGCTATCAGGATTTCACTGATGCGGATGAAAAAGAAGCGTTACGCAATCTAGTATCGCAAGCAAGGGAGACGGGATTTTTATATAAATCAGATCCTGATACTAGAATTGCGAAGCGCGCATCAAGCGATGGCCACCTTTGGGATAATGGTAAGAGTCCAATTGACGAATTTATTCGAATGAGTGAGGTCAGGAAGTTTGCATTAGGTCGTTTTGGTATCCATTCGTTACCCGTTGGCGCCGATCTTTCTTCGCTGGAGGAACGCTTGGTACCGATTTATTACTCACATCGCTATCAGCTAGACGCATTGGTAAAACAAGTGTCGGGCGTTATTTATGACTATGAGCAAAAAGAGCTCAATTCGCCAGCAAAGGGCAATTCCTTTGTTGCCGGAGATTCTCAGCTGAAAGCGGCTGAAATGCTAATAGATAGCGCATCCGCTAATTATTTGGCCATTCAACCGTCTTTAGCAAAGCTTATTAATCCTAAAACCTACGGTAGTAGCCGAAATAGAGAGAGCACTAAAGGCAGAATGGGGATCGCGTTTGATCCTATCAGTGCTGCTGAAGCGGCTTCTGCTTATTCGATTAATAATTTGCTTGAGCCGATAAGATTAAATCGTCTGGCCTATCAACATTCCGTTGATAACAGTATTCCAAGCCCTCAAAAAGTCGTTAACATGGTATTTGATAGCTTGGTAAAGACGCGCTCAGATGATGTACTAGAAGAACGCATTAAGCTCGTTGCGCTGAACATTTTCTTTGATGTTCTCAAAGCTGATGAGCTATCACCTGAAGTAAAATTGGCTATGCAGGCTGAATTATTAAGCTATCAGGGCTGGTTAGCGAAGAAGGACAGAAGTGCACAAGGCAAAGTGTTATTGAAATACATTGAGCACTACTGGACGTCAAACGAATGGTTAGGCAGTTTTGCGATTAAACAATTACCACCAGGATCACCCATTTAGTGTTCAACGCCGTGCTTTTTATCGGCGTACTTTGATAGCTAGCATCTTGTATACCGCTGCGTATGCTTGGCTAGCTAGATAACTCTGCTGTAGCGCATCTGATGCGCAGGCTGAGCAAGGTATTGATCAAAGCTCATACAGATATTGCGGACCAAAAGTCTACCACGGTCTGCAATGTCGATATGAGTCGCGTTCATTGAAATGAGCCCCTCACGCTCAAACCCTCGTAAATCGGCAATGGACTGCTCAAAATAGTCATTAAATTCGATACTAAACTGCTTTGATATATCTTCCTTGTTGACTTGGAAATTACACATCAATGAATGAATAACGGCGCGGCGAATCTCATCGTCAAGGTTTAATACCAGCCCTTTTACCAGTGCGGACTGATTCTTTTCAATTGCTCGATAGTAAGCTTTCAAGTCTTTTTCATTTTGTGCATACATGTTTTCAATACTGCTGATAGAAGAAACGCCCAAGCCCAATAAGGCGTTATGTTGCTTAGGCGTATAGCCTTGAAAGTTTCTATGCAAATTGCCCGACTCCAAGGCTTTACTTAGCTCGTCACTGGGCTTTGCAAAATGATCCATACCGATAAAAACGTACCCTGCGTGGGTTAAAAACTCGATACCGAGTCTTAGCAAATCAAATTTAGCGTGTGCGTTAGGCAGCCATTCATCTTTAATTTTTCGCTGAGCAGCAAAAAGCGCAGGCATGTGGGCATAGCTGAAAAGCGAGATCCTGTCTGGGTCAATATCGATGACTTTTTGCAAAGTAGTCAAAAAGGTATCGAAAGTTTGCATGGGCAAGCCGTAGATCAAATCCAAATTGATGGATGAAAATTCTAATTCTTTTGCTCGTGCGACTAGAGAGGCAATGAATGTTGTGCTCTGAACCCGATTAATTTTTTCCTGCACTGCCTTATTTACATCCTGCACGCCAATGCTTAAACGGTTAAAACCAATATCAGCTAAGTCATCGATGTAGCTTAATTCAATTTCCCGAGGGTCAATTTCAATGCTGGCTTCGATATTCGCAGTAAAATCAAAATGATTTCGCAGATGCGCCATGAGTCTGGCTAACTGGGGTTTATCTAAGAAGCTAGGAGTGCCGCCACCTAAATGCACTTGAGTGACTTGATAGCCTGCAAACTGTGCACCGCGATGCGTGATTTCCGTAATCAGATAGTCAAGATATTGGTCCGCCTTGTGTTTATGACGAGTCACGATCTTATTGCATCCACAGTAATAACAGAGTGAATGGCAAAAGGGGATATGCAGGTATAGTGACAAGTGCTGAGCGCTCTTACTGGTCGATTTTTGCTTTATCTGAAACTCGAAGTCGCTATCGCTAAAGTTGTCGTGAAATGATAGAGCAGTGGGATAGGACGTGTATCGTGGCCCTGCTGTATTGTATTTATTCAGTACATTCTTATCGAAATACTCAAGTTTAGACATATCTTTACTTACACTGTGGTTTAATTGATGCCGGATTATAGGCGAAGGTCGTTGACCTATAATTGATCTCAAACAGGTTTCCATACAATTCATGAATAACCCTATATCAAAACAATCAATTACCTTTATGCTGCTAAAGCACCTAACATTTTGTTTACACAAAAAAGGAAAAAAGCATGGCTCAATTATATCTCGTTCGTCACGGTCAGGCGTCATTTGGTGCAGCAGACTATGACAAATTGAGTGAAATCGGACATCAACAATCGGTCCTACTAGGGCAATACTTCGCGCAGCGCGACATTCAATTTGATAGCGTGGTGACGGGTGATATGCGTCGACATAAAGAAACCGCGGCTGGCATTCAAAAAGGCGGCGAAAGTGCCGTACCCGTTATTACCGATGCAGGCTGGAATGAATTTGATTTTAATGCTGTTGTTAGTTCGTATTTAGCACTAAACCCTGCAATGCGTCCCGCGGGCGACGCGCCAAGAGCTGATTTTTATCGATTGCTAAAAAATGCAATGCTAGCTTGGTCTAAGCAAGAGATTGGTCAAGATCTACCAGAGTCATGGAGTGAATTTACAGGGCGAGTTGCAGGCGCTGTCGAGCGAATTTGTGCGTCAGAACACAAGAATGTACTTGTCGCCAGTTCCGGCGGTGCAATCGCTATCACTATGATGAATATGCTTGGATTAACCGTAGATAAAACCGTTAATTTCAATTTGCAAATTAAGAATACGAGTATCAATCACTTTTTCTTTAACCGTGATGGTATTCAATTAAGCAGTTTCAATAATGTTGGGCATTTAGATTTGCCGGAACATAAATCATTAATTACGTATAGTTAATACACTTAATAACCAGCTTAGGCATGGGGCGAATATGAACTTTGATTACACCGATAAAACCAAAAATAATATCGAAAAACTGCAGGCTTTTATGGATGAGCATATCTATCCGAATGAAGCTGTTTATCACGACTTAGTGCATCAATCCGATAATCCATGGGTCACTCCGCAGCTAATGCATGACCTTAAAGCAAAAGCAAAAGAAGCCGGTTTATGGAACTTGTTTTTACCCAGCGAATACCTGCCATATGGTGCCGGCTTAACTAATCTTGAGTATGCGCCGCTATGTGAACTGATGGGACGCGTTTTGTGGAGTTCAGAAGTATTTAACTGCAGTGCGCCCGACACAGGCAATATGGAAGTTTTGGCTAAGTATGGTAATTCCGAACAACAGAAACAGTGGCTAGAACCTTTATTACACGGTGAAATACGTTCAGCATTTGCAATGACAGAGCCAGCTGTTGCTTCATCTGATGCGACAAATATCGAAACTTCGATTCAGCGCGAAGGTGATGAATACGTCATTAACGGTCGCAAATGGTATACCAGCGGAGCCATGAACGAGAATTGCCGCATTATGGTGGTCATGGGTAAAACGGACACATCCGCTGCCCGCCATGAACAGCAGTCGCAAATCTTAGTTCCTTTAGATACACCTGGAGTCACTATCGTGCGCCCAATGTCAGCTATGGGCTATTTAGATGAACCTATTGGTCACGCAGAAATTTTATTTGAAAATGTAAGAGTTCCAGCAAGCAGTTTATTAGTGGGGGAAGGCAAAGGCTTTGAAATTGCACAAGGTCGTTTAGGCCCTGGTCGAATTCATCATTGCATGCGTCTGATTGGCTGCGCTCAACGAGCCCTGGATGAAGCTTGTGTACGCGTTGAAGAGCGTATTGCCTTTGGTCAACCATTAAGTAAGCAACAATCAGTACGCGAAAGTTTAGCGACCATGTATTGTAAAATTGAGCAAGCCAGACTACTCACGCTCAAAGCTGCAGATCATATGGACAAATATGGCAACAAAGTGGCTAAAAATATTATTGCTGCGATTAAAATTGTTGCGCCTAAAATGGCCTGTGAAGTGATTGATGAAGCCATTCAGATCCATGGTGCCGCCGGAACATCACAAGACACAACACTAAGCGCAACGCTGGCTTATGCGCGGACTATTCGTCTTGCTGATGGCCCTGATCAAGTGCACATGATGCAATTGGGTCGGAACTTAGTTCAGCAAATGTCAGCAAAAAAACAGTAGTAGATAGTAATGAGTTTTAAAATCACGCCAAACCTAAGCTCGCTTCAAGCATATTGCGATAGCAATGTGCCTGAGGTGGGTGAGTTATTATCGCTGCAAAAATTCAGTGGCGGTCAATCAAATCCAAGCTTTAAACTGACAACCAGCGTTGGAGAGTTTGTATTGCGCCGACAACCCCTTGGTCACTTGCTTAAATCAGCGCATGCAGTCGACCGTGAGTATCGCATTATTGCTGCTTTGCAAAATACCAACGTTCCCGTGCCAAAAGCAATTCACCTTTGCACCGACGTTGATGTTATTGGTAGCCAGTTTTTTATCATGAGCTTCGTGGCGGGTGATATCTTTTGGAATGCCTCTTTAGCCGAGTTAGACGATAGGCCTTGCTTTGGTGAGTCGCCTAATTCAAAGCGCGCTAAAATTTATGATCAGATGAATCTTGCATTAGTGCATTTGCACAGTATTAATCCTGAAGAAGTGGGTTTAAGTGATTTTGGTCGTCCTGGTAATTATTTTGCTCGCCAGTTAGACCGATGGACAAAGCAATACATCGCTGCAAAAACTGAAGAAAACGAAAACGCAGAGTATCTTATTCAATGGCTGGGTGAAAATTTACCCGAAGATGACGGGCTTGTTTCAATTGTGCATGGTGATTTTCGTTTAGATAATATGATATTTTCGCATGATAGCCAGAACTTGTGTGCAATTTTAGATTGGGAGTTGTCTACCCTTGGTCATCCCTATGCCGATTTGGCTTATCAATGCATGCAGTTGAGATTACCAGCAAATATGGGAAATGTGCCTGGTTTAGGTGGAATATATCGAGAGGAGTTGGGTATACCGAGTGAAGAAGATTACGTTGCATTGTATTGTCAGCGAGCCGGTATTAGCAAGATAGACAACTGGCAGTTTTATATCGCATTTAGCTTTTTTCGACTACTCTCTATAGTCCAAGGCGTTGTTAAACGCGGAAAAGACGGAAATGCCTCAAATCCAAAAGCGTTGGAGCTAGAACAACTATTATCACCATTATCAAACCTCGCTGTGCGAGCTATAAAGGAAGATTACTAATATGAAAGCAATTGTTTGCAACGAGTTTGCACCTGTTTCGGACCTTAAACTACAAGATATGCCCAACCCTACCGCAGGTAAAGGTCAGGTAGTGATTAACGTAGAGGCTGCCGGCGTTAATTTTCCTGACAGTTTGTTAGTTCAAGGTCTATATCAAATGAAACCCGAGTTGCCTTTTATTCCGGGTAGTGAAGTAGCAGGGACAGTTGCGGAAATAGGAGAGGGCGTTCCCCATCTAAAAGTAGGCCAGAAAGTGATTGGTCTGTGTATGTTGGGTGGTTATGCCGAAAAAGTGGCGCTACCAGCGTCTCATGTCATTCCAGTCCCTGACGGAATACCATTGGATGAAGCTTCTGCTTTAGTCACTGCGCACGCAACGGCGCATCACGCACTTAAGCAAAGAGCCAATTTATCAAGTTCTGATACTTTGTTAGTTACCGGTGCAGCTGGTGGAACAGGGTTGGCTGCGGTACAAATCGGCAAGTTGATGGGCGCAAAAGTGATTGCAGTGTGTTCAACCGACGAAAAGTGTCAGGTAGCAAAAGATAACGGCGCAGATATCTGTATTAACTACACGGGCATAGATTTAAAAGCTGCAATCAAAGAGCAAACCAATGGCAAGGGCGTTGACGTTGTTTATGAATGTGTTGGTGGCGATATGTTCCACACCTGTTCTCGCAGTATGGCATGGAACGGCAGACTATTGGTGATTGGTTTTGCTGGTGGTGAAATTCCTAAATTCCCAGTCAATCTTTCATTGGTGAAAGGGTTCTCAGTTGTTGGTGTATTTTGGGGCTCATTTACGCAACATCAACCGCAAGACTTTATGGCCAATATGAAGGAGCTGTTAACGTGGTACGTACAAGGTCAAATTAAAGTGGTTATTGACGAGCGTTTTGCTTTAGCCGATGCTGTCGATGCAATAAATAAAGTAACAAATAGAGAAGTGAAAGGGAAAGTTGTTATAACTCCTTAGGGCGTTGCGCTTTTCTTTTATCCACGGCTTTGAAAGTAAAAAGCGTGAAAATAAAAAAGGCGACTCGCTAGAGTCGCCTTAAGTGACGAAGGGTCCTTCGTCTACCATGTTGAAACTGTTTTCAAAATGGTTGCTCAAAAACGTATTAGATACGTTCCTGAAGTGCAACAGCAATAGGATTGTCTGCTAGGCCTTGTTCACTTAACCAAGCCTGTAGCGTTTTTCCGTCTTCTTCTGGTGACGCTAAGTCTTTCTTCGGCATTTTCTTAACTAATAGCGTTCCTGCCTCAACAGAGTTGTTCAATGCAGCCTCACGTATCATACTGTTACCATTGCATTTAATGCCTGTGTAATAGTCTTTCAATTGGAGTCTAAAGCTTGAACGTACACCTTTAATTTTTTTGCGTAACTCACTTTTATCGTCCGCAACAACGATACTACAGATATTAGCCAATGCCGATTCAACATCACTCGCTTGAGATGGAGCTGAACTTAAAGCAAACGGGATAGCAACTGCAAGTGCGTATAATTTCGTTTTCAACATGATATTTACACCTTTCAATAGTTTGGTTCGAAGTAAATATACGCACTAAAACGAAGTTGTTCAGTGAGCATGAGGATACTAAGGTATTTATTGTTATACTATTTTGGGCTCTGGTATAATAAAAAAGCCAACAATATTAGTGTGTTAGCTTTTTGCGATTCATTTGAGTATATTTTTATATTATTTTTGTTGTGGCTGCAGGCCTTACCAGGCGGTGACTCCACCGTCGATCGCAATAGTTTGTCCATTCATATACGTATTGCCTGGTGATAACATTAATAGCATTACATTGACCATTTCCTGCGGGTCACCAAGGCGCTTCATAGGGGAACCCTTTGCCAGCATGGCTCTTACTTCTTCGGTATTCAGTCCTTCAACATCCATAATGTTAGTTGGGCTGAAGAAAGGGCATATTGCGTTTACTTGAATATTGTAGCGCGCGTACTCGACCGCAGCGGTTTTAGTCAATCCTGTCACTGCGTGTTTTGCAGCAACATAAGCGCCAGCTTTCGGTGCGCCGCCCAATCCGGCTAAAGAACTAATATTGAGAACGTGACCATGCCCAGCTTTCAACATAGCGGGTATTTGATATTTCATACCAAACGCAACACCTTTTACGTTTACTGCAAACTGACTGTCAAAAATTGATTCAGTTAATTCATGTGTTGCGGCCATTTCATGCGCAATACCGGCATTGTTCACTGCAATATTAAGACTACCAAACTTGCTGAGGGCAAGGTCGACGAGTTTTTTTGAGTTACTCTCATCAGATACATCGCCCACTAAGGCATATGCTTTGTCAGGCGTAGCTAAACTTTCTATCGTGTTTTCTAAGCCTGCTTGATTGATGTCGCTAAGCACTAAATTACACCCACGCTTGTTAAGTTCGATGGCAAGCCGCTTTCCAAAACCATTTGCGGCGCCAGTAATAATCGCGGTTTTGTTTGTAAAATCTAATAAACTGTCCATTCTTCTTCCTTTACTTTTCAATGCGAAGGCTCGCAAGGTGTTAATAATTAGTTAATAGGCTCAGTATAATCCGGCACAATTTCACTCGCTATTTATAATTTAAATAGATATCTATTGCGCAAAGTTACGCGCCTATTAACAAATTTTTACACGTAAATATCGAATGTATTTAACTATTCCGGTGATTCGTATTCTGCAAATTTAATGCAAGGTATGAAACGTAATCAGCCAAACTTATTTTGCTATATAAAAGCAATAAAGTGGGCTGATGGGGCGATATGCCATAGTCTTGGCTAATGTGATTAATTTGGGAAAAGTTATGTCGAACGAATCAACTCCAGCAAGTCCAGTTAGCTATATTCAAGATCAGCATCTCGCGCTTGTAGGATTAAATAGCGCACCTGTAAACGCATTATCAAAAGCCTTAAGAATTGGCATTATTGAGAGCGTGAAGAAGGCACTAAGTGACGACAAGGTAAAAGCAATTGTACTGCATTCGCATCTACCTTTGTTTAGCGCTGGCGCAGATATTTCAGAATTCAGCGGCGGTGATTTGTCTCCTATGCTGCCCGAAGTTCTCGACGTGATCGAACAATCTACCAAGCCTGTGATTGCCATTGTTGGCGGTAACGCTTTTGGCGGTGGGCTTGAGCTAGCATTAGCGTGCCATTACCGCATTACGCATGCAAAAAATAAGGTAGGTCTGCCTGAAGTTCATTTAGGTATTTTACCTGGCGCTGGCGGAACACAAAGGCTTCCTAGATTAACCGATCCGAAAACAGCATTAGATATGATTGTTACCGGCGCTCCAACTCCAGTTACTGCTCTAAGCGGTGTATTTGACTTGATTGTAGATTCTGCTGATGAACTACAGGCTTCTGCCATGGCCTTTGCGAATGACGTCGTTGAAAAGCAGATGCCAGTTAAAAAGGTATGTGACATTGATCTATCAATGACAAGTGATATTGAAGCTTTGTTTGAGCAATATGGGCAAGGCGTTGCGGCAAAAACAAAAGGTTACTTTGCGCCAGGTCACTGCGTATTAGCGGTTAAAGCTGCGTTTACACATGATTTTAAAGCCGGTTTAGCTCGTGAATCTGCACTCTTCATGGAATGTATGAAAACACCGCAAGCGAGAGCGCAGCAGCATTTCTTTTTCGCTGAGAGAGCAGCATCGCATGTTCAAGGCATAGCGAAGGACGTTGTAGCCCGAGATATTAAACAAGTCGCGGTCATTGGTGCTGGCACAATGGGCGGCGGTATTGCAATGAATTTTGCCAATGCCGGAATTCCTGTTGTGATGCTTGAATTAAAACAAGATGCATTAGACAAAGGCCTAGCACTAATTCGTCGCAACTATGAGAATTCAGCGAAAAAAGGTAAATTAACGACGGAGCAAGTTGAGCAAAGAATGTCTCTACTAACCGGAACGACAAGTTATGACGACCTGTCTGACGCCGACTTAGTCATCGAAGCTGTATTTGAAAAAATGTCGGTTAAAAAAGAAGTATTTGGAATGTTGGACAAGGTTTGCAAGTCGGGAGCAATATTAGCGTCAAATACGTCTACGCTAGATTTGGATGAAATTGCTGCTTCTGTTTCTCGTCCGCAAGATGTCATTGGTCTGCATTTCTTTTCTCCAGCCAATGTCATGAAGTTACTCGAAATAGTGCGCGGTGAAAAAACGGCTGACGACGTTATTAAAACTGCAATGAAGCTGGCTAAAACCATTCGCAAGGTTGGCGTGCTAGTGGGCGTTTGTTTCGGCTTCGTTGGCAATCGAATGATCGAACCCTACGGCAGAGAAGCGAATCGCTTAATGCTTGAAGGAGCGACGCCCGAACAAGTTGATAAAGTAATAGGTAAGTTTGGACTGCCAATGGGCCCGTTCACTATGGGTGATATGGCTGGTTTAGACATTGGTTACTTTGTCCGTGAGTCGCGCAGAGAGTTCATCAAGCACGATCCAAGCTACTGCATCGTAGCTGATAAATTAGTCGCACAAGGTCGGGTTGGATTGAAAGCAGGTAAGGGTGCTTATTTGTACGAGCAAGGCAGTCGTCAACCTATCCCTGATCCAGAAGTGATAGAAATTGCGAAGCAAGAAGCTAAGCGACTAGGTATTCAGCAGCGTGAAATATCGGATCAAGAAATTTTGGAACGCTGTATATATCCTCTGATTAACGAAGGTGCAGACATTCTCAAAGAAGGGATTGCATCGAAGTCGAGCGATATCGATGTTATTTATGTTTATGGCTACGGATTTCCAGTATTTAGAGGCGGCCCGATGCAATATGCTGACGAGATTGGATTGGCTGAAGTTCGCGACCGCCTAAATCATTATAAAGAAACACTTGGTGAATACGGACAACATTGGTTTACGCCTTCGTCGTTATTGAATGAACTTGCAGATGCTGGCAAGACCTTCAGTTCTGTAAAATGAAATATGTAAAATAGCCGGCAATACCAGCTATTGGGATGTAGAAAGAGGAAAATATGCAAAATTTTAAAGCACCACAAAGAGACACCTTGTTTGTAACCAATGAATTGCTCGGTTTTGAAGAGCATTATCAGCGTTTGGGTTTCGAGGATGCGACTGATGATTTAGTTAAAGCTATCTATTCGGAAGCAGCGAAATTTGCTGAAAACGTCTTAGCACCAATTAATGCCACTGGTGATGAAGAAGGCTGTCAATTCAATGATGGCGTTGTAACAACACCAACGGGCTTTAAAGAAGCTTATAAGCAATATGTCGAGGGCGGTTGGCCATCAATGTCGCATCCTGTTGAGTTTGGTGGTCAAGGCCTTCCATATTCGCTTGCGACTTCAATGGCAGAATGGTTTTCTGGCGCAAACCACAGTTGGGCAATGTACCCAGGTTTGAGTCAAGGTTGTATGGAAACGCTCAAAGCTCATGGTACCGCAGAGCAAAAGAAAATTTATCTTGAAAAATTAGTCGAAGGTAGCTGGACGGGCACCATGTGTTTAACTGAATCGCACTGTGGTTCTGATTTGGGCATGCTCAAGTGTAAAGCTGAGCCAGCTGAAGACGGTACTTACAAGCTAACCGGCACCAAAATCTTCATCTCCGCCGGTGAACACGATATGTCTGACAACATTGTGCATATTGTATTGGCGAGACTGCCAGATGCACCAGCGGGGACGAGAGGGATTTCATTATTCATCGTACCGAAGTTTAATGTAGATGCAGACGGAAACATTACCGATCGTAACGCGGTCAAATGCGGCTCAATTGAACATAAAATGGGTATTAAAGGCAGCGCAACGTGCGTGATCAATTTCGACGCTGCGAACGCTATTTTAATTGGTGAGCCTAACCGTGGTCTTAACTGCATGTTTGTATTTATGAACATGGCAAGAATAGGCACCGGTGTTGAAGGTTTATCTGCAACTGAGGCTGCATTCCAAGGCGCATTAGCTTACGCACAGGACAGAACACAGTTTCGTTCAATGACGGGCGTTAAAAACCCAGACGGACCCGCTGATCCAATCATCGTGCATCCTGATGTGCGTCGTATGTTGTTAACTCAAAAAGCATTGCGCGAAGGTAATAGAGCACTTGCGATCTACTGTATGCAACTCGTTGATGTAAGCCAGTACGATCAGTCGCCAGAAGCAAAGAAAATTGCTGAAGCCAAACTTGCACTACTAACACCTATTGTTAAAGCGTTTCTAACTGAAACAGCGCAAGAAACAACAAGCTACGGTATGCAGGTTTATGGTGGTCATGGATACATAAAAGAGTGGGGCATGGAGCAGTTGGCGCGCGATACTCGTATTTGCACAATGTATGAGGGCACAACCGGCATTCAAGCTATCGATTTGTTAGCGCGTAAGATAATGGGTTCAAAAGGCGAACTTTTAAAAGTCTTTACAAGCGAAATAAAAGCTTACTGTGCGACGATCCGTGATAAGCAACAGTTTAATCATTGGTCGAATGCAGTTGAGTCTCACGTTGATGAATGGTTACAGATGACTAACGACATTGGTTTGTCTGCGGCAAACAATCCTGACGAGTTAGGTGCAGCCTCGGTCGACTACCTTATGTACTCTGGTTACGTGACTGTTGGTTATTTCTGGTTGAAAATGGCAGTTGTTGCTCAGCAAAAAATCGACGAAGGTACGTCTGAAGTTGATTTCTACAATGCTAAATTACAAACTGCTAAATTCTATTTCGATAGAATGTTAACGCGCACAAGATCACTTGTTTCTGCGATTAACTCAGGTTCAGAAAACCTAATGCAGATGGATGCCGAGCACTTTTATCAAGGCTAATTGCGCGTTAATGTCGCTTTAGTCTAGGAACAAGAAAAAGACGATTACTTGAATGTTTTCGTCTTTTTTTATGAGCGTCATCTAATTTTTAATAGATAAGCAATAGCACTATAGTCGATGCAGCTTGCACTCTTCGACTATTAAAATGCTTTTTTTTTACAAAGCTTTATTAGTATTATAATAAGAATTATGCGTAATTTTACGCAGATAAAAGGTGACTGAATGATCAGAGAATACGAACTTTCACTGTCAACGACAACGATCCAATACCTCAGTGCCAATATTGACGATCTTACTATTAAGCCAATTATGGTTTTTTTCCATGGTTTTCCAGAATGCAGCTGGGCCTGGGAAAAGTATTTGCTCGAACTGTCCGCTGAGTATTGTGTTATTGCCCCTGATTTACCCGGCTATCGATTTTCTGAGGGCTTTAAAAGTAGCAATGAATATAATATCCAAAACCTCATTGCCGTTATGGCTGAATTTGTAGAGCGTATCCTTGATGATTCCTCGCAAGGTAAAGTGCATCTCGTTGCTCACGATTGGGGGGGGGCAATAGCTTGGCCCCTTGCCGCTTTTCATGAATCATTGCTGCACAGCCTCACGATAATAAACGCTGCTCATCCTAGTGCTTTCACTCGTGAAATGAAAGACAACCTGGTTCAACAGGAGAAGAGTGAATACATTGCAGACTTTATGCAAGAGGATGCTGTGGCTCAAATGCAGTCGAATGATTTTGTATTATTTAGAAAGCTATTAGGTCACCAATTTCTTAATTCTCAAAGCAACACTGAGGGGACCGAAAACGCAATAGCTTCTGGCGATTCATTCGCGCCGCAAGCTAAAATTAGCCAACAAAAGAAAAGCCTATTTACATTACAACAATTGAGTGAATACAAAAAACAGTGGAACGACTCAAGAACGCTTACAAATATGCTTAACTACTATCGTAAAATGCCGCAAATTAAAACCAAAGGGTATGTTAGCCAGCAAACACCTTTTAAAATTCCTAATATCCGGATTAATCTGCCAACACTCGTTATATGGGGTGAAAACGATTCAGCATTTGTGATTGATAATTTGAATGGTCTTGATGAATGGGTGCCGAATTTGCGTATTTGTAAAGTACCAGGTGCGAGTCATTGGGTACATCACGAGCAGCCAGAATATGTTATGAGTAGTTTGAGTGAGTTTTTAATTAATCTACTGCTAAATAGTGATGAAAAAGACGAATAATAAATATAAAAAAACGAGCTACATAAGCTCGTTTTTTAATGTTATTAACAGTGTTAGTGATTATAGGTTTTAGATACTTCTAAAATTTGTTCGCGCATCCAAATGTGTGCGTGATCATGGTCGGCGCTAACATGCCAGTATAAGTAATACTCTACAGGGGGCATTTCGAAAGGCATTTCGTAAATTGCCAGATCATAATGCTTGGCTAAGTGATAAGGTAAGCAGGCAATTAAGTCGGTTTTAACAATTGCACTTGGCACGGTTAAGAAGTGTTGACCCCGCATCACTTCTTTTCGTTTTTTTCCCAGTTTATCTAATTCAATATCAATCGGGCCAACGCCTTTCTTGCGATGAGAAACATTGATATGGCCCAATTCTAAAAAAGTATCTAAATTTAAGCCGTTTTTGAGTAAGGGATGATTTTTGCGCGCTAGAACGACATAGCGGTCTGAGGCAATTTTTTGTTTTAATAAATGAGGATCAGTGAAGGTAGAGGCATCAGCAAAGAAGTCCAAACTGCCGCTAGCCATTGCAGAGACAACGTTAGTTCTCGCTATCTCATAGTTGGTCAGCGTAATATTCGGTGCGCGATTTTGTAGCAGCGCCATGAGTCTTGGCATAATACTCACTTCTAATAAATCACGACTCGCAAAGTTAAACGCTTTATGCGCTGTAGATGGCTCGAAAACGTGCGAGTCCTGTACGCTTTTGCGCAATAAACTGAGTGCGTCGCGTGCAGGCCCAATAATATTCTGAGCGACAGGAGTCGGCGTCATACTGTGACCCGTGCGGACAAATAGGGGATCGCTTAACATCTCGCGAAGACGGGCAAGTGAATTACTCACTGCTGGCTGGGTAATACACAGTACGTCTGCTGCCTTCGTTAAGCTGCCTGCTGTGTAGATGGCATCAAATACAGCAAAAAGATTGAGATCGATACGATTCAAATTCATCTTATAATTATTTCCTATAATGCGGCATTGTTATTTATTATTCGACAAAACGCCTTAAATCTATCATTAATGACGCTCTATACATTAATATTATTGATAGTATAAATCGAATTCAATACAAATTAGTAATAAAAATAGGATTATGATGGAATTTTCACAATTAACTGTCGGCGATGACTTGCCTGAGACCACTTGGTTTCAAATTACGCAACAAAAAATAAACGAATTTGCAGTGGCCACCGGGGATCATCAATGGATACACGTTGACCAAGAGCGCTGCGCAAAAGAAAGCCCGTTTGCAACAACGATAGCCCACGGGTTCTTATCAGCCTCGCTTATGCCAATGATGTTTGAACAGGTTATTACCGTCGACCCTACGAAAAATACCATGCTTAACTATGGCATCGATAGCCTACGCTTTCTTGAGCCGGTCAGAGTCGACGACTTTATAAAGTATCAATTTAAAGTAGCTGAAACTGAACAAAAGCCAACAGGAAAATTATTCAAAGTTGCAGCCCAGGTAGATATTAAAGGTCGCGATAAACCTGCTTTGGTCGGCACATTCCTTACCTTACTGATTGGAAAATAAAAATTGATTGGAAAAGCCTAGCAGAACAGGGGGTGCCTAGTTTTGCGATTTTGACATTACCGCAAGTGCCTGTAGATCACCCCAACAACTTTGCTGGGGTTCTAGTTTGATGCTTTGGTTGAATGTTTTTTTTCAACAATCGTCAGTAACGACGGTAAGCGTACAATTAGGTTCAGCAAAGGAATCATAAAGAATGTAGCAGCCTTGATTCACGGGCGTTCCAGTAGTCGGCACGTTGTAACCGAGCAAGGTATAACGGTTGTCGACTCTCACCGACATGTCATCGGTAAGTGATATATTGAGGAAGTCGGCTAATCGCATGCGAGTGCCTAATTCAGCAATACTTTCCGGACACAGATTGCTGTACATCAATTCCGCGCTTCCAAATCCAAAATCAACTAACAAGGCGGTTTGTCCACCGTTTGGATTGACGGTACTGGTCTTAAGTCCTTTGACTCTTGCTTTGTTCTGAACCAATGTAATAGCCGAGCGCAACTGCACATTTATTTGCTTGAGACTCGAAACCTTTGCGTCCGTTGACAGACTTAAAAACTTAGGAGCGGCGATGACTGACAGTACACCTAGGATCACGATTACTATAATCAGTTCAACTAAAGTAAATCCCTTTTGTTTCTTCGTCATTGATGTTCTTTTTCCTTTTTTAATTCTGTTAATTTAACCTTGAGTATCTAAATTGGATTACAGCTTTCAGCTATAGCAATTGCGTATATGCTTTCTTTGATCTATATCTGAGCATAAGCGACTGACTAAACAACAAATACCATCGATAGTGAGATGATAATTTATTGAAGTTAAATAAACAGCTTAAATAGGTAAAAGAAACGATACCTATGAATAATTATGCTCGGATAGTTACTGCCAAACTTGGTCTCTGCCTTAGTCATGCACCCAATAACCATGCTATTTGTTTAATTTGTGCCACAATAAAAAAGACGTTATTCGTAGAGCACTTAATAAAGTCGACCTACTGGTATAACTCGCATTTTTCAACTTAAGGTAAAGCAGGGCAGTTATGAGCAAAAGCAGCAGAGGAGCACAGTCATATCAAAGACAAGAGAAGGACTATCGCGACAAAGCCCTGAAAATGTATCCTTGGGTGTGTGGGCGTTGCGCGCGTGAATTTGTTTACTCTAATCTGCGAGAGCTAACGGTGCATCACATTGATCATAATCATAGCAATAACCCTGCAGATGGCAGCAATTGGGAATTACTGTGTCTTTTTTGTCACGATAATGAACACAATAAATTTCAAGAGTTTATAAGCTATGGAGGCACGGCTGAAGAGAAAGGTGCACCTGCAATGCATAGTCCTTTCGCCGATTTAAAAGCGTTACTAAACAAAACAACGGGGGGGGATTGAATTCAAGATAATCGACTAGGTCTATACGCTAGTCACTGCGGAAAGTGGCCGTTTCTGCTTGTGTGTGACTGTTTTAGATACAAAAAAGCCGCTTACAAATGTAAACGGCTTTTAATGTGGTTGCGGGAGCAGGATTTGAACCTACGACCTTCGGGTTATGAGCCCGACGAGCTACCAGACTGCTCCATCCCGCGCTTGTTCTGGTTTGAGACTCTCTTTCCCGTCTCAAGTGGTGCGTATTATACATAGCAAAAACTGCTTGGCAACACTTGTTTCAAAGTTTTATTGAAATAAATGTTAAGCGCACAATTAACACACAAATACGGCCTAAATTGCCTCTTAATTGCTCAAAAGGTGAAATATCGTCCCCAAAATTAATAACAAATGCTTGCTGAGCGCTGATATTAATATCATTTCTAATGATTTTCGTCACCGCAATTACCTAAACATTTCCATTTTTTCGGCAAGTTTAAAATCGAGTTCGCTAATACCGCCGGCGTCGTGGGTCGTCAACTCAACGTCAACTTTGTTATAAACATTGAACCATTCTGGATGGTGCTTTAGTTTTTCCGCCCAGATAGCCATTTGCGTCATCCAACCAAATGCTCTAATAAAACTTTTGAATTTAAATGTTTTGCATAATTTTTCATTTTTAATTACCCAAGCTTCCTCGACACTCAAATTTTGATTCAATTGCCCCAGCGCGTCTTCGACTTGTGCAGTAGTGTATTTTTCTGGCATTTATTCTCTCAGTTTTAAATATTAGATAAGTAAGTACATAGATAAGATTGGTATAGGTTGATCAAAATTTCAAGTAGTCGATGCAAATTGCACAAACCTCACATATATTTGCGTATATATAGCAAGAGAGTTATACTTGCACCAAGTTTTGAGGCGGGCTCCCTGCATATAAGTAAGTTATTGAGTTTAAGTAACCCAGTAATTTTCTGCATAGTAGCGTCTAGGTCAAGCGTCTGAAGGGCTGTAGGCATTTCGGGCATTAACATGAAGTATTTGTGAGCTCCGCTTGACCGGGGTTTTTTTGTATCTAGCGTTTAGTAAAATAAGCGAGATAGATTGAAGTATGGGCTACAAGCCCTTTTTTTGTTTCTGGAGTGTAAATTTGTCGCAACTTGAGCGAAAACTGACAGACATGTTAACGCCACCCGTCGAGGCATTAGGCTTTGAGCTAGTTGGTGTAGAATTTGTAAGAGCAGGTAAACATTCGATTTTACGAGTGTTCATCGACCACGAAAATGGAATCGATGTAGATGATTGTGCTGACGCGAGTCATCAAATAAGTGCTGTAATGGACGTTGAAGATCCGATTACAACAGAATACAACTTAGAAGTTTCATCGCCCGGTATGGACAGGCCGCTATTTAAGTCTGAACATTATGCATTGGTTGTCGGTGAAATTATTACAGTGAAGTTGTCAATACCACAAGATGGTAGACGTAACTTTAAAGGACTTCTATTAAAATGCGAAAATGACACCATTTTGATAAAAGTCGACAACGATGAGTTTTCTTTGGCAATTGCAAATATAGAAAAAGGCAATTTAGTGCCAAATTTTGATTAACTATTGGGGAGTGTTTGCTTCTTCTAGGAGCAATCTGTGAGGCTTATAAAATGAGTAAAGAAATTTTGTTGGTGGCTGAAGCCGTTTCAAATGAAAAACAAGTACCAAGAGAAAAGATATTTGAAGCATTGGAATTTGCTTTAGCTAGCGCCACTAAAAAGAAAAATGAAGGCGAAATTGAAGTTCGTGTTGCCATCGATCGCGAAACGGGTGATTTTGACACTTTTCGTCGCTGGTTAGTAACAGAGGATGACAAAGAACAAGAAAACCCTTACGCCGAAATGACAATTTCAGCTGCACAAATTGATGAACCTGATATTCAATTAGGCGATTATGTTGAAGAGCAGATTGAATCAATTTCGTTTGACCGTATTACTACGCAAACAGCAAAGCAAGTTATCGTCCAGAAAGTACGTGAAGCTGAACGCGCTCAGATGATTGCGGAATACGAAGACCGCGTTGGCGAGCTAGTAACGGGAACTGTGAAGAAAGTTAATCGTGATAACGTAATTATCGATTTAGGTAACAACGCTGAAGGCGTTATTTATCGCGATGATATGTTGCCACGCGAAACCTTCCGTCCAGGCGACCGAGTACGTGGTTTACTTTACGTTATCCGTCCTGAAGCGAGAGGCGCACAACTATTTATTAGTAGAACTCACCCTGATATGTTGGTAGAGCTATTTAGATTAGAAGTGCCAGAAATTGCAGAAGAGACACTGGAAATTAAAGCGGCAGCTCGCGATCCTGGTGCAAGAGCTAAAATAGCAGTGAAAACTAACGATAAACGTCTCGATCCAATCGGCGCTTGTGTTGGTATGCGCGGCTCTCGAGTTCAGGCAGTATCTGGTGAACTAGGTGGCGAACGTGTTGATATCGTATTGTGGGATGAAAACCCTGCATCTTTCGTTATTAATGCAATGGCGCCTGCTGAAGTTGCATCAATTGTTGTGGATGAAGATTCTCATACAATGGATGTTGCTGTTGAAGCGGATAATCTTGCTCAAGCAATTGGACGCAGCGGACAAAACGTCCGTTTGGCGAGCCAGTTAACGGGGTGGGAGCTTAACGTAATGACAGTAGAAGCGCTTAATGCGAAGCATGAAGAAGAAAATGCAAAAGTGTTAGGTGTGTTTACGTCAGGATTAGATATTGATGATGATTTTGCATCGATTCTAGTAGATGAAGGTTTTACTTCATTAGAAGAAATTGCTTACGTACCTGTAAGCGAGTTATTGGCAATAGATGGTTTGGACGAAGACACCGTTGAGGAGCTGCGTAGCAGAGCGAAAGCTTGGTTAACAACTCGCGCATTAGCAAACGAAGAATCGTTGGAAGCATCTGAACCAAAACAAGAATTACTCGACCTTGAAGGCATGAACAGACATGTTGCATTCGTTCTTGCGAGTAGAGGCATTACTGATTTAGAAGGGCTTGCAGAGCAAGGTACTGATGAAATTAGTGATATTGAAGAACTAGACGAAGAAACTGCGGGTAAGCTTATTATGGCTGCACGTAACATCGTTTGGTTTAGTGAAGAATAGGTCAACAGGGGGATAGTAAAGAATATGGCAGAAGTATCCATAGAAAAACTCGCCACAGATATTGGCACAACCGTTGATCGTTTGGTTCAGCAGTTCAAAGATTCTGGTGTAACGAAAGCCGCAGGTGAAGTAGTTACTGAGGAAGAGAAGAAAAAGTTGCTTGATCACTTGAGTAAATCTCACGGTGGTACAGGTATGGAAGCGCCGAAGAAAATGACTCTTCAGCGCAAGACGACCAGCACGATCAACTTAGGTAAATCGAAAGCAGTTAAAGTTGAAGTTCGCAAAAAGCGTACTTACGTTAAACGCACGGATGTTGAAGAACAGCGTTTAGCCGAAGAAGAAGCTGCGAAAGTTGCTGCTGAAGCGCAGGCGAAATTTGAAGCGGAAAAACAAGCCGCCGATGTAGCGAAAGCTGCCGCCGAAGAAAAAGTTGCAAAAGCAGCTGAAGCACGCAAAGCGCAAGAAGTTGAGCGCGCTGCCCGAGCTGAGAAAGCGAAGAAAGAAGCTGAAGAACGTAAGAAAAATGAGCCAACTATGTCCCCAGAGGAAAAGAAAGCTCAGGAAGAAACACGTTCAGAAGCAGAGCGTATTAAGAAGCAGCAAGAAGAAGAAATTCAACGCAAGCTTGAAGAAGATGCGAAGAAAGCTTCAGAAGAAGCACGCAAGCTAGCGGAAGAAAACGACAAGCGTTGGAAGGAAGAAGAAGTACGTCGCAAGAAGCAAGAAGCTGAAGACGTTCATCTACACTCTAACCGCTACGCTCAAGAAGCTGAAGACGAGCAAGATATGCAAGTTGAACGCTCTTCACGTCGTCGCAAAAAGTCAAAGAAAAATGCGGGTGAAGATCTTAAGCATGGCTTTAACAAGCCTGCACAGCCAGTTGAGAGAATTGTGAAGATTGGCGCTACTATTACCGTTGGTGAACTAGCTAGCCGTATGGCGAAGAAAGGCACTGAAGTCATCAAAACGATGATGAAAATGGGTGAAATGGCGACAATTAACCAAGTACTCGATCAAGATACAGCTGTATTAGTGATTGAAGAAATGGGTCACAAATACGAACTGGTTAACGACAATGCGCTTGAAGACGAGCTAATTGCAGACTCTTCAGCACAGGGCGATAAAGTCGCTCGTGCTCCAGTTGTTACAATTATGGGTCACGTTGACCACGGCAAAACATCTTTGCTTGATTACATTCGACGTGCAAAAGTTGCTGACGGTGAAGCCGGCGGTATTACTCAGCATATCGGTGCATACAGCGTTGAGACTGACAATGGCCGTATCGCTTTCCTTGATACTCCAGGACATGCTGCGTTCACTGCAATGCGAGCACGTGGCGCAACGGCAACTGATATTGTTATCTTAGTTGTTGCAGCTGACGATGGCGTAATGCCGCAAACAAAAGAAGCGGTTCAGCATGCTAAAGCAGCAGGCGTTCCGTTAATTGTTGCGGTAAACAAAATGGATAAAGAAAGTGCTGATCCTGACAGAGTTAGAAACGAACTTTCACAACTCAACGTTATTTCTGAAGATTGGGGCGGTGATCATCAATTCGTTTCGGTTTCAGCAAAAACAGGTCTAGGCATTGATGCATTACTTGAAGCAATTTCGTTGCAGGCTGAGCTACTTGATTTGAAAGCGGTTGCAACGGGTCCTGCTCGCGGTGTCGTTATTGAATCTCGCTTGGACAAAGGAAGAGGCCCAGTTGCTTCTGTCCTAATTCAAGAAGGCGAATTGAAAGCTGGCGATATTCTGTTATGTGGCGAAGAGTACGGTCGTGTTCGAGCTATGCGTGATGAGCATGGTCAGGAAATTAAGGTTGCGGGTCCATCAACTCCAGTTGAAGTTCTTGGTCTGTCTGGCGTACCCATTGCTGGCGAAGACGCGCTTGTCGTTCAAGATGAACGTAAAGCGAGAGAAGTTGCTGCAAAACGTCACACCAAACAGCGCGAAGTTAAATTAGCGAAGCAACAAAAAGCAAAACTAGAAAACATGTTTGCGAACATGGAGTCTGGTGATGTGAGCGACTTGAACGTCGTGCTCAAGGCCGATGTTCAAGGCTCAATTGAAGCTATCGCAGAGAGCTTAATTAAGTTATCTACCGATGAAGTAAAAGTGAACATTGTTGGTAGCGGTGTAGGTGGTATTACCGAAACTGATGCAAGCTTAGCTGCGGCTTCAAATGCTATCGTGGTTGGCTTCAACGTTCGTGCCGACGCTAGTGCGCGTCGCATCATCGAAGCTGAAGAAATTGACTTGCGTTACTACAGCATTATTTATGAACTGATTGATGAAGTGAAACAAGCGATGAGCGGTATGCTTGCGCCTGAGTTCAAACAACAGATCATGGGTCTTGCAGAAGTGCGCGATGTGTTTAAATCACCGAAGATTGGTGCAATTGCTGGTTGTATGGTCACCGAAGGTGTCATTAAACGTAGTAATCCAATCAGAGTGCTGCGTGAGAACGTAGTAATTTACGAAGGTGAACTTGAATCATTACGTCGCTTTAAAGACGATGTTCAAGACGTTAAGAAAGGTATCGAATGTGGTATCGGCGTTAAAAACTATAACGATGTTAAAGTTGGCGACCAGATAGAAGTATTCGAAATCGTTGAAGTCAAAAGAGAAATCTAAAGACAACTTAACGTGGTAGAAAAAACAAAGACGGGGGCATTAGCCTCCGTTTTTTTCATTATGCAAATGATGTGTAATTGAATTAGGAGAATAATATGGCGAGAGAATTTTCTCGGACAGACAGAGTAAGTCAGCAAGTTCATAAAGAAATTGCGAGTATCTTACAAAATGAATTTAAACATCGTGAACCCCAAGTAGGTATGATCACTATATCCAGCGTAGAAGTTTCGCGAGATTTAGCTCACGCTAAAATTTACGTGACCTTTTATAATAGTGATGAAGAAAAAATTAAAGACGATCTTGTTAAGCTACAAGACGCCAAAGGATTTATTCGCAGCTTACTTGCTAAACGTATCCGTATGCGCGCAGTCCCTGCAGTTCACTTTTTTAGAGATGAATCTATTACCGAAGGTATCCGTATTTCTACGCTAGTCAATCAAGCTAGAGCCAAAGACGATGCTAAAGCAAAAGACGCACCTGAAGACGATTAGAGACTATACGAGAGCATGGCAAGAAGAAAAAAAGGCAGGGCGATTAATGGCGTCGTTCTTGTTGATAAATACACTGGCGAGTCATCAAACTTCATCTTACAGCAAGTCAAACGTTTATACGGCGCAGCAAAAGCAGGTCATACCGGTGCACTTGATCCACTTGCAACTGGCATGCTGCCTATCTGCTTAGGAGAGGCGACCAAATTTTCACAATTTTTATTAGACGCCGATAAAACTTATATCGTTACCGCAAAGCTGGGGGAACGAACGGATACCTCTGATTCTGACGGTGAAATTGTTGAAACTAGGCCCGTGAGTGTAACCAGAGCTGATATTGATAATGCCGTAATAGCTTTTCGTGGCGCTATTAAGCAAATTCCATCAATGTTTTCTGCGCTTAAACATCAAGGTAAACCACTGTATTTTTATGCTCGTCAGGGAATGGTTATCGATCGTGAAGCGCGTGACATTACCGTTCATTCTCTGGATATTTTGCGATTTGAAAATAATGAGTTGGACATGCAAATAAGCTGTTCAAAAGGGACTTATATTCGTTCCTTGGTGGACGATCTTGGCCAGTCTCTTGGTTGTGGGGCGCATGTTACAATGCTGCGTCGTACAAAAGTGGCAGATTATCCAACGCAAAACATGATTACTGTTGAAGAGCTTCAATCTCTGTCTGAAGATTTGACAGTTGATAGAGCGTTTCGCGGTTTTGATAAATTAGACGCATTGTTGTTACCGATGGACACCGCAGTGTCGAATTTACCGAGCTTTGAAGCAAGGGATGCGAGTATTGAGCGATTTTTGCATGGACAAGAGATATTAGAGGAAAATTCGTTTTCGCACGGCGAACTAGTTAGGATTTATAGAGCATCAGATTGTCGCTTCTTCGGCATGGCAGAAGTTGATGTCGCTGGCAATTTACAGCCCAAACGCGTGGTTGTTTATAAAGAAAGCTATTTTGGCGAAATCTAAGCTAAAGCACTTGTGTATTATCACTTCACGGGTATAATACGCGCTCTTTTTGGCATGACTGAATTAGTGATCGGCATGCTGTTGTTTAAACCATCTATCTATATTGGAGATAATTATGTCACTAACCACAGAAGAAATCGGTACTATCGTATCTGAATACGGCATTAAAGAAGGTGATACGGGTTCACCAGAAGTTCAAGTTGCATTGTTAACACATAACATCAACAAGCTTCAGGGTCACTTTAAAGATCATAAGAAAGACCACCATTCACGTCGTGGTTTGTTACGCATGGTTAGCCAGCGTAGAAAATTGCTTGATTACTTGAAAAGCAAAAACGTTGAGCGTTACCAAGATCTTATCAAGCGTTTAGGCCTACGTCGTTAATTCGACAACCTAACGTTAGATATAAAAAAAGCACCTTCGGGTGCTTTTTTTGTGCCTTAAAAAAGATACTGCAGTAAATATTAGGCGACCAAGCAGATGCTGTCTTGCAAGGTCGCAAATTTATAGGCTAATAGGGCGGACTTCGTTTTATACTGTTTTCTTCGCAATTTCTTGCAATAACGATTCTAAGTCAGATATTTTTTCAAGCAAGGTTGAATTTTTAGCTTCTAGGCTTTTCACTTTATCGCTTAACGATTTTATTTGCCCGGTTTGACTATTCACTTTCTCGCCCGCCTGTTCGGCGTTTACATTTGCCGCCAGGATATCGTTTGCTTGGGTCGACAGCTTTTCATTTAAGCCATTGATGCGATTCAACATTTGCTGAACATCTGTTGCATTTTCCGATAGTGACGATTGCATTGCCTTAATGTCGGTAGCAAGCTTACCCTTAGTACTTGCTAGGTCGTTATTCAAGGTCTTGATTTCTTCTTGATTGCGTCTCCAGGCTGAGGCCCATAGCTTATCCATCTGCCCCCATAGTTCTTCGGTCTTTTGAGTTAACTCGCTTACTTTGACACTTAGCGCTACAGTTGAATTGCCCATTTCTTCATCTGTTGCCGACAGTCTCTGCTCAAGTGACTTGAGTCTGATTTCGGTATTTTCAGCTAGTGTATTAGCCTGGTTCAATTGGATATAAAGAAACGCACAGCCGACACCGGCGGCAATCGCGACAGCTAATGCAACTGAGGAGAATATTTTCAAGCCTTTTGATGTTTCAGCAACTGATTGTGGTTCCGCTACTCTTTTACCTATTGGGCGACGCTCATCAACTTCGATGTTGATGGGTTCAAAATCTTTATCGTTTGGTGACATATCTATGGTTTCTTATAGTATTTAGCAACTGATTATATGGTAAATGAAAATTTTAAACTATTCATGTTTAAATTCACTTCGAGACCATAGTTTTAATATAGATTCAAGGATTTAAAGGTATACGTTTAACGTCGCATTAATGCTTGAAAGGTATAGACACTTATACCGGAATGACATATATTCTAAATCGAGCTCTCAAATTGTCGAATTATTATATGAAGTTAACCAGCAAAATATCGTTTACCCTGGGTGTAAGAACGCTTATTTTGGTATTATTGCTAGGTTTCGCAATGTCTTTCCTACAAACTTATATTGATTTCAAAAATAGGCGTGCAGAAGTCAATTCGTCAATTGAGTCAATTATTGATGCCTCAAAAGATTCGGCAAATAATGCCGTTTGGAAGTTGGATAACGATTTGGCCGCGCTCGTTATCAAAGGTTTAACCTATTTTAACCACTTCTCGTATGTTGCTATCTTAGATGAATGTGACAACGTCTTAGCCGAGTCAAATGAAAAAGAGCTTGAGCAAACGAACAAGGTCCTGTCATTTTTTCTGATCCCCGATTTTAGGGAGGTCACTGTTCCGCTTATCCACTCCGATTTTTCACAAAAAAGCACCGATATCCAAACAGAAGAATTTGGCAAAATGGTCGTAAGGATTAACATCCATTCTTCGCTAAGCGACGTGTATGATCGCGCAGTACGAACTTTTATTATTTCACTAACCGGCTACATCGTAATTTCATTCGCATTAGTCCTATTGTACCACCTCACACTAGCGGCCCCCCTTATGCGGCTTGCAAGTCGTTTCGAAAGAGTAAATACCTCTTCAATCACTGAGCAGTCTATTAGTAAAATCAAAGGTCATGAATCGGACGAATTTAGTAAAATCATTGATTCTGCAAACGCGTTGCTTGGCCGAATAGCATCAGGGCAAATACTGCTTACCCAACGAAGTCAGCGTTTTAGATTAATACTCGATACTGCACCGGCAGTCATTTATTCACTGGATAATAAAGGTAAATTCGTGTTTGCGAATAAAGCAACTGCCTCTTTCTATGGGTATTCTATATTTGACTTAAAAGGAAAGTCAGCATCGGAAATTATTGAACCAGTTGATTCATCGTTGATGAAATTATTGAACAAGTTTTTGAGCGACAATGCACGCCAAATGAGCAAAGTCGTTCATGCATACGATTCACATAAAATGAAATGTGTGATGGAAATGTCATTTGTTAAGTTTCATACCTACGACGGCCAAAGTATTTTAGTTGTGGGTAACGACGTTACTAAACGCGTCGAAGCGGAAGAAAAGATTGAAAACTTAGCTTATTTTGACTCACTCACTAACTTGCCAAACCGCAATAAAGTTTATGAAAGGTTGAATGCGCAAGACGTAGCGTTTTCTAGCAGTCAATATCAGGTGGCGATACTCGCGGACTTAGACCAATTTAAACGGATTAACGATACCTTGAGTCATAGCGTTGGTGATCAGCTCATTGTGAAGCTATCAGAACGCCTCTCAAGTGAATTTAAAGATATCGGGTTTGTTGCACGCTTAGGTGCGGATGAGTTTTTACTCCTTAGCGAACAGTTATCTAGTAATCGTGCGATCGCTAATACAACAGCGTTTGAACTTGCGGAGAAATTACGGAGATGTGTGAATAGAGAAATAGATATTGGTTTACACCGTTATAACTTATCCGCAAGTTTAGGTGTGGTTGTATTTAAACCTGGGTTTGAAACGGCTGATGAAATTCTGCAATATGCTGATACCGCTATGTATGAATCTAAAAAATCAGGTCGCAATTGTTCAACATTGTTTCAAGATAAAATGGCCACTGAAGCTGCTGAGTTACTTAAATTAGAGCGTGACATTAGCTCTGCGATTTTTAAAGACGAATTCTTTTTTGTTCTACAACCACTCGTATCTTCAGTGACAATGGAAGTGACATCTGCTGAGGCGCTCATTCGCTGGCAGCGGGATGACAAAGTAGTGCCGCCAAACGAATTCATTCCTTTTCTAGAAGAAAGTGCGCTGATTATCGATGTTGGTGAGAAAATGTTGTATAAAGTCTGTGAATTTTTAGCACAAATGAAGTCTCAAAAGGGCTTGCCCAACTCGTTTAAAGTTGCGGTTAATATAAGCGGGAAACAACTTTCTGAAGTTAATTTTATAGAAAAAGTAACCAACGTATTAAGAAAGCATCAGATCGCGGGCCACTATCTCGAATTTGAGATTACCGAAAGTGTTGCGCTAGATAATTTGAAAGACACTATTGAAAAGATAAATGAGTTAAAGCAAATTGGTATTAGCTTTAGTTTAGATGATTTTGGCACTGGATACAGCTCTTTGAGTCATTTGAAGGATTTACCGGTCGATAAACTAAAAATCGATCGCTCGTTTATCAATGATATTAACGTTGATAAACAAGACGAAAACCTTGTTAAATCAATTATTCAACTCGCTGATAACTTGGGCATCGTTACGGTTGCCGAAGGTGTTGAAACAATACAGCAAGTTAACTGGTTGAAAGAGAATGGTAGTATGTTGCTACAGGGTTATTATTTTAGTCGCCCAATTTTACCCAACGATTTTATAGAAAAGTACCTAGCAACAAGCCCTGAAACGTTAGATTAGCAAAGTGTAAAAAGTGATACATCACAGCAGATGATGTCGATACTGTCGTTGCTGCGGCTGATGAGTTATAAAAAACAACAGTATGAAAGACTTGCGCTTAGTCCTTACTAAAATCGCTAGGGAAGGTGTTATTTGGTAATCAGAAAAAAACTATGAGTTTAGCTATTCAAGCGGCTTTTTGGATGCTGGGAGCTATCTTCAGTTTTACGGCAATGGCCATTGCTGGGCGCGAACTCAGTGCTGGTTTTGATACTTTTGAGATTATGCTATATCGGTCAGCCATCGCTCTGGTGATTGTTTTGATATTAATATATGCGACCGGAACCTACCGTAAGATAGGTATCCAAGCTTGGCGCATGCATTTGATCCGAAATATCTTTCATTTCACTGGTCAGAATCTATGGTTTTATGCCTTGGCCCTTATTCCATTGGCGCAGGTCTTCGCGTTTGAATTTACCACGCCACTCTGGGTTATCTTGTTATCGCCTATATTACTGGGCGAACGTCTTACAACGATACGGATTATCTCTGCACTTATGGGCTTTGTCGGCATTCTAATTGTTGCGCGACCTGATATCGAAAGTTTGCATCCAGGGGTTTTGGCTGCAGCAGCTTGCGCGATTTTTTTCGCACTTACCTATGTGTCTACCAAGCGTCTAACGCGCACAGAAAGCATTTCTGCAATCATGCTTTATCTTTGTGCTTTGCAACTCATTTTTGGTCTAGTTTCAGCTGGATTCGATGGCGTCATTGCTCGCCCTGATATTGCTGATTTGCCTCTACTTGCATTGCTTGCTGTCTGCGGCTTATTAGCGCATTTTTGTATCACTAAAGCACTGACGTTAGTACCTGCAACGGTCGTGGCTCCGTTTGATTTTGTACGTCTGCCCATAATTGCCGTCGCGGGCATGTTGATGTATGACGAGTCGATCGATGTTTATGTTTTTATTGGTGCCAGCGTCATCTTTGCGGGGAACTATCTGAATATCTGGTTTGAAATGCGTAAAAAAAACTTGATTTGGTAAATTTTCTTATGAGTACAAGCATATGATTAATAATCATATTGCATCGCCTGTTTGTAAATTAAATAACGACCTGTAGGGCCTGGATTAATTAACTCTGACCCCACTATTTTTCTGACCCCATTATTTTTGGGGTTTTGAGATTAAAAAAAAGCCCCTAAAAATAGGGGCTTTAATCGAATTGGTGGAGCTGGCGGGAATTGAACCCGCGTCCAGAAAGCGTCAACCTTTGGTACTACATGCTTAGTTTGTCATTTGTTTAATCCTATGGACCCCGACAAACAGGGTTCCTTCGGACTGGCCTAATACTATTTCGCGGTTCAACCTTAGACAAGTTTCCCTCGCTATTTCACTAGTATGACCTTCCGTACCTCAGTTAGTGAAAAGAACTTGAGTGGAAGGGCCTATGCAGGGTATTAAGCTGCTAGTGCGTAGTTTTCGTCGTTTGCGACTATTTTTTTGCGGCTTTTTAAAGAGGCCAGCCGCACCTCTGCATGCACCTCCAGCATCATTGAATCCTGTCGAATCCAGAGCAGCCCCGAGATAGTTGGTAATTATAGCATGCTTACCTGTGGAGAAAAGCGATATTTGTGAAATTATAATTACATCGTAAGAAAAACAAATGGCTATTCAATAGTTTATAAGCAACTATTCACCGAGTTGACTTGAAATATAATTGGTTGATGGCATTGTACATATATAATTAATGATAAAGACCAACACTTTATGAAAGCATATTCACCCCTCGTTCTTCCTAATGGAACAGAAATAAAAAATAGATTTGTAAAAGCAGCAATGGAAGAAAATATGGCTGAGGATAATCAGCTGCCAGGAACTGCATTAAAAAACCTTTACGCCGCATGGGCTAAAGGTGGTGTCGGCATGATCATTACAGGTAATGTGATGGTTGATAAGATGGCAATGACAGGGCCTGGCGGTGTTGCACTTGAAGCTGATACGCCAATTCAAGCGTTTAAAGAGTGGGCTGATATAGCAAAGCAGAACAACACAACCGTAATAATGCAAATAAACCATCCTGGTCGCCAAGTGTTCAAAAAGATGGGGGGTAAAGTTCTTTCTCCATCTAACGTCGCGCTAAACATGGGTAAACACAGCGGTTTGTTTACACAACCAAAGGCGATGACTGACGCGGAAATTGAAGATGTAATAGCGCGTTTTGTTACCACGGCAAAGCGTGCTGAAGAAGCGGGTTTTCATGGTGTAGAGATTCATGCGGCTCATGGTTATCTTGTCAGTCAGTTTTTATCGCCATTAACCAACGTAAGGAAAGACCAGTGGGGTGGCGACTTGCAGGCACGAGCTAAAATACTGTTCGATATTGTTCGTCAGGTCAAAAGCTGTTGTGGTAAGGATTTCATTGTCTCGGTAAAACTCAACTCGGCTGATTTTCAACGCGGTGGTTTTGATGTTGAAGATGCAATTGAAGTGGTCAAAGTGCTAAGCACCATGGGCTTAGATTTTATTGAATTATCTGGTGGGTCTTACGAGGCACCGGCCATGCAGGGTAAAAGTGGAGATGACAGAACGCTCGCTCGAGAAGCTTATTTCTTAAGTTTTGCAAAACAGATTGCCGAACATAGCAGCATTCCTGTGATGACAACCGGAGGAATTAAGCGTTTGTCAGTTGCTAATGAAGTTTTGGATAGCAACATGGAGATGGTTGGTATCGCATCAGCCTTAGCTTTTAATCCCGCATTAATTAACCAATGGCAAGTTGACGAAGACACCGCCGGCTACATCCCAGCAACAGCTTGGCAAGATAAAACCTTAAGTGGCTTAGCCAATATGGCTCTAGTAAAGAGACAACTGCGTAGATTGGGGAAAGGGGCTGTACCAAAAGTTAATTCGTCACCTTTACTTACGCTAATTATCGACCAAATTAGGGCTGCGAAATTGACCAAGAGGTATCGAAAACAGTATATAGATTGATATTTTCATTTGAAGAGCACTGCTGTTTGTCGATGACATCAGTGCTTTCTTCATCAATACCTAATACGACGACTTCAAAAGTGAATCGATTATTAAGCGCTATGTTTCATCATACGCTCTTTCTGACGCGCCCAGTCTCTGTCTTTCACAGCATCGCGCTTGTCGTGTTCTTGCTTACCTTTGGCTAACTGAATTTCAAGCTTGATCCAACAGGCTTTCCAATACATCGCCGTGGCGACTATCGTAAGTCCTTGTCGATCTAAACCACCCATCAACTCTTCAATTTCGCGTTTCTGCAACAACAATTTTCGGACACGAGTAGGGTCACTGATAACGTGCGTAGATGCTTGATTAAGCGGCATGATGTTAATATTGCTCACATACGCTTCACCGTCTTTAATGAAAACGTAACTGTCCGTAATATTCGCTTTACCGGCTCTTATTGCTTTTACTTCCCAGCCCTGTAACTGTAAACCCGCTTCGAACTTACTTATAAAGTGATATTCGTGGCGAGCTCGTTTATTTAGAGCAATGGTGTCATTTGTGTTTTTTGATTTTTTCATGGCGCTCATTATACGTAGAGTTGTTTACTTTGTCTTTATAGATTTTAATGTGAATGTTTTGGAGATTGGCGTAAAGCTAAGTTGATAGGTATTTTGCATCCTTGATTTTTCGTCATGAAAATCCCAAATATCGTGATAAACTACACGCAATTGAAATTTGAGGTTGTATCTTAGTAATGCCCAGTATTCAAAGAAATGCATTAGTTGCATATAGTGCAAGCCAAATGTACGAATTGGTTAACGATGTTGAAAAGTATGAGAGTTTTTTGCCTGGATGCGTCAAAAGTGAGGTGTTAGAAGCCAGTGAAGAGCACATGCTTGCATCAATGGTTTTATCCAAGGCGGGCGTAAAACAAACGCTGACCACGTCTAACACACTCATAAAAGACTCCTCAATTCACATGGATTTATCTGACGGGCCCTTCAAGTCGCTTACCGGTGGCTGGCAGTTCACGCCTTTGTCAGACGAAGCCTGTAAAATTGAGCTTCAACTTGATTTTGTTTTTTCAAATAAGTTAATGGAGATTGCTTTTGGAAAAATATTTAATTCATTGGCAAGCAATATGGTCAATGCATTTAGTCAGCGAGCTAAACAGGTATATAGATAATGTCGAGTGCAATTAATATTGAAGTTGTATACGCCTTACCTGAAAAACAAAGCCTGCTTAGTTTAAAGGTTCCCGCCAACAGCACTGTTTTGCAGGCAATAGAAGCATCTGGAATACAAAAAACATACTCCGACATTGATTTGAATGAAAATAAAGTAGGTGTGTGGAACAGAACATGCAAACTGAGCGACACGCTATCTGAAGGTGATCGTGTTGAAATCTATCGCCCGATGATTGCCGACCCTAAAGAAGTGCGCAAACGCCGCGCAGAGAAAGCCAAGGATGAAGGACGGGCTGACAAAGTGACTGGCGGTCGTCCAAACCCGATGAAAAACAATAAAACAGAACAAAACGATTAATAATCGATTTGTGCTGTTTGTTATTCGTTGAAGAGCTAGCAACAACGTATTGAATTTACAACATCGCAGCATTTCTGCCAAAAATGAAAATCGTCGAATTAGTACTTTTTTCTTTGCAATCCAGTTGTTGCTAGTATTTTGGCTGAAATCTCTTCAATGGAAAATTTAGTACTGTTTAAGAATGAAATTTTTTCTTTGCGGTACAAGTTTTCTACTTCACGCAATTCCATTCTACACTGCTGCATAGACGCATATCGGCTGTTGGCTTTGCGTTCAGAGCGGATCTGATGCAGTCGGTTTGCGTCAATGGTGAGTCCAAACAGTTTCTTTTGAAACCCTCTTAACGACGCTGGCATTTTTAAAATATCGCCCATGTCATCTTCAGTGAAAGGATAGTTCGCCGCTTTAATGCCGTATTGTAGGGCTAAGTAGAGGCTAGTTGGTGTTTTTCCAGAACGTGAGACACCAACCAAAATGATGTCTGCCTCATGATAGTCTTTTAGATTTGAGCCATCATCATTTGCTAGTGCATAATTAACGGCTTCAATTCGGATGTCATACGTTTTTTCATGAATACTGTGCGTACGATGTTTTTCAGGCTTAGACGGCACCCCAATAACTTTTTCTAGCGGGGCGACGAATTGGTCGAGGAAATTATAGTTTATGCCGACCGATTCACTCATTAGTTGTCGAACCTCACTATTAACCATTGTATAAAATACTAATGGACGTTGTCCGCTTTCTTCGAAGTGTGCTTTAATTTGTTCAAGCACTGTTTCAGCATGTTGTTCTGTTTCAACAAATGGAATCGTTATATGTTGGAATTCAACGGGGAACAAAGACAGCAAAGCATGCCCAAAAACCTCTGCAGTAATGGCTGTACCATCGGATATATAAAAAGCAGCTCGCACAACATCTCCTTAACATTGTTGTAAATTAATTACGAAATAAAATTAAATTTTACTTTAGTATTGAGGTCAATTTAGAATCCCCCGTGAGCATTGTATACATGTATTTACTACTGTGTCGCAATGCATGAAATTAATCATACCTTGTTACAACAAATCGTGACAAAACTTATCGGCAAATAAATGAGCTGGAGGCTTTAGCAGTGCAAGAATTCATACTTTGGTATCAAGAGTTGGGCATGGACGATGTTAGCCGTGTTGGTGGTAAAAACGCGTCATTGGGTGAAATGATATCAAATCTATCAAATGCAGGTGTTCAGGTTCCAGGCGGCTTTGCAACAACATCGCACGCTTTCAATCAGTTTTTAGAGCAGAGCGGTGTAGAAACAAAAATCCACGAGATTCTGGATGCACTTGATGTAGATGATGTGAATGCATTGGCTGAAGCGGGTAAAACCATTCGTCAATGGATATTAGATACTCCTTTTCAAACTGAACTAGAAGAAGAAATTAGAACTGCATTTATTAAGCTGCAAGGCGAAATGGGCGACGAAGCGTCTTTTGCAGTGCGTTCCTCTGCTACTGCTGAAGATATGCCAGATGCTTCTTTTGCTGGGCAGCAAGAGACATTTCTTAACGTCAAAGGCTACGATTCAGTACTGATAGCGATTAAGCACGTATTTGCTTCTTTATTCAACGACAGAGCTATTTCTTACAGAGTACACCAAGGATATGACCACAAAGGCGTTGCATTGTCTGCTGGTATTCAGCGCATGGTGCGCAGCGATATGTCTGCTTCTGGTGTTATGTTCACTATTGATACAGAGTCAGGTTTTGAAGATGTTGTTTTCATCACGAGTTCGTTTGGTTTGGGTGAAATGGTTGTTCAAGGTGCTGTTAACCCAGATGAGTTCTATGTTCATAAGCCAACGCTTAATAAAGGATATCCCGCAATAGTGCGCCGTAATCTGGGCAGTAAATTAATCAAAATGATTTACTCAGAAGATTTAGAGCACGGAAAGCAGGTTGATATTGTTGATATAGACAAGGCCGATAGCATGCGATTCTCTCTCACTGATGATGAAGTGATGGAATTAGCTAAGCAAGCTCAAGTTATTGAAAAACACTACAAGCGTCCAATGGATATTGAATGGGCTAAAGACGGTATCGATGGCAAGTTATACATTGTTCAGGCGCGTCCTGAAACCGTTCGCAGCCGCGAAGATATGCAGGTTATTGAACGCTATCAATTAAAAGGCGACGCAACAAAGATCGTTTGCGAAGGTCGCGCAATTGGTCACAAAATTGGCGCAGGCAAGGCAAAAGTACTTGGCTCAATTGCTGAAATGGACATGATTGAAGCGGGCGATGTACTTGTAACCGATATGACGGATCCTGATTGGGAACCAATCATGAAAAAAGCCTCTGCGATTGTTACAAATCGTGGCGGAAGAACCTGTCACGCAGCTATTATCGCTCGTGAAATGGGCATTCCAGCGGTTGTTGGTTGTGGCAATGCCACCGATACCATTGTTACTGGTGACGCCATTACTGTTAGTTGTGCAGAGGGTGATACGGGCTTTATTTATAATCAAGAACTCGATTTTGAAGTCATTACATCTCGCATCGACTCAATGCCTGACCTACCTCTCAATATTATGATGAATGTGGGCAACCCAGACCGAGCTTTTGATTTCGCCCGTTTGCCACATGAAGGTGTTGGATTAGCTCGTTTAGAGTTCATTATCAATCGCATGATTGGGGTACATCCTAAAGCCTTACTTAACTTTGATGCACAACCTGCAGAGCTTAAGCAAGAGATCACTGAAATGATTGCTGGCTATGAATCGCCGGTTGAATTTTATATTGCAAAACTAGTTGAAGGTATTGCAACTATCGGCGCAGCATTCTCACCCAAGAAAGTCATTGTGCGGATGTCAGATTTTAAGTCGAATGAATACTACAACTTGGTGGGCGGCTATCAATACGAGCCTCATGAAGAGAACCCTATGTTAGGTTTCCGCGGTGCGAGTCGCTACATTTCTGAAGATTTCAGAGATTGTTTTGCTTTAGAATGTGAAGCCATAAAACGCGTTCGTAATACGATGGGCTTAACTAACGTTGAGATCATGATCCCCTTCGTAAGAACGTTGGAGGAAGGTGAGCAGGTTATTGAACTACTCGCAGAGCAGGGCTTAGTAAAAGGTGAAAATGGCTTGCGTGTCATTATGATGTGCGAATTACCCTCCAATGCACTGCTAGCCGACCAATTCCTAGATATCTTTGATGGCTTCTCTATTGGTTCTAACGATTTAACACAGCTAACGTTGGGACTTGATCGTGACTCAGGTCTTATTGCCCATTTGTTTGATGAAAGAAATCCCGCGGTGAAGGCGTTGCTAGCTATGGCGATAAAAGCGGCTAAGGCAAGAGGCAAATATGTTGGTATTTGTGGACAGGGTCCTTCTGATCACGAAGACTTTGCTGCTTGGTTGGTTGAGCAAGGCATAGATTCAGTCTCATTGAATCCTGATACGGTTGTTGAAACGTGGTTATATCTTGCTGAGAAGCACGGATAAATAAATCTAAATCTGATACAAAGAAGGCGACAAGTTAAGTGACTTGTCGCCTTTTTTTAATTCGTGATATCGAATTGGTTTCCAGATTGACGGCGCTCGCTGCCGCCACCTTTCTCTGTTATCCGAAGTCGGCTTATCGGTATTTTCTGTTCAGCAACAGTAGGTCAAGCTTTCGGGCGGTGCGCGATGTCGCTCGCTGCGTTTTGCTAAGAATTTTTTTAGCGTGAGGAAAATCTATACTGAGCAAGACTAAACCACCTAATAAAAGTAGTATCGAGCCCGGTAGGATCGTTAAAACGATGCCTAAAATAATTAGCGCAATTGCCGCGACAGTTCTAAGTACTTTCATATAATAACCCTATACGCTTTCATTGTTGTGTTGTAGAGCATAGCTCAATCACATGCGTTTAGGTGTTTCAATATGTTACAAGCTGTGACGTACTGGATTCAGTTCGCCAAGGTTGAAAATAGCTATAAAAAGCGTTTATGTTTTCTACACTGATTTCGCGGTACTTAACCTTCGGCGCGCTCAGCCTGTATCTTTTTGTATAACTTTTTGGTTTTAACGACTTTACAGCCCATAGAGCCTTCAACCGCTTTTTTACCGAGGAATGCAACAGGTGCATATGGGTGGCGTTTTTTAAATATTTTCTTTAATAATTTTTTCATTTTTTTACTCCAAGTGTTTTGTTGCTCGCATGTTCTTTCATATGTCGTGCAGCGGCAACTAGGTCTTTTATCCTCTTATTAATCTTTATCGACCGAAGTAGTATAACCTATATAGGTATGAATAGCTATATGTAAATTGCTGTGGCTTTCTAGTCATCACTGATTCTATTGGCTTACAGGCAGAATTACCTTGTTTTAGGTGTAAGAATTACCGCCAATTATCTACAGTAAAGGAACCAAAATAGCTTGCAATTACACTAAATGACTTGGGTATAAGAGATATTTAAATCATACATAAACCGACTAGAGCATTTGCTCCGTACTCTATATACTAGCGGTGCTAATTAAGGAGAGCCTTGTTGACTGAATTAACAGCTGTTGTGGATACTAAATTGACTAAAAAATTGCCTCTACTTGCGCCCCAGAGCGCCCTAAACCAGAATGTTCGAGACTATATTATTGAACTAGAGAACTCTGCATACGCGGGTGATATTGAGGTTAGTTACTCAAGTCGACTTGCTGTCGCAACAGACAACAGTATTTATCAACAACTTCCACAAGCCGTGCTGCATCCTAAGTCAACTGAAGACCTTAGCATTATAGCAACAATAGCCAATGCGTGGCCCGAGGTTACTTTTAGCGCAAGAGGAGGAGGCACTGGCACCAACGGTCAGTCGCTAACGCCGGGTATTGTGGTGGACACCTCACGGCACATGAGTAAAATCCTTGAGCATAATATCGAGGAGGGATGGGTCAGAGTGCAATCAGGTGTTATAAAAGATGCGTTGAATGATTTTTTAAGACCGTTTGGCTACTTTTTTTCCCCCGATTTATCAACGAGTAATCGCGCGACAGTTGGAGGCATGATTAGCACCGATGCGTCAGGCCAGGGTTCACTGGTATATGGTAAGACAAGTGATCATGTACTTGCATTAACTTCCGTGCTCGCGAATGGTGACGTAATTGATACGGAACCTATGGCGCTAGACGATGCAAGGAGTCGCGCGCAGGTAAACGACAGTCTCGGCGTTATTCTTCAGCAAATTTTGCAAACCTGCGTGCAGAAACGCGAGCAAATTATCGCCAAGTTTCCGCGCTTGAACCGTTTTCTCACGGGCTACGACTTAGAACATGCATATAATGAAGACGAACAACTTATTGACGTAAGCCGATTAATCGCCGGCGCAGAGGGTTCATTGGCTTTTGTTTCAGAAGCGAAGCTAAATATTACCAAAATTCCGCAATATACTGCGCTAGTTAATGTTAAGTATGATTTGTTTGAATCTGCGTTACGTCATGCTCCTAGCATGATTGCTGCAAATGCGACATCTGTTGAAACGGTAGACAGTACTGTCTTAAATATGGCTCGCGCCGATATTATCTGGCACAGTGTTTCCGACTTAATTACCGACGTTGAAAATAAAGAAATGCTTGGCCTTAATATGGTTGAGTATAATAGTGATGATAAAGAAGAGATTGAAGCTAAAATAGCGATGCTTTCTAAGCGACTACAGCAGGCCGCTGAGGAAGGAACTGGCGGCGTTATTGGCTTTCAAGTCACCTATGACAGGGCAGAGATTAATAAAATCTACGCGATGCGGAAAAAATCAGTCGGATTGCTCGGAAAAATTAAAGGCATTAAAAAGCCGATTGCGTTTGCAGAAGACACCGCAGTTCCGCCTGAAAACTTAGCCGATTTTATTATGGAGTTCAGAGATTTACTGGATAGCCATGGCTTAAAGTACGGTATGTTCGGCCATGTTGATGCCGGCGTTTTACATGTGCGTCCAGCGCTGGACCTTTGTGATATTGAACAAGAAAGGTTAGTGAATCAGATTTCTGACCAAGTGGTCGCGTTAGTCGCCAAATACGGCGGCCTAATGTGGGGTGAGCACGGCAAAGGGTATCGAAGTGAGTATGCACCGGAATTTTTCGGTGAAGAACTTTATGCAGAACTGCGCAAGGTTAAGTCCGCCTTTGATCCCTTGAACAAAATGAACCCCGGAAAAATTTGTACGCCATTCGATTCATCGGCGATCATAGTAAAGGTTGCCGATACAAAAAGAGCGACTTTCGATCGTACCATACCCATCGCATTTAAGAATGAATTTGAACCGGCCATGAGCTGCAATGGGAATGGACTGTGTTTCAATTATGATGCTACCTCGCCCATGTGTCCGTCGAGCAAAATTACTCACGACAGAAGGCATAGTCCAAAAGGCAGGGCCGGTCTGATCCGCGAATGGTTGCGTTTATTGAGCAAGGAGGATGTGGATACGTCATCTCTGAGCTATCATCAATTCAAAAACAATTGGTTGCAGAAATTAGGAAATGCAAAAACGAAAAAAGACGACTTTTCGCATGAGGTGTTTGAGTCGATGAACGGCTGTTTAGCCTGCAAGTCTTGTTCGAATCAATGCCCAGTGGGCGTCGATGTGCCTGATTTTAGGGCGAAGTTTTTGTCCATTTACTATCAGCGCTATTCAAGACCATTAAAGGATTACTTCGTGGCAAACGTCGAGACATTGGCCCCGGCAATGGCCAAACTGCCGCGTTTTTTCAACTTCTTTCTTGATTCAATGATAGTTAAGGCGGGCATTAAAAAAGCGATCGGTTACGTTGATGCGCCATTGTTATCTTATCCTACACTTGCAAGAAGAATAGAAAGCATAGAGTGCAAGCATGACATTGCTGCATTGCAGCAGCTCAACGATGCCGATAGGGCAAACTATATCGTAATAGTACAAGACCCTTTTACCAGTTTTTATGATGCGCAATGTGTCGAAAAGATGATTATTGTTGTGAAACAATTAGGTTATCAGCCTGTGTTGCTACCATTTTCACCAAACGGGAAAGCTCAACATGTAAAAGGCTTCTTAGACCGATTTGAAAAGACGGCTAAAACGACATCAACATTATTAAACAAAATTTCAGCACTGAATATTACAATGATTGGGGCGGACGCATCGCTCGTGCTTTGTTATCGCGACGAATACGCAAAAATATTAGGTAAGGATAGAGGTAACTTTTCAGTAAGCACAATTACTGAATGGTTATCTATGGTGCCGAAAGACCGCATTTCATCTTTAGTGAATACAAGCAAAACGAATAATCAAGCAGACTTGAGAAGCAAAAAAACGAACTATAAACTGCTTGCACACTGCACCGAGAAAACGGCTTTGCCTAAAACAGAGTCGCAATGGCAGGAACTATTTACGTTATTTGGCTTAGAGCTAGAAATCGTGCCTGTAGGTTGTTGTGGAATGGCAGGAACGTATGGGCATGAAGTCGAACAATTAGACAACTCTAAAGGGATTTACGATTTGAGTTGGTCACAGCCGGTTAAGAGTGCTGTAAAAAATAATAGTAAGATATTGGCAACAGGTTATTCTTGTCGAAGCCAAGTGAAACGATTTGATATTGAAAGACCGCAGCATCCGATTGAAGCTATTTGCGATGTATTGACGAAAGAAAAATAGCAGGGAATGTAATAACGCGGGAAGCTAAATAGCTTATCTTCCCGCATTATCAAATATTATTCGTCAGATTCAAGCGCTGTCGTTGAACGAGTGTCATTGCTACGAGCGAAGAAGCGTGGTTTTGGCATGTATGGTTTTTGTGCCAAAAGTATTTTAACGTCTTCTTCGAAATCAGCTTTCTCTATCACCAAGCTGTTGTTGCTGAATGATTCTTTGATAAGCTGCATAGTAATAGCTTTATCTGTAACGAGATCCGTTGTCGCATTTGTTGTTGCATTTACGGTCCCTGTAAACACGATGAGTGCCAATATAAACAATATTGATTTGTTCTTGAGTTTCATTTCTTTGCCTTAATTTTATTTGTGACTTATTAGTTGTTTCTGTTATTAATTTATTAACGGCTTGTAAAAACTTTATTCCTTTAAATTACAAAGTGTTATTTATAATTACAGGCCTACATATTAGGCTAAAGAATGCAAATAATATAATGATAAAAACTTTGCTTATTAATTAGAAAAACTAATGTATAATTAATGCAATTAATTGAGCGGAAACTATCGATGGCAAAAAGATTACCCCCACTAAACGCCCTGAAAGCCTTTGAGACTGCAGCAAGGCATTTAAGTTTTACCAAGGCGGCAGATGAGCTTTTTGTCACTCAAGCAGCAGTGAGCCATCAAATTAAATCATTAGAAAGTCATTTGTCGACAAAGCTATTTCTGCGACGCAACCGAAAACTGTTGTTAACAGAGGAAGGTCAGTCGTACTTTATGGAACTCAGAGATATTTTTTCAAACTTGCAGGACGCAACGGATCGATTACTGGCTTTAGGCTCTAAAGGTGCTATTACCGTTGCTGCTCCGCCGAGTTTTGCTAGCCAATGGCTCGTTTCCAAAATTAGCCAGTTTTCAATTAGCCATCCAGATATCGACGTTCGCATAAAAGCGGTCGACCTTGACGACGGGTTTTTAGATGAAACGGTCGATGTTGCCATTTATTATGGAAAAGGAAATTGGCCAAGAGTGACAGCGGTTAAGCTACACACAGAATATTTAACGCCAATGTGCTCTCCTTTATTGTTTCAACAAGCCAAACCGCTGGATAATCTTAGTGATTTAAAAAAGCACGTGTTATTACATGACAGTTCAAGATCGGCGTGGAAAAATTGGCTGAAGCATTTTGGCGTCAAACAAGTGAACGTGAATCAGGGGCCTATGTTCAGCCATACTATGCTCGTTTTACAAGCTGCCGCGCTTGGTCAAGGCATTGCATTGTCTAACACCCTTTTGGCAAAACCAGAGATTGATTCAGGTCGGCTAATTTGTCCCTTTGAAGAGAGTATAGAGAGCAAAGATGCGTTTTACTTGGTCTGTCATCCGGGGCAGGCGGAGGTAAGTAAAATCCAAGTGTTTACCGACTGGATGCTAGAGCAAGTTGAAGGTGAACAAGGACATTAACTCAGTTTTACATCGTGAAATGAAAAAGGTGAGCAAAAAAGTATGAATAGCAAAGAGCAGTCGATTGGCTTTTTAGCAATGAGAAAAGAAAGTAAAGTGGCTATTTTTATTGGTGCGTTCTATCTGTGCGTAGGGATTATGCTAGGTGCGTTTGCTGCGCATGGCTTGAAAGACATACTGAATGAATATCAAATGGATATTTTACAAACTGGTGTGAAGTATCAGCTCATTCACGGTGTTGCGCTGTTGATATTAGGTTTGTTGTGCTCTTTGTATCAACAACGGTTATTTTATGTAGCGCTAGTTTGCATTGCGCTTGGAGTCGCCTTATTCTCATTTTCATTATACGCAATCGCGTTTCTTGGGATTTCCGTTTTAGGAATTATTACACCGATTGGCGGTGTTTTCATGATTTCGGGTTGGTTAATCACAATGTACGCCGTGTTTAGGAATAAATAGTATGAACTCTAGTCCTAGTAACCAAGAGAACATCAATAAGAAGATTGTTAATGGCGCCCCTGGTGATCGTAGCTCTTCTTCTAAACGCATTGGGATGGAAAGCAAATCGATGCTTTTTTATTGTCGTGAAGGTTATGAAGCCGATCTTGCCGCTGAGCTTGAACAAGTGTCGGCCAATCAACATCTTTATGGCTACAGTAAATTTGTGCCAAATAATGCGATGGTGCAATTTCACTTCTATGAATCATTAAACACGAAGCAGCAATTTGAGAGCTTTGCATTAGATAATTGTATTTTTGCAAGACAGCGTCTATGCGTTATTGGTAGCGTTAAATTGACTGACGCCGCTGACCGTATAAGTTCTATCGTGGATTACTTAAGACAACATACTGAACTCAGTCCGCAGAGTTTAGGCGACATTTTCGCCGAGCATGCTGATCATGAAAAAGGTAAAGAAGTGGCGAAATTCTGCAAGAAGTTCACTGTACCGCTTCGCCAAGCCTTGAGAAAAGAAGGGTGGTTAACAAGTAAACCGCATTCAGGCCTACCGTTTATACATTTTGTTTTTTCGGACAGCAGCGAGTGCACGATTGCATTTTCATATCCAAAAAATCGTCATTCACAACCCTTGGGTATCACTCGACTAAAATTTCCGAACGATGCGCCTAGTCGTTCGACTCTCAAGCTTGAAGAAGCTATTCAATTATTCATGAACCAAACACAACAAAGCCTTTGCTTACAAAAAGGAATGACGGCGGTAGACTTAGGCGCGTGTCCTGGCGGATGGACATACCAACTGGTTTCCAGGGGGATCCACGTGGAAGCCGTCGACAACGGTGCTATGGCTGAGTCATTAATGGCAACGGGTTTAGTGAATTATCAAGCTGCCGACGGGTTTAAATATACGCCCATCGACGGCCATGTTGATTGGCTAGTATGCGATATGATTGAAAAACCAGAGCGTGTTGCAGAACTAATTAGCAACTGGTTATGTAGTCGCAAAGCGACAAGCACAATTTTTAATTTGAAATTACCCATGAAGCAACGCTTTCAGATAGTGGCTGGATTACTAGCAAATATTACTAAGGCATTAGATGAGCGGCAGATAAAACATCAATTTCGTGCAAAGCACCTTTATCATGACAGAGATGAAATTACCGTAATGATACTTACAGGCGCCCATTTGCTTGCATAGCGTATCAATTTAACCTTGTGATTTTTAAGCTTAATGCACCTATTATTGTTTCACTTTCTAAAGGTATGTGCCGAATAGTTGCCTCTTAATTGTTCGTTCGCAGAATTCTTTTTAAAGAATATCGTGAAAAGAGTGTAAATTGTTTGCAATTATCTATATAATTCGGCACGATTTTTTAGAACCTATAAAGTGGAAACATGTCTGATTTAGCACATTACAGAAACATAGGTATTTTTGCTCACGTTGACGCGGGTAAAACGACCACAACAGAACGAATTTTGAAACTTACCGGTAAAATCCATAAAACCGGTGAAGTTCACGATGGTGAATCAACCACGGACTTCATGGAACAAGAAGCAGAGCGCGGTATTACTATTCAGTCTGCTGCGACTACGTGTTTCTGGAAAGACCACCGCATGAACATTATCGATACTCCTGGACACGTTGACTTCACAGTTGAAGTTTACCGTTCATTGAAAGTACTCGATGGTGGTGTGGGCGTTTTCTGTGGATCAGGTGGTGTTGAGCCACAATCAGAAACAAACTGGCGTTATGCGAACGATTCAGAAGTTGCTCGTATCATCTTCGTCAATAAGTTAGACCGTATGGGTGCTGACTTTTACCGTGTAGTTAAGCAAGTTAAAAACGTGCTGGGCGCAAACCCACTTGTTATGACATTGCCTATCGGTATTGAAGATGACTTCGTGGGTATCGTAGATGTACTTGAGAAAAAGTCTTACATTTGGGATGACACAGGTCTTCCTGAGAATTTCGTTGTTGGCGAAGTTCCTGCTGATATGGTTGATAAAGTAAACGAATATCATGAAATGCTTGTTGAAACTGCATTAGAGCAGGACGATGAGTTGTTGATGGCGTACATGGAAGGTGAAACTCCTTCTATTGCTGACGTTAAGCGTTGTATCCGTACTGGTACGCGTAAACTTGATTTCTTCCCAACATACTGTGGTTCTGCATTTAAGAACAAAGGTGTTCAAAACATTCTTGACGCAGTTGTTGATTATTTGCCAGCACCTGCTGAAGTTGATCCACAAGATTTAACTGATGAATATGGTGAGCCAAATGGCGAGAAAGCCATTGTTTCTCCTTCAGAACCTTTCCGTGCGTTAGCATTTAAAATAATGGATGACCGTTTTGGTGCACTTACCTTTATCCGTATCTACTCTGGTACGTTGAAGAAAGGCGATAGCATCCTTAACTCATTCACAGGAAAGTCTGAACGTGTCGGCCGCATGGTTGAAATGCACGCAAACGACCGTACTGAAATCAGTACTGCGCAAGCAGGTGACATCATTGCTATAGTAGGTATGAAGAATGTGCAAACTGGTCACACACTATGTGATCCGAAGCACCCTTGTACACTAGAGCCTATGGTTTTCCCAGATCCAGTTATCTCTATTGCCGTAGCTCCTGCGGACAAAGGTTCAACTGAGAAAATGGGTATTGCTATCGGTAAAATGGTTGCAGAAGATCCTACTTTCCAAGTTGAAACTGATGAAGATTCTGGTGAAACCATCCTACGCGGAATGGGCGAACTTCACTTAGACATTAAAGTCGATATCCTTAAGCGTACTTACGGTGTTGATTTGACTGTTGGTAAGCCTCAGGTTGCTTACCGTGAAACAATCACTAAAGAAATCGATGATTCTTATACGCATAAGAAACAGTCTGGTGGTTCTGGTCAGTTCGGTAAAATCGACTATAAAATTCGTCCAGGTGAGCCAAATTCAGGCTTCACATTCACATCTAAAGTTGTTGGTGGTAACGTTCCTAAGGAATTCTTCCCAGCAATCGAGAAAGGCTTTAGAGGCATGATGACTGAAGGCGTAATGGCTGGCTTCCCAGTACTAGACGTTGAAGTTGAGTTGTATGATGGTGGTTTCCACGCCGTGGATTCATCTGCTATTGCATTTGAAATCGCAGCTAAAGGCGCTTTCCGTCAATCAATCCCGAAAGCGGGTCCTCAGTTAATCGAACCAATCATGAAAGTTGACGTTTATACGCCAGACGACCATGTTGGTGATGTTATTGGTGACTTAAACCGTCGTCGTGGCATGATTAAAGACCAAGAAGCGGGTGTAACGGGTGTTCGTATTAAAGCGGACGTACCACTTTCAGAAATGTTTGGTTACATCGGTTCACTTCGTACAATGACTTCAGGTCGTGGTCAGTTCTCTATGGAGTTCTCACACTACAACCCTTGTCCATCAAACGTTGCTGAGTCAGTTATCGAAGAAGTTAAAGCAAGAAAAGCAGCTAAGAAATAATTATTTTCTAGCTAACAAGTAATGCAAAAACCCAGCTTTAAGCTGGGTTTTTTTATGACTGTCGTAAACTAATTTAAGAATCGCTGAATTTAAGCTAGTCAATATTCATATGAGTGAACTGAGTCTCAGTGCTAAGCCGCATCGCAAGCCGCAAAAGCAAGCCGTCAAACAAAGCCTCATGCTCAAATTTAGCTGGCATATGACGGGTCTCTATTTATTTGTCTGCAAATTGAGACTTCAGTGTCATCACATGTTTATGCAAGCGGTCTTTGAGGGAGTCGAAGGGCGTTTTCTGTTCAATGTTTGCATATTTCCATTCGTAATATTCTTTGACTATATAAGCAAGTGCATTGGCCGCTGGCGGCGTTAATTGCGGTTGAACTCGCTGATTGAATTGCTGCAAGGTTTCATAGTCGGCGCGATGCATTTCCTGTTTTTCGAATAGCAGAAATAGCTTGTTGACCCATTTTATTTCGTTTGAGACTTTTGCTTTTCGTTTAGGTAAAAACAGCAAGCCGATAAATAGTCCAATAATGACGAAGCTGCCGATAAGAGCATAACTGAAGCTTTCTGCCTTAATATTGCCAAAGATCTTTTTTAGCAATGACTTTTGGCTCTCTTGGTTGTAACTCAATATTGATTGATCCCAAGTATGATCAATTTTCGCCATCATCAAGCGTAATTGATTAAATACAGCATATTCCTTTAAGTTTGTAAGAGAGTAGGGAGACTGCTCTCTAAACTCTTGTCTATTCTCAATTGAGCTGAGTAGGCCTGATAAAACACGGTTTGGTGCGACTATCGCTGTCGGATCTATTCGAACCCAGCCTTTGTCACTGTGCCAAGCTTCGACCCAAGCATGCGCATCATATTGATGAACGCTAATGACGTTGCCTGACTGAACTTCCCCCCCTTGGTATCCTGTGACTATTCGCGCCGGTACATCGGCTAGACGCAGCATGTAGGTGAGTGCCGATGCATAGTGGGAACAAAATCCAGCTTTATTTTCAAATAAGAATTCATCGATAGGTGCCGACTGCATTAGCGGCGGTGATAAGGTATAGCGAAATTCATCACTTGCAAACAGGGCGCTTAACTTATTTACCTTTTCTGCTGTGGTCATGAACTGGTTTATGCTTTTCTTCACAAATTCAACAGTTTCTGGATTACCGGTAGAGGGTTTTTGCAAATATTGCGATAGGTCTTCATAGCCGTTATAAATATTTAAGGGTTGTTCCACAAATGATTTCAGTGCGTACAAACCCTGGGTATGCATAGGCGAACTGCCGGTCAGCTGAAATTGATGGTTAGTTGATATCGTTTGCGTAGAGAGCCCTTGAATGACAATAGGTATGTCTAAAGAATACAGCCATTGAGTCGACGTTGGTTGTGCTATTACCACATAGTCCAATGACTCTCCGCGAAATTCTAAAGTTTTCGGCCCTTCAAACTGTTTGTTAGTTTTTGAAATAGACCACGTTTTTCCGTCGAAATCATCCAAAACAATGGCTCGCCAGTAACGCTCTCGCGCAGTTGGCAAGCGGCCGCTGAATTCAGCTCTGAAAACCAGTTCGTCAGATTTTGCTAAGCTTGCAATATCACCCGGCGTCATTTTTTCTGACAAACCGGTTTTAGACGATTGATTGACCGGCATTTGCCACAGCGGGGACAGCTTAGGAGTAACAAAAAACAAGAGGCCTGCGATAGGCAATGCTTGTAATAGAAGAATAATAGTATGTTTAGCGTATGTCTTGATACCCGTTTCTTTTATTTTGATAGCGTGCAGGACGCAAAAAATTAAAATCACCAGAAATGCGTAAAAGAGGCTGTTGAGTAAACTTTGATGAAATATAAGCCCACACGCAACTAAAAATAGTTGAATGGATGCAACCATTTGATAGTCACCGGTATGATGTAAATTAATGATTTTTAAACAGCATGCTACTACCAGTAAATTTATCATCGTCTTTAGCAGACCGTAATCTGTGGCTAGCCAGATTAAGATTGAGATACATAAGATAGCGAGCAAATTAAGAACCGAATTCTTCAGAGGTGTACTTCGTTTTACAGATTTGTAAAGACTGATACAAAATGAACAGGCACATAAAACCAACACCCAGCCCATTAACGGCTCTAGTAATGAGATTATGAGGGCCATAAAGGTTGCTAGCGTGGTAAACGCGGCAATTTTTCGATTGTGTACTTTGATTTTTTGCATATTATTGAACGTCTATTTCAGCGTTATCAATATTATTGATACTTTGCGGTGCTTGCTTATGACGATATATTGCAACCGCTTCTAAACATTGCTGCTGATGCTGCATGCCCGAGCTTGGCATTATTTGCTGATTGCCAATAGAGAACCCAAAGTTGGCATCTTGGTTGCTCAACTCAAGTATTTGAAAGCTGACTTCCCCCAAAGCCTGTTCTACGGCATCAGTAAAGTAGTCAGTGAAATTTAGCCAACCTGATATCGCTGAGCGTTCACTAAAATCTTTACTTAGCAATCCTTGTCCTTTGGCAAAATGTTTCCATGAAACATGGTGTATCGGATCTGAATCACGATAGTCTCTTATCCCTTGTAAGTCCTCTGATGTCACCATTACGCTTGTTTGAGAACCCGTATTGCCTTGAGTTTGCTGCTGTCGGAGTTGTAAACGACAGGGGATAGGACTTGGAAAAACAAAAAACTGACCTGGCACCGTTAGGTGTGACCAACATCGAAACAAACCAAATGGGAAAATACTTTCAATTGAGATCCTGTCCAGCGAGTGACGCCCTCTTGCTAACGAGCAAATGGCGATCGTGTTTGTACCATTATCTAAATACTCATATACAGGGTAACGTTTGCTATAAATTGCTATGTTCGACAGCGAATGAAGTGATGATCTGTTTGCCTTATGCGACAATTCAAGGCTTAGCTGGACGTGTTGATTTGCAAAGCAATTATCTATGGGCCGAAAACTAATTTTGTATTGTACAAAACTTGTATAACTGTGAAATAAGGCGAGCAGTAAAAGTGCAAACACAAAATAACAGAACATTAAAATCACATTATTCTGATAGTTTGTGCCGAGAATAAATAAACAAGTCATCAAACCAGTAACGGCCCAGCCGAAACGAGTCGGCAAAATGAACGTGTTATTTACATCCATTTGATATGTGTTGTCACTAGGAATACGTTTGTCTAACCATTTATCAATACGAGTTTGAGTCCAAGATTTCATCAGAGCACCTTTACGCGGCAATAGGATCGACTTTTTTTAATAGCTGCGTGCTCAGTAAGTTGGCGGTTTGAGCGTATTGATCTTGACCGCGTAATCGATGCTCAGTGACTGATGGGAAGATCATTTGTACATCTTCAGGGATAACGTAATTTCTGTCGTGAATAAACGCAAAAGCTTGTGCGCAATGATAGATTGCTTTTGACGCTCTGGGAGATAAGGCATTAGGAAACTCTTGATTGTTTCTGGTCGCATTTACCAGTGCTAAAATATAATCAACAACCGCTTCGCTAACGACAACGGCACTCACCTGATTTTGTAAATCTACTAGCTGCGCGGTATCTAATACCGTTTTGCTAAAAAGCTTGTCATCATCGTTCAATAACATCGATTTTTCTGCTTCAAAATCAGGGAAACCGAGTGACAACTTCATAGTGAATCTATCTATCTGTGACTCTGGAAGCGGATATGTACCCGATTGAAATAGTGGGTTTTGCGTTGCTATGACAAAAAAGGGCGTTGGTAGCTCATAGCTGTTGCCGTCTATGGTGACCTGGCTTTCTGCCATAGCCTCAAGCAGTGCACTCTGAGTTTTCGGACTTGCTCTATTAATTTCGTCGGCTAACAATACTTGATGAAATATTGGACCGGGGTGAAAGCTAAATTGATGTGTATCTGGTTCGTAAATGTTGACGCCTAGCATGTCTGCAGGAAGTAAATCTGATGTAAATTGAACTCTTGCATAATCCATGCTGAGGACAGACGCCAAACACTGGCTTAATGTTGTCTTACCCATGCCAGGGAGGTCTTCAAGGAGCAAATGTCCCTTTGCAAGCAGGCAAACTAGTGCGAGCTGTATTTGCTCGTCTTTACCTTTGATTTTTTGCCTTATTGCCGCAACACAGCTTTCGATATCTTTTCGCATCTGATTAATATTTACGCCATTAATTGTACAAATATGTATTCATACCATTCAGTGTAGTTGAATTAGTCTATAACTACCTTCGTCAGATTAATACCTATGTATGTATGTTTTTCAAGCAATTAAAGGTAAGATATTAGGGCGTTAAATCTCTTAAAAGGAATAATATGAGTCTTCACCCTATGGCAGGAAAGCTTGCCACGCCCGATATGCTGATAAATGTGGCTCGCCTAATATCAGATTACTATGCGTTTCAACCGTCAGTGGAAATAGCTCAACAGCGAGTTAGTTTTGGTACGTCTGGACACCGAGGTTGTGCCTCTTTAATTTCATTTAATGACATTCATATTGCTGCTATTTCGCAAGCGCTGGTTGAATACAGAGCGGCAAACGATATCACGGGTCCAATTTATATTGGAATGGACACCCATGCACTTTCCGAAGCGGCAATTACGACATGTATTGAAGTTTTGGCTGCAAACAGTGTAAATATTATTATTCAAGAAAATAATGGCTACACTCCTACGCCAGTCATTTCTCACTGTATACTATCTTACAACAAAGGGCGCAAAAGCGCCTTTGCCGACGGTATTGTGATTACTCCATCACATAACCCTCCCTCTGATGGCGGCTTCAAATACAATCCTCCCCATGGTGGGCCCGCTGACTCAAATGTCACTAATCAAATTCAAAAACGGGCAAACGAAATAATTGCCAATGGCTGTCAGCAAGTTAAACGGATAACAATTGCAAAAGCAATGCAGTCAAACCATGTAAAGCAGATTGATTTTGCAACTGCGTACATTAATGAGCTAGACCAAGTTATCAATATGTCTGCCATTGCAGATGCGAACTTGAAACTTGGCACCGATCCTCTAGGTGGTTCAGGTATTTATTATTGGGATCGAATAGCGGAGCAATATAAACTCAATATTGAGGTAGTTAATACAAAAGTCGACCAACAGTTTAGCTTTATGCACTGTGACAAAGACGGAAAAATTCGCATGGACTGCTCGTCTGCCAGCGCAATGGCCGGTCTCATAAACTTGAGGGATAAATTTGACTTAGCTTTCGGAAACGATCCAGATTTTGACCGCCACGGCATAGTGACACCAAGCGCAGGCTTAATGAATCCGAACAACTATCTGGCGGTGGCAATAAACTACCTATATCAACATCGACCTCAATGGCCCAACAGTTTGCATGTTGGAAAAACCTTAGTGTCGAGCAGTATGATTGATCGCGTGTGTTCAAGTTTGGGTCGTGAAGTAAAAGAAATGCCCGTGGGTTTTAAATGGTTTGTCGAAGGCTTAAATGAAGGCACTATTGGTTTTGCTGGCGAAGAGTCTGCAGGCGGAATTTTCTTGCGCCATGATGCAACACCTTGGGCAACTGATAAGGATGGCTTTATTATGTGCTTGTTAGCGGCAGAAATGACTGCAATTGTCGGTGAAGATCCATCACAACAATATGCAAAGCTAACACAACTTCACGGAACACCTTGTTATACCCGAATTGACGTTGCAGCTACATTGGAGCAAAAAAATGTATTGTCTAATATGACAACGGATGTTGTAACGGCAAAACAGTTAGCTGGTGAACAAATTACCAATATACAAACTCATGCTCCAGGCAACAATGCAGCTATTGGTGGCGTAAAAGTTAGCACTGAAAATGGTTGGTTTGCGGCGAGACCTTCAGGGACTGAAAATGTTTATAAAATTTATGCAGAAAGCTTTTTAGGTGAAACTCATTTACATAAACTAGTAAAAGAAGCTGAGGAATTAGTTTCGTCAGTACTTAAAAATGCATAATTGTTATAATTGTGGTTACTTATTGTTGTTAAGTTGTAAATATATTACAAGATAAGTGAGTCTGATTTAAAAAATCTTGTAAATTTACATTATATTAACAATTATGCATACGTTTTCATGAGTTTATGATGGCTTTATGTCACTGCCTGTAATAAAGTTACAGGCAGTTATTTTCATAAAGAGAGATAAAATTATGGCATCTTCCAATAAAGCCACCGGTTCTTCTAGTAAAGCTACACCAAGAAAGTCAGCAAAAGCGCAGTCGATAAATACGTCTGAAGCTTCGTATTCTAAAGCTGACATTAAACAAGCTATCGTTAGACATTTGCATTCCACACTGGGAACAGATGAAAATAAAGCTAATAATCACGCATGGTGGAAAGCCACCAGTGCCGCGATGCAAGAACTCGTTCTAGAGCGTCTTCGAACGACCCAAAAAACACACTACATGAATGATACGCGCGCTGTTCATTATTTCTCGGCTGAATTTTTGATGGGCCGCTTACTTTCCAACAATATGCATAACTTCAATTTATTCGAAACTGCAGATGCAGCATTAAAGGAGCTTGGAGTTGAACTAGCGGATGTACTTGAAGAAGAGCCGGATATGGCTTTGGGTAACGGTGGCTTAGGTCGTCTTGCGGCTTGCTTTATTGACTCTTTAGCCACAATGGAATTACCTGCCATTGGCTACGGTATTCACTACGAACACGGTTTATTTCGTCAAGAAATTAAAAACGGTGCGCAAATTGAAAGGCCAGATAGCTGGAGAGACTACGGCAACCCATGGGAAATTTGCCGTCCTGAATCAATACAAGAGGTGCCACTGTTCGGCTATGTTGAAACCAAGTACGGTGAGAACGGTCGCGTCAAAAAAGAATGGCATCCGGGCAATATCGTTAAGGGTGTTCCTTGGGATATTCCTATCGTAGGTTATGGTGCAAAGACGGTGAATGTGCTGCGTTTGTGGCAAAGTGAATCGTCAGATTATTTTAATTGGGATGTTTTTAATTCAGGCGGTTACGTTGACGCACAGCGCGAGAATATTCAAGCTGAAACAATTTCCAAGGTATTGTATCCAAATGATGAAACAGAGGCGGGTAAAGAGCTTCGTCTCATTCAGCAATACTTCTTCTGTGCGTGTTCGCTTAAAGATATTATTCGCCGTTACAAGCGCGCTCACGGCGATGACTGGAGCCGCTTCTCTGAACAGGTTGTTATTCAACTTAATGACACCCATCCAGCGATTGCTATTCCAGAGTTAATGCGAATATTAGTCGACAGAGCCGAACTTGATTGGGATACCGCTTGGGGCATCTGTAGCAAAACATTCGCCTATACAAATCATACCTTATTGCCAGAAGCACTAGAAAGATGGCCAGTAAGAATGATTGAAAAAATCTTGCCAAGACACATCGAAATTATTTACGAGATCAACCATCGTTTCTTAACCTTAGTTGAGAAAAAATGGCCGGGTGATAATGTAATGAAAGCAAAGCTTTCTATTATAGAAGAAAGTACAGAAAAAATGGTGCGCATGGGTAACCTATCTGTTATTGGTTCATTTGCCGTAAATGGTGTCGCAGAAATTCATTCAAAATTAGTCAAAGAAAATTTGTTCCCAGAATTTGAAGCGCTTTGGCCGGGTAAGTTAACTAATGTTACGAATGGTATAACGCCTCGTCGCTGGCTAAAAGCTTGCAACCCACTATTGTCTGAGTTGATTGGCAAGAAAATAGGCGATGACTGGCCGTCTGATCTTAAGCGTTTAGACAAACTGTCCGAATTTGCCGATAACAAAACTTTTCAGAATCAGTTCATGAAGGTAAAACAAAAAAACAAAGAAGCCTTAGCAGCTGAAATTAAGCTTCAGACTGGGATTAGTGTCGATACCAAAGCAATCTTTGATATTCAAATTAAACGTTTACATGAGTATAAGCGCCAGCATTTGAACTTATTGCACATTATGGCCTTGTATAGACGACTATTGGAAAACCCTAATTACGACATACATCCTCGTGTTTTCATTTTTGGAGCGAAAGCTGCGCCAGGTTACACCTTAGCAAAAGATATTATTTTTGCGATTAATAAAGTGGCAGACAAAGTAAACAACGATCCTAGAGTGAACCATAAAATTAAGGTCGTATTTTTACCAAATTACCGCGTATCACTTGCTGAAAAAATGATACCCGCAGCGGATGTGTCGCAGCAAATATCAACTGCTGGTAAGGAAGCTTCAGGTACAGGCAATATGAAATTGGCGCTTAATGGAGCTATTACGATTGGCACACTGGATGGTGCTAATATAGAAATTGCCGAAGAAGTAGGGGATGACAATATCTTTATATTTGGCATGACGGTGGATGAAGTGACTGAATTGTCAAGAAAAGGTTACAACCCGTATGATATCTATTATCAAAATAAGGAATTGAAAGCGGTATTGGATTGGTTAGACAGTGACTACTTTACTCCTGGTCAACCTGGCGCACTTTCATCATTAAAAAATAGCATGCTTTCGGGTGGTGACCCCTATATGTGTTTAGCTGACTTTGAATCTTATAGTGAGGCGAACAAAGCCCTTGATTCAGCATATAGAGATAAATCGAAGTGGGCTAAAATGGCTATTTTAAATACAGCTAAAATGGGTAAATTTACCTCAGATAGATCGATTGCCGATTACGTCGAACGGATCTGGAAATTGACGCCTTGTGAAGTTAATTAACCGATACAGCTAGATTTTACTTTTTCAAAGCCAACCTTGTGTTGGCTTTTTTTATGAAAAATTTCATAATCCCTTTAGATAAGTGTATGATAATCAAGTAATGTGATTGCAATTGCCTTTTCCTTTCCTTTTTCGGCGCACACTTTTCTATGGATCCAAAGCACCAAAGTTTATCAACACTGCCCAATCGACACATCTTTATCGATATGATTGAAGTTGTAGCAGACTCACATCCTCAATTTTCGTTAATGCTAGTTGACGTAATGCGCTTTTCAGACGTGTCCTCGGCTTTTGATTATCAAGCTGGCGACGATATTTTACTGCAAATAGTGAATCGCATTTACGTGATATTCGGCGATGATCTTATTCTCGGACGAATTAGCGGCGATATTTTTGGCTTGGTGTTTATAGGACGCTTGAGTGAATCGGAAATGCAGCTAAAATTTCAGTGCCTTGTAGAGCATTTTAAAACGCCTTTGTATACCAACGACACTGCCTTTATCGCAGATTTTAATGTGGGTATTGCAAGTCGAACACGCAGAAGTATAACGGCAACAAAAGTGATCTCCCTTGCTGAAGCAGCGTTGAAACAAGCTAAAAACAATCAGCATCAAAACTGCAGTTTTGTAAATGATAACGAAAGTTCAGTTACGGGCAGAGGCCTTGCGTTAAAGGCGGATTTAACTCGTGCGATGAAAAATGATGAGTTAGAACTGTACTTTCAACCAAAAGTGAACCTGGCGAGCACAGAGATAATCGGCGCCGAGTGCTTACTTAGGTGGAATCACCCTTTGGACGGTGTTTTGTTCCCTGGTACGCTCATTGAGGCGGCAGAATCGTATAACATGATGAACGAGTTAGGGCACTGGACAATATTACACGCTTTTCAACGAGTGAGGCTTCTAAATAATCATGGGATTAATATAACCGTATCGATAAATCTATCACCTAGTCAGTTATATGACAATGGGCTACCAAGACTCCTATCAGATTTGCTTCAACAATATGAAATTCAAGCTAATATGATAGAGCTTGAGTTAACTGAAGATGTCGTACTATCAAATTCGCTAATGGTAAAGCGCCAACTAGATGAAATTCGTGCTATGGGCGTAAAGATATCTATGGATGACTTTGGTAAAGGTTATTCGAACTTGTCATTTATCCGTGATTTACATTTAAGTGCTATCAAGATTGACAAAACATTCGTGATGGATCTTGAGCAAAACCCCGTCAATAAGGCGATTGTTGAGGCGACTAAACTCATCTGCGATGCAAAAAACTGTGAAGTGGTTGCCGAAGGTATAGAAACAGTTCAGCAATTAAATATCCTAAAAGAAATCGGTATTCTGCATGGGCAGGGCTTTTTGTTTTCGCCAGCTGTCAAATTTGATGCTTTTTTAGCGCTCTGTGTAACTGGAGATTTTGAACAGTTGTTGGCAGATAAGGTGCGAAGCGCGGCTAGTTAATGTTATGCTGTAAGGGTGTTTAATCATTCGCAATAGAAGTTATGTCAACAAATTCAATCAGTTTTTTAGCACGCTCAAGGTTCTCTCCTGAGACAATACAAGCTAAACAAAAATTTCAATTAAATAACGGCACGACAGTAGAAACATGCTGTCCGGGCGTTATTACGTTTGAACCTGCGTCACTGCATTCAGCCAAGACTATTTTACTTTCATCAGGTGTGCATGGAAATGAAACTGCGCCCATTGAAATATGTGAGGCGCTAGTTGAAGACCTGCTTCAAGAGAAGATTAAAACCCTGCATCGCGTCATGTTTATTTTTGGTAACTTACCTGCAATGAATATTGGAGAGCGCTTCGTTGAAGAAAACCTAAACCGGCTATTTAACACTTCGTTGGCTGTTGATAATCTTGAGCAAGTGCGAGCGCAAGAGTTAAAACGCGAAGTTCATCGTTTTTTTGAGGGTGACTCTTCAGCTCCCTCATCGCATACAGACTCTAAGCGCATTCATTACGATTTACACACAGCAATTAGAGAATCGAAAAACGAGAAGTTCGTTGTTTATCCTTATTTGCATGGACACGAGTATAATAAACAACAGCTAAGATTTTTGTCAGCCTGTGCGGTGAACACAATCCTGCTCTCACAATCACCAACATCGACGTTTAGTTACTATACTTCGCACAACTATAATGCACATGGATTTACTGTAGAGCTGGGTAAAGTGAAGCCGTTTGGTGAGAATAACATGGCAAACTTTAAAAACGTGATAGAGATGCTGACGCAACTTATTACTCGACCAGAGCCTATTCTGCCCTCTCTTGAGGATTGCCCACTTGATGTGTTTGACGTTAAGCAAGTTATTGACAAGCACAGCGCTGATTTTAAACTGCATTTTGCTGACGATATCCCAAATTTTACAGGCTTTCAGAAGGGAACTCTGCTGGCAAGCGATGGCGAAAAAGAATATCGTGCTGTGCAAGACGACGAAGCAATTGTGTTTCCCAATGCTAATGTTGCTCTGGGTCAGCGGGCGTTGTTAACGGTGGTTCGCTGTGACATTTGAACTAGATCAACGTTTACAAAATGACAGCTACTTGGTGTGTAAATTATCACTTTCCCAGGTTAGATTGATCAATGACAGTCAATTCATTTGGTGCGTATTAATACCTGAGATAAACAAAGTGACTGAAATAATAGATCTGAATGACGCTCAGCAAAATCGAATGTGGTTGGAATCAGCCTTTCTCAGTCGGGCATTGAAAACGGGTTTTGCTCCTGACAAACTGAACGTGGCTGCAATTGGTAATGTCGTCTCTCAGCTGCATGTACACCATATTTGCCGCTTTAAAACAGATGTTGCTTGGCCGGCTCCAGTTTGGGGACGCCAAGACATGGTAAGCTATCAGCGAAGCGAATATTTGAGCTTGAGTGAAAAAATTTGTGGACTATTGAAAGTGCAGGGGGCTTTTGATTTATAATGCGTTCGGTAAGCGTGCGCTTTAATGATAGCGCGCTTAAATGATAGTGCGCTTAAATGATAGTGCGCTTAAATAATAAAGCGCGTAAATAATACTGCAATAGATCAAGACAGCACTTAAATCAAACCGGTGCTGTCATCATCATCATTATCTTTGTTCTTCGATTTTTGCGTTTGCGCTTCTTCATATTCTTCCGAAAAACGAAACGGCTTTGATTTAAGCAATGCTGTAATGGTGCTAATGATAAAGGCTAATACAATCACAATAATAGTAACAACAACCCAAGTGCTCATTTTATCCCCCGATTTAAGGTGTAACGTTCAAATAACGAATTGAGGTGCAACAATACAGTATCCAAGCCCAAAATACCTGATTCAATTAATTGCTTTCGCAGTAATTCAACAGAAAAGGAGGTAATAATACGCTCCGCTATAGGAGCGTAAGATAGGTGCCAAGGCTCTGCGGCGACACCACCTGCGTATTCGGCATATGGTCGTTCAAAGCCGAATCTTGCCGCATTGATTGCTAACCATCTGGCTAGATCTGCACAAGGTCCTTTACCCTCATATTCCTCAGTAACAAGCTCAAAAGGCAGGCCACAGGCAGCCACTTTGCTTCGGTCGTAAATATCAAAGTCAGTTCCCCAATGGTGGCGACTTCCGCCTGGAAGCGCCGACCAGAGCAAAATTGCATGCATTTTCTGAAGGTCGGTTAAGGACGAGGTGTCCAGAGCGTGTCCGTCAAGTGCATTCAACCTGAGTTCGCCCTTCCATTTTCGATTCCAAATACTCACTTGCTTTGCAAAACTGCGATAGCTACTCACTATTTGTAAATCATGACCGTCAAGGTTTGCCGCTTTTTGCATTGCCACAAAAGCATCTTTGACAGCCGGCTGTAGCTGATGTTTATCATCTATCTTTACAACATGCTCATCGTTCAAGCCGAGTATTTGTTGTGCTGAAATCATGTTAAAACACGCACTAATGTAGCGTAATATATATTCTCTAATGATTTTATATTTTCAATATTGACGCGTTCATCTACTTTGTGAATGGTGGCGTTTTCTGGTCCTAATTCGATAACTTGAGCGCCGGTAGGCGCAATAAATCGTCCATCTGAAGTGCCTCCCGCAGTCGACAAATTGGTATTGATGCCAGTGACCTCTTTTATACTATCGACAACGGCATCTATGAGTGTGCCTCGTTCAGTTATAAACGGCTGTCCATTAAACGTCCAAGCAATATCATAGTCGATATTGTGTTTTACGAGTACCGCGATAACCTTATCTATTAATTGTTGGTCAGTCACTTCTGTCGAAAATCGAAAGTTGAAGCATACCTCTACTGCTCCGGGCACGACATTTCCAGCACCGGTCCCAGCATGGATATTTGATACTTGAAAACTAGTTGGTGGAAAAAACTCGTTACCTTGATCCCATGTCGTTGACGCTAATTCTGCCAATACAGGCGCAACAGCATGTATGGGATTTTTCACCAAGTGAGGGTAGGCCACATGTCCTTGAATACCTTTCACTATAAGATCACCCGTTAATGAGCCACGACGACCATTTTTAATCACATCACCCGTGTTGACTGTGCTTGAAGGTTCACCAACGATACAGTAGTCAATTTTTTCATTGCGTGCTTCCAACGTGTCAATGACCCTTGTTGTACCATTGATGAATGGGCCTTCTTCGTCACTCGTAATGAGGTATGCAATAGAGCCTTTATGGTCCGGATAATCTTTTACAAAGCGTTCGGTAGCACAAAGCATTGCTGCTAAGCTTCCTTTCATGTCGGCAGTGCCACGACCATATATAAAACCATCCGCGATAGTGGGCTCAAAAGGAGGGTACTGCCATCTTTCAGCGGGTCCTGTTGGCACAACATCGGTGTGACCTGCAAAGCAAAAAACAGGTTTATCACTGCCTTTGCGCGACCACATATTGGTAGTATCTTCGAAAACCATAGATTCATTATTGAAACCAAGAGGTTCTAAAATAGCATCCATATAGACTTGGCAGCCTCGATCTTCAGGCGTCACCGACTGACGCGAAACCAGATCCAAGGTCGTCTGAACAACGTCGCGTATCATGCAAATGCCTCACTGTAGCTTTGAGCACTAAAACCGACATAATAGTTGTCTTCAGTGATCAGAATAGGGCGCTTTATCATCGCTGGAAATTCCAGCATGAGCGCTAAAGCCGCTTCTTTATCGATAGCGTCTTTTTGCTCTTCAGGCAGTTTTCGAAAAGTTGTTCCACGTTTATTAAGCATACTTTCCCAACCCACTGTTGCTTCAGTGTCTGCGAGCCACTGCTCATTTAGTCCATCTTTTCTATAATCATGAAATTGATAATCTATTTGATTCGATTCCAGCCACTTCTTCGCCTTTTTTATGGTGTCGCAGTTTGGTATGCCGTATAGGGTCGTCAATTTTCTTATATCCTTGTGTTTGATTTCTTTTCAATTTTAATGAAAATAATTTTATTGGATGATGTCGTAGCGAGCTTTCTTCAGTGCAGCAACAGCTTTTGTTAGGGTATTTGATTTTACCAAAAAATAGTCTGTTTCAAACGTGGAAACGACAAAGATACTAATTTTAGCTGCGGCGAGAACAGCCCCGATTTCAGCCATTATGCCAACCATCGAAAGGTTTAATGGGCCAAGAACCTCAAGTACCCGCCAATCGTAGTCTGACTCAATCGCTTCAATCTGGATGTCTTGTTTTACTACCAGTGACAACTCATCGTGAGTTTTGCCGATAAAATAAAAGTTACTGCTTAACACAGACGAGGGTATTGCTTGCTCTTCACTCAAAGAATGTATCGCAAACGTAGACTCTAAAACCGATAGTGTTTGTTTTCCCAATGTTATTCCCTCTTATCCACTAAAGTTGTGGATAACCTTGTGTGCGACTTATGCCTAAGTGTATAACGCCATGTTTTAAATAGTAAATATCAATTGGCTATATAACGTGCACTTCGTTTATTAAACGTTAATTCGCTTTTGCTGATTGCAACAAAAAGTCTGATATGACTGTATTTACATGTTATTTTATCGCAAACTATACACCGTATTTACACATACTGAAAAGGATGATCAGGTCACAATGTCTTCACTTAATATTTACGCAGGTAGCGTTGCACTTAAAAGAATTCAAGAAGAAGGGTTTCACGCTGGTCTTTTCGGTGGGTTTTTAGGTGCATCTGGTGGACCAAAGTGGTTTGTATTGGCAGGTTTAGATAAAGTTATCTTTCCTGAGTTTTTGGATTCGAAGTCATCGTCAATTGATATTATGGGAAGTTCGGCTGGAGCCTTTCGTGCAGCTTGCTTGGCTCAAGATAAACCGGCTGAAGCAATTGAGCGTCTCGCCAATAACTATGCAAAAACGGTTTACTCAGCAAAACCAGACGCGAAAGAAATTACTGAAAAGGGATACGATCTTTTGTATCGAATGCTCGGCGAAAACGGTATTTCTGAAGCGCTAGGCTCAACGAAAAAGAATGTGCATTTCTTTGTTCAGCATTGTCACGGTCTTGTTAGTTCTGAAAGAAAGCCATCCCAGCTATTGGGCTTGTCAGTCGCAGCAGCAAGGAACATGATAAAGAGGAAATCGATCTCAAGGCAATTTACGCGCGCGGTTTTTTCAGCGAGGCCAAAAAAAGATTTATTCTCAGACCCTTACCATTTCCCCACAGACTACTATTCGTTGAATAAAGATAATTTTGTTCCGTCATTGATGGCCTCTGGCTCCATCCCTATCGTATTGGAAGGAATAAAAAATATACCGAATGCGAAGCCGGGAATCTATCGCGATGGCGGTATCATTGACTATCACTTTGACCTTGCTTTTGAAAAATCTGACTTGGTGCTTTACCCGCATTTTTACCGTACACCAACGCCGGGATGGTTTGATAAAAACGTGCCCAGTAGGCAATGCCATGAAGGTAGTTACGAAAATGTTGTTATGTTGGTGCCAAGTCAAGAATTTGTAGCGAATCTCCCTTATTCAAAAATACCTGATAGGCAGGATTTTAAGGACATGGAGGCGGATCAAAGGATTAAATACTGGCTTGAGGTTATCAAACAGTCAGATCGTCTCGCTGAAGACTTTATGCAGCACCTAGAATCTGACGACATACTGTCGAACATCAAACCTATAGACCTGAAGAGAAACAAAAAGCGCTGATATAAACACCGTCATTTATGCGCAGGCAGGAACCTCCTTGAAGCTACCTCTATCTGTTTAACAGCAGAGGATGTTTTGGGAGATCTTTGCCTTCGCAAAGACGACGAGTGGGAGATCTTTGCCTTCGCAAAGACGACGAGTGAGAGATCTTTGCCTTCGCAAAGACGACGAGTGGGAGATCTTTGCCTTCGCATAGACGACGAGTGGGAGATCTTTGCCTTCGCAAAGACGACGAGTGGGAGATGTTGCTTAAGCAAACAGCATTATGCCTCCACAGGAATGTCGGGAGGGGATAATAGGACTAAGGACGAAAGTTGCTTAAACTTTCAGGTATATGAGCGTAATACCCTTGGTAATAGTCTATTTTTAGCTTTCTTAAGATGTTTAAAGACTCCGCAGTTTCAATACATTCGGCGACTACTTTTATGCCTTTTGCCTGAGCGATCCCAGCAATTGACTCTACCATCTTCTGGCTTATTTCGTCTTTGTCGATATCACGCACAAACATACCATCGATCTTTACATAGTCTACAGATAATAATTTCAGGTACTCATAAGATGAAGTGCCTGTGCCGAAATCATCTAGCGCAAATTTAAAACCGAGCGGCTTCAGTATTGAGATTAGTTCTTGTGTGCTCTCTAAATTTGAAATGGCGGATGTTTCCGTAATTTCAAAGCAAATTTGTGATGGTGATATTTCGTATTCACTGACGTAATTTTTTATTACAGCGGCAGCGTTTGATTTAGCAATAAAGTCACCGGACAAGTTTATAGACATTTCAATACTCGATGGCATTTTGACAAGTGCACCAAAGGCTTTTCGTAATACCCATTTGTCTATTTCGGTAATAATATGAAACTTTTCTGCTACTGGAATAAACTGGCCAGGAGGCTTAACTTTTCCATCGTTACCAATTAATCGAATGAGCACCTCTATTTTTTTGCCTGCTTCTGCAATCATTGGCGTGATTTCTTGATAATACAGAGTGAAGCGGTCTTGCTCTATGGCTTGATGGATGAGCGGAATAATGCGCATTTGCTGGTGTGTTTTATCAATATGTTGTTTCGAGTAGTTGTAAACGGATACTTCACTTCCACCTTTTCTCTTGCTTTCAAAACAGGTTCGTTCTGCAATGCTCATCAAGTGTGATACAGAATCGATACTTTCGTCAATTTCGACTAAAGCTGCGCTAAGGGTGTGCTTATAGGCTTCATCTCCCCACTCAAAACGGTAACTTTCGACAGCTTCTTTTATTGCAGCAGTTCTTCTAATCGCATGTTCTAGTGAATCAAGTGAAAATAGCACTGCGAATTCGTCACCGCCTAATCTGGCAATAATATCTTCAGATGAGAATAAGCTTCGCAGGAGATCCGCGATTTGTCTTAATAATTCGTCACCTGCTATGTGACCACAGGTATCGTTAATAACTTTAAACTGGTCTAAATCGATAAATAGAAAATAGTAATGTGTGCTGCGCGGAACAGACAATTCGAGAACATTTTTTAACTCGAGCTCCATTGATGTTCTGTTAAACATGCGTGTAACAAAATCGTGATTCGATAAATAGGTGATTTTGTCCTGCAGTCGCCTGCGCTCTTCCACTTCTCTGCGCAAATTCGCGTTCGCCGCTACTAGCTCTTTGGTTCTTTCATTGATTTTAATTTCGAGACTTTCGTTAGCGCTCTCTAACATGACGTTCGCTCTATCTAACGAATCTACTAGCGTACTTAGGGTTAAATGCGTATTTACACGTGCAATTAACTCTTCTGAACGCACAGGTTTTACAATGTAATCAACACCGCCTGCGGCGAATGCCTCACTGCTGTCGTTTTCGCTACCGGTTAAAAATATGATCGGAATGTGTTTGTTTTTGGGAACTTCTTTAATTCGTCTGCAAACTTCAATACCGGTCATATTTGGCATATTAATATCGAGAATAATGAGGTCTGGCGCGGCAGTATTAACTATCTCTAGGGCGGAAAGTCCCGACGTAGCTATTAACATTTGTGCATTCAACGGTTTTAAGTGACTGATAATAACATTAATAGTTGTTGGATCATCATCTACCGCTAGTATTCTGAATGTCGCATTTTTATTAATCATAAAATCCCTTCGATTAATTTCTTTGTTTTTTCATAGTCAAACTCTTCCAATGCATTCACTATAACATGAAGCGCAAAGTCGTCATCTTGATCTTTTGCAATATCGGCAAGCTCATCCACTAATTCAAAAGGCACCAGTTCACTGCGTGAAACCAAGGGCATAATTTCGTTCAAAATGTCTTTTACAGGGCGCTTTTTATTCGACTCTAAATTATGCTGTTTATTTACTTCTATCACGTTGTCGATGTCGGCGATGGCGTCATTCAACAAAAGATTAAAGCGTTCAAGATCTGAGGAAATCAACTTGTTTTCACTAATTTTTTCTTCAAGTATAATTGCTAATCGATAGAGTTTGATTAGACCAACATTGCCTGAGCTACCCTTTACTGCGTGTAATTTTTCTCGCAACAAATCCATGTCGACTCTGGTATTTGGAAAAACAAACACCGTGTCGCCATGCTGCTTTTTAAACAAGGTTAAACTTTTTAAATAAATACTAGGTTGATTAATAAGAATAGGGGGCGCTGACTCCCAATCCATCGTCAACAAATCGTTAGGGATGACAATTTGTGAATCAGTAATCATGTTTTTATCCACGCTAGCGATCATATGGAAATTAAGCAGTGGTTTGGGAGTTAGACTGAATCCGCTCACCAACGCTTCTTGCAACACGGCGACATCAATAGGTTTCGAAACATGGTCGTTCATGCCGCACTGCAAACACTTTTCTCTATCGCCTTTCATAGCATTGGCCGTCATCGCAATAATAGGGATGTCTTTATAGCGCTCACCAGCATCGCCTTGTCGAATTTTTACAGTGGCCTTATATCCGTCCAAAACAGGCATTTGGCAATCCATTAAAATCAACGTGTAGGGTTGATCAATTTCGCTCTGTAACAAAGTTTGTATTGCAATACTGCCGTCAATAGCAACGCCATATCGTAATCCAAACTTTTTTAGTATCCCTTCCGCCACAAGTTGATTAACCGAATTATCTTCAACAATAAGCACTCTATGGTAGTTGGGCCATTTCACTATTTCTGGAATGGGTTTGTCTGCGTTTTTTGTCTTTTCATTTTCGCTCACATCCCAGCTGTCATTTGACATCATGGTTATGGTGTTAAATAGTTCTGAGGATCCAACGGGCTTCATTAAACAAGCATCTAGTCCCAAGGAACTGAAGTCGGCGGTCGGCATTTGAAATGACATTGAACTCAACATCAGTATTTTAACGTTTTTGTAGTGCTCAATAAGTTTTATGTCCGCAACGAGAGTAAGACCATTTTTGTGTGGCATATTCATGTCGGTAATAATCAAATCGAGCTTGAGTGGTGCGGAGTTTAGTTTATCGAGTGCGTCACTGGCGTTCGCAGCTAGTATGGTCTTTATACCCCAACTCGTTAGCTGGTTTGCCAGTATTTCGCGATTAGTTTCATTGTCGTCAACAACGAGCACTTGCCAGTCGACGATATTTGACTTTGCGTGAGGCTTTTCTTCCAATAAACTGGTTTTTAGTTCGATATTAAAAGTGAATATGCTGCCCTGATTGATGTTTGAGGATGCCTGTATTGTTCCTCCCATTAATTCAATAAGTCGATCGCAAATTGCCAGTCCTAAACCAGAACCACCATAGACTCGGGTGGTGGACGTATCGACTTGCATAAAGGACTCGAACAAATGCTCAAGCTTGCTATCGGGTATGCCAATACCGGTATCTTCAACGCTGCATTCAAGACGCGTAGTGTCTCCTAAGTTTGTCGTTTTAGCTTTAACCACAACTTGGCCAACTTCGGTGAATTTTATTGCATTGCTAATAAGATTAGTAAGAACTTGACGCAGCCTAACAGGATCGCCAATAACCATTTTTTGTTGAACTTCCGTGACGTCTACAACTAGCTCTATGCCTTTTGAATTACTGCGTATTGCTAAGGTTTGAGCAAGATTTTCAATTTGGTTTGGGAGGTTAAAATCGAGCGATTCAAGTTCAAGTTTGCCTGCTTCAACACGCGAAAAATCTAAAATATCGTTGATAATGGTCAATAAGCTTGAGGCGCTGTTTTTCGCAACTTTGAGTTTATGAGTCTGCTCGGTGGTTAACCGAGTGTCGAGCAACAAGTCAATCATACCTAACACACCGTTCATCGGTGTTCTTATTTCATGTGACATTCGAGCAAGAAATTCACTTTTTGCGTCATTTGCTTCTTGCGCCGCTCTCGTTGCATTTAGCATTGCGCCTTCATATTGCTTTCTATCGGTAATATCCCGACTAATACCTAAAATCCCCGCTTTATCTTCACCAGAATAATGGATCAATGTTTTTCGAGTTTCGAAAAGCAGTTCCTTACCGCTCACATCGTTAGTTATGCGTTCTACAATATGGCTTGAACTGCTCGACAATAGCCTCTCATCATCTTTAGTATAAAATTCAGCTTCATCCTTAGCGTACAGTTCAAAATCAGTCTTACCCAAAATGAAAGCTTGTGAATAGCCGGTTAATTCAGCGAATGACTTATTAATTTGTACATACCTACCTTGACTGTCTTTACAAAATACAGGGTCCGGAATATTGTCTAGGACACCTTGCAAAGTCATTTTTTGACTTTCTAGTTCCTGTGCTATTTTTACTAGCTCATGCGTTCGTTTGTCCACGGTTTCTTCTAAAATGCTTGCAGACTTTCGCAACTTTCTATTTGCACTGTTAGACATGACAAAAAATACAATGGACGTAGATAGGGCAATACCAATATTAATGGCAACAAGCGCAATAATGGTACTTTTTGCTTTTTCAAATGGGACATTAGCCTCAGCGAAGCTAATCTCTGTTGCAATGCCTAAATGTAATTCTGGTAGCCATTTCCAAGTACCGATAACCTCGATATCGCGATAGCCAAGATAACCGCTTAAGTTTTGACTAGATTGAAACTGCGTTATGCTTTTCGCCATTTCAGTAAGTTGACTTTTTTCAGGCGAGTTTTTATTGGGAACCGTTAATTGAACCGCGAGTATTTCTGACTCACTGTCGGCTATTCTGTCAAGGCGGATTAACTTTTCTTTAAATCGGGACCGAGATACTAGCAAGCCTTCTTCATTGACAATGTAAGACTCACCAGACTCGCCAATCCGACCTAATGACATGATTTGCGAGATCTCATCCTCAGGGTTATGCGACGAAGCAATGACGCCAATCACTTTCTCTTCAAACATTATGGGGGCGATAAAAAAAACAAAGGTTTCGAAGGTACTCGGTCCGGTTTTGATTTTCATCGGAGGAATAAATGAGGCTTCGCCGTTCAAGGCTTGCTGAAACAATAGAGGGGATGTGTTTGATATTGGATTTTGCTGTGAGTCGAAAAGTGCTCGACTAGAATAAAGATAAAGGCCGTCAGTAGAGATAAGATGGTATTCAGTTTTCGTTTGCAACGCATCCAATGAGTTGAGGTAAACTGCCGTTGACTCTCTGTATGCTGCCAAGTTTTGGAGCTCTTTGTTCTCAAATGCTTCGCTTAAATTTAAGGTGATAGACTGAATAATCTCGTTTTCAGATAACCTAAGTAGTTCTGATTTTCGTTGTTCTGTCCAAAATGTAAGTGCTGCTTCTGTTGTATTCATCACCGCATTAAGTGACGCTCCATACTCGGCTCTTACGCTAGACTCAATAGTCTTGATAGTAGCCATTGTTACGCTAACCGTGATCACGGCAAGGAGCATTAAGCACAAAATAACAAGGGTTATTCGCTTCGAGCTTGACTGTTTATCATCGTGGTTTGATTCAGGCAAATTACAACTCTCTTGACCTTTACTTTAAAAACTCCAAGAAGGCTAAGCTTTTAAAATACAACTAAATTTATATCTGTTTCTGAAAATGAAAATATTTTAAAAAAGCGCTTGCGCATTCTGATAGGCATCGTTATTATACGCGCCGCTTACAGCGATACGACTATAGCTCAGTTGGTTAGAGCGCTACCTTGACATGGTAGAGGTCCCCAGTTCGAGTCTGGGTAGTCGTACCAATTTCCGCAGCGGAGTAGGCGTCATCTCTATAAAATGCTCTCATCGAGCTTCATCTAAGCAACAGTTACTCCCATCGAGCTTTATCCAAGTAAAATTCCAAGATGCAAAGACTCTAAGTTGAAAATATCTATTCCGACGTATTTCAAACTATTACTTTTTATCTCAAACTGCAATATGTAAAGTGTAATTTCCAGTTTTTCTTTTTTATTTTAGATACTTTTTAAGGTTAACTTAAGTTTTTCCGGAAGAGAAGCGAGCAATGATTGACCGCAGGTTCAGTACCGTTTGCGCCAAATGCTGACTTGCATCTAATGCCGCCGTGGCAGAGTTTTGCGTTACGGAAGTGTTATCAGCAATTTCCACAATTTGCTCGTTGATATGTTCTGAAACAGCGCTTTGCTCTTCTACAGCAGAGGACATCATCTCCGTTAACTCAGTTATTGTGCGCACAGAGTCACGAATATTACTGAGCGCATTTCTGGTATGCTCAACCGTTTCTACACCGTGTTGAGCGGCTTTTTCACCTTTTTCTGAGGTTCCGACAGCACTCATTGCTCTGGTTGTTAGAACGTCTACAATTTTATGAATTTTGTCGGTTGATTCGCGAGTTTTGCCTGCAAGGGCTCTAACTTCGTCCGCCACAACGCTAAAACCACGACCTTGTTCACCAGCTCGAGCCGCTTCAATAGCAGCGTTGAGCGCTAAAAGGTTTGTTTGATCTGCGATGGAAGAAATCAGATTGGCGGCCTGGCCAATTTCATTGGTAGAGTCTGCGAGTTCGCGCACTGTTTCCGCTATGCTAGCTACTGAGCCGCTTAAAGCGTCAATAGCGGCTTTCGCATCATCAGCCAATTTCGCGCCATCATCAACATTGCCAAGTGCGTCTCGCGCGCTTACGGCGTTATTCTGAACGTTGCCCGCAACTTCCTGTATCGCAGCTGACATTTCAGTGATAGCAGATGCAATTTGCTGTGTCGCGTGACTTTGATGCGCTACAGCTGCTGAGGTAGACTCCGACTCTTTTTGTGTATTTTGCACGATAGAATCCAAAACAGATGCCGCATCAGCAATACGAGTAAGAGCGGTGCGGCTTCTGGATATCTCACAGGCTAGCACTAATTTAGCCTGGGCTTTACTTCCGATATCGCTGAAGTAGGTTTGTGCAACCATCGCGTTGGAATAAGAGTCTGGACTAATACTAATAATGTCCTGTAATTGCTCTGTTTGAAGGTATGACATCCATAATGCCGATAATAATGTGGCGACAAGTACTGCACTTCCCATCAATAAGCCTGATGTGCCGAAACCGAGGGCGGCGATAATAAAACCAGGAAAAATAATGGGAGAGAGAGACTTGAGTGTTTGTAACGCGCGATATAGCATTGATAAGCTTGGCTTGCCTTCACGTAACCTAATATAGGCTGCTTCCGCACGTGATTTTTCATCACTCAGCGGAAGTACTCTCACAGATTCATAGCCAACTACTTTGTTTGCTTCGAGTACTGGTGTAACAAAAGCACTAACCCAGTAATGGTCGCCATCTTTACGTCTATTCTTTACCAAGCCCATCCATACATGTCCTGAAGATATGGTTTGCCACATTTCTTTAAACACTTCAGGGGGCATATCAGGGTGCCTGATCATATTATGAGGTTGACCTATCAATTCCTCTCTTGTGTAACCACTAACCTCGACAAAGGCATCATTGCAATAGGTAATATTACCTTTGGCATCTGTACCTGAAATAAGTCGGTCAGCTGCTTTGAATACGTACTCTTTCTGTGTAATTGGCTGGTTATTTCGCATGTTACCTCCTTCGGCAAATACACTTACTTGGTTTATGAAAGGAATATCGGCAGCTCTGATGAAAAGACTAACTAATAGTCAAAAAAGCATAAAACGTCAAACTAAAGCTGTATGCAAAAGACATTAGCGTGAGTCAGTTAGGGTATTGAAATGTAGACTCTTACGAATAACAAGCCATATCTTATTATAAAATAGATACTACTTTAGTCACACTTTTTAAAAATACCTTGCCACATCTTAATGTGAGCAAGCATGGCGTTTTGGTATTCATCGAATCCTAATTGACTATATCGCTCAAGTGTTGATGTAAAATTACGGGGCAGGTGTTCATCGCCAATAAGTTTCAAAAACTCAGGTTTCAGAGCATAGTGATATTGATTTATTTGTGCGCCAATGCCTTGCACTTCATCAATGAAAAATAGCGTGAAGACATTACGAATGATCGCTAACTTCTCTTTGTCCTTGCGAGTTTCACAAGTAAATGTATTCGCCCAAGCTGATATGTCTATCGTCATTTGCTGAAGATAGTCTCGCAGTAACAGTTGAGAGCGCCATAATCGCGCATAGATACGGTGTTGTTGAATTGACTGTAAACTTGCTTCCATTGTGGCAATGTTAGCGGCTGGATCTTCTTTAATACCAATTAGGTTTTTTAAATCGAATAAGCCGTCAGTAAAATTGTCCTTCTCGTTCCCATCAATAAATCCGCCAGACGAACTTATTCCTAAATAAAATTCATTGCTTTGTGTCAACATATTTGCCCAAATTATAGGAAATATACCTTGTTTCTGAGAAAGCCAATTCTGCATTTTAACGGTGAGCGCTTCGTTTTCTGCATTTGAATTACGTTGTATGCAGTCTCTTAATAGCTGAATTAGCGTCCATTCATAACTAAGGCGAACCGAAGGCAATTGAATTTTACCTAAGGCTGTATTACGTTCAGCGATCAACTGCTTAATTGCGCAGCCTTGTATGGCATAAAACTCGCGCATTTTGATATTTAGCTCGGGTAGTTCGGTAGCAAAAGCATTTTTATCTTGAAATGCTAATGTTGCGAACGTTGGCATATTTTTGTCTTCAAGGTCTAGAACCTTATACATTCGGTCACTGTAATCCTTTAGAGCATTGGGTAGGGCTTGATGGCGTTGGCAGGATTGTAGTAAAAACAAAACAGCTACCATAGCAGATATGCTCATTTTGCTTGTTTTTAGCAAGCTCATTCTACGGTGTTCCCTTATTGTTATTGAGTGATAAGCGATAGATGTTTTCGAAGGTTTTTTGGGTGGAACTTTTCAAGGTATGCTTGAGCAAAAAAGCTGGAATAGCTATATCGGCGTTAGCTGAACCGACGTAGCTTAATTCGTTGTAATTATTCACCTGTGATATGCGCCACGTACCTTTAGGGTTTTTAACTAAAACCGTATTCTTTAATTCTTCTGCGTTCGGCAGCAGTTCCGATTCACTGACAAAGACGGCAACTTCAGATTGACTATGGTTATATTCAATAACCGATTTAGTCAACATCAAACGGTCACTAAATGGCCAAGGACTGTCGAAGCGAGTTTGAATGTCTCTGGTATAGTCATTCGATCGTTCAAGCAAAGTGACGGACTTGCAGTTATGCATCCACGAGCAGTCATTTGGCGCACTGTCGAGCAGCTCAATAAAAGCAACGGCTGATAGCTGTGTTCGCATTTTAGCCTCAACTTGCCATTGTCCGTTAATATCCTTAATCGAAATGTCTACAACGGGCAATTCCTCGGCAGCATTGACTAACGAAGCAAAAACTAAAAGAATTAAAATCAAGTACTCTGACCCCTTGGTAAAAATCAAGTACTCTGACCCCTTGGTAGGGGCGCGCTTTGTGATAAATGGCTTGTTCAAATTGCTTAATTCTCTTGATATAGGCGGTAGCGGTCTGTTGAAATAAATTAACCTGAGTTAATAATTGCATGTTCGACAGTCATATCGGTATAATTTCTTTTTTTGGTGCTTACTGGGCTCACAACTATTAACCAGTAAACACCTGCTCGAGTTCGGTGCTTACTTTTTTAGAAGTAGCGCATCGATGTTTACTATACGTCATTTTAGACAATTTATATCAAGTGGCACATCGTAGGTGTCACCACTGTTAAGGATTTTTATGCCAGTCATTACCCTTCCTGATGGAAGCCAGCGCAGTTTCGATAACCCCGTTTCAATTGTAGACGTTGCCATGGACATTGGTCCAGGCCTAGCGAAGGCCACTATTGCCGGTAAAATTAACGGTAAATTAGCAGACGCATGCGACATGATAAATACAGATGCAACCCTGCAAATTATCACTGCAAAAGATGATGAAGGTTTAGAAATTATACGCCATTCATGCGCCCACTTGATTGGACATGCAATTAAGCAGCTTTATCCCGATGTAAAAATGGCGATAGGCCCAACTATCGACAATGGATTTTATTACGACGTTGATCTAGACCAGCCTTTAAATCAGGACGACCTCGAAAAGATCGAAAAACGTATGATGGAATTGGCGAAAACAAGCTACCCGGTCATTAAGAAAGTAGTGAGCTGGCAAGAAGCCAGAGACACTTTCGAAGCTCGTGATGAAATGTACAAAATGCAGATACTCGACGAAAACATAGAAAAAGATGACAAACCTGGTTTGTATCATCATGAAGAGTATGTCGATATGTGTCGTGGACCTCACGTGCCAAATATGAAGTTCTGCCAGCACTTTAAACTCATGAAAGTCGCCGGTGCTTATTGGCGTGGCGACAGTGACAACAAGATGCTGCAAAGAATATACGGCACCGCATGGGCTGATAAAAAGCAGTTAAAAGGCTATTTACAACGTTTGGAAGAAGCTGAAAAACGTGATCACCGTAAAATTGGCAAAACCTTAGACCTATGGCATTGGCAAGATGAAGCGCCCGGTATGGTGTTTTGGCACAATGATGGCTGGACGATTTATACTGAATTAGAAAAGTTTGTGCGCCAAAAATTGCGCGAATATGACTATGACGAAGTAAAAGCGCCATTGATGATGGACCGTTCCCTTTGGGAAAAATCAGGTCATTGGGATAAATATGCTGAAAATATGTTCACTACTGAATCCGAAAAACGTGAATATGCAATTAAGCCGATGAACTGCCCTGGTCACGTTCAAATTTTTAATCAAGGTCTTAAGTCTTATCGTGATTTACCGCTGAAAATGGCTGAGTTTGGCTGCTGTCATCGAAATGAGCCGAGTGGCTCTCTGCATGGTTTAATGCGTGTTCGTGGCTTCACCCAAGATGATGCGCATATCTTCTGTACTGAAGACCAAATACTTGCGGAAGTAAGTAAATGCATTCAAATGGTTTATGATACTTATGCCGCTTTTGGTTTTACCAACATTGCCGTTAAATTATCTACGCGACCTGAAAAGCGTGTGGGCTCGGATGAAGTGTGGGATAAGTCTGAAAAAGAGCTAGCTGAAGCCTTAAAAGCAAATAACATCGAATTTGAATACCTGCCGGGCGAGGGCGCTTTTTATGGTCCTAAAATAGAATTCACTTTGTATGACTGTTTAGAGCGAGCATGGCAGTGTGGTACAGTGCAACTCGACTTTTCAATGCCAGGCCGTTTAGGCTCAACCTATGTGGCAGAAGACGGTGAACGTAAAACACCGGTAATGATACATAGAGCTATTTTAGGTTCGCTTGAGCGCTTTATTGGTATTCTAACTGAGGAGTTCGCCGGAGCTTACCCTCTATGGTTAGCGCCGACCCAAGTGGTTGTTGCCAATATCACAGACAGTCAGTCTGATTACGTTAAGTCCGTCGTTGCGCAGCTAAAATCAGCAGACATAAGAGTGAAGCCAGATCTACGCAATGAAAAAATAGGCTTTAAAATACGCGAACATACTTTGCGTAAAGTGCCTTACTTCGTAGTGATTGGCGATAAAGAGAAAGAGACCGGTATGGTTGCTGTGAGAACCCGTAAAGGTCTCGATTTAGGCACCATGTCAGTCGCCGATTTTACAACTCTTTTACAAGAAGAGATTAAAAGTAAGAAAATTCCATAGCAGGAATTTTAAATATAGGTATAATATGCCCGATTCGAGGAGCTAACACACAAAAACAGCTTCTCGGTTTTTTTTAATGTTTTGGAGGAAATGCAAATTAAAGGCGCTAATAATAAAGCACAGAGCGACAAAGCTCGAATTAATGATGAAATAACAGCCACAGAAGTTAGATTAATAGGCAAAGACGGTGAACAAGCAGGAATCGTCTCATTAGCTGAGGCTCAAACTATTGCTGTTGAAGCTAGTTTGGATCTAGTAGAAATTAGTCCCAATGCAGCCCCGCCCGTATGCAAGGTAATGGATTACGGGAAGTTCTTATTCGAAAAGAGTAAAGAACAAAAAGAACAGAAAAAGAAGCAAAAGCAAATTCAGGTCAAGGAGATTAAATTTCGCCCTGGCACTGATGAAGGCGATTACCAGGTAAAACTGCGCAACCTGCGTCGCTTTTTAGAAGGCGGTGATAAAGCCAAGGTAACGATCCGCTTTCGCGGTCGTGAAATGGCTCACCAAGAGATCGGCATTGACTTACTAAAACGCGTTAAAACCGATTTAGAAGACATTGCTAACTGCGAATCTTTCCCCCACAGGGTAGAGGGTCGTCAGATGATCATGGTGCTTGCCCCACTTAAGAAGTAGTAATGGTCTAAAGTAGGTTAAGCTGCACACTTAATCTCACCTTGCTGCTAAATATGAACCACTAACAGGGTCTGCAACCTCGTTAGACATTAACAATGCGGAGTTTTAGCAATGCCTAAAATGAAATCCCACAGCGGAGCTGCCAAGCGTTTTAGAAAAACTGCTTCTGGTCGTTTCAAAAGTAAACAGTCTCACTTGCGTCACATTTTGACCAAGAAGAGTTCTAAGCGTAAACGTCATCTACGTGCTAAGAAGCTTATTCACACTAGTGATACTGCTCTTATCCAACGTATGTTGCCGTACGTATAACCTTAGAATTAGGAGACTGAACAATGGCTAGAGTAAAACGCGGTGTAGTAGCACGCGCACGTCACAAAAAAGTATTAAAGCAAGCTAAAGGTTATTACGGAGCTCGTAGCCGAGTGTATCGCGTAGCGGTACAAGCGGTAACAAAAGCGGGTCAGTATGCTTACCGAGATCGTCGTCAACGTAAGCGTCAATTCCGTCAACTATGGATTGCTCGTATCAATGCAGCTTCACGTCAAAACGGTTTGTCTTACAGTCGTTTCATCAACGGTTTGAAAAAAGCCTCGATTGAAATCGATCGTAAGATCCTTGCTGACATCGCTGTACACGACAAAGTGGCATTCACTGCACTAGTTGAAGCAGCAAAAGGCGCATTAGCGTAATTCATTAACCAAGCTAACATATGTTAGCGAGTTTAAGTTCTTTTTGAAAAAGCGAGCAGGATGCTCGCTTTTTTGATCCTGAATAAAAGATACTTGAGTGTCCAACTTAAATTTCTTCTAGGCATGCGTCCTAAAACAATCACACCCAATCTACAATAAAGCTCACTTTTCTTTAAAAATCCTGCGTAAATTCAGGTAAAAGCGTGTAAAATGCTCGCCTTACAGAATCAGTTTGTGCTTTGAAAAAGCCAGAGCAAACCCCAACGTTCAAGAAGAGGAAGTAATGGAGCTTGAAGCCATAGTAGAAGAAGCGCGCTCAGCGGTTGAAAATGCCAACACCCCAGCTGAATTAGACGCGGTTCGTGTCGCCTATATGGGTAAAAAAGGCAAGATAACCGATCTAATGAAAGGATTAGGTAAGTTGTCGAACGAAGAGAGGCCCGCTGCTGGTCAAAAAATTAATCAAGCTAAGCAAGAAGTTCAGGGTTTGATTAATGCCAAACTTAAAGCACAACAAGAAGCTGAGTTGAATGAAAAGCTGACTGCAGAGTCGGTAGATGTGACGCTTCCGGGTCGTTCTCATCAACTTGGCAATATTCATCCAGTGAATAGAACCATCGCTCGTATAGAATCATTTTTTGGCGACTTAGGCTTTGAAGTTAAAACAGGTCCTGAGGTAGAAGACGGTTTTCACAACTTTGATGCTTTAAATATTCCAGCTAATCATCCAGCTAGAGCAGACCACGATACCTTTTACTTTAATCCCGATGTAATGCTGCGTACACAAACTTCTGGCGTGCAAATTCGCACAATGGAAACGCAAAAGCCGCCAATCAGAATTATCTCTCCTGGGCGTGTCTATCGGAACGATTATGACCAAACTCATACACCTATGTTTCATCAAGTAGAGGGTTTAATGGTTGACAGGAAAGTGAGCTTTGCTGAATTAAAAGGTATTTTGCATGACTTTCTAAATCACTTTTTTGAAGAAGAAATGACCGTTCGTTTCCGACCTTCATACTTTCCGTTTACCGAGCCTTCTGCAGAAGTGGACGTCATGAGCAAAGACGGTAAATGGTTAGAAGTATTAGGTTGTGGCATGGTTCATCCTAACGTACTCAAGGCAGTTAACGTCGACCCCGAGCAATATACGGGCTTTGCGTTTGGCATGGGTGTGGAGCGCTTGACCATGTTACGTTATGGCGTAAACGATTTGCGCGCATTCTTCGAAAACGATCTTCGTTTCCTCAAGCAATTTAAGTAAGACAGAATTAAATAAGAGCTTAATAATGAAATTCAGTGAACAGTGGTTAAGAGAATGGGTTAATCCAGCAATATCAACAAACGAACTGTCAGAGCAGTTAAGCATGGCTGGTCTTGAAGTTGATGATGTGTCGCCAGTTGCAGAAGAATTTACCGGCGTTGTTGTTGGTGAAGTGGTTGAATGTGGTCAACACCCTGATGCAGATAAACTTCAGGTGACAAAAATTAACGTTGGCGGCGACGAGCTACTTGATATTGTATGTGGCGCGCCTAATTGCCGCTTAGGCATAAAAGTAGCGGTTGCCATCGTTGGTGCGGTATTACCGGGTAACTTTAAAATTAAAAAGGCAAAGCTACGTGGTCAACCATCCTTTGGTATGCTGTGTAGCTTCTCTGAGCTTGGCATGGGTGACGACCATAGCGGTATTATGGAACTGCCGAATGATGCGCCAATAGGCGCTGATTTAAGAGTATACCTAGATTTAGATGACAAGAGCATTGAAGTTGATTTAACACCAAACCGCGCAGATTGCCTTGGCATGAAAGGTATTGCTCGTGAAGTGGGCGTTTTAAATCAACTGGATGTATCAGAACCTAAAATCCCAGCTGTGACAGCGACAATAAACGATGCCCGTGGCATCAAATTGGCAGCTCCTCAGGCATGCCCACGCTATTTAGGTCGTATCATCAAGGGCGTTGATTTATCTCGTCCAAGCCCATTGTGGATGCAAGAGAAGTTGCGTCGAAGCGGCACGAGAAGTATTGATGCAGTTGTTGACGTTACCAACTATGTTTTACTTGAGTTGGGCCATCCAATGCACGCATTTGATAATGCTAAGTTGGAAGGTGACGTGGTTGTTCGTATGGCGGAGGAAGGCGAAAAACTGACCTTGCTTGACGAAAATGAAGTGAGCCTAAAAGCAAACACCTTGGTGATTGCTGATTCTACAAAAGCACTTGCAATGGCTGGTATATTTGGTGGCCTAGATTCTGGCGTTACTTCCTCTACGACTGATATTTTCTTGGAAAGTGCTTTTTTTGCGCCTGATGCAATTATGGGCAAAGCGCGTCAATATGGATTGCACACTGATGCATCGCATCGTTATGAGCGCGGTGTTGATCCGTCGTTGCAGCTTCAAGCTATGGAGAGAGCAACTCAGCTTCTCATTGATGCTGTTGGCGGAACGGTAGGCCCCGTGATTGAAGCCAAAGATGAGACGCATTTACCAAAAGCAAAGTCGATTACTCTGCGAGCTGCTAGACTTAGCCATGTGCTTGGCATTGATATTGCCTCCGACAGAGTGACTGACATTCTAAATAGACTAGGATTGACAGTCACATTGAAAGACGGTGCCTGGGAAGTGGTCGCGCCACTATACCGCTTTGATATGAATATCGAAGAAGACTTGATTGAAGAAGTAGCCCGGGTTTACGGCTATAACAATATACCTAATCAAGCGCCAGTTGCGAGTCTGCAGATGAGGGAGAGCAGCGAAGCGAACATTGCGACTTCTCGTTTCAAAGATGTCTTGGTCGATCAAGGTTTTCAGGAAGCCATTACTTACTCATTTGTTGATCCGAAGAAACAGGCAATGATGTTTCCGGACCTTGAAGGTTTGGTTTTACCTCATCCTATTTCCGCCGATATGTCTGTAATGCGCGTTAGTCTGTTACCTGGCTTGTTATCAGCACTGTCATACAATCAAAAGCGCCAACAAAGCAATATTAAGTTATTTGAAACGGGCTTGCGGTTTACGCCAGACACGGCAGAAAAGTCCGGCGTGCAGCAACAGGAAATGATTGCTGGTGTGATGTCTGGCAATGTTGCCAATGAGCATTGGACTATACCTTCTGTTGCCTTAGATTTCTTTGATGTAAAAGCCGTTACTGAAGAATTAATTGGACTTGGGATTAACCCACAAGACATTGAATTTAGAGCTGAAAAGCATAGTGCCTTCCATCCAGGGCAATGTGCTGGTGTTTATAAAAATGATAAATGTATTGGTTTTGTTGGTGCAATTCACCCGAAACTGGAAAAAGGACTAGGTTTAAGCGGTAAGACCTTTGCTTTTGAGTTGGAATTGGTTAGTATTTCAACACGAACATTGCCTTGGATCAAAGCTATTTCTAAATTTCCAGTGAATAGAAGAGATATTGCTGTTACAGTAGAAGACAATGTCGATACAGGTAACATATTAAAATGTATCGAAAAAATTGGCGTAACTGATTTGATTGACCTAAACTTATTTGATGTATACAAAGGGAAGGGTATTGAGCCTGGCTTTAAAAGCTTGGCACTTTCAATTTGGTTGCAAAGCTCAGAACGAACGCTAGAAGATGCAGATATTCAAAAATCTGTCGATACAGTAGTTCAAGCGCTGGAAGTTAACTTTAGGGCATCTTTGAGAGATTAATCGAATGGCATTAACCAAAGCCGAAATGGCTGAACATTTGTTTGAAAAGTTGGGTTTGAATAAGAGAGACGCGAAAGATTTAGTCGAAGCGTTCTTTGAAGAAATAAAATCCTGTCTTGCAGCCGGAGAGCAAGTAAAACTCTCAGGCTTTGGTAACTTCGACCTTCGCACTAAAAATGAGCGCCCTGGTCGTAACCCGAAAACAGGCGAAGATATTCCAATCAAAGCCCGCAGGGTGGTTACCTTTAGACCTGGTCAAAAACTAAAAAGTCGTGTCGAAAACGTCAAAGTTGACTAATAAAACAAGCTGCAAAGTGCCTGCCTTTAAACTTATGTATTGGTTAAACGTGCCCAAAATTTTAAAACGCTCGCTTTATGCGAGCGTTTTTCTGTCTTTAGCAGCATGCCAACCTAAAGAAAACAGCACAACTGACATTGATACCTCAACATCCTCTTCAGTTACAGTGCCCGAAAGTGACAATGGTGTGCAGCCTTTACTTACTCTCGGTGAATTACTCAATGCAAGTGACTTCCAGACGGGTATTAAGCAATCTGTGATTAACGACGATAAAGAGTCACTCAGATACTGGCAAAAACAACTCTTAGCGGTAGCACATGAAGTTCATTTAGCGCCGCGAGAAATAAGTTTGCTAAGTGGAGAACAGGGCTTAGTTTTTATAGAATTTGAGGCTAAAAAACAGCTTTTTAATGATGAGTTCATTGAGCGATTTATGAATTTTGAAAACATCGACAGTCTTATTCAGAAATATCCATACCTAACGGGAGTGCATAAAAGAGCGCTGTCGCTTATTGCTGCGCGTGATATTGCGATAGAAAGAGCGGCTGCTGTGCTTACAGAAGAGGGAATAGACGGTAATGTCACTCAAAAGGCAAGGGCGCAATGGCAAGACTACATGATAAACAGCGGTAGACTTGACAGTTTAAAAAACTAATTGAGCAAAATCTCTCCCTCGGTACTTTTTCGTAATGACGGTTTTCTTAGTTTACTTTAGCGGGCGAAATACTGATGATGTGTTTTGTATCCTGGGGTAAAAGAGGTGAGTTGTTTGCCTCTGCATAATCGTTAAAACCAGCACTGAAATATTCAGATAAAGGGTGACCAGACTGCCCTCCAGGCACGGTCAGAATTGCTTTATCCTCATTTCCTGGGCGCACTATTAAACGTTGCGATGCACCAAACTTCGGCAGTTGAACTGCCGGCATATAGCTATCACCAAACCCATCTACTTCTAGCATGTTTAATAAGCTGGCAAACGGACCTAATTGGCCTGCAAATGGATGCTCAATTTTCAACATATTTACGTTACCCCATTCGAGGCCCGCGAGTGTTTCGTTATCTGCATTATATTGCTTTATCAGGTCTGCTTTTGTACTCTCATAACTGGCAAAAAGAAACTCGTCATAGGTCGCAAAGCTACTTGGTAACCACTCTTGGGCTTGTTTGTCTAGTAGTTGCCAAATTGCAGGCTCAATACTTCGCAATGCTGTTCCCAGAGATAGGCCCTTGTCTTGCATACGTTTGTTAATAGGAGCTAGTAGTGAGTTAATCACTGTTGAGCGGTAACGTCGTGCCAAGGTGTAGCCAATTGATTCAGGGCATGCGCAGTATTTCCATTGCTTTAGTATTTCAATATCTTTGGCGTAGCGCGTGGCATTTTTACTCAATAAGTTAGTCAGCTTTGTATGCCAAGGCATAATAAAGCGAGCCTCGTTGTCCATTTGTATAGAGTAAAAATCCTGTTCACTGAATATCGGTTTCTCAAACAGTCGATCTCTAATTTGCAGTCCTCGGGCGCCAATTGCATAGCCTCCATCACCGTATCTTAAAAAATCTTCGGCTGATATGACACGAGCATTGGCCGTCCACAATCGACCATGATTAGGATTTATGTGGGTTGGCAAGTTTGCTTCCTGCTCTAACCAAAGTGCAGAGTAGTCACTTTCATCGATAGCAAATAGGGTCGGTGTTGTTCTTGCGCTTACCGCCCCGATTGGGCGCCAGCCCGCATTGCCTTGCGCATCTGCAAGCATAAAGTTTTGTACCGGAATACGCACCTTGTCTGCAATGGCAAAGGCGTGTTCTAAGTTTTTTGCCTCGGCCATCTCCATAATTGACATATTAACTGCATAGTCTTGATGAGCCACCCAAGCTAAGGCATAGCGGCTTCCATTCATTGTTTTGACGGGACCGTATTGACTCATTTCTATTTCGAATACTTCTTCACTATTCTTTAACTTAATCACTTCACTTACGGTCGTCGTTTTCGTGTTATTGCTCAGTCTTACCCAATCGACATTATCTAAGTTCGCATTGGTAAATCCCCAAGCAACATGGCCATTGGAACCTACAATAATGATAGGTGTGCCGGGTAGAGAAACACCGGTGATCGTCGTCTTATTGCCATCGCTATTATAATTTAGCTGAGCCCGGTACCAAATAGGCGGCACCCTCAGTCCTAAGTGCATGTCGTCACTGACCATCGCGCTAGCCGTGTCAGTTAAGTCTCCGGTGACGGCCCAATTGTTACTGCCAATGTCCAAGGGTTCAGGAATGCTGTCAAACCCCAGTAAACCTTGTTGAATATTTTTGCGATTATGTGTGTCAGTTAAACTAATATTCAAACTAGGAATGTCAGGGTTTTCAATGCCGACAATACTGCCGTCTAACGGCGCTTGATATGGACTGGGCATGTTAAAGAAATCCAACAGGCCATAACCAAACTCCTCAACTAAAAGTGTGTTCACCAGATCCCTTTCTACCTGATTGCCCTGTAAATCCAGATACATGCTGTAACTAACAAGTAAGCTGTCTTCGGGCAGCCACTTTCTAAATTCTGTGTTGGTTAACAAATATTCAAACGGTCTTACGGTGTATTCACTCGCAGCTAAGTTGACGCCCTTTGCATAACTGTTTAGCAAGTTTCTTTGCTCTTCTGGCAAGTTCTTGACTGCTTTATTCGCGCGATAACGAAACTGATGAAAGCGCGCTTTCCTGTCGACGTTAATGGCTACCTTACCAACAATCTCAGATAGCTCACCAGCGGCGCTGCGGCGTAATAGGTCCATTTGGAATAAACGATCTTGAGCGTGCGCATAACCCAGTGCAAAAACCGCATCAGAATGAGATAAAGCCGTAATTTTGGCGACACCAATAGTGTCACGCTCTATGGTTGTGGCAGCTTCTACCCATTCTGTAGAAAACTCGTTATCAAGTGATGGTAAACTTGCGCGCAACATGAAATAAGCAACGACGAGAATAAGTATGACAAGCGAAAATATACTAAAGAGTAGAGGTTTGACTAACTTCATTTGTTTTTCTTTTTATGTTTAACCTTTATGATGGCTAAGGCTAAGCGAAACCTACTTTGCTTACAAGTTTTATCCCTAACGAGTTGTTTTAAAAAATCGCTATAAATTAATTTACAAGGAACGCTATGTCACCCGTTATTCTTGATGTGCACAGTTTTGAACTTAGTTCAGTTGAACGTGAAATGTTACAGCATCCCCTATGCGGCGGAGTGATATTGTTTAGCCGCAACTATGCTGAAAAAGCGCAGTTGTTAGAGTTGATCAAGGATATAAGACGGACAGTGAATAAGCCGTTTCTCATTTCTGTCGATCATGAAGGCGGTCGCGTACAGCGCTTCAGAGACGAATTCACACAAATCCCTGCAATGGCGAATATTGAAAAGTTTGAAAAATCGCAACCTGAGCAAGTCGCTTTGGCACAAAGCATGGGGTTTTGTATGGCTTACGAACTACTGACCGTAGATATCGATATAAGCTTTGCGCCAGTGCTTGATCTTAATGGGGTGAGTGAGGTAATTGGTAGTCGAGCATTTTCATCAAATCCCGACAACGTCATTCTGCTAAGCGGGGCTTATATCGATGGGATGCACAAGGCTGGTATGAAAAGCACGGGTAAACATTTTCCCGGACATGGCTCTGTTACAGAAGACAGCCATGTGGCAATGCCTGTTGATAAGCGCAGTTTTGACGAAATTAAGAAACAAGACATGCGGGTGTTTCAACAACTAATTACAGCTAAAAAAGTAGATGCAATTATGCCAGCACACGTTATATATCCTGATGTGGATGATAAACCTGCAGGATTCTCTGAAATTTGGATACAGCAAATTTTACGTAAACAACTCGGGTTTGAAGGCGTCGTATTTTCAGATGATCTGTCAATGCAGGCTGCAAGTGTTGCAGGAAGTGTAACGGAGCGCGCCGAACAAGCAATAGAAGCGGGTTGTGATATGGTTTTGGTGTGTAACTCGCCTTCACAAGCCGAGAAAGTGCTTGATGGATTGAGTCAAACTAAGGTTTACAGCCAACGTTGGCATGGCTTGTTGCAACGGAAAACTCAGCAGCGAGGGTTCGATAAAAATCAGTTTGAAGCTGTTTATCAGGCAAGCTGCAAGTTAATTAAACGCGTGAATGAACAATTTTAATCAGCCTAGCGTTATGCGCTCCGATGTGAGCAAAACGTCAGACAATGCATTTACAATGCGCACTGTTACTCGATAATTGACGTTTGTCTATACTTCAATATCTGCAATTTGTGCTTTGGCATTCAATGCTCTAGCTGCGACAAAAAAGTAATCCGACAAGCGGTTTAAATATTGAATACAAACCTCTGGCACGTTTTGTTGTTGCGAGACACTCACGATTGTTCTCTCGGCACGCCTGGTCACTGTTCTGCAAACGTGCGCTTGAGCTGCTAACTGACTACCGCCGGGTAGAATAAATTTAGTTTGGGGAGGGAGTTCTTGCTGCAGTGTATCGATCGCTTCCTCTAGTAACTGGGTTGCACTGCCGTCAATCTGCGGCTTGTCAGAAATAGCAAAACCAATACTGAAAAGCGTTTTTTGAATATCAAGCATAAAGGCTCGACTCAAATATGGTTCTTCTTTATTGCCTATGTCTGCACTTAGCAATGCACTTAACAAACCTACATTGCTGTTCAATTCGTCAATTGAACCATAGCACTCTAAAATGGCATCGTTTTTGTTTAACCGCAGCACTTCGGAGGTATAGACTTGTGTCGTTCCTTTATCACCGGTTTTAGTATATATCTTCATTATCTACTTCTTTTGGCTTTTCATAGCGCTCTAGTCTAATGATTATTCCTATCTTAGGATGATCAAAATAATGTATCTGCTTACTAATAATACGTCTACGTTGCTTAAATGGATATTGTTCAATCTCAGCTTCGCCAAAACTGTTTAGCTGTAATTCGTGAAACTCAAACTCTGAGTCAATATGGAGATAGGGGACTCGGTTTATGTAATTTAGGTAGACTTTTACTTTGCCATCCAATTCCCATACATTGTCGAGAGAGCTTGATGTCTCGGAAACGTTTGATTGCTTATCCTCTATGCCTCTCCAATTGACCGGTTTCGCTTCTTTCAATTGCTGCTTTAACTCAGCAAAAAACGTTTCTGAATTCTGATCAATAATATTGTTAAGTTCAGGGTCGTATTTTTGCTTTAGGGCTTCATACGATGGCGGTGCTTCGTTTGGCAGCGTTAACTTATTACCAGAGAACAGGCGATAAAACTTGGCATTATTTTCGCCAAACACGACGGGTTGCCGCCAGGCTATATGACTCAGTGCGCTTATATCACGTTGTGCAAATAATCTTTTTGCATAATCAATGAGGGTCAGTTGTTGGTCCGCTAATAGGTGTGCACTCTCAGTCACGCCTATGGCGGGTTGTTGTAAATAAGTTGGCGTTTCAGTAATGGGCTTAATGACCAAGAGTGAGCTAGCTATCTTTTGTTTAGTTGCACTGCAGTTTTGCGGGGCAAACAGAATAGAAAAACGTTCTTCGGTGTCGAGCACTGGTGAACGTGCTTTAAATCTTTCTACCATTGGTTCGATAGACGCTTCTTCTACCTTATTCTCAAGCTCAAAGTGACTATTGGGAATGGTCAAAGGAGCAAGGTTCGATTGAAAGATTGATTGGTTCGCCGAGCATTCGTAAAGCATTTGTTGTAAATCAATTAATGGATTTGCTTGGCGGTATAAAGGAAGTGACATTAAGTCACTTACGTTATCTAAAGACATCTTAAGCTCGGTGTAACTAAAGTCCTCTTCAAGCGTTGTATTAGAAGTGTTGCGTTTGAATGCAATAACTTCAACGTCAAACCACCAGTCTTCATCTTCTGCTGATGTTGTTTGTGACGACGCTTGCATCGGCGTAGATAACAATGGCAGCGCCATCATAAGAAATTTGATATTCGGCAAATCTTGTATGATATTTGCAAAGCAGCTTGCAACAGTTTTTAAACCCGCAATGGCATTGCGACGAAGTACCGCGATGCGATTAATGCAGAGATTGATAACTAAAGCGCTAGCTTGCATGGCATTCCTTTAACAATTTATCGAGTAATTCTCTAACATGATCCAGTTTTTGCTGTGCACTGTCGAGCTTTTTCATAAATCTTAGCTTTTGAGGGCCTTCAAATTTGTACTGACTCGGATGCTTCTGAATAAGTTGTATTAAAAAACCAGCGTCAATAGTGGTTGTCTGCTCGAAATCAATGAGGCCGCCAGTTTGCGTCGCTTCGATTTTTCGTATTCCTATTTTTTGTGCAGTAAGCTTAAGGCCTGATTGCTTGACCAAGTTTTTCGCACTGTCAGGCAGTAAACCAAAACGATCGATTAACTCAATCTGGTACTCATCAATCTGGTGCTGATCTTTGCACCCAGCAAGTTTTTTGTAGAGTGATAAACGCGTATTCACATCACCAATATAATCGTCAGGAAGTAGGGCAGGAATGCGCAAATCCACTTCCGTCTGGGCAGCAAGTACATCGTCTAATGAAGGCTCTCGTCCTTCCTTGAGTGCCTCCACAGCTTGCTCTAACATTTCCATATACAGGCTAAAACCAATCGTATTAATTTGTCCTGATTGGTCGTCACCTAAGAGCTCGCCAGCACCGCGGATTTCGAGATCGTGCGTTGCAAGCGCGAATCCTGCGCCAAGATCCTCTAATGATGCGATAGCATCAAGGCGTTTTGCAGCATCCTTGGTCATTCGTTTTGGATGCGGCGTTAACAGGTAGGCGTAGGCCTGATGGTGCGATCGACCTACACGTCCTCTCAGCTGATGTAGTTGAGCTAGACCCAAATGGTCTGCTCGGTCCATAATGATGGTGTTTGCGGTTGGCACATCGATGCCTGTTTCAACGATGGTGGTGCAGACCAAAACATTATAGCGCTGATGATAAAAATCATTCATTACGTTTTCGAGCTCACGCTCACGCATCTGACCGTGGCCAATCGCAATTCGTGCCTCAGGAATGATTTCTTCTATTTCTTTCGCGGTTCTTTCAATCGTTTTCACTTCATTATGCAGAAAGTAAACTTGGCCACCACGCAGTATTTCTCGCATGATGGCTTCACGAATAATATCTGTTTGACGCACTTGAACAAACGTTTTAATCGCAAGTCGTTTGGCTGGCGGCGTTGCGATAATTGATAAGTCGCGCATGCCGCTGAGCGCCATATTCAATGTGCGAGGAATAGGGGTGGCAGTCAGTGTTAGAATATCTACATCCGCGCGTAACGCTTTAAATTTCTCTTTCTGACGCACGCCAAAGCGATGTTCTTCATCAATAATGACAAGGCCTAAATCTTTAAACTTAACGTCATCCTGTAGTAACTTGTGGGTGCCAACAACGATATCACCTTGTCCGTCCGCAAGGTCTTTAATGACCGCTTTTTGTTCCTTAGCGGAGCCAAAACGAGAAATAACCTCGATTTTAAATGGCCATTGCGCAAAACGATCTTTAAAATTTTCATAATGCTGTTGCGCTAACAGCGTAGTGGGTACCAAAATAGCGACTTGCTTTCCAGTCGAAGCTGCAATAAAAGCAGCGCGCATGGCAACCTCTGTTTTACCGAAACCGACATCGCCACATACCAGTCGGTCCATCGCATTCGGACTGCCCATATCCTGAAGAACAGCATTGATTGCTGATTTTTGATCAACGGTTTCCTCAAACGGAAAGCTGTCTTCAAATGTTTTATACTCATTCCAATCAATAGGGTATGCATAACCAGGCTTTGCTGCTCGTTTGGCATAAACGTCCAGTAGCTGTGCCGCAACATCTCTTACTTTCTCTGCAGCCTTGCGTTTAGCTTTGCTCCATGTGTCGTTGCCAAGGTTGTGCAAGGGGGCGTGATCGGCGTCTCCACCACTAAAACGGCTTATCAGATGAAGGCTCGAGACAGGCACATATAATTTTGCTTGTTTTGCATAGCCGATGGCCAAGTATTCGGTGGCAACCCCGCCGGCATCAAGGGTTTGTAAACCCAAAAAGCGGCCTACGCCATGATCAATGTGAACGACAGGTTGGCCTTCTGTTAGCTCAGCCAAATTGCGAACTATTGCACTCTCATCAGTCGGCTTGCGTTTGTCTTTTAATTTACGCTTGCTGACCTTATGCCCGAGCAGTTGTGTTTCGGTAACGAATAGAAACGCATGTTTCTTATCACTGAATTCAAAACTGTTTTCGACCATTCCGACACAAATAAAAACAGAGTGCGTTGACTCATTGAGTGCAGCGTCAAAAGTAGGGCTATTGACTGGAAATATCTTTGCTTTGTGCAACACATCCATTAAGTTTTCTTTTCGGCCCTGGGATTCAGCGCAAAAAATCACTTTTTTGTTTTTTTCCTTTGCCTTTTTAACTTCAGCTTGAATGGCTTGATAGGGATTTGTTGCCGTTAAGTCAATGCCAATCCCCTCTATCGGGCGGCATTCGAAATTATGTTTTCCAGCTTTTTTTGGCAGTGACTCACTCATTATTTGAGCACTTGGCCACTGTTTAAGCCTGGTCATTAGCTCATTGGAGTCGAGATATAAATCGATTGGCGACAGCAATGGTCTTGCTAAGTTGTAGCGGTATTGTTCGTAGCGCTGTAATAAATCTTTGTTAAATCGTTCCGATGCCTTGTTTAGGTCACCGTAATAAAGCATTAAAGCGTCATCATTCAAATAATCAAACAAGGTAGATGTTTTTTCAAAAAACAGCGGTAAATAATATTCTATACCGCTAGGCATTGTGCCTTTGCTAACTTGATAAAAAATAGATTCTTTGTCTGCGGTATTGCTGCGCTCAAACTTGTCGAGGTAACGTTCTCTAAATCCGGTGATTGCATCTTTATCTGTCGGAAATTCTCTTGCAGGTAGCAATCGTATTTCTTTCGTTTCTTCTAATCCACGCTGTGTTTCGGGGTCAAAGTAGCGAATCGAATCAATTTCATCATCAAATAAATCAATCCTAAACGGTTGCTCACTGCCCATTGGAAACAAATCAATAATACTACCGCGCACTGAGAATTCACTGTGCGTCATTACCTGGCTTACGTGCAGGTATCCTGATTTTTCCAGTTTGCGTTTAAACTCATCGGTATTAATCGTTTCGCCAACCTTTAAATACATCAAATGTTGGCCAACGTAGTCCACTGGCGCTAAACGTTGCAGCAGTGTATTGATGGGAACAATAAATATACCGGGTTGCTTTTTGCTCAGTAAGTAGAGCGTCTCTAGGCGCTGCGAAACAATGTCCTGATGCGGGGAGAAGCCATCGTAAGGTAGTGTTTCCCAATCAGGGAAGAGTTGAACGTGCACCTTTTGATTGCGCAGAAAAAAGGCAAGCTCTTTCTCCAGCTTTATTGCGCTAGGGCTGTCCTCTATCAATACTAGTAGAGGCCCGTTGTGTTGTTTTGCTGCGTTCGCGATGCTGAGCGCTTGGCTAGCACCTTTGAGTTCGCCCCATTGAATATGATCAATGATGTTTGAGCTATTCAGTGATTTTGCCTTGGGTAAAGGCACAGAAAATAGATTCGACATGCTACTAAATTGCTTCTCTATGGTTGATTAACGACTGTTGCGCAACTGATGGGTTTGCAAATGAAGACTCGCCCGAACGAGCAGCTCTTGGTCTTGCTCGCGAATGTGCGTATAAACGTAGCTTACATGATAAAGATCATCTACCGCTTCTACGTTTATGACTTCGGCTAGACAATATATTGCTGCCGCTTCTTGTTCGAGAAAGATTTTTACTTCTGCGCTGGTGCCAATGTCGATAGTGGATGAGTGACTCACAATAATACCGCCCCCCCCAAATTTAACCGCTTCTGCTCGATTTTTCTCATCATCTTGCTGAATTAAAATATAGGACATCATGAGATCGATTTTGCGTGCTTGAAGTTGCAAGTAATTCACTAGTTCTTCAAGCTTTTCACCCATTGAACGCAATGGCTTTAGGGCCTGTGACTCAATTTCGGACAGTTCAGAGGCAATTTTGAAAGCATATGGCATGTTGCTTTCAAACTCCTGCATAGACTGCATCGCCTGCTTCTCATCAACAACGCTTACGTTGACTTTAGTCGGATGCTTAATTAAGAAAAATGACTCAAATCGCTGCTTTTTTTCTTCTAATGAGTTCAAATGCAATGTCCTATGCAATAAGTCTGACAATGTGAACTTTAATTCACAGTTATTAATCTTTTAGGATAAATTGTTACTATCTTGCATCAGATGTTTATAATAACGCCATCTTAATCAATGTCAGAGACAAGACAATGGCAGCAATCCTGCCAATTTACCGTTAATGACTTTACCAAAAAACGACACAGGTTTCACTTAGGTTTGCGATCCTTTGTCTTTATATTAAATAAAATACCTTGAGCATCGCTTATTCGAAGCTTAGCGTAATAAAATAGAGCACAAAACTAAGCTTATGCGTTTTTCCATACTACCCTCACTACCTATATCCGCCTTTATTGGTTTACGATATTCGAAAACGTCTAACAAACGCAGCTTTGTTTCCTTCATTAATTTATTTTCGGTTGTTGGTATTGCCCTTGGTATTGCTTCATTGATAACCGTGCTATCGGTAATGAATGGCTTAGAGGGACAATTAAAACAGAAAATTTTAGGCATTCTGCCACATATAGTTGTGGATAACCGAGGTCCAATACTGCTGCCAGAAACCCTACAGAGTGAGGTTTTAGCTACCACTGATTTTGTAGAGCAAGAAGTGATTGTGCAGTCTAGCAAATTAATCAAAGGCTTATTTTTACAAGGTATTGATACTTCAGTCGAAAAGCGCCATTCGATCATCGCTAGAAACGTGATTGCGGGTGAATGGGACGCGTTGCAAAGCGGCAGCTTCAATGTCCTGATTAGTCAGTCCTTGGCGAATCAACTGCGTGTGTCGATAGGACAAAGATTGCGTTTGATAAGCCCTTCAGCAAGCACCTATACGCCGCTAGGGCGTATGCCTAGTCAACGTCTAGTCACTGTTGCCGGCATGTTTCAGCTAGATTCAGAAGCCGACGACAAAGTCATGTTAATGAATATAAATGATGTCGCAAAGTTATCCCGCCAGCGCGACTTATCGTTTGTCGGCACCCGTTTGTATTTAAAGGATGCGTTCCAGTATCAAGCTATCGTTGATGCGCTAGACAAGCAAGGACTCAGCTACACGACTTGGCGTGAAAGACAAGGTCCTCTTTTCGATGCCGTTGGTATGGAAAAGAATATGATGTCACTCATGTTATTTTTAATTATTGCGGTTGCTGCGTTTAATATTGTGTCGGCATTGGTAATGGTAGTAACAGAAAAAACCAGTGACATTGCAATCCTACAAACGCAAGGATTAGTGCCAATTGACGTTATGCTTATTTTTATTCTAAACGGGATTTTTAACGGTATAAAGGGCGTTGTATCCGGCGTGTTGATTGGCTTTATAGTTGTTTATTTCTTGAATGATATTTTAGGCGCACTTGGCTCTGGACTGGCCTTTGGACCTAATGGTGCGGGTTTACCAATTGAAATGAATTTATCTGAAATTATCATCATTTCCGTTGGTTCATTAGCACTCTGCATACTCGCTACCTTATATCCAGCGTATAAAGCCGCATCTATTCAACCCGCAAATAGCTTACAAACACAATAAACGCTATAATCTGGGCAATAAGGCGAGTTAGGCGGTGATGGCTGAATATTTTGCTTCAAGGAAGAGCAGTTGCATGAATAAATTAGCGTCCATCCACAATTAACAAATTTATTGACACATAAAAAGAGAATCTACACTTTGAGTAAAAATTACATCAGCTCTCAATCATTATTAGAAGACAGTTTCCGTCTTGCATCTAAAGTTTTTAACGATGGCTTTCGCCCTGACTTTATTATTGGAATTTGGCGCGGTGGGGCTCCGATAGGGATTGCGGTACAAGAGTTTTTTGAGTACAAAAATACGCCGACAGACCATATCGCAGTTAGAACGTCATCGTATTATGGAATCAATCAGCAGTCAAAAGAGATTAAAGTGCATGGTTTGCATTACCTTATCGAGAACGCAAATGCTGGAGATAACTTATTGATTGTAGATGATGTATTTGATTCTGGGAGAAGTGTAGAAGCATTGATTAAACAAATTGAAGTGTTGATGCGCTTGAATACACCGAAAGAAATAAGAATAGCGACGCCTTGGTATAAACCCGCTAATAATAAAACCGATATCGTGCCGGATTATTTTGTCAACGAAAGTGATGAATGGTTAGTTTTTCCTCATGAATTAGCGGGTTTAAGTAAAGAAGAAATCATAGAGGGTAAGTCAGAGTTATCAAACATTTTAGATGTAATCTTTGACTAAGACCTTATGCCATTCAATATTTCTGAAAGGATAATTTTTAATATTTAGCGTGTGTATAGCTAATTTGAGAAATTGAGAAAGACAATGGTGATGTATCAGCATTGTCTTTTTTTGTATTTGTTCGTGTTTACTTCCCGTGCTGAATGCTCAGGATTATTTCTGTTTGCTTATTTTCCATCAATATAAAACTTATCATGAAAGGTATAAACCCATTTAGGTTTGTGTACAACCAAAGAAGTCATAGTGAAGCCGTTAAAAAAGGCCTCTGAGAACAGTAAAAGAGGGATTAGTAGCACGTAGTTTTGAAAAATCACGTCCCACCCCAAATCAGTATCCAGCTGAAAATAACCAGCCATTGCTAGTATTTTAATCGACACGGTTATCGCCCCCGGGAAAAAAGCGCAAACGAAAAGATAAACGAAGAGGTTTTTGGGTAACTTGTGAAAAGACCAACTAAAAATTGCGTAGGTGATTGAAATTGGCAACAGTGTTCCTAGCAGCCAATTAACCCCAAGCATTGAAATCTTCTCATAGCCAAATAAGGTAACACCGAGTAACACCAAGCTTGATGATATAACTGCCCACCTAAAACCCAAAATCAGAGTCAGCGATGTCAGCCAGATAAAGTGAACCTGAAGTTCATCAACAATACCCACACGAAAAATCCAGAGTACAAACACCGCAGCACTTGCACCGAAAAACCGATGCTGAAAAGCCGTGTTGTCAACAAGCTGTTTTAATTCAGTATTTCTAATGATGAAAGCCAATCCAATAACACTGGTGATGGCACCTAATATCTGCAGTTCAGTCATGTACACTCATAATATATTGCTTATTTTGTTACAAATTGCGCTAATCGTTGAGAAATTATATCTCAATACCTTTATTATACTGTCATCGTCTTAATATTCATTGAGTATTTTTACATTAACCAAAATGATGTGAAGGGTTTACGTGTTCAAAGATCAATTTCCATTTTTTACAAACAAACCTGAACAGGTCTATTTAGATAGTGCCGCAACGACGCAGAAACATGAATCGGTTATTAAAGCGGTAAATGACTACCATTGTTTATCCAATGCCACAGTGCATCGAAGTGCCTATGCCATTGCTAATGAAGCGACAAAGCTTTACGAGGAAGCACGAGACTTAACGGCACAGCTTATTAATAGTGCGTCAAGTGCACAAGTTGTGTTCAACAGCGGTGCAACTGAATGCATAAACACAATTGCCTCTGGCCTGCAGCCGCATATGCTAAGCGGGAAAAAAATACTAATTTTGGCCAGCGAGCATCATGCCAATATCCTACCGTGGCAACAGTTGGCTAAACGATTAGCGCTAAGCATTGACGTTATCAATATTTCTTCGCAGGGCAAATTTACTCGCAGCGATTTTTTAAACCTACAAACTCAGCTCAATAAAGATGTGGCTATTTTAGCAATGGCTCAGGTGTCTAATGCCTTAGGAAATATTTATCCTGTGGAGGAAGTGTGTCGAATAGCAAACAAGCAAAAGATATTGACGGTTATCGATGGTACTCAAGCGGTTGCCCATTTGCCGGTTGATGTACAAAAAATTAACTGTGACTTTTACGTATTTAGCGGCCACAAAATGTACGCACCAACCGGCGTTGGTGTATTGTATGGAAAGGCCGCTCTGTTAGATGATTTATTACCGCTAAGGTTAGGCGGTGAAATGATCACTCGCGTGTCGTTTACAGACGCTGACTATCAAGCGCCACCCTTAAAGTTCGAGGGTGGCACTCCGAATGTGGCAGGTGTGATCGGTATTGGCGCTGCAGCTAAGTTTTTAATGGCTAATATGAAAAAAATTCAGTCTCACGAAACCGAGTTATTTAAACTGCTTTGTTTGGGTTTAGATAGCCGTCGCGACATCCGCATATTTGGAAATGTTTGTGCAAACGACATTGGTTCTTCTCAGCAGCACAGTCCTAATGTAACAACATCATTGGCGCAATCAATCGGTCTGCATTCTTTTGTGTTCGACAGGCACCATCTGAATGATGTTGCTGCGTTACTATATCAAGAAAATATTGCCGTTAGAGTGGGGCATCACTGTGCAATGCCGCTAATGAACTTGTTAAATATTAGTGGAACAATGCGAGTCTCAATAGCTTGCTACACCACCGAACATGATGTTCACTATTTTTTGAAAACGCTCGACCGAGTCTTAAATAGCTTGGACAATAGTGAAGAAGTTTTTGTTGATGGCTCAAAATTAAACAGTCTAACGTTAGAGCATAATGAGTTAGAAAGCTCAGATATTGTAGCGTCAGTCTCACGCGAAAATAATAATGCTCAACCCGTGACTACTGCAGCAAGTAGCTCGTTTGCTAGGGAGAGCGCTCAATCGCTGCCGATTGCATTAAACGTAGGTCAAGCGAAAGGGTGGGACAATCAATATCGTCAGTTACTGCTGGCGAGTAAGCGCCTTCAAATTTTGCCGCATGAAATGCGAACGGACGAAAATGCGGTGATCGGATGCGAGTCCGACTTGTGGATTGCTTGCATGGACCAGCAACTGTCCGCGTATTCTCAAAGTAAGATTATTAGGGGAATACTCGCCGTACTTCTTGAGAAAGCCTCACAGTTAAACGAGTTACATATCAGCGAACGCAATGAGCATCAGGGAGCTACGTCTGCCCTTGAATTCGACTATTTTGCTTATTTAACAGAGTTAAACCTCACTCCGTTCTTTAGTGTAGGTAGACGGGATGGCATTCAGAATGCAATCTCTGCCATTAAAGAGAGGCTAGGTGGTGGTTCATCGTATGCGAGTTAGTTTGAGCGTTGAGCTTGCTGTAAGCGCGTTTTGGCTTCAATCCACTGACTCATGTATTTGCTACTATTAAGCGTATGATGCTGCAACACTTGACCTAAAAAGTGTCGCTGGCGATGTTTGCTCAAGTTAGCTCGGATCTGCTCAATTGGAGCTGTTAATTGCTTTGACTGCAGTTCATAGTTAAAAAGAGATGAGTACAAAGACTGACTCCGATTACTGGCTTGATTCCACGCCTCATCGTTAGCGTAAAGCGTAATGCTTGATGTTATAAATGCCGCGCATGAGCTTTCAATAGTGTGAATAGCACCTGGCCACATCTTCTGCATTTCAGCCGTATCGCTAGTCGTTGGGAGCAGCCCTTCGCAACCAATCTCGGTTGTTATTGATGGTGTACTGCATTGCATTGCGTCTACTAGCTTGCCTTTAATACCAGCGCCAAAATTCAATGGGGCTAACAATATACGCGCATTGCCAATCACCTCTTTTGCGTCTTCAGCAAAGCCATGCACTAAAAAGCCGTCTTTTTTATTTTCCAGTTGCTTTGCTTTTGGTGTCAAATACGAACCGTAAATATGGCAACGCGCATGTGGAAGAGCTTTATGAATTGATGGCCATATGTTTTGCTTTAAGGTCAGTACTGCATCCCAATTGGGAGCATGCCGAAAGCTACCTATGCTAATAAAGTCAGTGCGCTGTTCATAGGTTTTTAGCGATTTTGTGTTTTTGTCTGACAGTAGAAATGGGCAGCAGTGAAGCAGTGTCTCAGGAACGTCAAAAGTGCGCGTAAGCAAGTTATATTCATATTCGGAGAGCAGAATGCTCAAGTCACAACGTAAAATCGAGGCGAGCTCTCTCTTACAAATGTCACTGTATAAATAGGCTTCAACATTGTTATTGGAAGCGACAGGGTCATTAGAAGCGACATTGTCACGCCGATTAGCGTCTTTATAAGCTTGATGTCGAGCATCACGCAAAAAATGTAGATCCTCACAATCGAGTATTTTCATACAAAGCGGTGCTGCCAAGGAAACGCGCCAGCCAAATTGCTCTTCACTGATAAAGCGATCGAAAACGGTAATGTCAGGTGAATAGTTAGCCACAAAAGTGTCAAAACTACTGTCATTTAAGATAATTGCTTGTTCTTTTACACCCATTCTAGTTAACCGAGCTGATTGCTCTGTTTTTTCGGCAGCGCAAGCAAAAGTAACCTCGTACCCCTTGTCGATAAACAAGCTAATATAGCTTAGGATGTTCTGGCCAGCAGCCGTTGATTTAGGCTCTGGCCAGACTAAACCTACAAAGAGAACTTTATGTTTACGCTGTTCTAACACAGTTGCGTCCGCCTTTTTTAGCTTTGTACAGCGCTGAGTCTGCTCGCTTGATAGCAGCTTTGAAGTCGCCACTGCCAAGCTTGCTTTCTGCAATACCAAAACTGCAGGTAACTTTTACAATGTCTTGTTTGATAGGTACATGTCTTCTATTTCTTGAATCAGACGCAGATTTTTGTGGTCTTCGCTGGACTCGGATAGCCATTGGGTAAGATTCCAACTGAACTCGCAAATCTTCTATTGTTTCGCGAACATCGTCGATGACTTTGCCGTCAAACACCAACGTAAACTCCTCACCACCGTACCGAAAGGCTCTCCCTCTGTTCCCTGTTTTGGCAATTTTACTCGCAACAAGCTTTATGACATCGTCGCCCGAATCGTGACCGTATTTATCATTGAATCGTTTGAAAAAATCAATGTCAATCATAACCACTGCATATTGTGATGACAGCTCTTCAGCATATTGAGTAAGTGAACGGCGGCCGGGAATGCCGGTCAATTCGTCATTAAACGCCATATTCCGACTGCTAATAATAGCGTGAGACAAACAAAGAACACTGCTTAGGATAGCAAACAAAATGATACTCAACGACGATGTATCAGCGATCGCGAAAGTGGCCAGAAATGCAATTGCGAGCAGATAAATATTATGGGCTGACTTAAATACTAAGATGAGTAGCGTTAGTGCGCTTACACTAATTAACGCAATTTGAAGAGGCGAAAACCAGAAGTTTTGAAAGGGTGAACGGGTACCAATCGCACTCAACGCCTTTTCAGCTAAAATTAGCGTAGGTAACTCCATCTTTGTAATTACAAAACTAAAAAATCCCCAGGTGATTAAGCTACCTATAAGATAAAGGATACTTTTTAATATCTTATGGGCAGGAATTTTGACAAGACCAAAAATAGGCAGCAAAGTAATAAATGACAATAAAAGATGCTTGGTATTTATCAGTAGTTCAATGTTCTGATTAGCAACTGCTAAATAAGGAATGATGTAAAAATGTGAAACTGTAATGAGCGCTATGATACTAGCTACATACATTGTTAAAGCTTGTCGCATGGAAAGGTTGAATATAATAATCAAGACCAAACTTACAGAAACATAAGGAACAAGAGTAGCGACGGGAAACGATAACAATGACGCAGCATTGTCATGAATGAAAACCATTGCGGCAACAGATAGGAACGCCATAAAGATGATCGGTAGCGTGGATTTATTTGACGACATAGTTCTTCTTAATTTTTACAGTTTGTTTTAATAAATACTTTGCTCAGTATTTTGTGTACGCCGACGTAATGTTAGCAGGATAACTTAGCCCAAACACTATGTTATCACCATATAATTCAGCAGTTTAATTATAATTGAGATTTTGCCATTATTGCCTGACTATCAACAGTGTCTAAATTACACTGACGTTGCAAAAGTGATACCTTGTTGGCGTTGTTTTTAGCAGAGTGTTTAGTGCTGACTACGCTCAAAATTCAATATATATGGCGAAAAAACGGAAATGATATAAAGAAAATAGCCAAATGCTTGATAAAATGTAACTACTTCATTAGTTTCACGTCTTTTTCTAGCGATATTGAGTATAAACCTTGAAGTTAGTAGCAGACTAGTGTTAAAAACTGGATAGAAGAGAGTGGTTGGGCGTATTTTCAAAATGTTACACGAGAATATTCGGTAGTGAGACATGATAACTATTACCTAAACGTTGAAACTATTTTAAAAGGCAATTATGAACGCGATTGACTATGCAAAAAAAGTATCTGACTTATTCGCTGTGCCAAAAACGGTTGTTAGAGTGAAAAGTTTAATAGACGACGAACTCTCTGACGCCGACAGTATTTCTGCAGTCGTGCAGTCTGACCCTGGCCTCGCAGCACACATTCTTAGAATAGCTAATAGCGCAATATATCGTTTTCCACGAAAGATAGACCAGATACCACGAGCCATTCAGGTGATAGGTACTTCAGCAGTTTATGACTTTGCTTTGATATTTGGTATATCGAATGCCTTTAGTAAAGAGCAAGGCGGATTTGTCGACCTCGATAAGTTTTGGGAGCAAAGCGTAAACTGTGCAATATTAGCGAAATATTTTGGTGTGTTAAAAGGGGTAAAGGATGCAGATAGATTGTTTGTTTGTGGGCTATTACACAATATCGGCGAATTAGTTGTCTTAAAAGTAAATCCTAGTGTGGCCAAAGATTGCTCGCGTTTTGATGCAAAACTGAGCCCTAAGGATTGTCAATTCGAAGCACTTGGTTTTACTTACGCTGAAATCTCTGCTGCTCTTTGCCAGCAATGGATGGTACCTGATTCAATTGTGTCGACCCTTGCTATGCAACACCATGACGATTCGGCGGCTGAAACACTTGAAGTGCGCATTCTGCAGCTAGCTTACGAGCTTTCGATTATCAACACCCATTCCCATCATTTTAACGCTGAAACACATCTACCCAAGTTTCTTTACGAATCATTGAATCTTAGCAATGACGAAATTGAAGAAGCTCTCGACAATACTAACTACCAAGTTGAACAAGTCATACATTTGTTCAATCCCGATGTTTTCCAGAGCGCCTAGCAGAGAGTTGCTTAGTCGAATATAGCAACGGTTTGTCTGCTAATCGCAATCAGCTCTCCCTCTTTGTCCCAAATATTTGCTTCTGTATGGCCGTAGCCATCGGCTGCTTGTCGAGTGTGGGCTTGATACGCCAACCAGTCACTGCCTGCTATAGGCCTATGTGGATGAATAAACTCTAAATTCCAACTCACCGAACTTGCTGGTGCTGGCCATTTTAACATTTGCAAAACCGTGGGCGGCCATGCATCAATAATGCTCACCAAGTGCGCATCAGTGAAAATTGATGCCGGCTTTTTGAATCTCATCCATCCATGAATATGCGACGTCTTTCTCCCCGTAAAAGGCACTCCACCTTCCTGAATACAGAGGTCAAGATGTTTTAAAAATTTAGGTGTTACTTTGGGAATAGAGGGGATGAAATTACCCTTCTTCGGGCGTTCCATATCGTGTGTATCACTGTTCGGAACTGAAACTTTCGAGTCCCGCGCATTTCCAAAACAAATTTGCGAGATAACACAAGTTTTGTTGCCTTGTATAGCTCGTACCATTATTTGGCTTACGTTCTTACCCTCGCGGACAATTTCTACGTCTATTGTAAAAGGTTGTTCAGCCATTAGCGGGCCAACAAAATTAGTTGAGTTGGAACGCATAACTCGCTCAGGTGCAACATATTCTCGCGCCGCAGCATATAAAAGTCCCGCTGATAAGCCGCCATAAACGGTGCGGCCCTGTGACCAGCTTGAGGGTATTGTTAATATTAAATTAGGGGTAGACTTATGGGATTGTGCCACTGCGAGCAATTCGTCAATATGCATCATGTGCCTTTGTAATAACTGGTCTGATAAGTCTATTTTGTAATTTATAATCTATAGTTGCAAGCAACTTCAACCTACTTATGCTTATGTTCACAAATAATTAACATCTAGTGGTAAAATAAGCAAAGCTCATCCAGTATATAGCTCGACTAGTAATTTTGGAGTGCTTGTGGCTGATTCAATGAAAATACCCGACGTTTCTCAGGAGGCTAGAGCGCCGTCTAAAGCATATCGAAACTATGTGCTCATTATTTTAACCTTAGTGTATGCCTTCAATTTTATTGATAGACAAATTATTGGTATTTTGTCGCCCTTCATCAAAGTCGATTTGGGTTTAGACGATGCCCAATTGGGCTGGCTCAAAGGTTTTGCATTTGCACTCCTATATACTGTGGTCGGTATTCCTATTGCTTGGCTTGCAGACCGTTATAATCGAATCAACATAATTGGAATTTCATTAACACTTTGGAGTGGTTTTACGGCTCTCTCGGGTTTTGCTGCTAATTTTTGGCAATTGGCTATTTTAAGAGTCGGGGTTGGTATTGGTGAAGCAGGCGGAAGTCCACCTAGTCACTCTATTCTATCGGATTTGTTTGACAAAACTGAGCGAGCGAAAGCACTAGCTGTCTACTCTTTAGGTATACCGTTTGGGATCATGGCAGCTTATTTTGCCGCTGCATTTTTTCTAGATGGCGGCTCTGCTGACTGGCGAATTGTCATGATTAGTGTCGGCTTGCCCGGCGTTATCCTTGCCATTTTGCTGAAAGTGACTGTGAAAGAACCCACTAGAGCAAAAGTACTACACGGTCCTCAACAGATGGGTTTCATGACATCCGTAAAAAGACTACTAAAAATTCCCACCTGGTGGGGCATGTGCTTAGGAATTTCCTTTGGTTCGTTTGGCAATTATGCGATTTCAACGTGGATTATAGATTTTTATGTGCGGATCCATCCTGACATGCCTATACAAAAACTCTTAATTATTTTTGGGATTGTTAATGGCACAGCATATGCCCTAGGGGTTTGGTTGGGCGGGGTCATTGCCGACAAGTGGGGTGAAAAGACGAAGCGAGCTTATGCCTTGTTACCCACTTATGCCATGTTAATCGGTGTCCCTTGTTTCTATTTCTCGCTACAGGTGGGCAATGTCTGGCTATCAATTGGTTTACTGACGGTTATGCTGTTTGGTAGTGGAATGTATCTAGGACCTTGTTTTGCTATTGCGCAAACACTGGCTCCCGTTAATGCGAGAGCAATGTCTACCGCACTGTTTTTCTTTGTGTTAAATATTATAGCGCTTGGTGGTGGCCCCACCATTGTGGGTATTTTGAGTGAATCGTTGTCATCTACAATGGGAGAAGCGCAAGCTCTGAGAACGTCTCTCAGTTGGCTCTTGTTGCCTTATATTCTGTCAATAGCCACGTTCTATTGGGCATCTACTAAAATAGAACATGACTGGCATGAAGCGGAAAGGATGCAGGCGCTAGATTAAGCGCCTGTCATCGGCACTGTTCGGCAGGCTTTGGCCTTGTTGCAGTCGTAGAATAGAAAGCTCGTTGTCATTCGCCATTGTATCGTCCCAATGTTGTAATTTGGGTGCCATTAATCGAAACCAGAGTGGTGGCAATAAGACTAATACTATCGTCGATATATATCCGCCAATCATGACTGGTGCATCTGGCATCGCTTCTAACTTCTCGAAAGGAACGGCGCCTTTTGCATGGTGATGACTATGGCGCGGCAAATTGAACATGGCCCAGCAGCTAATTCTCCTGTTTGAATTCCACGAGTGTTTTGGCAACACGCGCTCACGAGGATGACGAACCAAGCCATAATGTTCCATATAGTTCACGATTTCGAGAACAATTTTGGCAACTAAGCCTATTCCTGCCACAAATAAGACACCTTGCCAACTAGCTACCAAGAACACAAACCCTAGCCAAGCTGCACTCATTAACCAGCCAGTAATAAATTGGTTATGTAGTGTTAGTACGCCTTGCTTCTTTCGCTTTAGTCGTTTTACTTCAATTTGCCAAGCTGATTTATTGGTGCCCCATATTGCGATGGGAACGTGTTTATAAATAGAGCGTCCTCGAGGCGCAGTGACGGGATCTTTTTCAGTAGCGACATGAATATGATGATTAAATACGTGCTCGATGGAAAAGCTGGCGTCGAAACTCAACGATAGTAACCAGCGTCCTGTGATTATTGCTTTTTTGTTACCGATTCGATGAATTAATTCGTGACCAACGACCGTGGCAATACCACTTAGCATTAAACCGCAAAAAACGACGGCGACGAGAATCTCAATGATATGTGTATTGGCTTTTGCTGCAACAAAATCATATCCAATGAGACTAGACAGCCAATGCATTATCGGCCAATCATATGGAGTGACTAACCAAATACAAACCGTCATTAAGATGAAGGTAGTAGGAACTGAAGCATACAACATTGCGTCTAGTGCCCATTTTTTAGTGAGATTTGGCTGACTTAGATCTTCACCAAAAAATGCATCTCCGACAACATAAAAGATGATGAAAATACCAAACCCAAACAAAATCCAATACTGCGCCAAGAGCACAGCGCTAACGCCCAGTAATGTCGTGATAAAATAATTAGTGAATTTTAAATAGTGAAACACGGTAAATCTCCTTTGTAGACCGTCTCACTTTCTCACGCTTCGATGCAAGGCATCGTAGCAATTTGTGCCATCATTCAGTCATTTATTGCCAATGTTTTATTTTTAGCGTAGGTTTATGTTGCTTCCTTACTCATATTTATATGCGAAAAATCAGTAACAAAATGGAAAATTAAACTCAATGAGAGACAGCATTAGCTTACCTACCTATTATTTTGGTCATGTTATCAGTGTGCTGAAACAAGCAGGTATTGGTATTGATAAGTGGCTAGCATCGCAACGTTTAGATTTAGCAAAACTTTTAGAAGCAGACGCAAGAGTTAGCGTGCAACAGTTTGATGGTTTAATGAAAAGCGTCATTGAAACTCGCGGTTTCGAAGATCTCGGTCTGCGAGTGGGTAAAAGACTTGAAATTGCTCACCACGGTGACTTTGGCTTGGCTATTTTGAATAGCGCAACTTTGCGCCAAGTGCTTGATTTTCATGTCACGTTTCTTCCTATTAGAGTGCCATTTGTAAAACTAAACTATAGGATGCAAGGATCCCAAGTAGTCATATCATTGGTAGATGAACATTGGCAAGGAAGCTTGCACAGAGCTGTTATTGAAGCGGTTATGATAGCGATTGTTAATATGCTGCATGCCATTAAATTTGAGGATAATAGCCAATTGCTAATTGATTTAGTCACGTTTGATTACCCGAGGCCCCAATACTTCAAAAAGTATGATTACATTAAAGCCAATCAACTAATATTTGGTAAATCGGAGTGCTCACTGCATTTTTCAAAACAATTTATGGACAAACCATTGGCATTTGCAGATGAGTTTAGTTTTCAACGTGCAGTGCTAAACTGCCAAACAGATCTTAATTCATATTTGCAGCAAAACCTCACTGTTATTGATCACGTAGTAAAATTGCTGAAAGAGGAAGACGGAATTAGCTTATCGTTGGATAATGTTGCAGAACAACTTCACATTAGCAAACGTTCCTTGCATCGGTGCTTGGAAAGAGAAGGTACTAGTTTCAAAATATTAATGCAAAAAGTAAAGGCTCAGCGAGCAGTAGCACTGCTTCAACAGGGAAAAGCGGTCTCTGAAGTGGCCGCTTTATTAAATTATTCAGATTGTGCCAATTTTAGACGAGCTTTTAAAAAGTGGTTTGGCGACGCTCCTAAAAATTGGATCGCAAAAGATAGGAAAGAGAATGCAAGCGAATGAAATGCTGAAGACGAAAAATGAAAAACAGGTTATGGTACATTTCGCTCACGCTAATGGTTTTCCTGCCAAAAGCTACGCAAAACTGTTCGCTCATTTGAATGACAATATAGAGCTAGCAGCGTTAGATAAATTCGCGCACAATGCAGAATTCCCGCTGAATAACAATTGGGAGAATCAAGTTGACGAGTTAATTCACTTTGTCGAAAAGAAACACGCACAATTAGATTCTGATCTACCGATTGTATTGGTTGGACATTCCTTTGGAGCCGTTATCTCTTTTTTAGCTTGCTGTAAGAAACCAGCATTGTTCTCGGGGTTGATAATGCTTGATCCACCTTTAATTACCGGTCTGGCTAGTTGGGTTTTTAAATTTGCAAAAAAGAGTAGATTAATCGATAAAATTACGCCGGCGGGTAAAACAAAAATTAGGAACAAAAAATGGCATCACAAAACGGATTTAGTACAATACTTCGGTAAGCGCGCGTTATTTAAAAATATGGATGTTGACTGTATCGCCGATTACGTTGCAGCGGTAACTCACGAGCATCAGGGCGAAAGGGTGCTTCACTTCGACACCCAAGTGGAAGCCGACATATTCAGAACAATCCCAGTTAATCTGCACAAACAATACGGTAAGTTAAGCACTAAAAGTTATTTATTAACAGGTAAATTCACTGAAGTTTGCGTCGAAAAGCTTCGAAATCCTTTTATAAAGGGGAACTTAATGATAACTCACGAGGCCTTCGATTTTGGTGGACACATGTTTCCCTTAGAAAAACCAATTGAAGTTGCATCTCGGTTGAATACATTAATCGATAAACTTATTGCTAATTAGGTGATTGGTAATTGTTCAATTGAATTTAGGAAAATGCTATTCAGACAGACAGTGTTCAGGGTGTTATTAATTGAAGACTAGCTAAAGTTAGATAATAAAAAGGGGCTTACGCCCCTTATTTTATGAGCGTTCCCTACGAGCGATCACAACGTGCTATCACTGCAAACCTTACAACTTATCCAATTCGGTTTTAGTCACCAATACAACACCATTTTCAGAGACTCTAAAGCCTCTAGCTCGATCATCATCGTGATTATGGCCTATCGTAGTTCCTTCCGGAATAGTGCATCCTCGATCGATAATGGCTTTCTTTATCTTTGAATTAGCACCTATGGTCACCTCTGGTAAGATTACGGTCTGTTCAACTTTGCTACCAGATCTAACTCTCACGTTGCTAAAGCAGATGCTTTCGATAAGGGTGGCGCCGGAAATGATGCAGCCGCCAGAAACGACTGAGTTTAAGGCGTCTCCGCGGTTCTCATTGCTCTCCATGACAAACTTAGCAGGAGGAAGTTGCTCTTGATAAGTCCAAACAGGCCATTGTTTATCATACAAGTTTAAAGCAGGAACCGGGGCGACTAATTCCATATTGGCTTCCCAGTAGGAATCAAGTGTTCCAACATCGCGCCAATAAGAGTCATTTTTACTGCTTTTCGAAAACTCAAAGGCATAAACGTCATGATTATCAATAATGGCTGGAATAATATCCTTACCGAAGTCCCTTTCTGAGCCCTTTGTTTGCGAGTCACGCTCTAACTGTTCAAACAAGAATGCGGTATCAAACACATAATTGCCCATGGACGCTAAGCAATAGCCCGGTGAGCCAGCAAGTGGCGTTGGTTCTGAAGGTTTTTCAGCAAATTCGGTTATCTTGTTATTTTCGTCAACGGATATCACGCCAAATGCGTTTCTAGCCTGTTCAATAGGAACAGCAATGGTGCTTACCGTCATCTTTGCACCTGACTCAACATGCTGCGCCAATATGTGCCCGTAGTCTTGACGATAAATATGATCACCTGAAAGTACCATCACATACTTTGGTAGTTCATCTCGAATAATATCAATATTCTGATAAACGGCATCTGCAGTGCCTTGATACCATTCTTCTGAAAAGCGCTGAGAAGCTGGCAATATTTCGACTGATTCGCCTAATTCTTTTTTAAAATGGCCCCAACCGCGGACTAAATGTCGAATTAACGAATGCGACTTATATTGCGTTAGAACACCAATGTTTCGTATTCCTGAATTAACACAGTTGGAAAGAGGGAAGTCGATAATACGAAACTTACCACCAAAATAAAGCGCGGGTTTAGCGCGCCAGTTGGTAAGTTCAAATAATCTCGAGCCTCGCCCCCCAGCTAATACTAATGCATAGGTGTCTTTGGTTAGATTACTAATATAGCGGACGTTATCATTCGTTTTAGGCATATAGGCATTCCTTTACAAAAAATTCATAAGAGAGCGTATTTGTTTGACAAAACTAACAAATTCACTTACTACATTAAATATACTCTTTTTAAGTAATTTGTATAGAAATCATAGCTACTTATTGACCAGGTAATACTTGTATCTCGTCACTGCGCAGCATCTTTTCTTGTTGTTTTAAATTCAGGTGCCACAAGTAAAAGAACTCATTGGTAATTGCCTGTTGAATTTTTAAGTTTTGTTCCACTGGACAGAAAAGGTCTACTGTAATGCACACTTTGGCGAATTGATTAGTGTGAATATGAAAATTGGGCTCAACAGTGATGAAGTCTATGTCCATCCTTTTTTCAATGACATTTTTATAACGCTCTGCAACATCGGCAAAGTCTTCACAATATTCTCGTGCACTAATTGATAGTTTTTCAATGATGGGACTAACGTCAATAAGTGGCTCACAGGTTATTGTAAATTGATTCATACTGTAGCGTCTTAAGAAATTTAGGTTTTTGACTGTTTTTAACAATAGCTGATTATTAGGAATGAAAAGATGCTTACCTGTATAACTGTTGGAATGGAGATCAACTTCAAGCATGGTTACTTTAGTCCAATCAGCAACGATGACTTCACCCACTGCATCTTGGACCTGTATCCAATCTCCAATTCTGAATGGTCGTGCACTAAGATAGTAGAAATAACCGATAAAACACTGAATAAACTCTTTAGTAGCAAATACAATGGCAAACATGAACGCCGCAATGGATAGCGCAAACTCTTGAATTTCACTCGACCAGAGCACCAAAACGAAAAAGACCAAGCTTATATTTAAGGAGTTATTTAATGTGTTTACTTGCGAGCGATAGTTTTTATTCAGCCTTTTACCGCGATCGACTAGAACACGCTTTAATATTGATTTAACAATCGCGACTAAAATAATCAGGCAGACCGAGATGACCGACTTTTGTAGATTAGTATTATTGAGGTAGACAAAATATTGGTCTACAAGCATAAACGTTATACACCTTTTTACGATGATGGAAAATAATCGCGCTAGAATAACAGATTGATTCTGCAAACGCTAAGACCTAAGCGGCTATACAAAAGGCAAGTGACGCAGCATTTACAGTATTTCTAGAAAAAAACAATAAACTAAAAATAGAGAGTTAGAGTATAAACCAACCTAAATAAGAGAGGTTTCGTGAACAACAAAACGGTTAAATGGCGAATTATTGTTACGCTTGTGTTGAGCAAGTTAACGGATATTTTACTATCAGCAAAAACAACACTACCAACTTTACTCAACTCGCTCGGTGCGCCGTCTTGGATGCTAGGGTTCTTAGTGCCGCTACGAGAGTCAGGTTCGTTATTGCCACAGGCAATGATGAGTGCCTGGCTGACTACAAAAAGCGACCGCCGAGTGCCATGGGTCGTTAGTATGCTGATTCAAACTTCGTTTATTGCGGTTATGATATTGGTGCCACTAAGCGTGCTACCTTTGTTTGTGAATGAGAAAACGGCGAGTTATGGCTTGTTGAGTGGCACCATTGTGCTTATTGCACTCATGGGCTTGAGCCTTGCTAGAGCAATGACGTCTTTAACAATGAAGGATATTCAAGGGGAGCATTTAAGTAAAGGAAAGCGCGGCAATGTGGTTGGCATTGCGTCGATGTCGGCGGGTATTCTCTCTTTGTTATTTGCCTCATTCATGATGTGGTCTGGCAAATTGAATGAACAAGTTATTATGATCATTGCGATATTATGTTTTGTTGCCATGTCGTTTAGCGTAATAGCATTGAAAAGTCTCAAAACTAATGTAGAAGTGAAGCGTGACAAGCAAGACAACTCGACGGTGAAAAGTCTGACGACAGCTAAAGTGAAGTCTTATATGGATACCTTTTCAGGTGAACTTGGTCGATTTATTTTAGTTCGCTCTTGCTTTGTGCACACTGCGCTAATCGCGCCTTTCTATATTGCATGGGCAAGCAGTTTATCGACTCAAGACGGCATCGTAACCTTATCTAGCTTTATAGTCGCGCAAGCATCTGCGACCATTTTGTCGTCGTATATGTGGGGAACGCTCTCTGATCGAAATGCTAAATTAACCATGCAATTAGGTGCAGTTATTGTGGTCCTCATATGTTTTGTGACAGTCTTTGTAATTCATTTTGACTTAACTCAGTCCTTTCATCCAGTTTGGTTGGTCGCGGGATATTTTTTAGTAAGCGTAGGACACGAAGGCGCTCGTTCTGGACGCAAAGTCTATGCGCTAGATATAAAAGAGGGTTCAGATAGAACGGATTTTATCGGCAAGGCAAACACCGCAATTGGTATAGTAATTTTGACTTTGGGTGCGTTTTATTCAGCTTTAACTTTCGCTGGGAATACTGTTCTGTTTTCAGTCATTGCACTGGGAATATTGCTTGGCTTGTTTCTTAGTTTAGCTATGAAGAATGAAAAGTGAGAAGGTGAATAACACACCTTCGCTTTTATTAAAAACGTCTGCGGCAAGTTAAGAACACTGCATTTAAGAAGTCGCGGTGCCCACTTTTGAGCCGTTCTCGCGGTTTAACTTGAGTGAAATTGACTTACCAACTTCAATCAGTTTGTCTAATTCTATCCCCGTGTCAATGCCCATGTTATGCAGCATATAGACGACATCTTCCGATGCAACATTACCTGATGCTCCTGCGGCATAAGGACAGCCACCTAGACCTGCAACAGAACTATCAACAACTCTTATGCCTAGTTGAATAGCAGTAAGGATATTCGCAAGCGCCTGACCATAGGTATCATGAAAATGCACGGCTAATTGATTGCTGGGAATAGCCTGCAGACAAGCTTCAATGAGCGCTTTAGTTTTTAAGGGTGTGCCAACGCCAATGGTGTCGCCAAGAGAGATTTCATAGCACCCCATATCCAAAAGTGCTTTGCTCACAGATACAACGTCTGCCACCTTGATATCACCTTCGTATGGGCAACCTAACACGCAGGATACGTAGCCTCGAACAGGAATACCATGTTGTTTCGCTCGCTCAACAACCGGAGCAAAACGTTCAAGACTTTCGTGAATACTACAGTTAATGTTTTTTTGTGAAAAGCTTTCAGAGGCTGCGCCAAAAACTGCGACTTCCTGTGTATTAGCCTGCATAGCCATGTCGAAGCCTTTCATGTTGGGAGTAAGTGCACTATAGCGAATCCCTTCAGCGCGCTTAATGGTTCTCATGACCTCATCCGAGGATGCCATTTGCGGCACCCATTTAGGAGACACAAAGCTACCCGCCTCAATGCGTTTAACGCCAATCCCAGAGAGTTGATTGATAAAATCTATTTTATCTTGGGCCGTCAAGCTGGTTTTTTCATTCTGAAGCCCATCGCGAGGACCTACTTCTACGATATCGACCGTTTTGGGTAGTAAATCAAACATTAGTATCACCTTTATTTTGCTCAACTGGCTCAAGCGCAGCTCTGCACAACTTGCGAGTCTGCACAACTTGCGAGTCTGCATCACTTTCGAGTCTACGTGGCCGGCGAGTCTGCATTATTATCTACTCTTCGTCACTTTTAGTGATGTCGATTAGAGCAACTCCGCCACTGACTAAATCTCCGCTGTTAAAAAAGCATTCTGCAACGGTACCATCATAGGGCGCTTTAATACTGTGCTCCATTTTCATCGCTTCAACAATGATGAGCTGCTGCCCTTTTATAACCTTGTCGCCGGCTTTTACTAACAATGCAACCACGGTGCCATTCATCGGAGCGACAACGGCATTAGCATGATCGTCTTCGCCAACTTCGCCTAAATCAGGCCCTTGAATTTGCGCCGTTAGCATACCTTGTGCAGTAAACAAACTAATGGTGGCGTCGTTAAACATGATAGGGGAGGCTGTTTTCACCCCGTTTAATGAGCATGACAGTGTGTCGTCAGTGAGGCTTCCTGAGACAGTAATATTCTCTCCATTGACACTCAAGGTCCAATGTTTTGAACCTTCTGCCAAGCCTTTATTCATTGTGGCACGTACGCTATGAAGTTCGTCATTCACTAGCAGCTCAATGCATGCAGGATGCACCATGTTGCTGCGATAACTGTCGTGTATATTCCACGGCGAGTCGTGTGCTTCGCCTTTTAGCTTATAATCTTCAGACAACAGATAGCCCAAAACGATAGCAGGTAAAAACGTGTCGACGTCGACAGAGGTAGCTGTGCTAATGCTGTCATTGTGACGCTCAATAAAGTCAGTGGTTAATTGGGCTTGTTTGAAAGGCGTCGACCCTGCAATTCTGCGAAGGTAATCAATGTTTGTCGTAACTCCGCCAATTGCATAATGCTGCAGACAGCTTTCTAATCTTGATAGCGCCTTTTCACGGTTTTCATCCCAAACAACCAATTTGGCTATCATCGGATCATAATAGATCGACACTTCATCACCTTGTTCAACACCAGTGTCTACTCTTACGTTGGCGTTGGTTTCTGGCGTCTTGAGAAGGTGCAATGTCCCTGTTGCGGGTAAAAAGTCATTATTTGGGTCTTCTGCATAAATACGCGCTTCAAATGAATGGCCCTTTATGCTTAATTCGGATTGTTCTTTTGGTAATAACTCATTGTTAGCAACACGTATTTGCCATTCAACTAAATCCTCTCCTGTGATCATCTCAGTCACCGGATGCTCGACCTGCAGGCGAGTATTCATCTCCATGAAATAAAAACTACCGTCGGTGTCGAGCAAAAATTCCACTGTGCCAGCGCCAGAATAATTAATAGCGAATGCTGCTGTTAGTGCCGCTTCACCCATTTGAGCTCGGAGAGCTTCAGACATGTTTGGAGCAGGGGCTTCTTCGATGACTTTTTGGTGACGACGTTGTATTGAGCAGTCTCGCTCGAACAAGTAAACACCGTTTTTATGGTTGTCACAAAAAACTTGTATTTCAACATGGCGAGGTTCGGTCAAGTACTTCTCAACCAGCATTTTGTCGTCACTGAAACTTGACATCGCTTCTCGTTTTGCCGCCGCCAAGGCATCGTCAAATTCTTGCTCAGACCAAACTTGGCGCATACCTTTGCCACCGCCGCCAGCCGTCGCTTTTAGCAATACCGGATAACCCATATCGTTAGCGCTTTGCTTAATTAAAGCCGGGTTTTGGTCGTCTCCATGGTAGCCAGGGACTAGTGGTACACCGGCTTCTTGCATGATTTGTTTTGCAGCCGACTTCGAGCCCATGGCCTCGATGGCTTCGATAGTAGGACCAATAAAAATGATATCTTGATCAGCACACGCTTTAGCAAACTGTGCATTTTCAGACAAAAATCCGTAACCTGGATGAATCGCGTCAACGTTCATTGCTTTGGCTTTTTGTAAAATTAGGTCGCCGCGCAAGTAGCTGTCTTTTGACGGCGCAGGGCCTATGCAAACGGCCTCGTCTGCGTGTTTTACATGTAGCGCATTAGCATCAGCTTCGGAGTATACTGCAACCGTAGATATGCCCATTTTCTTTGCCGTTTTTATCACTCGGCAGGCGATTTCGCCGCGGTTAGCAATCAGTATTTTCTTGATCATACTTTTTTCCAATTCGGTGTACGTTTTTCTAAAAACGCAGTTAAGCCTTCTTGGCCTTCGTCAGAGACGCGAACGCTAGCAATTAAATCACTTGTTTTGTCAATCAGTTTCTCATCAATTGCACAATAGCTAATTTTGTTGACTAACTGTTTGGCGATAGCAACAGATGCCGGCCCATTCTTTAGTAGGGGGGAAATCACACTCTCTACACTTGACTCGAGTTCTTCTTCACTCACTACTTCACTTAACAAGCCAATGCGTCGCGCTCTGAGCGCAGACATCACTTCTGCTGTCATAAAGTAGCGTTTTGCCAATCTTGGTCCTATCGCCTCAATCACATATGGGCTGATTGTCGCGGGTACGAGCCCGAGTTTTACTTCGCTTAAACAAAATTTGCTTAATTTACTGCCAATCGCAATATCACAACAAGCGACTAATCCTACACCTCCTCCGTATACAGCGCCTTGTACGCGCGCAATCGTTGGTTTATTGAGGTTATATAGCGTGCTAAACAGCTTTGCTAGTTGCTCCGCATCTTGGCGATTTTCAGCATAGGAATAGCTGGCCATTTTTTTCATCCAGTTCAAATCAGCGCCAGCGCAAAATGATTTTCCTGTTGCAGTAAGAACCATCACTCTCACATCATTATTCTGATGGATAGATTCGAATGCATTGATCAGTTCGACAATAACTGTGTCGTCAAAGGCATTGTGAATATGTGGACGATTAAGTGTTACTGTGGCAACACCTCGATCGTCAATGTCTATTGTAATTGCGTCTTGTTCTGTCATTTTTATCTCCATCGGTTATTCAGATTCAGCTATTTTTATTGCGCACAAAACGCTGTCTGTGTTGCTTAGCGTTTGTCGCGAATTTATGTAGCTGAGCTACATTCTGAATACACCGAATTTTGTTTCTTCTATTTCTTTATTTAAAGAAGCGGAAATAGCTAAACCTAACACTCTTCTAGTATCGGCTGGATCAATAACACCATCGTCCCATAAACGTGCCGAAGCATAGTAGGGATGTCCCTGCTTTTCATAGGTATCGATAACCGGTTTTTTAACTGCTTGATCCTGCTCATCCGTCCATTCTTCGCCCGCTCTTGCTGCTTGGTCTTTTTTCACCTGAGCCAATACGCCTGCTGCTTGTTCGCCACCCATCACTGAGATGCGAGCATTTGGCCACATGAATAAGAAACGTGGATCGTAAGCACGACCGCACATGCCGTAGTTGCCAGCGCCAAAGCTGCCACCAATGAGTACCGTGAATTTGGGCACTTTTGCACAAGCAACGGCCGTTACCATTTTCGCACCGTGCTTTGCTATACCGCCAGATTCATACTGTTTACCTACCATGAAGCCGGTAATGTTTTGCAAAAAGACCAGAGGTATCTTGCGCTGCGAGCATAGCTCTATAAAGTGCGCGCCTTTCTGCGCCGACTCTGAAAATAGGATGCCGTTGTTTGCCACGATACCAACGTTAAAACCCTCTATGCGGGCAAAACCGCAAATGAGAGTAGTACCATAAAGCGCTTTGAACTCATGAAATTCAGAAGCATCCACAACTCGAGCTATGACTTCTCTTACATCGTAGGTCTTTCTGCTGTCTTTGGGGATCACTCCGTATATTTCGCGAGTATCATATAACGGAGCAACAGCAGGCTTTTTATCTGCAATAGCGGGACGACTGCGATTTAAACGTGCAACTGCATCTCGTGCAATTTGTAGGGCATGTCGGTCATTATTTGCTAAATGATCAACCACGCCTGAGGTACGACAATGTACGTCACCGCCGCCGAGTTCTTCAGCTGTTACCACTTCACCAGTGGCTGCTTGCACTAGTGGCGGACCACCCAAAAATATGGTGCCTTGTTCGCGTACGATAATTGATTCATCGGCCATTGCTGGAACATATGCACCGCCTGCCGTACAGGAGCCCATGACAACAGCTATCTGTGGAATGTTTTGCGCCGATAAATTAGCCTGATTAAAGAAAATCCGACCAAAATGTTCACGGTCAGGAAAGACGTCGTCTTGACGAGGTAAATTCGCGCCGCCAGAATCGACTAAGTAAATACAGGGGAGGTTGTTTTGTTCAGCAATTGTTTGTGCCCGTAAATGCTTCTTCACGGTAAGCGGGTAGTACGTGCCGCCTTTTACTGTTGCATCATTAGCGACAATAATACATTCAATGCCTGATACTCTGCCGATACCGGCGACAACACCAGCACAAGGAACATAATCGTCGTAAACTTCCCAAGCAGCTAACTGAGAGATTTCTAAGAAAGCACTGTTCTTATCAATTAATGCATTAATACGTTCTCTAGGTAAAAGCTTGCCTCGGTCAGTGTGACGCTTACAGGCTTTTTCACCGCCTCCTTCAGCAAGCTGACTAACAAGACGATTTAAGTCATCAACTTGTGCTTGCATGTGCGCTGCATTTTCTGAAAACTCTTGACTATTGATGTTTATTTTTGAAGTAATTGTGGGCACTGATGCACCTCGCTTAATGGCATTTTAAGGCAAATTAGATATTATCACACCGTTAAAAACAACGTGAAAACGCCGCCAGAATTTCGGCGACGTTATGTGCTTTCTAGCTCTGTTTGCATGCTTTACTTTATTTATTTTCCTTTGGGAAGATAAGTCATCACGCAATGCAAGGCGAGCAGTTATCTCGTGTTAGATAGATTCTTTAAATAATTCTCTACCAATTAGCATGCGTCGTATTTCACTAGTGCCTGCACCAATTTCATATAGCTTCGCATCCCTAAGTAGACGTCCGGTTGGATATTCATTGATGTAACCATTTCCGCCTAATAATTGAATAGCATCTAGGGCCATTTTAGTTGCTAACTCAGCGCTGTACAATATGGCACCAGCAGCGTCTTTGCGAGTAGTTTCGCCACGGTCACACGAGCGAGCAACAGCGTACACATACGCTCTTGCTGCGTTCATTTGCGTATACATATCTGCCACTTTACCTTGCACCAGTTGGAATTCACCAATAGATTGGCCAAATTGCTTACGATCGTGGATATAGGGCACGACAACATCCATGCAGGCTTGCATGATGCCCAATGGGCCGCCGGATAAAACTAAACGCTCATAGTCTAAGCCGCTCATTAACACCTTAACACCGCCACCTAGCTCACCAACAATGTTTTCAGCAGGCACTTCGCAATCTTGGAACACCAATTCACACGTGTTGGATGAACGCATACCAAGCTTGTCTAGTTTTTGTGCCTGCGTGAAGCCAGGCGTTCCTTTCTCGACAATAAAGGCGGTTATGCCGCGCGCCCCTGCGCTTACGTCGGTTTTAGCATAGATAATAAAAACATGAGCATCAGGCCCATTAGTGATCCACATTTTGTTGCCGTTCAAAATGAACTTGTCACCGGATTTTTCAGCCTTTAGCTTCATGCTGACAACATCTGAGCCAGCATTAGGTTCGCTCATAGCCAATGCGCCAATGTGTTCACCTGATACTAATTTTGGTAAGTACTTTTCTTTTTGTGCTTGAGTACCATTTTTAGCAAGCTGGTTTACGCACAGGTTCGAATGAGCACCGTAGCTGAGGCCAACACCTGCAGAAGCTCTAGAAATTTCTTCCATTGCGACCGTGTGTGCTAGATAACCCATGTTTGAACCGCCAAACTCTTCCGTTACGGTAACTCCTAACAAACCCATGTCACCAAATTTAGTCCAAAGTTGGTTTGGGAACATATTGTCCTCGTCAGCTTTCTGAGCGAGAGGGGCAATTTCAGTTTGAGCGAAATTATAAACGTGGTCTCGCAGCATATCGATGTCTTCACCGAGGCCAAAGTTAAGAGTTGGGTAGGGTGCGTTCATGGTTTATTACCTCTTTGCAATTCAATTAGTTCGTCTTTACAACGTGATTCTACGTCGTCCAATTCATTCATGAGCATTTGAATGTCGCTTAGTTGCTGATTCAACACTGCTCGTTTTTGTTCCGTTAATGCCAACATAGTCTCTAGCTGAACTGCGCTATTTAAGTTGGTATCATATAAATCAAAAAGAGTTTTAATTTCAGCTAATGAAAAGCCTAATCGTTTTCCTCTTAGGATTAACTTAAGGCGAACCTTATCTTTTAAATGATATATTCGACTCTGTCCTTGTCGTTCAGGAACCAGTAAGCCTTGCTCTTCGTAAAAACGAATTGAGCGTGCAGTAATATCAAACAACTTGGACAGTTCGCCAATTGAATATTGCTGTTCCTGAGACATCTTGTCACCTTTTTGCGTTCTTAACCTTTACGTTAACGTAAAGCTGAGTTAACGTAAAGGTAAAGCAAAGTTTAACGTAGATCAACAAAATTCAATCATAAGGTTTGCTAGCACTGAAGTCTGCTTCAGTGCGGTGCATAATAAACGCATGTTATTGGGTGGGATATTTTATCAACAATAGGAAAAGTATAATGAGTGATTCAATTGTAATAGTGGCAGCAAAACGAACGCCAATGGGCGGTTTTATGGGCGCGTTATCATCAATACCATCGACAGAATTAGGCGCAACTGCAATTAGCGCTGCGTTACAGGGTATTGCTCCAGCTGAAATTGACGAAGTTATCATGGGTTGCGTGCTACCCGCAGGTTTAGGTCAAGCACCTGCGCGTCAAGCAACCTTAGGCGCAGGTTTACCTTTGTCTGTCGGTGCGACGACGATCAACAAAGTATGTGGCTCTGGAATGAAAGCGATCATGCTCGCGCATGACTTAATTAGTGCAGGTAGTGCCGACGTTATTGTGGCAGGCGGCATGGAAAGTATGAGTAATGCACCTTATCTACTGCCAAAAGCAAGAGCCGGTTATCGCATGGGACACGGACAAGTTTTAGACCATATGATGCTGGACGGTCTTGAGAACGCCTATGATGGCAAAGCAATGGGATGCTTCGCTCAAGATACTGCTGATGCAGAAAGCATTACGCGAGAGCAAATGGATGAATTCGCAGTTAGTTCATTGGCAAAGGCCAGCAAGGCAATTGCCGATGGCACATTTGTTGACGAAATTGCGCCTGTAACCGTAAAAGATCGAAAAGGTGAGGTCATCGTTGATACCGATGAAGGTCCTGGCAATGCAAAACCGGAAAAAATTCCTGCGTTGCGTCCAGCATTTAAAAAGGACGGTACGGTAACCGCAGCAAACTCTAGCTCTATTTCAGACGGAGCAGCAGCGCTAGTAGTGATGAGCGCTTCTAAAGCTGCTGCTTTGGGCTTAACACCGCTAGCAAAGATAGTTGCGCATGCAACAAACGCAATTAAACCTGAAGACTTTACCGTTGCCCCAGTTGGTGCAGTTGAAAAAGTGTTAGCTAAAACTGGCTGGACAAAAGACGACGTTGATTTGTTCGAGATTAATGAAGCGTTTGCAATGGTCACAATGCTAGGTGTTAATAAACTTGGACTGGACGCTAGCAAGGTTAACATTAAAGGCGGAGCGTGCGCGTTGGGTCATCCAATCGGCGCGTCAGGCGCGAGAATTGTTGTTACCTTGCTGCATGCATTGAATCAGAAGGGCCTAAAGAAAGGCGTTGCTGCATTGTGTATCGGTGGCGGCGAAGCCACAGCATTGGCAGTCGAGATGCTGTAGCAAGAAATCAATTTATTAAGAAAATGCAAGAGGGGCGCTTTAGGTGAGGCGCCCTTTTTTATTGACTACTTCATAATAGGGGTGTACTGCCATTTCCCGCCTTCTAAGCTGATAACAGATTTTAAATATTCTTTTTCAGAGCGCCAATTGCGTTTATTCATCTTAATTGATACGCCTGGGAAAAGTTCTTTGTAAGCAACAACTTTTGCATTTCTTTCATAGTCAACTTTGGATTGACGTAATTCTTCTTCGACAGATTCTAGCCACTTTAGTAGATGTTTTTCTGACTCGAATACAGCATCAATTTTGTTTAGTTGATTGAGCAGTCCATTAGGTACATGCTTTGAGTGTAGCTCACGCAGCTTAACTTGATGATCGAAATTATTTTCTCGCAGTTGTTTCAAGGATGTTAATATTGCGTCATATCGTGCGTTCAGTATGTTTACGCCTTCGCTAAAATCGACTATCAATGAGCTGCCAGATACCGCGCCAACAGTCCCTGCGTATAGCGTCGAACCGCATTGTATACTGCTAGCGAATATATTGCCCATTGGTTTGTCAGCTTCGCCGATAGTAACAATTCCTCCACATTTTACCCGTGAATATGCAAGTTGCTTTCGGACATTTAAATTCTTGCCTGCTATGATATCAAGGCCTTGACCATGTTGTACAAAAACACTGCCTTTTGCGTGCAGTTTGCAGTCTTCCTCGTTCATTTTTCCCATTGCGCCTTCGGTAATAATAATATCACCTCCAGATCTAATGGTAGCCGATTCAACAAAGCCATTGATGGTGATATCACCCTTCGCAATAACCTGCATACTTTCGGTGACATCGCCATTAACAATAACGGCGCCGTCATAATCTATATTACCCGTACCAACATTGACTCCTTTCGTCTGAAAAGTATCGTCAACATTCATAATATTGTTTTCGAATTTTGGCTGACCCGAGACGTCAGCTAAAACAATGTTCTCGTCCTGTGGGCTAATGCTGGTATTCGCGCCTAACTTTATCTCTATCCATTGGCCCTCCTTTGAAAGCAGAGGCGAATCCGTGACCGTGTAACCAACTCGTCCTTTGCTAGGCGGCACTCTTTCTGCGACGGCTGTTTTTGCTTGAACGCACAAAATATCGCCCAAGTTACGCATATCGACTTTATTATTTCCTGCTTCTTGAGGCTGTAAGATGCGCTCTAAGGCATTGGGATACAGTGATTTTAAACAAGACGGTTTTCCATCTCTCGGCGGAAGTCCAATTGCCACAATGTCAGTGAACTCGATGCCACTGTTCGCCTCTGAGGCCTGAAACAGCAGGTTGTTTATTCGTTTCTTACTTACGCCTCTGTTAACGCCTTTTTCACGTAATAAAGCAAGAAGTTCATCGTAAGTGGGAAGAGAGCCGGCGAAAGGCGACTCAATGGTCATTTCTGCCGCCATCTGGTTATTAGAAATAGTGACACTCACTGATGCGTCTCTGATTTCTCCAACAGCTTGGTTTAACTCATCTAAATTTTTAGATTTTTTGGCCGCATTACTCCGATCACAAAGCGAGGCAACCGCGTTTTGCAATATAAAGAATTGTTTGTATTCGGATGCGAGGATAAAAGCTTCAATTACTTCAGGTTGCAGAAAGTCATCAACCAGTAATGGGTCGATTGTCGCTATTAACTGCTTTGCGGCTTTATTTATGGTTAACGTCACACCTTTCATATTGCTTTTTTATACATCCTTTAACATCATTATCGAAATCTTTTCGTTTAAGTGTCTCTTTTAGCAGTAATTAGACACTATTACAATTGCTCAATATACAGAGTTATAGTCGATAGTAATTTCATCTTTTTACTATCATCTGCGTGCTTCTCAGCAAGTTCGGCAACTTGAGACTGACATTCTGATATGGAAAGACAGGTTTTTTTGTTGTCCGTGGTAAATCGCGCTTTTCGGTGAGCTTGCCATTTATCCAGTTCAGTCTGATCCAGTGTATGGGGGAAATTCCTTGCTCTATAACGCATTAGCTGTTCCGCATACTGCAAGTTTGGTGCGCGGTCTTGCCATACTGTTAGCTGCTCCGGTGGCGCTGCTTTTACCTCTGTCATCCATTGTTTATCGACGGTAGAAGCAAAACCACGAGTGTAAAGTGATGCATCGACGTCAATTACTGTATTTTGGTCGCTATCGTGTGCAAAAATAGCTGATAATTTATCGACGATATCAACGATCCCTTTAACAACGCTATGGTTGTTCAAACACTCTTCTCTACTTATATTAAGCCGCGCCGCATGTTCTGGTGTTAGGGTTTTTGCTGGCGCTACAAATGGCGACTTATTAATGTGTACGAGTTTTATACCGGGTTTTTTGATGCCAAGGGGAAGATCGTCTTGTTTAGTGTAAAGCAGTGTTTTTATATCGTCTGAATTCATGGACTCGATTGAAGCCAAGTCAGAGGCCAGGTCGACGCAAATGACTGCATTTTTATTACTCGGGTGCATAGCAATAGGCATGAACCAACTACAACAACCTTGCGCAGCAGGCAGCATGCCGCTAACGTGCAAAAATGGCTTTTGGTTCGCAATATCAATGCTTTGCATAACGGTATTTTTATTTCTTAATGAAAAATAGTACTCGAACAGTTTTGGCTGCTTCGTTTTCAAAAGCTGCGCTAACGCTATCGTGGCTTTTACATCAGAAACCGCATCGTGCGCCGATTCGTGAGCAATGCCGTTTGCTGCGGTCAGCTCTTCTAATTTAAATGACGGTTTACCATCTTCTCGAAGAGGCCACTCAATTCCTTCTGGTCGCAATGCATAACAGGCTCTGGCCAGATCGATAATATCCCAGCGGCTGTTACCATTTTTCCACTCCCGTTCATACGGGTCATAAAAATTTCTGTAACGCAAAAAACGGGTGACTTCATCATCAAACCGGATACTGTTATAGCCAACGACACAGGTGTCCGGTTTATCCATTATTTTCGCTATTTTTTCCGCAAACTCAGCTTCAATATAACCGTCGCGTAGGCTTTGTTGAGGTGTAATGCCTGTTACTAAGCACGCAATTGGATGGGGCACATAGTCGTTTGGAATTTGGCAGAAGTAACTCACGGGGTTGCCAATAATATTTAGATCTAAATCAGTTCTTATAGCGGCAAATTGACATGGAAAATCATACTTTGGGTCAACTCCCCAAGTTTCGTAGTCGTGCCACAGCAATGTAGGCCCTGAGTATTGAGCATCATCGTTTCTGCTGTTTTTACGCGCTGACATATCGATTAATATGTCTTTAAAGGTTTCCTTCACCGAACTGTTTTTTTCAGAGCTGTCTTCTGCGGAGCTGTGTTTTTCAAAAATAGAGGACATGTTAGTCGTCATTAACTTCTTTTTATTATTCCATAAGCGCTACTTTATCATGAGTTAACAAACATTGAACCTGACCCTGTATATATTCACTGATTTATCGTTATTTTATAGTTATTAATGGCTTAAACTTATACTTTGATATATTCATCTCTAAATGCAATTCTAAAGCTCATTGTTTCTATTAGTTATTATATTTGCTTGTTTTAAACGCTTTGCTAATACTATTTTTCTCTAAGCGTAGAATACTCAATTTGATGATATCAATGGAGGGCTAGTCAGGGTCTGTTCTTTCTATTTTCAAAGATTATTTAGAGTGTAACGAGCAAACTATTAGCGTGTTTCGTTATATAGCAAATTGGTCTTTTCAGGCTATGCTTAATATTCAACTTTTTGATAAGGAATCGCTATGCGTGAAGTAATAAAAATGGACCCTGATCCATCTTTTCATAAAAATAGTGACAGAATGCCGAATATCGAGTCATATCTAAACTCGAGTATCGATCCATTTTTTTCAATTAGGAAGCTGCGCCTTATTTACAATGAGTTGCACAGTACAAACGACTTCGAATATCACTCTTTTGATGCTTTTAAACATCACGTATTGTCAGCAGCAGCCCCTCAATTAGAGCTCAATAAGTGGCAAGCGATATCTTCTCGGAGGTGATGAGTGGAGTGCACATCAATAGTGTTGTTTAGAGCCAAATGATAATTTATCGGTGGTGAGGTCGACGGTGAGCAATAGCCAATAACAATCACTTCTGTTAATCTTATACACGATGACATGTAACATCGTGCGATTTCCGCTTTTTCCTCAAACATAAATGAACTCTATTAAGTGCTAGCTGTATATATCTGATGCAATTCAAATTAAATAATGCGCTTGAAAAGTGCTTACTCAAAGACCGTTTTCCATTAAGACGACAATATCAAAGGCTTGAAAAGCTTCCTGATGGCGATGACAAACTACTAGCGTTTGAACAGTTTCTTCTGCGCGTGGATCAATCACAGGAGGCTCGGCAAGGCCGTCAAAACGCGATGCCTGCTATAGAGTATCCCGACCTGCCTGTATCCGATAAGCGAGAGGATATTAAGCATGCTATTGAGCATAATCAAGTTGTCATTATCGCTGGCGAAACAGGTTCAGGCAAAACCACGCAAATTCCAAAAATGTGTCTCGAACTGGGACGTGGAATTGACGGTTTTATTGGCCATACTCAGCCTAGGCGTCTAGCGGCAAGAAGCGTTGCTAATCGCATTGCTGAAGAGCTTAACTCTGAAATAGGTAAGGAAGTAGGTTTTAAGGTCCGTTTTAGTGACAATGTCAGTGAGAATAGTCACATAAAGTTAATGACTGACGGTATTTTACTTGCTGAAATTCAGCAAGACAAATACTTAAATCAATACGACACCATCATTATCGATGAGGCTCACGAAAGAAGCCTTAACATTGATTTTTTACTCGGTTACTTCAAACAATTATTACCAAAACGCAAAGATCTAAAGCTCATTATTACGTCAGCAACAATCGATCCGGAACGTTTCTCAAAACACTTTTTTGATGCGCCTATTATTCAGGTAAGTGGGCGCACGTATCCGGTAGAAATTAGATATCATGAACCGGCAACGGCAAAAGACAACAATGACGATGAAGAGCAAGACCAAACATCGGCTATTTGCGATGCGGTTGATGAGCTCTTCCGTGAAAAGCCAGGCGACATACTCATATTTTTAAGTGGCGAAAGAGACATAAGGGATACGCAAGACGCGTTGCTAAAAAGACAGTTTCGGAACACTGAGATTGTTCCGCTTTACGCTAGATTATCTGCTGCTGAACAAAATAAAATTTTTCAATCTCACACGGGCAGACGAATTGTCTTAGCCACTAACGTTGCTGAAACGTCACTGACAGTGCCGGGCATTAAGTATGTTATCGATCCTGGTTTAGCGAGAATGTCTCGCTACAGTCACAAAAGTAAAGTCCAGCGTTTACCAATCGAAGCTATTTCGCAAGCTTCTGCAAATCAGCGAGCGGGTCGCTGTGGAAGAGTGTCAGACGGAATTTGTATTCGACTGTATTCTGAGCAAGACTTTCTCTCTCGCCCAGAATTTACTGACCCCGAAATAATTCGCACACATTTATCGTCAGTCATATTGCAGATGTTGGCGCTCGGTCTAGGTGAGGTGAGTCAGTTCCCATTTATTCAGCCGCCTGACAATAAGAATATTAATGACGGAATGAAGCTATTAGAGGAGCTTCAGGCTATTGAGCGCAAACAAAACCGTTATGTGCTAACCCAATTGGGGCGCAAAATTGCGAGACTTCCTGTCGACCCCCGATATGCTCGAATGGTAGTGGAAGCTGGAACGCGCGATTGTGCGAAAGAAGTGATGATCATTACGGCGGGCTTAAGTATTCAAGATCCTCGTGAGCGCCCGCAGGATAAAAAACAAGCGGCGGATGAAAAGCATAGCGAATTTGTAAATTCAGAATCTGATTTTATGTCTCTTTTGAATTTATGGACTGCATTTTCAGGCCACCAAAAAGCACTGACAAATAGCCAATTGAGAAAGTGGTGTAAACAGTATTTTGTGCATTATTTGAGGATGCGAGAGTGGCAGGATATTGTCAGTCAAATGAAAAAATCACTCGTGGAAATTGGCTTTCGTTTAAATAGCAATGAGCCAAGTTATGAGTCTATCCATACTGCCATTGCTACAGGTTTGCTCTCTCAAGTTGGGTTTAAAGATAAAGATCGCGAATATTTAGGCTCTCGCAACACCCGCTTTATGATTTTTCCTGGCTCAGGCTTAAGTAAAGCTAATCCAAAGTGGCTGCTTGCCGCTGAACTGGTTGAAACATCTAAATTATTTGCCAGAAACGTCGCTAAAATTGACCCTAAATGGCTGGAACCGATCAGTCAACATTTAGTCAACAAGCAATATTCAGAACCGCACTGGAGCAAAAAGAAAGGTGCTGTGCACGCTTACGCGACTGTGAATCTTTTTGGTTTACCAATTGTCAATAAGCGCTTAGAGAATTATTCGCTGGTAGACCCCGTCGTGTGTCGAGATATATTTGTTCGAGAGGCATTGGTAAATGGTCAAACTAACTTAAATTATGCTTTCTTGCGAAAAAATCAGGCGCTTGTTGAAGAAATTGAGATTTTAGAGCATAAATCACGGCGCAGAGACTTGCTGATAGATGAAGACGACCTTTGTGATTTTTATCATGAGAAATTACCCGCGGATGTTTGTAATGAAGTTAAATTTAAGAAGTGGTGGCAAGTGGCTGCCAGCAAAACACCAGATCTTCTCGATTTTTCAATTCAAGCGTTACTTAAAAAAGATGCGTCTGGGATCAACAAAATTGATTTCCCTGATGAGTGGAAACAAGGCAACTTGCGCTTGCCTCTGCACTATATCTTTGAGCCGAACGAGCCAAATGACGGCGTAAATATCGAGATTCCGTTACCCATCCTAAACCAACTTGTTGATATTGGTTTTGACTGGTTAGTGCCAGGGTTTCAACATGAATTAATTGTTTCGCTAATTAAATCATTACCCAAAAAGCTTAGACGAAATTTTGTGCCTGCACCGGATTTTGCCCAAGCTTGTTTAACTGAAATACAAGCCGTTGATAAAAGTGGCGCACCACAAACTATTACGCAAGCCGTTGCGAGAAAACTACACAGAATGACCGGGGTGCCGGTGAGCGCTGAAGATTTTGCGGATGCTGAATTACCAAACCACTTACAGTTTAATTTCGTTGTCGTTGATGACAAGGGAGTTGCCTTAGCGAAAGGTAAAAGTTTGCTACAGGTGCAAGAACAGTTAAAAGGAAAGGTGAAAGAGACGCTGGAATCTGTTGCTACGCCTGAACTTGAGCGCCAAAACATAGAAACTTGGGACTTTGAAAGTCTTCCTCACGCATTCGAGCAGAAACATGCTGGTTTTCAGATAAAGGCTTATCCAGCGCTTGTTAAAAAATCTAGCAAAGTTGATATCGTTCTCTTCGATAATCAACAAGAGGCTGAAAATGCTCATCGTCTCGGTGTGTATCAGTTGATAAAAAACACAGTGCCTTCACCGTTGAAGTTCTTACAACAAAAGCTGCCGAATAAAGCGAAGTTGAGTTTGTACTTTAATCCTTTTGGGCAAATCAATATCTTGATTGATGATATTATTTTGGCGTCTATCGACCAACTGGTAAGAGAGTTTGAGAAAGATAGTGCCAAGTCGATAAGAGATAAGGCCGACTTTAATAAAGCCTGCGATATCGTGCGCGAAAATATAAACGGACTAGCGCTGCAAATAGCGCAAAAAATTGAAAAGGGTCTTACGGTAGCGCACGCCATACAAAAACAATGCAAAGGTAATATTCCATTGAACTTATTGACCAATATAGGCGCTGTAAAGAGTCAGCTTAGTTTACTGGTCTATCGTGGTTTTGTTTTTGATTTTGGCTATGCAAGGCTGGACGATTGGAATCGCTATGTGATGGCGTTGAGCCAACGCTTTGATAAGTTAAAAGTGGATACTAATCGCGATCGACTTAATCAAATTGACGTAGACAAAGCGGTAGGGAAGTTCGAGGAAGTATTCACTAGATTGCAAAAAAGCGGCTCTGATCTCAGGCCGTTAGATGAGGTGAAGTGGATGATAGAAGAATTCAAAGTCTCCTTATTTGCGCAGCAGCTTGGCACCAGCATGCCGATCTCGTTAAAGCGCATCAATAATCGCTTAAATGAATTGTAGACTAGTAGTTGACTTATCATCGTTAGCACAATATAAATATAGGTAACGTTGCTAAATTAAAGTCTGGAGTAAGGAATGTTAGGCTACGACGACAAGCGAAATTTTTATAGAATGATGGTTAACTCGCCATGCGAACTAGCGTTGTTGGATGATCCTGCGCAACGGAGCATATTAGCTATTTGCAAAGATATCAGTGCAACCGGCATGTCGCTTGAAATTGAACAACCGGCCATGGAAATTGGCACCTTACTTGATGTCTCTATCGAATCAAATAGTGACCAAATACCGTCACTTAGCGCTAAAGCAAAAGTGATAAGATGCACCACCGAAACTGAAAATACATGCTTGCTCGGCGTCGAAATTAGTGAAATGAAGTAAGCGGGGGAGTGAAACCGTTCACTCCTTAAATTAAACGCGGTGAGCCTTCAGAGCCGCAGCTTACAAGCCAGCGGCCTGCCTTCCTATACTTTACATACCAAACCCTTGAGATAATATCCTTCAGGAAAGTTACCGCTTACTGGATGGTCTTCGCTTTGGGCTAAGCGCTGAACAAAATATACATCGCGCTGAGCATCTAAAGCCGCGTCTGCTACGATTTTCTGAAACAGATCTTGTGGCATTAATCCAGAACAACTGAAGGTAAGCAAAGTGCCGTTTTCGTTGAGTAAAGACAGTGCAAGGCGGTTGATATCTTTGTATCCGCGTGAGGCTTTATTCAGGTTGTGTTTACTATCAACGAATTTGGGTGGATCAAGCACAATGACGTCAAACGTAGTCCCAGCTTCTTTATAATCCCTGAGCAATTGAAATACATCTTTTTTGAGATGGGTAACCTTATTATCATCCAATCCATTAATTGCAATATTCTTGGCACTAAGGGCCAGTGCAGATTCAGATGCGTCAACATTAATAACTTGTGTAGCACCGGCAGCTAAAGCATACAAGCCAAATGTTCCTGTAAAACTAAAGCAATTCAGAACGCTTTTACCAGCGCAATACGACGCAGCAATACGTCGGTTTTCTCGCTGGTCTAAATAAAAGCCTGTTTTGTGGCCATTAATTAAATCGACATAAATTTTGACGCCGTTCTCTTCAATGATTACGGATTCAGGAAGTTCGCCATGAAGGGTTTGCACCAAGGGTGTTAGTCCTTCTTTTTTACGCACATCTACATCGCTACGCTCATGCACAACTGCATCCGGATACAATTGCAGTATTGCCCACAGTATTTTACCGCGATGTTTTTCAGCGCCAGCGCTCAGTAGCTGCACAACAACCACATTAACATAAATGTCTATCGTTATACCCGGTAGCCCATCAGCTTCGGCAGCGATGAGGCGAAAAGCATTGGTATTGTGCTTTTTTAAAATTTCCTGTTTTCTTGCTAATGCTTGCTCAAGTTTGCGTTTGAAAAAAACGTTATCAATCGCTTCTGATTTTTTAAATGACCACACTCTGGCCCTAATTTGTGATTCAGGTGAGAACGCCGCTTTTGCTAGCCAAGTGCCGTCACTTGCTAAAACATCGACTGTATCACCTGATTTCATGCGGCCTTCTGCTTTATCAATCGCCCCTTCGAAAATCCAAGGATGACGACGCAACATAGACTTATCACGCTCAATTTTTAATGTAATGGAACTCATTAGTTACCCTTTTCGTATTCGTGGTCGGTGAGAAGATCTGACGAGGAAGCTGCATCTCTAGCCAAATCATCGACTTCCTCGTTTTCAGGGTGACCAGAATGTGCTTTAACCCAATGCCAATTAACTTCATGCTTATTAACCGCGTCATCAAGCTGCTGCCATAGGTCTGCATTTTTTACCGGCTTGCGATCTTTTGTTCGCCAGCCATTTTTCTTCCAGTTGTGGATCCACTGACCAATGCCATTTTTGACATATTGGCTATCCGTATAAAGGTCAATGGTACAGGTCTCGGTCAAACTATTAAATGCGGCAATGGGCGCCAACAATTCCATTCTATTATTGGTCGTCAGTTTGAAGCCTTGTGATAAACGTTTTTTATGTTCTTTGAAAATTAGTAAGGCGCCGTATCCGCCCGGTCCAGGATTTCCCAAACAGGATCCATCGGTGTAAATGCTAAGTTTTTTCATTTTTATACTGAATTCTGATTGTCTGGTGTAGTTGCAGCGAAGTATACTAGTCAGCATGATAATTAAAAGAAGTTTTGTATGCGCCAAATAGTTTTAGATACAGAAACCACGGGTATTAATCCAAAAGAAGGGCACCGTATCATTGAGATTGGGTGCGTTGAAATGGTCAATCGAAAACTGACTGGAAATACTTACCATGTTTACATTAACCCTCATCGCGATATTGAAGAAGAAGCGATAGCGGTGCACGGTATTACTAATGAGTTTTTGAAAGATAAACCTGCGTTCAAACAAATAGCCCAAGAGTTTATTGATTTTATCAAAGGTGCTGAACTTGTTATTCACAATGCGCCATTTGATATTGGCTTTATGGACAATGAGTTTGCGCTAAACAACAGCGCAATTAAAAAGACAAGCGAGATTTGCACTGTATTAGATACCTTGGCACTAGCTAGAGAAATGCGTCCTGGTCAAAAGAACAATTTGGATGCACTGTGCCGAGTTTATGGCGTTGATAATACACACCGCACCTATCACGGGGCTTTGCTTGATTCAGAAATTCTAGCCGAAGTGTATTTATGGATGACCGGTGGGCAAACTGCGATGAGTTGGGCTCATGAGTCTGAGGGCACTGATCCTAAGAATAAAAATGCACCTAGAGTCGTTAACTTTGACGGTATCTTAAAGGTTGTTAAGGCATCTGCCGATGAAGTAAGTAATCATGAAGCATACCTGGACAAAATTGAAAAAAAATCTCAAGAAGTGGTTTGGCGTAGCTAAGCAACAATACAATATTCTGCGATACGTAAGGCATAAGATCATTCTTGTTTCGAGTGTTTGTCTTTTTGTGCCAACAACCTTCGCTCAAGAGAAGCCGCTGCTCGATGTCAAATCGGCAAGGCAAACTGTTGAGCAAGAAAAAACCAAAAATAGCACCGCACCTATCATCGCTTTGGGCAACGAATTTCAAAACGGCATCGAGTTTTTAAACAATCGGTTTAGAGTCGATAACGACGTTGAAGAAGTGACAATGGTGTTTTTTAGAGAACTTGGTTCTGCACCAATCGTGCTAGTTCGTCCTGATGGTTCCAAGTTGTTCATTGAAAATGACGACGACGACCCTAGTATTCGGTGGTATGAAACTCAAAAATACGACATGATTTCAATAAAGAAACCGATGCCAGGCCCGTGGCAAGCTATCGGTGATATTCTTGAAGGCAGCAAAATCATGGTGATTGCTGATATTATTCTAGATGCTCAACCCATTCCCCGCAACATATACTCTGGTGAAATAATAAAGCAAACCGCCGTGCTCACAAATAATGGCAAGCAAGTCGATTTTTCGCCTTTTAGAGATGTGGTGAGCTTAACCATTGATTTCGTGAGCAACAATAATCCAAATTACGAAAACTTTGGCCTAGGCTCAAGAACGATCGCACGTTTCCAAGACAATGGTGAAGGTTTCGATGAAGTGGCCGCTGACGGTGTTTTTACGGGCCAATTCAACCTCAGCATTCCGAGTGGTGAGTGGCGTCCGACTTTCGGCATCAGAACTCCAATGTATACGCGAGAGCAAATAAACGATTTAGTCATTTTGCACCCGACGCCCATTATGATTGACGTAAAAATTGACGAAACAAACGTTGAAAGCGCCGATGTTATGAGCGACCAGAGCACTGGTGAAGAGAGTAATGATGACGAGGGCACTGCTGAAGAGAGCACCGATGAAGAGAACGAGGGAACCCGCTTTGGGGAACATCTTATAACCATCGACACCGACGCAGAACATATTAAACTCGAGTCGTTGTTGCTTGACGGCAAAGTAACCCATCCAAATGGTGAAATTGACAACGTCACTATCACCGAGACCAGTAATTCCGTAAAAGTGATTAGAGTGAAAAATGACAGCTATGGTATTTACCGCGTTAATCTGACGGCATTCGCAACAACTGTTGATGACAGGGAAGTTATTATTAATGTCCCTGAGTACACTTTCTTGACTTCAGAGCCTGTAGAACCTGAACCAGAAATTGACGAGAGCCAAATTACTGAAATACCAGCACCGCCAGTAATAATTGAGCCCGTCATTGAGGAATGGACAACAAGCAACACGGTAAGTCTAATAATCGCCATAAATTCATGTATCTTTGTGTTTGGTGGAATGTTTATCTTTTTGATCCTCAACAAACGCAAGTACCCGAATGACCACATTATGTTGAGATATAAAATGGCATGTGTTGAATTATTGGCTAAGGTCAAAAATTTAAAGAAAACAAAGTCAGTAGATGAAATCGAAGAAAAGAGCGAGTGAAAAACGGTTGCGTGACAAAGGCGTCTAAAAAACCGTACAAAAAAGCTGTATAAAATGCGTGCAGCGTACCTGTTTGTGTATACAATTTGCTTGTTTTTCCATCAAGCAAACAATGTTTTTCAAAAAGCAGTTGACTCGTTACGGATGAAACCGTATTATCTGCGCCGCAATGAAGGGACGAGGTTCTACGGAATCTGGTAACTCATTGATTTAGCTTGTTAAAGCGGAGTGGTAGTTCAGTTGGTTAGAATACCGGCCTGTCACGCCGGGGGTCGCGGGTTCAAGTCCCGTCCACTCCGCCAATTACAAGCTTTACGACGCATTTTGTGGAGTGGTAGTTCAGTTGGTTAGAATACCGGCCTGTCACGCCGGGGGTCGCGGGTTCAAGTCCCGTCCACTCCGCCAATCGTTGTAAAGCAAGCTAAAAACATACCACTGCGGAGTGGTAGTTCAGTTGGTTAGAATACCGGCCTGTCACGCCGGGGGTCGCGGGTTCAAGTCCCGTCCACTCCGCCATTCATGTGAAATGTCCCCATAAAAAAACACCGCGTAAACTTGTAGCAAATTCAGAAGTATGTAAACTACCAGCATGTTTTTATTATCTAATTTTAATTGATGCCATCTCCTCTATTTAAGTGCGAAAACATCTGTAAACAATATTCAGATGCTAGCAATACACTACAAATTCTCAATAACGTCAATTTTTCTATTTCAGCAGGTGAAACTGTTGCGATCCTTGGTGCCTCAGGTTCAGGTAAGAGTACGCTACTGCATATTCTTGGCACCCTTGATAGCCCAGACTCAGGTGACGTTTTTTATAACCAGCAAAGTCTTTTTACAAAATCTAAAAGACAGCAAGCGCTGTTTCGTAATGCCGAACTTGGCTTTGTGTATCAATTCCACCATTTACTTCCTGAATTCAGCGCTGCAGAAAACGTAGCAATGCCATTGTTTATCAAAGGCGATAACCGACAAAAATCGCTGATAAGGGCCAAAGAATTACTCGCACGGGTTGGTTTGCAGGACAGAGAGCAACATCGACCACATCAGCTATCTGGAGGCGAAAGGCAGCGTGTCGCTATTGCAAGAGCGTTAATCAACCAACCGGCGATGATCTTTGCAGATGAACCCACAGGTAATTTGGATGATAAAAATACCGCATCCATCTATGACTTGATAAATGACATTAACAAAGAATTTAAAACCTCATTTCTACTCGTGACCCACGATTTGCAGCTAGCAAAAAAGATGGACAGGATTATGTACCTTGAAAATGGACAACTGCGCTTGATGGATAACAACTAGCATGAATTTTTCCTTAGCGTGGATATTTGCCAATAAATTTAGACAAAGTAAGCAGCAAAGCGGTTTTATTTCTTTCGTTTCTGCTTCGTCAACAGCAGGCATTGGTTTAGGTTGTTTCGTACTAATCTTGTTGCTTTCTGTTATGAATGGCTTCGAAAAGGAGTTACGAAATACGCTACTTTCTTATATTCCTCATGCTGAGTTTATTGCTGCTAGTCCCGATGGTGTCTATTTAGACAATGAAACTAAATTGAAAGCCGCAGCGGATCCACGCGTTATTAATTTGTATGCCTACACGAAAGCTTCAGGTCTTTTACAAAATGGCTCGAAAATGAAGTCAGTTGAATTGCAGGGCATTGACGATAATTACCTTAAGAGTAAACCCGCTATAAAAGTTTCTGCAGGTGCGTTTGATAAAAACGACAATGGTGTTTTCCTGGGTAAAGGTGTAGTTGAAAAGCTAGGCCTGAGCATAGGTGATAAGGTACAGCTTTTGCTCCCAGCTACAACACAAGACTTGTCGTTTGCTGCCCCTAAAGTCGTTTGGCTAACCGTGCTCGGTGTTATTTCTTTAGGCGGTGAAGCAGACGATTTCGTTGGCATTATGAAAAAGCAAACACTTTCGTTTGCATTAGGCGTTAAGCTTGGTGCAACACGCATTGAGTTTCAACTTGCCGACCCGTTTGCTGGGCGACAGTTAATTAGAGAGTATGGTAATGCTTTTACTCAAGCCGTTTATATGTCGGACTGGACATTAACTAATGGTCACTTATATCAGGATATTCAGCTAGTCAGAACAGTCGTTTATATTACTTTAACCTTAGTCATCTGTGTCGCTTGTTTTAATATCGTTTCTTCACTGGTGATGTCGGTTAAAGAGAAGACTAGTGAAATTGCAATGTTAAAGACCATGGGTGCTCAAGATGGCTTCATACGCGCTATTTTTGTTATCAAAGGGATGATAAACGGCATTTACGGAGCAAGCATTGGCAGTCTTTTGGGAGTGCTGGCAGCCTTATATTTAAATAATATTACTGAATTTATTGAAAAGATCTTTGGCTTTCGATTGTTAGCTGATGGTATCTATTTTATCAATTATTTACCTTCTGATTTACAGTTAATCGACGTTGTAGTTACCTACTTTGTTGCCATTTTCCTGTGTGTTGTTGCAACCATTTATCCCGCATCCAAAGCGGCTAATATCAAACCTGCGAGCGCGCTACAATAAAAAGGCCTTCTTAAAGAAGGCCTCGTTTAACAATGCATAACAACTAGATACTACTATTATTCGATAACGCTCTTTTGAGATGCTAGCGATTTGTCATTATAGATATCTTCATCCAACTCACCCTCTGTTTTTGCAACAATAGTAGCAATCGTGCTGTCACCAGTTACATTCACAACGGTTCTTGTCATATCAAGTAAGCGGTCAATCCCAATTATCAATGCGATGCCTTCTACCGGTAAATTAACCTGTTGTAATACCAAAGCAAGCAATATCAAGCCGACACCAGGTACACCCGCTGCGCCAATCGAGGCTAGGGTGGCTGTCATTACTACCATGAGTAAATCGATAGTAGATAAATCAACAGAGTAAACTTGCGCAATAAACACGGTAGCAATTCCCTGCATAATGGCGGTGCCGTCCATGTTGATTGTTGCGCCTAAAGGCAGAGTAAATGATGATACAGAACGACTGACACCCAGTTTTTGTCTTGCGGTCGCCATGGTCAAAGGCAAAGTTGCACTGCTGCTTGCAGAGCTAAACGCGAACATGGCAACCTCTCTCATCTTCATTAATAAAGTAACTGGATTCAGTCCCGTTGTTATTTTTAACAATAGTGGATAAACAATCACTGCATGCAGAATTAATACAACAAAAACGTTTAAAAAGTAATTGAGAATGGCAAAAATTGCGCTGGAGTCTACCTCTGCGGCTAATTTTGCTAACAAACAGAAAACGCCATATGGCGCGAAGTTCATGACTATATTAACAATATTCATTATTACTTCGTTAAGATCATTGAAAAAGCCCGTTAGACGTTTGCCTGCTTCTCCAGCGTAAGTCATCGCAATACCAAATAAAATAGCAAACACGATAATAGGGATCATCTGTCCTTCTGCCATGGCGCTGATTGGATTACTCGGCACCATGTCAATAACGACTTGAACAAAGCCAGGGGACTCTTTTGCTACATACTCGGACGAGGCTGATGTGTCGGGGTTAAAACCTTCTCCAGGCTTAAACAGCAAGGCTGTTGTCATTGCAAATGCAACCGCAACAAATGTCGTGAACATGTACAGTGCAATCGCCTTTCCGCCTAAACGCCCTAGCTTTGAAGGGTCACTCAAACTACTCGTTCCACATACTAAAGATACGAAAACTAAGGGGACGACGAGCATTTTCAGGGCGTTGACAAAAATCTGACCGCCTGCATGAAATATACCTTCTACGAAAAATCCATACGTAGAAAACGTCATTGAGAATATATTGAAATCAAGATCTCCTATAAGATAGTTTCCAACTTGCAGGAGAACACCAATCAGGATTCCGGCGATCATGCCGATAAAGATCCTAGTGGTTAAACTTAATTTTGTGTTGTCTTCGGGCATGTATAGACCTTTTTTATTTTCGTTATATGTCTGTATACCCAAAGACTACCAATTCTTGAGTCAAAGCTAAACATATTTTGTTTTGGTGACCTGTTAATTGGCTAATTTACTAGCGGAACTCAGTAGGGTAATTAAATGAACGCGTTAATAAAATTTCTTGTAGTGTGCGCAACGTCCATTATGCTTTTTGCATGTGGCGGTGGTGGTGAATCTCTTAGCAGAGATGGTGGCGGTGATGGAGGAACTTCACCGGATCCAGATCCAGTCGCGACTTATTCAGTAGCGGTGGGTATTGCAGATAGTCAGGGCAATGCTTCTAATGTAGTTGGAGAGGGTAGTCCACTCACTATTACGGCAACGTTGTCTGCTACCAATGGCGGCAGTGTAAATGATGTGTTAGTTACTTTTTCATTGAGTTCTCCTGATTTAGCCGCATTCAATAACGACACCGCGACAGCATTAACGAATGCTGATGGTGTCGCTGTCATTGGGCTTGAAGTTGGCAGCCAGCGCGGCGATGGTGTCGTAAGTGCAACAATAGATGCGGGTGCATCTGGTACGATAGGCTTTAGTTCAACAGGAATTCAGCAAGCGCAAGTCGTTCCTGCTTCTTTAGAACTTTTTGCAACGCAAGTGCAAATGGCTTCTAGCGGAGACGACAAAGTTGAGTTGATTGCCATAGTAAAAAATGAGCAAAATGTACTACTGGAAGGCGTTGTAGTGTCATTTGCAGCTGACAATGGTGCGTCAATTGAGAATGTATCGGGCACGACTGGACCTGATGGAAAAGCAAGCGCGACGCTGACGACTGAAAACAATCGACTAAACAGAGTTGTTACCGCAACGGCAAGCACGTCTTCTCTTGCTCAACCAGACACTGTGAGTGTTGGAGTGGTTGGCACAGACATAAATATGAACGGTCCGACATCAGTCATTATTAATGACGAAGCTGTCATTACAATAAACCTTGTTGATTCATCGGGTATCGGTATTTCTGGCCAAGACCTATTTTTATCCACTGATTTAGGGTTATTGGACGGTGCAGAAACTTTGACTAAGAAAACAGGTGCCAATGGTCAAATATCGGTTAACTTTAAAGCAACTAGTTCAGGCGATAGCAAAATCACTGCAAGTGTGCCTGATCCTAATAATGTGCTTACCCCTACGACTGAGAGCTTGGATTTGAAGGTGCAACAGGATGACTTCTCATTTTCTGCACTACCAGAATCAGAGGTGCCATTACAAACGGCCGAAAGTATATCAGTTCGTTGGTTTAAAAATAATTCAGCGTTTTCAGGCGGCTCAGTTACGGTAACGACCTCCAGAGGCATTATCGCTGAACCAACGGTAGTTACAGATGCAGATGGGATCGCAACCATTAGCATTCGTTCTGAATTTGCAGGCCCTGCGTCAATATCTGCAATTGGAACTGATAGCGATGGCAATGAAGTCACGGCTCGCGCTAATATCGAGTTTATTGCGACACAAGTGCAAAGCGTATTCGTTGATGCAACACCAGACTTAATCGGTCCTGAAGGTCAAACGAGCACTATAAGTGCTGTTGTTCGTGACCCTGGTGGTAACCTAGTGAAAAATCAAATCGTTGATTTTACTCTCATCGATTCGAGTGGCGGCAGTATTGAACCAAACAGTGCTCGCACAGGCAGTGATGGGATTGCGACGACGGTTTATACGTCAAATGCGGTTAGCCCTGAAGATGGTGTTACTGTGGAAGCATCGGCAGATTCTGTAGTCGGTCGAGTTAATTTAACTGTGGGCGACAGAGCATTTGATATTTCAATTGGAACAGGTAATGAGGTTGGAGATCAAGATTCGTCTACGTATGTAAAAGAGTTTGCCGTATTTGTTAGTGACTCAGTCGGTAGACCCGTAGAAAACGCATCATTAACAGCCTCGGCGACACCAATTAAAAGAACCGACGGTGGTACTTACAGTAAAGGATTCTGGAACTGGAACCCAGATCTCGACATATGGCAAGCAATCGTTACTGCGGTTTGTCAAAACGAAGATATTAATGGCAATGGTCGCCTAGATCTTGGTGAAGATGCGAACAACAATGGCGTATTAGATGAAGGTGAAGATCTGAACGGCGACGGTATTTTGGATGTGGGTGAGGATACTAATAAGGATGGTGAGTTGACACCGGGAATTATAGGCACCATTAGCTTTAAAGACGGGATAGCTCAGACTGATTCGGCGGGGCAAGCAACGCTTGAGTTGAGATATCCAAAACAATACGCTGTTTGGGTTGGTGTTGAAGTTTCTGTTTTTGGGCAAAGTTCAGGAAGTGAGGCGAGAGACAGTCAATCACTAATTCTTCCAATCGCAAACTCTGATGTAACAAATGAAGACAGCCAGCCGCCTTCTAATCAGTTTGGTTCTAGCAGCAGTTGCTTAAACCCAAATTAAGGTAAGTACTGAAAAAAACCCGCATTTAGCGGGTTTTTTGTTATGCCGAATAAAACAATATACTGATTTTAGTCATTAGCAGGTCTTGCTAAATGCATTGCATATTATGACGTAAACGCATTCCTGCTTACATTTGAAACGGATAAACGCTCCCATAACCTAATATCTGAGTAAGCTCGTCAAGCGCAGTACGCGACTCTATCAACAGCTGCGGATCAACTAAGTCAGCCACATGCAATTCATCGCGATAATGCTTGTTAACCCATGCACAGAGCTTGTTATAGCTACTGTCATTAATAAATGTGTTTGAGTTCACCTTGGTTTTTTCTATCTCTGTCATCGCAACACGGAGTCTCAAACATGCTGGGCCGCCGCCATTTTGCATACTTTGTTTAACGTCAAAGTAATGCACCTCTTTTATCGGCGTATTCAAGGTCACTAATTTGGCTAAATAGGCGGAGACTGCAGCATTATTTTCGCACTCTTTCGGCGCAATAATGGCCATATTTCCATTGGGCAGACGGATTACTTGGGTGTTAAACAGGTAGGTTTTGACTGCGTCAGAAACTGATACTTCGTCATCGGGTACTTCGATAAAGTGGAAGTCGTCAGAGCCGAATTTTTTGAGTATTTCAGTTTTCATTTCTGCCGTATTTAAAAACGCATACTGATGATAAAACAACACATTTTGATTACCCACTGCTATCACGTCATTGTGAAAAACACCGGCGTCAATAACGTCAGGATTTTGCTGGGCAAACACCACTTTGTCTTCACTTAAACCATGCAGTCTAGCGACAGCTTCACACGCTTCAAATGTATGTCTGGCAGGATACTTCTTCGGTGCTGGTTTCGATTCATCAAAGGCGTAACGACCGAATACAAATAACTCAAGGCCTTTACCACCATATTCTTGGCAAAAACGAGTGTGATTGGCGGCACCTTCGTCTCCAAAATGTTCATTTTCCGGTAGATGTTGATGATGTGCGAAATAATCAGGATCAGCGAATGTCGCTTTCAATATGTTTCCGGTAATCTGTGGCTCAAGGGAGCGATGATATTTGTTGGTTAAATTAGCCGGCGTAAAATGGATTTTGCCATCGGAAGTATCACCGCTGGGGGAAACCGTTGCTGCATTAGCTGTCCACATACTAGACGCTGAGCAGCACGCTAGGAAAATATGCGGTGCTTGTTTATAGGCTTTCTGCATAACATCACCGTCGCTTCCGCTAAATCCCAATCTACGCAGGGCATAAATATCGGGTCTTTCTTGTGGGGCCAACACGCCTTGCACCATGCCCATATCGGCAAGCGCCTTCATCTTTTGGAGACCCTGCAGTGCTGCCTGTTTCGGATTGCTCACCGCATTGGCGTTGCTTTTTGATGCTACGTTGCCAAAAGATAAGCCCGCATAGTTGTGAGTAGGGCCGACGAGACCGTCGAAATTAGCTTCAAATTGCTTCATATATGCATCTCCAATAGTTGCCTTGTATTGACGTAAATCGATAAGCGATATCGATGCTAAGTTAATAAAGGATAGTGTTAGTTAAGCGAACTGCTGTCGAATTATACGCAGTTTATTTAGCATGCCAATTCATTAATATGAAAAAGTCATAAAAAACAACGAGTTTAGTCATTTAGAAAATATAAGTATGTGGAACAACTTGTTTTCTATTCACTTTGTAGATATATGTAAAAAAGGAAAATTAATAACGTTGTTGAACGCGCAAAGCGCTTTCTACGATTAAATCACTGTATTTCATAAGGTTCTTTCCATAAATGGGTAAATCACTGGTAATAGTAGAGTCACCGGCCAAAGCGAAAACAATAAATAAATATCTAGGTAAAGATTTTATTGTTAAATCGAGTGTTGGGCACGTGCGAGATCTTCCAACCAAGGCATTAGGCCTAGTTGAGCCTAAAAAACCAGCGAAAGAATTAAGTAAGTGGACAGATAAAAAGAAAGCAGCGTATCTGAAAGATTTTGAGTATCAAAAGCTCGTCGACCGAATGGGCGTTGACCCAAAACAGAATTGGATGGCGCACTATCAAATTTTGCAAGGCAAAGAAAAAGTAGTCGCGGAATTAAAGAAGCTGGCGAAAGATGCAGACACTATCTATCTTGCAACCGATTTGGATAGAGAGGGAGAAGCGATAGCGTGGCATTTGCAAGAGCTGCTGGGTAGCAAAGGCAAAACGTATCAGCGGGTCGTGTTTAACGAGATTACGAAAAATGCAATTCAAGAGGCTTTTTCTGATCCCGGTGTTGTGAACATTAATAGAGTGAACGCGCAGCAAGCGAGACGATTCTTGGATCGCGTCGTTGGCTTCATGGTTTCACCATTATTATGGAAGAAGGTTGCTCGTGGTTTGTCAGCGGGCAGAGTGCAGTCAGTCGCCGTGCGTCTTGTGGTTGAGCGTGAACGTGAAATTAAGGCGTTTGTGCCAGAAGAGTTTTGGGATATCCATGCGGATCTAAGTACCCAGAAGAAAGACGTGCTGAAGATGTTAGTCGCGAAACATAAAGGTGCGGCTTTCAAACCGATTAATAAAAAGCAGGCTGATGAAGCGGTAAGTGCGCTAGAAAATGCGCAATACACAGTAACTAGTCGAGAATCCAAGCCGACACAAAGCAGACCTTCAGCACCTTTTATCACCTCAACTTTGCAGCAGGCGGCGAGCACGCGGCTTGGCTACGGCGTAAAGAAAACAATGACAATGGCCCAGCGTTTATACGAAGCGGGGCATATTACCTACATGAGAACCGATTCGACAAATCTGAGTAAAGACGCCGTTGAAGGTTGCCGCAATTATATCCAGAAAAACTATGGTGATGAGTATTTCCCAAGCAATCCATTAACCTATGGAAGTAAGGATGGTGCTCAAGAGGCGCATGAAGCCATCAGGCCGTCGAACGTTGCAGTCAAGGCAGATTCACTCAAAGAAATGGAAAGAGACGCTCAGCGTCTCTATGAGCTCATTTGGCGCCAGTTTGTTGCTTGTCAAATGACACCGGCTAAATATGACGCAACAACTATCCGAGTTGACGCGAATAACTATGAATTGACAGCCAAGGGCAGAGTGTTGTTATTTGATGGCTGGACTGCAGTGCAACCTCAAATAAAACGCAAGGGCGATAATGAATTGCTGCTGCCGGACGTGAAGCAGGGAGACACACTCAAGTTAAACGAGTTAGATCCAAAACAGCATTTCACAAAACCCGTTGCTAGATTCAACGAAGCTTCACTAGTTAAGGAGCTTGAAAAACGAGGTATCGGACGTCCTTCAACTTACGCGAGTATCATTTCAACCATACAAGATCGCGGCTATGTAAAGCTTGATAGCAAGCGTTTTTATGCTGAAAAGATGGGTGAAATTGTTAACGACAGACTCGTTGAGAACTTCTCTGATCTTATTAGCTTTGATTTTACCGCTAAGATGGAGCAACGATTAGACGATATAGCGCACGGCGAAACTAAATGGAAAAGCGTTTTAGATAACTTCTATTCCGAGTTTTCTGAGCAGCTGGAGAATGCTGAAAAATCGGTAGAAGATGGCGGGATGAAGCTTAATCAAGCTGTGCCGGTCGATATTGAATGCAGTAAATGTGGCCGTGAGATGAATATTCGGACTGCTAGCACTGGCGTGTTCCTAGGTTGTTCGGGCTACAATTTGCCACCAAAAGAAAAATGTACAAATACCATGAACCTCACTCCGGGCGATGAGGTAATCAAGGTCGATGATGAAGAAGAGCTAGAAACTGAAGTGCTGCGCGCAAAACGTCGTTGTGATAAATGCGGCACCGCAATGGACAGTTATCTAGTCGATGAAAAACGCAAACTACATGTTTGCGGCAATGCGCCTAGCTGCGAAGGCGTTTTTGTTGAACAAGGTACGTTTAAAATCAAAGGTTACGATGGGCCCATCATTGAGTGTGACAAGTGTAAAAGCAACATGGAGCTCAAAACGGGTCGTTTCGGTAAATACTTCGGCTGCACTAACGAAGAGTGTAAAAACACGCGTAAATTGTTACGTAGTGGAGAGGCTGCGCCACCGAAAGAAGATCCCGTATTTTTACCTGAATTGGAATGTGAAAAATCGGACGCACACTTTGTGCTGAGAGACGGTGCTGCTGGTCTGTTTCTGGCCGCACACACCTTCCCCAAGTCGCGCGAAACGCGAGCGCCTTTGGTAGAAGAACTGGCGCGATTTAGAGACCGTATTTCTCCTAAATTTTACTACCTAGCTGATGCACCTAAAGCTGATCCAGATAAAAACCCGACGATTGTTAGGTTTAGTCGTAAAACTAAACAACAGTATGTCATGTCAGAGGATGGCAAAGGTAAAGCCACAGGCTGGTCTGCTTGGTATGAAAAAGGAAAGTGGGTAGCGGATGACAAACGTAAAAAAGCCAAAAAAGAGCCGAAAAAATAATAGAGAGTAATTATGGCATTATCGTTACAAGAACAATTGCTGAAAGCAGGCTTAGCTGACAAAAAGAAGGCTAAAAAAATTAAGCAGGAAAAGCATAAGCAAGTTAAAGCAAAACAGCGTAATAATCAGCAAATAGAGAATGAAGCGAAAGAGGCAGCAAAAGCTGCCTTAGCTGCCAAACAAGACAAAGACCGTTTGCTAAGCGAAAAACAACGTGAAGAACGAATGCGCAAAGAAATTATTGCACAAGTTGTTAATTTGATAAAAGTAAATGCGCAAGCCCGCAGAAGAGGGGATCTTGTACTTAACTTTACTGACAATAATTTAGTGAAGCGAATGTATGTGGACCAAAAAGTGCATAAACTCGTTACGCAGGGGAGATTGTCGATTGTTAGCTGTGAACCTGACGTTTATGAGCTAGTACCTACGCCGGTTGCGGATAAAATAAAAGAGCGAGTACCTGAAGCTGTGATTTATCAAGCAACGGAAGTTATAGAAGATAAAGAGAGCAGTGAAGACAACGACTGGTACGCAGATTATGACATTCCAGATGACTTAGTCTGGTAGTTTTGCTTTACATTAGTAAAAGCTGAAGTCGTGCCTTGGTTGACTAGCGCTCACGCTAACTGGCGCCTTGTCGTGATTTCAGTATTTCCATTTTTATAGTAACGTAACAGCCACAGCCCAGAAATCCCCACCTTGCCATGAGCAAAATTAGCAGCCCCCTATTGTTGTCACCAAAACGGCTTGTTGCGCATTCTTAAAATGTTCAACTACACTTATCATTTTCAGTCACTTAATTATGGTAGGTAAATACGAGTGAAAATGGACATTACGCCTTTTGAGCATATTATGGTGGTCTTGGAATATAACGATGGCAATCTTGCGCCGTTGTCTAGAGCAGCAAGGCTAAGTAAAGGATTTGGTAACAAGCTAACGGTATTTATCTCGCTGCATGGGATGTTAAATCAAAAGCAACGCAGCGGTCAGCCTGATAACCTGGCCACAGTTGTACATCAGTTAGAACAGCAAATTGTTCAGCATTTAACTCAGTATGATGCCCGCGAGGCGCTGCAAGAGATTATTTTATCTTGGCAACTAGCGCCAATTCAAGCGATGGAATCTATAATTGCTGAACGTGATTACGATCTGATATTAAAATCGCCGTATGAGCAGCGTGATTTTAAAAGCCTGTTTAGGAATGGTTTAGACAATTATTTTATCAGCAGCTGCCCTGTTCCTGTGTGGATGATCAAACCGCGTGTATGGGATGACGAGATAGAGGTACTCGCCTGTGTCGATGTGGCAGATGAAAGCATTGAAAATCACCGTATGAATAAGCAAATATTGGTTTACAGTGACCACCTTTGCGCCGTGCTCGGTTCTCAAATGCATGTCATTGACTGCTATTATCGCGAGATCGGCCATATGAATATTGATTTCAACAACAGGCGCGGTTTTAAACACGAGGTCAGCGTAAAACAACAACATAAAGAAAAACTGCAGCTCTTTATCAACGAGTATTCGCTAGCTGAGAACGCGTTGCATTTCGCTGAAGGTTTGCCAGACGATGCGCTGCCGCAAAAGGCTAGCCTGCTGAATGCCGAACTAGTTGTGATTGGTAACAACGAAGATAGCAATTTTTTCGATCGCACTTTTGGTGATACTGCAGTTGCACTGACCAAAGCCATGCCCTGTGATATTTTAATCCTGCGCCCAGTAGAAAAAGATTTTTAATACGTAACAGTTTCATCGAAGTAAAAAAAAGCAGAATCAAATGATTCTGCTTTTTTAGTTCTGAAGTTAGCTACATTTACGCAACAGAACTTGGGTTCTTCATCGGAGAACTGGCCTGAGATTTTGCATTGGCAACCGCTGCTGGTTTACCACCTAACTCAAAATTCCCTCTTACTTCATCAGAAATAGCACTTACGCTCTCTGTTTCAGTTGGCATAACGACTTTCGCCGGCGTTGCCATAGGATGTGAAACAGATTTCACAGCGACCTTAATATAAGGACCTGCTTGCTTTGTTTCCTGTATTTTCGGCTCAGCTTTTGCTGGGGCTTCAGTGACGACAGGCACATCTGCAACCGCTACTTCAGCTTTACTTGTAGCTTTTGTTGCTGGCTCAGGCTCTACAGTGTCTTTCGACTGATTTGATGCATCTTCTTTTACTTCAACTGCGGCATCAACATTTGCTTCTTGTTTAGCCTCAATTACTTCAGAAGCAGCTGCATTAGCATCCAGCTCAATTTCCTTCTGAACAGGCTCCGCTGTTGCAGCTTCCACTTTCACTTCAGGAGTTTCAACGTCAACGCTTTGAGCAATACTTTTTGCTTCAGGAGCATCAAACTGTAGTTCATCTTGAACTGAGTTTTCATCGCCTGCGGCTTCAGTAGCATTCTGTTCATCTTTGCCTTTCTTGCGGCGCTGTCCGGCAGCTCTCACATGTCTAGGAGACCGTCTTCCTCTACCTTTAGGGGTGTCAGTATCGCCCTTAGTTGCATCGCTCTTTGATACGTTGTCGTCAACAACGGTTGTTTCAGCTGTAGCTTGTTCAACAACTTCTGCACTCGTTGTTTTTTGCACGCTTGCTGCTGTTGCTTCTGCTGACGCTGCTGGTTGACGTATTTCTTCAGCGTCACGAGCATCGGCATCGTGTGTAGTATTCAAGCTCGATGGTTCTGCTTGATTACCTGGTGCTGGTGCTGGAGAGTCGTCATTAACTCGCACGTTTCTTTTTGTATCTCTGCGCTTTCTGCGTTCAGCAGGCGCTCGTTTCTTCGCCGGTTTGGGCGCCGAATTGTCCTGCGCTACTTCAGCAACGTCTTCCTGCTTTACAGCCGCCGCTTTGTGCTGCTCGTTTCTCGGCTGCTCTGAACGTTCATTATTCGTCCGGCGTTTACGATTGTTCGGACGTTCGCCTTGTGGCTTGTCTTGACGTTGTGCGTTGTCAGATGACTTTTCTTGACGATTACCCTCTGAACGCGCACCATCTGGTCGAGCTCCGCGAGGATTACTGCGGCGCTTATTTTGATTTCTGTTTCTATTATTGTTGCTTCGACGTTGAGGTGGTGTTTCAGGTGCCTGTTCCACTTCCTCTTCAAACAAAGATTTCACCCAAGCAATCGCCTTTGTGAAAACAGAAGGCGTTTGCGCCTTTTCTACTTTTTTAGCCGCTACTGGTGTAGAGGATGGCGTAGGCGCCTGCGTCACTTGTTCTGGCGCTGACATACCCGATAAGGCTGGTTCTTCGCGTTTAACAACTTTCGGTGCAGTGGTATCTGCAGCTGTTTGCGGTACCTGAGATAACTCAATGTTGTAACTAATATCATCAATTTTATCATCTGGACGACGACGCACAATTTCGTAATGCGGTGTTTCGAAGTTTGGATTTGGAATGATTAGTAGTTCAACGTTATGGCGCTTTTCAACGCTGCGCAATGCGCGTCTTTTTTCATTTAGAAGGTAAGTAGCAACATTAATCGGCAATTGAGCTTCAATTTGCCCTGTATTGTCTTTGATGCTTTCTTCTTCAATAATACGTAAAACGGATAGGGCGAGTGATTCTGTTCCTCGTACAGTACCGTGGCCGCTGCAGCGCGGACATACGTGATAGGCTGATTCACCCAAAGACGGACGCAAGCGTTGTCGAGACATTTCAAGCAAACCAAAGCGTGAAATTCGACCCAGTTGAATTCGAGCTCTGTCTGGTTTGACAGCGTCTTTCATTCTATTTTCAACTTCACGTTGATTTTTCACTGGTGTCATGTCGATAAAGTCGATAACAACCAAACCACCTAAATCGCGTAAACGTAACTGTCGAGCTATTTCGTCAGCAGCTTCTAAGTTGGTATTGAATGCTGTCTCTTCAATATCACCGCCTTTTGTAGCTCTGGCTGAGTTGATATCAATAGAGGTAAGCGCTTCTGTTGGGTCAATGACAATTGAGCCGCCAGATGGCAAACGAACTTCGCGTTGAAACGCCGATTCAATTTGGCTTTCAATTTGATAGTGACTGAATAGCGGCACGTCACCTTGGTACAGTTTTACGCGATTAACAAAGTCAGGGCGAACCAATTCAATGTGAGCCAATGCTTTCTCAAAGATAGCAGGCTTATCAATTAGAATTTCACCAATGTCTCTGCGCAAATAATCTCGGATAGCACGCACTATGACGTTACTTTCTTGATGTATTAAGAAAGGAGCTGGTTTTGACTCAGACGCCTTCATAATATTTGACCAGTGATTGACTAGTACGCCTAAGTCCCACTGCAGTTCTTCATACGACTTGCCAACACCGGCAGTACGCACTATCAAACCCATACCATCAGGCAGTTCTAATTGTCCCAATGATTGTTTAAGATCGGTACGTTCATCGCCTTCAATTCTGCGTGATATGCCGCCAGCACGAGGATTGTTAGGCATTAGCACCAAGTAACTACCCGCAAGGGAGATAAAGGTCGTTAATGCGGCGCCTTTCTGGCCTCGTTCTTCTTTATCAACCTGAACGATAACTTGCGTGCCTTCTCTAACGACATCTTTGATGTTAGGACGGCCTTCAAGTTTGTATCCGGAAGGGAAGTATGTTTTTGCTATTTCTTTTAATGGGAGAAAACCGTGGCGGTCAGCACCGTAATCGACAAAAGCAGCTTCTAAGCTTGGTTCAACGCGTGTGATTGTACCTTTATAGATGTTTGCTTTTTTCTGTTCATGGCCGGGGCTTTCTATATCGAGATCGTAGAGTTTCTGTCCGTCTACAAGGGCTACACGCAACTCTTCAGATTGAGTTGCATTTATTAACATTCTTTTCATTGTATCTAACTCTGTATAGGAATAATCCTAGAAGATACAGTTTTGAATTAACTGATTTACTGAGCCTCACGACTGAGCTAAATTGTCCTTTGATGCGATATCGGAAATTACAAGTTTTTGTTTATTATAGTATTTTTCTAATAGTATTGATAAACTTTCGTTGTACTAAAAAATCCAACAACCCTTTACAATAGGGTGTCCTTTTACAATCTTTTGAACTAATGAGCTTGCTCACTAGCGTTAATTCAAATCTGTTCAACAGTCAATTATTGCCTGTTTAATTTAACCTTGTTGCATTTGTTTTTGAATGCAGTGCATGTCTTTCTCAGCACTCTTTATCAAGGCGCACATTCATTTTATTCTAGCTGAATGCTGGTAATTGGTGTCGTATCGCCTGCAAATACTCGTTTTGGTATGTCGGGCTGACGTGTCAGTTTCTCTATTTTGTAACAGGCCAATGACCTGTTGTTTTGTTATTAATAGATGAATACTATCGCACCGATCGGCATTATTGCTTATATTGCGCTGACAAACAAGTGGCACGTAGTTAAAAAGTACCTTAAAAAAACTAGAAAAACAGTGATTTGCGGGCGTATTCAATCTAAAGGTGGGATATACTATTGTCATGAATGAAGAATATAATAATGTGCAGTTACTTGAAATTGACGAAGATAATCAATTTCAACGTATAGATAACTTCCTAACCAGCAAGCTGAAGGGCGTTCCGAAAAGTATGATTTATCGGATCGTTCGCAAAGGCGAGGTAAGGGTAAATAAAAAACGCGTAAAGCCTGAGTATAAATTGGCAATAGGCGATGTTGTGCGCGTTCCCCCTGTGCGCACAGCGGTGAAAGAACAAAACAACGTCAACTTGAATAGAGTGTCTACCTTGGAAAGCCATATCATCTTTGAGGATGATCGCATCATCGTATTTAACAAGCCGACAGGACTTGCAGTGCATGGCGGAAGCGGTCTCAATTTTGGGGTTATTGAAGGTTTGCGAGCGTTGCGCCCTCAACACCAGTTTTTGGAGTTGGTGCATCGACTGGATCGAGATACATCGGGCTGTTTGTTAATTGCTAAAAAACGCTCAGCGTTGCGTGATCTTCACGAACAGTTGCGTAGCAAGCAGGTCGACAAAAGATATCATGCGCTCGTTGCAGGGGAATGGCCTGCTAATTGTTTTAAAGTAGACGCGCCACTGCAAAAAAATGTATTAAAAAGCGGTGAACGACTCGTGTCGGTGTCTAGCGAAGGTAAACCTTCAGAAACACGGTTTAGAGTATTACAAAACTTCACACATTCGACATTAATTGAAGCAAGCCCGATTACGGGGCGTACGCATCAAATTAGGGTACATTGCTTACATGCGGGACATGCAATTGCAATGGACAGCAAATACGGTGATGACGAGTTTGATTCGAAACTCAAAAAATTGAAGTTTACGCGACTGTTTTTGCATGCAAAAAGTCTTTCATTCAACCACCCAGTAAGCAAAGAAAGGGTTAGATTTGAGGCCGATTACGATAGTGCATTAAGCAAATTAATAGAGAAACAAAGCCATGAAATTTGAATACATCATTTTTGATTGGGATGGCACGGTGATGGATTCGGCGGCTAAAATTGTTGCTTGTATGCAAAAGGCTGCTGCAATGGGACAGATCACTATCCCTACAAAAGAGCAGGTTGAGCACATCATCGGTATCAGCCTTCATCCAGCTATCAAGCAGCTATTTTCAATAGACAATGAAAAAGCGGATGAAATAGTCACTCATTACAAGAATGTATTTCTTGATCAGGACAAAACGGCGTGTCCTTTATTCGCTAATGCGAGTGAAACCTTAACTCACCTGAACCGAAGCGCAAGATTAGCGGTAGCAACGGGGAAAGCGCGTCGCGGATTAGAAAGAGCTTGGGAGAATACTAATACAAAGCATTTTTTCGAATTATCACGCTGTGCAGATGAAGCTGAGTCAAAGCCAAGCTCTGACATGCTGCTGCAAATATTAAAAGAATGGAAGATTGAGCCAGAGCAAGCCCTAATGGTTGGTGATACGGTTTATGACATGCAGATGGCAGAGAACATCGGGATGCCACGGGTAGGCGTCTCCTATGGCGTGCACGATAAGATGGAATTACTGAAGCATAAACCATTAACTATTATCGATAGCTTAGACATGATGAAGTCGTTTGTTAACTGAAATAAACAAATAGTAGTTCACTACGTCAGCAACCGATTATAGCCAATACTAATAAGTATGTTGTTCAATGCAATCAGCGGTAATCCTATTAAAGTATTCGGGTCAGTCGATTCAATCTTTTGAAACAAGGTAATGCCGAGACCTTCCACTTTAAAACTGCCTGCGCAGTCCAGCGGCTTTTCAATGTTGATATAGTTTTCTATTTCACGCTTACTAAGCTGTCTGAACGTTACGTCAACATATTCGGCAATAACCTTGGCATCATGTTGAGGTGCAAGGCAGCACAAGCCAGTGACAAAGCGGACTGACTTTCCAGAGCATGCTGACAATTGTTGAATTGCATTAGCGACAGTTCTTGGTTTTGTTAGTATATTTACATCAGACAAGGCAATACTGCTTCCTTGTTCCTTTATATAGGCAACTTGGTCCGAACCGATAATAGTCGACTCAGGAAAAGACGCTTGTATTGCTAATGCCTTTTGATAGCTGAGTCTTTTGACTAAATCTGAAGGTGTTTCGCTAGCCAGCCGAGTCTCGTCAACGTTAGGTGATTGTGTAGTGAATTGATGTCCTAACCTCGCCATTTGTAATTTACGATAGGGAGAGGAGGAGGCGAGTATCAAGCGTTCATTGTTTGTGTTCAAAGTGCAGTATTTCCAATTATTTAAACTAAGAAGCGATATTCTAGCGATATTTCGTCTGATTCGCCTAAAAACTTTGACTCAATACATGTAAACCTTTAGAATGCGCGCGCTATGGATAAAGTGAAACTACCCCGACTAATAGATCCACTGAAAAGTGCGATGAAACGTTCAACCTACGTTGGCGTTTATTCTACCTCTTTAATGGAGCGATTCGTTGGGTCTGTCATTGCTTGTGAAGACAACGTTTCCGTGGATGTTAAGTTTTTAAAAGACGCGCAGAGTCTTACTTACTTCTTAGGAACAGCGACGACGCAGGCAACATTGCTTTGCCAGAGATGTAACCATGAATTTTCTCACCCAATTAACGTTGAGTTTTGTTTCAGTCCTGTGCAGGGCACTGATACAGAGGAAGAGTTACCAGAAGCATTTGAACCGGTAGAGGTCAATGACCATGGAGAGATCGATCTACTTCAATTAATTGAAGACGAGTTGATTTTGTCACTACCTATTGTTGCACTTCATGCAGAAGAAAATTGTAGCGTAGGGCCTGATGATATGACGTTCGGAATAATCGAACCGGAACAAGAGCGTAAAAACCCATTTGCGGTTTTAAAAGAACTTAAGCGAGACTAGGAGTATAACCTATGGCTGTACAGAAAAATAAAAAGACTCGTGCTAGACGCGGCACGCGTCGTTCACACGATGCATTAACAGGCGCAACTTTATCAGTTGATCAAACGTCTGGTGAAACTCACCTTCGTCACCATGTGACGGCGGATGGTTTCTACAAAGGCAAAAAAGTTATTGCTGATTAATTCGGCGAAAAACATTGTCTGACGTAAAAATTGCATTAGATATCATGGGGGGCGATCACGGCCCCCATGTTCTTTTGTCTGCTGCAGAAAAATCCCTCAAGCAACTTCCTAAATTACATCTCACCATTTGCGGTCATGTGAGCGAATACGCTCAATTCAAAAGCAACCTAGATATCAAAACGCTCGCACGCGTAGAGTTTGTCGATTGTGACGAAGTAGTCACAATGAACGATAAGCCAACCACTGCACTTCGTAAAAAGAAACTTTCGTCAATGCGCAAAGTCATCGATTTAGTTAAATCAGGGGACGCTCAAGCCTGTGTTAGTTCAGGCAATACGGGCGCACTCATGGCAATGGCCTTTTATGTTCTCAAAACCTTACCAGGGATCTCGCGCCCGGCGCTCATCTCATGGCTGCCTAAGGGGCAGGGCAAAAAAGTACTTCTTCTCGATCTCGGTGCTTCGGTTAACTGTGATGCAGAAGGATTATTTCAATATGCTGTTATGGGCTCTGTATTAGCTGAACAGTGTTCTCACATTCACTCACCCAAAGTAGCGCTATTAAATGTAGGAGAAGAGGAATTAAAGGGTAACACCCTTGTTAAACACGCAGATCAGCTTCTGCGTGATTGTCCTAGCGTTAACTATATTGGCTATGTCGAAGGCGACCAGATTTTTTCTGGCGATGCGGATGTTGTTGTCACTGACGGATTTACCGGTAACATTGCGCTGAAGTCAAGCGAGGGGATCGCGAAGCTTGTAATCAGCGAGATTAAGCAAGCCACGACCGAAACGCTATTCGCACGAATATTGAGCAAATTAGCCCTCCCATTATTAAAAAAACTCTATCAACGCATGAACCCCGACCAGTATAACGGCGCCAGTCTGATAGGATTGCGCGGAATTGTTGTAAAGAGTCACGGAAACGCTTCGGCAGAAGCTTGTTATTATGCAATAAAACAAGCTTATGAGGAGGCAGAAAATGCGGTTCCAGACAAAATAAAAACAAAAATAGAATCAGTCTTGATGGAGCACTAATTGATGTATTCACGATTTATAGGAACGGGAAGTTACTATCCTACCGATGTGCGCTCAAACGCTGATTTGGAGAAAATGGTTGATACTTCAGATGAGTGGATTACAGATCGAACCGGTATAAAAGAGCGCCGAATAATTGGTGAGCATGAAACCGCTGCGACTATGGGAGCCGAGGCTTCAATAAAAGCGTTAGAAGCGGCGGAAATTGAAGCAAGCGATCTCGATATGATCGTATGCGCAACGACAAGTGGTCGTTACTCTTTACCAAGTACCGCCTGCGAAATTCAAAAAATCCTCAAAGTAGACAATATTCCTGCATTTGATGTTGCAGCCGCTTGCGCAGGTTACTGTTATGCACTAAGTGTTGCCGACCAATATATAAAAAGCGGCATGGCGAAACGGATCCTTGTGATTGGTACCGATTGTCTGAGTCGGCTTATTGATCCGGCTGACAGATCGATGGTTATTCTATTCGGCGATGGTGCAGGTGCTACCGTTATCGAAGCCAGTGAGGAACCTGGAATTCTTTCAACACACATTAACGCTGCCGGTTCACATGGCAACCTGCTGCGCGTAGGCAATCCAACGCGCGGCGATGAGCAGTCTGTGCATGAAAACTGGGGTGAAATGAAAGGCAACGAAGTGTTCAAAGTTGCGGTAACCAAACTGAGCCAAATAGTCATCGAAACACTGGAAGCGAATAATCTCAAAAAGTCGGATATTGATTGGTTGGTGCCGCATCAAGCCAACTTTAGAATTATTAAGGCTACTGCTAAAAAACTCAATATGTCACTTGACCAGGTCGTTATGACCCTTGAAAAATATGGTAATACATCGGCTGCTACGGTGCCAACCGCGCTAGATACCGCCATTCGAGATGGTCGCATTCAACGCGGACAATACCTTTTGTTGGAAGCATTTGGCGGCGGATTTGCTTGGGCCTCTGCATTGGTTAAATATTAGAGAGATAGTAAGTCGCCAGCAATTTTCGACAAATAACGATATTGTTAAACAACGACAAATCACATAAATCAAACAGATAGGATGAACAAATGAGTAAAACCGCATGTGTATTCCCTGGACAGGGTTCACAAAGTGTTGGAATGCTAAAAGACTTGGCTGAACAGTTCTCGGTTGTAACAGACACTTTCCTTGAAGCATCAGACGCCCTGGGCTATGACTTGTGGAAAGTTGTTCAAAATGACGATGGAACTCAATTAAACCAAACGCAAATAACACAGCCTGCATTATTAACAGCAAGCGTTGCTGCATACAAGGTGCTGACCACCGAAAAAGCCATTTCACCGGCATTTTTGGCAGGTCATAGTTTGGGAGAGTATTCAGCATTGACTTGTGCTGGCGTTTTCTCTTTGCAAGACGCGGTGAAGCTAGTGCGTGCTCGCGGCGAATTTATGCAACAAGCGGTACCGGCTGGAACAGGCGCTATGTATGCCATTATTGGCTTAGATGATAGTCGCATCATTGAAATTTGTGAGCAAGTTTCAGCAGAGATGAGTCAAGTTGTATCAGCGGTTAATTTCAACTCGCCGGGTCAAGTGGTCATTGCGGGCCAATCAGATGCGACAGACAAAGCCGCTGTTCTGTGCAAAGACGCAGGGGCTAAAAGGGCGTTGCCACTAGCCGTAAGCGTGCCTTCGCATTGCGCTTTGATGAAACCAGCGGCTGCAAAATTAGCCGAATTATTTAATGATATAACGCTAAATGAGCCACAGATTAGCGTGCTTAATAATGTAGACGTTAATGTTGAAAACGATATCAGTAGAATAAAAGATGCACTTCTACGTCAGCTTTATTTACCTGTTCGTTGGACTGAGTCAATTTTATATTTAAGTGACCAAGGCGTGACCGATGTCATTGAAGTCGGGCCGGGTAAGGTACTTACTGGCTTGAACAAACGAATTAATAAAAGTTTAGTGTTATCATCTTTTAGTCAACCAAGCGACTTATAACGCTTTAGTAGAAAGGTACAAAATGTCTAGTTTAAATGGAAAAATAGCCTTAGTAACGGGCGCAAGTAGAGGTATAGGCAAAGCGATCGCCGAGCAGTTGGTCTCTATGGGTGCTACCGTGATTGGCACAGCAACCAGCGAAAATGGCGCTGCCGCAATTTCGGAATATCTATCGACAAACGGCACTGGAAAGGTGCTCAATGTGACTGAAGAATCGTCAATGACAGGGTTGCTATCGCAAATTAATGACGAATATGGGGCGATTGATATTTTAGTCAATAACGCTGGCATTACGCGTGACAATCTATTGATGCGCATGAAAGACGATGAATGGAACGATATCATTCAAACAAATTTAACCTCAGTATTTAAGCTATCAAAAGCCGTATTGCGCGGTATGATGAAAAAGCGGCATGGTCGCATTGTGAATATTGGTTCGGTTGTTGGATCAACGGGGAATGCTGGACAAGCTAACTACGCAGCAGCAAAAGCAGCTGTGATTGGATTTAGTAAATCAATGGCAAGAGAAATTGCTTCCCGAGGTATTACTGTGAATGTGGTATCTCCAGGTTTTATTGATACTGATATGACTAAAGGCTTAACAGACGACCAAAAAGAAGCTATTTTTAAAGATATTCCAGCAAATCGATTGGGATTACCAAAAGAAATTGCAGCAACTGTTGGATTTTTGGTCAGTGATGAGGCAGGATATATCACTGGCGAAACGATTCATGTGAATGGTGGCATGTACATGTCATAACTGCTTATTCATTGTTTTTATTAGAGATATAAGTAGAATAGCAAAAAAAGAGACTGTTTTAGTAGTCGCCACTGTAGTAAAATTGTGGTTTGACCACAGTGATTAATGCGGGAAAGGCTTGCAAGCAGCTAGGTAGGCAAATAAACTACCGTTGGAATTTTCATTAGGTACGTAAAGGAAACCTGAAATTATGAGTAACATCGAAGAACGTGTAAGAAAAATCATTATTGAGCAATTGGGCGTAAAAGAAGAAGAAGTAAAATCTGAAGCCTCTTTTGTTGATGATTTAGGTGCAGACTCTTTAGACACTGTTGAGCTAGTAATGGCTTTAGAAGAAGAATTTGATACTGAGATCCCTGATGAAGAAGCAGAGAAGATCACCACAGTTCAATCAGCTATTGATTACATCAACGCTAATAAAGACGCGTAATTGAATCTTTAGAAAAACGGCTCTTTACGAGCCGTTTTTTCATTTCTGAGTTTTATAAAAAAGTATTATGGAGACTATCATGACTAAACGTCGTGTAGTAGTAACCGGTATCGGTATGCTTTCCCCACTTGGCAATGATGTTGATACTACTTGGAGCAACATCTTAGCCGGCAATAGCGGCATATCTGACATCACTCGATTTGATGCGTCAGCGTTTTCTACTCGGTTTGCAGGTGAAGTAAAAAACTTTAACCCTGAAGATTATATTCCGAAGAAAGAAACAAAAAAAATGGATCGCTTTATTCAACTTGGCATAGCTGCTGGTATACAAGCACTCCGTGACGCCCAGATAGATATTCAAAATTTGGATGCTGAACGAATTGGCGTTGCTATCGGTTCAGGTATTGGTGGACTAGAGCTTATTGAAGAAAATCACAGTAAGTTACTGAACAGTGGTCCACGCAGAGTGTCTCCATTTTTTGTTCCATCAACAATTACGAATATGATTTCAGGCTTTATTTCTATTATGGAAGGCTTGAAAGGGCCAAATTTGAACGTTGTTACAGCGTGCACCACGGGTGTTCATAACATTGGTATCGCCGCGCGTACAATTGCATACGGTGATGCTGACGGTATGTTGGCCGGCGGCGCAGAGGCTGCTATAACACCATTATCAATTGCTGGTTTTGGTGCTGCAAGAGCATTATCGACCAACAACGAAAATCAGCAACAAGCGAGTCGTCCGTGGGACAAAGACAGAGATGGCTTTGTAATGGGCGAGGGCTCGGGTGTTATTATGCTCGAAGAATATGAACATGCTAAAGCACGTGGCGCTAAAATTTACGCCGAATTAGTTGGCTTCGGTATGAGTGGAGATGCCTATCATATGACGTCGCCGCCTGAAAATGGCGAGGGCGCTGCTCTGGCAATGAAGAATGCATTGAAAGATGCAGGTATTGAAGCAAAGCAAGTGGGTTACATTAATGCACACGGTACTTCAACACCCGCAGGTGACGTTGCCGAAGTAAGTGCTGTAAAATCTATTTTTGGTGATGCAGCAAAAAGTGTCAAAGTGAGCTCAACAAAGTCAATGACCGGACACTTGCTTGGCGCTGCTGGCTCAGTGGAAGCTATTTTCACTATATTGGCTTTGCGCGATTCAACTGCACCACCTACGATTAATTTAGACAATCCAGGCGAGGGTTGTGATTTAGATTTTGTTGCCCATAAAGCAGCTAAGTTTGATTCTGACTACGCTTTGTGTAATTCATTCGGTTTCGGTGGAACCAACGGTTCTTTGCTGTTTAAGAAATGGAACAATTAAGCTCGACGCTTAGATTCGATGCAGATTGTCGAAATATACGCTGAAAACTATAACGAAAAACTAGTTACGAATGAACACAATTTGTTATGATAAAAAGCCACGGTTTCGTGGCTTTTTTGTATTCGTTATTACAATGAAAAGCACGTTGAATAAAGTAGGTTGGGTCATGGCTAGAATATGGTAAATGTATCAGACTGCGCGGTCACTAAGGTGCCTTCATTGAACAGCCGCGCGTTAAATTATGGAGACGGTTGCTTCAGCACAATGCTCAGCAGAAAAGGCCACGTGCAACTGCTTAATCTGCACGTCAAACGTTTAATAAATGATGCAACGAGATTAAAAATCATCAATAGCAAAGTAAGCTTTTCTGCGAGTGATTTAGAAAACCTGATTAAGGCTTTTGCTTTAGACAGCTACAGCGGTGCAACAGCGTCTGTAGAAAAAGTATCTGTAGAAAAAGTACCTATAGAAAGCGCATCGATGGAAGCCGTCTCTATAGAACCAGAATGGCAAATCGTGAAACTGTTAATAGCCAGAGGGGACAGTGAGCGTGGCTATGCTCCTGCTTTAGATAGTGAGCCCGTGTTTATACCAACGGTAAAGAATTATTATCCAACTACAAATCAAACATTACGTTTGGGTTTAGCCAAGATGACACTGGCTGAGCAACCGATATTGTCCGGTATTAAGCATTTGAATAGGCTAGAGCAGGTTATGGCTAAAATTGAGTTGGCTGAACGAGAAGGCGTTGACGATCTCATCTTAACGAACCCTAGTGGCGTTGTGATTGAGCTCACATCATCTAATATTTTTTATTGCATAGATGGAATGTGGCATACTCCTTGTGTTGAAAAGTCAGGGGTAAATGGGGTCATGCGGCAATACATCTTGGATTATATGCAGCGACATCAAATTACCTGCAACGTGTGTGAAATGCATGCATCTGCCTTGTTATCTGCTCAAACAGCATTCAGTTGCAATGCGATTACCCAATTAATACCGATATCCGAAGTCAGTATCGGCAATGAATATTATCGCTATGATATGTTGCCGAGTCAGCGTTTGGCGCAGGCAATTTCGGATGAAATAGCAAAGGAGAAATCATGAAAAAACTCGCTGTCGTTGCTATCGCAATATTGTTTGTTTCTGCAGTGGGTGCATTCTTCATTTATCAAAGTGTTGATCAGTACGGACTAAAAAATACATATGTGGCAGAACCGGACGCGAAGTTAACTATTCAGCTTAAAGCCGGTGATTCAGGTTCTTCAGTGCTAAGGAAACTAGAGAAAAAAGGTGTTTTTGCCAATCCGCTGTTAGCAAAGTTGTGGTTGAAGCTTCACCCTGAATATAGTTCGGTGAAAAAAGGTTATTATGAATTTGATTCTGGAGCGAGCATCGAAAGTATCTTTAGTGCAATTTCAAAAGGCCAGATCAAGCAATTCTCGATCACGTTAATTGAAGGCCTGACGCTAAAACAGTGGTTAGTGCTATTAGCCAACAACGATGCAATTAACTATGACATAGAAAATGCAGTAACGCTTTACGATCAAATTGTTGGTAAACAATACGACGCGCAGGTAAATAAAAGCGAACTGTCTAAAACAGCGGCGAGTGAAAGCGCGACTAATCTTCATTCTTCTTTTTGTCATAATCAATACAAGTCGCTAGAAGGTTGCTTACTCGCAAATACCTACTTTTTTGATTACCAAACCAGTGCTACTGCTATTATTAAACGCGCTTACAACAATATGCAAACTGTGATCAGCCAAGAGTGGCGGGAACGTTACCTTGATACGGCTTATGATTCGCCTTATCAGATGTTAATAATGGCCTCAATCATTGAAAAGGAAACAGCGGTGGAAGCTGAACGAGGCTTAATTTCTGGTGTGTTCGACAATCGGCTTAAACTAAACATGCGTCTGCAAACAGACCCTACGGTTATTTATGGCGTGGGTGATAACTTCGATGGAAATTTAACGCGTAAGCACTTGCGTCAGAGAACGCCATACAATACGTACGTGATTAAAGGGTTGCCCATTACTCCTATTGCAATGGCGGGGCCTGCATCTATCAAAGCTGCAGCAAAACCAGAAATAACGGAAGCAATTTATTTTGTGGCCAAAGGCGATGGGACTCATCAGTTCTCGGAAACCTTAGCTGAACATAACGCGGCAGTTCGTGAATATCAATTAAAGAAAGGAAAATAATGAACCCATCATTTATCGTTGTCGAGGGTTTAGAGGGTGCTGGAAAAAGTTCTGTTATTGAATTAATTCGCTCGTTCTTAACAGCAAAAGGACACGAAGTGGAGTGCACTCGTGAACCTGGCGGTACGCCAATGGCTGAAGCAATACGCGAGTGCGTTAAGCAAACCTGGGATGAAGTGGTTACCCAAGAGACTGAGTTGTTGCTGATGTATGCAGCGCGCAGTCAATTAGTTGAAAATAAAATCAAGCCAGCTATGGCCAGAAACAAATGGGTGATAGGCGACCGTCATGACATGTCCTCTGTTGCTTATCAAGGCGGTGGTAGAGGCATCGATATAGGTATACTTAATGCATTACGCAAAATGACCCTAGGCTCCTTTGAGCCAGACTTAGTCCTATATTTAGATGTCGAACCAAGTATCGGCCTCGCTCGTGCCAGAGGGCGGGGAGAGTTAGACCGTATTGAGCTTTCAGGGTTAACATTTTTTGAAAATGCGCGTAAAACATATAAAAAATTAGTCCAAGCCTCCAATAAAGCAGTTGAAATAGACGCGATGCAAGAAATGCATGCTGTTCATGCTGATGTGAATACAGCGCTTGAAATTTGGTACGTCAACTATTGCTCAGTTGATAAGAAAGTTGTCGCTAATGATAAAGTGATTGCAAACGAGTTGATGAAAAAAAGAGAAGACTGCTAATGTATCCTTGGCTAGAAAAAACATTCGACAGCTTAATTGCGCGTTATAAAGTAGCAAAGTTACATCATGGTTTATTGTTTATGGGGGTTTCGGACGTAGGTAAAACTCAATTATGTCATGAAATCGCAAAATCGTTGTTGTGCAAAACAATTGCTGGAACTAGAGTGCAAGCGGTTGAAGCGCAAGGTATTGATCTCTTTGGTGCAGGGGATGATTCACCGCAACCAAGTAGTTCGGTTAAGACAGCCTGTGGTATTTGTAAATCGTGTTTACTTATTGATGCAGGCTCGCATCCAGATTTGCACGTTATTACCACAGAGAAGTCGCAAATTGGTATTGACATAATTAGACAAACAATAGGTAAAGTAAGCCAAATGGCGCAGCTAAGTGGCAATAAGGTCGTTATTATTCCGCAAATTGAGTTGATGTCTGAATCAGCCAGTAATGCCTTACTAAAGACACTGGAGGAACCAACGCCAAACACGTTCTTGTTGATGACAACAAACGAGTCTCAACGCTTGCTTCCAACCATATTAAGCCGCTGTGAAAAGCAAACTATTGCGTTACCAAATTATGAGCAGAGTTGTGATTGGTTGGCAACGCTCGGTATTTCTATACCGAGCAAAGCCGCTCTTTTAGCACATGGCTCATCTCCCATAACATACAAAAATGAGTTAGTAGACGCTGATAGTATCGGTTTTGACGAGTTCCTAACTACGCTACAAGGATTAAAAGTGGGCAATGACAGTGCTAATAGAGCCGCTCTCAAATGGCAAGGAGACGCCCGTAAAGTAACAAATTGGCTAGCTCAGCACTGGTTAGAAGTCTACCGAAACTCTCAAAATGCCTTAGCCTATGAAAATTACCAAGCTTGCTTGCTTGCTTCAAGGCGTATAAGTCATCCTGGTCTCAACAAGTCTTTAATATTGACCCCATTGTTTGCTCAATTACGTACAACAAAGGTAGCGTCATTTACTTAGTCAACACGGTTACCTTTTCCGAGACATAAATTTAATAACTAAAAATCAATTTTCTCAACAGGAGAGCTTCTTTGTTTGTAGATTCACATTGTCACCTAGATAGATTAAAAAAGAGCGATGACGAGCTTATTCAAACCGTCGCTGCCGCTAAAAAAAGAAAAGTGGAGCACATGCTCTGTGTTGCTGTATCTGTGAAAGAATTTAACGATATGAAAGCAAAAATCGCTAAATTTGATAATGTGTCGATGTCTTGTGGCGTTCACCCTTTACATAATGACGATGTTTGCAGTTATGATGAGTTGCTCGCTAGCGTCACGCAAGATGATGTTGTTGCTGTCGGTGAAACCGGGCTGGATTATTTTTATAGTGCTGAAACCGAAGACATTCAAAAACAATCTTTCATCGATCACATAAAGGCGGCGAACGTCGTTCAAAAGCCGCTAATTATTCATACTCGAAATGCACACAAAGACACTATTGATCTATTGAAAGAACATCGAGATCCTGCAACTATTGGTGTTTTGCACTGTTTCACTGAATCCTTAGAAATGGCGCGAGAAGCAATGGAAATGGGATTTTATATTAGTATATCAGGCATAGTTACATTCGCATCAGCGAAAGAACTGCAGGAAACGGTTAAACAAATTCCGCTGGACCGATTGTTAATTGAAACAGACAGTCCATGGTTAGCACCGGTGCCGCATAGAGGGAAAGAAAACGAACCTGCAAATGTCGTTGATGTTGCTTACTTTATCGCAGAATTGCGTGGTATCTCTGTTACTGAACTAGCTGAGGCGACAACGGCTAACTTTTATAAATTGTTTTCAATGGTAACTAAGTCAAATGCTTGATTTCAAATTTCCAAGTTGGAGACAAAGACTCGCAAGAAGTCTTCATGTAAATCGAAGCCAAGCGCAATCTAAGTACTTTCAAGTTGCGTCGGTTTGCATTGATGGATTACCTAAAAATAGAACGATGGTATTTAGAGGATTTGTACCCAATTCTTTGAACTTACTCTCAGTCACAGACATTCGAAGTGACAAAGTCACGGACTGGAAGGTGAGTACTCCGAAGAAGTTTGAGATATGTTGGTATTTTGCAGGCTCAAGAGAGCAGTATCGTGTTGCGGGTCACGTGTCATTGGTCAGTAGTGAATTAATCAAAGACGCAAACATTCGTAATCCAGAGCGAAAATCAGCTTACCTTTCTCATAAGTTCCTGCGTGAACAGTGGAGCAATCTATCTAGTGCTGCGAAAGCACAATTTTTTGGGCCTTCACCGAAGGCTCCATTTGAAGCGGAAACTGACGCGGAAGATTTCAGTCAGAGCGCAGAAAAAGCCGATGAACTTATGAGTGACAATTTTTGTGTTGTGATTTTTACCCCGTTGACCGTTGACTATTTGAATTTGAAAAACTCTCCCCAACTGAGGTGTTTATCTGATTTTGAGAATGATTGGTTAGAAGTACTTGTAAACGCCTAGTAGCGCTTAACTAGCTGTGTAGTGTCAGCCCTCTATCTCTAAAAAGAAGCGTTCGCATATACCCAACATGCACTTATAAAAGCAGGGTCGTAGATGATTTGGTCTATGAGAATTAAAGTTGATTAATTGCTACCCGTATTGCTGCTTCTAATTGACTATGCTTTTTCTAAATCATCTGATTGCATTGAGTTAAATTCAACTTTATCCGCAATAAACGTGATTTCTGTTCCACTAAACATCGCCATTTGCTTGAGCATTTTTATCTGATGCATGGGCAACACTTCATCACAGTATATAGCAGCGCAAGTTTTAGCAAATAATAAACGTTCAATAATATCAAATGCGGATGCAGTAGCCGTGGGTGTAATATTCAGTACTAGCCTATGACAAGCTGCGAGCTTTGTTTTTATAGAGACGTGAGCTACCCAGCGGTTTTTTCGCAGCATGGCCTGTGAAATACTGATTGCTGGTTGGCTGTTCATTGCCGAATTGCTGTTCATTAACGAATGGCTGAATAGTTGAGTTTGCATATTGGTTGCTCGCTGTTTGTTTATACACTATGTGTATACATACAGTAGTGCTGTATAAATAAACATGCAAGTACTTTTTTAATGTTTTTTAAAAGTATCTAGTTTACAAGGAAACGAGGAAGTCTAAAAATATAGAAATAATGCACGTAGTCTGCAGGCACGATCGCACAAGGGTAAGATGTTGGCAGGCAAGGGAAGTGGCTAGGTAAACTATGCTTGTGAGGCGCGCTTGTTAGCAACCGTGTAGTTTTTGCCACTAGTAATGGCAGTAACAGAAATACGGTAGGCGAGTTTAAAAGCTCACCGAGAGTGAGCCGATTTCTTTTTTGAGCGAACTACGCCAACTAGGGTGTCAACGAGTCTGTTACGGCGTTCGATTTAGGTAAAAACAAATGATTGTATAATCTAGTTGCATATTCATCAGTCATTCCAGAGATATAATCTGCTAATACTCTATGTTTGGAGATTTCTGTATCAGCTTCTAACCAACGTTTTGCAGTATTTGTTGGCAGTAATCTTTCAGGCTCAGAACTGAAGGCCTCAAACAAGGCCATGACAATCTGCTGCCCTTTATATTCTAAAAGTTGAAGTTCAGGCTTTCGAATGACGTAATTGAATACAAAGGACTTAAATAGACCGAGTGCAATTTGAAAGTTTTCTGCAAATTGAGCATTAAAATCAATCAGGTCTGACTCAAACAAATTTTGTTTCTCAATACTTATCGCTGTTATAAAACAGTTAACCAACGCGCCTATTGCATTCTTTCTTTCATAAGGCGCAGCGCTAAATAGATTATCAGTTAAAACAACTATTTGAGATGACAACCAAGGGAGTTCAAGCGCTTTGATAGGTTCAACAATTTCCACTTCAAAAGAGTCACGCGTAACCATTGACATGACAATTGCATCCTCTAAATCGTGAATTGCATAAGCAATGTCGTCGGCCAGTTCCATAATCGAGCAGTCTATCGATTTGTAGCATGTTTTTGAGTGACGGTTTTCGCCGACTAAAAACTCACTGAAACGTTGCTGGTCGTTTGAACATAAAGGAGCAACCACCCAATCGAACGCGTTCTTGTCGCATAAATACAAGCCTTTAGGAGGGTGCCATTGCTTCGATTTAACCAAGCGATGTGATTCTGGTTTGTCAGTCTCAAGGTGATGATTAGTTAGCAAGTCAATATAATTTGGGTACTTAATTAACCCCAGCAAAGTACGACGAGCTAGGTTCATGCCATCAGAAGGGCTGTATGTTTCTAGCTTTGTGAGTATTCGAAACGTTTGGCCATTGCCTTCAAAGCCACCGTGTTCATGCATCATATAATGCAGCGCAATTTCACCGCCGTGACCAAATGGAGGGTGTCCAATGTCATGTGCAAGACATAGACTCTCAATGAGATGCTCGTCAATGCCTAGCTGTGCACAAAGTGTAGGCTGTTTTTGGGTTAATTGAGCCGCGATACCGGTGCCAATTTGCGCGGCCTCTAGTGAGTGCGTTAGTCGCGTTCTATAAAAGTCACTAATACCAATACCCAAGACTTGAGTCTTAGCTTGCAGACGTCTAAAAGCCGCTGAATGCATAATACGTGCTTTATCTCGTTGATAAGCGTTACGGTGGTCACCGTCGCGTTTCTCTAATCGAGTGAGTCTTCGTTCTGTCCATTCATTGCTGTGCGTCATAACGCTCCAAAATATTGATTTTTCGCAAGAGTCAGATCTTGTGTGTCTTTATTAATCCATTACTCTGCCAGCTGATCTACACTAACAAAACATTTCTCTTTAAAAATTGATAAAAAATAATCCACTTCAGGCATCGTATTCTTGTATTCATTTAGCATTCTTTCCAACCTGGTTTTGACATGCGAAAACTCTGCGTTCTGAAAGCGTAATTCATCACACGCTTTTAAGTACGCTGAAATAAGGTCTGCAGCCTTTACTAAGGTTTTATATTCTGCGTCAACTTCCTTTTGTACTAACAGCGGTTTAAAAATGGGTTGAAGCTCAAGCGGAAGTGTTTTCAAGCATTCCAGTTCAGCCATTTCTTCAATCTTCTTGAATTCGCGAGTGAGGTCTGGGTTGTGATATTTTGTGACGTGGTTAATATCCTGAAGTTTGGTTTCAGATACTTCATGATAAAGCGCAATCGTCGCTGCTTTTTCCGCATTCAGCGTACCGTTGAAATAGGTATTTCTTATCACGGCCAAGAGATGCGCAATAACCGCGACTTGGTGACTGTGCTCTGCCACGTTCTCATTCTTGACAGCATGCATGAGTGCCCATCGTTTTATCAGGGGCATACGTAAAATCCATGCTAAAAATGCACTGTTCATTAATTGCTTATTCCTTTTCGCGCTGGACGCCTTGGTTGATATTTATATTTGATTACTGTTTATGTCGCTAGTTTAGCAGTCATTGTAATCATGCATTTGTTTACTTTCAAAACAGTGCTTGAACGTCATTGTTGATAATGACTAAAAAAACGCTTCATTTGTGAAAGAGCGGGTGAAAGTTGTTCCTTATGTGGAAGAAACACTAATCTGAAGTAACATCCTCCTTGCAGATTAAATGCACTGCCATGCACCAGTAAGATTTTTTCTCTATTGAGTAAATCAAGCACCATATTGACGTCACTAGAAATATTGAATTTTTGGATGTCTACTTTGGCAAAGCAATACATCGCTCCCATAGGCTTAACGCAAGTTACTCCGTCGATGTCGTTAAGACCTTCAAATGCTATATTTCGTTGTGATAATAAACGTCCGTCGCCAGTCACCAAATCGTTGATACTCTGATATCCACCCAGCGCTGTCTGAATGGCGTGTTGGCAAGGCACATTAGCGCACATACGCATAGAAGACAGTATAGTTAAGCCTTCAATATAGCTTTGCGCCGATTGCTTATTGCCACTGACTAACATCCAGCCCGCTCTAAAACCGGCAACGCGATAGTTTTTACTTAAACCGCTAAAAGTGACGCAAAATAAATCAGGTGCAAGTGAAGCTATACAAGTGTGTTTAGCGTTGTCATACAGTATTTTATCGTAAATCTCGTCGCTAAAAACAATCAGATTGTGTTTACGTGCTAGGTCGGCTACTTGATTCAATAGTGCTTCGCTGTAAACAGCACCCGTTGGATTATTTGGGTTAATCAGTACGATTGCTTTTGTATTTTTTGTGATTTTTGATTCAATATCGTGCAGATCAGGAAACCAATCTGCCTGTTCATCGCATCGATAATGCACGGCCGTGCCTGATGATAGATTAACTGCCGCCGTCCAAAGCGGATAGTCAGGCGCGGGGAGCAGGACTTCATCGCCATTATTCAGCAGTGCTTGCATGGATAACATGATCAGTTCACTCACGCCGTTACCTAGGTAAATGTCCTTAACTTGTATGTTTTTTATGCCCATTTGTTGATAGTACTGCATCACTGCAACCCTCGCGCTATATATTCCTTGAGAGTCTGTATAGCCTTGCGCGCTGGGTAATTGGTATATAACGTCTTTTAAAATATCGTCGGGGGCTTCAAAGCCAAACGGCGCTGGATTGCCAATATTTAGCTTCAATATTCTCTCTCCTGCCTCTTCCATTTTGTTTGCTTGTTCTAATATGGGGCCACGAATGTCGTAGTACACATTATCTAATTTATTAGAGCGATTTATTTTGGACATTGAATAGGGGTCTTAAGAATAGAGATTTACCGGACCACAAGAATAGTACAGCTAGAACCTCCTGTTAAGGGGAGATGACAAATTTTGTCACATTTTTTATTGCCTAAATTATCAACAATTGACGTAATATGGTCTGTACGTACAAGTTTTGATTAAATTGGAGGTCTTCATGCCTGCTCCTTTATTATGGATTGGTGCTGCTTGTCTAGGGCTGTATGCCTCAAATAGAGCAAACGATGCTTATTTAAAAAGTTCTAAAACGGTTCGTAATCTGCCGGGCGAATCAAGCAAACGTGTCTTACCAAGAAACGGTGCGATCGTGACATGCGGAATATATGGGGTGTTAGACCACACTGGCGTGTGGGTAAATGGTAACATTTTTGAATTGAGTGGAAATGGTCTTATTCGTTCGGTGTCGCCTGAGCGTTTTTTGAATAATCGGACGGGCAAAAAAATCTATGTGGCGTGCGATGATCACTACATGCCCTTAGCTGCTGATGATGTGTCGCAGCGCTGTATCGATAATTTGTATGAATTGCGCGACTATCATTTGATCAATAATAACTGCCATCAATTCGTTGCCGAAATGTTGACAGGCGATCGTACCCGAATAACCAGTTTTAGTGAATTAAATGAAGCACTTTCTTCATTATTCTTGACCAGCATCAATTGGCACGAAGCTAAAGTTAATTTTCGGTGAGTATTTTTTGAACTTAATCAGTTTCTGAATTAGTATGAAGTGTCGTCGTTGAATTGTTTGTTTACCATCCAACAGTGCGACACCACAATTTATACTCCATCATGAGTTAACGATTTACGCTTAATAGGAGATGTTATGTCTCAGCAGTTCGACGAAGTGCCAGATACCGCGATTGAAAACAGTGGTATTGCGCGTGTAATACCGGCTAGAAAATTAGAGACCTTTGATTCACTTAAATGGTTAAGTCTGGCCGTTAAAGATTTCAAACGAGCACCGGTTATCAGCTTAACTTACGGCGCGGTTTTCACACTTATCCCCTGGCTGATTTACTATCTTATTAATTCAACCGGTTGGTACATGATCATATTCCCGGCAATGGTGTGCTTTATGTTGATAGGGCCCTATTTAGCCGCAGGTTTGTATGACGTTGCTTGGCAGTTTGAGAAAAAAAGAAAGCCTTCATTCCGACATTCACTAAAAGCAATGTCCAGAAATGCCGTAAACGAATGGGGTTTCGCTATAATGCTGATGGTATTTATGATTGCTTGGCTACGAATTGCATCGTTGTTGCACGCATTCTACCCTGAGAATGAGGCTTACACCCTGGTGAACTTAGGGACCTTCCTTATCATAGGTACTTTGATCGGTGCTGCATTAACGCTACTTGTGTTCTTCATCACCGCCTTCACGCAACCTATTCTGTTGGAAAGGCGAGTTGATTTAGCAACGGCTGTGTTAACGAGTATGAATGCGGTTTGGTTGAATAAAAAAGCCATGTTCTTCTGGGCGTTCATCATTTTTACATCGGTTTGTATCGGTTTCTTCACATTCTTCTTAGCTTTCCTAGTGGTCATGCCGCTTATTGGCTACGCGAGTTGGCACGGCTACATAGATACAATTGATGTGAAGCGCGAAAGAACTTATGAATAGGTAGCCTGCGCGTTACTTGCTTTAAACGACAAGCCACAGGGTCAACCTGTGGCTTTATTTGAAATCCACATTGTTTGGTAGGGCGTAAAGCATAAAAACTCTGTTGTCGGATTAATGCTTTTTTCTGCTATCAAGTCATGCCACAAACTGTTTTCAATTAGATTAATATCTGACAACCTAACATTTTGTTCTACATCAGTAATGTTCGATAAACAAAAGATGCTTTGTTTACGGTCAATACTTTGTCTCCAATAACCAAATATCTCTGTCCCTAACTGCAGCGTAAATTGAACTGCGTTTGGATGAAATGCTGGTTGAGAACGTCGTATCCTTACTAGCATAGACAAACCAGACAATACACTAGCATGCAAGCTCTGTTTATTTCCTAATTCGGCAATTAGTTTATCAAAATCCCAGCGGTGACGATTGATACCGCGGTTGTGCCCTGTATTCCTCACTTTTTCTTCATCGTTAGGTGTAGCCAATAAAGAATGTATATAAATACCAGGTATACCTTCAAGTCCAAGCATGATTGCATGCGCACAAATAAAGCGTTGATACTGATATTGATCGGGACCTTTTATTGTTCCCTTCAAAGCATCAATTAATGCAATATTCATTTCATACGGTTTTTGTTGACCATTATCTGTTTTGCGCCAAGAGACTTTACCGCCAAAGTTTTGCATACAATTTGCAAGTTCAGCAATTTCCTGTTCGTCCAACAATCCCTCAGCGGGGCGCAAGCCAACGCCGTCGTGCGAGGCGATGAAATTAAAGTATGTGGTGCCATTTTGCGCTGGCGGCATACTCATCATCCAACTTTTCAGATAAGCACAATTACCGGTCACCAGGGTATTGATAAGAAGGGGAGGCAGTGAAAAGTTGTAAATTGAATGTGCTTCATTAGCATTACCCAAATAGGTCAGGTTTTCTCTATTTGGAATGTTGGTTTCAGTGATGATAATAACTTCTGGCGAGGTATGTTCAATGAGTGTTCTTAAAAGTCGAACAACTTCATGCGTTTCGGGCAAATTAATACTTTCACTACCGGGTACTTTCCATAAAAATGCGATGGCATCTAAACGAAAAACCGTGGTGCCTTTATCTAAATACAAGCGGATAATGTCAACGAAAGCATTAAGCACATTTGGATTTCTAAAATCAAAATCGACTTGATCGTGACTGAATGTGCACCATACATGCTTGGTTCCGTTCGGTGTCTCAACTGCTTTTAGCAGGTCTGACGTTCTTGGGCGAACGACCATACTGAGATCGTCATCTGTTGATGCAGTAAAAAAATAGTCGCTGCCAACACCTTCTTGTTTGCAGAAATTCTCAAACCATTGGCTTCGAGCTGAACAATGATTGATGACAACGTCAGTCATCAGGCCATATTCTTTAGAAATGGCTTCAATATCTTGCCAGTCGCCTAAACTTTGATTGACGATGGAGTAGTCAATGATAGAGAAACCATCATCAGAACTATAGGGAAAGTAGGGCAGGATGTGTACGTGACTTATAATGGAGTCACAGTACTCATTAATAAAGCGTCGAAGCGTCTTCAATGGTTTCTGACTAAAGCCAAATTCAACACCTTCAGTGTTTTCGACAATACTGTCACCGTAGGTGATCATAATAATGTCTGACTCATCCCATCTATTTTTATGCGGTGTTGGATAATGACAATCATCGTTACTAGTGACACCGATACTGCGCTGTAGTTTAGGTACTAGTATCTCTATCTCAGACGGAGACAAGATACCGTGATAAATTACCTCTAAATGATGTTTTACTTTTGCGCTAAATTGAACAAAATTATCTGCCATTTTACAATCCTAGGCTAAATTCTTGGAAATCTTCTTCAACCGCTTTTTTAAGTCGCTCTAGCACATCAGGTTTTGCGCTAACAACTCGATTCCAACTGGGTATAAAAGGGGTTTCCATCGGATTTTCTAAGAAGCTTTGGCCGGCCTTCATAATATTATGAGCAAACATTTCCACCGCTTTTTCCTCGTTGTGAATATCGAGTTTCAAACCATTCATAACGGCGTCATTTCGATAAGTTTCAATAAAGTCGAGAGCAATTCGGAAGTATGTCGCTTTTATTGTTCGAAATGTTTCAGTGTTAAACGTAGTGCCTTGAGTGGCGAGTTTTCGGAACAGTGCTTTAGTAATGTCGATAGACATTTTTGATAAGCCGCCTTGTTCGTTATTTAATGATAGGTCTTGATGTTTGTGATCATATGTTTTTGCAATATCAGCTTGGCATAGCCTATTGTGCGAATAGTTTCGATGCATTTCCGACAATACACCAATTTCCAAACCCCAATCGCTCGGAATTCTTATATCATTTAGTACATCTCTTCTGAAAGAAAACTCTCCCGCCAGCGGGTAGCGAAAGCTGTCCATAAATTCTAAATAGTCGTTGTGACCTAAAGTCGTTTTCAATGCACGCAATAGCGGTGTTACTAATAACCGAGAAACACGGCCGTTAATTTTACCGTTGGCTACTCTAGCGTAATATCCTTTGCAAAATTCATAATTGAACTGCGGATTTGCCACAGGATAAATCAGTCTAGCGAGTAAAGAGCGGTCGTAGGTCAAAATGTCACAGTCATGCAGCGCAACGCTTTCGACCTTGCCTGACGCAAGAATATAGCCCATGCAATACCAGACGTTTCTGCCTTTTCCCAATTCTTTTGGTGCTAAACCAAGTTCTTGTAGTTCGGCATCAAGTGCCTGTAGTCTTGGACCGTCGTTCCATAATACGCGATGATGTTGTGGAAGCCTTGAGAAAAATTTGAGGGCATATTTATATTGCTCTAAATCGGCACGGTCAAGACCAATAACAATTTCTGAAAGGTAAGGCACCTTTTTGATATGATCTATTGTTGCGGGAAGTGCCTGACCTTCAAGTTCAGAAAACAATGAAGGTAGGATCAAGCCTAAAGGGCGCTTTTTGGAAAACTCACTTAGCTCAGCCTCGAGATCGTCAATTGAGCGATCCTCTAAGTTGTGCAAAGTGGTTACAATGCCGTTTTGATAAAAATCAGCCATCAGGTAGCTCCTTAAGTTTGTTTATCGGGTTTTTGTTTTGCACTAAAAAATACAGATTCAGGAATAAGCTGATCAAGTATTTCCGTCCAACCTTTTGGACCTTGTTTATTGCTAGTATATAGCTTGAGTGTTCTTTCTAATTCGGGTGGTTCATGTACTGGAGAAGCAATTCTGACAGCGGTATCAGCAATTTCTAACATTGCGACATCATTTTTACCGTCACCCAGAGCGATGGTGCTAACAGTAACGCTTCGGTGCTGTCGCTGATATTCCCTTAATAGCCAAGTTAACGCTATGCCTTTATTGCAGTCACCACCAACGTGCAAAAACCTTCCGCCTTTTACTGGGTGTGCACCTAAACGACGCAGCATAAGGATGAAGCTTTCTAGTTGCTCGTCTGTACCTTTCCAAAGTAAAGGCTCACCGAACTGTCGTTGAGAAGAGAGCAGGGCGTCATCTTCTTCGAGTCCTGTGGTTTCAACAATACGTTCAAGTGTCATGTTCGCAAAGGATTCGAATAGGTGGCCGTATTCGGGCGTTATTTTCTTGATAAGACCTAACCAGTAATTTCTTTTGGAGCTAAATGATTTGACCCAAAATCCATCTTGCCAAACGGCGCCCTTCGGCTTTTCCGGAAGGAAGTTCTTGTTGATGAAAATAGCGGCACCGTTCTCCACAATAAAAGGCCCACTTAACTCTAGCCTTTTACGCAAGCTTACGAGTTCGGCGAAGGTCTTACTGGTATTCGGTATAATTGGGATCCCATGACCTAAAAGCCTCTCCATACATGCCTTTGCATCTTTATGCTCATAACTGTAATGGTCGAGAAGAGTGCCGTCTAAGTCGGTGAATATGAGAACTTGTCGATTATATTTACTGATTAATTCACTTTGCATGATATCTACTTTTTGTAATGTTTCTTTCATTATCCAATTCAAATATAAAGTCAGCGTACTTATCCAGTGTACATAAAGTATGCACAGTTAGTCTCTGATAATATTGAACAAAAGAAAGAATTTCTTCATCACTCATGATATGTGATGCATTACCAACGCGTTGCTGAAGCTTCTTTTCTTGCTGTCGACGCCATGTATAAACGGCGTCGAAGCTAGGGGCTTTTAAAAATACCCAAGTGTTTATATAACGATATAGAGGGGGGTATTTGCTTAGCAGTGCTTGATTTACGTAGTCGCGCCACGCACCATCGCTATCAAAATTCTTTTCTAGCTGATTAATTGGCGTAGCCAAGGCGCTTTCGGGTTGCGCATGCGTCCCCCAACACCAGCCCTCCATAATAACGATATCGACAGGGCCAGAAATTTGTTGCCACTTGCCGATAGGCGCTCTGTCATCGATTGATTTGTCAAAAGTGGGAATATCAACCGGTATACCTGACGCTAAGGACGCAAATACATTTTTCATCAGCTGGGTGTCGTGTGTACCGGGCACGCCTCGAGTAGCTAACAAGGGATGAACAGTTTGAGCTAGATGCGTACGCTCTAGCTTTGTATAATAGAAATCATCTAGAGACATTACCAGTGACTTCTTGTCATAGTATTCGTTGAACAAATAGTTCATCAAGCCGCTCAAGGTCGATTTACCCGAGCCCTGACATCCGTTTATGCCAATAAAGAATGGAGTAGACGCTTTTTTATTATTTTTCATTGACTCATTGTGGTGCAAATTAATTGAGTCAAAAAGAGGCATGAACCACTTTAGTGCAGACGCAAGATAAGTGCTTGGCAGCTTTTCGTCGGCAATGTACTGTTCAATTAACTTTGTGAGTTCTAGCATTAAAGCCTTATATAATGATTGTTACTGCGCTTTTCAGTGATACTAAGCAGCATGATTACCCATCATTTAGTATCAGTATAGTCTCTTAGCAATGATGTAGGGCTTGCAACAGAAAACTTGTATTGTGAAATACTATTCAAAGACTGTGCCAATGACATGCGTGTGTCATTTACGAATGATTGATTTGCAGTAGCAACATGGGGAATGTAAGAGTGCTTTTCGACACTCTTATTTTAACATCTCTTATTTTAACAGCTCTTATTTTAACAGCTCTTATTTTCGACACTCGTACTTTGGTGCTGTAGATATTTATTTTTTTGTGGCAGTAAATACGGCACGTTTGGGAGCAGGGTAGCCTTCTATTGTGAGTGTCGAGTCAGTCGGATCTAAAAAGTCAATGAGTGAATGATTAGTCATCCATTCGGTAGCGCGTTGTTCTTCGACAGATGTGGTGCTTTCATCCACTTTTTTAATATCCACAAAACCAACCCGCGATAGCCATTGAATTAGCGCATCGGCGCTGGGCAAAAACCAAACGTTGCGCATTTGCGCATAACGCTCGCCAGGCATCAGAACGGCTTTTTCATCGCCATCAATAACGATAGTCTCAAGCACCAACTGCCCACCGCTGACTAATTGGTTTTTTAGTTGGTATAAAAATTCAATGGGATCACGACGATGATATAGCACGCCCATCGAAAATACGGTATCGAATGCGTTTAATGCCGGCATATCTTCGATACCGAGCGGGACGTAATGAACACTCTTCTCATTGAGATACTTTTTGAATATCTGAAACTGATAGAAAAAAAGTTCGGTGGGGTCAATGCCAACGACTAATTTCGCATCTTCACCTAACATTCTAAACAAGTGATAACCGCTACCGCAGCCAACGTCCAACACCCTCTTGTTTGCCAACGGCGCGATGTGCGGTAAAACTCTGTCCCATTTCCAATCTGAACGCCATTCAGTATCAATGTCGATGCCAAAAAAATGAAACGGACCTTTGCGCCATGGCATAAATTGTTTCAAGACTGATTGGATATGAGCTAATTGCGCGTGCCCAAATTCGCCGTTATGTGCAATTGAGACTTGAGTTTTTAAGTCAATTTTATCAGCTTCAACTGTCGGAAGCTGTTGTAATTGTTTTTGCCACTTTTTTGTATCGCCATGATTCGCTGCATTTTCCCAATGTGTAAGCTGAGGAATGAGTGAGGCTGTCCATTTTTCTAGTTCTGTGCCAATTAACTCGGCATATAAAGCGGATTTCCAGTTCATACTACTGTCCTTTAATCGCAAAAAATGAAACGAAGTTAAACTGTTGATACCAAATGCTAACAGCCTCAAAACCGATAGTTAATAATCTGCTTTCATGTGATGAATACTCATCAAGGATCATCACGTTTTCAAGTGCGGTCCGTTTTTGACTTATTTCTAAATTGCTATACCCATTTTCTCTCTTAAAGTCGTGATGTAAGTCGATGACTGCAGAATCCATTGTTGCGTGACCCAATTTTATTTTTTCAGAAAGTATTAGAATACCGCCGGGAACAAGAGCTTTATATAGTTTTTCCATTAAGGCGTATCTGAGCTTAGGTTCAATAAACTGCAGCGTGAAGTTCATGACAATTACGGATGCTTTTTCTAAATTGAAATCGACAATGTCAGCTTCTTTGATGTTGATAGGACTGTCATAATTGTATGAATCGACATGGCGCTGACAGCGTTCAACCATTGCCGAGCTGTTGTCAACGCCAATAATTTGTATATTTTGCCGCTTATTATGTTTAGCAATAGATAAGCTAACCGCACCTAAGGAGCAACCTAAATCGTAAACGAGGGTGTTAGGGACTGCAAACTTCGCTGCCAACCTCCCAACGCCGTCAATTATATTGGCATAACCCGGAACAGACCTCTCAATCATATCAGGGAAAACATCGACGACTTGTCGATTGAAGCTAAAATCATCCACTTTTTCTTGAGGTTTCTGATAGATGGTATCGGGTGTTGCGTTACTTTTGAATTTTGACATTATTTTCTGAAGCTTATATTTAAGGTAACATTTACATAGCTATGGGATGTTTTGTATTCTAGTGATAACATGCCCACTTGAGCATAGCGAAGTATATAAAAAACACGGTTGCTGTAACATACTAATTATAAATAAATAGCCGAGAACAAAACGATGTACAAGTTTTTAATAGCAGATGACCACCCTCTAATGAGAGACGCTATCAAGGGCGCTTTATCAACCTGCTTCGAGGATGTCACCTTTCTAGAGTCTGACTCTCTGGACACCACAATTGCTGTTTTACGCAAAAGCCGTAATGTTTCGATTATTATATTCGATTTGACCATGCCTGGTTGCGATAATTTTTACGGTTTGCTCCGTATTAAAGAATTATTTCCTGATGTGCCTATGGTTGTGCTGTCAGCGAGCGATTCTCCCGAAGTTATCTCGCAGGTGATGTCGTTTGGTGCTGATGGTTTTATCGCCAAAACGACGGGCACCGAAATCATCAGAGAAGCAATCATGGCTATCTTAAAAGGTGACAAATGGCTGTCTAAAGAGGCTGAGAAGGCAATCCAGAGTGTCGATAACAACGCAAAAGATATTGCTGAAAAATTGAAAACATTGACGCCAAAGCAATTTCAAGTGGTGAAATTAGTAAAAGACGGTTTAATGAATAAACAAATTGCAACTGCGCTTGATGTCACTGAAGCGACAGTCAAAGCGCATATAGGTGTTGTTTTCAAAAAATTAAATGTTAAAACTAGAACGCAAATTGTGTTGGCTGTAGAAAAGCTGCAGCTGGACTAGTGTAGTTTGAACCTTCATTATTTTTTAAAATAGGGGGATAAATGTACGATAAGAATATCCCTCTAGTAGACTTGCACCGGCATTTAGACGGAAACATCCCACCCAATCTTATTTGGAAACTAGCCCAAGAGTATTCAATTGACCTTCCGGTGAGCACTGAATCTGAACTGATAGAACGTGTTTTCATAAAGAATAAAACCTCTGACTTACTCTCTTTTCTGCAGAAACTTGATTATGGAGTCTCTGTTTTAGCAAGCCCTGAAGCCTGCTATAAAGTCGCGTTCGAGAATGTAGCCATGGCAAAAGCAGAGGGTATCGATTATACGGAGTTACGATTTTCACCATTCTTTATGGCGAGAGCATTTTCGCTCCCGTTGCATGCTGTTGTAGAGGCGGTCGTTGAAGGCGTAAAAGCCGGAAACGCGGTGCACAATACCCGTTATCAATTAATTGGAATTCTTAGTCGTACTTTCGGTGTCGAGTTGTGCCACATTGAACTAGCGTCAATTTTGGCCTTTTCAGATAATATCATTGCACTCGATTTAGCCGGTGATGAGCTGAATTACCCCGCTCATTTGTTTGTTGAGCACTTTCAGATAGCCAGAGAAGCAGGTTTGCACGTTAGCGTTCATGCTGGTGAGGCGGCAGGGCCACAGAGTGTGTGGGATGCAATTAAGCTTTTGGGAGCAAAGAGGATAGGGCATGGAGTTAGTGTAGCTCAAGACCCAAGACTCATTGAGTACATGTTAAAACACGACATTGGTATTGAAAGCTGCTTAACCTCTAACTATCAAACAGGTGCATGGGTTGATACTGCGAATCATCCCATAAGAACATTTTTGGAGAATGGACTGTCAGTTAGTCTAAACACTGACGACCCAGGAATTTCCAATATAGATATCAAACATGAATACGCAGTCGCAAGCAATACCGTCAATTTGAGTGATAAACAAATACAGCAAATTCAATTGAATGGTCAAACGCAACAGTTTTTTAAAGCATAAAAAAAGGACTTCAAAGTTGTTGAAGTCCTTGATATCTATCTAATGCCAACTACGCAACTTTAGCAGGTTTTGTTGCTTTGCGCTTTACAGCAGGCTTTTTCACTTTCTTACTGGTCGACATCAACAGCTCTTGATTGTCAAAATCGTCGACGTTGATGGTTCTTAATCGACCTGCTTCGGCTTCTTTCATTAGCTCAGCTTGCTCACTGGTAATAATACCGTCTTTTAACGCTCGGTCCGCCAAAGAATCAAGATTAGTCATCGGTAATTTTTCGCCCAATTTTTTACAAATTTTGTCAAAAATGGGTTCGCATTTAACGATATTAACTAGAGTCTTTTCCAAGTCACCCAACAAATTACCTTCTTCTTGGGTCAGATATTGGCCATGGCCTAATCTGTCTCGAGTTGAGTTAGGGTGCTGCAGAATGTGTGCAATTTTATGCTCAAGTGCATCAGATGGCGCGCTGTAGCGCTTACCAAAAGGCAATACTAGCAATCGCATTGAAACACCGACGACTGGGTTAGGAAAGTTTCTCAAGAAGTCATCAAGAGATTCTTCTAGTTTTGATAAACAGTCTTGCATAGCCCAATGCACAAACGGAAGGTCGTCATGGTTGCGCCCTTGTTCGTCGAAACGCTTCATGACAGCTGAGCCTAAGTACAGGTAGCTTAGAATATCACCTAGTCGCGCAGATAAACGCTCTCTTCTTTTAAGGGAACCACCGAGTACGCCCATTGAAATATCCGTGAGTAAGGCTAAGTTTGCGCTATAGCCCTGCATGCTTCGGTAGTATTTGGCTGTTTCGTCTTTAAAGGGCGCGGAGCTTAAGCGGCCACCCGTTAAGCTAAACCAAATTGAACGGAACGTATTGCTAACAGCGAAACGAATATGACCAAAAACAGCGTCATCAAATGCTTCTAATTGTTCTTCACGGTCATCCATCTGTGATGCATAAATTTCTTTTAGCACATAGGGGTGACAACGCATTGCGCCCTGACCAAATATCATCATATTGCGGGTAAGAATATTCGCACCCTCAACGGTGATAGATATAGGAACACCTTGATAGGCTCTACCGAGATAGTTATTCGGACCTAAGCAAATTCCTTTTCCTCCATGCACATCCATTGAATCGTTAACAACTTGACGCATTCTTTCTGTCAAATGGTATTTGCAGATAGCAGATATGACGGAAGGCTTATGGCCCAAATCTACTCCAGCAGTTGATAGAGAGGTAACAGCGTCCATTAGGTAAGCGTTTCCGCCTATACGCCCTAACATTTCTTCAACACCTTCCATCTGCCCGATAGGCATACGGAACTGTCTGCGAATTCGAGAGTAAGCGCCAGTTGCTAGCGCAAGTGATTTCGCACCACCAGCCGCTGATGATGGTAAAGTGATACAACGTCCAACTGATAGACATTCCATTAACATGCGCCAGCCTTTACCAGCCATGGATTTGCCACCAATGATATAGCTCAATGGCACAAAAATGTCTTGTCCACGAACGGGCCCATTATGAAAAGGCACGTTTAGTGGAAAGTGACGACGACCGACATCAAGACCTTTGGTTTCTCTTGGAATTAACGCACAGGTAATGCCTAAGTCTTCAACATCACCTAGTAGTCCGTCGGGATCTTGTAGTTTAAACGCTAGTCCGATAACCGTCGCAACCGGTGCTAATGTGATATAACGTTTTGAGAAGGTTAGGCGCATTCCCAATACTTCTTCGCCTTCAAATTTGCCTTTGCAAACGATACCGACGTCAGGTATTGAACCAGCATCAGAGCCAGCCTCAGGGCCGGTCAGCGCAAAACATGGAATTTCATCGCCTACTGCCAGTCTCGGCAAATAATAATCTTGTTGTTCCTTAGTGCCATAATGCTGCAGTAATTCGCCAGGACCAAGCGAATTAGGCACACCGACAGTGCTGGACAATACCGCACTGACACCTGCTAATTTTTGTAACACTCGTGACTGCGCATAAGCAGAAAAGGCAAGGCCGCCATATTCCTTTTTGATGATCATGGCAAAAAACTTATTGTCTTTCAGATACTGCCAAATTTCATCTGACATGTCTGCATCAACATGGTTGATTTGCCATTCGTCGGCCATACGGCTGACAATTTCGCAAGGACCGTCTAAAAACGCTTGCTCTTCAGCAGTCAATCGCGGTTGAGAAATGGCGTGGAATTTCTGCCAGTCGGGCTTGCCACTGAAAATATCACCGTCCCACCAAACTGTACCAGCATCAATTGCTTCTTGTTCGGTCGTTGACATTTCTGGCATGACGCTCTTGTAAAATGCCAAAAGCTTCGTAGTGATATAATTTTTTCGAAATGGTGAGTAGGCTAGAGGGACAGCGATGATGGCGTATACAATCCAACCAATAGCACCAATACCACCAGCGGCAGTACCGACCACCATTGCAACAATAGTCGCAATAAGTGTCGTTTGTGAAGATGTTTGTTTATAGGCGGTTATCCCATAAACTCCTAAAACTATAAGTACCCATAATAATTCGTTCATGTACGCTCCTGCAGGTCTGACCAGATTGATAACGTTATTACTTGAAGACTAAAATATCAAGTAATTTAGCGTAAAAGAGGACGAGTATCCTCAAAGATTTGTTTACGCAGTATACAATAGAATAGAACTAAAGTTTTTGGTATGTTTTTAAACGGATATCGCCTTGTTCATCGTCGTCTTTAAATTGCTGCAGACGCACTAAAACATAATCAAGGCTGGGGGCAAACCATGCAAAGGTTTGTCTTGAGCTGCTTTCACGGTTAACTCTTACCTTAATTGCCTCTACGCTGCCGTAAGGAAGTTTTAATACTTCTTTGTCGAGGGCTTCTATCTGGTAGGTGCGCTTTTGTCCTCGATAGTTAAGAAATTTATATTCGAATTCTTTTTTGTCCTGCGCTAGCTGTCTTGATATATCAATACGGAACAACTGATTATCAAGCTCGCCTTCCCACTTTTGATTGTCTTGGTCTTCCAGAATGATAGTGTTGGTTTTAGCGTCGAATTTAACGTTTAGCGACTTGTCTGGCCCAGTGCCCGTGCGTTTAAAATCATACGCAATCGGCGTAATTAGACCGTTAGCAAAAGAAAACAAGCTCGTTTCATAACGTCTGTCGGACAGAAAATAGCGAGATACTTTGGATGAATACTTGAGTTCGTAGAACGCGCCACCTGATGATTTTAAACTCAGATCAGCGCTACCGATGTTGTTGTCATGTCGCCATGCTTCGTAGTGAGCAACAAAAGGAGAGGGCAATTCATTCGCTTCATTGGCAAAACTGGCATTCGCAGCCAATAAAAACAAAATTACGCCGCTTGCCTTCAACATCTTAGTCACTCGCATATCCACACTCCGGTAGTTCCTGTCCATCAAAAAACGCTTTCATACTTGTTAGCGCGATTCTTTCGTTACATAACCAATTTACCACGATAGGATAAATTTTATGTTCTTGTACTAATACACGTGCTGATAAATCATCTGCTGTGTCGTCGTCAAATACGGGCACTTTCGCTTGCAATATAACGGGGCCACCATCCAGTTCTGGTGTTACAAAATGCACAGACGTCCCATGTTCATTATCTTTATTGTCTATGGCCCGTTGATGTGTAGATAGACCCGGGTACTTCGGCAACAAAGAAGGGTGAATGTTCAATAATTTACCTAAATACTTCTCCACAAAGGTGTCACTCAGTATGCGCATAAAGCCAGCTAATACAATAACATCAGGTGCGGCTTCATCTATTTGCTTAGCTAAGGCGACATCAAACGCGTCTCTGTTCTCATATTGTTTATGATCAACGCAAGTCGACGGAATGTTCGCTTTAGCTGCTCTTTCGAGCGCAAATGCTGTAGGAACATTGGAGATTAATTTAACGACCTTACCGTTAATTGACTCTTTTGCACAGGCGTCAATAATAGCTTGTGCGTTTGAACCGCTGCCCGAGACGAGAATGACGATACGTTTTAGAGTAACAGCCATTATGAATTGATTACCACTTGTTCTTGGCCTTCATTTAGCGTTTTTATATCGCCAATTATCCAAGCGTTTTCGCCTAGTTCGTTGAACGCTTTGCTTATGCTGACTGCGTCTTCCTCTTCAACAACTAACATCAAACCAACGCCGCAATTAAACGTACGATACATTTCGTGGGTGGTGACATTCCCTTTCTCTTGCAGCAGAGTAAATATGCCTGGCCACTGCCAGCTATTGCCGTCAACAACCGCCTGCATATCTGATGGCAGCACTCGAGGAATGTTTTCCCAGAATCCACCGCCCGTTATATGTGATATGGCGTTAACGTTATATTTTTCTAAAATAGCCAAGACCGACTTGACATAAATTCTTGTTGGTTCAAGCAAATGTTCGCTTATGGACTTACCGTTTAATTCGGAATTTAAATCTAATCCACTCACTTCAATTATTTTTCGTATTAAAGAATAACCATTGGAATGCGGGCCTGATGAAGCTAGGGCAATTAATTTATTACCAGCGGCGACTTTCGTGCCGTCAATAACGTCTTCTGCTTCTACTACGCCAACACAAAAACCGGCAACATCGTAATCTTCACCATCATACATGCCCGGCATTTCAGCGGTTTCACCACCAATCAATGCACAACCGGCTAGTTGGCAGCCTTCGCCGATACCTGTGACAACGGTTGCTGCGGTATCCACATCTAATTTACCTGTTGCATAATAGTCTAAAAAGAATAAGGGCTCCGCACCCTGCACAATGAGGTCGTTCACGCACATCGCGACAAGATCAATACCAATTCCATCATGTTTGTTTTGGTCCATAGCTAAGCGCAGTTTAGTACCAACGCCATCTGTGCCGGACACTAATAGAGGCTGTTTATATTTTGTTGGGATAGAGCACAGGGCGCCAAAACCACCTAAACCACCTTTCACTTCAGGGCGGTGTGTTTTTTTGCTTACCGACTTAATTCTTTCAACTAGTTGATTCCCTGCATCAATATCTACACCGGCATCTTTATAACTTAGTGGTTTGCTTTGCTCAGTCACACGCTTTCCTCTGAAATTTTTGAAGGCAGAATTTTAACAGCTCAACGAATGAAAAGGTATCAAAAAACAACTAAGAATAAATATGGGATGCAAAAAAGCCTGAAATATCTGACAATGGTGGCTGAACGCTATAAGGATTTACTAGTTTTGAATAAATTGTTTGCTATCTTCTTTGTTTTTATTTTGTGCTCGCACGGGGCGGCGCGCAGTTGGGCAGCTTCTATTGAGCATATTAATGAAGGCCAAATCTTAGTCACGGATCAGTCGAGCTTTACGCAAAAAAGAGCAGGTAAAAGTGCATTTCAACAAGTGCTTGTGAAGTTGAGCGGCGATCCTTCGGTGTTAGAAAACCTCGAAGTGAAGCGTTCAGCAACAAATTTTGAACAATACTTGGTATCCAGCACTTTTATTCAAGATGGCGATAAGCTTATATACCAAGCTGAATTTAATGAACAAAAAATAGTAGATCTATTACGCTCTGAAAATCTGAACGTTTGGGGCAAGCGCAGACCATCCGGTTTACTTTGGTTAGTTATTGAAGATGATGCAAGTAAACGTAAGTCGTTGATAACGCAATCGAGCAGCAGTCAATACTTAGACCTTGTGCAACAATCAGCTTACGACCGTGGTATCGAACTTTTGATGCCAATTGGTGACCTGACTGATTCAATGAACGTTACAGCGCTAGATGTTTGGGGTTTATATTCTTCTTCTATATTCAATAAATCAATTCGCTACGGCACTAATTATGTCGTTGGCGCCCGTGTTGGTATCGTTTTTGATGATTTCAGCGCAAGCGAAAAACTGCAACTTTCTTATTTTATAACAAACGGTCAAACTATCGAAACTAAAGAAATAGTCGGGGATTCGATTACTAATTTAATTGCACGGTTTGTTAATGAGTATGCATCTTATTTAGCCGGTCTCTATTCCATTGGAGCAAGTGAAACGGGCTTAATTTATCCGGTGACCTTGAATATTGCTAGTGTGGACACGCTCGTCAAGTATCGACAAGTATTAGATATATTGACCTCGTTAACGGTTACCCAGAAAGTTGAGTTGAAGGCACAATCGAAAGATATTGCCAGTTTTATGTTAACGTCTAATGTGCCGGCTCAGCGTTTAAAAACTATTTTGAAGTTGGAGCAAAATCTTCGAGAACCAGAATACCAGCGAGTAGATTCAGCCCTTGTAATCGATTATGAATGGCGGGGTAATTAAGGTTGCAGCTTAGTTTACCTGTTTCGCTTTCGGATGACGAAACGTTTGATTCTTTCTTGGTTGCAGACAATGAGTTTGCTGTCGCATATCTGCAGAAATTTTGTCAAGGTGATATCGATAACAATAAACCTATGTGTTATCTATTTGGCTCACTGGGGGCGGGAAAGTCACACTTGTTGTTTGCGTGCTGCCATCAAGCTAAATTGAACGGACTACAGGCTGTGTATCTGAATATGCTCGAATTGAAAGAAATGCCGAGTGAGATCATCGCTGATGTGGTCGACTATGATGTTATATGTATCGACAATTTGCATGAGATTGCGGGAAATGAAGCTTGGGAAAGAACTATTTTTGATTTGATTAATCAGGCATTGGAACGCAAACATCAGCCTAAAATAATTATTTCAGCCCAGGCATCTCCGCTAATTGTTGGTTTTGAATTGCCTGATCTAGTGTCAAGACTCACATGGGGTGCAGTTTTTCAGTTGGCCGCACGCTCCGATGAATCGCTGTGTCTTATCATTCAGTTTCGGCTGGAGCATAGGGGGCTAGAGGCCAGTGACGAATGTATTAAGTTTTTGTTAACGCGAGTTGATAGAGAGCTAAGTAACCTGATGCTAATTGTAAATGAATTAGATAAAAAATCCCTTCAAGCGAAGCGCAAGCTTACCATTCCATTTATTAAGCAAGCGCTTGGTCTGTAGTTACTATTATCGTTTCGGCAAGGCGGGTCGTCCAATGTGCAAGTTAGTCTCTTCAACCATTGACGTTAACTTGGACCGGTAAGGAACCTGAATAGTGCTCTGAGTTCCGACATTTTCGTTCAGATTAATGTTGTCAAACCAGCTTATATTTCTGCGCAATTGTATTGGTTCTGGCAATGCTGCTTGCAGAGTGGCTATATCACCAAGCTCAGGCAGGATGCTAGCCACAGTGAATCGCGTCCTATTTTGAATTGTACTTTGATTGAAACGGTCTCTTTGTCCCCATGTTACCAAAAACTCAGGGTTGTCCTGCGTGTTGATAATCCCAATGTCGGCCGACGCGCCTAAACGATACTGCATCATAAAACGCTCAAACAACGTCGCGAAATCCTCTCTTTCATTTAGATATGAATAGTAGGAAGCTGCAATATCTGGAGTAAAAAATGCTTCAATATCACTGCCTACGTAGGATTTTTGGGTACTATTTGCGGCTTCACCTGCAAAGCTCACTTGCGCCAAAGCCTTCATTTGAGATGAACTCAGAGGGAATGTATTGATCATGACGTCTGAATTTGGTCCGTTGCGACCAAAAAAGCTAAGCGGATCATCAGAATTTGAGAGGCTAGCCCATACATCGTATGGGAAATAGTCATTGGCATGACCTAACTCATGATACATCAACCACGATATGTCGGCTTCTAGCGCACCAAATGTTCTCGTGTCTCTCACTGCTGATGAAAAACGTTCACCCGGCATATAAGGAGCATTGTCTTTGACGTAACGCCAAAAGACCCTGAATTGTAGTTCGCCACCAAAGCCACTCCTGAAATCGGGCACTTCATTTAGCGTATCTCTCTCTTGTGGTGTTAACCAAAAATTTCTGGCGTCTAAATATATTGCTCCCGTGGCTGCCCAATAGAACGATGGACGCACATCATAGGAAATAACTACCGCTGTTACGCCTCGGAGTAATTTAAGCATGTCAGGGCCGGCCACAGATTGCTCTAGATATTGACGAAACCGCTGCCCCATCCATTCGTGCGATACCAGCGTTCTGTCGAGAATATCGTCAATTGTTGGCGCACTGAACACTTGTCCGATTAAAGGTAAATTTCCAAAGGTACAGGTTGCGCTGAGAGTGTTGGTGTAGACGCATGACTCAATGGCGTTTTTGTACGGCGAGTTGGGATTGAAAGAATATATGTCCTCACTTGTAATTATATTATTACGAGGTAAATATGCGTCGTCAATTATCTGGGTATCATTAACAGTAATAAAACTAACATCCACGGCGTCAGCGCCATCCGCGAAGCTAACACTGGTTTCAAATTGAATGATCTCGTCCTTATCTACCGCAGGCGCATTAAAAAAAGCGCTATTGGCCTGACTTTGGAAGTCAAGTACAGCGGGCCCTGCAATTTGTTTCCAAGTAATCGTTGCCGTACTGATATCGTTAGTAAATGAGTCGACGCGAAGCGATACTTTCGCTCTTTCAGTGACAGTATGATCAAGCCGCAGATTAGCGACTGAGCTGTTGCTTTGTTGTACCGCAAATTCATGCGTGATCTGTTGCGTTCCCGAATTGGTCGTCACCTCAGCCTGAAGCGTGTAGTTGCCTGCTTCAAGCGCATCAAAGCCAATAGTTTGTGAATTAGAAGCTAAAATAGTTAATGTGGGGCCGCTGATTTGCTGCCAGCTTACGGCGCTTATCTGCTTACTATCGTTACTTGCCAGAGCAAAACCATAAGAACCATTAGTAACAAACTCGCTGTCACCGTAAAGCTCGATATTATTAAAAACAGCAATAGGTTCGATATTACCAGTGCTTTCGGTTACCACAGCAGGAGGCAGAATTCCTCGGCCTTGCGGTGTACTCTCGTTGGATGAGCCACCGCCGCAGGCAGCCAAAATAAATGAGCTGCAGCATATTGTGGCTAAAACTAGCTTTCTTTTACTAATTAACAAGTCTTCACTCATTTGGTTTGCCCTCATACAGTGCTTTCTCTTCATCCATCACGGCTTTTAACTTAGGTAGGCCGGTTCCTAATTCCTGTCCCCGCAAACGCGCAAAACTACTACAGCCTAAAAACATACCGATAGCGAGGATCAGTTCGATAATTGCATAGAGTAATTGGCTCGGCTCAGCATATATGACCGTAATACTGTGTAAAAAGTACAGCAGTACGATAAAACTAGCCCAAGCATGGGTGTAAGGTTTTCCTTGCATTATGCCTGGCAGTGGCAAAAGTAACGGCAATATGTAAAAAATAATTTTAAACGTTATGGAGTAGTCAGCTGTCATAGGTAACAAGAAATACCAAATAATCATCCAAGCTAACAGCGCAAGATGGGAGCAAAGGGCAAGATATCGCAGTTGCTTAACGCGAGAGGACATTGGGACCGTTGTATCGGATTGGCTCATATTATTTTCCTGAATTCATTTTTAATTGCTTAGCAATAATGGCAAGACGTTTACCTTGCGACACGGCTATTTCTTCTTCTTCATAGCTTAGCTTTTTTTTGTTTTCCGACGCGACAGCAGAAGCACCGTAGGGTGTGCCACCCGTGGTTGTTTTGTGCAATTCGGCAACAGAATAGGGCACTCCAATGAAAATCATCCCGTGATGAATCAGGGGCATCATCATGCTAATCAACGTTGTTTCTTGTCCGCCATGTAAACTTGAACTGGAGGTGAATGCACAAGCTGGTTTGTCAATTAAGCTTCCTTTCAGCCAAAGACCTGATGTCGTATCCCAAAAATGTTTCATCGCACCCGACATGTTGCCAAAGTGTGTCGGACTTCCAAGTGCGAGTCCATCACAGCTTGCTAGTTCATCAAGCGTCACATAAGGCGCTCCATTTTTAGGCACCGGAGATGCGGCTGTATCAATGTTATTACTAACTTCTGGGACTGTTCTCAATAGTGCTTCCACACCCTCCGACTCGATACCGTTGACGATCGATTCTGCTATTTTTTTTGTCAGGCCGTGCTTACTGTAATACAACACGAGTACTTGGCAATGTGCGTCATTCATTATTTGCGTTTACCTTTTTTAAACTTTTCTAATTTTTTGTAGTACTTTTACAACAAAGCGCCTGCAAGAGTAGATAATTTAGCGAGCTGCAAGGGAACTTTTAACTCCACTTCAATGTCTATGTCAACTGTGAGATCAATGTATCTTCCCGTTGTTGCTGTTTTTGTTATCTTTCTGATATTATTTCTCGTCGATACAAAAATGAATGATTAGTCTGCCTGTACCCTCAGAAATATAGATCGTTTTAACCAAAAAGGAGTGTTGAGTGAAAAAGATCCTACTATATTTAGTTTTTGGTATCAGTACGCTCGTACTTGGTATTACCTATCAATTAAACAGTAGATACGACTTTACTACACTCGATGGTTCAACTTATCAATTTAAAGAATTAGAAGGTAAATGGGTAATCATCAATTATTTTGCAGAGTGGTGCGCCCCGTGTTTACGAGAAATCCCAGAACTAAATGAGTTTAAAAAACTAACCGACGGGAAGCAAAATGCCGTTCTGTTTGGTATGAGTTACGACGCAATGCAAGATCATGAACTCTCTTTGTTAGCGGAAAAACACAACATTGCGTTTCCACTAATCAACACCGTTAAAACCGGTTTACCTTTCGACGCTCCAAAATATTTACCTGCAACTTATCTTATCAGGCCTGACGGAACATTAGCAGGTCAACTTCTGGGTGAACAAAGCATGAAGAGCCTTAGTCAGGCAATCAGTGCTGAATCAAATCCGTAGTATAAGCATATTACCATCGCTTAAAGACGTTCTAATGTTTCGATTTCGCTTCTAAACTGTTCTATTCTTGCTTTAATCCGCTGTTTTTCCAGAAAGTCCATACCGCTTTCATTATAAGCAAACTGCAGTTCGTCAATGGCTTTGGGGTAGGCCAATAATAATCCATATCTTTCAGCACTCGCTTTATACATTTGGCGCTTTTGGCCGGTAGCAGTATAAGCGTCTATTAATAGTGAATAAGATAAGTAGTGCTCCGGATCAACTAACAAAAGGTCACGCAATATCTGTATCGCTTCGGGATATTGTTTTGCCTGAATCATCGCATTCGCTAAATTAAGTGCTAATACTTTATTCTTGGGTTTAAAACGCCACAGCGGCGTTAACATCTCTATCGCCGCTTTTGGATTCTGCTGAGCGATTAACACGTCGGTCATTGCGTCCAAGTAAAACAAGTTCTCTGGACCGATTGTCAATAATTCGGTCAAAATTTGCGATGCGGACGCGTACTGTTCGCTTTCAAAGTAAGACAAGGCAAGCCCGTATAACGCTGCCTCTCTAAAAACATACTTTTTTTCTTGCACTTGATAGCCAAAATAATTGATGTTGCGCAGCGGATTACCTTCGTATCGTGCAATTATTCTTGCTTTAACTAGGTTGAAATTTAAACTGGCTGGCACATTTCTCGTGCCGTAGGTAGCGGCTCTAGCACGTGTTTCTGATATACGATTCTCTGGAACGGGGTGAGTGCGTAGAAACTCAAGCTGACTACTTTGACCGCGTGACTGCTGTGCTAATTTCGCAAAAAATGCTGGCGCGCCAGCCGGATCAAACCCGGCCCTAGCTAGCATTGAAATACCAATATTATCAGCTTCTTGCTCCATATTTCTGGTGTAATTAATTCTACCTTGCGCTGCGCCGGCATTACCTGCGCTGATCGTAGCGAGTCCTGCTTCCGGGTCGGCCATTGCTATCAAAATGCCACCAATGAGTGTTGCTATTTGCAGGGGAGCGCTGCGTTTTTGAGCCTGACTGGCTCGAGCAAGATGGCGTTGTGTAACGTGTGCTACTTCATGCGCGAACACCGAGGCTAACTCGCTTTCTGAATCGGCTTGTGTGATTAAGCCGGAATGTATTCCAACATGACCACCAAAAAATGCAAACGCGTTAATCGTTGCGTTATTAATCATGAAAAATGAAAAGGGGAATTTGGCGTTTTCAGCTTCGATAACTAACTTGTTTCCGAGATCCTGAATATATTCATTAATTACTGGATCGTGAACGATCGGCGCTTGACCTCGCAATTGACGCATGACAACCTTTCCGACCGTCACCTCTTTGTCTATCGTTAGCGTATCAGATGCTACGACTCCAATTTCGGGTAACTGGTTTTTGTTATTATCAATAGATTGAGCATTGCCAATAATCGGTAACAATAAGCAACCGAAGGCGATAAATACTTTTTTGGTTAGATTCATACTCATGTTTTGTTTCTAATTGTCCTTAACGTCACGGTTGTTTTATACGATACATAGACCGTTATAGCACAAGATAGTTTCACTTTATCTGGTTTTAAGTTGAAACAAGGTTTACCATAATTGCTATTCAGTAATAAATCAAAGAGAAGGATAGATACCCCCTATGTTTGGCGTTTTTGATCGTTGGTATAAACGCAAGTTTTCAGACCCTAATGCAATGATGTTGTTGATGTTAATCATTGTTACCACCGTTATTTTACTTGTTTGGGGCGGTATTTTGATGCCGGTCATCGTAGCGGCTATTATCGCCTATTTATTAGACTGGCCAGTGACGCGATTACACAAGCGAGGCATAAATAGGACTTTAGCCACTTCAATTACACTCATTATCTTTATTCTTATTAGTATTCTAATGCTTGTTGGATTAGTACCGATTATCAGCAAGCAAAGCGTCAATCTTGTGCAGGAATTACCCTTAATATGGGATTCAGCACAAAAATGGCTTGCCAGCTTACCCCAGAAATACCCCGATGTAATTGAGGTTGATTACATTAAAAATACGATGGCTACGGTGAACCAACGTATCGTGGGTATTGGCCAACAAGTTATCAGTATATCAGTAAGTTCGATAGGCAACTTAGCTGCATTGTTGATTTATATGATATTAGTGCCCTTGATGGTTTTTTTCATGCTGAAAGACAAAGCACTGTTCCTAAACAGCATTTCAAATATATTGCCAAACGAACGACGTTTGATTACACAAGTTGGTGAAGAAATGAATTTGCAAATCGCAAACTATATTCGCGGCAAAGTCATCGAAATTCTGATCGTGGGTGGTGTAACCTCCGCTGCATTCGCGTTTATGGATTTGCGTTATTCTTTACTGCTTGGCGTGCTTGTGGGTTTCTCAGTATTAATACCGTATATAGGCGCGGCTGTGGTAACCATTCCTGTCGCTATCGTCGCTTTATTTCAATTTGGAGTTACCCCTGAATTTTGGTACTTAATGCTGGTCTATTCGATTATTCAGGCCTTGGATGGCAATTTGATTGTTCCAGTGTTGTTTTCAGAAGCAGTGAGCCTGCATCCACTATATATTATTATTGCTGTACTGGTATTTGGCGGAATGTGGGGCTTTTGGGGCGTGTTTTTTGCTATTCCACTCGCCACATTGGTTAAAGCAGTTATTACCGCTTGGTCCTCGCCTATTCAGGTTGAAGCTGTCTCTGAAAACAATTCGACAACGGCTGAAACTAAATAATAGAATAAAAAAAGACGGTCATATGACCGTCTTTTTCTGTAGATTGATGTTAGGCCAAAGCGTCTAAAACCACTTGATGGTGTTCTTTGGTTTTGAATTTATCGAGTACGTGACTGATAACACCGTTTTCGTCTATCAGAAAACTTAAGCGGTGAATCCCATCATACTCTTTGCCCATAAATTTCTTAAGACCCCAAACGCCAAATGCGTCGGCTACGGCATGGTCTTCGTCGCTAAGCAGGGTAAAGTTTAATGATTCTTTTTCAATAAATTTAGGAAGCCTTTTAACGGCATCAGGACTGACCCCCAATACAACGACATTATGTTTGTCCAAATCACTTTTTATGTCCCGTAAGCCTTGTGCTTGAATAGTACAACCCGGCGTCATTGCTTTTGGATAAAAGTAAACCAATACTTTTTTGCCTGAAAAGTCCGAGAGCGACACGGCTTCGTCAGACTGATTTTGTAGGGTAAATTGAGGCGCTTTATCACCAGCTTTCAATGTGTTCATTTTCTTCCTTTATTTCATTGTGTGTTACTTTGCCAGATAAGCCGAGTTTGCACATGAGTTGCTTTATCTCTTCGTCAAAACTAACTAAGTCTAATTCTTTCATGGCGCTAAGCACCATTTTACATCTAACGTTTTCGACATTGCTTGTTTTGTCTATGAAGGTGCGTTGTCTAAATGCGCTTACAGAAACCTGCTGCTGAGCTAGAAACGAGGTTACTTGTTTAATAATGCCTTTGGCATCTTCGCCAGAAAATTCTAGGTTTATCAGTTGTTCTAAGTTCTGCTTGGCGTGTCCACTCGTACGTTTTATCATTGAAAGCAGATCATGCTGCATACACAAGCCTGAAAGCTGCAACTCTAATTTGGTGATGGCAGATTGACTGCCCTCAACAATCATCGACAGCGAAAAATCTTTACCGTAAATTGCGTGTCGACTGTCGAGAATGTTACAGCATTTGTCATGCACACAGGCGCTAATTTCACTTAGAATGCCTAACTTGTCTGTGCCTAAAATATTAACGATTACCTGTTGTTTCATAGCAAAACTGTACTCATAAATAAGAAAGGTGATTTTAGCACAACAAAAAATGAAGGAACATTGTTGCTTAAAATATGTGCATGCGCAAAATATTACAAAAAAATGTAATAGCTTGGCCTTTATGTGCTTGTGTTTATTGCCCGTGAACACTAACATGTCGGGCAGATCTAAAGGGGGAATAATGTTTAAAGGAAGTTATGTTGCATTAGTAACACCTATGTTGCCGGACGGTAAGGTAGACGTTCCTAGTTTGAAAAGGTTAGTTGAATTTCACTTAAACAATGGTACGCACGGAATTGTTGCTGTAGGAACAACCGGCGAATCAGCGACTCTGCCGTTTGAAGAACACATAGATGTGGTTAAATTGATAATTCAACTCGTCGATAAAAAAGTACCTGTGATTGCAGGTAGTGGAGCAAATTCGACAGCAGAAGCCATATTTTTGAGTGAACAAATGTCAGGCTTAGGTGTTGATGGATTTTTGAGCGTTGTTCCATACTATAATAAACCACAACAAGCTGGCATGATTGCGCATTTCAATGCGATTGCCGATGCGACAGATGTTCCATTAGTATTATATAATGTTCCTGGCCGAACCGTTGCAGACATGCTGCCAGAAACAGTCGCTGAGTTATCCAAGCATAAAAATATAGTGGGTATTAAAGACGCTACTGGCGATTTATCTCGCTTGGAGCAGACTAAAAAAATGGTTGCCGATGATTTTTTGTTTTTCAGTGGCGATGATGACTCCGGCTGCAACTTCATGTGTAAAGGTGGGGATGGCGTTATATCGGTAACGGCAAATATATGCCCAAAAATAATGAGCGAAATGTGCGAAGCAGCGCTACGAGGCGACTTCGAATTATCGCAACAATTAAATAAGCAAGTATCCGAGTTACATCGCGTTTTGTTTATAGAACCAAATCCGGTAATGCCTAAGTGGGCATTATACAAGATGGGCATCATCGATGATGCTTTTTTGCGACTTCCAATGGTTTTACCTGAACTTAATAGCAAAAAAGCAATCGAAGAAACTCTCAGTGCGTTGAATTTAATTTAGTTAGGTTTTTAATGAAATATAAAGTGGTAGGTTTAAGTCTTGTTGCATTTACTTTAGTTGGATGTGCAGGCAAGGAAGAACGTGAAATCGCATCAGGAAGTTTTAAGTACTTGGAGGCAGCACAACACAAGTCTTTGGATGTTCCTGACGACTTAGATGCTCCAAATTATTCTCAACGATACATTTTGCCTGAAGTAGGTGAAAACGCGCCGAAAGATTTAAAGGGAAAGAAATTGAAGGTGCTGCCGCCTTCATTAATATTACCTTTAGTCGCGGGAACACATGTCGAAGAGGGATCAGAAGACGCGAAAGTTCTGTTTGACCAAGTTAACGACAATGAGCCTTTGCAAAAAACGGTTTGGGATACGGTCTTAACTTATCTCGAAAAGGTTAACGTTGGCGTTGAAAAGTTCGAGAAAGACAATAATCTTTTGGTAACCGATTGGGTTACTGAGACACGCGAGATACCCTCTAGTTGGTATGACTTTACCGACAGCTTCGTATCCGTGAAGAAAAAGTTTAAATTCACGATGGCTATAGCGCCTCACGGCCGAACCGCGTCGCTCAAAACAGAACTTATAGAGTTCATTAATGAGGACGGCCAGCCTGCTATGAGTGAGGTCGATCTTATTAGCAAGCGCACTGCTGAGTCTGACTTTTTAAATAGCGTTATTACCGAATATGACTTTGGTATTCGTCTAGCAAACACGCAACGTATCGCTAAGATTCGTCAAGGGTTTAATACAGAAATGGGCTTTGACTCAGACGGAAATCCAGCGTTTATGGTAGACGCTGTGTTCGAAAACACGTGGCCACGTTTATTACTTGTATTGCGCAAGATGGGTTTTGATGTAAAGGATTTAGACCAATCTACCGGCCTTTTATTCGTTCAATATAACGGTATCGAAAGCTCATGGTGGTCAGGTATGTTCGGTTCCGAAGAAAAATTAGAGATCGAGAAGGATGAATACCGTCTTCAACTAGAAGGGGTGGGTGAAAAAACAACAGTGACTTTCATGGATAATGAAAGTAAGCCGTTTGACGCGAAAAGAATAACAAAAATATTTGCACCATTTAAAGACTACATGGGCAATGAAGATTTAGATATTTAGGCTTAGGAACTTTTTGTATGCAAAAACGAGATGAGTTATATCGCGGCAAAGCGAAAACAGTTTTTTTAACGGACAACGCTGACAAGCTAGTTTTATACTTCAGAAATGACACATCGGCCTTCGATGGTGAAAAAATTGAGCAACTTGAGCGTAAAGGCGAAGTTAATAATAAGTTCAATCATTTTATCATGCAAAAGCTGGAAGCTGCGGGTATAAAAACCCAAGTAGAGTCATTAGTTTCAGACACTGAATGTGTTGTAAAGAGACTGGATATGATACCTGTCGAGTGTGTGGTTAGAAACATTGCTGCGGGCTCAATGGTTCGTCGGCTCGGAGTGGAAGAGGGACTCGTGTTAGATCCTCCTACGTTTGAGTTTTTTCTGAAAAATGATGCGCTTCATGACCCAATGGTAAATGATTACCACATCACCGCGTTTGGCTGGGCCACACAAGAACAGATAGATGAAATGAAACGCCTGACCTTTGCCGTTAACGATGTTTTAAAACCGTTATTTGAAAAAGGCGGCATGCTACTTGTCGATTACAAATTAGAATTTGGCCTGTCTAACGGCGAGTTAATTTTGGGCGACGAATTTACGCCTGACGGTTGCCGCCTGTGGGATAAGGAAACGCGCAAAAAGCTGGACAAAGACAGATTTAGACAGGGTCTTGGCTCGGTAGTTGAATCGTATATCGAAGTTGCTAAAAGGATTGGTCTCGATCTGTAGCTGCTTCCCAATAATGATTACAATAAAAGAGTACCTGAAGGTGCTCTTTTTTTAAGGAAAAAATATGATTAGAAAACGTTTAATAGCACTTGCCGCCATCGCGAGTATTGTGAACAGCATCTCTTATGCGCAGGAAAGTGATCTACAACAAGTAGAGAACAATTTGAAGAGCGTTAATGCGCAATTTGCAAATTCTGCAATTGTAGTTATGCGTGAATTAAGTGATGAAAAGCTTCCAGGTTTATATGAAGTAAGCATTGACGGCCAATCGCTTGTGGTTACAAAAGATGGTACGAGAGCGGTTTTAGGAGAATTGTTTGATCTGCAAAAAATGATCAACCTGACTCGGATAGAAAAGCAAAAAGGACAATTAGTGCTTGTTCAACAAGAGATTGCAAAGCTAAGTGAGGGTGATTTAGTCACTTATCCTGCAAAAGGCAAATCAATAGGCCAGCTTTATGTGTTTTCAGATACTACCTGCGGCTACTGCAAGAAACTGCATTTAGAAGTTGAAGACTACCAAAATGCAGGAATAGACGTGAAGTATATTCCGTACCCAAGAAGTCAATTAGTTGATGGTCAACCTGCATTTGAAAATATGAAACAGGTTATGTGTGCTAAAGACAAAACGGAAGCCATGACCAAGATCAAAGCAGGTACTGATAATGGCGAATTTGTGCAACAAAGCTATAACGCAGCGTGTGTAGAAAGTATCAGGAAAGGACAAATGGCTGGACGTGCTGTTGGATTAGAAGGTACGCCATTCATGTATTTAACTAAAGGTGCTATGCAGATAATTCCGGGGTATCAATCTTCAGAAATTATCATCCCTTTATTCACTAGATAAATTAACCTCTAGTCTACAAATTTAGCGTGAAACCGTTTATTGAGGAAATGCACACTTTTTATTTGCATTGCTTCAATAGCGGTTTTTTTGCATTAGAACGGGCATTAGTGCACTTGAGTGGATATTGAGTGGGAATTTCTTGGAGTAGTTCGGACTTTAATAAAGCTTTATCTGTATGTCGCTAATAGGTTTGCAACAACAGGGTAGAATTTCATCGTCATCAATAAATGCAAGCGGGTCCGTTAGGTATTCGACGTCGCCTGAAATGAGTTTGGTACGACACGCGCCGCAATACCCCTCTCGACAATGAAAGTGTACGTCAATGTTTTGCTGTTCAAGATGAGACAACAATGAATCGTCATTGTTTGCGCAGTTGAAGGGGCCCGAGTCGTCAACTCGGACCTGATACATTCCTGATTTTTCTGACACTTTAGAGTTCGAATGCCTCGAAATCATCTGAAGCAACTTCGCTGTCAATCTGACCAACGAGATAGCTGCTGATCTCAGTTTCCTGAGGAGCAACCTGCACGTTGTCAGAACTAAGATAGTTGTTCATCCAAGGGAGTGGGTTACTTTTTATGTCGAAGGGCTGTCCCATGCCGATCGCCGCCATTCTGTGGTTCGCAATGTATTCAACATACTGACAAAGTATTTCTTCATTCAATCCTAGCATTGAGCCATTTTTGAATAAGTAATGCGCCCATTCTTTTTCTTGCTCGACGGCTTTTAAGAAAATGGCCTTCGCTTCTTCATGGCATTCGGCAGCAATTTCAGCCATTTCAGGGTCGTCTTTACCCTTCGCCCACAAATTAAGAACGTGCTGGGTAGAAGTTAAGTGAATGTTTTCATCGCGCGCGATAAGGCGAATTATTTTGGAATTACCTTCCATTAACTCACGTTCAGCGAATGCGAACGTACACGCAAAGGAAACATAGAAACGAATAGCTTCAAGCGCGTTAACTGAGTTCATGCATAAGTACAGCAATTTCTTCAGCTCACGCATGTTGATGACGTGAGTTTTGCCGTCAATTACGAATTCGCCTTCGCCCTGTGTCTGCCACAACTGTGTTGCATAGATAAGGTCGTCATAATACTTTGAAATATCACTCGCGCGTTTCTTTATTTCTTCGTTTACAACAATGTCGTCGAAAATGGCGCTTGGGTCAGAAAAAAGATTACGCAAAATGTGCGTGTAAGACCGTGAGTGAATGGTTTCAAAGAACGACCAAGTCTCGATCCACGTCTCTAACTCTGGAATTGAAACAATCGGCAAAAACGCAATGTTAGGGCTACGGCCTTGAATCGAATCAAGCAAAGTTTGGTATTTCAAATTTGACGTGAATATGTGCTTTTCAGCATCAGATAGCTTTTGAAAATCCATTCGGTCTTTACTAACGTCCACTTCTTCGGGGCGCCAGAAAAACGATATTTGTTTCTCAATTAGCTTCTCAAAAATGGGATGCTTCTGTTGATCATAACGGGCAACGTTTACCGGGTTACCGAAAAACATAGGCTCAATCATCGTATTGTTGCTTTCTTGATTAAAGGTTGTGTATTTCATTGTTTTATTTTTTCACCTATTGGTTTAATCAAACGAGTCTAAATTTTACAAGCACCGCCAGCGCAATCGTCATCTTCTTCTATAATGACTTCTTGAGCGGGTTTAGAGGTCGCTTCTTCAACATAGGCTTTGTCTGTGTTGTCTGAAGCACCATCTCGAGTGTTGTGATAGTAAAGCGTCTTAATACCTAACTTGTAAGTTGTCAGTAGGTCTTTGAGTAGCACCTTCATTGGTACTTTGTTACCCTCGTACTTACCCGGGTCGTAGCTCGTGTTTGCCGAAATAGCCTGATCAATAAATTTCTGCATAATAGCCACTAACTGCAGGTAGCCGTCGTTCGACTTAAGCTCCCAAAGTAGCTCATAATCATTTTTTAGACGCTGATATTCCGGAACAACTTGTTTTAACACGCCGTCTTTACTGGCCTTTATACTGATATGCCCACGTGGTGGTTCAATACCATTAGTTGCATTTGATATTTGCGATGATGTTTCTGAGGGCATAAGTGCTGATAACGTACTATTTCGTAAACCATGCTTGACGATATCATCGCGCAGGGTATCCCAATCGTAGTGAAGAGCTTCACTACAAATACCATCGACATCTTTTTTGTAAGTATCAATGGGCATCAAACCTTGGGAATAAGTAGTCTCATTGAACTTAGGACAAGCGCCTTTCTCTTTTGCTAACTGCATTGATGCTTTTAGCAAATAGTACTGCATCGCTTCAAAGGTTCTGTGCACTAGACCGTTTGCACTATGGTCGCTGTACTTAACGCCATTTTTAGCGAGGTAGTAGGCTAGGTTAATAACACCTACACCTAATGTACGTCTTCCCATCGTGGCATTATATGCTGCGGGAACAGGGTAGTCTTGGTAGTCTAATAAGCTATCAAGTGCGCGCACCGCTAAGTCAGACAACTCTTCAAATTCGTCTAAACTTTCTATTTCTCCCAAATTGAATGCCGACAATGTGCAAAGCGCAATTTCGCCTTCTTCGTCGTTAACATGTTTGAGTGGCTTAGTGGGCAACGCAATCTCTAAGCACAGATTACTTTGACGTACTGGGGCCAATTTCGGATTAAACGGACTGTGAGTATTACAGTGGTCAACATTCTGTAAGTAAATTCGACCTGTGCTTGCACGTTCTTGAATGAACAAACTAAACAGTTCAATCGCTTTAATTCTCTTTTTGCGAATGCTGTCATCTGCTTCATATATACAGTATAAGCGCTCAAACTCGTCTTGGTCAGCAAAGAAAGCATCGTACAAGCCTGGCGTATCTGACGGGCTGAACAGTGTGATGTAGTCATCCTTGATCATTCGTGTGTACATGAGCTTGTTGAATTGTACGCCGTAATCTAGGTGACGAACTCTGTTTTCTTCAACCCCGCGGTTATTTTTCAATACCAATAAGGACTCAACTTCCATGTGCCACAATGGATAGAAAAGTGTCGCTGCACCGCCACGAACGCCGCCTTGAGAACAGCTTTTAACCGCAGTTTGAAAGTGCTTATAAAAAGGAATACAACCAGTATGAAATGCTTCTCCACCGCGAATTGGGCTGCCAAGCGCTCGAATTCTGCCGGCGTTAACACCGATGCCCGCGCGCTGGCTCACATATTTTACAATCGCCGAAGCCGTCGCGTTGATCGAATCCAAACTGTCACCAGCCTCTATCAAAACGCAAGAACTAAATTGACGGGTAGGGGTTCTGACACCAGCCATTATTGGCGTAGGAAGCGACAGCTTAAAAGTAGAAGCGGCGTCATAAAAACGCTTGATGTAATCCATGCGAGATTCAGCTGGATACTTGGCAAACAAACAAGCGGCAACCAGAATATATAAAAATTGGGCACTTTCATAGATTTCGCCAGTAACACGGTTTTGGACAAGATATTTCCCTTCTAGCTGTTTAACAGCTGCATAGCTGAAATTCATGTCACGCCAGTGATCAATGAACTTATCCATTTCTTCAAATTCTGCTTGCGTATAGTCTTGCAGTAAATGCTCATCGTATTTTTGAGCGTCGACCATTTTCTTTACGTGAGTGTAAAGCGCGGGCGGCTCGAATTGACCATAGGCTTTTTTTCTAAGATGAAAGATAGCTAAACGTGCCGCTAAATACTGATAGTCAGGCGCGTCGGTTGAAATTAGATCAGCCGCAGACTTTATCAAGGTTTCGTGAATTTCGGCTGACTTTATACCGTTGTAAAACTGAATTTGAGCTTTGATCTCAACTTGCGAAACTGACACATCAGAAAGTCCTTTGGCTGCCCATGCAACGACTTTATGGATTTTGTCTAATTCAATTGGTTCTTGCGTGCCGTTTCTTTTTGTCACTAGAAGAGTATTGTTCATTATTTATTATCGCTCTCTGGTCTGCGCCTAGTTGTTTAGCGTGATTTAAATTCCTTTAAATCCTAGCTTTGTTAACACCGCGTTGTTGAGTATAAACCTTTACACTTAATATGCAGTGTTTGGTATTGGTTGAACACAAGATAGTGTTGTTTTGGCTTGGATGCAACCCAACATATAGTGTTTTTCTGGCAATTAAACACTGCAGGCTATTTCGGTTAGTAGGGGCTAACGTGACTGAGTCCAAATTAGCAAGCTTATATAGGATGCAACTGAATTATTTTAATTTATTTTTCAGTAAAATAAATTAATCTAAAAAGCATTTATTTATACTTATTTGTTTTAATGAAATCGGGTATCTAGCGTTGATTTATTGAAAAGCCACTAGATATAGTGGCTAAAGAGGTTTTTCACAGTATAGTATATAATTTACATCGACGTTTTTATTTGAAAGATAATAGTTATTATTGAGTGGGTTTAAATGTAGGCCAGTAATTTCTCTGGGAACCAACGACGTGTTATCTATCCATCGCGTCATTTCAGCTGGCGTAATAAACTTTTTATGATTATGCGTCCCCTTCGGCACTAGGTTGAGCACATATTCAGCGCCTAATATTGCCATCACCCATGATTTTATATTTCGATTAATAGTGGAAAAAAATATGCGGCCGCCTGGTTTTACGATATTCGCACAAGCTTGAATAACGGAGGCGGGGTCGGGTACATGTTCCAGCATCTCCAAACAGGTTACAATATCTTTGCTTTCAGGAAATGCTCGCGCATATTCTTCAGCACTAGTGAGTTCATAATTAACAACCACACCTGATTCGAGACCATGCAATCTGGCAACGTCTAAGGAGTCTTTGGCTAAATCGATTCCGGTCACTGTGGCGCCAGCCTTGGCCATAGACTCAGCTAAAATGCCTCCGCCGCAGCCAACATCTACTATCTCTTTTGAAGCTAAGCCTTGTGCCTTTTCTTCTATAAAGGAGAGTCGTACCGGATTTATATCATGAAGTGGTTTAAATTCACCGTTAAGATCCCACCATTTGGATGCTAAAGCGGAAAACTTCTCTATTTCATTGTTATCAACATTAACTGTGGTCATGTCATCCCCAAAGAATTCTTATTATTTCAGCCTTTAACGCAGTTAAGTATATCAACTGACAATTTTTATAGGAATTATTATGACATACATCTACATATTCCACAGTCTTAATGATAATATCTAGATGCCAACCTTGGCTAAAATAACAAGTGAGCCATTTACGTCAGGTCAACGTCTATTTATAGAATGGATAGCATCAGTTGATAAATGCTCTACAAATAATAAAGGACAGTGCAGTTCATGACTGATAACGCTAAAGAAATCCTGCCGATTAATATCGAAGATGAATTAAAAACCTCTTACCTAGATTATGCGATGAGCGTCATCGTTGGTCGTGCTCTTCCCGACGTAAGAGATGGCTTAAAACCAGTTCATAGACGCGTTTTATTTGCGATGAACGAGTTGAAAAATGATTTCAACAAGCCCTATAAAAAATCAGCCCGTGTCGTCGGTGACGTCATTGGTAAGTATCACCCTCACGGTGATTCAGCGGTGTACGATACCATCGTTCGTATGGCGCAGCACTTTTCATTGCGTTACATGCTGGTAGACGGTCAAGGGAACTTCGGTTCTGTTGATGGTGATTCAGCTGCAGCAATGCGTTACACCGAAATTCGCATGGCAAAAATTGCACACGAGTTATTAGCGGATTTAGAAAAAGAAACAGTTAACTTCGTGCCTAACTATGATGGTCAGGAGCATATCCCTGAAGTTTTACCTACTAAAGTACCCAACCTACTAGTTAATGGTTCATCAGGTATCGCAGTGGGAATGGCAACAAACATTCCGCCTCATAACCTTACTGAAGTAATTAACGGCTGTATCGAATTAATTCATAACCCTGAATTGAGCATCGATGAATTATTAGAAATTATTCCGGGTCCTGATTTTCCCACTGCAGCTATTATAAGCGGTAGGAAAGGTATCGTAGACGCTTATAAAACAGGACGTGGTAAAATATACCTCCGCGCAAGGGCGGAAATCGAGCAAGAAGATAATGGCAAAGAGACAATTATCGTCCACGAGCTGCCTTATCAAGTAAATAAAGCGCGTCTTATTGAAAAAATCGCAGACTTGGTTAAAGAAAAGCGAATCGAAGGTGTTTCTGCACTGCGCGATGAGTCTGATAAAGACGGTATGCGCATCGTTATTGAAGTTAAACGTAACGAATCTGGTGAAGTGCTGCTGAATCATCTTTATGCAAACACACAGCTACAAACTGTGTTCGGCATTAACATGGTTGCTTTGGACAATAAACAGCCGCGCATTTTCAACCTTAAAGATATTTTGCAGAAGTTCATTCTGCATCGTCGTGAAGTTGTTACCCGAAGAACTGTTTTCGAGCTTAAGAAAGCGCGTGACAGAGCACATATTCTTGAAGGTTTGGCCATTGCTCTGGTTAATATCGATCCTATCATAGAGTTGATTAAAGCATCGCAAAGCCCTTCTGACGCTAAGAAGTCACTAATAGCACAGGGCTGGGATTTAGGTGATGTTGCTGAAATGCTATCAAGAGCTGGTAATAACGCAGCTCGTCCAGATTGGTTAGCGCCAGAATATGGTATTCGCGATGGTCAATATTTCTTAACCGAAGAACAAGCTCAAGCTATCCTCGATTTACGTTTGAATAAACTAACGGGTCTTGAGCACGATAAGATCCTTGATGAATACAAAGCACTACTCGATATTATTGCTGAGCTGTTGCATATATTGGCAAGTTCAGAACGTCTAATGGAAATAATTCGTGAAGAATTAGAAGCTGTGCGCGATGAATTTGGTGACGAACGTCGCACAGAAATCACCGCTGCAACTCACGACATAGATATTGAAGATTTAATTGAACGTGAAGACGTTGTTGTAACCCTATCGCGTGAAGGTTATGTGAAGTATCAGAAGCTGTCTGATTACGAAGCACAACGACGCGGCGGCAAAGGCAAGTCGGCAACGAAGATGAAAGGCGAAGACTTCATCGAGAAGTTATTGGTGGCTAATACTCATGACCACATTCTTTGTTTCTCAACAAGAGGCAGATTATATTGGCTCAAAGTTTATCAACTGCCATTAGCGAGCAGAAACGCCCGTGGTCGTCCAATCGTTAACATTCTTCCGCTCGAAGAGGGTGAACGTATTACTGCCATACTGCCGATTCAAGAGTTTGAAGCAGGCAAGTTTGTGTTTATGGCCACCACCAACGGCACAGTTAAGAAAACCGAACTAACTCAATATTCACGTCCAAGAGCAAACGGCATCATTGCGGTAAACTTAAACGATGGAAACGAATTGATAGGTGTTGACTTAACAGATGGAGAAAGCGAAATCATGCTGTTCTCAGACGCCGGTAAAGTCGTTAGATTTAGTGAAGACCAAGTCCGTCCAATGGGCAGAACAGCAACAGGTGTTCGCGGTATTCGCCTAATGGAAACCGAAAAAGTAGTTTCTCTCATTGTGCCTAAGGGCGAAGGAGATATTTTAACTGCAACTGAAAACGGTTTTGGAAAACGCACACCAATAGAACAGTATCCAGCGAAAAGCAGAGCAACCAAAGGCGTTGTCTCTATAAAAGTATCTGAGCGAAATGGCTTAGTTGTTGGTGCTATTCAAGTAGACGAAAGCAAAGAAATTATGCTAATTAGTGACCAAGGAACGCTAGTACGAACACGCGCTTCTGAGGTTTCTACCGTTGGCCGAAATACCCAAGGTGTTCGATTAATTAGAACAGCTGAAGATGAACTAGTCGTTGGTCTGCAGCGTATTGATGAACTTGAACAAGAGGATTTAGAAGGCCTAGACGAAGAATCAGCTGAAGCGTCGGCAGAAACGGTTGAGTCTGCTGATACAGATTCTTCCGGTGAAACGCCTGATGCAGATACGCCATCTGATTCAGAATAAGCGTTAACTACGCAATAAAGTAGTTAATTGTAGTGTATAGATAAGCGGCGTTTTGCCGCTTATCTTGTTTTTGGAAGATGAAAAACAATGCAAAACATATTTAATTTTAGTGCTGGGCCCGCGATGCTTCCGCAGGAGGTTATGCAGCAAGCTCAAGAGGAGCTCATTAATTGGCAAGGCTTAGGCACTTCGGTAATGGAAGTGAGCCACCGAGGTAAGCCTTTTATCGAAGTTGCTGAGCAGGCTGAATCTGATCTTCGAGAGTTACTGCAAATACCCGCAAATTACACTGTCTTGTTTATGCATGGTGGCGGTAGGGCACAGTTTTCTGCAGTGCCGTTAAACATTACAAAATCATCTGATTTAAGTCAGCACTTAGTGACTGGACAATGGTCCGTGGGTGCGGAAGAAGAAGCGCAGAAATTTTGCAGAAGCAGCATTGTCGCTACCAGTAAAGAAATTGATGGCAAAATGTTTGTGCCAAAGCAAGATGAATGGACAATAGCTGAAGAACCAGGTTATTTCCATTATTGCACAAACGAAACCGTCGACGGAATTGAAATTGATTGGGTGCCGAAGTCGAAAAGCGGTAAGGTGCCAATTGTAGCTGACATGTCCTCAAATATACTGTCAAAGCCATTGAACATTCAAGACTATGGCATTATATACGCGGGTGCTCAAAAGAACATTGGACCATCAGGTTTATCGGTTGTGATTGTGCGAAATGATCTTATCGGCTTCGCCAGACAAGACACTCCCGCAATTTTTAATTATCAGCTACAGGCAAAAAGTGGATCGATGTACAACACGCCACCAACCTTTTCGTGGTATTTAGCCGGACTCGTTTTTAAGTGGTTAAAAGCACAAGGTGGCTTAGCACAAATTGCACGACTAAATCAGCAGAAAAGCCAAGTTTTATATAGTCAAATTGACGCCACTGGTTTTTATAAAAATAATGTGCACAACGATTATCGCTCAAAAATGAATGTGACGTTTAAATTGAGTGATGAGAGCTTAAATGACATGTTTTTGAAACAAGCAGAAGAAAATGGCCTAGTTGCTTTGAAGGGACATAGAGCTGTAGGGGGCATGCGCGCTAGTATTTACAATGCGATGCCATTGGCCGGTGCACAAGCCTTGGCCGATTTTATGAAAGAATTTGAAAGGAATAACGGATAGATGGATAGTTTGACTCTTGAACCAATAAGCCACGTTGATGGCGAGATAAACGTTCCCGGTTCAAAAAGTTTATCTAACAGAGCACTCTTATTGGCTGCATTGGCAACTGGAAAAACAACGCTGACGAACTTGCTAGACAGCGATGACATCAAGCATATGTTAACTGCACTGACCCAGTTAGGCGTGACTTATCAATTAAATGACGCTAAAACTGAGTGCGAGGTGCATGGCCTAGGTGCTAAGTTTTCGTCAGATAAGCCACTAACTTTATTTCTCGGCAATGCCGGCACTGCAATGCGGCCACTTTGCGCCGCGCTGGCTTTTTCAGACGTTGACGTTGAGTTAACCGGTGAGCCGCGTATGGAAGAGCGTCCTATCGGCGATTTGGTTGACGAACTGCTTAACGCTGGTGCTGATATTACGTATTTGAAGAATAAGGGATTCCCTCCACTTCGTATCAAAGGAAGACAGTTAAAAACAAAAATATTTAACATTGACGGATCCGTTTCAAGTCAGTTTTTAACGGCATTGTTAATGGCCGCGCCCTTGCTTGGACATGAAGTAAGCATTCAGATAATTGGTGAACTCGTTTCGAAACCCTATATCGACATCACGCTTAAGACGATGCAAAGCTTTGGTGTGAGCGTTATAAACAATAATTATAAATCTTTTGTTATTGCTGCAAACCAGAGTTATCAGTCTCCGGGCACTTTTTTAGTTGAAGGTGATGCTTCTTCAGCTTCGTATTTTCTTGCGGCAGCGGCGATAAAGGGCGGTACTGTGAAAGTCTCTGGCGTAGGGAAGGCTTCAATACAGGGCGATATCGCTTTTGCAGACGTGCTGGAAAAAATGGGTGCTAAAGTGACTTGGGGTGATAGCTTTATTGAGGTAACTGGTGCGCCGTTACATGCAGTAGATATGGATATGAACCACATTCCAGATGCGGCAATGACTATTGCCACAACCGCCTTATTTGCGAAAGGAACAACGCGGATTTCTAATGTGTATAATTGGCGCGTTAAAGAAACTGATCGCCTTCATGCAATGGCAACAGAATTGAAAAAAGTGGGTGCTGTTGTTGAAGAAGGACGCGATTATATCACAATTACAGCGCCAGCGCGGCTGCAGCATGCATGCATAGACACCTACAACGATCACCGCGTAGCGATGTGTTTTTCACTGCTCGCTTTGGGTAACGCCGGGATTACTATTAACGATCCTGGCTGCACCGCGAAAACGTTTCCGACCTACTTTGATGAGTTCAGCAAAATATCAAAGTAATGATGTTGCTTCAGAGAATGATGTTTCATCAAAGTAATGACGTTTCATCAAAGTAATGACGTTTCATATAAAGCGAGAATATATTGATTAAGGACAGTTCAATGCTGATAAGGCATTGCACTGAAACAGCATGCGCGTATAATTGCCGCGTTTTTTGGCCATCAAACATAATGGAGTAATTATGCCAAAAGTGCCAGTAGTGACTGTTGACGGACCGAGCGGTGCAGGAAAAGGAACGCTAAGCACGCTTTTAGCCGAGCATTATCGGTGGCAATTCTTAGACAGTGGAGCAATTTATAGGGTATTAGCTGTTGCGACAACTCATCATGGTATTAAACCTGATGACGAAGTTGGTATCGTACCTCTAGCCGCCAGTTTAGACGTTACTTTTGATACTCATAACGGTGTGACAAGAGTAATTCTTGAAGGTGAGGATGTTACCGACGATATTCGAACAGAGGAAGTGGGTTCGATTGCATCACAAGTAGCTGCATTGCCTACTGTAAGAGAAGCTTTGTTGAGGCGCCAGCGTGCCTTTGCTGAGTCCCCTGGACTGGTTGCCGACGGCAGAGACATGGGTACTGTTGTGTTCCCCAATGCTGACGTAAAAATATTTTTAACAGCAAGTGCCGAATCGCGAGCGCAAAGACGATACGATCAGTTGAAACTAAAGGGCCATGATGTTAAACTTCCGCGCCTTTTATCAGATATACAAGCTCGTGATGAGCGTGATTCGAACCGTTCAGTTGCTCCTTTAGTGGCAGCAAGTGACGCTTTAGTCCTTGACTCAACCTCTTTAGGGATAAACCAAGTACTTGATAAGGCAAAAGAATTCATTGAATCCAAACTTTTTGGCGACGATGTTTAAAGACAGTTATCAGGACGACGACTGTATTACTAACAACCCCGTAATTCTATGGATGATGTTACGGTCTAAAAAAGAATATCAAATAAAATGACTGAAAATTTTGCACAACTTTTTGAAGAAAGCTTACAACAGCTAGAAACTCGCCCAGGCGCAATTGTTAAAGGTACAGTAGTATCAATTGATAAGGACATTGTTCTTGTCGACGCTGGCTTAAAATCAGAAAGTGCTATTCCGGTAGACCAATTTAAAGCGGCTGACGGTTCATTAGAAATCGCTGTTGGTGATGTTGTTGACGTTGCATTAGATGCTATTGAAGATGGTTTCGGTGAAACTATCCTTTCTCGTGAGAAAGCGAAGCGCCACGAAGCGTGGGTTGAGCTTGAAAGAGCTTACGAAGAGAAAGAAACAATCAAAGGTGTTATCAACGGTAAAGTTAAGGGTGGTTTCACAGTTGAAGTTAATACTGTACGCGCATTCTTACCTGGATCACTTGTTGATGTTCGTCCTGTTCGCGAAACAGTTCACCTTGAAGGCAAAGAATTAGAATTTAAAGTTATTAAGCTTGATGCTAAGCGTAATAACGTTGTTGTTTCTCGCCGTGCAGTTATCGAAGCAGAGAGCAGCGCAGAACGTGATCAACTTCTTTCTAACTTGGAAGAAGGTGATGAAGTTAAAGGTATCGTTAAGAACCTTACTGACTACGGCGCGTTCGTAGACTTAGGTGGTGTAGATGGTCTTCTACACATCACAGATATGGCTTGGAAACGCGTTAAGCACCCAAGCGAAATCGTTAATGTTGGTGATGAAATCAACGTTAAGGTACTTAAGTTTGACAAAGAAAAATCACGCGTTTCTTTAGGTATGAAGCAAATGGGCAACGATCCATGGCAGGAAATTGCTAATCGTTACCCAGAAGGCGCTAAGTTAAGCGGTGCGGTTACAAACCTAACTGACTACGGTTGCTTCGTAGAAATTGAAGACGGTGTTGAAGGTCTTGTTCACGTTTCAGAAATGGATTGGACTAACAAAAACATTCACCCATCTAAAGTTGTTAACCTTGGTGATGTTGTTGAAGTTATGGTACTTGAAATTGACGAAGAACGTCGTCGTATTTCTCTTGGCCTTAAACAGTGCATCGACAATCCTTGGGAAACTTTCGCTAAGTCACACGAAAAAGGTGACAAAGTGTCTGGTAAGATTAAGTCAATTACTGACTTCGGTATCTTTATCGGCCTTGACGGCGGCATTGACGGTCTTGTTCACTTATCTGACATTTCATGGCAGAAAACTGGCGAAGACGCAGTTCGTGACTATAAGAAAGGTGATGAAATATCAGCTGTTGTCCTTCAGGTTGACCCAGAGCGTGAACGTATCTCTCTAGGTGTTAAACAAATTGATGAAGACCCATTCAATAAGTATCTGACAGATAACAAGAAAGGTGTTATTGTTAACGGAACAGTAACTGAGGCCGATGCTAAAGGTGTAACAGTTCAACTTGGTGAAGAAGTTGTTGGTTATATCCGTATTGGTGACCTTGCACGCGACAGAGTGGAAGATGCGAGTGAAGTAGTGAAGGTTGGTGATGCAATCGATGCTAAGTTCATGGGCGTTGACCGTAAAAACCGCATTGTTAATCTTTCGGTTAAAGCTAAAGATCAGGCTGATGAAAAAGAAGCTATCGATAGCGTTAACAAGACTGACGAAGCTGGATTCGCAAGTGCGATGGCAGAAGCATTTAAAGCTGCTAAAGGCGAGTAATGCAATTCAGAGCGGCAGTTCCTGCCGCTCTAATTTCTCCCCCGGTTGCTTGTATCATTCTTAAATAGGAGATTAGCGTGACCAAATCAGAACTTATTGAACGCTTAGGCGAAAAAGCACAACACCTTCAAGGTAAAGAGCTTGAGCTGGCGATTAAAGAATTACTTGAACAAATGGCGCAGACCCTTCAACGCGGAGACCGTATTGAAATAAGAGGTTTTGGCAGCTTTTCACTACATTACCGTGCACCTCGTACTGGTCGGAATCCTAAAACAGGTGAGACAGTAGAACTGACGGGTAAGCATGTACCGCACTTTAAAGCAGGAAAAGAACTCAGAGATAGAGTTGACCTGTAAATATTAGCTATTCAGTAATCAAGGCTATTCGATGAAAGCAATAATCGTCTTCGTTGTTATTATATTGTTGTTAATGATATCGATTGTCATTGGTTCTCAAAACACTCAAATGATTAGCGTAAATTACGTTATCGCTAAAGCTGAACTCAGAGTCTCGACGTTTATGGTCATTACCATTGCGATCGGCTTCCTGATCGGTTTCTTAATAATGTTACTCCGTTTTCTTGGCCTTAAGGTGCAAAACAAGCTTTTGCAACGCCGGCTAAAGAAACTCTCCAAAGATTCCGCATAAATGTTAGAAGCATTATTCTTAGCTTTGCCTGTAGCCGTTGCCTATGGTTGGGTAATGGGCCGAAACAGCCTCAGAAAAGCGCAGCGCCGACAATCCTCTATTCTTTCGAAGCATTATTATAGAGGGCTCAACTTCCTACTATCTGATCAACCTGATAAAGCGGTTGATACTCTCATGAAAATGATCAGCGTAAACAATGATACCGTTGAAACTCATATTGCCATGGGCAACTTTTTCAGACATCGAGGCGAACTAGACAGAGCTATTAGAGTGCATCAAAACCTAATCAGTAGAGATGAGATCAGCAACAAGCAAGAAGCGCTCGCTTTACTGGAATTAGGTACTGATTATTTACTGGCCGGTTTTCTTGAACGTGCCGAAGGTGTGTTTCTGCAGTTACTAGAACAGACTCAGCATTTTGATGTTGCTCAGCAGAAGTTGTTTAACATTTACCAAGTAACCAAAGAGTGGAATAAAGCCATCGATTTGGCTAGTGCTAGTATTCAAATAACGCCAAATGATAAACATTTGTACGTATTACTTTCGCATTTCTATTGTGAGCAAGCAAAAGCATTACTCGAAGAAAATAAAAACGATGAAGCGACCTCGCTACTTAAAAAAGCCATTGTGATCGATGGTAGTCAAGTAAGAGCCTGGTTGGATTTAGGTAAACTCGCTCTGGCATCTGAGAACTATAAAGAAGCCTTCTCTTATCTATCTGAAATACCCAAGCGTGACGTAGATTGGCTAAGTGAAGCAATTCCGCTGCTAGAAGAGTGGGCGGGTAAAACAGATGGATGGGAGCAACTCGATAGATTATTAGAGCCTTATTGGCAGAAGTGTGCTTCATCATATATTGCTAAGGTCAATATTATTGCTCGCGGTGGCGATAATGAACACGCTGTCGATATTTTAATTGCACAGCTTCAAAAACATCCGACCATGCGCGGCTTTAAAACCTTACTGCAACTATATCAGCAGAATTTCAGCGATGCTGAAAAAACCCAAGAGAGTTTAGGTCATTTGCAGTCATTGCTGGATAAACAAATAGGCCAACGTCCAAAATACAGATGCAATAGCTGCGGTTTTTCTGGTCGTCAATTGCGCTGGCTTTGTCCATCTTGTAAAACTTGGTCAAGCATTAAACCTATTAAAGGACTAGACGGAGAATAACACTAGTATGCTTACCGCTTATTCTGACCCTAAAGTAATCGTTGCACTCGATTTTGACAACGAGGCAGCAGCTAACGAACTCATTGCTAAACTTGATCCGAAAGCCTGTCGCTTAAAAATTGGAAAGGAAATGTTCACTTATTTTGGCCCGCAGTGGGTTAAAAAAGTAGTTGCACTTGGCTTTGATGTCTTCCTAGATTTGAAGTTTCACGATATTCCCAATACCGTCGCAAAGGCAGTTAAAGCAGCCGCTTCGCTGGGTGTCTGGATGGTTAATGTTCATGCGAGTGGTGGCCCTGAAATGATGAAGGCCGCCATCGAAGCGCTTAAAGAGTCGGGTGGAAAAAGACCCTTGCTTACGGCGGTTACGGTGTTGACCAGTATGGATCAAAGCCAGCTCGATTCTGTGATTGGTGATAGAAAAATAAACGAGCAGGTAGAGCGTTTAGCATTGCTCACTCAAGAGTGCGGTTTAGACGGCGTAGTTTGTTCTGCGCAAGAAGCGATAGCATTGCGAATTTTAGTCAATGATACGTTTTTGTTAGTCACGCCTGGCATAAGACCTGCGGGTGCTAGCAAGGGCGACCAAGTTAGGGTGGCCACACCGGAAAGCGCAATTCAAAGTGGTGTTGATTATTTAGTTATCGGCAGACCTATTACACAAGCGGTTGACCCACTCAGTAGCTTAAAGCAAATAAATGCTTCTATTGAAAACTTAGGTAAAGCTTAGTTTTTAAGGCGAGCTTGTTGTTAGCTTTGAATATCTTTAATTAGTAGATGATAAAAAAGGAGCAAATTGCTCCTTTTTTGTTTTTTATGACCCGTCCTAAATAGGGTTTCAACCAACAAATAGACGTTTTGGCGTTTAGCGTTGTCAAAATATTGTTTATATTCAATAGTATAAATCCACATTCTTTTCCTGAAATTTATTCTCACTATTCAGGAAATAAGTAAATGCTGATAGAACTTACCTAGCAAATCATTGAGTTCAGATACCTACTTCAATATTAGCTATAAAATGTCCTTAAGGATTGAGGGGTCTAACATTTTATCTAAATCAAAATGTCTTGAGTCTTTCAGTCTACTTTCAGAAAAATCAAAAGCACCATGGATCATAAAATGTTCCCAAGCCAAAGTTGATGATTCTTTTACTTTGGCAATAAACGCTACCCTTTCTTCTCTCGTTTTTAATGCATAATATCGTTTTGTAAGATACATGTAGTTCCAGCAGACGATCGCATTTTTAATAAGACGTTTGCAAGTTTCCATCGTTTCTTGTTCCTCATGACTCGGTAAGTGATACTCTGAGCGCCCAATAGCGAGCGCTCTATCCAATTTATTGGCACTTTCACCTTTGTTGAGTTGTTTGGTCATTGCCACTCTCAATTCACTATCATCGATGTATTTCAATAGATGTATTGTTTTGATTATTCTGCCGTAAGCCTTAAGTGCCTCGTATATAGGATGGTTCGCACTAGAATATGAATTGAGTCTTTTAAAAATCTGAGAAGCGGTCGTTCTGCCAAGCTTGAGAGAAATGACCAGTCTTTGTATTTCTCGCCAATGTACGCTAATTTTTTCAGGTTTTATTCTTTCTTTCGGTAAAATTGGGTAGTTTTTGTGCGAGTAGGTCTTTTTCCCTCGAGTGCTATAAAGTTGTTGCTTTAAGACATTTTTGATTCTGGGCGCAAAATTTATACCTACCAAATGGGACATTGCCATGACGACCTCGGTAAAACCATGTGTGTCCGTCACGTGCATATCCGTTTTGACAACGTCATTATTCAACACGCCGTCTATCATATAGTGTGCTTCTCGTGTCCAACCACTAATAACATTTGAGTGTATTGATAGATGACGACTGTCTAAAAAGTTGTAAGAAACAATCACTTTGTCTTTGCCGCCGTATTTATAAGAAGGCGCGGCATTCAATGAGTCTACGGACATCGAATATTTTTGGCCGTCACTTGACGTATATAACTTGTCGCCATCCATGTATATTTTCGAGAGGCCCATGCCATCAGCAAAATTAACAATTTTGTCAGACGCTAAGCTAGCATTATTAGTTGATAAATAATTATTCGCAGCGGTAGTTAATGACGTATTATTAACCGCTTCGCACAGTTTTCCGAATTTATGGTCGGTGAAATGCAGTCCTTTACACACAATCGCTGCAATCATTGTCTTACGGTTAGGTTTTTTAGTGATATCCTCGCCAGAGTAGTGCTGAAACATATCAAGAAAACCAGATGCGTTATCAACCACGCTTAATACTTCAGATAACGGAATTGTCTGGTCAGAAGGATAAAGTTCGATATCCTCGCTGGCAGTAATTGGCATATCAAGCATATTCTTACGTTGGTATGCAGTTTTAATGCCGCCGTCACCATCTGACTGTATAAATTGATTATTATTCGCCAGTATATGCTCGTTAGTTTCTTGAAATTGAGCATGTATATTTTTATCTAGACTATCATAGACCGTGGTGAAGTCAGTCAACCACTTAGTGTTACTTTGCTCTACCAACGCCTCATAGTTTTCTTCAAACTCGGTTATTGGGATCATGTAATCGTCAAGCATCATATGTCGATACGAATATTTAAGGTGTAATCCATCTCCTTTAATCGCTTGAACAATGTGGTTAAAAAGTAGTACTTTGTAAAGAGAACTAACAAAGCGATCAGGCGTATCGACATATCGCTGTTCCTTTTTAGACATAAAACCAATCGGAAATGTCTCGTCTACATTGCAGTTATGCATTGCAAACCGGTGAACAGCTTTACACAAGGGAGCATTAAGGCTTTCTTCACTAAAAGACAGTCTTTCGATAATTCTGTTACATCGATTTTGTAGTCGCCTTGAGCCAAGCTCTAAATAATGGAAGAATAGGGCTTCGCCACTAAGTTGTTTCTGATCTTCTTTCACATCTTCTATTGAATCGTTCAAACTCTTTGAACGAGACGGGTCGGCAACGAGATTGTTAAGTAAGCTAAGCTTATTTGCGTCGCTAATATTATCGTCTGACAATATTGCTTTAATGCGAATGTACTTAGTCAAAATTGAACCGCTATCTTCCAATAGCGTGTTGATATGCTGCGTTTGTTGGTGCCGCGTTTCGTAGTAGCGAGCTCGAGCATCCCGTTCTGCTGAATTAAATGCTGAGATAACAGATGATTGCAGTGTCTCCACGAATACGTCTTGTAAGGTATAGTATTGATGGGCGATAAAGCAAATAGTGAGTAAATAACGGTCTGCTTCTGCCTTACGTGTCACTTGAAAGACCTGACTGCGTTTAATTTGTGTTGCGTAGTGTTTAATTGTTTCCACTGGCAAAGATAGCCTATCCAAAATAGGTTGTACGTGAGAAAAGAGTTCATGAAGCGTGTCGAATGCATCTACATTCTGTTTGATTTGTTGTGGCCTAAGTTTGTGGGAAAATCGCTTTAATGCAGCAATACGATATTGCTCACTGGTCTCATCATATTTTGACTTAGTAAACAACTTATCCAATAAACGTTGTGTGTCGGGTGACATATCTAATGTGACCTGCTTAATCAATGCGTCTTGTAGCACTTTATACTGATTATCGATAAGGTTTTTTATTGTTTGGTAAGGCGGGATCTCTATTTTTTCACGTGCTAATAAGTTAGCTACTGAAGCGAAACATTTCTTCTTGTCTTTGCGCACTTTTGCACAGGTTAATATTTCAGCCTTGATTGTGTCTGCAACATTAGTGATATCAAAAGCTTGATATCCCATAAACGACAGGATTAATTCGCGGTGCGCTCGTTTTGCATCTTTACTATAGTCTTTCCAGGTTAGCGCGTCTGAAATTGCAAATTGACTACCCAAATAGTCGATATCTCGCTGATGCGCGGTGCCAAAAATTTGATGGGTATGCGTAAAGTAACCATACATTAGCGACGCGAAAACTTTGTTCCGTGGGTTTCTGATTTTGGACAATACGGTGTCTGTAAACGGCTTATCAATGTAAAAGAGACGCTTGCGGCTGCTTGCGCTGAACGTGGGTGGTGTGTCGTGGTAAACTTGAGAAGGATTTGGTGTATTGGACATGGTTGACCTGGTGTTTATTTAATGAACTACTTATGGTCAGTATATGCGCAGCTATTCCATTTGGGAAAGCTTTATATTGCAATCTAAACAGGCAATATTTAAGCCTCGTTTTCCCCATACCAACGATTGACAAGAACGACAACTGTACTTGACTCGACCTGATTTATGACTGGGTTTTGACGATGATGGAATGACAGTTGTAGGAGAGTGGGTAAAATCGTTTGTATCCATGCTTCGCGGTGTGGTGGATATCATAGCTGAATCTTGCGCGGCATTATATATGCTAACATCTGCTCTTTGTGGTGCGTTTGGTGCTGACGCTAGCAACTGAATATCGTAATCGTTTGTTAATGGAATTTCTTGTCCTTTTTCATCATACGCCAGAATAGGGCGCTCATGCCGAAATACTGGAAAACGATCGACAAGTGGGATGTGAAAGCCCTGTTTTTTTAACGCATTACATGCTTTTATAAAAGGAGCATCGATAATGATATAGTCCATCATGGCTTCACCGGTTTTACTGCCATTAGGTAAACCCGTTGTTGAAGGCATTAACCCAATCGACTCCATTTTTTTCGCCCACTGAGTGTTGTGGTAGTTACGACGGCTGGGCTGCCCGAAGTGTGTTTGCCAAATATGCACCATCTCATGAACTAGTGTTTGGCAAATTTCGATCAGTGGGTATTTAGCAAAGTATTCAGGATTGATAGCGAGTTCGTCTACATAATGGCCTTCTTTATCTACCCATCGTTCGAATGACGCGTACCCCATCACTCGTTTTTGACGGTGATAAGTGATAATGACTGACGGGAGGGTATCGTCAAATAGCATTTGATTAAAGTAATCGAATGCGTAAGATAAAGCACTGTAAGATGAATCAGTTGGTGCCACATGTTTTTTCATGCGTTACATGTATCTCAGTTGATTTGGATTGTACAATCCAAAATGTAAAAATAAGTAGCAAATTTATTATATTTCAATTACTTATATAGGTGATTATAACAAGGTAACTGGTCTAACCAGGGCGTCTAATACCTAAGTCTTTCTTTGATAATACAACTATCCAAAATATATCACACTATGATTCATAATACATTTTGATAAGTCAGTTCGGCATCATAAACAAGGCCAATACCGTCAAATATTTCGTCGACTAACGAGCTTTTCGCACCACTTATTACCGCATTTGACGCTGCAATAGCGCCCTACTTAAAAGTGAATTACCACCTGTTGTATTTATCGTTCAGCTCAAGAAGCATTAAATGGTATATGTTTGTCAATTTTATAATGGAATACCGAGTAAAGGTCATTATCATATTAAAAGAGGGCGCAAAAAAAGATGGATGTCGGTCTAATGCCCTTGATTACGGTAAAGACAAGTAAGGCAATTGTTGGACGTAATATGAGCGACATTATCATAAAACAAGGTGCGTTTAAGCAAGCCGCGAACGAACTCTTGCAAGACAAATTATTCAAATTAAATTGACTTGATCGTTTAGCTTTGCCTAAACTTTACGAGCCCATCATCGCTGATAGTCCAGTCATACAACCGAAGATACATGTTAAGTATCGTGCGCACACAACCGAAATGGCCAATACCCATATCTTATCATTTTGTGATGACGAAAAAACTACCTCCTCTGTGTCTGAAGGTGCTGACTTAGCGTCAATGCCCCAATTTTTTTTCATACTAGAGGTCGCCTGGCGTCAAACACGCTCAAAGTACATGTGTCTAGTATACAATACTAAAATCTATGGCAAAGCGTGTTTATATGTAATTTGCAAGGATTGTGGACTGCCATTCATCTAAGAGTAAGGGCGGTTTTAACAGTGAGTTTTATCCATGCATACAGCTAAGTCTATAATCGAACGTGTATTAGTCATCGTTCCCTTTTGTTTGGATCTGTTTCCGCTTTTTAATATCCGCTCCCAAAATCTTTTGCACTCGCTTTCGCCCTAAGTAATTCACTGGCGCATACGGATGCTTTCGTTTAAGCAATTTACGCATGACTTTACGCAGCTTACGCCAATATTGACTCAATCCTGTTTTTTTAAGGTGTTGCTTGTTCTTATTCATAATAACTCACTTGCGCTATACGCGACCAAAAAGCCGAGTGCGGCAATCGGTCCGGTTATATCGTGCATATCTTCAAAGGCCTCGGGGATCATGGTTTGAATGATCATCACTAATATTGCGCCCGCTGCAAGGGCTAGGGCGAATGCGATATAGGCGTCGCCCAGCTGTCCTAACAAGGTAAATCCGGCAAATGAAGACAGTGCCAAGAGTATCGCCATTGAAAACCACAAGCCAAATATAAAAGTGGCACTTTTGCCGCTTCTTTTCATGCCTGCAGAGCTCGATAGTCCCTCAGGTATATTGGAAAGAAATATTGCTAGCACCGTGACTAGCGCGACATTGCCACTTTCTAGCATACTCACGCCAATGGCCGCCGCTTCTGGGATCCCGTCTATCAATGCTCCTAACGCTATTGCGATACCAGCGCCTCCAATAGGTGCTGCGCTTGTTGGATGTTCGTGACTGCTCGCGAAATCTGGACGAGCGCGCTTGCGATGCTTTGCACCTTGGCGTGACACAACATAGTTTGCCAGCGAATACACGATAACGCCGGCACTGAAACCTAACAGGGTAGGTAAAAAACCACCTTGAAGCGTTGCTTTTTCTACCAATTCAAAACACAAGGCAGAAATCAATACACCAGCACCAAACGCCATGATGCTCGCAATAACTTTTTGCGGCAGTTTAATGAAATAGCCGATTACTGCACCCAATATTAGTGCAAATCCGGCAACAAAGCCCCACAAAGCTGCTTCTACACTGAGGCTCATTGCTTGCTTTCTCGTTTATTCTGCTGCGCGCGCTTTGTGCTAAATGTCATCGACGATAAGACCTTATCACGCCGCACAATACCATGATAAAGCGCGCCGCAGATATGCACGGTAATCAGCACAAGAAAAACCAGCGCGACAATTGCATGCATTTCTCTGAACAATGCGTAGCGTTCAATACTAGGCGCAATCACAGAAGGTAACGGAAATAAACCAAAAAATGTGATGACTCTGTTGTCAGCGCTTTGCATAAGATAGCCTGATACTGGCATGAGCAGCATCGCGCCGTAAAGCCCTACTTGAGTCGCTTTCGCAGCGAACGCCTGCATTCTGTCAACATCTGAGGGAAGAGGCGGCGTGACTGTAAACCACCGATTGACTATTCGAATAACGACTATCACAAGTGCAAGTAAACCAAAGGATTTGTGTAACCATATAGCCTGTATGTGCCATATAGCGAGATTTTCGACCATCGAAAATCCAAGCGCTAACATCGATAACAGCATCAGTGCCATGGCCCAATGCAGTATTTTGCTACTTTTTGAATAGGATTGTGACATCTTACTGGGCTCCTAATTGGGCGTTTATCGTTTCTTCATCTGTCAATAACCGCTCTTTTGCTCGTCGACGATAAGATTCGGCATAAGCTGCGCTGCGCGCTCGTAAAATAGGATCAGCGGTGGCGCTCATCCCAGTTGGCAATACAAGCGGATCGAAGTTGGTCGAACCGCAGCGACTTTCATTTTGCGCGCTTGCCGATGCGATCACGAGTTGTCCACCAATGATGCGCTCTCTTTGCTCCGGCCAAGGTATAGTAGGATCATTTTCATCATCCTCAGAAGAAGCGATAGTAAATTCGAGATCAAATGCGACGTGTTTCTCTTCTAACATCTGTATCAATTGCTCTTGCAAGGCGTCATCTGAGTTTTTATCAAGAGCGCCTAAGTCGATGTTATTAAGTTGTGGCGTCGCAGCAAAACGCACCGCGCGTTTGTTGTTATTCGCATCATGTAGATAAAAAGCATTGATACTGTGATAGCGCTCAGCTGCAAAGCTATCTGTAGGCTCATACCCGTCTTTCCAAGCGATAAAGGCAGCTGTCTCTGGGTGCGCCTTAAAAAATGCTTGTATTTTAGATGGATCGCGCTTTCCTGTACTAGGATCAGGCGCCAATGCGCTAAGCTGCTTAAAAAAAGCGTCGGGGGTGGCAACGGCCATTACAGGCGGTGTATTCATCGCTACTCGCCATTGATGCTCTGCGCCTAAGTCGATAGAAAATGCGAGACTTCTTACAGGGGCTTTTAGATCAGGCGCTGTCGGATTGTTACCAGCGATGGAAAAGCGCCCCATGAAAGGATAACGGCCTTGCTTAAATACACTGGCCGTGGATAGAGTCGACAATGCACCGTTTGCAACAAATTCACCTGAAATACATATTCCTTTTGCATGAGCTCGCCTGAAACCAGGAACTGGCATATTGGTTTCTTGTAAATCCACAAAAGTCTGTGCGCTTATTTGATTAGAAGGCGTGCTCGAATATAAACCCGTCGCAATCAAATATGCAGCTAGCACAACTAGACATACGCATACGATAAACAAGCCATAGCGCTTCTTCAGATTGTTAGGTGGTGGGGTAGTAAATTCATTGCTCATTATCTCTCCTCATAAGACTAGGTACCAACGTTAGTCATCGCCAATCGTGATTCGCTGTATACTACATCAAAGTATCTTAATGTAAAGATACTTTGATAGAAACTAATTGGATCGAAATTATCAAGAAACCACCAGATAATAGTTGGAGCAAAGAACGTCTAAAAACGACGAAGATTTACAGGTAGTTTGCGAAGCGTGCTCGCCATTAATGTCAGCCTATTGACATTGAGTTGATATTTTAATATCTTAACGTTAAGATATATTGATTGAGTACATACATGGACTTATTAGATCGCATGCAAGAACAATGGCAAAAACAGAGCCCGTCGATGCCAACCGATGATATGGCACTTGTCGGAAGATTACTCATTGTGAGTCATTATATGAATGATGCAATGGAAAAAACATTGGCGCCCTATGATATTAAATTGCCAAGCTATGGCGTATTAGCCGCATTATTGCGTGCAGGCGAGCCGCATGCGCTAACACCTAATGAGCTTCTGGAGCAAACCTTAATCACCTCAGGGGCTATGACCAATCGGATCAATAAACTTGAGAAGAAAAAACTGGTAACACGCATACCGTCAAAAAAAGATAAGCGCAGTTTTCAAGTGGCATTAACACCACAAGGAAAAGCGATAAGTGAGAAAGTGGTGAGCGATGTAAACGCCAATTATCAAGCCTTAACTCAACGATTTGGCGACAAAGATAAAGCATATCTAAACACCTTACTCAGGCGCTACCTAGAAGATATAGAAGCTGATATAAAACCGATTAACAACAATTAATATTTTATACCGACAGGAGAGGGGAACATGCAAGACATCACAACTTACCTAGGCTATATTTCGCTCGTAGTTGCTGCGCTTATTCCCATTGCCAATCCGTTTTCGACCGCGCCCATGTTTTTGTCGCTAACCGGTGAATTTTCAAAGCAAGAACGGCAGAAAACGGTCAACCTTGCCGCGCTTTATATGTTTATATTCCTTAGTTGCTTTTTGTTCTTTGGGGCGCATTTGCTTGCCTTTTTTGGCATTGAATTAACATCGCTTCGAATAGCAGGCGGTCTTATCATCGCTTATTTAGGCTTTAGAATGCTGTTTCCCGCGCCCATTGCGACTGCATCTAGCAGCACCAATGCAACAAGTGCGAACGATATTGCTTTTATGCCGCTGGCGATGCCATCGATGAGCGGGCCTGGCGCAATCTCAGTCGTCATTGCCATGGCTGCGCAAATTAATGAAGCGGGCTCGCTACAATCTGAAGTTATCGGTTTCGCCGTTGTCACAGCAGGTATTGCCGCTTCGGCTTGCATTTGTTGGCTGGTATTGAGCGGCGCCTCAAAAGTTGTCAAATTTCTAGGTAACAGCGGGATCCAAGCCATGACCAAAGTGATGGGATTTTTCCTCATCAGCATCGGTGTTGATATGGTTGTAAGCACCGTCACATTGCTGTTTCAGCAAGCCCAATAATTTATATACACGGGGAATACAATGAATTTAGTTGCTATAAAAAGGCTAAAGGTCTTAGGACAAACATTCACATTTATTTCGGCGCTTTTTCTATTAAGCGCATGCAACGATGCGGTTGATGATGCCAACGTAAACTCACATATCACCCTATACAAAAACGGTAATATCATCACCATGGTCGGTGACGCTCCTCAATATATCGAAGCGCTGGGAGTAGAGGGTCGCCAAATCATCTACACAGGAGAGCTTGATAAGGCAATTTCACAGTTTCCCCATGCCACTGTAGTTGATTTGGCGGGGCAAACGATGCTTCCAGGCTTTATTGATCCTCATAGTCATATCGGTATGGTAGCCAGTGCGCTTGGGCAAGCAAACGTGTCATCGCCCCCGGTCGGCAAGGTCACGGACTACCAAGGGATAATTACCCAATTGCAAGACTATAAAGTAGAATTTAATATTCAACCGGGCGAATGGATATTTGCATGGGGATATGACGAGAATGAATTAGACGAAAAGCGGCATATCACCAAACGAGAGCTTGATGAAGCATTTACAGAAAACCCCGTTTATTTGCAGCACACCAGTGGTCATATGGGGGTAGCCAATAGCCACGCCTTAGCATTACTAAACATTGATAATACAACACCTGATCCCGAGGGCGGAAAAATTGTTCGATTTGCTGACTCTGACGAGCCGACAGGACTGGTTCAAGAAGTTGCCATGTACGAATTCGCTCGCAAAGCAATTGAGACCTTCGCCAGTAAAAAAGAAGCCTTGTTCCCACGCGCTCAAGCCTATTATCTGTCCCATGGATTAACGACGGCCCAAGACGGTAATACCGATCCGCAAAGCATGGCGCTGTTTGTTAAAATGGCGACCGAAACTGGCTTGGACATCGACCTTGTGTCACTGCCTGGTACGCACAGCATAGAGCAAAGTGATTTCCCTTTTCAAGAAGATTTAAATGGCGTCAGGTTTCAAGGCATTAAGATTGTGGCAGATGGCTCGCCACAGGGTAAAACGGCATTTTTCACTCAGCCTTACTTAACCGATGTCGAAGGATGCGAAAGCGACTGCAAGGGCCTACCCAGTATTTCTCAAGCGGCCTTAAATGACCTATTCGTAAAAGGTTATGCAAACGACCGTCAACTATTTATTCATAGTAATGGCGATGCCAGTATGGATATGATTATTGCGGCTCATGAGCACGCCACGAAACAGTTAAACTTAAGCTTAGATGCTGATAGACGCACCGTTGTTATTCATTCCCAGTTTGTCAGAGAAGACCAGCTTGATACTTTTGCTCAGTATAATATTTTGCCATCGTTCTTCACTAACCATACGTATTTTTGGGGAGACGTGCATCTCGAAAATTTAGGAAAACCGCGCGCAAATTATATGAGCCCAATGAAAGACGCCATTGCAAAGGGCTTGATTGTGACTAACCACTCAGATGATACGGTAACGCCGGTTGATCCGATGTTTGGTGTATATACAGCGGTTAATCGCCTATCACGTTCGGGCGCGCTTGTCGGTGGTGAGCAACGTGTGTCGGCTTACCAAGCTTTACAGGCGATTACGGTAAATGCCGCTTACCAGCTATTTGAAGAGGATCGCAAAGGGTCACTAGTACCAGGAAAGCTCGCTGATCTAGTGTTTCTAAACGAAAACCCTGTGACTACGCCAGCTGCAAGTTTGAAAGATATCAAGGTGATGCAAACCATCAAAGCAGGCAAAACAGTCTTTACACGTGACCAGTGAAATCGCTCTGAGTGAGCGCGATACAGTAAAATATAGTTAAGGAGAAACATAATGAAACATATAACGAAAATAATTACGAGGGCGAGCGTATGTTTACTCGCAGTTATTGTGCTTAGTGCGTGTGGTGATCCCTCACCAACCGCGACGCAAGACGAACCACAGTCAAGTCAAGCAAATGATAGCAGCTTTACAAACACCTATTGGAAATTAGAAAAGCTAAAAGGAGAGGCGGTTAGCATGGGGGATACACAATCTCGCGAGCAACATATTATCTTTCAATCTGAAGATGAGCGTTTAATTGGGTTTGCAGGTTGTAATTCGATGTTTGGTACTTTTACGCATGATGCAGTTAATGACACATCAGGTGACATCAGTATTACGCAACTAGGCGCTACCAAAATGGCATGCCCCGATAACGATATGAATGAACAAGTGTTTCTGAGCAGTCTATCTGAGGTTAATGCTTACGAAATAAGCGGTGAGATCCTGCATCTATTTGATAGTGAACAAAACACATTAGCGCAATTTAGCGCAGTGTATTTATAAACAAATTACAAAAGGAGTTTAGTATGTCTATTAACTCATTATTTGAACTGACATCGATGGTTGCGATAGTTACTGGTGGCGCGCATGGCATTGGAAAAGCGAGTTGCGAGATGTTAGCGAAAAGTGGAGCCAGTGTAGTGGTGTCAGATTATGACATCGACGGCGCAAAGCAAACCGCTGACGCTATTAAGAAAGAGGGCGGCAATGCGATAGCAATAAAATGCGATGTTACTGATGACGCCGATTTGCTTGCACTTGTTGAGCAAACGCTATCAGCATTCGGAAAAATCAATATTTTGGTTAATAACGTCGGCGGTGGCGGGGCAGGCAAAGAGGCTCCCAGCGACATCGATGTGAGCGAGTTTAAACGCGTATTTGATATGAACGTGTTTTCTATGTGGCGCTTGTGTCAACTAGTCGCGCCTCATATGAAAGCGGCAGGCTATGGCAGCATTGTGAATATGTCATCCATGGCGAGTATCAATACAAGCCCTGCCATCAGTGCCTATGCGTCCTCTAAAGCGGCTGTTAACCATATGACCAAAAATTTAGCATTTGATTATGGCCCTGATATTCGTATAAACGCTATTGGTCCTGGCGCTATTCGTACGGACGCCCTTAAAAAAGTCCTGAATCCTGAGATAGAAAAACGCATGCTTGCGCACACCCCTCTGCAGCGCCTAGGTGAGGCTGAAGATATTGCCGGGGCAGTATTATATTTTGCTGCCCCTCTTTCAAAGTGGGTGAGCGGACAGGTGTTGTTTGTGAATGGCGGCGGTGTCCAAACACTCGATTAAACGACAAGGAATACAAAATGTCATTATTAAGTCCCAAAAAAGTGGTGCTCGTCACGGTGATCGTATTGTTCACTCTGGTTGTGACCTATGCGCTAAGCGATGCTTATACACCAAGCTCATCAAAAGGTGTTGTATCGGCTAATGTGGTTGAACTTTCGCCGCGTGTTTCAGGCAACGTACTGACTATTCATGTAGAAGATAATGCCGTTGTTGAGGCTGGGCAAGCGCTTTTTAGCATCGACCCTTATGGTTATGAGCTTGCGGTACAAAGTGCGCAGGCAAATCTTCGCGTTGTTTTGCAAAATATCGATTCTTCCAGTGCGTCCATTGAAGCGGCTCAAGCTTCTGTGACTCAAGCAAGAGTATCGCGCGACAATGCGCTGACAGAGCAACAAAGAGCAGAACGATTAGAGCAAAGCGGCCTCATTCCTAAAGCTGATGCTGATAATGCTAGAGCAAAAACGCAAGATGCGATTGCGAGGCTGAACACCGCCAAAGCTAATCTTGCCGGTGCCATTGCTGCCTTAGGCCCAAAAGGAGAGGACAATCCACAAATTGAAGCCGCATCCGCGCAGTTAGCTGCTGCGCAATACGATTTGGCGTCTACAACAATCACCGCGCCTCATAGAGGGGTTATTACTAACCTTAATTTATCAGAAGGGCAGTATGTGGGGGCCGGCCAACCTGCGCTGACATTTATTGATGCCCAGTCAGTATGGATCACCATCGAACTGCGTGAAAATCAACTTCGCCATGTCAACGAAGGCGACTTGGCATCGGTATTATTTGATGCGCTTCCTGGTCAACTATTTGAGGCGAAAGTTTCAAGTGTGGCGTGGGGTATTAGTATTGGCAAAAAATCACAAGATGGACTTGCCATCAGCCAAGTGGACAATAGGTGGTTTGAGCCAGCTAGGCGCATTCCTGTAAAGTTAGAGCTGGTAGGTGGCATGGAAAACTGGCCCATACAAGCAAAGGTGGGTGGTCAAGTTCACGCGGTTATCTATGCCAAAGAGTCGTTAAATCCAGTGGGATGGTTAGGTGCGCTCATGCAACGACTTCGCGCTATTAGCTCTTACGTGTATTAGTTAGGTATTATAATGTATGTAACACCTGCGCCAAATCGAAACGACGACCCATACTACGCATTGCGTTTAGGGTTGACGGGGCTATTGGCTTATCTTGCCGTGGCCATTTTAGCGCCTACGCTACCACCGCTTGTCGCCGCGTTACCCATTGGCTTAATTGCGGCTCAGCGAAAACGATTTAATCCGGCAAAAGCATTTGCTGGTCCTATTGTAATGATGGTGATGGTCTACGCAATGAGTACGCTCATTGAATTTTTGCGACCGATGCCACTGGTGTACATTGGGAGTATGTGGCTAATTTATTTCACGGGATATTACCTGATATTAAAAACAGGTGCTCAAGCTGGCATGCTTATTATTGTTACCGCCCTGTTGATGTCGGTAATGGGTATGCATTCAAACGCTATCTTAGTGAGCATGCGAGATGGCTTTATACAAGCGTCCATTGTTACCTTGATCATCATTCCCATTGTTTTTCTAATCTTTCCTCCTAAAACCTTAGAGCAACATGTAGATGAGCCAGTAGCAAACGATGAAAATGTAACGGCAAGCGCCATGGTGCGTGCCACGGTGTTAGTGGGCTTAAGCTTTTATATTTATACTGTGATGGAGCCATCAGATATGATGCTCACGGTGATTGCTGCGTTGGTCATCGTATTTCCTACGCGTAAATCCATGATATTTGAAGCTTCACAGCGCATCAGAGCCACTGTTTATGGTTGTGTAGCTGCGGCCATTTGCTTATCGCTGTTTTCCATCACGCCTCACTTAATCGTCGTTTTACTCATTATATTTTTAGTCGGGATTTATTTTGGCACTAAGATGCTCGATAGCATTAGGCCAAGTATGGTGTATCAATATGCATTTTCGGTTTTCCTTGCGCTGGTTGCAGGCTCTCTTGCCAGCCAAGATGCCACTTATGCCATTTACACTCGTTTATTACTAACCTTAGCCGGTGCATTTGCCGCAGCGCTTGCCGTTGCTTACTTTGATTGGTTGCTTTCTGGTTCACATCGGCGTATGGCAAAAGGCGACCAAGAGCATGTTAACAATGGCAATGCGTAACTCCCTAGTGATTAGTGCATGTGGCATCTTAATGGTGCTCGTTGTCACCGTAATGGGAGGTTGCACATTGTCACCACTTGAAAACAGAACAGTAACACGTGCATTGGATGCGCAAGAGAGCGCGCAAACTGCATTGGGTCAAGAAATTAGCGTAATAGAAAACACACAAAACGAAAAAAGTGGGGTTTATATCATTGGTGATCCTCAACTCGCCTTTGCCGCCCGTATCCTATTATCGCAGCGCGCCGAAAAGACAATGGATTTGCAATACTATATTTGGGAAGCAGATGTCACGGGCACCCTTATGTTTGAGACGATTGTAGATGCTGCAAATAGAGGTGTTCGAGTGCGATTGTTACTCGATGACAATGGGATAGAAGGGTTGGATGACGCATTCTTTGTGCTGAACAATCACGCTAACATTGAGGTGAGGATATTTAATCCATTTGTACAAAGAAAGCTTAAGTGGTTAGGGTATATTACGCATTTTAATCGCGTAAATAGGCGCATGCACAACAAGTCTTTTACTGTCGATAACGTGGCGACAGTCATAGGTGGACGTAATATTGCTGATGATTATTTTGGCGCAACTGAACACGTACTGAAAGAGGATATTGATGTTATTGCGGTGGGCGAAATTGTTAGTCATGTATCTACTGACTTTGATATTTACTGGGCAAGCCTATCAGCTTACCCGATTGACCAACTATTGAACGTTAAAGACGACGCACAATATTCAACTGGCGCACTTTTCCCGAGCCAGCTCAATAACCCTGAGCGTAACGCGTATATCGAATTGATTAAAGAGTCTTCCATCATAGATGCATTAACTAACGGGAAGCTTTCTTTCACGTGGGCTAAGGTGGATATGATAAGCGATAGTCCCACCAAAACTTTACATGCAAATCAAGACGAAGATCTATTGGTATTTAAGCTGCACCAAGTCATTGGGCAACCAAGTCAAGGCGTGCTTATCATATCGCCCTATTTTGTGCCAACTAAGGCCGCGGTGACTCACTTTGTAGAGCTTGCTGAACAAGGTATAAATGTGAGTATACTGACCAATTCTATGCAAGCAACTGATGTACTGCCAGTGCATGCAGGTTACGCTAAACACAGAAAAACACTGCTTAGGGCAGGGGTGTCATTATTTGAACTGAAATCTACCCGTGCGAATGAAAACCGTTTGAAAGATAAGCTAGGTCCATTTGGTAGCTCTGCATCAAGTTTGCATGCTAAGTTGTTTGCGATTGATGATGAGAGGCTTTTTATAGGCTCGTTTAATTTTGACCCACGTTCAATTAACCTCAACACAGAGCTGGGGTTCGTTATTCATAGTAATGAGCTAACAGAGCAAGTTAACGCTGAGTTTGCTCAACATGTGAGAAGCGCCGCATACGAACTCGTTTTGACTGAGGACGAAGATATCATTTGGAAAGAAATCGTTGATGGGGAGCTTAAATATCATGAATCCGAACCAGGATTAGGAATAGTAAGCGGCGTTGCCCTTAGTATTTTAAGTGTGCTGCCTATTGATAGTTTGTTGTAACATGCTTGTTCATAAGTAAATTGAATCACACTAGGATGATAAGGAAATTAGCTATTGCCGTCGAGTAAATCAATAAAGAACCCTCAGTAACGAAACTAACCTATTAGTTGCCGAACTGGTTCTTCATCGTGCTTCAAATCCGAGTGTTAGTATTTAAGGTAGAGTGAGAGTGTTGAAGACTAAAGAAGTTGATCAAATTAAAGAAATTATAATTAAAAAATGGATATTTCCTGATTTCTCAAACAAGCTCACGTGGTTGGTAGGAGGTGCTGGGGTAACTATTCTTTTAACACCTACACCTATAAAGCAAATTTTTTATAATTGGCTTATAGACACTTTTAATATGAATTCCGGAGAACAATATACCTTAGCAGAACTTCAATTGTCAACGGCAATCTAAAACTGACCCACTTTACTGCTAAAAACGGCAATGTAAAATTGACCCACCCTTAACGGTTTTTGTTTATTTAACGGGTGTAATTACAGGACTTATTCCTGCTGCTTTTTTCC